>QWCQ01000024.1_pt1 | contig 202915 bp, 186 predicted proteins | sample 1972701 | NCBI WGS metagenome assembly QWCQ01 (sample SAMN09866704, study PRJNA288562) | Human gut metagenome isolate pre4_stool, whole genome shotgun sequencing...
GAGAACTCCGATGGCAGCGCAGGTGGTGGTGAGCAGAACGGAGGACAGCGTCCCGCCGATGGCTCGGCGTCCGCTGCGGATGGCTCTGCTCAAGGCCACGTGCCTCCTCCGCGAACAGGCCGCGGGTGGGAAGGAATTGATGATTCGAATACTTCCTATGTGAACCTGGAATCCACGATTGACGGCCAAACAATCACTGCCAAGCTTGGGCTCAAACAGGCTCTCGACCTGTACAACCGCTTCAAGCACCTTGAGGATGACGGAGTCACGCTGCGCTACCTCAACGCGGAAGGCGAGTTCGTAGAGGGGGTCAAACGGGAGATCGACAAAGGCTCGCGCACCATGACCCTGACCTACCCAGAGGGGGCGGAGCCGGACAATCCTTTCATCATGCAATTCGTGAACAAGGACACTCAGTCCGCTGAGCTGGTAGTGACGCTTACCGATCCAACCCGTGAGAGCGCGAGTGAGGTGCCTGCGGAGCAGCAGCTGGATTCTGATGCAGCTGACAAGGCCGGGGGAGAGGAACAAGGAGACTCGGGGCTTGGAGTTGGCGCACTTGCAGCAGGTATCGCGGGCCTCGGAGTTATCGCGCTCATCGTGTGGCTCGCGCTTAAGGGACGCCGGTCGAAGGGAGCACAGGAGGACGCCTAATCTAGGCCATGGACTTTATTCACCGGTTTTCCTTAGCTATAATCGCGGCGCAGGCACCCACGGGGTACCCTATAATCACAAGGATGTAAGAATGCGGCGCCGCGTGTTGCTGCAAAGCCGAAGCGGAAAGACCGCAAAGGGGCCGTACAGGTCAAGGAAGCAGGTGTGACTGTGAGCGACGAGGGACTGTTTGAGGCCTCGGAAGCACAGGTCGGGTTAACCGGCCGCCCACTGCGGGAGCTTCCGGAACCGGAGCCATTGGAAAAGCATGGTCCCGCCACGATTATTTCCATGTGTAACCAGAAGGGTGGCGTCGGAAAAACCACGTCCACCATTAACATGGGCGCGTGTTTGGCGGAGCTGGGGCGTAAAGTCCTCCTCGTTGACTTGGACCCGCAGGGTGCTCTTTCGGCCGGCCTAGGCCTGACCCACGACCAGATCCAGGACACCATTTATGACGTCATGCTTGATAGCGAAGTCTCAGTGCATTCCGCTATCGTGCACACCGGTGTGGCCGGGCTCGACCTCGTCCCCGCCAACATCGACCTCTCCGCCGCTGAGATCCAGATGGTCAATGAAGTTGGCCGCGAACATACCCTGGCTCGTGCCCTTCGCCCGGTACGCAAGGACTATGACTTCATCATCATTGACTGCCAGCCTTCACTGGGCTTGCTCACGGTCAATGCTTTGGCCTGCTCGCAGGGAGTTATCATCCCCATGGAGTGCGAGTTCTTTTCCCTGCGCGGCCTCGCGCTGTTGACCGATACCGTGGAGAAAGTAGCGGACCGCATTAACTTCGATCTCGAGGTCATGGGAATTCTGGTTACCATGTTTGATCGCCGCACCCGCCACGCCCGGGAGGTCATGGACCGCGTGGTGGAGTATTTCGGGGACAAGGTCTTTGACACGGTGATTACACGTACTGTTCGTTTCCCAGAGACGTCGGTAGCCGGCGAGCCCATTACTACCTGGGCTCCCAGCTCCCAGGCAGCCAAGCAGTACCGCGACCTGGCTAAAGAGGTCATCGAGCGAGCTAACGGCTAGTCGCTCATTATGACCCAACCGGAGATTACCGGCTTTCGCATCGCCCTGGGCAATTTTGAGGGCCCTTTCGACTTGCTGCTGCAGCTGATTCAGGCGAAGAAGCTGGACGTTACGGAGGTGGCGCTGTCTGAAGTTACCGATGAGTTCGTGGCCTATACGCGTGCTTTAGGGGCAACCGCGGATTTGGATGAAACCACGGAGTTCCTTCTTATCGCCGCAACACTTCTGGATTTGAAGGCCGCTCGATTATTGCCGCGTGGCGAAGTCGATGACTTTGAAGATCTTGAGCTCCTGGAGACTCGCGATCTCCTCTTTGCACGCCTTCTGCAGTACAAGGCTTATAAGCAGGTTGCCGACCAGTTCGCGCAATGGCAGCGCGCGGCCCAGCGGCGTTATCCGCGTGCGGTGGCGATGGAGGAGCGCTTTAGCAACCTTCTTCCGCCAGTCAAGATTGGGCATACTCCAGCCACGTTCGCCGAACTCGCAGCTGGTGTCTTCCGGCCCAAACCCCCGGAAGAGGTTGCCACAGGCCATATTCACCAGGTTGCTGTCTCCGTGCCGGAGCAAGCCGGAAAGATCCTCACGACGCTCAAGATGCTGGGCACAGGGCAATGGATGAGTTTCGAAGCCTTAACCAGGGACTGCACCATCTCTATGGAGGTCGTCGGACGTTTCCTGGCGTTGCTGGAGCTCTACAAGGCCAAAGCGGTTGATGCTTCCCAACCAGAGTCTTTGGGGCCACTTGAATTGTCCTGGACCGGGCTCGACGTGGACCCGGCCGTCGTCGCGGCGGCAAACTGGGATTAGGGTAGGCTACCGAGTCATGGACGATACGTCATCCTTGGCCCCCAGCGACCTCGTAGCCCCGAGCCGACAGGGAGCTTTGCCTCTTATTTCACAGTTGCGCTCACGCCTGGAGTCCATCCTCCTCGTTATTGATTCCCCAGCCAGCGTGGAGGAGCTGGCCCGTGTACTGGATGCGGAGGTCACCGTCGTCAGTGATACTCTGCGTGCACTAGAGCGCGAGCTGAGCGAGCGCGGCTCCGGCATCGATCTGCGTGAGACACCGGAGGGCTGGCGCTTTTATACGCGTAAAGAGAACGCAGATGCCGTCGAGCAGTTTGTTCTCGATGGCACCCAAACCAAGCTTTCCCGCGCGGCATTGGAGACCTTGGCAGTTATCGCATACCGCCAACCGGTCACCCGAGCCCAAGTCGCTGGCGTACGCGGCGTCAACGTCGACGGAGTAGTTCGTACGCTCATGTTGCGGGGGCTCATCCGGGAGATAGAGAGCCCAGAGCCCTCAGCTGGCAACGCACATCACTATGAGACTACTGAGCTTTTCCTAGAGCTACTCGGTATTGATTCCCTCGAGCGCCTCCCGGATCTCGCTCCGCTGCTGCCAGACATCGAGCAGATCGACGAGGACTACTCATAAAGGCGCTGTCTGCGGTAGGATTGCGGCCGGACATCGGCGCGTTTCCGCGCGCCGCAAATTGAAGAACTATTGAGAGGACACATTCCCGTGACTCCACCCGCTCGCCGCGATGGCACACCGGAAAAGAAAAAGCGTGACAGCGACATGATCGTGTCGAACGCTAAGCCGGCCCGCCATCAGCATGTAAAGAAGAAGGCCACCGCAGAATCTATCGCCCGAGACTTGGGCGCGGACTGGCTGGTAGACGGTAAAAATAAGAAGGGCTCCCAGAACCAAGGCGAGCGCCTGCAAAAGGTCTTGGCAAAGGCCGGCGTTGCTTCGCGCCGCCATGCAGAGATCCTCATCGATGAGGGCCGCGTTGAGGTCAACGGCCAGGTCATCATCAAGCAGGGCACTCGTGTTAACCCCAACACGGACGTGATTCGCGTCGATGGCACACGCATCAACGTCAACGAGGAGACCCAATACTTCGTGCTCAACAAACCGCGCGGTATGCAGTCCACGATGTCGGATGACATGGGCCGTCCTTGCGTGGGAGATGTCGTGGCTGATCGCGTGGTAGCAGGCCAGCGCTTGTTCCATGTCGGACGCCTCGATGCGGATACCGAGGGCCTTCTCTTATTGACTAACGACGGCGAACTTGCCAACCGTCTCATGCATCCCAAGTATGAGGTGACCAAAACATACCTCGCGACTGTCCTTGGTGAAGCAGATAAGAAGCTCGTTCGTCAGCTGCGCGAAGGCATCGAATTGGACGATGGTCTTGCGCAGGCGGACTATGTGCAGATTGTGGACAAGAACCAGGGCTATTCGCTGGTGCGCGTCGAGTTGCACGAAGGCCGGAAGCACATCGTGCGCCGCATGCTTAAAGAAGCCGGGTATCCGGTCCAGCGTCTCGTGCGCACCAAACTCCACACGGTGCAGTTGGGTGATATGAAGCCCGGCTCCTTGCGTGCACTGAACTCCAACGAACTGACCAGCCTGTACAAGGCGGTGGGGATGTAATGATTTCAAATATGCCCAATCAAGGCCTCATTCTGGCTGTTGACGGTCCCTCCGGAACCGGTAAGTCCACGACGTGCCGAGCACTGGCCAAGAAGCTTGACGCCAAGTACGTCGATACCGGTGCAATGTACCGCGTGGCAACGCTTGCTGTGCTGCGCGCGGGTGTGGACCCAGCGGATACTGAGGCGGTGATTTCCACGACTGCTGACCTGCCTCTCGAGGTGTCTGATGATCCAGATTCCACCATGGTCGTCTTTGATGGCGAGGATGTCTCCCGCGTCATCCGAGAAGATGAGGTCACCCGCAATGTCTCGGCAGTTTCCGCCATTCCGGAAGTACGCCAAAACCTCGTTGAACTGCAACGTAAGCTTGCCGCCCAGGCTCACCGCGCGATAGTTGAAGGGCGCGATATCGGCACGGTTGTTCTTGCCGATGCCCCCGCGAAGGCTTTCATGACGGCTAGCGCCGAGGTCCGAGCACAGCGCCGTCATGACCAAAACCTGGCTGCCGGCATTGATTCGGATTTTGACTCCGTGCTTGCCGCCGTCGAACGGCGCGACGCCGCCGACTCTTCCCGCGCTACATCGCCGCTGCGCCCGGCGGAGGACGCGGTACTCGTTGATACGTCCGAGATGACCCGAGATGAGGTCCTTGACGCTCTCATTGCCGTCGTCAAAGAATCGGCTGCACAGGAGGCCTGACATGACTAATGAACCGCAGAATCCGGATGTAGATCCGGCGCAGCAGCCGGAAGACTTTGAGACGGAATTTCACTATCCGGCCGGAAAACTTGAAGAAGAGGTCGTACGCGATCCGCACGGCGGCTGGGCTCCGAAGGATTTCGACTCTGAAGACTTTGACTATGAATTCGACGAGTCTGAATTCAGCGAGGCCGATTTTGGTGAGGATGAGACCGAATTCGACGATGAGGCTCCGCTGAGCGAGGAAGAATGGGAAGCCCTATCCCACGCCTTTGGTGTCGGTGAAGGCCATACGGAGGAAAACCTGTGCACGGTGGCCGTAGTGGGCCGCCCGAACGTGGGCAAGTCTTCTCTGGTGAATCGCTTCCTTGGGCGCCGTGAAGCTGTTGTAGAGGACCACCCGGGCGTCACCCGTGACCGCGTGTCTTATGTAGCGGAGTGGAATGGCCAGCGCTTCTTTGTTCAGGACACCGGAGGTTGGGACCCGAACGTCAAGGGAATCCATGCCGCCATCGCCCGCCAGGCAGAGCAGGCGATGGAAACTGCCGACGTCATCGTATTCGTGGTGGACACCAAGGTGGGCATCACTGAGACCGATGCGGTTATGGCTCGGAAATTGCAGCGCTCCGAGGTCCCAGTCATCCTGGTATCCAACAAGTTTGATTCGGAAACCATGTATGCAGACATGGCCGAGTTCTACGCGCTTGGTTTGGGCGATCCGTGGCCAGTATCCGCTCAGCATGGTCGGGGCGGTGCCGACGTCCTCGATGAGATTCTCCGTTTGTTCCCTGCAGAACCGCGTCATTCCTCGATTACCTCCGGTCCTCGCCGCGTGGCGTTGGTGGGCAAGCCGAACGTGGGCAAGTCCTCCTTGCTGAACAAGCTGACGGCGGAGGAGCGCTCCGTGGTAGACAATGCTGCAGGCACCACGGTCGACCCAGTTGATTCCCTGGTGCAGCTAGACCAACGTTTGTGGAAGTTCATTGATACCGCAGGTCTGCGCAAGAAGGTTAAAAACGCGCAGGGCCACGAGTACTACGCCTCCTTGCGCACGCGCGGCGTGATTGATGCGGCCGAGGTGTGCGTCATGCTTATCGACGCTTCCCAAGAAGTCTCGGAGCAAGACCAACGCGTCCTCAACATGATTCTCGAGGCCGGAAAAGCCTTGGTTATTGCCTTTAACAAGTGGGACCTTGTGGATGAGGATCGCCGCTACTACCTAGAGCGCGAAATTGATGAGAACCTGCGCCACCTGCCGTGGGTGACCCGTGTGAATATCTCTGCTGAGACCGGGCGCGCCCTGCAAAAGCTTGAGCCCGCCATGATCGAGGCCCTAGAAAGCTGGGATCAGCGCGTGTCCACCGGTCAGCTCAACAATTGGATGCGTGACGCGATTGCCGCGAATCCACCGCCGATGAATAATAACCGCCTGCCGCGAGTGCTCTTTGCCACTCAGGCGTCGACGCAACCACCGACCATCGTGCTGTTTACAACCGGCTTCTTGGACGCTGGCTATCGTCGCTACCTAGAGCGTAAATTCCGTGAGCGTTTCGGTTTCCACGGCTCGCCCGTGCGCATCGCGGTGCGCGTGCGCGAGCGCCGCCAACGCCGATAGCTCCGCTAGCGGGCTGAAGGCGGAACCACGAAGAGGCCTCAAATCCACCCGTTTGCTTCGGCCCGCCGAGCAGCCTCGAAGCGATTTCCAGCCCGCGTCTTCGCCATGATGGCGGAGACGTGGTTGCGCACGGTCCCGCCGCTGAGGTGAAGTTGCGAAGCGATATCAGCGGAGCCGAGTCCACGGACTAACAGGCGGCATACCTCGATTTCTCGTTCGCTCAGTGGGTTGTCGGGGGCGAAGAGAATGTCCTGAGCAAGCTGCGGATCGATAACGCGCAAACCCGAATGGACACGGCGGATGGCATCAGCGAGTTCATCGGGAGGGGTGTCTTTGACGAGAAAGCCATCTATACCTGCTTCGAGAGCGCGTTTGACGTAACCGGACCGTCCAAATGTGGTGACGATAAGGCTCCGGCAGTCGGTGCTGGCGATACTCTTGGCAGCATCGATGCCGTTCATACCAGGCATCTCAATGTCGAGTAAAGCCACGTCAACGCTGTGCTTAGCGACGAGCTCCGCGACCTCTGTCCCAGAGCCACAGCCTGCAACGACTTCAATGTCCGGCTCGGTATTAAGGAGCGCGGTCAGCGCGCCGCGAACTAGCGACTGGTCCTCGGCAATGAGCACCCGGATGGCGTTCGTCAAAACTGCTTAACCTCCTGCGTATCAGGTCCTTTGAGCGTCACGCGGACTGTGGTCAAACCGCCGGCGCGCTCGATTGTGACCTCACCGCCGGCGGCTTCTGCCCGGCGGCGAAGACCTGCGAGGCCCGTGAGACCGGAAGCAAGTGCACGCGTAGCGTCTTCTGTGAAGCCACAGCCGTTGTCCATAACCTTGAGGGAGTTCTCCGTGAGTAGTACCCAGCATTCGGTAGCCCCAGAATGTCGCACGACGTTGGTGCTAAGCTCCCGTAACGCCCAGGAGAACAGATCTTCATGAGACTGTGGGTGCGTGAGGGTATCCGGAAGGTGAGTTTGTATTCCGGCGGTTTCGAGGATTCGGCGCGCAGCGTGAATCTCGCCGGCAAAGGTGGGGTTCTTCATACGAGTAACAGTCGAGCGGACTTCGGCGAGTGACATCCTTGACAGGGCGCTGATCTCCTCGAGCTCGGCAGCTGCCTTGGCGGGGTCGTGTTCGATGAGCCGACGGGCTACTTCGGATTTGAGGTTGATAGCAGTAAGCGAGTGGCCGAGAAGGTCATGGATATCGGAGGCAATATCTTCGCGTTGATGCGCCAGATCCAAATCATGGCGAAGAGCTGTCTCAGTGTCCTCGCGCTGGGACAACGCTCCGAGGACCAAGATGAGCAGCGGCCAGCCGAAGAGGATGATCGCGAGGTCCATAAAGCGAGGATTCTCGTAGATCCATGCGGGGATACCAGCAAGTATGCCGGTGAGCATAATAACCGTCGCGGCAGTCCTGAACGGTTGTGTATATGCTACGAGCGCTCCGAGATATGGGACGAAGGCGACAGCCCAGGCACCATATCCCGGAATAGATGCTAGGGCGAGTAGCGCGAGGATAACCCACCGAAGGGTGACGCGTTGATCCAAGGTCCAGCCGCGCGGAAAGAAGTCGACAGAACCAAAGGAGAGAAAATAGGCCACACAGAAAAGCACAGTGATGGCCACAGCCCAGGTCCGCTGAGCAGGCGTATAAGTGGGAAGGAACAAGACCTGGAGAAGGACAAGCAGGAGAAAGATCAACCAAATAGCTGCGAAAGCGGCATTGCGAACCTTGAAGCTACTCATCATGCTCGGTTCTTGTCGCGCTTGTGAAGAATCAGGCACAACCCGACGAAAACCATTGTCCATACAGCGATATTAACCCATGCGTACCATAGCGGGTCTTCAATAAAGAGCTGCTCGCTATTGATCATTTGGGCGCCTTCAGACAAAGGCCCACGCGAAAGAGCCTGTGCGCCGTACATCGGAGTGAATCGTCCGACCACGAGTAGCGATTCTTTTAGCGGCATGAAAACATTTCCGGCGAAGGCGAGAATGACAATAGTGGATGTCGTGATAGAGACGGTGTTTTCTGAGGGAAAGAGCATGGCACAGGCCATGCCGTAGAAGCCGAAGGGGATAGCGCAGGCGACGGTAGCAAGAAATGCTAATGCCCACTGGGTCGGTTGCATGCTTGCTGCGGTGAGTGCACCGGTAATGAAGACAGCGGCGATCGGTAAGATCGCGCGGACCGCGATATTGAGGAAATTGGAAATCCCTAGCTGGGAAGAGCGCAGGGGAGTGAGCGCCAATTGCCGGCCCCATCCTGCACGGTTTTCTGCAACCATGGAGCCGGCGGCGCCAACAGCACCTGTAGCACCGGCATAGAGCGCCATGCCGATCATCACCAGGGCAGCAACATTTCCGCCGTTAAACTCGACTTGGCCGTATTCTTGCATGGCGCCGAAGAGAATATAGAAGATGATTGGAAGGCCAACGCTGAAAAAGAGCGTAGGCAGGTCGCGACGTAGCCGCTTTAAGTCGTGGGCAGCGTAGTTGAGGGTGGTGCGAAGAGTAGGGTGCGCAGCGGTGTGGGGGCTCATGTGAAATCTCCTTATCGCGTGGTGTTACTGGATGTAGCGTTGTAGAGCTCGAGGAAGGAATCCTCCAAGCTGTGTCCTGTGATAGTGATGTCGCGAGCAGTGGTTTCGTTAAGCAGGTAGCGTGCCACCGCATCAGAGTCTCGAGCAGTGATGACCAGCCCCGTGTCTGTTTGCTCTTGGTGGATAGCTCCGGGAAGTAGGTTGGCCGTCAGCACATGTGGTACCTCGCCGGGAAAGGTGGCCCGGACGATGCGGGTGGAGTTGGAGTTGCGGATCTCTTCTGTCGAGCCATCGGCTTGAATGTGGCCCTTGTTGAGCATGATGATGCGCTGGGCAAAGGTCTCGGCTTCTTCTAGGTAATGGGTGGTGAGCACGATGGTGCGGCCGGCATCTGCCTCTTCGCGCATAGTTTCCCAGAAGTGGTGTCGGGCACCGGCGTCCATCCCCGTAGTTGGCTCGTCGAGAAGCAGCACTTGCGGATCTCCTAAGAGAGCCAGTCCGAAGCGAAGGCGTTGTTGCTCACCACCGGAACATTTGCTCACGCGGCGCGACAGGATATCTCCTAGATTTGCGCGCTCGATGATGTCGTCAAACGCACGGTGAGATGGGAAGGCCGCGCCGAGGAGCTCGAGGGTTTCCTTGACGGTGATGTTAGGAAGAAGGCCGCCGGATTGCATGACGGCTCCTATGCGTCCGCTTTTAATAGCGGTCTGTGGGCTTTCTCCGAGCACCTGGATAGTGCCGGATGTCGGTGTTGTCAGGCCCAGGATGAGATCAATAAGCGTCGTTTTTCCGGCGCCGTTCGTTCCCAGCAGGCCAACGATTTCGCCCCGATGAATGGAAAGGGAGACGTCGTGAAGCGCTTGTACAGGATTGGGCGAGGCCGCATTAAAAACCTTGCTGACGCCATTGACGTCAATGACTGGTAGGAGAGTGCGTGTTGTGCTCATATCTTCACGCTATGGTGGGCAGATATGTGCAGCGTAGACGTGGTGTCACCAATTAGACGTGACAGTTGTCATGGTTGGGGCGGGCTGGCTACTCGCCAGCGCGGGCCAATAAGAACGCATCCGTCCGATAAGGAATGCGAAGGACTTGGCCGGGGCGAAAGCCCATGTGTTCGAAGAGGTACCAGTTGAGGTTATGTGTCATGCGTTCATGGATCTTTTGGCCATTGCGAAGCCAATATGAGCGAGTATGCATAAGAGCATGAAGGCCTTCGGGGCTCAGCTCGTGTTCCCACGTCAAGCGGAGCTCTTGGCGAAGCGTCCATGGTTCACAAAAAGCGGGATAGAACCCGGGACGGTGGACATCTCCGGAATGCATGATGCGGGAAAGACGCAGGACCCACGGGTCCGCATTGACGTCCAGAGTGTTCCACACCAAGAGGACTTTTCCGTTGGGGCGGAGAACCCGGTCAAATTCTGCACAGGCTCGTTGGACGTCAACCCAATGCCAGGTCTGCGCGCAGGTGAGGGCGTCGAGGGAGGCGTCGGCAAGCGCAGTGTTCTCGGCAGTTGCACGCCAGCACGGCACCCCGAGGCGGTTTAGGACTCGGGTCATGTCAGGGGATGGATCGCTGGCGTAGACAACGGGGTTGCTTAGTGATTCAGTGAGCTTTCCGGTGCCTGCGCCAACATCGAGGACAGTCCGCGCGGAGGCAATGAGCCGTGATACCTCCTGCGGGTAACCAGGACGCACGTCATGATAGGCGTCGGCGCCGTGACTGAATGATTGGGCAGAACGAAGACGCTGCTGAACTGTGTTGAAGCTCGGTGCCTCTTTCCCCGAAGCCGGGCGATAGCTGGGGTAATGCTCGGGAACCGGGAAAGGGGATGAGGCGCTGGGGGAATCAGTTGATTCGGAAGGAGTTGGGCTCATGATGCTCCTAAATCTACCGCGGTGCTGCAGGTTCGTGGATGTCGGTGGGATGTTTTAAGGTGGACGAGGATATTTTCCCGAGGGCGAGCGTGGCGAGGCAAATGATGAGTGAAGATTCTGCAGCATGGCTGCGGTGTTCGCGCACGCTGGCTGGGATCATCTCAACCGCAGCTTGCGTCATGGCGCTGGTCTCGTGCAGCTCGCCTGAAGAAGACACGACTACTTCTCCATCAACAGCAGAGTGGAGAAGTGACCTCGGTTTTCCCGTCGCCCCTATGCTCGTTGGCCCCGACCCCGGGCACACGAAAAAAATGAAGTTGGCCTCCGGACGTAGTTTTCTCCTCCACGTGCCCGAAAACTACACTGCAGATCGATCCTGGCCGGTCCTGTTGTCCTTCCACGGTTATACAGATTCTCCGGAAAACATGGAGCAATACAGCCAGTTTGATGCGGCTGACGCCATAGTCGCCTACCCTGCAGGGGAAAATGCGGCGTGGGCTCCGGCACCTTATGCTGCTACCAGCGCGGAAGAAGACCTAGAATTCGTGCGAGCAATCGTGGACAGCCTGCGCGCGACTTATGAGGTAGACGATAACGCTATCTTCGCTGCGGGCCTGTCCAATGGAGGAGGATTCGCGGCATTCTTAGCCTGCCGTATGCCGGGGACGTTTCGTTCGGTAGCTACTGTATCGGCGGCTTATTACGAAGGCATCCATACGGATTGCTCAGACAAGCCTGTTGGCCGTTTGGATATTCACGGTACAAAAGACCCCGTTGTCAACTATGAGGGCGGCGTGCGGCACGAGACTGCTTATGCTTCGGTCGCAGAAGTGCTCGGGCAGCATCAGCGTCGTAACAAGTGTCGTGGCGACGTTGAGTCCGTACGTCTCACAAACGGTGCCACCAGAGAGACATGGACTGCCTGCCAAGCACCGCTGCAGCACATTCGCATCGAAGGCGGATCCCACGTGTGGCCTGGTGGAAACAACGCTACGAAAACTGAGGTGGGTAAAGGTTTTGCCACCGACGCGGTACTAGACTTCTTCGGTATCCCCGGCCGGCCTGCAGACACCGAGGAACACGGAGTGGCCTAGGATTGATTCCTTCGTGGACTACTCGCTCAGCGTGTAGTGATTAAAGGGGATGCCGAGGGAGCGAACCCGCGCTAAGCAGATATCTGCCACCGTTTTATAACCAGCTTGGTGCGCGGCACTGGTGGTTTCCGTGGGGGCCGGAATCTGTACGAGGTGAAAGGAGCGTTGGCCGCCATCCTCGCGATTGAGCTCGACGACGGCCTGCGCGGTGGTGCCAGAGCCAGCAAAAAAGTCGAGGACTACCGCGTTGGGGCCGCCGGCGATTGCGATGAGGTGCTTGATAAGCCGCACTGGTTTGGGAAAATCGAATACGCCTTTAACACCGAGTGCCTCTTCAGCGTCACGACGGCCTGTACGGGTTACACCGAATCGTTCCCCGTCCAGTATGGAGCGTGGGCGCGCACCCTTCTTTTCATAGTTTTTGGTATAGACAAAGCCGCGTCTGAAAACCAGGTCGTCATAGTGCTTATCAACTTTGTCCCGCCCCCAACGCCAGCGCGCGACCTTCGACTTCCCGTCGGGTTGATGAGGCCAGTATTTATCACCATTCGGACCGACGATGGGAAAGTCGAGGCTTGGTAGATAACCCAAGGTCTTGGAATCTAGGCGAACGAGGGAATAGTTACCCTTCTCATCGCGATGGTTGTAGCGGGTCGATGTCTGCGCCCCTAGATCAACATTGAACCCGGAGTTTTCCGGAGATTTAGCGTAGCAAAGGACATATTCGTGCTCTTGGACGGCATATCTTGAATCATTCTTTCCAGTACCGCCTTTTTTCCAAATGAGCTGGCTTGCAAAGCAATCCTCGCCGAAAACCTCGTTGAGGAGTAGGCGTACATGGGCACATTCTGATTCGCCGATCGAAACCACGATGAATCCTGTGTCTGCGAGTACTTCACGCGCAAGGATCAGTCGCGGAAGCATCATAGAAAGCCATTCGGCATGCCATTGACCAAAGTGCTCTGAGCGCATTTCTCGCCGTTGGCGGAAGTTGTCGCGATAAACAAAATCCTTGCCGGTGTTATACGGCGGGTCGATATAGATGACGTCGGCCTTCATACCGCGGGCAACAAAGCTCTTGAGCGCGGATAGATTATCGGCGACGGTGACTGAATTGGTGGTGGAATCCGAGCCGCTTATCAACGTTTGCCTCCCCGCAGCTTGAGAGGCAGCAAGCGCAGCGGCAGCATTCTTTCCGGGCCACACTAAGCCAAAGGCTGAGTCATCGTTTGTGGGTATTTCTAGCCCATGAGAGGGCGTCGAAGAATCAGGTTGTGTAGCGGGTCGGGGAGTTGGCTCAGAATGAGGGGAAGGCATTGTGGGCAGGTTTGTACTTTGGCGATTGATCTACGGACGAGGGTATGTGCGTTAATTATTGCGCAAAGAACTGAGCGCGGAGCGCAGCCAAAGAAGTGTGTCCTAGAGTGCACAGCAATGCTAACGAAAGCGCGCCTGCTTTTACCAAGTTGTTGAACGAAAAGGGGTAGGTGGAGGGGGTAAACGGATGCGCCGACCCTGAGAATTCTTAGAGTGCTGCTTTGGGTGGGAACGGTACGTCTCATAACTAGGGTGATTAATAACTCGTGTGGCGAAGACTCTGGTGCGTCGGTACGGTGGAGTCTCGTGATGGCTCGCAACGTGAATGCCGCGGTCGATAGTGCACTTGTTCGTAGTGTGCGGAGCCGATCGATGGGGTTCACGCCTACTGATCGGTTGTAGCCGCAGGCGTATTGACACGTTGGTAGCTAGCACGGTTAGAAACAGTAAAAGCAACGAAAGGATTGTAGGAATGGGTATTTTTGACAAGGCAAAGGACGCGCTGAACTCCGATAAGGGCGAGCAGGTTTCGGACAGCGCACTGGACAAGGGCGCTGATCTTGCTAAGGGTAAGCTCGGCGAAGATAAGGCCGATAAGATTGACTCTGCTCGCGACCAGCTCGATGATCGTATCGGTAACGAGGGCGCTTAAGTCCTAAAAATTGAGGGCGGAGGCAGTGTGCCTGGTACCCTGACGTCGCAGGAGTAAGAACCCACTGCCTCTGAAATGCCACGCTAGGCTCGCTCTATAAGTCCTGTCCACGATGTGGGCAGGACTGTATAAGTTTTGTAGCAATGTATATGTTGGTTTCGGCTGGGACATAATATGGGCGAGTTGATAGAGAAAAGGAATCTGAGAGAAACCTTTAAATCCTCCTATGTTGTGTTTATGAATATAAAATCGGTCATTTCCTAGGTAGGCTGAACACTGTGAATACTTCAGTAGGTGTGGAACAAAGTAGCCAGCCCTTTAAGCAGCTTCTGATTGAGCAAGCTGGCCGGGTCATTGCTAAGGCGGGCATCGATGAAGTGCGCCTTCGGGAGGTTGCTGACCAGGTTGATGTGCCTCTTGCGGAAGCTCAGGCACTTTTTGCTTCCGAAGCGGAACTCGTCGAGGCAACTAAGCACTCTCTCAATGATGCACTGACGTCAACTATTGATGTGCACCTACAAGGATTGCCCGAAAATGCGACCGCGGTAGATAAGCTTCGTGCTACCGCGCTGTCCTACTTTTCTTTTGCGGTCGAGGACCCATCCTCTTTTGCGGCTTTTGCTGCTGTCTACGCTTCTCCCCGCACGGGATTGACGGCTGAGGACTTTGCTAGCCGTGATGGAGAGGCTGACACCTGCCCCATTATGCGTATTCTTTTTGACCTGACTAAAGACGCTATTAAAGAATCCGGCGGCACGGAGCTCGATGCCTATGGGACGCTGCTCTCCGCTCTGTCGATATTCTCCCACCTACACGGCGTTACACAGCTTGCAGCCGAAGGGATTCTGCGCTACCTCTCGCCAGCGGCGAAAAAGCAAACCTTTAGTGCTGTCATGGATACGCTGAGCGTTGGTCTTTATCCCTTTTTTAGGGGCGAGCGTATCAAGCGCGCCGAACCTTGCGGCCTGGCAGGGGAGCAGCCTGAAACACTCCTAATCAGTGCAGAAAACTTTCCGCGGGGGACTGAAGAAGAGCAGCGGAGAGCTCTGCTCCGAGGTGCCGTTGAGGAGGCTCTAGACCACGGCGTGACTGGCTTGCATATCGGTGGCGCCGCAAAACGAGCAGGACTTAGCGTCCAAGAGGCTGAACACCTTATTGAAAGCGACCAAGAGCTGGCGAGTTTCTTGGAGCGCTATTTGGACAAAATCAACTATGAGTTCATTTACCGTCAGGTAGCCGCGTTGCCGCAGGACGCTAGCGCAGTGTCGAAGATTAAAGCTACGGGCTATGGATATGTCTCGCATGCTTTGCATGACCCGCAAGGATTTGAGGCGCTCATTAAGATCGCATCCGGCCCGATCGTGCCCATGTCGTTTGAGGATGACTTCCTGCCAAACGCGAATAAAGCGGTCGAGCTTCAACGTGATTTCAGCGAGTTCGGCCGAGCCTTTGGGTTCATTATGTCTCTCGTACGCGAGGCTATCGATGAGGTGGACGGGCCGCGCACTCCATGGGTTCTTTTTACATTAGTGATTTCAGTGTGGGCTGGCGCCCACGGTCTTGCCATGCTGAGCACCAACGGGCCATTGCGTGGGTATAATTCCGATTTTATTTTTGGAATTCTGACTCAGTATATGGATATCGAACTCGGCGGCATCATGCGAAGCCTCAATGGCATGGCAGGCTAGTTCAGTGAAATGAGCGTGCGGGATGCTCAACTGAGAGTGATTCGCATCATATTCCTCCCCACTTTCTTAGAGTGAAAGTGGGGATTCTTTTGTCAATATCTGAGGGTGGCTGCACCTTGTCGGGGTGGTGTGGACGTGGGCTTTGGCTGGGCGCATTCATTGCGTGAAGGGGGTAGAAATCGGTCTGGAGCGACTAATGTTTACGGCGTGAACTGCAAAGATGTCGATGGCCGGTGTCTCTGAATGGGGGTAGCAAGTAGTTGCTCAAGTGTAGAAAATATACTCTGCAGGTTGTATGGTGGCCACGTCCGAACTTTAATCGCAAGCCTTATAAGGCTAAGCGGGTTTTCACTTCAGTTTAAGAAAGACTAACTATGCGCCCTACTCGCTCTCGCATTGTCGCCACTGTAGCGGCAGTGGCTACCTTTTCTTCCGTTATCGTTGCTCCTCAGGCAATTGCGGTAGAGGAACCGGCAGAATCTTCCTTCGTTCACGAGGAGAATGGCACTGGCACTCTTGATGTCAACGGCACTGCCTTCGACGAAGACGGCAACCTGGTTGATGAAGACAACGCTGGTGATAACGCGATTGAAGAGCTTGACCGCGACTCTCGCAACAACGACATCAGCTTTTATGACGCGGAAAACAGCAAACCGACGACGCTTGATGAGCTGAAGAGCACTGAAGCATCGACGGCTGACGCTTCGATCAAGGTCGTCGAGAAGGACGGCAAGCTGGTCTGTGAGATTTCTGATGCTCCTGGTAAGGAAGGCGAGATTCTTGAGCGCAAGCTCGACCTAGCTCGTGCATTCTATGATGGCGGCAACAAGCTGCTGCAGACCGTATGGGAAGTTATTCCTGTTGTCGGCGATCTCGTCCCGTCGGACTTCATCAAGAAGATTGGCGCAAGCTCGTGGGAGCGGATCGCTGAAATGGTCCGTGAAGGCGAGAAAGACAAGGATGTCACGTGGGACCTCGCACGTGCGCAGGGCATGGCTATCGCAAAGATCGAGAACTCCGATGCTGATGTCGATTTGAAGAACCCGGATGCGGCGAAGAAGACCGTCTCTGGGCTCATCAAGTTTGCTGATGGTGCTTTCGGTACTGGAGTGGCTACCGTATTGAAGGTTTTTAATGCCGCCGTTACGATTGCTGGCCTTTTCCCGGGCGCTAGTGCCGCTAAGGACTTGAAGCTGAGCGATACTCAGCGCAAGGAAATTGAGTCCACCCTGTCTGGTATCTCGACCGCGGCTTCTGCGTTGGCCGAGGTTAACGCACCGGCTGGACAGAAGTGTGCGGACATGCTCAATGGCAAGCAGGTCAGCGACGAAGCGCCGGATTCCACCTCGACAACCGAGTCCTCTGAGCCTTCTGAGTCCGCCGAGCCTTCTGATTCCGAGAAGCCCTCCGAGTCCACTGAGCCTTCCGAGTCGAGTGAACCCTCCGCATCAGATGAGGCTTCTGAGTCCGCAGAGTCGACTGCGCCTGAATCTACTGAGTCCGAGGCGGCCGAACCTGAGGATCCGACGGAGGAATCCGAGCCTGCTTCCACTACCTCGGCCCCTGTAGATTCCGATGATGAGGATAATAACGGTGAAGACGGGGAGCCTGGCCGTGATGGCAAGGACGGTGCCGACGGCAAGGATGGCCGCGATGGACGCGACGGTGAGGACGGCCGCGATGGTCGCGATGGCCGTGATGGCAAGGACGGCGCCGACGGCAAGGACGGCCGTGACGGTCGCGACGGCCGCGATGGGCGTGATGGCAAGGACGGCGCCGACGGCAAGGATGGCCGTGACGGTCGCGACGGCCGCGATGGGCTTGACGGCAAGGATGGCATCAACGGCCGCGATGGCGTCGACGGCAAAGATGGTAAAGATGGTGAAGACGCTGATATGTCCTCCGCTGTTGGTTACTCATTCCTTGGAGCGATTCTCGGTGGCGGTCTAATCGTTTCCATCTTCGGCGCTATTGATTACCTCTACCTGCTGGGCTACCTGCCCAAGGAAGGCATTCCGTGGCGCGCTAACCGCTAAGACCAACTCGTAGTTCCAGCCTGAGCAGAGAAATCTCAGGCAGAGCAATACAGAACAGCCCCATTGCATCCGCAGTGGGGCTGTTTGCATGAGCGATTGAGGGGTAGGCAAGCGCAGCATTGGGCCAAAGCTTGCTGTTTATAGCAGCGTGAGTGCGTATTTCAGAGCTGCCTGTGATGGCGTTTGCCCTTGTGTTGGGCTGGCACAACGAACACAGCGGTGTTGACCAGATGGTTTATCGCAATAAGAGCAGCATTCCTGTGGCGGTTCTAGGCGATGAGTAGGTCGTAAACACCGGACTATAGAGTGGGAAGCGTGACTGCAACAGTCCTTTAAGCACTAAGTTCTTTTTCATGCGCCACGCCGTCCGCGGTGCCGCCGACCCATTGGAGGTGAAGTAGGTGGGCAAATCATCTCAGCTCGCAACTATGAAGAGCTCGCGGAGGCGGCCGCGCCGGTGGTGGGAAATCGGCGTAATCCTGCTCGTCGTCGTGATCATCGCCGGCAGCGTACACGTGGCGCGTAATACCGCAGGGATATCCGTGGGAGAGTTGGACCCGATTGATCGGCGCGCCTTAGAGGAGTACTCGGAATACGCCGCTGCCGTCGCAGATCGTCCGGAGTCGGCGGCCTGGCTCAATGCGGCCGCTACCGAGTTCCCCACGCTGCTAATCAGCAGGAAGACCCACTTTTCCTACCTGATCAACCCCTCCCAAGAAGTCTCTTCGCCCTTCGCTGCCCCTGTAGACATGGGCGATAACCCCGCCGGCCTCGAAGTCTATCGGTTGGACCGGATCTACCCGAGGCTGTGGCCGATTAAGATTGCCGGCGGCAACTTCAACACGGTGGGCGAGACCACGACGGTCCAGGGGAGCGATGTCTACTACCTCAAATTCGGCGAGGATAATTTTGACAAACAATTCTCCTCAGAACACTTCATTACCTTCTTCGCGCATGAATCCTTCCACTTCTACGGTCAAGCTCGGTGGGCTTTGGACTCGCGTGTCTTTGGCGAGCTCTCCCCGCATGGGGTGGAGCTGCTCGACGAGAGAATGCGGCTGCTCGATGCAGTCCGCGACGCGGGTGCAGACCAAGCTCGGCTGAGGGAACTGGCCACAGAATTGCTCGCTCTGGAAAAGGAACGCCTAGCTGCAGATCCTGACTACGTCAGCCAAGAACGCTGGATGGAAACCGTGGAAGGCACGGCTACCTACCTCGGGATAATGGCCTCACGTGCGGTGGGGTATGACTTTGGCCCGATGTACTTCGACAACACTAAGGAAGCGCGTTTCACCGACGTTGTTCCGTTCCTAGAGTCCGGGCAGATCGACAATGACTTTCTGCGCAATCGATTGCCATATGAGGCCGGCGCTCAGTTGTGTTTGCTGCTTGCAGCATTAGCGCCGAGCGGGGAATGGCAGGCCTTTCTCAATGAACAATCTCCGGATTCTCACCGCACGCTTATCGACGCCCTGGGCCACGTCCTTAGCCAAGAGAAGTAGATCCGCTAAACAGGGCCGCCAATAAACTGGGCGAAAAAGAAAGGCTGGTCAGAAAAGCTCTGACCAGCCTGGATGCTGTCGGACTAACAGGATTTGAACCTGCGACCCCTACACCCCCAGTGTAGTGCGCTACCAAACTGCGCCATAGTCCGCCGCCGCACCATTTGGTGCAACTGCTACAGATTACACCAGCGGTATTCGCTTCGACAAATCCCAGGTTGACGCGTGTTTTGAAGGCTCTAGAACTCGCCGGTGGAGTAGACCCACTGCCCGTCTTGTCTGCGGAAAAAGGAGCGTTCCCGCTGAGAGCCTTGTGCGGCGCCCTTATAGAAGGCCTCGAACTCAACGACGCCGTTATCGTCCAAGGGGCCGCCGGCGACGGTATCGATAATATCGAGGCGGTAAAAGCGGATGCCGTTATCTGCGAGGTTGAGGCGCTCAGGGCGGGTCTCTGGGTCCCAGGTACGGAGCAAATAGTCCTCATCGCCGGTCACGAAAGCACTGAACCGCGAGCGCATGAGTGCCTCCGCCGAGGGTGCGGGCGTGCCGGCGTGGTAGCGCGAGCAGCACTCGCTAAACGTCAAGCCGGTTCCGCAGGGACAGCGGGCAGCCGGATCAAGAGGGTTGAGAACAATCATGTGAATCTATTGTGCCGCGGTTGTCACGGTGGTGGTCACCTCGACGGTGAGGAGGGAGTCGATGGTGGTGGACGTGGAGGCGTCGCCAAGCGCGCGTTGTTGATCCGCGCTAAGGGAGGCAGGAAGTGTCACCGTACGTGTGAATCGGGATTCGGACTCTTGGGTAATGCTGACGGACACAGCTTCGAGAGCCTTCGCGCCGATCTTCTGTGCCTTGCCCGCCGCCTTGATGGCCTGGGTGCTTGCCACAGCCAGTGCGGACATGAGGAGGCCTTCAGCGGTAAAACCTTGGCCCTTGCCGCCGCTTTTCTTCGTGCGGTCAGCGGTCACAGAACGGTCGTTGTGGCGTACTACGACGCCCATCCTCGTGCCCACCGCAGGGATTGCCACCGCGGAGTCATCTGCGACCGGCGCGGGAAGATTCTCCGGAACGATGAACTGCTCCGCCCACGCGCCAATCAGGTCCGCAGCGCGTGCGGCGGCGCCTTGCTTGGTGACGAGGTGATCAGCCTTATCCAAGGCGACCAAGGACTTGGGGTAGCGCGTGGTGCGGAAAATGTTCTGCGCATTGTCGATGCCAACGGTCTGATCAATGGGGGAGTGCAGCACCATCAGGGGCTTGCGTAGGCGCGGAAGGTACTCCTCCGGGTTGGTCTCAGCAAGGTCTTCGAGGAAAAGGCGCGAAATGGTTAGCGCGCGGCCGCCCAAGGTGACCTCTACCTCGCCATTGGCGTCGACCTCGCCAATCTTGTCGGCGTAGTGCAGTACAGAGTGCGCGGGATCGAAAGGAGCGCCGATGGTGGCGACGGCCTTAAGGGAACGAATGCCGTTGGCCGCCGCGAGGGCAGCGGCGCCGCCCAGCGAGTGCCCCATGAGGAGCTGCGGTGCGGAGTAGTTCTGGGCCAGCCACTCGGCGGCGGCCTGGATGTCTGCAACGTTTTGGCTGAAACAGGTATCAGCGAAATTTCCCTCGGACTGTCCCAAGCCTGGGAAGTCGAAGCGCAGGGTGGCGATGCCAAAGTTTGTCAGCTGCTTGCTCACGCGGGCGGCGCCGGGGGTATGGCGCGAGCCGGCAAAGCAGTGCGCAAAGATGGCGAAGGCTTGCGGAGGGGAGTCTGGGAAATCGATGGTTCCGGCCATCGTGGTACCGGTGCTGGAGGGGAGCGACACGTTCACGGATTGCATGCCCACAAGGATATAAGGGCAACTGCACGCCTGCGAACCGGGGTTGACTAAAGTCGATAGAAGACCTGTATGACGCACAAGGATGGAGGAGTGCTCATGGGCGCATTCGATTGGTTCTGGAAGGCAATGGGCGCGCAGTCCGAGCGCAACAATAAAAAGTCGAAAGCCGTCGTCACGGCTGCGGATTCCGCGGTGGAAGAAATTGCCAACCTATCGGATGCAGAGGTTGCCACCACCGCACGGGAATGTGTGAAGGATGGCACGATTGCGGATAAGTCGCGTTTCCTCGCTGCTCTGGCCGTGGCCAGCGAACGCAAGCTCGGCATGCGCCCATTTAATGTCCAGTCCCAAGCCGTTCTCCGCTTGCTTGAGGGTGATGTCATCCAGATGGCCACCGGTGAGGGAAAGACCCTGGTGGGCGCAATGGCCGCGACTGGTTTTGCGCTGACCGGAAAACGCGTCCACCTGGTGACGGTCAATAACTATCTAGCGGCGCGCGATGCCGAGTGGATGCGCCCGCTCGTGGAGTTCTTCGGCCTCACGGTGGCCTCGGTCACCGAGAAGCTCGGCCCGGAGGAGCGCCGCGCGGCTTACCTATCTGACATCATCTATGCGCCAGTCAACGAGCTCGGTTTCGACGTGCTACGGGATAACCAGATCACCTCCCGTGAGCAGACGGTGCAGGCGCGCGCAGATGTTGCGTTGGTGGATGAAGCGGACTCCGTGCTTGTCGACGAAGCCCTCGTCCCCCTCGTCCTCGCCGGAAACCGCCCGGGTGAGGAGTCCACAGGCCACATCACCAACGTGGTTTCGCGCCTGCGCGAGGAACAGGACTACGTTATTGCGGAGGACGGGCGCACGGTAGCGCTGACCGACGATGGAGCGGCGCGAGTCGAGCGCGAGTTGGGCATTGATTCGCTCTACTCCGAGGAGAATATCGGCTCCGTACTAGTCAAAGTGAACTTGGCGCTGCACGCGAAGGCGCTGCTCATTCGTGACATTCACTACATCATCACGGACGGAAAGCTGCAGCTTATCGACGCCTCCCGCGGCCGCGTAGCCGAACTGCAGCGCTGGCCCGACGGCCTGCAGGCCGCTGTGGAGGCCAAGGAAGGCTTGGAGGTATCGGAAGGAGGGCGCATCCTCGACACCATTACGCTCCAGGAACTCATGCGCCGTTACCCGTTGGTGTGCGGGATGACCGGTACCGCTGTGGAGGCGACCGATCAGCTACGGCAGTTCTATAACCTCCACGTATCGGTCATCGATAGAAACAAGGAACTGCAGCGCTTCGATGAGGCGGATCGCATCTATGCCTCGGTGGATGAGAAGTCCCGCGCCATCGTGAACGAAATCGTCGCGATCAACAGCACCGGCCAACCAGTTTTGGTGGGCACCCACGACGTCGCCGAATCCGAAGATCTCGCCGCTGCGTTACGCGAACGGGGGATCGAGGTAAACGTCCTTAATGCGAAGAATGACGAGGACGAGGCGCGCATTGTGGCGGAGGCTGGCGACGTCGGCCGTGTCACCGTTTCCACCCAGATGGCGGGCCGCGGCACGGATATTAAGCTGGGCGGCGCTGATGAGTCTGACCGCGATGCCGTCGTCGAGAGGGGTGGTCTGGCGGTGCTCGGCACCTCGCGGCACCGTTCCTCGCGTCTGGATAACCAGTTGCGCGGTCGCGCTGGCCGCCAGGGAGATCCGGGCAAGTCCATCTTCTTCGTTTCCTTAGAAGATGACGTGGTTAAACAGGGTGGGGAAGATGAATCCTTGTCCGCCCGCCCCGATGCCGACGGGCTCATCGAATCCAAAAGGGTTCGTGATTTCATTGCACACTGTCAGCGCGTGACCGAGGGGCAGCTTCTAGAGATTCACGCGCAGACCTGGAAGTACAACCACCTGCTCGCAGATCAGCGCATCATCATTGATGAGCGGCGAGCTAAGCTGCTCGATACCGACCAAGCCTGGCAGGAGCTGGCTGAGCGGGCACCGGAGCGTGCTGCTGAGCTTCGTGACGTCCCCGCTGAAGCGCGCGAGCGGGCGGCCCGTGAGATTATGCTCTTCCACCTCGACCAGGCGTGGGCCGACCACTTGGAGTTGATGGATGATGTGCGGGAATCTATCCACCTACGTGCCATCGCCCGCGAGACGCCAATCGACGAATACCACCGCATCGCGGTGCGCGAGTTTAAAGACCTAGCGCAGCGCGCGGTTAATGACGCCGTTGATACTTTTAAAACCGTGCTTATCGATTCAGATGGCGCCCATCTAGAGGATCACGGCCTGTCCCGCCCGAGCGCAACGTGGACTTATATGGTCTCCGATAACCCACTATCAGGGGGCGGAAACTCCGTGCTCAAGGGCATAGGAAACATTTTCCGTTGATGTAAATTGCGGAGAGGCGACTCGCGCGGGCGGCGGAGTCGCTAATATGGAATGAGTCAACATTGATCCGACCCTTCGGAGGTAAAAATGAGCGAGAATACCGGAACGCCGGAACCGCAGGCAGAAACTACTTCTGTCTTCCGCGCAGATCTTCTCAAGGAGATGGAAAACGGCACCGCGGCGGGTTCTGACGCCTCCGTTGCTGGAGCTGAGAACTTGGCTGAGGGCCAGGCACTGCTCGTCGTCAAGCGCGGTCCCAATGCAGGCGCTCGCTTCCTGCTTGATCAGCCGACCACCACCGCCGGCCGCCATCCAGAGGCTGATATCTTCCTCGATGACGTCACCGTGTCTCGTCGCCACGCGGAGTTCCGCGCGAAGGACGGTCAGTTTGAGGTAGTCGATGTCGGATCGCTCAACGGAACCTACGTGAACCGCGAGCCGCGCAATGCTCAGGTACTCGAAGTGGGCGATGAAATCCAGATTGGTAAATTCCGCTTGGTATTCATTGCCCCGAAATAAGGCAGTGCCTGTCCTAAAGAACTAGGGGAGAAGGCCGGGGGAAGCTTCCACCTGAGCTCCCCTTTTGTCATAGTGAAATCGTGAAGAAAGCAGTAGTAGTCCTATCGTGAGCGCACAGAAGTCCACCGCCGCTGCCGCAGCAGCGTCTTCCGTGGTCAAGAAGACCAAGCCTGCTAAGCAGAAGCCCATGTCTATTGGCGTAACGCTGAAGCACGTGCAGAAGCAATTTCCGGATGTGACGGTGTCGAAGATTCGCTTCTTGGAATCTGAGGGGCTGATTACTCCAGAGCGCACCGCGAAGGGCTACCGCCGCTACTACCAGAAGGACCTTGATCGTCTTCGCTATATTCTGACCGCGCAGCGCGATCACTATACGCCGCTCAAGGTTATTCGGGAACAGCTAGACGCGATGGATTCGGGGCAAGTTACCGCCATCGTGTCCTCCCAGGCCGAGGCCCTCATCAGCGCCGAGCAGCTGCGCGCGCCGGTGGTCACTCGGCTTACCGACGCCGATGTGGCCGACCAAGCAGGCACTACGCAGGAAAACATCGCCAAGCTGGTTTCTGTGGGACTGATTAAGCCGGATCCGGCGGGCTTCTTTGATACGGATGACGTGTCCATCGTGGCCGCGGCCGTGGCGCTGGAATCCTTCGGGTTTGAGGCGCGACAGTTGAAGTCGCTGCGCAATGCTGCCCGCCGCCAGGCGGACATGATTTCGCAGGTGGCAACGCCGGTGGCGCATTCGAAGTCTGATACTGCCCCGCAACAGGCCGAGGAGCTTTCTCAGCAGATGGCGGCCCTTGTTCTGTCGCTTCACGGGACGTTGGTCAAGACCGAGCTTCGTGACGAATTCCGCCCTTAAACCATACGGGCTTTTATTTCCGTAAGTTTGGCGCCGACTTTTCTACGCCACTTAACCGGCCCGACAACCATGTGCAAGGAATGTGTGTAAAAGTGGATTCCATGAACACTGAAGTATTGAAATTTCTAGGTATCCACCCCGTTGGCCCCGAAAATAACCTATGTGCTCTTTTCTATTGGGCGGAGGCGGACCGGCACGTGCCGGTCTGGGTCTCACCCATCGACGGCGCGCGTGTCCTCCAAGTACTTGAGCGGCACTTTAATGCGCGCCCAAGCACGTATGAACTGCTCATCGCCTTTGCGGATCAGCTAGATGGCATCGAGCATATTTGCGTGTCCGAGTACCGTAAGGGCGTTTTCATGGTTGATCTCCTGGATGGTACCGGCGAAGAGCACGATGCCCGCTTGTGCGACGCTCTTGTCCTCGCAGATCACTATGGGTTGCCCATTCATTTTGAGAAGGATGTGCTCGACGAGGTAGCCATTTACATTAGCGATGAGGACCTTAAAGAATATTACGGCCTAGAAGGCGAGGCAGAATCCCTGGAGACGTTCCCGGAGAAGCGCATGCGCGAGTTTAAGGAGCGCCATTCCCAGCAAAGCGCGCTGGAGGACGATGACTTCGAGCAGATGATGCGTGATTCCGGAATCTCCGAGGAAGATTTGCTCGGCGGCAAAGATGGTGAAGAGGAGTAAAAGGGGAGTTTAAGCTCCCTTCCACATAATTCAGCCCTAAGCCCTGATCCCAGCTAGACATTAGAAGCGGCGCCCTCTGTGGCGTCGCTTTAGTCGTGCTACCACTGAATTTTTTAATGACACGCGTGTGACTAATGATGACAAAGTGACTCAAAAAGTCTAAAGTTCTACTAGAGGTTCACGGAGGACGACTCTTGACGCGGTCGCTGACGTGCCCTTTAATAGAAAAATAGAACTCCCCTCAAGTATCACTGGAGTAATTACGTGAGCAGTAAGAATAACCGTCCCGAGTCCAGCGCACTGCCGCTCGAAGATTTCGCAGCCAACGACTACGTTCAGGAATCCCTTTTTGATGTCGGGCCCGACGAGGAGCTGGGCTACCGCGTGCCCATCGCTTGTCAGGTAGCCGGCATTACCTACCGCCAGTTGGACTACTGGGCGCGCACGGACCTGGTGAAGCCCTCGATTCGCACTGCTCGCGGCTCTGGTTCCCAGCGCCTGTACTCCTTTAAGGACGTGCTGGTTCTCAAGATTGTCAAGCGCCTTTTGGACACCGGCATTTCTTTGCAGAATATTCGCCTCGCGGTGGAATCCCTGAGGGATCGCGGAGTTAATGATCTTGCTGAGCTCACCCTCGTCTCCGACGGCACCACGGTTTATGAGTGCCGCTCGAACGACGAAGTCATCGACCTTCTTGCCGGTGGACAGGGCGTGTTTGGCATCGCTGTCCCAGGCATCCTGAAGGAGCTTTCCGGAACCATCACTTCCTTCCCGGCCGAGCGCGTTGTGGAGGACGAAGAAATCGACGTTGTATTTGGCCTCGACGAACTGGCTGCTCGGCGCAAGCTCAAAACCTCCTAAGGAAGCCATCCGCCGCCGCTCCTCTTAGTCACTGCAGCTCACGTCAGTGCTCTAGAGGAAGCGGCGGCTTTTTTGATGTGCGGCGTCGATGCGCCTGAAGTGTCCCGGTTATCGTGCCCCGGCGGCGTTGGCGATGGCCTTTTTGTCCTCTTGGGCATTTGAAGGGTCCGAGATGGTCTTGTAGGAGTCAGCGAGCTTTTCGAGCTCGGCGTCCTTTTCACCTTCACCGATATGCACCACGCTCAAGCTAACGCCCTGACCGCGCGCGGCTTTGACTGCCTCTGTAAAGCTTGCGTCATCCATATCTTGTTGGGTCCCAGTAGTAACGAGCACGACGCGGGCGTCTTTGCCCGTTTCTGCCTTTTGGTCCGTGGCGTTATTCAGTGCCGCGACCACGGCGCTGCGAGTTTGAGGAACGCCACCAGTGCCGAATTGCCGTACTGCGAAGGCCACGTTCTCGGCGTCGCCATAGGCTACATTCTGACGGAAGCCCACGGTGGCCGTGGCTGAAATGGGTGAGGAATAGTTCCAGAGAGCCACCTGGCTTCCCTCCGCGCCGACTGCCGACGCCGCCTCCGCCACGCCCTCGGTTACCTCATCGAAGTACGGCGCAAGGTTGTCGGAGGTATCAAGAAGGAACAACGTATTCGGCGCCACCCCTTGATCTTCCTTGTTTTCAGTGCTGGGCGTGGCTGATACCGATTCGGACGGCTGTACTGACTTCGAGGGCGTGGTCGATGCAGACGTAGTGCTAGCGCTTACACTTGTTGGTTTCTGTACGGCCGATGACTCAGTGGTTTTATCCGCCGCTACTGGCTCGCTCGAATCGGATTCCCCTCCGCGGAAGAGGAAGAATGCGCCGATAACCAACGCCAAAACCGCGAGGACGGCCACGATGATGACCCACGGTGCGATTGCATAGTTATTCTTTCCATCCGAGTGCCGGGCCATCTTTTTCCTTCCGCGCTGGGGTCTCGGGGCAGTAGAGGGCGCCCCGACGGGTCACATCAATGGTCTCTCATTGTAGCGCTCAGTGCTGCTCTAATTTGGGAGACAAGCCGCGCGCGGAGTGGCTCGGAGGCGTCGGCAAGCGCGCGTTGGCGCCGCACATACTCCGACTTTCCCTCTGGCGTTTCGATGGGGACGACCCCAAAGCCCCACTCGCGGCAGTCATATGGCGAGGCCTCCATGTCGAGCGTGCGCGCGGCCACCGCCAACCGGAAGGTATCGAGGAACAAGTCACCTGGCACCAACGGGCCCAATTTCCACGCCCATTTATATAAATCCATAGTCGCATGGACGCAGCCAGCCTGGTCGTTGTCCGGTTGGTCCTCACGGGTCAGCACCGTGAGGTTAAGCGGGCGGGCGGGCTCAGTAAAGAAACGGAAGGCATCGTAGTGCGTGCATTTGATGCGGTGCTTGTCGACGACTGCGTTCGTCCCTTCCGCTCCCAACCGCAACGGCAGGTCATGGCGAGGGGAATCGGTGTGGTACACAATGGCCCATTCATGCAGGCCAAAACAATCAAATTGGGTGGGATTGTGCGCCGTCTTTTCCAGAAGTTCCAGGATGTAGCGCACGGTTCCGCCGCGGCGTTCGAGGAAGGCCTCGGTGTCCATCGTGATGCCCTCGGCAGTGCGGCGGTAGTAGCGCCATTCGCTGTGCGGAGCGTTCCCTTCCAGGGTGACCCCTACGCCTGGGTGCCAACGGCGCAGATGAGAGGGGCGGACGGGGTAGTACTCGAAAAGGAAGTCGTAGACAGGGTGATACGAGCCTGGGTGGCGATAGCGAGCGAGGAACTCATTTGCTTCCTCCTCGTGCTGTCGCATCCGGGCTTGCCAATCCTTGGGCGCGAGAATCATCGTTGTCCAGCACTGCCTCGACGGCGGCGGTTGTTACGGCCGCGGCGGCGGTGCCCCGGTGCTTCCTGCTTAGGCTGCTGTTGGTTCGGTGGCCCGAGCGGCTCGCCCTTCGGCTTGCGCGCACCGGTCATCTGGGCAAGTTCGGGGCTGCTGGCGGGGTTGGCGCGGTCACTGATGTCGAGGTCGGTGTGGTCCACTCCGGCCTTTGCAATGAGCTTGGCCACCTCTCCGCGCTGCTCGTCGGTAACGAGTGTGACGACGGTGCCTGACTCACCGCCGCGGGCGGTGCGGCCGGAACGGTGTAGGTAAGCCTTGTGCTCGGCGGGTGGATCTACGTGGACGACGAGGGAGACATCCGCAATGTCGATACCGCGTGCGGCGATGTCCGTGGCGACGAGCACGGGTACGCTTCCGTCGGCGAAGCCCTCAATTGCCTTGGTACGTGAACCTTGGCCCTTATCGCCGTGAAGCGGCAGTGCGTTAATACCGACTCTGCGCAGCTTCTTCGCCTGCCTGTCGACTCCGTGCTTGGTCCGCATGAACATGATGGTCTTTCCCTTGCGCGCACCGAGCCGCAGGACGACGTCGTTGCGTGCCTCGCGCGTGCCGATGAAAATGAGGTGGTGCTCCATCGTGTCCACGGCGGCCTCGACGGGGGCTGTGGAGTGGGTTACGGGGTCGTGCATGAACTGCTCAACCAACTTGTTGACCTCACCGTCGAGGGTGGCGGAGAAGAGTAAGCGTTGGCCGTCTGGTGGGGTGAGTTTGAGCAGTTTGCGTACCTGGGGAAGGAAGCCCATGTCCGCCATCTGGTCGGCCTCGTCGAGCGCAGTGATGGTGATCTGGTCGAAGAAAAGCTTGCCTTGGTTGATGAGATCCTGTGCGCGGCCCGGCGTAGCAACAAGTAGGTCAACCGGGCGTGCTAATGAGCGAATGTGGTTGTTGATGTTGACACCACCGACAACCGCCAACACCCGCAGCCCCAGCGCGGCTGCGGGTTCTTCCAAGCGTTGTTGGATCTGCGTTGCCAGCTCACGCGTTGGCGCCAACACGAGACCGCGTGGGTGCGCAGGGCGCGAGACACCGGATTCGGCAAGTCGAGTGAGCATGGGAAGGCCGAACGTGAAGGTTTTCCCCGAGCCCGTGGGGCCGCGACCGAGGACGTCCTTGCCGGCGAGGGCGTCGGGAATCGCGGCTTCTTGGATAGGGAAGGGGGTCGTGATGCCCTGTTTGTCAAGGACGCGGACAACATCGCGGGGGAGGCCGAGTTCGGCGAAAGTATTCATCGGGTGGAAGTCTAGTTTGCTTCGCTGCCAGATAGAAAAGCCAGTGCGGGGAATGGGCCTAGCATCCTGCACTGTTGGCAGTAATGTGATGTAGGTCTCTGCTAAATTGATCGGCATGACGAACCCTTTCGGTAGCCCGCAACAGCCGCCCCGTGGATTTGGCCAGAACCCGCAGCACAACCAAGCACCGCCTGGCTTTATCAATCAAAATCAAGGATCTCACGTCGGTGGCCCGGCGATGCCACAGCCGCCCGAAAAGAGGCCCAGCTCGAAGACAGCATTGTGGATCGTTCTGGCGGTAGTTCTTGTATTCGCCATCATCGCAGGCGTCGCTATTTTTGCTGCAGTTTCTTTCTTCAAAGATGTTGCTGCCGATTTTGATGATGCGCCACAAGACGTAAGTGCTTCCGACAATGCCTATTGGAACAGCACATATGACTCCGATGAGGTTGACAGGATCCGCGCCTCCGAGGTTTCTGCCCCGGTGCCCGCTCCGCTCATTGACCTTTCGGACGAGTGCTATGAGGACACGTCATTCTTCGGGCAGGCGGACTATCTGGGCCTAGATGTTCAGTGGGTTCCGACGATTTCTTGCATCTATGGTCCGGACAGAGAATTCGTGGCTCAGTACACAGAGAACAAGGATGCTATACGCGATACTGAAAGCGTTGGGCTCGCCGGCACCGTCGAGGACTTCACCTCGGCCCGCGGCTCCCAGATTGGCGCTTTTAGTGAGGAAGATGAGTACGTGATTGCTGAAGTGCTTGAGGATGGCAATGCGGTTATCGAGTACGTCATGGACGGCTATGATTCCAACGGGGACGAAGCGGACTTGAATGATTTGGCCAACTATCTCGTGGGTGCGGGAATCCTTGACTCGGCTCTGGGTGGTTCGTCGGTGAATGCCTAGCTATCTTCGGCGCCGCACGCGCTTGACGACGCTTCACCCACCCCAAGTGGCCCGTCAACCCTCATCCGGTTGGTGGGTCTCGTTCTTTAAGGGCTTAAATGCACGTTGTTCCTGCCGGTATTTGAAGTGTTATCAAGGATCACCGATCTGCCCGTCAACCATCTTTGGGTTGGCGGGATCGGTGGCTGGCGGTGTCCTTTCTGCTGTTGCTGCGTGTGGTGGTTGTGGGTGTTAGCTGCAGTCGGGTGGTTCCTCTGGTGGTTGTCCTGCTTGTTCGGCGTTGAGTCTGGATAGTGCTTCTTGGTATTCGGGCATTGCGGTGATTGGTGTGCCCCAGGGTGGGATGAAGCTGACCCCGGTGTTGAGCCGGTACATGTAGCCGCGGCCGGTAGGCCTTTGCGGGTCATCATCGTTAATACCGTTGTGGTAGGCGCACAGGAAGGTCAGGTTCTTGATGTTGGTGTAGCCGCCTGCCTGCCAGGGGATGAGGTGATGGACTTGGCAGTAATCAGCGGGCTTGTTACAGCCTGGTCTTGCACATGTGTGGAATTCAGCGTGCAGGGTAAGGCGTTGTTTGAAGTTTGCTCCACGCTCTAGCCGCCAGGTGTTGATGGGTCCTTCAATGGGGTGGACGATGGTGGCATAGCCTATTTCGGCGAATTTGTGGGTGAGGAATTCCGCCCCGGTCATGCGCCCACCGTTAGTCAAGTTGAGCTCTATTTCGTCCCCGTCGCCGTTTATGATCTGGTCGAGCTCGTTCAGGGTGACGATGACTTGGGTGCGCACCGCGGGTTTGGAACCGGTGCCTTCTTTGAAGAAGACGTCGTTGGCTGCTTGAAGCAGGTCGGTGTTGGTGGATTCTAAGACGCCGCGCATGTTGGCAATCGTGGTGGCGTCATCGGTAATGGAAAGGGTGTTAGGGCCTTGCGTGCGGTAGGTGATGCGCACGCCTGGTTTGGCTATGCGTTTGGAGCGGAGTTCTTTCAGTCGTGTGGCGGCGACGGTGGGGATGCGGTGTGCGGGTGTTCCTGCGAGTTTGATTCGCAGGTTCCAGGCGTCGAGGGTTTTCTTGACTTTTGCGGTGTAGGACTCGATGAGTGTGAGGGTGCCGAGGCTGTGGCGTTGTTGAAGGGCTGCGTGGCGGGCTTTGCGTTGTTTGCCGCTAAAGCGGGTGGGACCGAAATACACCTGGTTAAGGTTTGCAAGCTCAGTGGCATCGGAGGCATCCGCGCCGAGCGCGCGGAGCTCGTCGGGTGAGCCAGGAATGTTTTCCACCAGCGCAATCCCCGAATTGCGAAGGCGGATGTAGGTTTCAATATCCCCCATGAGCACAGAGACTAAAACAGGTCTCTACACCCCGCAACCGGAAGAAGAAAAATTCTGGTCGCGGGTAGCGGAGGGATAAGAAAAGCCCCTCAGGGGAGGGGCTTAGCAGCTACATCTCGGTAAGCGAGCGGTCACCTGACCATTCGATATGGAACGTGCCCTCGCGGTCCACACGCTTGAAGGTGTGGGCGCCGAAGAAATCGCGCTGGCCCTGAATCAGAGCAGCTGGGAGGCGCTCGGCGCGCAAGCTGTCGTAGTAGGACAGGGAAGAGGCAAACACCGGAACCGGCAGGCCCAGCTGCGTTGCAGTAACCACGACGCGACGCCAGGGGTCGATGAGGTTCTCCAGCTCGCCCTTGAAGTACGGGTCCAGAATCAAGGCAGGCAGGTCGGCATTGTTGTCGTAGGCCTCACGGATGCGATCGAGGAACTTCGCGCGAATGATGCATCCACCGCGCCAGATGGTGGCCAAATCGCGTGGGTCCACGTTCCAGCCGAACTCCTCGGAGCCAGCCTTGATCTCATCGAAGCCCTGGGAGTAGGCAATGAGCTTCGCGGCATACAGTGCACGGCGAACGTCTTCGACGAACTCAGCCTTGTCCACATTGAGCTCGGCAATGGTTCCGGAAGGCAGCTGGCCTTCCTGGGCAGCTGCACGTTGAGCAGTGGCAGAAGAGAGCGCACGCGCGAAAACGGATTCCGCAATGCCGGTGATCGGCACGCCCAGCTCGAGACCATTAATGGCGGTCCAGCGGCCGGTGCCCTTCTGACCGGCGGCGTCCACGATGACGTCGACAAGCGGGGCACCTGTCTCCGGATCTTTCTGTGCTAGTACTTCGGCGGTGATCTCAATGAGGTAGGAGTCTAGGTCTCCGGCGTTCCATTCGCGGAAGACTTCGGCGATTTCAGCCGGTTCCATGCCCGCACCATAACGAAGCAACTGGTAAGCCTCACCGATAACCTGCATGTCGGCGTATTCGATGCCGTTATGCACCATCTTGACGAAGTGGCCAGCGCCATCGGGTCCGATGTGGGTCACGCACGGAGTACCGTCGACATTAGCGGCGATGGACTCGAGGATTGGTCCCAAGGTCTCCCAAGACTCAGCTGGGCCACCAGGCATGATGGACGGGCCATTGAGCGCGCCTTCCTCACCACCGGAAATGCCTGCGCCGACGAAGTGACGGCCCTTAGCGGCCACCTCCTTCTCGCGGCGAATGGTGTCCGTGAACAGTGCATTGCCGCCATCGATGATGATGTCACCCTCATCCATGGCTTCGGTGAGTTGCTCGATGACGGCGTCAGTAGCCGCGCCAGCCTTAACCATGATGATCGCCTTACGCGGGCGCTCGAGGGAGGCAACGAAGTCCTCGACGTTCTCGGAGGCAATGAACGCTCCTTCATCGCCGTGCTCGCTGATGAGCGCGCGAGTCTTTTCCGGGCTGCGGTTGTACACCGCGACCGTGTTGCCGTTGCGAGCAAAGTTTCGCGCAAGGTTGGAGCCCATCACAGCAAGCCCCACAACGCCAATCTGAGCGAGATCTGTCTTTTCAGCACTTTGAGTCATGTTCACCATCCTACGTCACCGAATTCCACTAACCTGTTGTGGCATGAACCACTCTGAAATCTTTGAAAAGCTCTTGGCCGTTTCCCAGTCGCGTCCGCTCAACGCGGAAGAACTCGAGTTGATCAACTCCAACCCGCAGGGGCTCGCAGGGCTTATTGGCCTGCGCTACACGCACATTTCTGCAGACGAGGTTCGATCTGAGGTGGAAGTCGTCCCAGATCACCACCAGCCTTGGGGCGTTGCAAATGGGGGTCTGTACTGCACAATTACGGAATCGACTGCATCCGTCGGCAGCCTAATCCTCGCAGGCAAGCCCGTTGTCGGTGTCAACAACAACACGGATTTCCTCAAGCCGGTGGCTTCGGGCACGGTGACCGCCGTTGCTACACCGCTGTACAAGGGGCGCCGCACGCAGCTGTGGGAGGTTAAGATCAGCCAGGGGGATGTGCTCCTCGCCGCGTCCACGCTGCGCACGATGGTGGTGCAGTAGCCTCTTACAACCAGTTGTTGCGGCGGAACCACCACCACATTCCGGCCACGACTAACACCATGAGGCCGATTGCGCCGTAATAGCCCCAAGGAAAATGCAGCTCCGGCATGACATCGAAGTTCATTCCGTAGATACCCGCGACAAGCGTTGGTGCGGCCCACATACCAACCACCGCGGAAATCGTGCGCATGTCGGAGTTTTGCTGCATGCTGATCTTGGCCACGGAGGCGTCGATAAGCGAGGTCAAGCGTTCATCGAACCCCGACACGTGGTCCTGGACCACCAGCTGGTGATCGTTGACGTCCCTGATGTAGGAGCGAATCGCCTTCGGAATGAGGTCCTTGTGGTCAGAGACCATCGAGCGCAAAGCAGGCGAAAGCGGCACGATGGCGTGCTTCATCTCCAGAATCTCGCGCTTGAACATATAGATGCGATCGATGTTCGGCAGCGAATTCGGAGTGAAGATTTCTTCCTCGAGCTCGTCGACCTCGATGGCGATGAGGCGGCAGATCTCCGAATAGCGGTCCACCATCATGTCTAGGATCTTCCACGCTAGGGACACGGGGCCCTGTTCGACGAGGTCCTGCTCATCATCGATCACGTAGGCCAAGTTGGGTAGCTTCGCCGAGTGACGCACCGTGATGATGAATGTGTCACCGATGATCATCTGCATCTCACCAGTGGAAATAATTTGGCGCTTATCGGCTACCTCGTCGTGATCCCGGTAGTTCACCGACCGCGCCACCACGAACAGCTGGTCATCGTAGCGTTCCAGCTTCGGGCGCTGGTGAGCTTGGACGACGTCCTCGACGATGAGCTCGTGGATACGAAACTCAGCCGCCACCTTCGTCATCTGTGATTCGAGCGGCTCGTAGAGGCCTACCCACACGAAGCCGCGTCCGTACTCTTCCACGGTTTGCAGCGCGCTGTGCGGCGAAAACTCGCCGGGAAGAGCCTCGCCATCGACGAACACGCGGCAGTGCTCAATGGCACGTTCGACGGGAACGGAAAAACTCGGAGCACTGTCGTCAGAAGTGTTTTTCTTGCGTGGCTTGAATGGTGACGGTACAGATGGCATCGTGTCTCAGCCTCCTTCGTTTCGTATAGGCGTTTTGTAATGGCGGCTAAAGCTTACACCTGTAAGGGCATATAATCGTTGTCATGCCTACCTGGAAAGAAGTTACTGCAGCGAATCCCGCCCATTCCCATAACTTTGCGCGGAAGTGGAAGACACTTCGGGCCCAGGGCAAGGACATCGATGGGGAAGCCCGGCTTATCGACGCCATGAGTGAACGCCACTCCCGCGTCCTCGACGCCGGCTGCGGTTCCGGGCGCCTCGGCGGTGAGTTGGCAAAGCGCGGCCACACGGTGTTGGGCGTGGACGTCGATCCCATCCTGATCGAGCATGCGGTCAATGATTATCCGGAGGCCCGTTGGGAAGTGGGGGACCTTTCGGAAGAGGAAATCCCGGAGGGTAACTTTGATATCGCTGTGGCTGCGGGCAACGTGATGACCTTCATTGCCATCGAAGGACGTGAGGCCGCTCTGCGCAACGTCTTCAACGCTTTGCGCCCGGGTGGTCGGTTCGTCGTTGGTTTTGGCGAAGGTCGTGGTTGGGGCTTCGATGAATTCCTCGACCTCGCCCGCGCGGTGGGCTACCGAGTCGACTTCATCTTCGCATCCTGGGACATGAAGGTCTTTAAGGAGAACTCCACCTTCATGGTGGCCGTGCTTACCCGCCCCGGCGCAGACCTATTGGGTTAGCGCTGCGCGCCTGCGGCGAGGCGCCGCAGCCGGTGACCATGGTCAACGGGGCCGCGCCCGCGACCGACGTGAAGCGCATCAGCATTCTCTATCGCTTCGTGGAGCCATTCGGTGGCCCATACCAATGCCTCGTCGAGTGTTTCCCCCGCTCCTAAACGTGCTGCGAGCGCGGAGGAGAGCGAGCAGCCGGTGCCGTGCGTGTTCTTCGTGTTAATCCGCGGGCAGGGCACGCGGGTTACCGCGCCGGACGGGCTTACCGTTGCATTATCGGCTTGGGCGCCGTCGAGGTGTCCGCCCTTGACCACGACCCAGGTCCCATTGTCGTGAGCCCACTGAATGGCGATATCGATTGCTTCCTCGAGGATGCGCGGCTGTGCGACGTCCGCGAGGACAGCGAGCTCCGGCAAGTTCGGCGTGACCACGGTGGAGCGGCGGGCGAGTTCGCGCACAGCGCGCTCCGCCTCCCGTTCGAGTAGGCGGTCGCCGCTGGAGGCGACCATGACCGGATCGCAGACTATGGGAACCCCCTCGGGCAGGGTAGAGACGAACTTGCTCACCGTTTCGGTGATGGACACCGAGCCGAGCATGCCGATCTTGAGGGCGTCGATAGTCACGTCCTCCTTCACACTTGTCAGTTGTTCGCGCAGGAATTCCACCGGAGGGGTGTGGATGGCGCGCACCCCTTGCGTGTTTTGCGCGACGAGGGCCGTCACCACTGCCATGCCATAGGCGCCGGCCGCCTCAAAGGATTTGAGGTCAGCGTGAATTCCCGCCCCTCCCGTGGGATCGGTGCCAGCAATGCTGAGGACGCGAGGCAGGGCAGGACGGTTCACGGTTTTCTCCTTTACGCTAGGGACTTCTTCCGTTCTACCGTATGTGGCCAAAGAAAAGGGAGAGAGGATGATTCCTCTCTCCCTTAAAGCGCGTAGAACTTAGTGAAGGTCGCGGTCAATGACGTTGCGAGCGACGCGCTGCTGCTGGGTGATTTCCAGGTTGCCGCGGTCGCGCGAGAAGGCGTTGAGGATCCAGTGCAGCGCCACGAGGGTACGGCTGCGGAAGCCAACGATGTAGAAGATGTGCAGGCCGAGCCAGGAGATCCACGCCGGGAAGCCAGCAAACTCGGTCTTGCCCAGCTTGACGACGGCGTTGAAGCGGGAAATAACGGCCATGGAGCCCTTGTCAAAGTACTCGAACGGCTCGGCTTCGTTCGCGGTGGACTCTTCATCGATCTTGGCTTCGATGAGCTTGCCCACGTGGTTGCCGCCCTGGATGGCCACCTGGGCCACGCCCGGAAGGCGGTTGAGGGAAATCATGTCGCCGACGATGTAGACGTTCTTGTACTCGCCAACCGTGAGGTCCTCGTTAACGGAGACGCGGCCGGCACGGTCGGATTCCACGCCAGCCTGGTCAGCGATGACCTTGCCCAACGGGGAAGCGGCGACACCTGCGGACCAGATCTTGGTCGCGGCCTCGATGGTGACCTCTTCCTCGGTCTTCATGTTCTTGTAGGTGACGGCGTCAGCGGTGACGTCGGTAACCATGGCGTTGAGGCGCACGTCAACGCCCAGCTTCTCCAGCGTGCGCTGAGCCTTGCGGCCGAGGCGCTTGCCGAACGGCGGAAGGACCTGCGGAGCGCCGTCCAAGAGGTAAATCTTGGCGGAGGAGGAACCGAAATTGGAGTATTCGCCAGCAAAGGTGCGCTGTGCCAGCTCGGCAATCTGGCCGGTCAGCTCAACGCCGGTCGGGCCAGCGCCCACGATGACGAAGGTCAGCAGCTTCTCGCGCTTTGCAGGATCCTCTTCCAGCTCCGCCTTCTCAAAAGCGGAGATAATGCGGGAGCGGATCTCTAGGGCATCATCCAGCGTCTTCATGCCCGGGGCATACTCGGCGAAGTGGTCGTTGCCGAAGTAAGACTGGCCAGCGCCGGCTGCCACAATGAGGGAGTCGTAGCCGTAGGTACGAACAGCGCCATCGAGTTCCGCGGTGACGGTCTGATCCTTGATATTGACGTCGGTGACCTCACCGTTGACAAAGTTAACGTTGTCCTGGTGACGCAAGATCTGACGCGTAGACGGGGCGATTTCGCCGGCGGAAATGACGCCGGTGGCTACCTGGTAGAGCATCGGCTGGAAGAGGTGGTGGTTCTTCTTGTCGATGAGGGTGATCTCAACATCCGCGTCCTTGAGCTTCTTGACGGCGTTGATACCGCCGAAGCCGGCACCGATAACAACGACGTGGTGGCGGCCGTTACTAGGACGGTGGGGAGTTTGCGCCATGGTGTTTGATTACCTTCCTTAAGAAAGCCAGATTATTTTACCCGAGTCAGTCTAAACCTTTCTAGCGGTACATGCATACTTTATGGGTTATTAACTGGCTTTTTGGGCCGCGCCTCCACCCGCGCGGGCCCCGTTGGCTTTAGTCTGGGAGGACACATGCGTGCGATGAGGAAGGCTGACTTGAGCGTGTATCCCCACTTGGCTTCGATCGATGCTGCGGTGTGGCCCGGTGTGGCTACTGTCCCTTCACCGCGCCTACTGCGTATGAAAGCTGGCCGGGCTGAGGCGGAGTTCGCGCAGGCCTGTTCCAAGGCTGGGGTAGAGCTGGACGGCGAAGACCCAGATGTCACCGTGCTTCACGACGCCCTTTTCTCCCGCATCGCCGATTCGGGCTGGCTGGGCCTGGCCGAGTCTTATATGGCTGGCGAGTGGACAACTCCCGATTCTGAGCGCCTTGTCAGAGTCCTCACGCGGCTGGTGGGGGTGGGTTATCGGCCGAAGGCCAAGGAGCTTGCCGTGGAGACATCGAGCCCTGGTGAACTACCCCTTGACGTTGTGAAACTGTACGCAGGTGACTCGTTGAGCCATTCGGGCGGCATTTTTGCAAGTGGCGTACCCACTACGGTGCGCGAGGCGGTGCGTAGCTATAGCGCGCGTGCGGGCAGAAAAGAACCCAAAGAGCACTTCGTCGATGTAACCACGGTGACCGAGCCGGCATCAACGGACCGCGAGGACTTGGGCGACGCACAGCGTCGCGCTGCGCAGTGGCTTCTCGACGCCACCCGCACCGGCGCCGGAACCCACCTCCTGGTCTACCCAGCCACTGGGCTGCAAGTAGCGGTTCAGGCGGTGGCCCGGCGCGCCACGGTGGACGTGCTTACGGGCGACACGGAGCAGAAGGCGCTTTTCGACGAGCAACTGCTTCTCGAAGGCGCCGCTGATTCGGTTCACGTGCAGGGCATAGAGACGGCCTTGCCCAACCCAAAGAAGTGGCGCGGGCGGTATGACGCGATAGTGAGCGTCGAAAAGCTGGAGACGCTTTCGCCGCCGGAACGCCGCCGATATGTCGAGATGCTGGACCGCTCGCTGGTCAGTGGCGGGCGTCTGGCTTTAGCTTCGCTTTTTGCCACGAATGCGATGACTCCGGCGGCGCGTTCGGCGATTCAGGTTCTGCGTGCCTATATCTGGCCTGGCTTGGAATACCCGTCGTTGGAAGAAACCCATAGGCTCTTCGATAAGCGCTCCAACCTGCGAATCATCGCGCAAACCCACACCGGAAGCCACTACCTCGAAACGCTTCGCTACCAGCGCAGCTTTTTCGATGGCCGCCACCGCGAAGCCGGGGCAGCCGGGTTCGATCAGGTCTTTCGACGCCTGTGGACCTTCCAATTTGCCCTGCGCGAGGCGTTGCTCAGCCTGGGCATGCTGGATGCCGTGCACGTGGTGGCGACCCACCGCCACCGCGGCGGCCGGCGTTAGCGGTCTACACTGGGGCGGCGCCAACGTCACAATTCACTTTGCCGCCCGGAGGATAAGAGTATGTCAGAGCGCCCAGGAATCATCGCGCACCGAGGTTATAACGGCTGGTACCCCGAAAACACATTCCGGTCCTTCGAAGAAGCTCTCAAGCTCGACGTGGCTGGTGTGGAGTGCGACGTCAACCTAACCAAAGACGGAGAAGTCGTAGTTATCCACGATCAGACGGTGGGCAGGACGTCGGATGGCGCCGGCGCTGTTGGCGACATGACCCTAGAGGAGCTGCGCACACTCAATTTCGGTACCCACGGGGATCCGCAACGCATCATGCTTCTCGACGAACTCGTGGACCTCGTCATGTCATACCCTGGAAAGCAGCTGCTCATAGAGACGAAGCATCCGTCTCCTTTTGGTGCACGCCTTGAAGAATCGGTAGCGGAAGTCCTACGCGGCCGACAGCTCGATGCCGACCCACGGTTTAGCCTGATCTCCTTCAACCCCGAAGCAATTGCTCGGTTTCGATACTTCTTGCCGTCCTTGCGGTCATTCCTTCTCCTTGAACCTGATGAGGGAGTCCCGGAAATGCTCGAGGGTGCAACGGGATTTGGGCCTTCGATTCACCAAGCGCGGAGGGACGCCGACTTCTTTGTCGGTGTTGATGCCCCGTCCTACGTGTGGACGGTGAACCTGCCGAAGGACATGGAGTGGTGCCGCGAAAACGGAGTATCGCTCATGTCAACCGACCTGCCAGAGCTGGCAATCGACGTGCTTTCGCGCAGTTAGCCAGCGTTAGGCTACATCCTCATCTGATCCGTCATGGACCGAAATGGTCTATCTAAATTGATGGCGGAGTTCTCTCATTGACGCGACGTGATGTGAGGTCTTCCATTGTGTTGCTTGTGATGTTCCCCACGCGCAGCACGGGTTTTCGAGTGCTCGGCTCCGGAAATTTTCCTGCTGTTTATCAAGTCAATACTTTCAATAAACTTTTTGTTTACTGCCTTGGTCTAGTTTCTTCTGCATGGCAATTTCCACCCCGGCAAGCGGGCTAACGGCTGCGATCCCTGCAGTCACTGAGAAGCCGGTCGTCTCCGAGGACTTCGCGCGTCATCCACGCAAACGGAAGCTCGATTGGAAACAGATCGGTCTTGCGGCATTGCTCGTTGGCCCGAACCTTCTCCTTCTCGTTCTTTTCACTTATCGGCCGTTGGTCGATAACATTCGCATCTCTTTCTTTAACTGGAATATTTCATCGCCGACGATGACCTTTGTCGGTCTTCAGAACTACATCGACTGGTTCCAAGCACCGGATACCGGACGCGTGGTGTTCAACACTGTCGTTTTTACTTTCTTCGCGGTGGCCGGTTCGATGGTTTTGGGACTGGCTCTGGCATTGCTGCTGGACCAAAAGCTTTTTGGTCGCGCTGCGGTGCGTTCGATGGTCTTCGCTCCCTACGTCATCGCAGGCGCGGCGATTGGCGTGGCCTTCCAGTTTGTCTTCGATCCCAACTACGGCCTCATCCAATACTTCTTGGGGATCATCGGGGTCGATGTGCCGAACTTTTACCAACAACAGAATTGGGCGCTGTTCATGATTACGGTGACCTATATTTGGAAAAACGTAGGCTACGTCTTCGTTATCTATCTGGCTGCCTTGCAAGGACGGCGCCGTGATCTTGACGAAGCATCGGAGATTGACGGCACCCCGGCCGCGCGACACTTCTTCCGTGTGGTCCTGCCGCAGCTTCGCGGCACCACCTTCTTCTTGTTGATTACCGTGCTGCTCAATTCCTTCCAGGTCTTCGACATCATCAATGCGATGACCGGTGGTGGACCGTTCGGCTACGGAACTTCCACGATGGTCTTCCAGGTGTACCAGGAGACCTTCATCAACAACCGTGCCGGCTATGGCGCAGCAGTAGCCACCATCATGTTCCTCGTAGTGCTTGTCATTACGGTGCTGCAGATAAAGCTGCAGGAAAGGATGGATAAGTAAATGTCCGAAAGTCGCGCAATTCCGGCTTCCGTCCAGGTAGGTCTCCCGCAAGCCAAAGGCGAACTGCCACCCGTTCCTGGCTCCCAATCCCTCGCAGCGCCGGTCATTACTGATGCCCAGCGAAAACGCAAAGGCGAGCCAATTGATCACAGTCATCCAGCGACGAAGGTCATCGGCTACATCGCCTTGGTACTGACAGTGCTGATGATTATGGTGCCGCTGTACTTTATTTTCATCACCAGCTTCAAGTCTTTCCAGGACGTGTATTCGGATCCAATTTCCTTCTGGCCTAATCCTTTCAAGGCGGAGAACTATTCCTACGTCTGGCAGACCTCTGGCTTCTCGAGCTACCTGAAAAACTCCGTCATCATCACTCTGATCCTGACGGTGGTAGAGGTAGTCCTCGGCGTTCTGACTGCCTATGCCTTCGCATTCATTCGTTTCCCCGGCCGAAACCTACTGTTCCTGCTTATCATCGCCTCGCTGATGGTGCCCAACCAGATTACGATTATTTCGAATTACTCGTTGGTTGCGTCGTGGGGTTGGAGAGATACCTACGCTGGCGTCATTGTCCCATTGGCCGGCGTGGCGTTCGGTGCCTTCCTCATGCGCAATCACTTCCAATCATTGCCTCCGGAAATACTCGAGGCCGCTCGCATGGATGGAGCAGGATTCTTTACTACCTTGTTCCGAGTGGTCCTGCCGATGTCATGGCCAACGCTGTCCGCGTTCGTCCTCATCACCGTGGTCAATGAATGGAACCAATACCTGTGGCCCTTCCTGATTACGGATACACCGGCTGCAGCCACACTGCCGGTGGGCCTGACCCGCTTGCAGGACGCGGAAGGCGTTACAAACTGGGCACCAGTGATGGCCGGCACCGTGCTGACAACCCTGCCCATGATCATTATCTTCCTCATTCTTCAGAAGCCGATGATCAAGGGCCTGACTGCGGGCGCAGTCAAGGGTTAGTCTGACCGCCTGCTTTCTCTATGCCCAACTCAATCAAGTCCCCAACTCTTCACCTCCAAAGGAGAACCTCCCCATGTCTCGTAAGACCACTACTCGCATCGTCGCTGCCTGCGCGGCACTACTGACCACCGTGTCCTTGACCGCTTGTGCAGGCGGATCGACCACCGCAAGCAACGGCTCGAAAGATGACGGCGATGCCAACACCATCACTTTCTGGTCCAATCACCCGGGATCCTCGCGCGACTTAGAGCAAGAGCTCATTGATGAGTTTGAGAAGGAAAACCCGGATCTCAAGGTTGAGCTGGTCACCGCGGGATCCAACTATGAGGAAGTTGCGCAGCGCTTCAATGCTGCCCTCGCAGGCGGCGATCTGCCTGACGTCCTCGTTGCCTCCGACGTCACCTGGTTCAACTTCGCACTGAATGAGGCCACCACGCCGCTCGATGACCTCTGGGAGATGAACGACATTGACTCGGAGAGCTACGTCGATACCCTGCGTGAAGACTACAAGTACAAGGACAAGCACTACGGCGTGCCGTACTCCCGATCCACGAACCTGATGTACTGGAACACCGATGACCTCAAGGCAGCGGGGCTTCCTACCGACCGTGGTCCGAAGGACTGGGAAGAGTTCGACGAGTGGGCCACCAAGATCAAGGACAAGCTCGACAAGCCCGCCGTAACCGTTCCGGATGGCTCCAACTACCTCGACTGGTACTTCCAGGGCATGATTTGGGCCTTCGGTGGTTCTTACTCTGATGAATGGGAACCGAACTTCACGTCAAAGGAATCCATCGAGGCAGGTAAGTTCCTGCAGGAGCAAGTCAAGGCTGGGCATATCGAAATCTCCACTGACCCGACCGTCGCATTCGGCTCCGGCAAGGCCTCCGGTCTGTTGGAGTCCACCGGTTCCTTGGGTGGCCTGAAGGAGACGGCAACGATTCCGTTCATCACCACCTACCTGCCGGGCCCTGGTCCTTCGGCAGCGACTGGCGGTGCCGGACTGGCCGTGCCGGCTGGCATTTCTGACGAGCGCAAGGCTAACGCGGTTAAGTTCATTGACTTCCTGACTAATACCGAGAACACCATCAAGTTCTCCCAGAAGACGGGCTACATGCCGGTGCGCAAGGACGCCTTGGACGATCCGGAAGAGAAGAAGTTCTTGGAGGAGAACCCGAACGCGCAGACCGCTATCGAGCAGCTCAACGAGAACACCAAGCCGCAGGACTATGCTCGCGTCTTCGTACCAGGCGGCGGCCAGCGTATCGGTGGCGTTCTTGATCGCATCACCGTAGGTAATGAGGACGTGGAGACCGCATTCGGTGACCTGCAGAAGGAGACCCAGAGCGTTATCGACCGCGACATCACCCCGAAGCTCAAGTAACGCTTCGGATACTTTGAAAGGACACCATGGCTACAGTTGAATTCCGTCAAGCTTCCAGGATTTATGATCCGAAGAAGCCTCCGGCGGTTAGCCGCATAAACCTAGATATCAAGGACGGCGAGTTCCTCGTACTCGTCGGGCCTTCGGGCTGCGGCAAATCTACGACATTGCGCATGCTCGCTGGCCTTGAGCCAATCGACGAAGGGCAGATCTTCATCGACGGGGCTGACGTTACTGAAGCCCGCTCGCGGGATCGCGATGTAGCCATGGTGTTCCAATCCTATGCGCTGTACCCCAACATGACAGCGCGCCAGAACATGGCCTTTGCCTTGCAGAACGCCAAGGTGGATAAGGCAACCATCGAAAAGCGCGTGAATAATGCCGCGAAGATGTTGGAACTGGAAGACCTCATTGATCGCAAGCCTTCCGCGATGTCGGGCGGCCAGCGCCAGCGCGTGGCTATGGGACGCGCTATAGTTCGCCAGCCTAAGGTCTTTCTCATGGATGAGCCGTTGTCCAACTTGGATGCGAAGCTGCGCGTATCGACGCGTGCGCAAATCTTGCAGCTGCAGCGCGAGCTTAATACCACCACGGTCTACGTCACCCACGACCAGACTGAGGCCATGACCATGGGGGACCGCGTGTGCGTTCTCAAACAAGGCATCATTCAGCAGGTCGACGCGCCGAACACGTTGTATGAGAATCCGGGTAACTCGTTCGTGGCGACGTTTATCGGTTCGCCGGCTATGACTCTCATCGACAACGTCCCCTTCGTCGACGGTCGCGTTGTCGGCGGCAAGGACCATGCTTTGGACTACTACATGCCGCCGGAGCAGGCCGCGAAGGTGGCATCGGATCGCGTCATCGTCGGCGTGCGCCCAGAGAACTGGGAAATCGTTGGCGTGAACCAACCCGGTGAGCAATATGGTCTACCAGTTCGGGTCGACATTGTGGAGCACCTTGGCTCCGAGTTGTACGTCTACGGCGGCCGGGAGGAATCGGCGGACGACGTCATCGCAGTCCGCGGTGACCGGATCACTGTGAAGGTGCCGCGCGGCATTGCCGTGCACCAGGGAGACACGATCTACCTCCGCCCGATTAAGGGAGGTTGCGTGTTCTTCGCCCCAGACACCGAAATCAATTACGACTATCTCTAAGCTGCTTCCACCACGACTGACGTGCCGGTGGCGGGGCTCCCACGAGGGGTGCCGCCACCGGCATGGTGCTATGGAGTGACGACCGGACGGGAAGCCCTCTCCAACAGCACTGCAATCGAGTCATAGGTCTTGCCCGCAATCATTTCTAGACCCATCTCGCAGGTGCGGTTATCGGAGACGTACGCGTCGAAGTGCTCGGCGTCGAGAGAAGCGCGCTCCTCGCGGGTAGCGGACTCAACAAGCTCCGGGTGAAGCATGACGCGGTCGCCGGCGGAGCCACAGCACTGTGCCCCCTCAGGGATCTTGGCGTCACCGCAGAGGTTGGCCAAGTCAAGGAGGTCCTGGCTAATCCCCATGTGATCTGTCGAGCACGTCGGGTGGACGGCGATGCTGCCCATGCTCTTCACGATTGGCAGGTGTGGTGCAATTTCATCACGCAACCACTCCACGACATCGAGGATCTTTAAGTCCTCCCAGAGCTCACGGTCGGCGGGGGAGAGCGCCTCCGGAACCGAGTCGAGCAGCCCGTGGGTGCAGCTTGCCGCGTCAACCACGATGGGCAGGCGGCCGTGCTCCGACCAGTGCCAAAGATCGCGAACTATCTTTTGAGCCTGATATTTAAAGCCCTCTTTGTAGCCCTTGGATGACCACGGGGTGCCGCAGCAATCGCCCGCGACGTCTTCTGGGATCCACACTGGCTGGCCAGCGCGGCGACCAAGCTCGACAATGGCGCGCGGCAGGTCCACCGAATCCTTAGCGGCCCCTGCTGGGCGGCCGAAGATACGGTTAATGCACGCGGGGAAGTAAAGTGCACCAGCACCCTCGCGCGGAGTTTCCGGCAGACGCGATGCAGCCTTCGGAAGTGGGCCCGGGACGGTCGGCAGCAAGTCGGGGGCCACTACGTTACGCGCCATGTTGGCCCCCAGTTCCAGAGGCTTGTGAGGAACTTTGTTGGCGGAGACGATGCCAGCGCGGGCAAGCTTCTCTACCAGCTCCCAGCGCTGCGCCGTCGTGAGCGCCACTTTCTCGCGGGCAGGGGTTGCCTGCTGAGAACGTAGCTGCTTCATGACCGCTCCGGTATCGATGCTGATCGGGCAGGGGATAGAGCACGTGCCGTCGGCCGCGCACATGTCGACGGCGTCGTACTGATACTCCTTCTGCAGCTGCGCCAGGACTTCTGAGCCTTCTTCCTGCCGAGCCATCTCGCGGCGCAAGACGATGCGCTGGCGTGGGGTCACCGTGGCGTGGCGGGAGGGGCAGACAGGCTCACAGAAGCCACACTCCACGCAGGGATTGATCTCACTTTCGACCTTGGGGAAGGACTTGAAGTTGCGCAGGTGAATGGTCTGGTCGCGCGTGAGTTTTACGTTCGGTGCGAGGATGCCCTTGGGATCGATCATGTTCTTGACTTCCCAGAAGAGCTCGAAGGCCTCCGTGCCCCACTCGTGCTCCAGGAAGGGCGCCATGTTGACGCCAGTGCCGTGCTCGGCCTTCATCGAGCCCTGGTATTTATCAATGACCAGCTCAGCCAAATCATCCAAGAACGCGGCATAAGACTCACGCTCCTCCTCAACGTCGAAGCGCGGGGTGAAGAAGAAATGCAGGTTGCCAAAGGCAGCGTGCCCCATAACCGATTCCGGGTAGCCATACTTGGCCTGCAAGTCCAACAGGTCCGCTGCAGCTTCGCCGACCTGCGACGGTGGGAAGCAGACATCCTCGGTGATATAGGCCGTGCCATTCGGGCGATCCGCACCCAGCAGCCCGTACAGGCCATTGCGTAGCTCCCAGGCGCCGCGCATTCCTTCTGCGGTGGTGAGGAATTCGAGGGGGCGCAGTAGTGGGGCGTCGGCAAGCACTGCGCGCAGGCGTTCCATGGCCTTGTCCAGGTCTGCCTCGTCGCTGCCGCCGACCTCCACGAGGAGTGCTGCGGCATCGTCATCGAGGTTGCGCCAGGACTCCGGGGCGTGCGCATAGTGCTCGGCGGAGCGGCGCATCACCGGGGCCACTAGGAGCTCGCAGGCCTCCGCGCCGGTCTCCATGATGGGGTGCACGTAGTTGGCGGCATCGCGGAGATTGGGCAGCTCGACCCATGTCGTGGCCTTCACGCGCGGTAGCTTCACCGTGCGGATGACGGATTCGGTGATGGCACCGAAGATGCCCTCGGAGCCAATGAGGAGGCGCTTGAGGATGTGCACGGGCTCGTCCTCGTCGAGGAAAGCATCGATGCGCAGGCCGTTGGTGTTGCGAATGGAGAACTTGGTGCGCAGGAACTCCACCATCTCGGTGTTGGCGCGTAGCTTGTCGCGGAAGGCTAGCAGATCGGCGTGGAGCTTTGGCTCCTGCCTGCGGAAGACCTCATCGCCCCGCGAGGTATCCACGATGGTGCCGGAGGGCAGGACGAAGATGAGCTCTTCAATGCTGTGGTAGCTGTCGCGCTCCAAAGAACAGCGCATGCCGCCGGAGTTATCCGCCAACACGCCGCCGATGGTGCATACGGACGTGGAACCCGGGTCCGGCCCCAGCATGAAGCCATGGCGGGAAAGCACGGCCTGGGCATCGCCCAAAATGACGCCGGGGCGCGACCACAGCTTGCGGCCTTCCTCGCGTACTTCCATGCCGCCGAAGTGGGTTTTGACATCGACGAGGATGTCGTCGCCCATAGCTTGTCCGTTGAGCGAGGTTCCTGCCGCGCGGAAGGTCATGTGAGGATCGTGGCTATCGCAATATTTCATCAAGGCAGACAGGTCCGCTGCGTTGCGCGGAGAGACCACGATGTTGGGGATGGAGCGGTAGGGGCCGGCATCGGAGGAGAAGCGCACGAGGTCGCTGAGACGTCCATGCACGTTTTCTGCGCCGACGATGGCTTCCATGTCCGCGAGGAGTTCGGCGGGGGAGCCGTTCTTGAAGCGTGCGGGGACGGCGTCGGCCTGGCTTGTGGTGCCGGCTGGACGTGAGAAACGAGAGGAATCGGGGCTTAGTAGCTTGGACATGTTTCTAATCTATCGCTTGATAGTAAATATGGGTCAAACCGGGTACGTGAGGTTCATCATATGAGATACTCAATTCATCTAGTGAGACACCTTCTGGAAAGGAAACACCGTGACGAACCCACGCACAGAGGGGGAGACCGGCGAGAAATTCGCCGTGTATATCTTCCCCATCGTCATCATTGCCTGCGCTTTTGTTGCTTTCATGAGCCCCAACACCTTTGAACCGATAGGGCAGTACACCTCGCAATTGCTGATGGTCATCATGTTCTCGATGGGTCTGACCTTGACCATTCCGGACCTGGCGCTCGTGGCGAAGCGTCCGTTGCCCATCTTCTTGGGTGTTATCTGCCAATTTGCCATCATGCCGACCAGCGCCGTACTCGTGGCAAAACTGCTGGGGCTTTCCGACGCCGCCACCGTCGGCCTCATCCTCCTCGGCTCTGTCCCCGGCGGTACCGCATCCAACGTCATGGCTTACCTAGCCAAGGGTGATGTGGCACTGTCAGTGGCGATGACCTCGGTATCGACCCTCGTCTCACCGATTATGACGCCTTTGCTCATGCTGTGGCTGGCGGGGGAGACCGCTGAGGTCGACGGCGCCGGCATGATGTGGTCGCTGGTTCAGACAGTGCTCATTCCTGTAGGACTCGGGCTTCTCTTGCGCGTTATCGCCAGCAAGGCAGTGGACAAGGTCCTGCCGGCGTTTCCGTGGGTAGCTATTGCCGGCATCGGAGGCGTGGTCATGGCTGTGGTTTCACAATCGCAGGACAAGCTCGTCACCGTTGGCCTGGTCGTCTTCGCAGGTGTGGCCATTCAGAACCTCATCGGCTTCCTTTTTGGCTATTACTCGGCGAAGCTTGCCCGTCAACGCGAGGCGGCGGCGCGTACTACGGCAATCGAAGTGGCAACGCAGAACTCCGGATTGGCTTCGGCCTTGGCGCTGCAGTTCTTTACCCCGGAGGCGGCGCTGCCGGGTGTCGTGGCCGCGGTGTGGGCCAATGTCACCGGAGCGATTTTCGCCGCCATCGTGCGCCGCAAGCCCATTGTCAACGAACTCCAGACCGAGCGAGCAACTGTTGCTGCGTAGTTAGCAGGCGCCTCTGTCACAAAGCAGCATCTCATGGGCGGCTAGCAACTACTGTGCTAGCCGCCCTTTCCATTTGTCCAGACCTGAAAGTGCAGGAACGCTGGTCGTCGCCAAGCACTGCCCGGATGCTTAGCGACGGCCACCTGCAGGTATGCACTTTCTAGTCTGCGCTTTTGGAAGCAGCGGCAGAGTGCTCCCACGATTGGATCCCCCAATCGGTGTCTTTCGGGACGGCGCTGCCGGGGCCAAGCCGCCGACGGAACCGAAACCAAAATCTCCCCGACCTTTGGTGTGAAACACCAGAAGAAGTCGGGGAGAAGTATGTGTCTTAAGACCGGCTAAACCTGCGAGAGGTCATGGTCCTTCAGCTCCTGCATCATGATGATTGCGATGAGAGAGATGAAGCAGACGATGATGAGATAGTATCCAACAAAATTCACGTTATAGGAGCTGACCAGCCACGTTGCGATGAAAGGTGCTACTGCAGCACCGAGGATGGATGAGACGTTGTACGCGATGCCGGAACCGGTGTAGCGCACGTTGGTGGGGAAGAGCTCTGGAAGGACAGCGGACATAGGGCCGAAGATGAGTCCCATGATGAACATGCCGACGACGAGGAATCCGAGGACCGAGTTTCGGTCAGCGTTGTCGATGCCGAGGAAGAAGGGGAAGCTAAAGCCGAAGGCAATCATGATGAGTGAGGTTACGGTCAAGATTGGCTTGCGCCCGTACTTATCCGAAAGCATCGAAGATACGGGGATGCCGATCATGAACATGAAGATGGAGATTAGCTGAATCTCGAGGAATTCCAGGTAAGGGATTCCCAGGCCCAGCTCCTTGGTCTTATCACCAATGCCGTAGGAGAGAATCCAGGTGGTGACCAGGTAGAACAACGTGTAGCAGGAGACCATGACGAAGGTGCCGATGATCATTGGCTTCCAGGCGATGCGGAATGCTTCAGCCATAGGTGTTTTGACCTTCTTGCCTTCGTCAACGGCCTGCCGGAAGACGGGCGTTTCTTCCAAGCGCAGGCGGACATAGAGGCCGATGAGAACCATGACCGCAGACGCGAGGAAGGGGAGGCGCCAGCCCCATTCCATGAAGGTGCCGGTGGTGTCACCGCGTGAGTAATCCATGGTGGCAACCAAGGTTAGGAAAAAGCCGTTAGCTAAGAAGAAGCCGAAAGGTGCGCCAAATTGTGGCCACATGGCAGCAGAAGCGCGCTTACCTTCCTCAGCGGTTTCGGAGGCCAACAGTGCTGCGCCGGACCATTCGCCACCCAAGCCTAAGCCTTGGCAGAAACGCATCAGAGCCAGCAAGGCCGGGGCGATGATACCTGCGGTCTGGTACGTGGGCAGGATACCGATGATGAAGGTGGCGATGCCCATTGTCAGGAGCGCACCGACGAGCGTGGCTTTGCGGCCGACGCGATCGCCGAAGTGTCCGAAGAGCAATGACCCCAGCGGCCTCGCGATGAAGGCCAAGCCGAAGGTGGCGAAGGACTGGAGCAGGGCGACGGTGGGATCCTCGGTCTTCGGGAAAAAGAGAAAAGGAAAGACGGCTACGGCTGCCGTGGCATAAATATAGAAGTCGTAGAACTCGATGGTCGTGCCAATGGTCGAAGCCACGGCAATACGAACACGATCACGTTTGGTGAGTTGCTGTGTTGTGCCCGCTGGCTTTGGCAGCGTGGTGTTGACGGCGGTCATGTGAGAGGCGCCCTCCTTGAAAATTTCAATAGCTTGATTGGTTATGGAGGAAACACTACCGTCTCACCGGGTGAAATGAAAGTCTCATTGAGTGAAAAAGTTAAAGCGAGTGACTAGCGGTTGAAAGCTGGGGAGCGGAAGCGTGGTTAGAATGACATAATGTACATTATCGGACAATAAGATATTGAATGGGCGGAGTGAGATCTTTCAACGTGCACTGTTCGGGTCTACGCCCATGCCTTGACTGTGCGGCGACAACTCGCCTGCGGGTTACCAGGGCGCCACCCTGGGCAATATTAAGCACACTTGGCGGCCGTCTGGCGACTGGTGTTGGTTTCCGAGTTGCTGGTCGTCTCCGTGCTGCTGGTTCCACGCTATGAAGCTTTTAACGGCCGGGTGGTCGCTTTGCGCACCGCGCTTTGATGTGAGGTCGTGACCGTTTGTGCGCGGGGGCGCCGCTATTGGCGGCCGCTCACCTTGATCTGTGCCTCCCTGGTGGCAGTTGGCCGGACCTCTTCTATTGCCCATATATAGTCACTGTTACGTAATTGGGCTGTGTTTCCGTGCCTGCGGCGAGTGCCAGTTTTAGCGCTGACGGTAGGCGATCACCAGCTGCACCGCTGTGAGAGTTACGAGCACCACCGAAAAGGCAGCAAGGAGCTTCATCTCCTGCAACCAAATAAAGATGCCGAACCCTGCAAGCACGATGAGCCGGATCCACAGGACTGGAATGAGATGGCGAGAGTTCATAAGCAACCGTGGCTATTTCTTCTCAAAGGTGACGCGGACGTTGATCTCGCCGGTTTCGGAGATTCGCGCGGCGATCATCTCGGGAGTTTCAATGCCAAAATCGAGGCGGTTGATCGGGATATCGCCGCCTAAGATAATGGTGTCACCATCGCGGACCACCTGGAAGTCCTGGGTCACGCTCTTGGTCTGTCCATGGATGGTGAGATCGCCGCTAAGCGGGACGGTGGCCAGTGAGCCGTCGTCAGGCACGGCGGAAACGTCAGCGGGTTCGGTCAACGTAAAGGTGGATTCTGGGTACTTTGTGACCTCAAAGAGCTTCGTCTTCATGTTCTGATCGCGCACCTTTTTGTCCGTGGTTAAGGAAGTCATGTCCACGGCGATGCGCGCTTCTTCAACGATGCCGTCCTGAATGGTCGCCTGGCCGGTGACATGCTTGGTTGAGCCGGATGTTGTGCGCTTATCCGCTGGGAGGATTTCGTCGATAGTAAAACCTGCCGAGGTGTGGTTAAATGCCGATCCTTGCGCCACGTGCCATTCGCCATCGACGTCTGTGGTAGCGGCCTGGACCTTATCCGCGTTGATGGGCTCGGTGTGGACGCCCCGGCCCATAATCAGAGAGAACGCCAGCGGCCCTAGCGCCAGCGCTGTGGAGGCCACGATCAGGATCACGAAGATGCTGACAATCAGTTTGCGGTTGCCTAGTAAAGATTTCATGTGCTATCTCAATTCCTCAAGCTTGCGGGCCAGTGTGACCAGTTCGGCACACAGTTCTTCCATTTCTTCTGCGCTGGCGCTTTCCGACGCCGCTGTAGCAACATCCTCAGCGCAACACCGCAGCTCAAAAAGGCCGTCGCGGAGGCGATCAGCCTTCTCTGGAGTTAGGATGACGGCATCCGCAGGAATGGGCGTTCCAACCACGTTGTGGCGCTGCTCGTAGGCTCGCTGCTTGCAGGATGGCGAGCAGAACTTGCGTGGCCTACCCCGGCCGCCCTGCGCGATTTCCTTGCCACACCACTGGCAGGTTGCCGGGCTGCGCCTTGGCGGCGTGTCGGGCTGCGGATCCTGTGTACCAATCACCTCAATCACCTTAGCCCATTAACCCGAGGGTGGGAACAAAGGCAAGGGGCCATTCGTTATAATGATAGATCTTTGGGTGATATAGGTCGACCCTGATCCCTTTCCTACCTCAACACTTGAAAAGGATGATGTTGCATGGCAGATCGCGTACTCCGTGGCAGCCGCATGGGCGCAGTGAGCTACGAAACCGACCGCGACCACGACTTGGCCCCGCGCCAGATGGTGAAGTACCGCACCGAAGACGGCGACATCTACGAGGTGCCCTTCGCTGACGATGCGGAGATTCCCGAGGAGTGGATGTGCAAGAACGGTAAGCTCGGCACTCTGGTTGAGGGCGAAGGCGTAGAGTCCAAGCCCGTGAAGCCGCCGCGGACCCACTGGGACATGCTGCGTGAGCGTCGCTCCATTGAGGAGCTGGATGAACTCTTGACGGAGCGCATTGAGAATCTGCGTTCGCGACGTCGCGCGGCGGCACGCCTCCTCAAGGAGCAGAAGGCGCAGGAAGAAGGAGAGGCCTAGCAGCCTTTGCGCGCCGCATAGAATTCTCAAGGGTAGTGAATCCACGAAGAAGTGGATACCACTACCCTATTTTTCGTTTTGGGGCCGGCTTGCCCGCAGCGCCTTATGCGGCGCTGCCATCGGGTGAATCGGAATTGAGTTCGGGCCATTGTAGCGCCAACTCAGCGAGATAGACTGCGAGGGCCGGACCGAGCACAACGAGAAAGAACAGGTAGCCTCCCCACTGCGCAGGGAAAAAGAGTGGGTACAGTACCAGCAGTGCCCAAGGGCACACTGCTAAAAGCGTACGCGGAAGGTGCGCTACCGCCTTCATCATGGCCGTTGTGCACCGTTGACTAAACCTCAACCCTGGCGCATCGAGGTGGAAGAACCACACACTAATGCAGCTTATGACAATGAGGCCTGAGACCAGCGCAGCGCGAAGCACTACGCCCATCGTCCCGAGCTCAGCCTTTGCGATAATGGCGAATTCATAGGCGGCCAAGGCGCCTACGGCGAGGTAAATGAGCCACCATGTAGTGTTTACCCCGGGACGCGTCAAAAGGCCCCGAACGAAGGCCGAGCCGCGGCGGGAACCTTCTTCGCGAACCATCTGACCAGTCACCGCGTGAGCGGTGCGTAGGGACATTCCCCCAGTGAATACGGGAAAGCACGTGATAACCAGGAGAACGTTAACGATGACGAGGTCAGCGAAGAGGCTCAGAGCAGCATAGAACTTCGATTCGGGGCCCAGCATGCGGTTCATGGTTTTCTAACCTACCGCACTGCGGATTAGCCCTTGACAGCGCCGGCAGCAACACCTTCGATGATGTGCTTCTGCGTGGAGAAGTAGAAGATGACGATAGGAATAATGGCCAGAACCAGCATCGCCATCATGGCGCCCATATCGCGGTTACCGTTGGAGCCAACGAAGGACTGGATGACTACCGGGATGGTCTTGTAGCGGGTGGAAAGGCCGATGACCAGGTACGGCAGCAGGTAGTCGTTCCATACCCACATGGCATTGAGAATGGCCACGGTAATGGCAGTCGGCTTAAGCATAGGCCACACCACGCGGAAGTAGTTCTGGAGCGGGCCGCAGCCGTCGATCATCGCGGCTTCCTCGACGTCCAAGGGGATGGACTTCACGAATCCGGCAAACATGAACACCGATAGACCGGAACCGAAACCGAGGTAGAGCACCACGATGCCGATCGGGTTGTTGAGGTGAAGCATGTCTGCAATCTTGACCGTCGGGAACATGACCATCTGGAAGGGGATAATCATGGACACCACGAAGAGGTAGTACAGAAGGTTCGTCCACCAGGTCTTAACGCGCGTGATGTAGTAGGCGGTCATCGCGGAGAAAAACACGATGACAATCACGGAGAGAATCGTAATGACGAAGGACCACAAGGTCGCTTCAAGGAAGCCCTGCTTGGTCAAGCCCACCATGAAGTTCTCGAAACCGACCCAGGTTTCACCGATGGGTAGGGAGAAAGGATCGGATGAGATAGCGAACTTGGACTTAAAGGAGTTGATGAAGATGAAGAGAATCGGGCCAAGGAACACGATGGTAAAGAACACCAGGATGGCGTAGACAATGAACTTGGCGCCGCCGGACATCCTGGTCTGGTTGTCCGTGGGAAGCTGGTGTTCCTTCTTCTTCGGGGCCGGTGCGGCCTGCGCTGAAGTACTGGTAGTCATGACTTAAGCCTCGATTTCCTTGGAGCGGGTCGCGCGCAACTGGAAGTACGCGATGACGACCACGACGACGACGAAGATGACGGCCTTGGCCTGCCCCACGCCCTCGACGTTCATACGGTTGAACAGCGTATTGACGATGTTAAGGGCGACCATCTCAGTTTGTCCGCCAGGTGCACCGTTGGTCAGTGCAAGGTTTTGGTCGAAGAGTTTGAAGGAATTCGACAAGGTCAGGAAGAGACAAATGGTGATTGACGGCATGACCATCGGAATGGTGACGTGGCGCAGCATTTCCCACTTGTTGACACCATCGAGCTCAGCGGCCTCGAGAAGCTCCGGCGGGACGTTTTGTAGACCGGCGATGTAGATAATCATCATGTAGCCGATCAGCTGCCAGTTCAGCAGCATGATGAGGCCGGCGTAACCGAATTTCCAGTCCGCGCTAATAGTCGTGGAATAGTGCGAAAGCACGGCGTTGATCATGGTCTGCCAGGTATAGCCCAGGACGATGCCGCCGATGAGGTTCGGCATGAAAAAGACCGTGCGGAAGAAATTTGTTCCGCGAAGCTTGCGGGTCAGCATCCACGCCAAGAGGAAGGCGAAGACGTTGACGGTGATCACGGAGACGATGACCACGAGGACGGTGAAACCGAAGGCTGAGATGAATCCTTCGCGTTGGGAGAAAGCTTTGACGTAGTTGTCGATGCCAACCCACTTGGCGTTAGTGATGGTGGTGAATTTCGTAAAGGAGAGGAAGAAACCCACGATAAACGGCACCAAGAAGGCAATCATGAATGCCAGAAGGGTGGGCAAGACAAAGACTGGGAAGTATTTCTTCAGCGTTGCTTGCATGGTGGTGAAACCTTAAATTCAGGTGGTGCCACGCGTTTCCCAAAGGATGGCGGCGAGGAGAGGGGGGCTGAGGGCGTGGAACAAACTGACGAGTACGTGCCATGCCTCTCACCTACTCCCCTCCCCGCCCTCCGTTTGGGAAGGCGGATGGCGAGGGGATGGGACTAAAGGTTTAGCCCCAGTTGGATTCCTTTTCAGCAGCCCAGTTGTCCTTGAACTGCTTGACGACGTCATCCCACTTCAGGGTGCCGGAGGCATACTGAGACAGGGCTTGGCCGAAGTCATCCTTGAACTGCTGTGACGGGAAGTACTGGAAGTTCCACGGGTAGGTGGTGAGGTCTTCGTTGTCGATAGCTTCCGCGACCTGCTTTGCCAGCGGGTCATTCGGAGTGTCTTCTGCGGAGTAGTTCTTGAACGGGGCAATGAAGCCAAGGTCCTTAACCACGTGCTCCTTGCCGGCATCGGAGGTGAAGAGCCAGTCCACGAAGTCCTTGGTAGCCTTCTGGTCTGCCTCGGAAGCCTCCGAGTTCACACCCAAGTAGTTTTCGGTACCGACGTTGATGCCGTGCTTCTCCTCATCCGGCAGGCCCATGTACATCGGCAGGAACTTGATCTTGTCTTCCTTGACTACGTTGCCGGAGGTCTCGGAAATCTGGGACCATGCCCAGTTACCGTTTTGGACCATGGCGGCCTTGCCCTGAGCGAACTCAGCCATGGAGTCAGAGACCGTCTTAGACGGGGCAAGAGACTTCTCGACGGTGGAGTTGTCCAGGTAGAGATCGAAGAGGTTCTTGTACTCCTTGTTATAGGAGAAGTCGATTTCGTTGGTGTCCTCGACGCCTTTGTCTTGGTACTCCTGCCAAATCGGAGCGTTGGCCAGGTGTGTCTGCCAGCGCCAGTCCTCGCCGGAGGTCAGTGAGGTGGAGGCAAAGGCGCCCTCAATGCCGAGCTCGTCCTTCTTCGCCTGCATGTCCTCGGCGACTTCCTTGAGCTTCTGGTAGCTCTTGATCTCATCGGTGGACTTGATCTTTGCCCCGGAGGTGGCGATGTACTTGTCGAAGATCTCGTCGTTGTAGATGATGCCGAAGCCCTCGACAGCGAACGGGACGCCGCGTACCTCTCCATCTTCAGTGGTCAGTGGCGGGATGTCATCGGTGAGCTGCTTAGCTACCTCGGTATCCGACATGTCTGCCATGTAGTCTTGCCAGGTGATGAAACCAGCCGGGCCGTTGACCTGGAAGAGGGTCGGTGCTTCATCTTTGCCGATCTCAGCCTTGAGGGTCTGCTCATAGGAGCCGGAGGCTGCGGTGACGACCTTGACCTTGACGCCGGTCTCTTCGGTGTAAGCCTTTGCGATCTCCTGGTAAGCGGCATCCTGTTCTGGCTTGAAGTTCAGGAAGTAGACATCGCCTTCGTCGTCAGTAGAGCCTGAGCAGGCGACGAGACTTGCGGCGGCCAGCATGGAAGCCATGCTGATGGATGCGATGCGAGTAAGACGCTTCATGTGGTCCTCATCTTTCTTGATGAAAAGCGGGATGTTGAGCCGTAGATAGACAACCGGCTCGTATGCGGTTATGTCTGGGCGATCCTCCATGACAAAGGCTCTTGCCCAGTGCTACCAGTTGGTCCATAGCTGGTCACTATCCGACTATGAACTGGTTAGCCTGTCTCCTACCTTAGTGAGGTATTCCACACGATCAAAAGAAATCGGGCCTAAAACGCCCGATTGTGACTATATCCATATTCGGGCATGAGATCGCTCCCCATTTAAGGGGCAATCGGGCCTAAAACATACAAAACGATATAAGAAACGGCTGAGAGCGGCTCGATAGACTTGAGCTATTGAGCGGTGTTGGGGCACACGGGCGGTTATGACAAGTCGTCATTCGGTGCCGGCGTCTGAAGCAGCCGAGCCTCGTCGCGGCGGGCGGGCAATACGGAAGAGAGATAGGACGCCGTGGCTTCCGGGAGGGTTACGGCTTCTCCCCTCTCTTGGGCGAGGAACCAGCGGTGGTCAACGATCTCGTGGAAGATCTGTGCCGGTTCCAGCTTGTGGAGCATCTCGACGGGAACCGCAGCAATGGTCGGTTCATACTCGTGTGTCATCCACAAGTGCGCCGCCTGGGTCAGCCCAACATGAGGGCCGCACTCGATGGCCTGATAGGCCTGGATAGAGCCCAATAGGCGTTGCGCTTGGTGCTCCTCGACGCTCAGCCCTGTCAAGCTCAACAACTCCGAACGATAGTGGCCGGGATCGACTACCACAGGGCGAATGCGCACGACCTGTTTCGACTCGTCCTTGGTGACCTTGAGCTCCCCCACGTCGAAACCCAGCTGGTTAAGGCGGTCGATCCTCTCGGAAACGCGCCAGTACTCGCTGGCATCTACGGATTCTTCGGCGGTCAGCTCTGTCCACAATTCAAGGTAGGAACTCTCGACCAAGCTTCCGAGGGCGATAACATCGATATCTTGATCTAGGCATTCACCTGCCTGCAAGTCCATGAGCTCACCGATGATGTTGACGCGGGCGATGTCGACGTCGTAAAGCCTGCGTGACTCGGAGAGATTGGGCTGGAACTCCCCTGTTTCGGCGTCGACAAGATAGGCCGAATAAGTCTCGGCATCACGCCGGAAAAGGGTATTCGACAGCGATACATCACCCCAGTAGAAATTCAGCAAGTGCATCCGCACCAAAAGCACCGACAAGGCACGGATGAGCTTCTCCGCTTCGACGACTGTCAGGTGCCGCGAGAAGATCTCGCGGTACGGAAGAGAAAACTCTAGGTGTTCAGTCACCAGAGCTGCGGTGAGCTCTCCGTAGCTTTCTACAGCCGGCTGGCGTCCCGTGATGACTGCAACGGGACGCACGCTGGGAGCGCCGAGGCGCTGCAGCTCACGCAGCATCTTGTACTCGTGGTGAGCGGTACGCGCACCAATCTCCTTGACTGCGACGATGCCGCGATTGATCCCCACGAAACGCACGATATGCCGGGAAATGCCCCTGGGCAGTGCGGCGATGAGATCATCGGGCCACTGTTCCAGGGGCGTATCCCAAGGCAACGCCAGCAATGCCGACGCGTACGTCGAAGAGGTGATGCTCATGGACTCTTTCATGTCGAGTCACTCCACCTTCTTTGCTGATTTTGGCCTAGAGCTTTGCCACAGCCGTGCTGACGTTCGCGACATGTTCCGCGGGTCAGCCGGCATATGGGCTTAAGGGAGGCGCTTGCCAGTCGACGCCGAGAAGTTGTGCTGGCCGCCTTCCACGATGCGTGCGTGGAAAATGCTGCCCGGGGCAGGCGCAGTGTTCGGAGCTGCACGAACGACGATCTGGCCCGACTCGGGAACGTCTTCGCTCGAGGAGCCGAGATCACCTTCGCCCACCAATTTTCCGTAGAGGAAGGAGTCGGAACCAAGCTCTTCCACGAAGTCAAGCTTGATCGGGATGGAGAGATCGGTGGACTCGCCCTCGGGGATGATTTCGAGGGCCTCTGGGCGGAAGCCGATGGTGATGCGACCGTTATCCTCCGGCGTCATCGCAGCGACAGTTTCCGGGGAAAGCTTGATACGAGCATGGCCGGAGGTTGCGTTACCGTCCTTGACAGAGAAGGTGCCCAGGTTCATTGCCGGGGAGCCGATAAAGCCGGCGACGAAGACGTTGGCGGGGCGGTCGTAGAGCTCGCGGGGTGCGCCAACCTGCTGAAGGTAACCGTCCTTCAGTACAGCGATGCGGTCACCCATGGTCAAGGCCTCAGTCTGGTCGTGGGTGACGTAGACGGTGGTAACCCCAAGCTTGCGCTGCAGGGCTGCGATCTGGGTACGGGTCTGCACGCGCAGCTTGGCATCGAGGTTGGACAGCGGCTCATCCATGAGGAAGACCTGCGGGTTACGCACGATTGCGCGGCCCATGGCAACACGCTGACGCTGACCGCCGGACAGGGCCTTCGGCTTGCGCTCAAGGAATTCGGTAAGACCCAGGGTGGCGGCGGCTTCGTCGACACGCTTGTTAATTTCGTCCTGGGACTTGCCGGCGATTTTCAGGGCGAAGCCCATGTTCTCGCGCACGGTCATGTGCGGGTAGAGAGCATAGTTCTGGAAGACCATGGCGATATCTCGGTCACGCGGGGCAACGTGGGTGACGTCTTTGTCGCCGATGTAGATGGCACCGTCGGTGACGTTTTCCAAGCCGGCCAGCATGCGCAGCGTCGTGGACTTACCGCAGCCGGAGGGGCCGACGAGGACGAGGAATTCGCCATCGGCGATTTCCAGGTTGAACTTCTTGACGGTGGGTTCCTTAGCGCCTGGGTAGGTCAGGGACGCATCTTTGAACGTTACGGTTGCCATAGCATACTCTCCTCCATCGGCAGGTACGTGCCGAACGATCCGTAGTGTGAGAATGAAGTGAAGCAAGTCACTGTGCACCAGATAAAGTGCCACCTACGACATTAGCACTGGTGGTGGTTATTACCGCAAAAGCCCGAAAACCATGACAGGTTTTCGGGCTTGTTTGCCTTATGCGAGGCTCGAAAGGTCAGCGTGCCTTTCCTTGGAGAGACTGGATTTTAACGGCTGAGCATTCCTTTAACCAGGCTGGATACCTCGGACACAAAGTCAGACACGGCATTCTTAGCCGTGGCGGCCTTGGAACCAAGCTCCATATCCTTCACTGTGCGGGAAGTGATCTTGGATACTTCCGAGGTGAAGTCGCTGACCTGCTCGGAGCGGTGAGCGACTCCCCACTTGGTCACCTCGAGCAGGGAATCCTTGACGAAGGAGCCGTCCAGCTTGGATTCGCCCAGCTCGCGCTCGGTGAAGGTAATCGGAACCTCGCGGACATCGAAGCCATCCTTGATGGCGCGGAAGGCAACATCTACCTGGAAGATGTAGCCGGCGTTGGATAGTTCCTCAAAGTCGAGGTGCTCTAGCAGTTCGCGACGGAAGGCGCGGTATCCAGCGGTCATGTCGTTGATGCCAGCGCCCAGCGCCACCGAAATGTACTTGTTGCCCAATCGGGACAGTAGCTCGCGGTTGGCCGGCCAGTTCACAGTCTCTCCACCCGGCACATAGCGAGAACCGATCACCAAGTCAGCACCCTTGTCGATCTCCTCGAGCAAGAGATGCAGCTGCTCCGGGGCGTGGGAGCCGTCCGCGTCCATCTCGCAGAGCACCTGGTAGTCCTTCTCCAGGCCCCACTCGAAGCCGGCGATGTAGGCGCCGAGGAGGCCGCCCTTGCCCTCGCGGTGAAGGACGTGCAGGTGAGAATCCTCGGCGGCCAGCTTGTCCGCGGCCTCTCCGGTGCCGTCCGGGGAGTTATCGTCCACGATCAGGATGTGAACCTCCGGGGTGGCCTTGCGCACGCGGCCGGTAATCAGCGGCAGGTTCTCAATCTCGTTGTAGGTGGGGATGATGACCAGAGTAGATTCGCGGGTCGAGCTCACTAGTTCCTTGCTCCTTTTGGTTTCTGCTTTAAGGCGCGCTGCGCCGTCCGGACAAGCGGGTGGAATAGATCGCGTACAGCGCGCAGACCGTTCCAATAATAGTCATGAGCCACTGCAGGAGCGAACCATAACGCACCGCAAATGTACGCCCCTCTCGGAGCGGAAGCTCTTCTTCGAGATAAGCCGGTTCAAAGATGCCGCTGTCCTGGCTCACGGAACCATCTGGGTGCACGATGGCCGAGACCCCTGACGTGGCCGCCACAACGACGGCGCGATCTGCTTCCATGGCGCGCAGACGGCTCATGGCCAACTGCTGGTAGGTCATATCGGAATCACTGAACGTGGCGTTATTTGTTGGCGTCGTGAGAATCTGCGCCCCGTTGTTAATCGCGGTTCGAAAGGCCTGGTCAAAGCTCACCTCGTAGCAGGTGGCAACGCCGACCGCAGTTCCGGCCATGGTCACCATTCCTGGCCCATCACCGGGTTTCATGTCGCCTGCGAGATCCACCAAATCGGTAATCCGCGCAAAGAAGTCACGCATCGGCATCGTTTCGCCAAAAGGCTGCAGGTACTTCTTGTAGTGATGCTCCCCCACCGATCCATCCGGGTTGAATACCTGCATGGTGTTGCGCGCACCGACCTCATCGCGCGTTAACGTGCCGACGAGGATGGGGGCGTCGATGTCGTGGGCGGCGGCGTCGATAAGCGCCCGTGCGTCGTCGTTGGCAAAAGGATTGATATCGGAGGAGTTCTCCGGCCAGATGACGATGTCAGGCCGTGCACCATCCTTGGCTGCCTGTTCGGTGACGCGGACGTGGTTATCCAGCACCGCGCGGCGCTGCGCGGCGAAGTCGAGGCCAAGCCGCGGAACGTTTCCCTGGACAGCGGCTACCGTCACAGTACCCGTGGTATGGCTAGGGCGATTCACGCCCTGCGCAGCTACAAGTCCGGCAAGCAACGGCACCGCTAAGAGGGCACAGGCCAACCGTGGCGCGCGCGCAAGCCCCACCAGACCCGCGCCCATGCAGACGACCGCACAAGTAATGAGCGCGGGACCACCCCACGGGGCGAGGTTGGCCAACGGTCCTTCGATCTGACCCCATGCCAGGCGCACCCAGGCAAAGCCTCCAAAAGGTACGGAGGAGCGCAGCATTTCCACCGCCACGTAGAAAAAGGGAAAGAGCGCGAACCCATAGCGCAAGCGCAGCAGTGCTGCCCCACCGACGCCGAGGAGGATGCTGTACAGCGAGAGGAAGATAGCGAGCGCAATATAAGGCATGTTGCCCACGAGCTCACCAATCCACGGCAGCGTGAAGAGGTACAAGACAGCGCTATGGACTATGGCGATGAGTACTGCCCATCCTAGATGCAGGGGCTTTCTCCACGGCGCCAGCGCTGCCACCAGCATGGCCATCCCAATGATCCCCGCGGCCCACCAGCCGCGTGGTTCCACCGAAAGATACGTGACCGCGCCCGACAGAGCGGCAAGAACAAGCCGCGCGAATATGGGGAGCACTACTTGCTTCCGTCCTCGAAGTCCTCGGGCTTAACGTGTTGAGTCCACGAGCGGATTTCTTCTTCATCCAAGACTTCGTGCGATTGGCCTGACTGATCCATCCCGCTGCCGGCTGTATTGCCACCAACAGTGCCGAAGGAACCATAGGAATCGCGGTGCTGCGACATGGGCGAGGCCTCGTACACGCGCACGCCCATGTCCTCAATCTTTTTGAACATCGATGCGGCAAGGAGCGTGCGGATTATGGAGCGCGTGGGCGCAAAGATGAGCAGAGCGCCAAAAACAGTGGAGACGAACCCAGGCAGCGAAAGCAGGATGCCGCCCACCATGGTCAGACCAACATTGCCGGCCGTTTTGCCTGGGGTGGGATCCTCCATCACATAGACGCCGTCTTCGGTCTGCCGGATGCGGCTGGCCATCATGCGGCGCACTTCCCAGCTGGCAATCGTCATCCCGAACAGCATGGTTAACGCCAAAGCAAGCAGCGCCCACAGCACACCGATCCACTCGGCGACTGCCCAAAACGCCAGGGTTTCGAGGAGGATGTACGCGATGAACAGAAGAAACGGCATGCAGCCCACCATACTTGCTGGACCTGCCGGTTCGCTGGCGACCCTCCCGTAACGATTAAACTTGCGCACCATGTCCCTCACTGAGTCGAAGCATCCTGAATCCGAGACCATGCGCTTCCACCCCGCCGGCGGCGTCGTCACGCCCGAGCAGTGGTTAGCACTGGGCCAGGCCGCCCGTGAACATGGCGATGGCTATGTGTACCTAGAGCAGCACAGTGTTATCAGTGTGCGCGGCGTGAGTAACGAGCAGGCGCTTGGCGACGTCCCCCTCCCCACCGCCGCTGCCCACGTCTTGGCCTCTCCCCTCTCTCTTCAGGCGCGCCGGGTAGCGCAGCGCGTTGCTGATGCCTTATCTGAAGAGGAAGGAACCTCCCCGGCTATCACCCGCGCTGCGGTCTTCGGCGTCGATGGTGGAGCTGGCGATCTCCTCGCACACGGCGTGGCGGCGGGACTCCAACTATCCGGCGGCAGTGCAGGGCAGGTCGAGGAAGCCGACTCCGCACGCCTCATCCGTGAGGGGGCAGCAACTGGACCGGCGCTGGGATTATGCGACGCGATTTCGCAGCTCGTGGACTACGTGGACGAGGTCTCCGCTGAGAATCCAGAGGCCATTGACCGGTTGTCCTCGGCTACACCTGCCGGACTCGCGCAATCGGATGTGCCCATTGGTTGGTTAACCGAACACACTGCGCCCGGCCGCGTCGATCTCGGCGCGGGCCTCCAAGATGGCGTGTTGCCCGCAGAGTACGCAGGGCTCATTGCTCAGCTGGGAGCAGCGATCACCGTTACTCCGTGGCAGGGCTTGGTCATCCACGATTTGGCGGAGGGCGATGCGGACGTCGTGCTCCGCGTCCTTGCTCCGCGCGGCTTCATCTTCGATGCCAATTCCCCCGCGCTCGGACATCGCTAGCGCGGCATGTGCCGCCAGATGGGGCGCGGGACAAGCTTCATGACCCAGGCCAACAGCTGAAGCGTCCGTGGGATCCACAGCGTGCGGGACACCGGCCGCGAACCCGACGAGGATTCGACGGCCTTGACCACAGCTTGTGCGACTACGTCAGGTGTCACCGACAGGGGCGCGGGTTTCATCCCTTGTGTCATGGACCCGATAACGAAACCGGGGCGCGCGGTGATCAGCGCTAGGTCGCTGCCCTGCAGGCGATCCGCCAGACCTTGGCAGAAGGCATCGAGGCCAGCCTTGGTTGAGCCATAGACATAGTTGGCCCGCCGTGCACGCCAGCCCGCAATGGAGGAAAAGGCCACGATATGGCCTCTTTTCATGACGTCGGCCAGCACGGTGAGCATAGATACCTGCGCGGCATAATCAACCAGAGCGATGTCGAAGGCATGGGCTTCGTCGTGCTCAGCTTGCTCCTGGTCACCCAAGATTCCGAAGGCGACAACCGCCGTCGTGATGTCCTCACCCGCGAGCGCTGCAGCTTGCTCGATAACTGCGCGGTGGGAGGACACATCCGCGGCATCGAAGGAAAGCGTGTGAACGGACGTTGCTCCGTTGCGCAGAAGCTCTGAGGTGAGCTCATCCATGCCGTGCTCACCCCGCGCGGCAAGTACTACCGGGCGGCCTGCGCACAACCGGCGTGCAAGCTCGCCGCCAATATCGCTGCGCCCACCAAGAATCAATAGCGCGCCCATTAACGCAACCCCCTCGGAGCTTGGTTCAAAGACTCGTAGCCGGACTCGGTGGTCACCACGATGTCCTCGAGACGCATGCCCCATTTTCCGGGTACATAGATACCAGGTTCGATCGAGAAGGCCATGGACTCTGCAAGCTCCAGCTCGTTTCCTTCCATGATGAAGGGCTCCTCGTGCGTCGACAAGCCGATGCCATGTCCGGTGCGGTGCGTGAAGTACTCACCCCAGCCGGCGCTTTCGATCACACTGCGTGTCGCACGGTCGATCTCCTGGGCAGTCGCCCCGGGCCGTGCAGCAGCTCGCCCGGCAGCTTGGGCCTCTTCCAACACCGCATAGGCTTCCTGGAAATCAGCAGGCGCCGCAGAAGGATCTGCGCCTACCACGTAGGTGCGTGTGCAATCAGAGTGATAGCCGGAGGGCAACGTGCCCCCGATATCCACCACCACGGGATCACCAGCGCTGAGTTCGCGCTCCCCGTAGTCATAGTGCGGGTTCGCACCATTCGGGCCGGAACCAACGATGATGAAGTCCACCTCTTTGTGCTCGCGCAAGATAAGCTCGCGCAAATCTGCCGCTACGTCGGCCTCAGTGCGGCCAGGCTGCAGGAGACGTGGCACCTCTGCATGGACGGCATCGATAGCCACTGCCGCAGCGCGCAGCTCCGCGACTTCATCTGGGTCCTTGCGGCTAAAGAGCCCAGCCAGCGCCTCGGTAGCAAGCACATACTCCACATGTGGAGCATCCGTCGAAGTGAGCGAAGACGGCTCGACTTGGCGTCGAATCGTGGACTGGAAACGCAATACGTGGTCCGCAGTTAGCGAAGAGCCCACAGCCACGGTGGTGGGATGCGTACCGTCTAAGGCCAGTGCATAAGGGTCCTGCCCGTCACTCCATCCCACTAGCTGGGCAGCAACGCCTTGAAGCGATTCAATGTCGGTGCTGGGTGCGACGATGATCGGTTTGGCCTCGGGACGGATGACCAGGCACGTCAACCGCTCATGGGAAGAGACCCAGGAACCCGTAAGATAAGCGAACTCTGCGCCGGTACCCACGAGCAATACATCGATACCCTTGGCAGCGGCAATCGCGCGGGCGCGGTCCAAGCGGGAAGCATAATCAGTCATGGCAGTTAGCCTACCGCTCGCCTTCGTCCAGTTAAGCTGGGCGCCGTGAATTCCTATCCCGCAGCCGTCAAGATCCGTACCCGCGGTAGCTATTGCTCGGGTGTGCTCATCGATGCATCCTTAAACCCCCGCTCCCAGCAGCGAACCCGGCTAGTTCTGACCTGTGCGCACTTCTTTCGCGATGGCGTGGGCGGTGGTGAACACTACAAAGTCAGTGGCGGGTTCAACCGGCGGATCACCGCCGTGCGCACGATTGACGGGACCGATATAGCTGTGTGCCTGCTTGATATACCAGCACCGCCCCGGGACCTTCCGGGGCTCGCTAAAAGCACACCGCATTTTCGCGCGCCAGTCAACACCTGGGGATATGGCGGAAAGTCCCGTCGCGCACAGAAGCGAACGGGGTTGTTTCTACTGCCCTTCTTTCGCACGTGGTCCATCGACTTCCACACCACTGTCTCCCCCGCCGGATTTGTCTTCAACACGATTCCGGCAGTCAAGGGTGACTCGGGTGGGCCAGCGCTTGTCGACGCCGCCATCATCGGCACACAAGCCCTCATCCTCAACCCATTGGGGAGAAACCTGAAGCTAGCCACGGTGGCGCTGGTCGCGCCCCACCGCAAGGCCATCGCGGCGGCAGCCTCCGCGATGCTGGACTTGGTCGAAGGAAATTAAGCGCCGATGGCGACAACGCCTCGTTGAATCGCGTCAATGGCGCGCCGGGCATTGCGGCGAATCTCTTCTTCGTAGCCTGTCTTGGCTACCTGCTGGAGCAGGTCGATGACCTGGCGGCACCAACGGACGAAGTCGCCTGGAGTCAGCTCTGCGCCGGACTCGTTGGCAGCGGCCATGCAATAGGCCAAGGGTGCGCCCGCCGTCCACTGGTGGATCGCCAGCGCGAAGGCGGGCTCCGGTTCACGGGTCTGTGGCAGATTATGGCGCTTCTCATCGCTGACAAGCTCCGTGTAGATGCGCCACGTTGCGTTCATGGCGTCCGCCATGTCGTCGCTAGCCGCACCTGGTTCGCCGCGGGTGGCCTTGCGGTTTTCGAAGACACACAGGGAGGCAACGCCGGCCAGCTCTGCCGGGTCAAGGTCATTCCAGATACCCCGCTTGAGGCATTGTGCCACCAGTAGGTCGGATTCGGAATGGATCTTGGCCAAGCGCTCGCCTTCGTCCGTGATGACCGGCTCGCGGTCCTCGCCATAGCCTTCAAACTCCACGTAATCCATTTCCGCCAGCAGGTCCACGATGCGCTCGAAAGTGCGGCCGAGGGTATCCGTGGCGCGCTCCACCTTGGCTTCCAACTTGTGGAGCTCGCGCTCGCGTCGGGCGAGCTTTTGGGCCACACCGGCCAGCTGCTCGCGGTCGGTCGCCGGCCAATTGTGCACCGGGTGCTCGCGGAGGGCATCGCGCAGCTGCGCGATCTTCTTGTTGGGACGATTGCGCGGCTCAGTGCGCATCTTCTTAGGCCGCTTGTAGTAGTCGCGCTTGAAGGCATCCTGAACATACTTGGTATGCCGACGCGGATTCTTCTGCGCCGCACGCGGCAGCTTCATGTGGCCGACCACAATTGGCGGATTATCTATACCGGCTGCATCGATGCGGCCTGACCACCCGGTCTCCGTGGTGACCCAGGGGCGTGGATCGGCGGTCTGGTTTGCTGGGGTGATGACAACTGCCAGGGTTGGTCGCTTCTTCGTTGCGATAGCGATGACCTCACCCACCTGCAAGCGGGCAAGGACCGCCGCGACCTCCTTGCTCCTCTCTTCTTTCTTGGAGGCACGCGCTGACTTTTCCTCCTCAGTCAGTGCGCGGCGCAGCCTCATATAGTCCATGAGGATCTCCGCCGGGTCTTCACCATCAATTGTCGGTGGTGCCAAGTTATCTACGGCCTGATCCAACTGTGCCCGAAGCTCACGGACCCGGTGCTCAGCGCGCTCAATCTCGCGCGTTTCTTCCACGACGGAACCATCCGCCTGGAACTGCGCAAAGGACTTCTCCAGCAGGCGCAGAGAGTCATCGAAGCCGAGCATGCCCAGCAGGTTGATGGCCATGTTGTAGCCGGGTTCGAAGGTAGAGATGAGCGGATAAGTGCGGGTCGATGCGAGGCCCGCCACCGCGGTGGGATCCATGGCGGGTGCCCACTGCACGACGGCATTGCCCAAGGTATCGATGCCACGCCTGCCCGCGCGGCCGGTGAGCTGCGTGTACTGACCCGGTGTCAGGTCCACGTGTGCCTCGCCGTTAAACTTCACGAGCTTCTCAAGGACCACCGTGCGCGCCGGCATATTGATTCCTAGGGCAAGGGTTTCGGTGGCAAAGACCGCACGAACCAGACCTTTGACGAAGAGCTCCTCCACGATGTGCCTAAAAGCTGGCAGCATACCCGCATGGTGGGCGGCGAAGCCACGCGAAAGCGCCTCGCGCCAGCGCTTGAAATCAAGAACCTTGAGGTCTTCTTCCGGAATGCCTTCCACGCCCTTATCGACGATGGCCTTAATCTCAGCTGTCTCCTCTTGGGAGGTCAACACCATGCGGGAGCGCAGGCACTGATACAAAGCGCCATCGCAGCCCGCTCGGGAAAAGATGAAGGTAATCGCCGGCAGCATCTCCATTGACTGCAGTTCTTTGAGTACCTCTGGACGACCCAGCGGCCGGTAGCGGTCCTGCGCGCGGGGTGCGCCGCTGCGCCGATCTTTGTTTCGGTCGTTGCGTCCTCCGCCTTTGTGTCGGGCACGTGCACGGAAGCTCGCGCGGTTTTGTGCATAGTCTGCGCGGCCGTTATCGCTGTCTCCTGCTTCTAGGCGCTGGATACGGCGCGCCAACTCAGCATTGACCTGGCCGCCTGAATCAGGCTCGAAGAGTGGGTAGATCTTGCGTCCCACCATCATCCACTGGTCCAGCGGGACGGGGCGCTTATCGGTAACGATGACCTTGGTATCTCCGCGCACGGTGGTTAGCCACCGGCCGAACTCCTCGGAGTTGGACACCGTTGCCGACAAACCGATGATGGAAACATGTTCCTCGAGGTTGAGGATGACCTCTTCCCATACCGCGCCGCGCGAGGCATCCGCCAAGAAGTGGATCTCATCCATCACCACGTGGGTCAAGCGATCCAATGCGCCTGAGCCCGCATAAATCATGTTGCGCAAAACCTCAGTGGTCATCACGAGGATGTCCGCGGAAGAATTGATGGAGACATCACCCGTCAGCAGCCCCACGGCATCCTCGCCGTGTGCCTCAACCAGGTCGTGGTACTTCTGGTTACTCAGCGCCTTGATAGGGGTGGTGTAGAAACAGCGGGTCCCCTGGCGCAGCGCCAGGGACACGGCGAACTCACCAACGACCGTTTTGCCCGCGCCGGTGGGAGCACAGACCAAGACTCCGTGGCCCGCTTCAACTGCTTGGCATCCTTCGATCTGGAAGTCATCCAGTGAGTACGGCAGGGCTTGAGTGAACTCGTCCAGATGCGTCAGTGTCATAAGTCCCCAGGGTACCTGTCAGGTACCGCGAACTAGCGCGACGGTCCCCGGCGCCAAGCGGGAACGTTTGAACAAGGTACCTAAGAAGGCTGACAATCCTACAGAACGTCGTCGAAGAAGCCGCTCTGCGGGGGCTGAGTGTTCCTCTGTTGAGGCTGCGGTGTCGGAGCTTCACCCGTCGAGGTCGGGGGAACAGGCCTGGAAGATACCGGCCGCGAAGACGCAGAAACGCTCGTTGATGCAGACACCGGAGTTGGTGCACCTATGGCACCCGGACCTTCGTCCAAGGACGAGGCTGTTTCATCATCCAGATCCATCCAGTCTGGGCGCTGGCGCTTCTGGCGTTTGTCGTTGATGCGGCAGAACTGGAAGGCCAATTCCACGAGGAGTACGAGGGCACCGGCCAAGACCAACATCGAAAAAGGTTCTTGGCCGGGTGTCACCACCGCAGCGAAGATCATGATGGCGACAATGATGATGCGGCGCTTGTCCTTGACGTCATCGTATTCCAGGACACCTATCACATTGAGGCATACCACGAGTAGTGGGATCTCAAAGCTCACGCCGAAGATGAGGAGCAACGTCAGCAGGAAGTAGAAATAGCGCTCACCGGTTAGTGCCGCGGTCTGGTACTCCGAGCCCATGCCCATGAGGAACTCCAAACCCACGGAAAGGATGAAGTAGGCAAGAAGCGCGCCAAGCACGAAGAGAACTACCGCCGTGGAGACAAAAAAGAAGGTGAAACGGCGCTCGTTCTTATGCAGACCGGGCACAATGAATGCCCATATTTGATGGAGCCACACCGGTGAGGACATTACTGCGCCAGCCAACGCGCCCACTTTGAGGCGCAGCAGCAGCATTTCGAAGGGGCTGGTGGCGAGCAAGCGGCATTCGCCATCCGCGGTGAAAGAGATGCGCTTTTCCTCAGGCAGCGAGCAATAGGGCCCACGCAAGATCTCGCCTAGCGGCGCCATATTAAACGGAGCGTTTTGATACCAAATGAATCCGATGATGGTGCCTACCACGAGAGCAAGCAAGGAAATCACGATGCGCCGACGCAGTTCTTGGAGATGTTGGACTAGGGTCATCTCCCCCGTAGGATTCTTGGGCTTGCGGCGCAGCTTTGAGGTCCACTTTTGCTTGCGTGCGCTAGACGCGGGATTCGGCGGTGTACTCGCGGTACTCAATGCAATGCCTCCCTAGAAAGCCCACAGCGGCACACACTCCCTTGGAGTTCCAAGTCCCTTGAGCGTGGTGTGCCTACCGAGAAAGATGATTAGTTCTGATTTCCATCAACCGGCTTGGATGCGCGCGGCTGCATTTCCGGGCTGTTCCAGAAGTCCTCATCGTTCTTCTTCGATGCAGCAATTTGGGCCTGCTGCTCGGGAGTGTTGTTCTCCTCCTTCATCTCCTTGACTTCGGACTTAAAAATGCGCATGGAGCGGCCCATCGAACGAGCTAGCTCCGGCAGCTTCTTGGCGCCGAACAACAGCACGATAACGAGAACGACAAGGCCGATTTCCAAAGGTCCCACGGTCATTGAGGGTGCCCCTTCTTTCTAGGTTGATGAAGCGTACGCTTCCATGCAGCGCAGCGCTGCACGGGGCGCACACAGGAGAGCTCTTAGTCTGGCAGTTGAGTATAACGCTCCAACGCCCGTTTTCTATGTTCCGAAATGGCGTCGACGAGCTTCTGCGGCCCCACGACCCGCAATCGGTCGGCTTGACCGAGAGCGAAACGGCTAAACCATGCTTCAGATCCGACGGGCATCGTCGCAGCTATCCGCCCATTTTCTAGTGTTTTGCCGAGAGTGATGTCGTAGTGTTCTGCTAGCCAGGTGAATTCTTGGTTAATCTCCAGCTGCGCAACGAGAGTGTGATCTAGGCCAAAGGGGGAATCGGGGTTGAAGTCCAGCTTGCGCAGGTGCGGGGTTGCGGTTGCGTCAAGCACCTCAACATCGCTCATGCGGTCCAAGCGGAACGTGCGGTGCTCCCCTACCGATTCGTCCCAGGCCACCAAATAGGGTTCTCCATCCACGATGAAGATTCGTGCTGGGTGCACGGTGCGCTCGCTGGTGCGGTTGGAGGACATGCTCCAATAGGTGAAACGGACCTGCCGGCGCTTGTCGACGGCCCCCGCCAGCGCCGCTTGCACCTGAGATTCCTCCGGATCCGTTGTGGCCAGGGAATCGTAGATGGCGGCGGTCTTTTCATCCATGATCTCGCGCAGCTTCGCGGCGGCGGAATGGACTGCGGAGACGTCGACAAGCCCCGGCATTGCCTCAAGGGACTCGAGCGTCAGCAACAACGCGCCGGCCTCCGTTGGGGTCAAGCGCAGGGCCTGGGTCAGGCCCTGGTCGTTGTAGATCTCGATGCCATCGCGGTAGCTGAAGCTTAAGTCGATGAGGTCCTCAGTATTGCGGCCCACCCCGGAGCAGAAGAGCCTATCGACGGCATCCTTAAGCTCAGCGGGGGTCATTCCCAAATCCTCGGCCGCCTCCATCGGGGTCAACCCTGGGTGGTTGCGCAGGTATGGGATGAGGTTGAGGGAGCGAACAAGAGACTGCAGTTTGCGTGGCTGATCAGCCATGGTGTGATTCCTCCCCACTCAAGAGCGCGACGATGTCTGAACGAACTTCTGTCGGTTCAATCACCACGACATCTGGTGCATATCCCGCGGCGGTGCGCACTAGCCAATCGCGGCGCACGCCCGTCAGCGCAAGGAGGCCATCCGCGCGTCTGCGTCCGGCATCGACAAGCTCCGCGGCCTGGCCATCTGGTACCTCAAGGAGGGCATCGACGGTGTCTCCCCGGTCAAGCGCTTCCACGACGAGATCTTGCAGCGGCGCGGTGGGCTCGAGGTGGGTGGCCGCAGCGCGCGAGCGCCTGACGTTGTCCACGCGGGTAGCGCGGAAAGTACGAGGTGCCTCGCGGTCCACATCCCACCCGACGAGGTAAACGCGATCACGGTGGTTGACTAGGCCCCAGGGATCCATGTGGCGGCGAACCGGCTTGGCTGAGGGCGTGGCGTAGTAATCAAAGGAAATGCGCAGCCCCGCGCGCACGGCGGTAATCACCCCGGTGACGAGCTCTGGGCTCAGCCTGGTCATGTCGTTGACGGCGGTGTAGACGGGCGCACCGCGCAAGTCGCGGGAGGCTCCCGAGGCTGCGAGTTTGGTCCACGCGGACAAGCTGAAATCACTCAAGCCCCCCGGGGTGCCAATCCCTCCGGCAACGCCCAACACCATGGCTTCCTCGGGTGTGAAGTCCACGGGAGGCAGCTGGTAGCTCTCAGGATCAAGGCGATACAGCGAGCCTTCCACACCACTGCTGTGCACCACCGGCACTCCGGCGCGTTGCAGCGTCACAATGTCGCGGGAAAGCTGCTTCTGAAAGGCCTCGTCGCTGCGGGATTGATAACCCTCGACGTTGGTGCGAATCCAGGCAGCGCTGCGGTCGGGAACGCCGCCTTGGTGCGCTGCGCCGTGGAGGGCAAAGGCGAGGTTGGTGAGCCTTTCGATGGCTCGATCTCGGACTGGTGTCCGAGCCGCAGTGCGATCTGCTGACGGCATGATGGCAGGTTCCTTGTTGAGGTTCGGGGCCTTAAGCACCTTGGTGCGAACGCATGTAGTCTAACAACCCGTCTAAGCGCGGGTCCTCGGATACGAAGGGGTCGGAGAACTCTTCGGTCATGGGTTCTGGGCGGTTGACTTTCATCCGCGTCCAATCCACCGTCACAGCGGCATTGAGCTCGCGGGCAACGGCGAGGAACTCGCCGCGCAGCTTGGCACGGGTGGTCTGCGGTGCGGTATCGACGGCGGCATTGATTGCTGCATCATCGATCCACTGTTCCACCATGCCGCGCTGCTCCAGCACGCTGTAGAGACCGCGCCCAGGGCGAATGTCGTGGTAGGTCAGGTCAATCTGGGCCAGCTTGGGGTGCGCCCAATCTCCGCCCAGGCGCTCGCGGTAGCGGTTCAGCAGGCCGCGCTTAATCACCCAATCGATCTCGCGGTCGACCGCGGAAAAGTCTTGTGTGTCAATGGCCTGGAGGGTGCGCTTCCAGAGATCGACGACGCGTGCGAGCTCAGCCGTTGGTGTCCCGGTGTCCTCGCGGTGCTCCAGCCAACGCTCTGCGGCGGCACACAGTTCTTGCTGGATTGCGAGCGCGGTGGTGTTGCCGCCTCCCTCGAGCGGAAGCTCGGTGCGGCCGGTGGAATCGAGCGCGATGGTGCGGATGTGCTGAATTGGATCAAGCACCGAAAGCTCCGGTACCTCAAAGCCAGCCTCTAGCATCTCCAGCATGAGCAGCGTGGAGCCTACTTTGAGCGCCATCGTGGGCTCCGCCATGTTGGAGTCGCCGACGATAACGTGCATGCGGCGGAAACGCTTCGAATCACCATGCGGTTCATCGCGGGTGTTGATGATGGGGCGTGAGCGAGTCGTCGCAGAGGACACGCCCTCCCACACTTGGTCGGCGCGCTGTGAAAGCACGAAACGCGCAGGCTCGTCGCCCTTGGCAGGTTTAATCATCCCGGCGCCGCAAATGAGCTGGCGGGTGATCATGAACGGCAGGAGGGCCTTGCCGAGGTCTTTGAGCACCACGTGGCGGCCAATGAGGTAGTTCTCGTGGCAGCCGTAGGAATTGCCCGCAGAATCGACGTTATTCTTGAACAAGTAGACGGCGCGCTTCTCCCCCTCCGCAGCCAAGGCTTCCTCCGCCTGTACGGCCATGCGGTTGACCATGGCATCGCCAGCGCGCTCGTACGCGATGAGCTGGCTCAGGCTATCGCATTCAGCGGTGGCGACCTCCGGGTGGGAGCCGACATCGAGGTAGAGGCGCGAGGCGTTGGGGCTAAAGATGTTCGAGGAGGAGTACTTCGACACGATGGGCCGGAAAAGCACGCGAGCTATCTCATCCGGGGACATGACTCGCTGGCCATGGGAAGCACTCGCCGTGATTCCGTACTCGGTTTCGATGCCCATGATCCGCCGTGCGTAGACAGGGGCGCTACCGGAGCGCTGTTCCACCTTTATTCGCCGCCCTTTTGGACGTAGGAGCGCACGAACTCCTCGGCATTGGATTCCAGGAGCCCATCGATCTCATCGAGGAGATCATCGGTTCCGGCGCTGTTGATGCTGACTTGTCCAGCGTCGAACTCTTGTGAGTCTCCTCCCTCACCGTTGCCGCCGCCGGCATTGATCTGAGACTGCTGTCCGCTCATTGTCAGAGCTCCTTTCGCGAGTGGAGGTTTGCTGCGCTAATACAGTGTAGGGTACTCGATTCGCACCCCGAGCTGGCGCAAACCGTCGACGAAATCGGGGGCGCTGTCTGCAGATTCCAGCAAGGTTCCCACTTCGTCCTGTCCGAGCCGCGTGGTGTCATCGAGCGCCACGCAGGCGGCTCCCGAGTTGGCGCCCTCGGCTTCACCAATTCGGAAGGTTAGTGACTGCCACGATGCGGCCAGGACGTCTTCGCCGAACATGCGGGTGGCGTGTCCGCGCAGATAAGCGCGGGTATCCGTGGGCGGGGTGTCGCCGGCCGCAGCAATCTCCTCCTCACTGACCAAGGTGCGCATCTGGCCCTTGCGCACGAGCGCGTGGTAGAGGGACTTGGCCGGGTCAATATCGGTGTACTGCAGATCGATGAGCGCCAGCTTCGGGTCATCTGCAGCCACGCCACGGTCGAGGTATCCCTTAATCAAGCGGTACTTGGCTACCCAATCCAGCAGATGGGCCGCCTTCAACGGGTTGTCCGCCAAGAGCGACACGACCTCGTCCCAGGCGGCAAGAACCTTCTCATCTGACTCTGAGGTCGCAGTGACCCGCTCCCGGTAGACGGCGAGGATCTCGAGGGCGGTGAGGCGGCGGCCGTCGTGAAGCTCCAGCTGATGAGTCAGGGTGAGGTCGCGGCTAACTCGCTGGACCTCTGCCACGGGGTCCTTCAGGCGCAGGTCACTAAAGTCAACGCCCTCCTCAATGGCGTCCAACACCAGTGACGTCATACCCAGCTTGAGCAGCGTCGAGGTATGGGCCATCGTGGCATCACCGATGATGACGTGCAGGCGGCCAAAGTCCTCTGCCACCGCATGCGGTTCATCACGGGTGTTAATGATGCCGCGGTTGAGCGTGGTCTCCAGGGAAATCTCCTGCTCGATATAGTCCGCGCGCTGCGAGATCTGGAAGCCTGGTTCCTCACCATCAGCGCCCAGGCCCATGCGGCCAGCACCGGTGACCACTTGACGGGTGACGAAGAACGGGATCAGACCTTGGGCGATGTCGTCGAAATCAGTCTCCCGGGAGTACTGGTAGTTTTCGTGGCTGCCATAGGAAGCTCCCTTGCCGTCCACGTTGTTCTTGTAAAACTTCAGCGGCGGGCAGGGATCGTGCGTGGCCAGTACTGACGTGCCCTGGGCAGTCAGAGATGCTACGGCATCTGCAGCGCGGCGCAGGATGAGGTCGCCGGCGGCGTCATAAAGCATCGCATCCCAGGCATTGGTGCACTCCGGAGAGGAATACTCAGGGTGGGCGTGATCGACGTAGAAGCGGGCTCCGTTGGCCGTGACCACGTTGGCCACGCCCAGCGCGTTTGGGTCCACCACGGGCACGGTGTGGTAGCGCTTGAGATCGAAGCCGCGGCTATCGCGCAGCGGGTGCTCCTCCCGAAAGTCCCAGCGGGAGCGCGCACCGGTATGCAGGGCGGCATAGGCCACTACCGCGTGCGTGGACGTCACGATTGGTGACAACGCCGGGTTCGACGGCGTGGAGATTCCGTACTCGGTTTCGGTTCCTAGGACACGGCTCAAGGTTTTACTCCCATCAATTCGACCCCGGTGACATGCGCGCCGGCGGAGGTCCCGGCGACGATCTTGGCCCACTCCTCCGGGTTGGCGGATGTCGGTACGTATTCCGATTCAGCCTGCTCGGCAGCAATGGCCTGGTGCAGGTGCGCGGCGGTGATGCCTGCGGGTTGTTTACCCTCCGCAGCGTTGGTTTCGTCCAAAGCCTCCTTGATAGCCAACTTCTTTGCGCGGGAGACGATGTTGGCGATCATCGCGCCGGAGACGAAGTCCCGGTAGTGCAGCACGCGAGGATCCGCGTTGGAGAAGTGCAGCGTGACGAAGGGGCGCTCCGCGTAGAGATCCTCCACTGCGGTATCGATGAGCTGGGAAAGCTCGCCCTCGTGCGGGACTGATTCCGGGAAGTGGCGCGCAAAGATTTCCCGCGCGCCCTGCTTGGTGGGCCGGTTGACGCGGATCTTGATGTCGAGGCGCCCCGGGCGCATGATGGCGGGGTCGATGAGCTCCTCGCGGTTGGTGGCACCGATGACGATGACATTGCTGAGCTTCTCGACGCCATCCAATTCCGTCAGCAGCTGCGGGACGACGGTGGTTTCCATATCGGAGGACACACCGGAGCCGCGCGTGCGGAAGATGGATTCCATCTCATCGAAGAAGATGATGACCGGCCGCTGGCTACCATCAGCAGTGGGCTCGGAGGCAAGCTCGCGGGCGCGTTCAAAGATGAGGCGGATACGGCGCTCAGTCTCACCCACGAACTTGTTGAGCAGTTCTGGGCCCTTCACGTTGAGGAAGTAGCTGGGGGCAGTAGCGCCCAGGGACGCCGACAGAGAATGCGCGACCGCCTTGGCGATGAGCGTCTTGCCACAGCCAGGTGGGCCATAGAGCAGCACGCCCTTCGGCGGCTGGAGATCGTATTGGCGGTAGAGCTCTGGGTGGAGGAAAGGCAACTCGACCGAATCGCGGATGAGCGAAATCTGCTCGTCCAAACCACCGATGTCCTCGTAGGATACGTCCGGGACTTCCTCCAGCGTGAGCTGCGCTACTTCAGTCTTGTGCACGCGCTCGGTGGCCACGCCTGATTTCGGCTCGACCAGGAGGGTATCGCCGGCACGGACGGTATCGCGCAGCATCGTGCCGAGCAGCACCACCTGCTCTTCGCCCGCGGAATTGATAACCACCGCGCGGTCGGTGCCTAGGCGCTCCTGGAGCGTCGCCAGCGCGCCGGTATTCACCGGGGCACAGCCCTCCACCACCACGAATCCTTCGCCCAAGCGGACCTGCTGCCCGACTTCTAACGAGCCTGGCTCCAGGTTCGGAGAAATCTTCACCCGCATGGCGCGGCCATTGGTGTATACCTCAGCATCGCGGCGCGAATCGTGTGCGCGCCCGGAATAGCCAAGAAAGACGCCGTACGTGGAGGCAGGCTCTGCAAGAGCGTCCACCTCCGCGAGCATCTGCTGAAGCTTCGTGCGCGCATCCTTCAACAGGGCAGCAAGCTTGGCATTGCGCTCAGCCAGTTGCTCTATCTGGCGGCGGTGCTGGCCAAGTTCCTGGGAATGAGTGGCATCGTTCATAGAATCCACCCTAGCGCGCGGTGCGCCACGTTAAGCCTCGGGGCTTATTTTCGGGCGCGGCGCTGCGGGCGGGGCGGGGTGACGCCGTCGGCAAGCCGACGCGTCCAGATCAGGAACGCGGTGTGCGCGTTCATGCGGTGCTCCGGGCGGGTGGCCAAGCCCTCCACCTTCCATTCACGCACGAGGGACTCCCAGGCGCGCGGCTCCGTAAAGCACTTCAGCTCGCGGATTCCCTCCATCACCTTCATCAGCTGCGGCACGGTGGCCACATAAGTCATGAAGACGCCGCCCGGGATGAGGATATCGCGCACCTTCTCGAGGTGCTCCCAGGGTTCGAGCATGTCCAAGATGACGCGATCCACGGGGCCGCCGAGCTCCTCGACGGTCACATCGGCCAAATCGCCAAGCCGCGGGCTCCACCACTCGGGCTGCTCACCGAAGTATTCGGCGACGTTGTTCACGGCGTATTCCAAGTGATCATCGCGCACCTCATAGGAGAAAACGTGGCCTTCTGGCCCCACGGCGCGCAAGAGGGTCATTGAGAGTGCTCCGGAACCGGCGCCGGCTTCCAGCACGCGCGCACCCATGAAGATATCGCCCTCGACCAGGATCTGCGCGGAGTCCTTGGGGTAAATCACCGCAGCACCGCGCGGCATCGACAAGACGTGATCCACCATGAGGTGGCGGAACAAGAGGAAGGAGCTGCCCAGCGTCGAATCGATGACGGAGCCCTCATCCATGCCGACGATGTCATCGTGGTTGATGATGCCCTTGTGCGAATGGAACTGGCCTCCCTCCTCGAGGACGATGGTGTAATGACGCCGCTTGGCATCCGTGAGCTGCACGCGGTCGCCGTAGCGGAAGGGGCCAGAATAAGCCATAGCGTGAAAAACCTTTCACAAAGTTAGGGGCAAGAAGGATTAACCAACCAAGTATGCCTCAAGGGCGTCACCAAGCCATAGTTGGTCGCGCTCGCCTACCAGCTCACGGATCGAGTGCATCGAGAGCATCGGCACTCCCACATCAACGGTGGGGATGCCCAGACGGGTGGCAGAAATCGGCCCGATGGTGGAGCCACACGGGACATCGTTATTTCCCACGAAGCGCTGGACCGGAACACCCGCACGGCGGCAGGCAGATTCCCACAGGGCCACGGTATTAGCGTCGGAAGCATAGCGCTGGTTGCCGTTAATCTTGGTCACCGGGCCTTGGCCGATGATCGGGTGATGCGTGGGATCGTGCTTTTCGGCGTAGTTGGGGTGCACGGAGTGCGCGGCGTCGGCCGAGACACAGCTGGAGCGCGCAAACATCTGGAAACGCTGCTCCTCGTTCGCGCCGAGGGCACGGGCGGTGCGGGTCAGGATATCCCCCAGGATCGGGCCACCTGCGCCGTAGCGCGAAGAGGAGCCCACCTCTTCGTGATCAAAGGCCGCCATGACGAGGACGTCCTTGTGCTCGATGGAGTCGGCGTTCTTTGCAGCAGCGAGCAGGGCACGCAGCGAAGCATGAACGGAAGAAAGGTTGTCCATGCGCCCGGCAGCGATGAGCTTTTCGCCGGCGCCAAAGACCTCACCGCGCTGGGCATCCGCGGTAATCAGGTTGAAGGAAGCGATATCCTCTGGGTCTACGCCAAGCTGCTTGCCGACGACCCCCATCACCGACGTCTCCGGAGTACCCACGGAGAGCACCGGCTGCATGTGGCGCTGGCGATCCGGCTTGAACTCATCTTTGCGGTAGAGGTGGATCGCCAAGGAAGGCAAGCGCAGCAAGGGGCCGGTATTGATCAAGTGGCGGCTGCCATCCTTCGTGATGACCTGGCCGCCGACGGTGAGCTCGCGGTCGAACCAGCTGTGGAGAAGCACCCCGCCATAGACCTCGACGGCTACCTGCTGCCACCCTGCGGAATCGAAGTCCGGGGTGGGCTTGAGCGCCAGGCCGGGCGAATCGGTGTGGGAGCCGATAATGCGGAAGCCGGAATCCGGGCCGGCGCCTTCGGGGACATACCATGCCATGACCGCACCACCCCGGACCATGACGTGGCCGCCTGGTGCAGCTGACCATTCGGCAGACTCATCTTGGCGGCTAAAGCCGGCGGCGACGAGCGTGCGCGCCACCTCTTCAGCCGCGTGATAGGACGAGGGGCTCGCGGCGATGAAATCAAGAAACTCTTGCGTAGTGCTCATGCCATCTAGCTTGCCACGGACGGTCGGGAGATGCGGGAAGGTTCGCGGTGGGCTATGCGCTAGGCTGAGAAACACTATGCCGAAACGACTAGCCCTCTCTCCTTCCCGTGCCTCCGACTACAAACAATGCCCGCTGCTCTATCGCTTCCGGGCTATTGACAAGTTGCCCGAGCCCAAGACGAAGGCCCAGGTGAAGGGAACGCTGGTCCACGCAGTCCTAGAAAAGATGCACCAGCTGCCCCGCGAGCAACGTGAGTACCCAGCCGCGGTGAAGATGATTAAGCCCGAATGGGCGGTGATGCTGGGCAAAGACCCCGAGCTGCGTGAATTGGTGCCGGAGCCCGAAGAACTGGACTTCTTCGTCGAGGCGCGCGAACTGGTCAAGGGCTACTTCCAGATGGAAAACCCCCAAGGCTTCGACGCCCACAAGTGCGAGATGTACGTCGATACCGTCTTGCCGAACGGTGTTCCTGTCCGTGGGTTCATCGACCGCGTCGACGTTGCCCCCACCGGCGAGGTACGCGTGGTGGACTATAAGACGGGAAAGAAGCCGCTCCCCCGCTATTCCCAGGACGCGCAGTTCCAGATGAACTTCTACGCGCTGGTGTACTGGCGGCTGCTCGGCACCATCCCCACGCAGTTGCGGCTGATGTACCTCAAGGTCCTGGATTCGATGTTCCTCACGCCGGGGCCGGAGGAGCTCGAGTACTTCGAGCGCGACCTGGGTGAGCTCTGGGCCAAGATCGAAGGCGATGGCAAGTCCGGTGACTTCAGGCCCAAGACCTCGAAGCTCTGTGGCTGGTGTTCTTTCCAACACCTATGCCCCGCCTTCGGCGGCACGCCACCCGAGTACCCCGGGTGGCCGGACCGGGCCTCGTAGACGGCGCCCCGAAGAGCGCGCCGCGGCTTAGAACAGGCCAGAGATGGAACCATCCGCAGCAACATCGATGTTGTTGGCCGCGGGCTTCTTCGGTAGACCCGGCATGGTCATGACGTCGCCGGTCAGCGCCACGATGAAGCCAGCGCCTGTGCGGGGCTGCAGCTCGCGGACATGAAGGACGTGGCCTTCCGGGGCGCCGAGCTGGCTCGGATCATCCGAGAAGGAATATTGAGTCTTCGAGATCACGACTGGGAACTCCTCCCAACCGTTGTCCTTGATGTACTTCAAATCCTTCAGCGCCTTAGACGAGTACTCCACCCGCTCGGCGCGGTAGATTTCCCTAGCAATGGTGTCGATGGAGGCCTCGATGCCCTCAGCGGGATCATAGAGCTGGTGGGAGTTACCCTCGGAAAGACTCTCCAGAAGGCGCTCAGCCAGCGCTGTTGCTCCCGCTCCGCCCTTGGCCCACACTTCTGCTTCTTCGAGCGCGACGTCGAAATCGGCGGCCCACTGGCGCATGAACTCGCGCTCGGCCTCGGTATCGCTCCAGAAGAGGTTGAGAGCGACCACTGGCTTGAGGCCAAATTTGCGCACGTTCTCAACGTGGCGCTCGAGGTTCACCACGCCCTTCTTTAGCGCCTCCAGGTTTTCGGTAGTGAGTTCCTCGCGCGGCTGTCCGCCGTTGTACTTCTGGGAGCGGATAGTCGCAACAACGACGGCACCGGCGACGTCAAGATCACCGAAGCGGGACTTGACGTCCATGAATTTCTCGCCGCCGAGATCCGCGCCGAAGCCTGCCTCCGTGAGGACAATGTCACCGAAGCGCATCGCAGTCTGGGTTGCCAGCAGCGTGTTGCAGCCGTGAGCGATATTGGCGAAGGGGCCGCCATGGACGAAGGCAGGGGTGCCGCCCAGGGTCTGGACCAGGTTAGGGTTCAGGGCATCACGCATGAGCGCTGTTAGTGCGCCTTCTGCGCCCAATTCGCGGGCGGTTACTGGCTTTTGGTCGTAGGTGTAGCCCACAGTGATGTCACCGAGACGCTTCTTTAGGTCTGCCAAGTCGGTTGCGAGGCCGAGGATGGCCATGATTTCCGACGCCGCCGTAATGGTGAAGCCAGTCTCCCCCGGCACGCCATGGGCGGGGCCACCGAGCCCGGTAACGACGTGGCGCAGGGCACGGTCATTGACGTCAACGCAGCGCTGCCAGGTAATGCGGCGCGGATCGATGTTGAGCGCATTGCCCTGGTGGATGTGGTTATCGATGATGGCGGCCAAGGTGTTGGTGGCCGCGGCGATAGCGTGGAAGTCACCGGTGAAGTGGAGATTGATGTCCTCCATTGGGACAACCTGAGAGTAGCCGCCACCCGCGGCGCCGCCCTTGATGCCCATGACAGGGCCCTGGGAAGGCTCGCGAAGGGCGACGATAGCCTTCTTGCCCAGCTGCGTGAGGGCGTCGGTCAAGCCGATAAGAACAGTAGATTTACCCTCGCCAGCTGGCGTCGGTGAGACGCCGGTGACGAGGACCAATTTGCCATCTGCGGGAGTATCCCCAACTTGAGTGATATCCACTTTGGCTTTGCTTTGCCCATAAGGAATAAGGGCCGTCTCCGGAATGCCTGCACGTGCAGCAATATCCGAAATCGGTTCGAGCTGGTGAGCTTGAGCAATATCAACATCAGAAGGTTGCGTAGTCATGCTCACCAGCTTAGCGCGCTAAAGAAGCGCGCTAAGCAACATCAAAATTTTTCTAAATGATGCTAGGTGATGCTAGATAAGGACTGCGCCAAAGGCGTAGCACAGGAGGACCGACAAGACGATGCTCACAGTGCCTGGAATGATGAACGGGTGGTTGAAGACAGCCTTGCCAATGCGAGTTGAGCCAGTGTCATCCATTTCGACGGCCGCCAACAAGGTCGGGTACGTCGGCAGGATGAACAGCGCGGACACTGCTGGGAAGGCAGCCACTGCGGTAAGCGGGTTGACGCCGAGGGCCAGGGCTGCCGGCATGAGGGCCTTGGTGGTTGCGGCCTGCGAGTACAGGAGCGCCGCAGCGAAGAAGAGCACGATGGCCAGCAGCCACGGGGCGGACTCAATGATGGACCCGGAGATGGCCTGGATGTCCTCCATGTAGTGGTTGATCAGCGTGGTACCCAACCATGCGACACCGAGCACGCAGATACAGGCGGACATACCCGACTTGAAGACAGGCGTGTTGAGAACGTCGCCGGCGGGGACCTTGGTGACCATGACGATGAGTGTTGCGGCGGTGAGCATCACTGTCATGATGGCCTCGTTACGCGGCAGCGTCGGTTCCTCGATAAGACCCACCTGGGATGAGGTAAGGGTGGCCCACAGCATCACGATGACGATGGCGACGAGGAAGATGATGACCGAGGTCTTTGCACCTTGTGCCGGAGCGTAGTTCTGGGAACCCTGCGGCAGCTTCACCAAGCCCTGGGCCTTGCGCTCTTGGTAAACGGGGTCATCGTCGAGTTCTGCGCCCGAGCGGTTTGCTACCCAAGCGGCAGGGAAAATGGAGAGAAACGTAGCCGGAATAAGGACCGCGAGGATCTGCAAATAGCCCACGCCCATCGGCTCCAGCAGCGAAGCCAACAGAACAACGGCTGCGGAAATAGGTGAGGCACAGATTGCCATCTGCGAGGCTACGACGGAAATCGAAAGCGGACGGGAAGGACGGACCTTGCCTTCCTTCGCTACCTCAACGATAACCGGGAGCGTGGAGAACGCCGTGTGGCCGGTGCCCGCTAGGACGGTCATCAACCACGTAACGATAGGTGCGTAGAACGTGATCCTCTTTGGGTTCTTGCGAAGAAACTTTTCGGCAAGGTAGACCAGATAGTCCATACCGCCAGCGCGCTGCATGGCAGCAATGGCGGCGATCACGGTCATAATGATGCCAATGACATCAAAGGGGATGTCTTCACGCGTTACGGGGACACCGGTGAGGCCGAGTAGTAGAACGCCCAAGCCGCCGGCCATACCAATACCGATCGAACCAATTCGGGCACCGAGATAAATCGCCGCAAGGACGATAATGATGTGCACAACAACCATTATGTAACTCCAATATGTGCAGGTGAACTGCAGTATGGGTGGTAATTCGCGCTGTGGTCAGTACACGACCTGGGCGCGACAACTGACAGTTCTAATTCTGCCCTATTTATGTGGCTTTGGCGAGAATCCAGGCCCGATTGTGTCCGTTTACACACCGATGCCAACCACCGCTCCCCCATCGGGGTGTCCACGGTGTCGGTAGCATCAGTTGGATTGAAAACAGTCAAACGCCCGTACCACCTTCAGCGAGGCAGTACGGGCGTGGACGAAACAGCAGAGCGTATTTACAACACTGGTGCTGTCGACGGTTTATTCATCGATGTAGAGCTGACCGCGGAACTCCGGGTGCATGAGGTTCTCAACGGACAGAACCTTGTTAAGGGTCTCCTCATCGAGCAGGCCCTTCTCCAGAACGAGCTCCTTGACGCCCTTGCCGGTCTTGAGGGACTCCTTAGCAATCATGTCACCGTTGTGGTGACCAATGAACGGGTTCAGGTAGGTGACGATACCGATGGAGTTCTCAACGTACGCGCGGCAAACATCAGCGTTAGCCGTGATGTCCACGACGCACTTCTCACGCAGGGTGTCGACGGCGTTGCCCATGATGCGGATGGACTGGAACAGTGCCTCACCGATAACCGGTTCCATGACGTTGAGCTGCAGCTGACCAGCCTCGGCAGCCATGGTGACTACGTGGTCATTACCGAAGATCTTGAAGCAGACCTGGTTGACAACCTCCGGGATAACCGGGTTGACCTTACCCGGCATGATGGAGGAACCGGCCTGACGCGGTGGCAGGTTGATCTCTGCCAGGCCGGCGCGCGGGCCAGAGGCCAGCAGGCGCAGGTCGTTACAGATCTTGGCCAGCTTCATCGCTGCGCGCTTAATGGTGGAGTGCAGAAGCACGTAGGCGCCACAGTCGGAGGTTGCTTCAATGAGGTCGCGGGCGGTCTTGATCTCAAGGCCCGTCACCTCAGACAGTGCTGCGGTGACCTGGTGGCGGTAGCCGGCCGGGGTGTTCACGCCGGTACCGATGGCGGTTGCGCCGAGGTTGATCTCCAGCAGGCGCTTCTGGGCGTCACGCAGGATGGCCTGCTCTTCGGCCAAGTTGTGAGCGAAGGCCTTGAATTCATCACCCAGGGTCATCGGCACTGCGTCCTGCAGCTGGGTGCGGCCCATCTTCAGGATGTCAACGAACTCATTGCCCTTGGCGTGGAATGCAGCCTGCAGCGCGTCGATACGCTCAATGAGGTCCTCCATCGCGTAGTAGATGCCGAGACGGAAGCCGGTCGGGTACGCGTCGTTGGTGGACTGGGACATGTTGACATCATCGTTCGGATTGATGATGTCGTAGGCACCCTTTTCCTCACCGAGGTGCTCGAGCGCCAGGTTGGCCACAACCTCGTTGGTGTTCATGTTGAGCGAGGTGCCAGCGCCACCCTGGAAGACATCCAGCGGGAACTGGTCCATGCAGCGGCCTTCTTCCAGAATCTGGTCACAAGCCCAGATAATTGCTTCTGCCTTCTTCTTCGGAAGAACGTGCAGGCGGCGGTTGGCCATAGCGGTGGCCTTCTTGACCTGGACCATGCCGCGGATGAAGTCCGGGATGGTGTTGATGGTCACGTAGGAAATCTGGAAGTTTTCGATAGCGCGGAGCGTGTGAACGCCGTAGTACGCATCGTTCGGAACTTCCAGGGAGCCGAGAAGGTCAGTCTCAGTACGCGTCTTCTTGCTAGAGGCGGACTTCGAAGACTTGTTGGTGGCCTTTTCTTCGACCTGGGACTTTACATCCTTGGTCTCTTTGGCCTCTGCTTGTGCATCCTTCTTAGTTGTCTTTGCCATCGGGGCTGACTCCTTGCATAAAAATCGAAGAACGATGATGGTCAGTCCCCATCGTAGCTAGGAGCCCGAATAAAATGTTTGGAATCTCCCCCTAAAAGCGGGCAATCCGAAGATCCGAGGCAAGAATTGCCTCTGCCCCGAGCTCTTCGAGGCTGTCCATAACTTGGTTGGCCAGTTTGCGGGGAACCATGACGCGCACGGCAACCCACCCTTCACGGGCCAAGGGAGAGATGGTCGGTCCTGTAAGCCCAGGGGTCACTGCCTCGACGTCTGGCAGCTTTTCTTCTGCCACGTTGTAGTCGAGCATGACGTAGTGGCGCGCATTGAGGATTCCTCGAATGCGGCTAAGCACAACGTTTTCATCAGCGGTGACGTCTTCTCCCTCACGCTTTATCACCACGGCCTCCGAGGAGACGATGGGGTCGCCGAAGGGTTCAAGCCCCTGCTGGCGGAGGGTGGCTCCTGTGGAGACAACGTCGGCAATGACGTCCGCGACTCCAAGGTGAATCGAAATCTCTACTGCACCGTCAAGGCGGATAACCTCTGCATCGATTCCATTGGCAGCGAGGTGATCGCGCACCACGTTGGGATAGGACGTGGCAATGCGCTTGCCTTGCAGCTTGGCGACGTCCCATTGCTCCCCTGCTGGTGCGGCGTAACGGAAGGTCGAGCCGCCAAAATTGAGTGCTAGAACTTCATTGAATTTCGCGCGGGAATCGAGCGCTAAGTCTCGACCAGTAATTCCCAAATCCAAGACGCCTTGTGCCACGTAGATGGCGATATCCTTTGGGCGCAGAAAGAAGAACTCGACTCCGTTCTCCTCGTCCACGACGTTGAGCGATTTACTGTGTCCGCGGCCCTTGTAGCCGGCTTCCTTGAGGATCTCAAGGGCTGCCTCGGACAGTGATCCCTTGTTGGGGACGGCGATTCTAATCATCAGTGTGTGGTGCTTTCTACGCTGAATACGGTGAATGCTGGGACGGCTTTATAGCCGATTAAAGGTAGGTGTAAATGTCTTCGAGCTTCAGGCCACGCTTATGGGCCATAACCTGGAGCCAATACAGCAGCTGTGACATCTCCTCAGCGAGCTCTTCATCAGACTGGTATTCCGCGGCGATCCACACTTCGCCAGCCTCTTCGATGATCTTCTTGCCCAGATGGTGGATCCCTTTGTCAAAAGACTCCACGGTGCCGGAGCCCTCAGGGCGTTCGGCGATCTTCTGGGACAGTTCCTCAAATAGGCTCTCAAAATTCTTCACGGTGGTTTATTCTTCCACACCGCTGCATAAAATTCTGCTAGTCGGCCGAAATTCTCAGTTACGCAAAGCCGGCTGACATGATGCGCAACTGAAATCGGTACGTCTAGTCGGCGCGCAACCGGCTAAACCACTCGTGAACATCGGCCGCCGTCGCCCCCTCCAGATGACGGTGAGCAGAGCCCCGGAGGTCAGTAATTTCGGTGGCTCGCTCGGGCACCGCGACGTGGTCTCCCTCCGGCAGTCCGATGACGGTGCATCCGGCGTCGACAGCCGCGCGCATACCTGCCGCAGAGTCTTCGAATACAAGGCAGTCCCGTGGATCGGCACCCACTCGACGCGCCGCCTCGATATACATATCGGGGGCAGGTTTGCCTTGGGGTACTTCGTCACCGCAAATCGTGTCGACGAAGTACTCGCGGCCTAAGGCCGCAATCGCGGAATCAGCCACATATCGTTCCGTGTTTGTGGTCACGATCATCGGCATTCCCAGGCCCTTGAGTTCGTCGAGCAGCTCGGGAATCCCCGGGAAAATCTCCAGGTGTTGGGCAAAAAGGGACCTGACGTAGTCAAACATGAGCGCACGGTAGCGTTCGTTATCACCTGGTCGAAGCGTAACGCCTGCTTTGTGCGCACAGATGCTGAGGGTGTCCTCGAAGGTAGCGCCAACCGTGGCTAAGCGCTCCGTGGGTGTTAAGCGGCGCCCTAGTGTTTCAGAGAGATAAAAAGTGGCCTCTTCCCACAGGGGCTCGGAGTTGGTCAGTGTGCCGTCCATATCCCAAAAGATTGCTGCTGGACGGGTAGTGAAAGCGGAAGTTGCGTGGTCAGTCAATTAGAAGTCCAGCTCCGGAAGCTGCGCGAGCGCCTCATCGTCCGCACCGGTTGCCGCAGAGGCGGAGTGAATAAGCTCCGTGAGCTCTTCCTTCTCCTCCGGTTCCAGCACTGCATCTGCGTTTTCTTGGTTGAAGGCCGCGAGCTTGTCCACGGTGGGGCGTACCGCGGCGCTCAGGAGTGACCCTTCAGGGTCATCCGGCAGCTTATCCATATCGTCGAGGAAGGACTCCAAGATAGTGCGAAGGCGTGGGAGTACCGCGGCATCAAACGGGGCCTCCCAGAATTCCTTTTCTTCTTCCTTGAGGTAATCCCCGGTAGCGAAGGACTGTAGGTTGGACATGAACTCATCAACGGTGGGCTGGAATTCTGCACGAATCGTCATGAGCTAAATCATGCCTGAAGTTACCTAGAGGCGCACGCCCAGCAAGGAATTAACTGCGGTGCGCAGCAAATCGGATGCCTCTTCTGTTGCTTCCCCGGATTCTGGAGCCTTCTTCGCCCATTCATCGAGAACCGCAATGGCGCGCGGAGTATCGAGATCATCAGCCAACGCCAACCGCAGGTGCTGAATGACTTCCTTGACCTCCTCCACCGTGCCCGGATGGCTTAAAGCTTCGCGCCATCGCTGGAGTCGCTCCTGCGCAGTGCGCAAAACGTCATCTGACCAGTCGCGGTCGGCACGGTAGTGGCCGGCGAAGACACCCAAGCGAATCGCCGAGGGATCGACGCCCGCCTCCACGAGCTTGTGGACGAACACGAGGTTGCCCAAAGACTTGGACATCTTGGTTCCGTCCAAGCCGATCATGCCGGTGTGTACATAGGACTGCGCCATGCGCTCCACGCCGAGCGCTGCTTCTGCGTGCGCTGCGGAGAATTCGTGGTGCGGGAACTTCAGGTCCGAACCGCCGCCTTGAATATCGAAGCTGGAGCCAAGCCGGTTGGTTGCGATGGCGGAGCACTCAATATGCCATCCAGGGCGGCCTGGCCCAAAAGGCGAATCCCAGGCCGGTTCGCCTTCACGGTGCGCGCGCCAAATCAGAGCGTCAAGAGGATCGCGCTTGCCGGGGCGATCAGGGTCGCCACCGCGCTCGGCAAAGAAAGTCTCCATTTGCTCGCGGGTGTAATTCGACTCGTAGCCGAAGTTCTTCGTGGCCTCAATGGAGGCATAAATATCCGAGTACTCCGGATCGTCGACGACGTAGGCCGCATTGGCGTCGAGAAGCGCCTGCACCATCTCCGTAATCTCGTCGATGGCCTCCATCGCCCCCACAAAGTGATCCGGGGGGAACACGGAGAGCAGCTCCATGTCTGAGCGGAAAAGGTTGATTTGGGAGGTACCCAACTCGCGCCAATCCACACCATCGCGCTCCGCGCGCTCGAAGAGCGGATCATCCACATCGGTGATGTTTTGGGCGTAATTCACCTTGTAGCCGTTATCCAGCAGCTGGCGGTAAATCAGATCAAAGGTCAGATAGGTCGCGGCGTGGCCCAGGTGGGTCGAATCATATGGGGTGATGCCACAAACGTACATGGTGGCAGTCTCCCCACTGATGTCGAGCTTCTTTACCGCTTCATCAGCGGAGTCATAGAGGTGAAGCGGCGACGGGGCGCCAGGGACGGAATCGATGTGCGGGACGGGCCAAGATTGCATGCCCACAATCCTAACGTGTGCTGCCACCGACGCGGGCGCATGGCCGGGCACATGGCTATGTATCGCAGGGTGCTGCGGGGCTGGGCCTCCTCACCTCCTACGCGGCCAGCACGCCAAGGCCCAGCAAGAGCATGACGATCAGGCCGACGGGGATGCGGTAAGCGGCGAACCACTCGAAGGAGTGGCTGCCCACGAACTTCAGCAGCCAGGCGATAGATGCATAGCCCACAACGAAGGCGATGAGCGTGCCAACGAGTAATTGGGCGCCGGTGGCGGATTGTCCCACGGTGGGACCGAAGGCGTCGCCAAGCGAAAACAGCCCCGAGGCCATCACCGCCGGAATAGCCAAAAGAAAGCTAAAGCGCGTGGCCACCTCACGGTCGAGGCCGAGGAAGAGGCCACCGGAGATGGTGCCGCCGGAGCGTGAGACGCCAGGGATGAGTGCTAGGCATTGGCATAGTCCCATAACGATGGCATCGCGCATCGTGAGCTCGTCGAAGCCGCGGGTTTTCTTACCCACGCGCTCTGCCAGGATGAACACAAAGGAAAACAGGACGAGCATGGAAGCAGTAATCCATAGGTTGCGCAGATTATCCCTAATCAGGTCTTTCCCCAGCACTCCTAGGATGCCAATCGGGATTGAGCCAACGATGACCATCCAACCCATTCGATAATCCTGACCGCGCTGGTCCTTATGTACGAGGCCCACGCACCAGCCTTTCAGGATCTGCCAAATCATCCCTGCGAAGTAGACGATCACCGCCAGCTCGGTGCCCAGCTGGATGACAGCGGTGAAGGAAGCACCGGCATCCTGTCCCCAGAAAAGAGTGGAGACGATGCGCAAGTGCCCGGACGAGCTCACGGGCAGGAATTCGGTGAGGCCTTGGACAAGAGACAGGACGATGACCTGCAGCCATGTCATGGCTTCAGTTGTAGCTGTTGTAGTCACCCGCGATAGCCTACTCGGGAGTCCCATCGCTTCCTGTTTCCACCACGCTGGCTGCTAGGATGAGGGATCGTGAAAACGCGTCGAGTCCTGCTTTCTTTTGCCCTCCTTTCCAGCGCATGCGCGCTTGCCGCCTGTAATCCTACGGTCGGGGTTGGCGGGGACCCCGACTCGGCGGTCTATGGCAAGGCCGAGCCCGCGTCCTCCCCGGCATCAGAGAAGCCGGTGGGTACCGTCGTGCCATTCGATGCAGCGACAGACCTCGCAGCCGTCGGCGACATCCTCGCCGTGCGCACCGAGGACTCGCTCGCGGTAGGTTCAGCTGCGGACTTTGAAGGCAAAAAGTCCACGCAGGTTACCGTGGACGAGAAATGTGGTGACCTCACCGCTTCTGAGAAGCACTTCCTTCTAGCGTGCGGGGATAGAGTTATGCTCATTGATCCGCTCAAGCCGGATTCCCCGCAGGAATTGGCTGTGGAAGAGGAGCAACCGGTGACGGTGGCTGCGGAAGCCTCCAGTGGCGAAGTCTTCGTTGGCTCGAAGGACTCCACCACCATCGGCGTGTACCTAGACGGCGAACGCACTACCGGCATCACTGTGGAAGCAGGCTCGGATCAGCTCATCTCCGTGCCTAATCCGGATGGCGCCGACGGCATCGTCCGTGTCTTGAGGGAAGACTCCACGATTCAATCGTTGGACTGGGAGAAGGAGCGTGCAGGAGGACGCCTTCGCGTGGGCCAGGGTGTAGGTCAGATCGCAGGCGGCGAGGGCGCCGTGGTTGTGGCTTCGGATACCGTCGGAAAGCGCATCGCCATTTACACCGCCAGCGACGTCATCCGCTTGCACCAGTACGGCAATACCGATGGCACCCCGTGGGGTGTGGCTTGGGACGCCGGGCGCAAGCTAGCGTGGGCGACAACTACAGACAACAACCTCCTCCACGCCTACACCATCGCTGCGGGTGTCCCGGAGAACGTCGGCACCATGGATACGGTGGCGGATGCGCGCAATATTGCCGTGCTTGGCGACGGCACCCTCGTCACCGCCTCCGCTTCTGGCGACGGGCTCCAATTCATTTCTGATCCACAGCTCGAGAAATCCCCGCGTTAGTATTTCAGTCCCCCCTTTAGCCTCAACTTTCCAAAGGACAATGCATGCAGTACTCCGCTCTTGACCGCGCCCGCCACGTGGCTTACCAAGCCGCCTTGAAGGGGATGTTTAAGCTCAGCCCGGAAAGAATTCACGGGATCATCAACGGTGGGTTGGCTGTGTTCCAATCGGCCGGCCCCTTCAACCGAGCTCTGGGCAAAGCTTTGCCGGTTACCGATCCCGTCCTTGAACAAGACGTGTTTGGGGTGCACTTTCCGCGCCCGCTGGGTCTAGCAGCAGGCTTTGACAAGAACGCGGCGGCAGCCGACGTCTGGTCCCCCATCGGCTTTGGGTACGCGGAGCTGGGCACCATCACCCCGAAGGCGCAGCCGGGAAACCCGGCTCCCCGGTTGTTCCGGCTCAAAGCAGACAAGGCCATCCTCAACCGCATGGGCTTCAATAACGAAGGGGCGCTGTCGGCCGCACGAAACCTCCGGAAGCGCCGCTACAACGATGTCATCGGCATCAATATCGGAAAGAACAAGGTCACCGAGGCTGAGCACGCAGTGGATGACTACCGTCAGTGCGCATCAGTTCTCGGGGAGCTGGCCGACTACGTTGTGGTCAACGTGTCCTCCCCTAATACCCCGGGGCTGCGTGATTTGCAGGCAGTGGAATCGCTGCGCCCCATCATGGAAGCCGTGGTGGAATCGACGTCCTCGCCGGTCTTGGTCAAGATTGCCCCAGACCTCAGCGATGAGGACATTGATGCTGTGGCGGATATGGCCGTTGACGTGGGGCTGGCGGGAATCGTGGCTACCAACACCACCATTTCTCGCGAGGGTTTGAAGACCCCATCCGCTGAGGTTGCCGCCATGGGCGCAGGCGGCGTGTCGGGTCCCCCGGTGGCTGCGCGTTCCTTAGAGGTGCTCAAGCGCCTCCATGCCCGCGTAGGCAACGACCTGGTACTCATTTCCGCAGGCGGAATCTCCACCCCGGAGCAAGCATGGGAGCGCATCACGGCAGGCGCTTCGCTGTTGCAGGGCTACACCGGCTTGATTTACGGCGGCCCGGATTGGATCCGTGACATCCACCGCGGCATTGCCCAGCAGATCCACGCTCACCGCCTCAGCAATATCTCGGAGGCCATTGGTTCTGGTCTTGAATGGATTGACTAGCCCGGCGAAGAGCTTTCAGGCCAGCCGCACGGAGCGCTTCAGCGTTTAGCGCAGTGTGCGGCGGATGATAACCGCGCACAGCCCTGCCGCCACTGCGTAGAGGAAGACGACGTATTGGCCCATCGTTGTAAGGACCGTACTGGGCAGCGCGCGGCTGGCGATGATAAGCACTAGCGCGAGAATCAGCGCAATGATTTGTTCGCGGCTACCACGCTGATCGCGGCGTTGGGTACTGAATGCGCCGACGAGGAGGGCTGCACCAACGATGGCGAGGCGGCGCCACGTCCATTCGAAGGTCGCGCCCCATCCGTCGGTGAAAATGGACACGAGCCCGAATAGCGCCAACACGGCAGCCAACAACATGAAAGCGCCGCCCACGCGCAGGGCGGCGGGGATTTCTACTCCGTCGGATGTGGGAGGGATGTCCGGGTTCTTACTCATTGTGATGAGTGTAATTGGGCCGCTTAGTGGGCCTCGTACCAGCCCCAGGTAATCGCGCGCCCGAGGGTGTGGAAATAAAGGTTGAAGCCGAGGACCGTAGGTGTTGCCTCCGGGTCGATCTCGAGGCGTTCGACGTCGACAGCGTGAACGGCGAAGAGGTAGCGGTGCGGGGCGTGACCAGCAGGCGGCTGGGGGCCGTAATAGACGCGCTGGCCAGAGTCACCGCGCAAGCTGATAACGCCTTCGAGTCCGAGATCCTCAGCGGCCCCTGCACCTGTGGGGAGCTCGCGTACGTCGGCCGGGATGTTGAAGGCAGCCCAGTGCCAGAAGCCGGACCCCGTCGGCGCGTCAGGGTCAAAGCACGTGACGGCAAAGGACTTGGTCCCTTCGGGCACGTCCGACCAGGACAGCTGGGGCGAGACATTTTCAGGTGCGCGGAAACGCTCTGCGATCTCCGCTCCCTCCTCGATATCGGACGAGGTCATGGTAAAAGCTGGGACATCCCCCAACGGTGTATAGGGGTCTGGGCCGGGGAAACGGGAGTCGGTAGCGTAGTTCGCAGTGGAATGTGAAGTGTTGCTAGTCATAAATCCATTTCTACCGGAAAGCTATCTGCCGCGTTGCCGCTTACTACCCGACTGTCTCAGGAGGTGGCAGTGGATACGCAACTTTCATCGTTGTGTTTTCCTCGTTTAAGAACACAGTGAAAACCCGCTCTGAAGTGGCGATTTGTGAAGTTATGCCGGTTCGGGATACAGTATGCGAGTGCCCAGCCGAGAGGCTGAACAAACACCCTAGCCCGGGTGGCGGAATGGCAGACGCGCTAGCTTGAGGTGCTAGTGTCCTATTAACGGACGTGGGGGTTCAAGTCCCCCCTCGGGCACAGACCGAAGCCCCGTGCTTCACACCGTCAGAGATGATGATGTGAGGCGCGGGGCCTTCTTCATGCGTCTAGGGTCTATGCGTGCGATTCCGCAGTAGGTGCCGTCTCCTCTACTACCGTAGCCTTCTTCTTCGACGTGATGTAGCTATGCAGGCCCTTGATGACGATAGGCGCCACCGACAACGCGATGATAAGCAGCATAATCTTCTCAATCGAGTCAGCAATGCCCGGAATGTTTCCGAGAAAGACACCAACGAGATTCATGGAGAGCACCCAAGCGACTGCGCCGCTGACATTCCATCCAATGAATTTCTTGTACCGCATTCTCGCCGTGCCGGCGGCTACCGGAATGAAGGTCCGCACGATTGGGACGAATCGTCCGAGCACTAGTGCAAGCGGGCCGTGCTTGCGGAAGAAGTCCTCGGCGGTGTTGAGATACTCCAGTTTGAGAAGCCGTGCGTCCTTCTTAAACAGGCCACGGCCAAAACGGTGCCCAATCCAGTACCCCACCTGGTCACCAGCTATCGCGGCGATCATGCCTACAGCAATGAGTACCCACAGGGAGACCTGGAGCTCATGGCGCAGAATCGCGGCAGTTACGAGTAGTGAATCACCCGGAAGAAATGGGAAGAGCACACCGGACTCGATGAAGACGACAAGGGCTATACCACCGATGACCCAGGGCCCAAAGGCTTCGAGCAAGGTGGCTGCGTCCATATAAGACGTGAGGTTGTGGATAAAGTCCATAATGCTCTCCAAAGAAAAATGCAGGCGCCAGGGCGGGCGCCAAAAGTAGGTAGTGAATCAAGAATTCGCTCCGCAGCTAGGGCGTAGAGACAATAAAGGTGAAACTAGCTAAGACGGTCACAATAGAAGTGGACCTAGAGATGCTTGCGGATGCGCAGTGCTGTTCAGTATCCCGCGTGCAAGGCAATACTCATGCATCGAATCGCGGCTTAACAGTAAGTTGAGGTGCAGCTCTCAGCTGCTCCCCAGCCAGCCAAGCCGTCTCCTGCCTTCGTCTTTAGCCGTTCTCCCATGCTTTGGACTCAATGCGGGGTTTGGCGTCTTCGGCACTAGACTTCTATCTCTATGAACACAGGTTGGGTGCACAGCGTCGGGGACTTCTTCGCGTCTCTGGGCCGCGCTGCGTGGCAAAGCTGCAAGCGTTGGACGTGGAAACGTTGGACGGCAGTAGTCGCTGCCGGTGCGGCATTGATGCTACTCGCCGTGCTTGTCGACGTCCCCTCACTCGCCGCCCTCCGCACGTGGTCAGACCAACTCGGGCCGTGGTTTGTCGTTGCTTTTACGGGCGCCTACATCTTCTTCACCCAGTTCCCTATTCCCCGGACCGTGTGGACTTTGGCGGCAGGCCTTCTTTTCGGCCCGTGGCTTGGGCTTTCTGTTTCCCTTGTCGCGCTGACTATCTCCGCCACCATTTCTCTCCTTATCGTCCGCGGCTTACTTGGTGAGTGGATTCGCCCGCATCTCACGCACAAAGCGGTATATGCAATCAATGCCCGGCTTGAGCGCCGGGGTTGGCTAGCGGTGGCGTCATTGAGAATGGTCGCCGGAGTTCCGTTTTCCTTACTAAACTATGTTGCAGCGCTCACGCCGATTTCGGTGACTCACTTCGCCATCGCTACACTCATCGGTTCGATTCCCACCACCGCCATCGGGGTCTTCTTCGGGGATGCGCTCACCGGAGCGATGAGCCCCTACACGATCGCCGGCTTCCTTATCGCTGCGGCAGTGGGAATCGCTGGTCTCATCCTAGACACGCGGTTGCCGCTCGGCCCCGGAATGCGTGGCCCAGTCAAGCGCAAAGAGTAGACTGAGCGTTGTTTCTTGCTGGAAGGAGTCTCTCACTGTGCTAGCTGTCCATGCCCGCTACCGCGGACGCTCGGTACGCCGCGCCGATTTGGTCCAACGATCCGCCGCCGCGCTTTCCACCCTGGAGGGAATCGGCGAGTTTGAGGTCCTTGGTGTTGAGGATATTTGCGCTGTGGCCTATTCTTCTCCGGCGGTCTGTGATGTCGTTATGGCGCTTCTCGCGGACGGTGACTGGGCCATTGGCATTGGAATTATCCCTGGCGAAGGCGCAGGTGATGCCGAAACAAGCGCAGTGGCAACCGCCGCGGTAAAGGGCTCGGCGCGGGCCGGACACGTCTACGCCAAAATTGATCGGCGCGGGCGCGCTGCGGAGGCGCAGGATATTGCAGCGGCATTCGCCCTACTCGGCTTTGTGCTGCACAAGCGCACAATGGAAGGCCGTGAGGCGACATCTCTAGTGCGCGGCGGGTTGAATCAGAACGAAGCTGCGGAAGAGCTGGGCATTTCCAAACAAGCGATGTCCCAGCGCCTCCAAGCGGCGGGGTGGGCAGCAGAGACGGCCGGTTGCCAGCTCGCCATCAACCTCATTGACCGAGCGAATTCGAATTAGAGCAAATCTTCTTTGCTCAATTCCGGTGTTGTGACAAAGTCGACGAGCCGCTCGACGGCGCCGATGAGCGTGGAATCGAGATCCCGGAAAGAATTCACGGCGTTGTACACGCGGCTCCACCCTTCCTTTGGATCAGACCACCCCACGCGCTTGCAGATGCCCGTCTTCCAGTCTTCCCCATAGGGAACCTCGGGCCAGGCGCGCAGCCCTAGGCGCTCAGGCTTTACGGCCGCCCAGATATCGATGAAGGGGTGACCCGTGACAAGCACGTGCTCGCCCACCGTTTGCGTCAACCGCGTTTCCTTTGAGCCTTCGACTAGGTGATCCGCGAGGACGCCCACACGGCGCCCCGGACCGGGCTGAAATTCAGCCAGGCGTTCCTCAAGGTTATCGAGTCCTTCGAGGTATTCGACGACCACACCTTCCACCCGCAAATCGTGACCCCAGACCTTTTCAACGATGGCCGCGTCGTGAATGCCTTCAACCCAAATGCGCGAAGGTGCGGCAACTTTCGCCTCAAGATTCTCCACACGGCGCGACCCTGAGTTTGACTTCCGCGGCGCCTGCTTTTCGACGTATCGCGTTAACGTCACTGGCTGCCCCTCCAACAAGAACCCCCCTTTCACGAGTTTGAATACTCGCTCATTTCCATGTCGGTCCTCGAGGCGCACGACTGGGCCCCATACGGTTTTGTCGACGCCCAATACTGCCCCTACAAAGTCATCACCTCGAACCTCGACGACCATGCCTGGTTCAGCGGGTACCTCGGGGTACTCCGGCTTCTTGTTCCGCGCATGTCCTGCAAAAATATCGCCGCCATAGGGATCTCGGGAATTCAAGCTCATAGGGGTCTACCCTATCGTCTACACTGTCCAGCCATGGATATGCGCGCCGAAGTCTGGTCCCCTGTACAAAACGTTTCTGTTTGGCTTGGTGCATGGCTATGGGGGCACGAATCCACTGATGGCTTTCTTGATGCCCTCAGCGAGCTGGGTGGTGAGCAACAAGGGGTCGAAGGAGAGCCGTTTGTTGATGTTATGTCACTTCTCCGGCGTGAAACGGCCTCCGTCATCGAGCGTGGAGAGCGCGAACCGCTGCTTCGGCTAATTCTCTCCGGTCCTGGCGACGCGCCAGCACTTCCAGCCGGCACGGAATCGGCGCGAGCGGCGGCAGAAAATCCGGCAGGCGCAATCGTGGTGCGTACCAATAATCGGGATCGGAACCTGGTGTTGGTGCCCACTTATGCCGTGGGCGCGACGCGGTGGACGGTGATTGAAGAGACTGCCCCGTTACCCTCGCCCGCTTGGCTTAGCCCGGGCGAGGCCGATGAGCTCTTGAGTACTGCGACGAATGAGTCAGCAAACCTCATCGAGGCATTGGGCTATCGCAGCGATGCCCTCCCCAATCCCCGGCTAACAGTAGGCACACTAAGGGATTTCTACGACACCCCCGGATTACCCGCTGCAGTGCCGGGGCGAGCAGCGAAGCTCTTCGCCCGCGCTGACCGCGTGGCGGCCATCATCGAGACGGTGACTGACCGCATTCAAGATCACAGTCTCGATCCGCAGCTTCTGCGCCTGTGGCGCCATATCCGCCAAGCACGCATGGCCGGCGTGGCTTATGCGCTCACCGATTTCGCGCGTTAATGCGGCTTGCGCAGAGACCAGATATCACAACAACCTTCAGCGCAGGGTGCGCCATTGACCGTACAGCCCTGAACGGTAACCTCACCGAGTGAGGCAGGTTCAGCGTCATGCTCTAACTCCTCGATGAGGTCCACGATGAGCGAGGCAAAACGTGCAGATGGGCCGGCGGTTCGGGTGCGATAGACGCTGACGCCCATTTCCTCAGCGGCTTGCTTCAGTTCAGTATCGAGATCCCAGATGACCTCCATGTGATCGGAGATAAATCCAATTGGGCACACGACAACGCTATCGACACCATCTTCCTCGTGGATTCGCGTGGTGTGGTCGACAATGTCCGGTTCCAACCACGGGGTGGCTGGGTTTCCTGAACGGGATTGCCACACTAGGTCATAATTCTGGACCCCGGCAGCCTTGGCTACGAGCCGTGCAGCCTCCGCTACCTGGCGGGAATAGATATGTTTATCGCCTTCTGCTCCCCCAACAGCATCGTGTGCCGATGGCACTGAATGCGCAGTAAAAAGCATGCGGGTGCTAGCCATCTTGTCTTCCGGAACCTCCGCATAAGCCTCGCGGACGGCTGCGGCCATCTCCTCAATGAACTTGGGGTGATCGAAGAATTGGCGCAGTTTGGTGAAGTTCATGTCGGGCAGTTGCTCGTCCTCGAGGTGCTTGCGCAATGCAACGATGTCCTCGTTGTACTGGCGGCAAGCACTGTAGCCACCCCAGGCGGAGGTAGCGAATACGGCGACGTTGCGCACACCATCGGCGGCCATCTGCTCGACGGCTTTTGTCCCAAACGGGTACCAGTTACGGTTACCGAAATAAACCGGTAGATTATGTCCGCGTTCCTTCAGCTCTGCGGAAACATTAGAAATAATCTCTCGATTTAGCGCATTAAGCGGACTAATGCCGCCTAGGCGGAAATAGTGTTCCCCGACGACTTCGAGCCGCTCGCGCGGGATGCCTCGCCCACGGGTAACGTTCTCCAAAAATGGGACGACCTCCTCGTTTCCTTCCGGGCCACCGAAGGAAAGAACGAGGAGGGCGTCAAATGAGGAGGGCACCGAATCGGTGCCGCGGGTGTTGCCCTGGGCAGTACGCAGTGTGTCAGTCATGCAGCCCAGTTTAGCAACGGGCTGAACTAGATCAGTCGCACGGCATAGGGTGCCATGCCGGCTTGACGTACTGGGGAGATGCTGACGTTTTGACCGGACTGCGGAGCTTCGACCATGGTGCCGTCACCAAGATAGATTGCCACGTGCTGATTTCCGCTCGGGCCATAGAAGACAAGGTCGCCTCGCTGCATCTCGCTCGGGGAAATCTTGGTTCCCTTCTGATACTGGTAGCCGGTGTAATGCGGCAGGGAAATGCCGACGCCAGCAAAGGCATAGAGCACCAGCCCAGAACAGTCGAAGCCGACCTTGTTGTAGTCGCCATAAGAGTCAGCGACGCCGCCGTCGCGAATGCCCTGCGTAGGACCGTTGGCATCGCCACCACCCCAGGCATAGGGAACTCCCACCTGAGACGTTGCGCGCTCGATGACGGTCTCGATCTTTGCTTCGCGGGAGGCATCGCCCAGTGAAGCGGATGCCTTCTTCGTCACGCTATCGGTGGTGTCAAGTTCCTCCAGGACAGCGGAGACATCGGACTCAAGGGAATCCTCGTTATCAGTTGCGTTCGCTGCATCGCTATCGGACGTCTCCGTGGAATCCGTCGCTTCCCCAGTGCTGTCTTGCCCACCCTGGAGGGCAAAGAGCTTGGAAGAGCCTTCCGCCAGAGCATCGATTTCCTCTTGGCTCAAGCTGTTATTGTGGTCCGGCTGAGATGCGGCCACCATCGAGGCCACCGTTCCCACCGCTTCAATGCCAAGTGCAACGGTTTCCGCATCGATTCCGTTCGGATCGAAAGAGCTGGAGCTCCCGCCCTGGGAGTTCTCGGCGTTCTCTTCAGAGGAGCTGGCCGTGCTTGTCGACGACAACTCTTGCACGTTCGGATCGGAAGCCACAGTGCTTGCGGCGCTAGAGAGCTCTTCCAATTCGTCTGCAGAGGCAGAAGCCGTCGACGGCTGCGATTGAAGCGTGGGGTTCTGTGCCTCAGAGTCGGAGGGGCCGGCCACGGTGGACGCTGTGGACTCGGCGGTCGGCTCCGTGCTGGCCGGTGTCGAATGCCCCGCAGCGGACGGCGAGGATACCGTCGAGGAGTCGTGGGCAGGAGTCGTGGCACTAGACTCAGAACGACCCTGTGCAGAATTAGTCCCGTCCCGACCCTTGACCTTATATCCAGCTGTTGGGCTTGACTCATCTTCTTCGTCCAGACCCTTGGCTTGATTTAACGCTTTGTGCAGAGATGAGAGTTGGGAAAGCAGGTCCTCGCGTTCGGACGTAGATTCCTCAATCGAAGCCTCGGACGCAGAGAGTTGCTCGCGCGCAGCAGCCTCGGCATCGGCCGCCTGGTCCGCACGTTCCTCGGCCAGTTGTTGGGTCTTCCGCAGCTGGGATTCCTTGTTCGCCTTTTCCGTGCGCTGCTTCTCCAAGTCGCTAACGACGGCCTGCTGCTTCTCAGACTGCGAGCGAAGGTAGGACTGGCGCTCCAGCATGTCCGAACGCGCGTCTTTTCCTGCCGCATGGGAGACGGCATCGGAAGTATTGGCTCGGCGGTAGGCGGAACGGGAGACCTCATCCAGCTTGGCCTGGGCATCGGCGACGTCCGCTTGTGCGTCGTCAAGCTGCTCGCGCGCCGTCGTTGTTCCTTGGCGCGCTTGGTTTGCCTTAGTGCGGGCGTCGTTGAGATCGACCAGCGCACGGTTGACGGTTTCGCGCTGCGCACCTATGGAGGCTTCCGCTTGTGCGATGCGCTCCTCAATCTGGGCGATTGCGCCCGCGAGATCTGCGATGGATGGGTTGTCGGAGGATAGCAGGGATTTGATGTTGATCTGCTCAGGCTCCGCAGCCACTGCAGGAGTGAGCGCGGAGACAGTAGACAAGGCGGCGGTGGTCGCTATGGCAGCGCACGCTGCCTTAAAGTGCCGAAAGCCGAAAAATGATGTGGTGGCCACGAGGGTTATCTCCTAGACACCTACCCCGGAGAAGTCACGCATGTTGCGTATACGAGCTTGCCGGACATCGAGACCTCGAGGTGGCGAGTTGGACGAGCAAAAGGAACAGCGGTGTGTACGTAGCTAGTCTCGCCTTCAAGCAGGATGAGGCGGCAATCGATTTCCCAATGGGGGCAACAGATTCCCCAATGGGAATAGTGGACTTAATAAGGCTTGCGCCCGGAATTGACCGGGATACGCGAACGCGGCTTGCCCCTGAAGAGCTCTTTGCTCTCTACGCCACTAAATGCCGAATTGACGGGGCGGCATTTTCTCTTATAGAGGCGGCAGGGAAACCTGCGGGGCGTCTGGTGTGTGCACCAACATCACGTCGAACCGTGCGTTATAGCTAGCCACACTGCACACTCATGGTGCTCGTTGGGCTCACGGAGAGCGGCGCCGAGTATGGCTGCACGATCCGACGACGAAGGGACACACACATATTCAGGCTCGAGGTCCTGCGTCGGTTCCTCCTCGCTCGGCGCCGCGCTCGTGGAGGGCACTTCCGCGGTCCTTAGTGGCGCACGCGTAAGCACTCACAGCTGGCACCCAACCGGAAACCGATGGAACTCATGGCCATCACAGCCCTCGATGAGGGCGTGCGAATGAAGTGTATGAAGCCTCTTCCACTCGGGAGGTAGGTGTTTCGATATCTAAAAGGTTGAACACTGGTACCGACTGCGTCGAGAAAACTGCATTGCTACGCGCATCGCTAGCGCGGTGCGACGGTCATCCACCAGGCGGTGAACCCCAACGGTCCTCTTCGCTCGCGGCGTGCTTCCCCACATACCCGTGCGACAAATCAGTTGAGAGTCAAGGCTTGGTCCATGAACGTATGGAGCAATAGTCAACCCGTGAGTCGATACGTGAACCATACGTCACCGACACGCCATCTCGCACACTTTTCCCATCTTTCACATCAGCCACGGAAACCCACAGGGCGTTACAGGCGCACCTAACCTGCAATGATTTTGTTACCAATGCGTGACTGTGACGTTGATCACTCTTCCTTGGAGTGCCAACCTCTTCCCCCTTGGCTACCGCTTTGAATTACCTTCTGGGGCTTGTCTTAGAAGCTCCGGCTGCTCCCAGTGGAACCCGGCTTTCGGGGTGCAGGGAACGGGCCATTTCGGGACTGGGCGGAACCGAAGGGTTCGCCGATTTAAGGTGCCCGTGAGGTGTCCGATGTGGTTACTGCGCGGGCCGTATTCTTAGGGCTCTTACGCCCTATCAACCACTCCCCCGTTGCAAAAGTCAAGGCTTAGTGGTTGATTTATGCCACTTCCCTACCCCTGTGGTGGGTGTGGCGCATGTTTAGCGGAATTCTCGCGGCGGCCTCGATCGCTTAGTTTCTGACCGTGTCAGCTTTCTGTGTAGCGGCTCGAAATCCCGCCCAGCCCGCAATTGCCGCTACGAAGAAAAACAACGTCAAGATTGCCAGCCATGGCGCTGAAAAATGATCTGCAGTTGCATAGAAATCATTCAGCAAAGTTACCTGATCGAGTCCAGTTGGCAGCGAATCCTCGGCTGCCTCAATGGATGCCCGAGCATAAGAATTACTGACTGCGGACACCCGCATTGGCGCCTGGAGAATCACGGTATCGAGTCCCGTTTGTTCTTGAAGGGTTGTCGCCAGGTCGCGCAGATCGGGAATCTTCTCGGGGAAGACATCTACCACTGCGATGCCATGGTTGGGCTGGAGGGAGTCTGCGATGCGGGTCTGGAGGTCGTCGTCTAGCGCCAGCTCTGGGTTGGAGAACGCTACACCGTCGGCCGAGAGCTGATCTGCAATGTCGTCTATATCTACGCCCGCCGGGATCATCCGCCACTCCTTAATCTCTATGGCCGTTAATGCTTGGTGGCACAGCCTTCTGCCCAAACACAATTCGGAGGTTCGTCCCCCGGATTCCCGATCGAGCCTAAACCTCGGAATGTGGGCGAGGCCGGCGACTCGCCGCTACCCCCGAAATGTAGGAAACAGAACGCCCGTACTGTTATCCTGGTGTCGACCGAGGGTTCTTGCATCTACAATAGATACGGAACATTCGCGTTCTGAGACCGCCGATACACCCGGCTCCATCTGGTCGCTAGGGCATATCGGCAAGTCCGATGAACCTTCGACCAGTGTTCGATAACCCACAAGCGAAAAGCAAGGAATGGAGCTCCTTATGACTGAAAGCCTGAACTCCTTCGGCGCCAAGAAGACTCTTGAGGTCAACGGTAAGTCTTATGACTACTTTGACATCAATGCAGTCGAGGGCCTGGAGAAGCTTCCTTACTCCCTCAAGGTCCTGGCTGAGAACCAGCTGCGCTACGAGGACGGGAAGAACGTAACCAAGGATCACATTAACGCTTTGGCCAACTGGGATCCGTCCGCTGAGCCGGATACCGAGATCCAGTTCACCCCGGCCCGCGTTCTGATGCAGGACTTCACCGGCGTCCCCTGCGTGGTCGACTTGGCAACCATGCGTGAGGCTATCGCCACCCTCGGCGGCAAGCCGGACCAGGTGAACCCGCTCAACCCGGCCGAGATGGTTATTGACCACTCCGTCATCGTCGAGGCTTTCGGCTCCACCGAGGCCCTGGAGAAGAATGTTGAGATCGAGTACGAGCGCAACCAGGAGCGCTACCAGTTCCTGCGCTGGGGTGCCGAGAACTTCTCCAACTTCCGCGTTGTTCCTCCGGGAACCGGAATTGTCCACCAGGTCAACATTGAGTACCTCTCCCGCGTGGTCTTCGACAACGATGGTGTTGCCTACCCGGATACCTGTATTGGTACCGACTCCCACACCACCATGGAAAACGGCCTGGGCATCCTGGGCTGGGGCGTTGGCGGCATCGAGGCCGAGGCTGCAATGCTGGGCCAGCCGGTGTCCATGCTGATCCCGCGCGTCGTGGGCTTCAAGCTCACCGGCGAGATTCCGACCGGTGTGACCGCTACCGACGTGGTGCTGACCATCACCGAGATGCTGCGCCAGCACGGTGTGGTTCAGAAGTTCGTTGAGTTCTACGGCAACGGTGTCAAGTCCGTGCCGCTGGCCAACCGCGCCACCATCGGTAACATGTCCCCCGAGTTCGGTTCCACCGCTGCGATCTTCCCGATCGACGAGGAGACCATCAAGTACCTCGAGCTCACCGGCCGTCCGCAGGAGCAGATCGATCGCGTCGAGGCTTACGCCAAGGCTCAGGGCATGTGGCTCGAGCAGGACGCTCCGGAGGCACAGTACTCCGAGTACCTCGAGCTGGATCTGTCCACTGTTAAGCCGTCCATCGCCGGCCCGAAGCGCCCGCAGGACCGCATTCTCCTCTCCGAGGCAAAGGAGCAGTTCCGCAAGGATCTGCCGACCTACGCTTCCGGCGAGGTTGTTGCAGACGAGTCCACCATCGAGGCAAAGCGCATGACCTCCGAGGGCGGCGACGAGAATGCTCTCGTCGACGTTACCGGTGGCCTGAACAAGTCTCGCGCAGGCGAAGGCGAGTCCGCAGCCAAGGGCGGCTCCGGCCGCCAGTCCAACCCGGTTACCGTCACCTCCCCGAACGGTGGTGAGTACACCCTGGACCACGGCATGGTTGCTATCGCTTCCATTACCTCCTGCACCAACACCTCTAACCCGTCCGTCATGGTTGGCGCTGGCCTCATCGCACGTAAGGCTGCTGAAAAGGGCCTGAAGTCCAAGCCGTGGGTCAAGACCATTTGTGCCCCGGGTTCCCAGGTTGTTGACGGCTACTTCCAGCGCGCAGACCTCTGGAAGGATCTGGAGGCGCTTGGCTTCTACCTCTCCGGCTTCGGCTGCACCACCTGTATCGGTAACTCCGGCCCTCTGCCGGAGGAAATCTCCAACGCCATCAACGAGCATGATCTGGCTGCTACCGCGGTGCTGTCCGGCAACCGTAACTTTGAGGGCCGCATTTCCCCGGACGTCAAGATGAACTACTTGGCCTCCCCCATCATGGTCATTGCATACGCTATTGCTGGCACCATGGACTTCGATTTCGAGACTCAGGCGCTGGGTCAGGATCAGGACGGCAACGATGTCTTCCTCAAGGACATCTGGCCTTCCCCGAAGGAGATCGAGGACACCATCCAGCAGGCCATCTCCCGCGAGCTCTACGAGGCTGACTACGCCGACGTGTTCAAGGGTGACGACGCATGGCGCAACCTGGACGTTCCGGAGGGCGAGACCTTCAAGTGGAACGAGGATTCCACCTACATCCGCAAGGCACCGTACTTCGACGGCATGCCGACTGAGCCGGAGCCCGTTCAGGACATCAAGGGCGCTCGCGTCCTTGCTAAGCTCGGTGACTCCGTGACCACCGACCACATCTCCCCGGCTTCCTCCATTAAGCCGGGTACCCCGGCCGCTCAGTACCTGGATGCCAACGGTGTGGAGCGCCAGGACTACAACTCCCTCGGTTCCCGTCGCGGTAACCACGAGGTCATGATGCGCGGTACCTTCGCCAACATCCGCCTCCAGAACCAGCTGGTCGACGTCGCCGGTGGCTACACCCGTGACTTCACCCAGGAGGGCGCACCGCAAGCCTTCATCTTCGATGCCTGCGAGAACTACAAGGCAGCCGACATTCCGCTGGTTGTCCTTGCTGGTAAGGAGTACGGCACCGGTTCCTCCCGTGACTGGGCTGCTAAGGGCACCAACCTGCTTGGCGTGAAGGCTGTCATCACTGAGTCCTTCGAGCGTATTCACCGCTCGAACCTCATTGGCATGGGCGTCATCCCGCTGCAGTTCCCGGAGGGCGAGTCCCACGAGTCCCTGGGCTTGGATGGCACCGAGACCTTCGATATCGACGGCATCGCAGCCCTCAACGAGGGCGGCATTCCGAAGACGGTCCACGTGACCGCCACCAAGGAGTCCGGCGAGACCGTTGAGTTCGATGCCAAGGTTCGCATCGACACACCTGGTGAGGCCGACTACTACCGCCACGGCGGCATTCTGCAGTTCGTTCTGCGCCAGATGGTCAAGGCCTAAAGCAGCCTTGCCCATTATGTAGGCACCCCGACTCTGGGGCGACCTACATAGTTAGGCACCAAGGCCAGCTAGCAACATGGAGTGCTGGCTGGCCTTTCTGCTTCTGTCCCTCCCCTCTACTTCCTCCACCCGTTTACCCGCCGCCGTGCTTAAAGGAGCTAGTTTTCAGCCATGCCGATTATGAGCGACTCTGAACTGAACCGCCGCCGCCACGACATTCTGGTTGGCGCACGTAAATGCTTCGCTGAGCACGGCTATGACGGCGCGACGGTGCGGCGTCTCGAAGAAGCCACAGGTAAGTCGCGTGGGGCAATCTTCCACCACTTCGGTGATAAGGAGTCCCTCTTTCTTGCCTTGGCCCGGGAAGACGCCGCCCGTGAGGCCGAAGTTGTTGCGAACAACGGTCTCGTCGAAGTCATGAGTGAGATGCTGCGCCATCCGGAGCGCCATGACTGGCTTGCCACCCGGCTTGCTGTGACCTCGATGCTGCGTACCGATCCGTCTTTCGCCGCGCGCTGGCATGAGGAGCAACAGATTCTTGATGAGGCGGTCCGTGCCCGCTTGGAATCCAACGCCGAGAAGGGGCGCATGCGAGACGACGTCTCCATCGACACCCTCGTGACATATCTTGAAACCTTTATGGACGGATTTATCAACCGCCTAGCGCTCGGGGACACGAAGAATCTCGAGCAGGTTTTGGATTTGGTCGAGCAATCGATTCGCGGCTCCCACGCCGATCACTAGGCGTCAGTACTCGGTGGCGATGTGTGGTTGGCGCTACACTGTGGCGCATGGACCATACTCCCCTACGACTTTCGCGCACGCAGTGCGGAATAAGTCTGAGCGCTACGCCGCGGCTTGCTCCAAAGGAACAGCGCACCCACGATGCTCAGCCGAACCCGCGGATGGACAATTCAGGTCTTCGCGAGGTCATCGAGGAGGCTGGGCCTCAGCCGGGACGCCTCTCGTTTGGTGTTGTCGCAGCCTGGGCTTTTATAGGTCTAGTCGGGCTGTTTATGTGCAGCATGTCGATTCCTTTCTTCACTGGTAGCTTTGGTCCTCCGCAAAGCAGCTTCTCAGATCTAGGAATATTTTCGCTTATCCCAGTCATTATTTGCCTCGTCAGTCTTACTGTTTTCGTCGTAGGTTTGCGGAGTATTCTCAAGGAAACCCGAAATGCACAGCGTCTGCGCACCGCGTGGCGCAACGGCTGGATAGAATACCGTCCTGCTCTTATTGGCGAGCTTGTGTACCTGCGAAGCGAAACCGAAGGGACCGACGACCGTAAGCGGACTTATTTCTATTATTCGGCGCCTCTTTTGATCCTTCAGCCAGACGGCACACTAGCGAGCGCAATGTCCGCTGAGTTCCGCGCTGACAATCCGAATAGGCTAAGGTCCCGGGGCGCTGCTCTTGCCGAAGGGGCTCGTATAGCAACCGTCGATACCGCGAACAATAATGGATGGACGGTCGCGGCTTACCGCGCCGATGGGATGAGCTCAGAGGCGGAACTATCCAACGGTCTCACCAACCGCCAAGTGGATGCCGTTCTCCAATTCGCTGAACAACGATGGGTACGCTAGCTCTCCCCGATTAAGACCGGGTTTTCGTCGGGGGCTAGTCCCCAGCCGCCGATGGTCACCGAGAAAATGGTGACCACGAACATTAAACTGTGATCCATGACTCACGCTCCCTTGCAGCTGCCCCGCACTCCGCTGAAGCTTCCTTCCTCAAGTGCAGGATCCCTCGCGCCTAAGGATTTGAAGGATCACGATCAGCAACCCAACCCAAACACGGATCGCAGCGGCATCCGCGAGGCTATTAATAGCGTCGGGTCTCCGATCGGCCAATCCAATCTCGGCATGGTCATCGTTGGCTCCTTTTTCATCTTCATTGGCGGCTCAGCGCTACTCTTCTCGGTGGCTCACACGATCTTTATATCGGTCCTGTTTCCCGGAGCCGGCGGAACGATTGGGAGTATTCCGATAGCCAGCTTTATCACTGGAGCTGCAGCCCTCGTGTTCGTCTTCGTTGGAATCTTGATTTTGCGGGGGCGCTTGGGTTCCACAACAAGGCTTCGCACCGCGTGGGAGAATGGCTGGATTGAATACCGCCCCGCGTTGATCGGCGAGCTGACCTATAGGCGCCGCGTTGATTACGACGACAGTACCGACTTTTACTACACCGCCCCGGTTCTCATCCTGCAGCCAGACGGATCATTGACGAAAAGCATGACCGAGGAATTCATTGCTCCAAACCCGAACTGGCTGAAGCTGCGGGGGCGGCTGCTTGCCGACGGTCCCCTCGTTGCCACCGTGGACTTCAACCACAATAACGGATGGGGCGTGGTGGGATATCGGGCAGATGCAGACAACCCGCAGCCAGAACTGCACAATGGTCTGCGCCAAAAGAACATTGAAGCAGCACTGTCTTTTGCAGAGCGGAACTGGGTAAGAAGTTAGTGATAAGAATGTCTGACCACGCTTTAGCACCATTCGACTTCCCGGAACACCACTACTCCGAGAGGCTCATTCCCCGCACTCGGCGTTCTGTGTCCGCCCCGAACTTGAGATCAAGCACATCTAGTATTGTTCGCGCGATCGCCGCGACTGGGCCACTCCCAGGCGGCGCCACACCTGAATGGCGAAGCCTACGGAACAACCTCATCACGGCGGTAGTGGGCCTAGCTATCGCACTATCAGCCTTTATCGGCGAAGATATGTCTATTAGTTCCGGATGGCAGGGCTTGGCCGTTGCAGTCTTCGTCCTCTTCCTCGTCGTGGCGGCCGGTCGAAACATTCGAGCAATTCGGAGCTCTACGTGGGGTGCTCGCCGTCTACGGACGGCGTCGGAAAATGGGTGGATCGAGTACTACCCCGCGCTGCTCAGTGAGATCTGGCAAACAGGTCGACACGTGCCGCACGCTGATCCCACCGAGTACTACTACAAGGCGAAAGTGCGCATTTTCCTTCCAGATGGCACAGTTCAAGAAATCATCAGCGATGAGTTTGACTCCCACACTTCTCCCCGCTCCTTCCGGGAGCATGGTGTGGCCGTGGTACGGTTCCAAAGCCAAGCGACGTTCAAGCACCCCACAGGGTGGTATATCGCGGCCCATCTGTCCACAAAGCCACTTCGCTATGCGAGCCTCCACCACCAACTGAGCAGAGAGCAAGTCATCGCCGCGCTTGACGCGGCGGCATCCGCTCGATTTTAGATATCCTTCACGCTTCCATCGCCATCGATGAATTCTAGCGGCGAAGTCGGGAAGCTTTCGCGGCCGGCGACCTCGGTGACCACCTCAGCGACAAGCTCCCGGGAGGTAGTCAGATTAGCGGTGCGCTCTGCGTCCTTATCTAGCACGGTGATGCCACGCGAAGGCTCTTCCGTCAGGGCCGCCGGGCCAAGGATGAGGTAAGTGAGGTCGGTTGAGTTGAGCTTATTGTCTACGGCCTTCTTGGACTCCACGTAGGCGTACCACTTCTCATCCGCAGGATCAGTCGTGTTCTCCGTAGCGCCCATGTAGGAAATCATGATGTAGGCGGGAGTGTTCTTGCCCTCGGCAGAAAGCTTTTCCAGACCCGCAATAGATGCCAGCGCCGCATCACGGTCGACCGCCCACGTCACCTCCGCACCAGCACGGCCACCATTTCCGGCGCCCCACACGACGACGTCATAGTCAGCCAAAAGCTCTGCCCAGTCTTCCACAGAAAGCTCGGTGAGATCGCGCACCACCGCGGTGGCACCGAGGGCCTCAATATCAGAGACCTGGTCCGGGTTGCGGATGAGGGAACGGACGGTGAGGTTGGCGTCGACAAGCTTGGGCGCCGCCAAAAGCCCAACCTTGCCGTGGCCGCCGATGTACAGAACCTTCTTGCGTGCAGTTGTTGTCGTATCAGTCATGTGCGCCACCGTACGCGCCGGCTCGCTATCCTGCATGACCCCAGGGCAGCGTGAAAAACCCACGGGCTACAATCAAACTATGATCGCCATCATGACTGTTACCGGTGTTGATAACACCGGAATTATCTCTGCCGTTTCCACCGCCCTCGCTGAGCTCAAGATCAACATCGTTGACGTCTCTCAGACCCTCATGTCTGGGTACTTCACGATGATCCTGCGCGTCGAATTCGATGAGAATGAGGTCAGCATCCAGCAGATTCAGGAGCGGATGAATACCGTCGGTGAATCCATCAAACAATCCATTCGCGTGCAGTCGGAAGCACTGTTCACCGCCATGAATGAGATTTAGGAGCGAGAATCAGTCATGCTTAATCGCTTCAACACCGTCAGTATTCTCGACACCATCGAGATGATCGAGAAATACCGCCTCGATATCCGCACCGTCACCATGGGGATCTCGCTGCTCGGCTGCACGCGCTCCACCATGGAAGCTACCGCAGAGGCCGTTTATGATCGCGTAACCACCCGCGCGGCTCAGCTCGTGGAAGTCTGCGAAGGGATCGAGGCCGAGCTCGGCATCCCGATCGTCAACAAGCGTATTTCCGTCACACCGATCTCACTTATCGTGGCTGGCGTCGAGGGAAACCCCGTCGACGTCGCCCGTGCACTGGACCGCGCCGCTGAGACGACAGGTGTTAACTTCGTCGGCGGCTACTCCGCACTGGTTGAAAAGGGTGCCACCACTGCGGAAAAGACACTCATCCGCTCTATCCCGGAAGCGCTGGCTGAGACCAACCTGGTGTGTTCCTCGGTGAATATCGCATCCTCGCGCGCCGGCATCAACATGAACGCCGCAGCGCAGATGGGACGCATCATCAAGGAAGCTGCCGAACTCACCAAGGACCGCAGCGCCATCGGCTGTGCCAAGCTCGTGATCTTCTCCAACTCCGTGGGCGATAACCCCTTCATGGCCGGTGCCTTCCACGGTATCGAGGAACCGGACTGCGTTGTCTCCGTCGGTGTGTCTGGGCCGGGTGTTGTCGACCGTGCTCTCGGATCCCTGGAGGGCGCCACCCTTAATGAAGTCGCCGAGGAGGTCAAGAAGGCTGCCTTCAAGGTCACGCGTGCCGGACAGCTCGTTGGTTCGATGGCCTCGGAGCGCCTCGGTGTTCCCTTTGGCATCATCGACCTTTCGCTGGCCCCCACTGCGGAGCTGGGAGATTCCGTCGCGCACATCCTGGAACACATGGGCCTGGATCAGGTGGGCACGCACGGAACGACGGCAGCCCTCGCACTGCTTAACGACGCCGTCAAGAAGGGCGGCATGATGGCCTGCTCCCGCGTGGGCGGTCTGTCGGGTTCCTTCATCCCGGTTTCGGAAGACAAGGGCATGATCGATGCGGTGCGCACTGGCGCCATCTCCATCGACAAGCTGGAGGCCATGACCTCGATTTGCTCGGTGGGCCTGGACATGATCGCCATTCCGGGCGATACTTCCGCAGAGACTATTGCCGGCATGATCGCTGATGAAGCCGCCATTGGCGTGATGAATCATAAGACGACTGCCGTGCGCGTTATCCCCGCCCCGGGAACCAAGGCTGGCGATGAGGTCAACTTCGGCGGCCTGCTGGGCTACGCTCCGGTCATTCCGGTCAATGAGGTGGGCAACTCTACCTTCATCAACCGCGGTGGCTTCATCCCGGCGCCGGTACACGGTTTCCGAAACTAAAGGCCTCAGCAACTCGGATTCGTTTTCACCAAACACTTGACCCTCACACTATGTGAGGGTTTAGCTTTGTCCTATGAAGATATCGGACGTCGCCGCGGTCGCTGGATGCTCAGTTCGTTCTGTACGACATTTACACGAGACGGGCGCGGTTCCTGAACCCGCCCGCACCAGCGGGAACTACCGCGACTATTCTGTTTCTGACTTGGCTTCGGTGCTGCGCGCGCGGGCGCTGATCGACGCCGGTGTCCCCGTCGCCGACGTCAATCTGCCGGATGCTATCGATCGTTCATTTGGCGTGCTCGACGAGCGCATCGCTCGGCTCAAGAACCAACGTGAACGCTTACGCGCCCTTGCCCAAGCACCCAACGGGACTCCACGAGACATCCGCGAATCCCTCAAAGAGGCGATCCATGATCCCGCGATGCTCCAGCTCGAGCTTGATTCTTGGGATCTGATGGCGCTGTGTGGTGTCGCAACGGAAGGAACCTGGCAACAATTGCGCGAGAACCTTGAAGACGCCGCATGCTTGAGAGTTCTCCGCGACGTTGAATCGCTGTGGCGCGAACTTGGCGCACTGTCCCCGAATGATCGCGAGGTCGCGGTAATCGTCGCCAAGCTGCAGCATTTAGGCGAACGCGGCCTCATGCGGGGAATCTATCCTACGTTGCGCCCAGGTAAGGTCCCGCTGAGCGCCACCGATGCACCGACAACTGGTGCACAGGGCAGAGCGCTCGCGGCACTGGCGGGAGCGCCACATGGATAGGATATGGAGATTCCTGGGAAAGCATCCTGGATTCCGATTGGCAAAGTATGAACTTAGCCTCTACCGCGATTTGTGGCTTTGGATACGCGGCGAGACTTTGCTGCCTGCCGGTGCTCAGGCACTTCCCCACCCTCCGGGCAGGCTGCAAATACTTGGTTTTGTCACCGCGGTGTTGGTAGTTGAAATGGTAGTCGTCCACCTGATTCTCCCCGCAGGTGTGGTGCGGGTTGTGGCGCTACTGGTGTCGCTGTGGGCCATCATTTTCGTGTGGGGGTTGATTGCCGCTGAGCGCATTCGCCCCAGTTATATCTCCGACGATGCTACCGTTCTGCGGCGCGGAAGAACTGTCTTCGCTGAGATACCAACTGCCGTTGTGCAGCACAAGAGCGTTGACCGCAGTTTTGCCTCAGCGATTGAAATACGCGATGGCGAGCTGACAGTAGGCGGCCCCACAGGCACGGACACCCTCCTGCAGCTGAGCTCGCCTGTTATGGCCACCCCGGATCGCTATCCTTGGCAGCGGCCCCAGCCGATGGAGGTTGATAGGGTGCGCTTCTTCAGTGCTGCGCGCGAACATTAAATGGCGCTTTCACTGGTGGAAAGAGAATACTTATGCGCCGGCGTTGCGGAGTTTGTCTTCGAGTTCCGCTATTAACGGTAGTGCTAGTTGCGCGCGGTCAACGTCGATTCCCCATTTCTCGGGTTCACTACGCACCATGTGCGCTGTGGCAGTGAGAAAGCGGGCGAAGTTTTCCACTACCGCGCGATTACCATTGCGCACTCCCTCGTTGAGGACTGTATTGCTCAGGCGCTCAGTCCATATTTCTAGGATGTGCGGCGAGGTGCTCTTAGCAATCGTCGTGCACGCAGCACGCGCCAAGCGTTCTGCCTCATCGTCGTGCCACACTCCCCCTGGGACGCGCAGGCGGCAAGAAATAATTGCCGCGCCCTCCACGGCAGGAATCATCCCCATGCGCACGCAGGTTTCTACATAGTCCGCGCCGTAGCCGACCGCCATGACGTGTCCGACGTCCTTGACTATGCCACGCGTGTCTTCTTCGGTGACGTACCATGCGCGGAAGGTGAGATAGTCCTCGTAATGAAAGTGGCCAGACTCAGCGAGGACAGTGAGTAATCGCGCGGCCATGACCTTGGTCCACACCTTGTCCGTGCGCAGGTAACCGGTGAGGCGATCCCGAACCTGGTCGATGTGTCCATCCCACTGCCCTGACTCAATACCTTCTTTAAGCTCGGCAAAGGCCCAGTCCACACGGACTTCAGGCCGCTTGCTCACCAAACCGGTAAGCAGTGGTTCAATGACAGAATCGAGGGTATCGGTGTGGCTCATGGCTTCAGTCCTCTCCTGCTGCAGCATGGCTGGGGTCGTAGCGCTACTAGACCCAGTGCGTGGGAAGCCGGAAGGACCCAAGAAAAGAGCCTTGAGCGGTGAGTGAGTGTGCCCCCGATTCTAGCGCACTATAGGTTTTATGGAAGGCCACCAAGTACCACGGTGACCAGAAGAACATAGAGCGTTACCGTTGCCGCTTCTGGGGCTGGGTACTAGCCCCTAGGCCAACTCAACGATCTCCATGTATTCGTCGTTCCACAAGTCCTCATCGCCGTCGGGCATGATGATGACACGCTCTGGGTTGAGGGCCTTTACCGCGCCTGGGTCGTGGGTTACCAGAACTACGGCACCGGTATAAGTACCGAGCGCATCGAGAACCTGCTCGCGGGACTGGGGGTCGAGGTTGTTCGTGGGCTCGTCGAGAAGCAGCACATTTGCGCGCGAGGACACGAGCGTGGCCAAGGAAAGACGCGTCTTTTCACCACCGGAGAGCGTGCCGGCGGGCTGCTCCAGCTTGTCCCCGGAGAACATAAAGGCGCCGAGTAGACCGCGCAAATCCTGCTGGCCTGCATCGGGGCAGGCCTCGATGGTGTTTTCCCATACCGTCTTGTCTGGGTCAATGTTGTCGTGTTCCTGGGCAAAGTAGCCGATGCGCAAACCATGGCCGGAGACGATACCGCCCTCACCGTCGGTGCGCTCCACGCCCGCCAGCAGTTTCAGCAGGGTCGTCTTTCCGGCACCGTTATAGCCCAGCACGACGACGCGTGAGCCCTTGTCAATGGCCAAGTCCACGCCCGCGAAGACCTCGAGCGAGCCATACATCTTGGTCAGGCCCTTCGCGTTCATCGGGGTCTTACCGCAGGGAGCCGGCTCCGGGAACTTGATGTGGGCAACCTTGTCAGCCACACGCACGTCATCGAGCTCGTTCATCATGCGCTCAGCGCGGTGCAGCATCTGCTTAGCTGCTGCGGCCTTCGTGGCCTTAGCGCCGAGCTTTGCGGCCTGCTTGTGCAGGGCGGCCGCCTTCTTCTCCGCGTTGGCGCGCTCACGGCGGCGGCGGGCCTCATCGGTCGCGCGGGCATCGAGATACTTCTTAAAGCCCATGTTGTAGACATCCGCCTCGGCGCGCACGGCGTCGAGGAACCAGACCTTGTTGCAGACGGCCTCGAGCAGGTCCACGTCGTGCGAGATCATGATGAGCCCGCCCTCATGCTTGGACAAGAAGCCGCGCAACCAGGTGATGGAATCTGCGTCGAGGTGGTTCGTAGGCTCGTCGAGAAGCAGCGTGGTCTGGGACTTGCCCGAGCCTGCCGACGCCGCGAAAAGAATCTGCGCTAACTCCACGCGGCGGCGCTGGCCGCCGGACAGCGTCTTGAGCTGCTGATCCAAGACGCGCTGCGGGAGGCCAAGGTTGTCACAGATCTGCGCGCACTCGGAATCCGCCTCGTAGCCGCCGAGGGAATGATATTCCTCTTCCAAGCGCGAGAACTTGCGGATGGCCTTATCGCGGAACTTTTCGTCCGCGGCCGTTTCCATCAGCTCCTGCTGCTTGGCCATGCGCCGCTTGATCTCATCGAGACCACGGGCAGAGAGCACGCGCTCACGCGCGGTCTGTTCGATGTTGCCCTCGCGAGAATCCTGCGGCAGGTAACCAATGGGGCCAGAGCGCGTTACCGAACCGCCATAAGGCTCGGTCTCCCCCGCCAAGATGCGCATCGTCGTGGTCTTTCCTGCGCCGTTGCGGCCGACCAGCCCGATGCGGTCACCCGGCTGTACGCGGAGGTGCTGGCCGGGGGCGTCGAGAAGCGTGCGTGCGCCCACGCGCACCTCGAAATCATTGGTCACAATCACGTCGAAACAGTCTAGCAACCAGGGCAGTTAAACCCGAACCCGCGGCAGGGCGCTGCTCGACGTAAAGCTAACGGTACGGAGGATAAGTCATCTGGGAATTCGTGGCCCGGATTCGGCGCGCTTGACCTATACAAGATGAAAGATGTGCCTACATTGACTTCATGAGTACATCAGCCACATCGAAACCGCCATTAATCCTCGCAATTACCGCCTGCCCAACTGGTATTGCGCATACCTACATGGCGGCTGAAAACCTCGAGGCCGCTGCCGCGGAACTTGGTTACCGGATCAAAGTTGAGACCCACGGCTCAATCGGTGTCGAAGGCACCTTTAGCGCTAAGGACATCGAAGAAGCCGATGCCATCGTAATTGGCGCCGACACTGTGATTGCCAAGGATCGTTTCCGCGGCAAGCGCTTGGCAGCAACGGGCGTCGATGAAGCTATTAAGCACCCAAAGGAGCTCCTCCGCCGTTCGCTGTCCGCATCGAAATGGGAAGAAAAGCTTTCTGCCGAAGAGCCGAAGGGATCTCAGCGCGAGGACAGCTCCGGCAGTGCTCATGGCGCGCGCGCCGTGGGACAGACCCTCTATAAAGCGCTGATGAACGGTGTATCCCACATGATCCCGTTCGTGGTGACCGGCGGTCTCCTCATCGCAGTAGCACTGTCAATTGGAGGAACCCCGACGCCCGAAGGCTTGGCAATTCCCGAGGATTCCTTCTGGAATACGCTGAACGAGCTGGGTGGTTTGGCCTTTTCGCTCATGGTGCCGATTCTCTCCGGCTATATCGCAGTGGGCATTGCGGACCGTCCTGGGTTGGCGCCTGGTCTGATTACTGGCCTCATCGCTACGACTGGATCACTCTACGGATCTGAAGCAGGTGCCGGGTTCTTGGGAGGTATCGTCACCGGCATCCTGTCCGGCTATGTGGCGCTCGGGATCAAGAAGATTCCGGTGAACAAATACATCGCCCCGATTTGGCCGATCATCGTTATCCCGATTTTCACCACCCTCATTGTGGGTCTTATCTTCATTTACCTGGTCGGCTCACCGATAGCTGGCGCATTTGAAGCCATGACCGAGTACCTCGCAGGAATGCAAGGCTCCTCTGTCGTTGTGCTTGGCCTCGTTATCGGCGCGATGATCGCGTTTGACATGGGCGGCCCCTTCAACAAGACAGCGTTCCTCTTTGGTGGAGGCATGATTGCCGCTGGTAATGCAGCCCCTATGGGAATGGCCGCTACCGCTATCGCTGTACCGCCATTGGCGGTGGGCGCTGCCACCCTTGCCCGCCGTGCCTGGTTTAATAAGGCCGAAAAAGACGCCGGTATCGCCGCGCTTTTCATGGGGCTATTCGGCATTACGGAAGGCGCAATTCCCCTTGCCGCTGCACGCCCTCTGCAGGTCATTCCGGCGAACGTCATCGGCGGTGCGGTTGCCGGTGGCCTAGCAGGCGCATTCGGAGTTAAAGACCATGTCATGCACGGCGGCCCCATCGTCGCAGTGCTCGGTGCTGTCGACAACGTCGTGGGCTTCTTCGTGGCATTGCTTATTGGCGTTGTCGTCTGTGCATCAGTCATGCTCCTCTTAATCGCACTTACTCAGCATAAGAAAACGACAGAGAAGAATGAGAGCAAGAGCGACCAGGGCGCTGCGGACAAAGCTTCAGCAAACGCGGCGGAAAGCTCGCATCTGGGACAACCACTGCTGTCTATCGAAACGGTGAGCCTAGACCACAGTCTGGGCAGTACTCGCGACGAAACCATCGAAGCACTAGTGCGGCTAGTTTCTCCTCGCTTTGCTGATCCTTCTGCGGTGCTCACAGCGGCTCTTGAGCGCGAGACGAAGCACTCTACCGGCGTGGGCCATGGCGTGGCGATCCCGCATGCCCGTTCAGCTGGCGTGAAGGTTCCTACCTTGGCTTTTGCACGTCTTCCCGAAGCAATCACGTGGGCACAGTGTGAGGAGCCCACAACGATGGTGTTCCTCATTGCCGTGCCAGACGACGCCGGCAAGCAACACCTCAAGCTGCTTTCCAAGCTGGCACGGGCAATCATGAAGGAGGACTTCCGCGTTCGCCTTCAGTCCGCTGCAACCCAAGAAGAAGCCGTCGATATCATCTCCTCGGCGCTGGATCCGGCGTCCTTGCCCACTGTGGGGCAGCGAAACGATTAGACCGCGAAGCCGAGGGCCTGGAGCATCTCGCGGCCCTCTTCGGTAATCATGTTCGGGCCCCACGGCGGCATCCACACCCAGTTGAGCTGGACGGCGTCGGCAAGCTTATTGCCCACCACGACGTCGTCGATCTGCTCACCGATGACGTCAGTCAGCGGGCACGCCGGGGACGTCAGCGTCATGTTGATGACGCAGGTGTTCTTGCCGTCAATGTCCTCGAGCCAGAGGTCGTAGACCAGGCCCAAGTCAACAACGTTGATGCCCAGCTCCGGATCGATGACGTCCCGGAGGTATTCGGTGATGTCGAATGCCTTGGCAATCTGCTCTTCGGTCTGCTCAGGCTTTACACCGCCGCCGGCGAAGGAGGCGTTCTCGTCCTGATACGGGTCGGTCGGCTGGCTATCGTTAGTGGTATCCGCCATCTAATTCTCCAATTCAGTCAGCGCCTGCGCGGCGGCAGCCTGGAAGGCCTTCCACCCCAGCAGCGCGCACTTAACACGGGCAGGGAACTTGGCCACGCCGGCAAAAGCGACGCCATCCCCAATGATCTCGTCGTCTCCCTCAACTTCGCCGCGGGAAGTCACCATGCGGTCAAACTCCTCGAGTTTGGCGTTGGCCTCCTCCAACGGGATGCCTACGATTTCTTCCGCCATGACGGAGGTCGAAGCCTGCGAGATGGAGCAGCCTTCAGCGTCGTAGGACACGTCCTCCACAGTCTTGCCGTCGGCCGACAGCTTCACGCGCAGCGTGATCTCATCGCCGCACGAGGGGTTAACGTGGTGAACCTCAGCCTGGCCATCGCGCAGGCCGGAGAATTTCGGGTTCTTATAGTGGTCCAGGATCACATCCTGGTACATGGAATCTAGGTTCATTCGCTCACTCCAAAGAAAGCACGGGCAGCCCGCACCGCCTCTACGAGGGCGTCGACCTCGTCCTCAGTGTTGTACAGGTAAAAGCTAGCGCGTGCGGTCGAATTAGCCTTGCACGCGCGGTGCAGTGGCCACGCGCAGTGGTGACCAGTTCGGATGGACACTCCATGAGCGTCAAGCACCTGGCCCAAATCATGCGGGTGGATGCCCTCCACGATGAAGGAGACCGCTCCCCCACGATCCTCGGTGTTTTCGGGGCCGATGATGCGTAGACTAGGAATCTCGGAAAACTTGTCCAAAGCCAATGCGGTGAGCTTCTGCTCGTGGGCGTGGATGGCCTCCATGCCCACTTCGCTCAAAAACTTCACCGCGGCCCCCAGACCAACGACCTGGCTGGTCATCTGAGTTCCGGCCTCGAAGCGAGTCGGCGGCTCGGCAAAGGTCGAGCCCTCCATCTTGACCACCTCGATCATGGAACCGCCAGTAAGGAAGGGCGGCAGCTGTGCCAGCAGCTCCGCCTTGCCGTAGAGCACACCGACGCCGGTCGGGCCGCACATCTTGTGCCCAGAGAACGCGGCGAAGTCCACGTCGAGAGCGTGGAAGTCCACCAGCATGTGCGGAACGGACTGGCACGCGTCCAGAACCACCATGGCGCCTACAGCGCGGGCACGGCGCACCAGTTCCTCAACGGGGGCCACGGCTCCCGTCACGTTGGACTGGTGGGTAAAAGCCACGACCTTGACGGAGTCATCGAGCTCGAGCGAATCGAGATCAATGCGGCCGTCCTCGGTCATGGAGTACCACTTCAGCGTTGCGCCAGTGCGCTGGCACAGCTCCTGCCACGGAACCAAGTTCGCATGGTGCTCCAATTCGGTGACGACGACGGTATCGCCCTCGCCGACATAAAGCTGCCCCGCGCGCTCGTCGCTAAGCACGTAGGCAACTTCATTCAACGCCTCAGTGGCGTTCTTGGTGAAGGAAATCTCATCGCGGTCCGCGCCAACGAAAGCGGCAATGGCCTGGCGGGCGGACTCATACGCGTCATCGGCTTCCTCCGCCAACTGGTAGGAGCCGCGGTGCACCGGCGCATTGGTGCCGAGTACGAACTCCTCCTCGGCCTTCCACACCGGGAGGGGACGTTGCGAGGTCGCACCCGAATCCAGGTACACCAGTGGTTTACCGTCTCGCACGGTGCGCGAGAGGATGGGGAATTGCTCCCTGATCGCATTAACGTCTAGTTCAGACATAGGTCCTTGTGCTCGGTTCTTTATCTCTTGCGTGTTGTGGTGTGTGCAGCCTGGTGAGTTCTACTTGAGGAACTGCTCGTAGCCGTCCGCCTCAAGCTGATCAGCCAGCTCCGCGCCACCGGTCTTGATGACGTGTCCGTCTGCGAAGACGTGGACAAAGTCCGGTACGACGTAGTTGAGGATGCGCTTGTAGTGCGTGATGAGGAGAATGCCGCCCTTGGTTTCTTCCTGGTAGCGGTTAATCCCCTCGGAAACCACGCGCAGGGCGTCGACGTCCAGGCCGGAGTCGGTCTCATCCATGACTGCGAACTTCGGCTTCAGGATGTCCAGCTGCATGACCTCGTGGCGCTTCTTCTCACCGCCGGAAAAACCTTCGTTCACGGAACGGTGGGCGAAGGACTTGTCGATGGAGAGCTTCTCACGAGCTTCCGTGAGCTCCTTGTTCCACTCGCGCAGCTTCGGGGCCTCGCCACGAATAGCGGTCACGGCGGAGCGCATGAACTGCGACATCTTCACGCCCGGCACCTCGGTCGGGTACTGCATGGCGAGGAAGAGGCCAGCGCGGGCGCGCTCATCAACTTCCATCTCGAGGATGTTTTCGCCGTCGAGGAGCACCTCGCCCTCAGTAACCTCGTACTTGGGGTGACCGGCAATGACGTAGGACAGGGTGGACTTGCCGGAGCCATTGGGCCCCATGACGGCATGGGTCTCACCGGAGTTGATGGTCAGGTTGACGCCCTTGAGGATCTCCTTCGGCTCGCCGTCCTCCTCGTTGGGGAGCACCTGCGCGTGGAGATTCTTAATTTCCAGAGTAGACATTGAGTTGGTACCTGCTTTCGGGGAGTTTTAAGCGTTGATCTTGGCGAGCTCGTCGACGACGCGGGATTCCAGTTCCTCGCGCAGGGACTCGACCGGGATGCGGGAGATGACTTCGGAGAAGAAGCCGCGGATGATGAGGCGGCGTGCCTCGGCGGCCGGAATGCCGCGGGACATGAGGTAGAACAGCTCGAGGTCATCGAAGCGGCCCACAGTTGCGGCATGGCCGGCGCCGACGATCTCACCGGTCTGGATCTCCAGGTTCGGGATGGCGTCTGCACGCGCGCCCTCGGTGAGAATCAGGTTGTTGTTCGTCTCATAGGTGTCCGTGTTGTTCGCGTTCTTGCGGATGAGCACGTCACCGACCCAGCAGGTGCGGGCCTCCGGTGTGCGGGAAGCGGAGCCAGCCTCGGCCTTCTGCGCGGACGTAGCGCCCTGCAGCGCGCCCTTGTAGAAAACGCGGGAGCGGCAGTTCGGCACATCGTGGTCCACCAGCAGACGGTTCTCAAAGTACTGGCCGGCATCGGCGAAGTAGACGCCCAGCAGCTCGGCATCGCCGCCCGGGGCGTCGAAAACCACGCGCGGAACGAGGCGCACAATCTCGCCGCCGAAGATGGCGGTGTTGTGGCGCAGGACGGCGTCGCGGCCCACCTTCGCAATCTGATGGGACAGGTGGACGGCGTCATCTTCCCAATCGGCGTCAACGACGACGGTGACGTGGGCGCCGTCGCCCAACACGAATTCAACATTGTCCGCGTGGGTGCCGGAGCCGACGTACTTCAGCACGATGGTGGCTTCGGCGTGGTGTCCCACGTGGATGGAGGTCGCACCAAAGGAGGTCACGCCCTCACCAGCACCGGTAATGGTGATCTCCACCGGCTGGTCCAACTGTGCCTCAGCGTCCACAGTGACAACCTGTGCTTCCGGCATGGAAGTCCAGGCCTGTGCGGCAACACGGTCAGCAGGGGCGCCAGCGGTGCCAAGGCGGGCGTCGTCAGGCGCGACGGTTTCGGAGGTTACGCCTTCCGGAGCGGTGACGTCGATCTTCTGTGCGGTCGCCGGCGCAAACTCACCGTTGTGCAGGCCCCGCAGGTTACGCAGGGCAATAAAGCGCCACACCTCATCGCGGCCATGCGGGACCGGGAAGTCCTCCACATTGAATGACGTGAACTGGTCACCCTTGGTGACGTCAGCAGGATTAAATTCGTTGGAAGCTACCACTTAGCCCACCGATCCTTCCATCTGCAGCTCGATAAGACGGTTGAGCTCCAATGCGTATTCCATGGGGAGCTCCTTTGCAATCGGCTCAACGAAGCCGCGCACGATCATCGCCATGGCCTCTTCCTCGGCGATACCGCGGGACATGAGGTAGAACAACTGCTCCTCGGAGACCTGCGAGACGGTCGCCTCGTGGCCCAAGGTGACGTGGTCGTTGCGGATATCGTTGTACGGATACGTATCCGAACGCGAGTTATTGTCCACCAGCAGCGCGTCACACTCGACGTTGGCCGTGGAATTGGCGGCATTGGCGTTGACCTGCACCAGACCACGGTAGGCGGCGCGGCCACCATTGCGGGCCACCGACTTGGACACAATGTTGGAGGAGGTGTTCGGCGCCATGTGGACCATCTTGGAGCCGGTGTCCTGCACCTGGTTGTCCGCAGCGAAAGCCAGGGAGAGAACCTCGCCCTTAGCGTGCTCGCCGGTCAGCCAGCAGGAGGGGTACTTCATGGTGACCTTGGAACCGATGTTGCCATCGACCCATTCCATGGTGCCGCCCTCTTCCACCTTGGCGCGCTGGGTCACCAAGTTATAGACGTTGGTGGACCAGTTCTGAATGGTGGTGTAGCGGCAGCGGCCGCCCTTCTTCACGACGATCTCGATGACACCGGTGTGCAGTGAGTCCGAGTTGTAGATCGGAGCGGTGCAGCCCTCGATGTAGTGGACGTAGGCGTCCTCTTCCACGATGATGAGGGTGCGCTCGAACTGACCCATGTTCTCCGTGTTGATGCGGAAGTAAGCCTGCAACGGGATGTCCACGTGGACGCCCTTTGGCACATAGACGAAGGAGCCGCCAGACCAGCAGGCATTGTTCAGCGCGGAGAACTTATTGTCACCGGCCGGGATAACCGTGCCGAAGTACTCCTGGAGGATCTCCGGGTACTCGCGCACAGCGGTATCGGTATCGACGAAGATAACGCCCTGGGCTTCGAGGTCTTCACGAATCTTGTGGTAGACCACCTCGGACTCGTACTGGGCGGCAACACCGGAGACTAGACGCTTCTTCTCGGCATCCGGGATACCCAGCTTGTCGTAGGTCTCCTTAATGTCTGACGGTAGGTCATCCCAGGTTTGGGCCTGCTTCTCAGTGGAGCGGACAAAGTACTTAATGTTGTCAAAGTCGATGTCGGAGAGATCCGGGCCCCATGTGGGCACCGGCTTCTTGTTGAAAACGCGCAGTGCCTTGAGTCGGGACTCAAGCATCCATTCCGGCTCGTTCTTCTTCTCCGAGATATCGCGGACGACGTCTTCGCTCAAACCTCGGTGTGCTGCCTGACCGGCCGCGTCCGAATCGTGCCAGCCGTAGTCATATCCACCGATGGAGGAGATGATCTCATCATCGCTCATCTTGGTCTCAAGCCCTGGTGCTGGTTGTGCCTGTGTCAAAGCCCGCTCCTTTCTATGTTGATTAGTCTTTTTCCCGTTCCACCGCAGACGGCGGGACAGGTTTTAAGGGGATATTCGTGGTGCAGATTCCGTGGCCATCCGCGATGGAGGCCAAGGGCTGCACATGTTTGCCTAATAGTGCGGAGAAAACTTCTTGTTCAGCTTCACACAACTCCGGATGCTCAGCAGCCACATGGGCCACCGGGCAATGGTGCTGGCAAATCTGTACTCCATTTCCCACCGATGTCACCGTGGCCGCGTAGCCGTGTGCATCAAGCACAGCGGCCAGCTGGCGTGCCACCTCAGGTACGGATTCTTCCTCCTCTACCAAAGGAGTCACGTCTTCCACGAGCCGCTCGAAGCGGGCCTTGGCAAAGCGCCGGACCGCCTCGGGCCCACCCGCTTCCCGCAACGCGGTGAGTGCTTCCGCCGCCAGTTGGTCATAGGCGTGCCCGAATTGGGCACGGCCTTGATCCGTGAGGCGGAAGTGCTTGGCGGGGCGACCACGGCCTGCCGACTGCCCGGGGCGGGCTGCTGGGCGGCGGTGTACAACCTCGGTGAGTCCTTCCTCCACCAAAATGTCTAAGTGTCGGCGTATGCCGGCTGCAGAGAGACCTAGGCGTTCACCTAAGTACGACGCCGTCACCGGGCCGTCCTTGAGAAGCAACAACATGACGTGGCGGCGAGTATCGCCCTCGGTCGAGCGAGTCTCCCTGGGTAACTCCTTCGTCACGGTGCACACCTCCTTGAGTGAATCATTCCCTGTTTAGACAACACTAGTGTTCCTTAATTCATTCCCAATTTCCACTCTTTCATTCGTGTCGCGGGCAGCTAGTTCCCGCTCACCACCGAGCCGCTAAGGTAGACAGTCATGAATATGGAACGCGACTACACCCGATCGGGGCGACTGCCCCGCGTCATCTGGGGCGTGCGCGATGAGCTTCCCCGCATGGGTGTTCCTGGTTCCCGTTCCGCGCTCCTTCACCAAGACTTCCCCGACTCCGCCGAGGGCGCAGATCACGCCGCGCTTGGCGACGCCCACCGCCGCACCATCTCCCAGCTGCGTACACTGTTCACGCTTCGCTGGCTCGGCACGATCGGCGCATTGCTCATTGCACTCGGCGGCCTGGGCGCCGGCGCGCTCCCAGTGGTGGGAAACCCGTATGAGTCCTTGCCTTTCGGTTCACTCATGTCACGAATGCTGCAGTCCTCCTCCGCCATCGTGTTTATCGGTGTCGGTTTCATGGTGACCGCGTGGATTTGTATGGCCCCACTCGTGGGAGCACCACTGCGCCTGCGCAAGGCCGAGCACAATCCAAAGCTAACGGGCGACGGGGAAGATACGAGGTTTAGCCACTCCCCACGAGTGCTGACGCAAAGCCAGATGTGGCGAACCTGGCTGGGATGGGTACTTCCACTACTGGTCACCGCTCCCCTTTTCACCCAAGACATCTACTCCTACCTGGCCAACGGATCCATCGTGCTGCAAGGCCTGGATCCCTATTCCGCAGGCCCTGTCGAACTGCTGGGGGCCGATAACGACCTTGCCCGCTCCGTCCCTTTCATCTGGGCAAACTCCCCCTCCCCGTATGGCCCTGTGGCGTTAGGACTGGCCGCATTGGTCAGCTGGCTCACCCACGACTCCATCATCTGGGGTGTAGTCCTGCACCGAGTGTTTTCCCTCGTCGGCATTATCGCTGCTGGCTGGGCCATTTCACGTCTCGCCACCCGCTGCCGGGTGGCGCCGGAGGCCGCACTCTGGCTCGGCATCCTCAACCCCTTGACCATCCTTCACCTGGTAGGAGGCATTCACAATGAATCCTTCATGCTGGGGCTGGCTCTCGTCGGGGTGGAATTGGGCCTTCGGGCCGTCAACGATTCCCAGGCCGCCCGCTGGCGGGTATGGGCACTGTTCATCGCGTCTGGCGTCTTCATTTCGTGCGCCGGCATGGTGAAGGTTACTGGCTTCATTGGACTTGGGTTTGTCGGTATGGCGGCTGCTCGCGGGCTCGTCGACAAGCACGGTGTGCCCGCCGTCCGGGCGGTCCTTGGCGCCGGTCTTGCCCAGCTGCTTCTGCTCGCCGTCTCTATTGCGGCAGTCACGATAATCACGGGTATCGATATTGGATGGATCTTTGGTCAAGGAGGCGCGGCTACGATCCGTTCCTGGCTCTCTGCGACAACCTCCGTGGGCGTCGGCGCCGGCTTCCTCGGGATGCTGTTGGGTTTGGGTGATCACACCGAGGCCATTCTCAGCGTCACCCGCACTGTCGGCGTCATCATTGCTGCCGGTTTTATGCTCCGCATGCTGTATGCGACCTTCCGCGGAGCCATCCACCCGGTGGGCGGACTCGGTGTGTCCACCTTCGCGCTCGTGGTTTTCTTCCCCGTCGTCCAGCCTTGGTATATCCTGTGGGCGGTGCTGCCGCTCGCGGCGTGGGCAAACCGGCGCTTCTTCCGTATGGCGGTAATGATTTACTCCGGGTTGATGAGCTTCATCGTCCTACCGCGCGGGCTAGGCCTGCCCCCAGGCACGGTCTTCGTTATCTACTTGGCCGCAGTGGTGACGTTCGTAGCACTGATCGCTGCGGGGTGGGTTGCGTTGCGCCGATCGGGCGTGCGTGTCTTAAACTAACTGCCCGTGACTAGATCGGCTCTCATCCTAGAAAACGTCATAAAGACCTATGGCGACGTCAACGCGGTAAATGGGCTGAGCTTCCGCGCTAATTACGGCGAGATTCTATGTCTGCTTGGCCCCAATGGTGCGGGCAAGACAACCACCATCGAGATGTGTGAGGGATTTAAGAGACCCACCTCCGGCCACATTGAGGTTCTGGGGCTTGACCCTGCACGCAACCCTGACGCGGTGCGCGCCCGCATTGGCATCATGCTGCAGGGCGGAGGTTCTTATTCCGGAATCAAGGTCAAGGAGATGCTGCAACTTAGCGCCTCCTATAACGACAACCCCTTAGACCCGGAATGGCTACTGGATACCCTAGGGCTGCGGGCGGTGGAAAAGAATAGTTACCGCCGTTTGTCGGGCGGGCAGCAACAGCGGCTTTCTCTCGCCTTGGCCATCATTGGACGTCCAGAATTGGTCTTCCTCGATGAACCCACGGCAGGTATGGACGCGCAGTCGCGCCTTGCCGTGTGGGATCTCATCCGTGCGTTGCGTGCAGATGGCGTGACAGTCATCCTCACCACGCACCTCATGGATGAAGCGGAAGCACTCAGCGACCGCGTGGTCATTATTGATCACGGCCGGCTCGTCGCCAGCGGCACCGCAGCGTCGCTGACGAGTTCCGCTGATATCCCACAGGTGAGTTTTGAGACCGCGACTCCAGTGGACCTTGAGGCGCTGCGTAAGGCAGGCATCTCCGCCGACGCTACCCGCCCCCTCCACTACCGCCTTACCTCTTCGGTCAGCCCAGAAGTCATCGCAGAGCTCGCCACGTTCTTAGCCGCGCACGACGTTGTCCTCCGCAACCTGCAAACCTCGCACCGTAACCTCGAAGAGGTCTTCCTAGATCTCACCGGCCGCGAGATGCGCAGTTAGCCCGCATCTGACACCTACCATTTTGTTTGATCAAGGAGAAGCTCCATGAGCACCTTCGCACCCGGCACATTCAGCCCGAATCCGCAGCGCGTTGGCGTTGCCGCCATGGCCCGTGCCCAAGGGGCAATCGAGTCAAAGCTGATGCTGCGGCACGGCGAGCAACAGCTACTGAGCATCATCATTCCGCTCGCTATCCTGATCGGCGCCGCCAAGATGCAGGACAGTACGGGCCACGGCGTAGAGGAGATCTTCCCCATGGTCCTAGCCGTCGGCGCTACATCCTCTGGGTTTACCGGCCAAGCTATTTCTCTGGCTTTCGACCGTCGCTATGGCGCGCTCAAACGAACGGGCGCATCAGGAGTTCCGGCCTGGGCCATCGTGGTGGGAAAGATCCTTGGCGTTCTTTCAATGGTGGTACTTCAGGTCCTTGTACTGGGCACAGCAGCTGCCATCCTCGGGCTGCGTATTACTGCCAGCGGTGCCGCCATCGGTGTGGTGGTGCTGGCGTTTGGTGTCGCCACATTTACAGCGCTCGGCTTGCTGCTCGGCGGGACCCTCAGTTCAGAGGCTGTCCTGGCGGTGTCCAACCTCATTTGGTTCATTCTGCTCGGTACCGTCGGCTGGGTGATGTATTCCCAGGGTCTGGGCGATAATGGGGTGCTCACGCTCGTGCCCACTGTGGCGATGGCCGGTGGGCTCGACATCGCTCTTAAAGGAGCATTCCCTGTCTTTGAGATCCTCGTCCTCATCGGTTGGTCAGCGGTAGCGTCGTTTGCAGCGGTGCGTTGGTTCCGCTTCGAAGGCTAAAAGTGATTCTTCTCCCTTGCACGGCGTGACGCACATGCCGGTTTTGGTTTCGAAGCGGTGCCGAACGGTAGGCTGAGTACCCGTGAGTACTGCCAACATTTCTTCTCAACGCACCCCTGCGCCTGCTACAAATCCTGCAGGCCCCTCGCTGAAGACACAGCGCATTATCGCACTCGTCCTCTTAATCTGTCAGGCTGGCATTACAGTATCGGGTTCCATCGTCCGCGTGACCGGTTCCGGCCTTGGTTGCGTGACGTGGCCCAACTGCCACCCCGGTTCCCTCGTCCCCATTCAAGGCGCGGCCCCCATGCTGCACCAAGCCATTGAATTCGGTAACCGGCTTTTGACCTTTGTTGTTGCGGCGGCGGCCATCGCCAGCATCGTGGCCGTTCACAAGGCGCAGCGCCGCAAGGAGCTCAAGGTCTATGCTTGGGCGGGGCTCGCAGGTATCTTCGTGCAGGCACTCATTGGCGCCCTGTCGGTCGTGCTGAAGCTTTCTTGGTGGAGCGTGGCAATTCACTTCCTCCCCTCTATGGCCCTGGTGTGGATTGCGGCCATGCTGTTCTCCCGCATCAACGAACCCGATGACGGAACCCCTACTCGCCTCTTCCCTGCCGCCGTGCGCACCCTCGCGGTCGTTGCTGCGGTAGCGCTCTCCATCGTGCTGCTGACCGGTACCTTTGTCACCGGCTCCGGAACACACTCCGGCGACGCTGGCGTGGGCATGGAGGGACGCCTCGGAGTCGATACCTATGGCATGGCCGTCATCCACGCTATCTGCATGTACGTCTACTTGGCGCTGACCCTCATCGTGGTCTTCCTCCTTCACCGCACTGGTGCGCCCAAGGCGGCCAGGAAGGACGGCTGGGTGCTCATTGCCTGCATCGTCATCCAATGGGCTCTTGGCGTAACGCAGTTCTACCTGCACATTCCACGCTGGACAGTCCCCTTCCACGTGGGCATGTCCTCGGTGGTTACGGCCTTCACCGCCCTACTGTGGGCGCATGGACTGCGCCGCGTCCGCACCACTGAAATTGCTTCCTCCAGCGCTACTCAAATTGGTGTCGAAAGCAGCTCCGCAACCCAAAGCTAGGGCAACCCGGTAGGTGCTCACAGCGCCGTCTTCCCCACCACGCTAGGAGGAAGGCGGCGCTTTTGCTGCGCGGGGGCCGGGATCTCGTTTAGCCTAGACACCATGCATGCTATTCAGGTGACCACGACCGGAGGGCCTGAGGTCCTCACCTACGCCGAGGTAGATTCCCCCACGCCATCGCAGGAGCAGTTGCTTGTCGACGTCTCCGTGGCCGGCGTCAACTACATCGACACCTACTACCGCGAAGGCATCTACAACGCCTCTGTGCCTTTCATCCTCGGCCTCGAAGGCACCGGCCGGGTTGTGCACGATCCCCAGGGGGAGATCGCCCCGGGCACGATGGTTGCCTGGGATCACGCATTCGGTTCCTATGCCGAGCAGGTCTGTGTGCCGCGCGACCGCGTGGTGGCCGTCCCGGATGAGATCCCGTCCGCTGTCGCAGGGTCTATGCTCCTCCAAGGCATGACGGCACACTACCTCACTCACGGTGTATATCAGCTTGGGGAAGGCGCATCGTGCCTGATTACCGCCGGTGCGGGCGGCGTCGGCCTAGTCCTTACGCAGATGGCCAAGTCCCTCGGCGCCACCGTTTACTCAGTGGTCTCCACCGATGAGAAAGAAGAGCTGGCCTATAGCGCAGGTGCTGACTGTGTCTTCCGCTACAGCAGTGGCCTGGCCGAACAGGTACGCCGCCACAACGGTGGGCGTGGGGTTGACGTGGTTTACGACGGCGTCGGCAAGGCGACCTTCGGCGAGTCCCTCGAAGTCGTGCGCCCGCGCGGTACTGTGGCGCTCTTCGGCGCCGCATCGGGACCAGTCCCGCCCATGGATCCGCAGCTGCTGAATAAGCACGGCTCCATCTTCCTCACCCGCCCCTCACTCGGCGCCTGGACCTCCCAAGAAGGCGAGTTCCAGATGCGCGCTCAGGCCGTGGTGCAGGCGGTTATCGACGGCGAGCTTGACTTCCGCGTATCTGCAGAATATCCGCTTGCAGAAGCCGCTCAGGCCCACCGCGACCTCCAAGAGCGCAAGACCACCGGCTCAATTGTTTTGCGCGTGCGGGAGGAAGAATAGCTAGATAAACACTAGCTAATTAAAAGAGCGTGGCTGACCAACCCAGCATGCGCCCGATGGGCTCCCAACCCACGATGGCGTCGATGGACAGGCCGATGAAAAGAACTGACAGATAGTTGTTGGAGTAGATAAACAGGCGCATGGGCTTGACCTTTGCGCCCTTCTTTACTCCTTGGTGCAGGCGGATGGCCATCCACAGGAAGACCGCACCGGAAGCCACCGCGGCCACCAGATAGATCCACGAAGCGGCCGGGATGATGAGGAAGGTTACGATGACCGTTCCGATTGTGTACCAAACGATTTGGCGAGTTACTTCCACTTCTCCGGCAACAACGGGCAACATCGGTACCCCAGCCTTGCGGTAGTCCTCTTTGTACTTCATTGCGAGTGCCCACGTGTGTGGTGGGGTCCAGAAGAAAATGATGAGGAACAACACCACGGCCTGCCACCACTTATCGGGCTCCCCCGCGGGCGCGTTATCCCGAATCACTGCCCAGCCCACCATGGCGGGCATACAGCCAGCGAGACCGCCCCACACGATGTTCTGGGAATTCCGCATCTTGAGGAACTTCGTGTAGACGATGACGTAGAAAAAGTTGGTCAACAGCACGAAGAACGCGGCCAGCCAAGAATGCGCCAGCACGCCCAGCCAAAAGACGGACAGCGCCAGCATGACCCAGGCGAAGGCAGCGGCATTGCGGCGCGCAATGGTCTTGCGCACCAGCGGGCGAGCGCGCGTACGTTGCATCTTCTGATCGATTTCATAGTCCACAACGTTGTTGAACGTGTGGGCTGCTGCGGCACCCATCCAGCCACCAAAGATGGTGGATAAGATGAGCCAGAAATTCGACGACACCGCCTCGAATCCACGCTGGGCCTGGAGCATAGCCGGGATTGCTGCCACGAGGAGGAGCTCAATGATCCTCGGTTTCGTTAGCGCAAAATAGGCCTTGATGGTCTCCAAGGAACAGTCCTCCGTAAATCCGGCACGTGGGTGAATGGCTTATTGGTCTGAAGTAGTGGTCGTCTGCTCGTGCTAGAAAGTTCCCAAGGACGTCTAGAACACATCCTGAAAACCTCGTGGCGAGAATCCAGATCATTCTCCGGAGAAAACTCGCCGGCCACTGGCCGATAGCAGGGAGCAACGGCGTCAACCATGCCAGATTACCGTCCGAAACCTGGTTTCTATAATCCCCCGCCGAGGATCGAAAAACCTTTACACTGATAAACGGTATATCTGTTTCCAGAAGCGAAGTGAGGTTTTCGCCGTGTCGCACGATAAGTTGTCCCCGGAACTGCAGGCTATGGTCCAGCGCCGCTACCCTTCGGACTGGAGTGACCTCGATACCCGCGCCGTGGATACTGTGCGCGTGCTAGCTGCCGACGCAGTCCAAAACTGCGGCTCCGGCCACCCGGGTACCGCTATGTCCCTGGCCCCGTTGGCCTACACGCTCTACCAACGCGTGCTAAACCACGATCCAGCAGACGCCCACTGGGCCGGGCGCGACCGCTTCGTCCTTTCCGTCGGACACTCGTCCCTGACGCAATACATTCAGCTCTTCCTCGGTGGCTTCGGCCTCGAGATGGAGGACCTCAAGTCCTTGCGCACCTGGGGTTCCAAGACGCCCGGCCACCCGGAGGTGCACCACACCGACGGCGTAGAAATCACTACCGGCCCGCTGGGCCAGGGCCTGGCCTCCGCGGTTGGTATGGCAATGGCCGCGCGCAAGGAGCGCGGATTGTTCGACGCCTCCGCCCCAGCGGGCGAGTCTCCCTTCGATCACTTCATCTACGTCATCGCCTCGGACGGTGACCTGCAGGAGGGCGTGACTGCTGAGGCTTCGTCCCTGGCGGGTACGCAGAAGCTGGGGAACCTCATCGTCTTCTGGGACGACAACCGCATCTCCATTGAGGACGACACCAACATTGCCTTCAATGAGGATGTGGCCAAGCGCTACGAGGCCTACGGCTGGCATGTGCAGACCGTCGAATCCGGCGAGGACGTTGAAGCCATCGAGGCAGCCGCCGCCGCTGCCCGCGCCGAGACCTCTCGGCCTTCCTTCATCCGTGTGAAGACGGTCATCGGCTACCCGGCACCGAACAAGATGAACACCGGTGGCGTCCACGGCGCCGCCCTCGGTGAGGATGAAGTCGCCGCCACCAAGGAAATCCTCGGGTTCGATCCCACACAGTCCTTCCACATCGACGAGGAAGTCCTCGCTCACACCCGTGAGCTGACTGCCCGCGGTGCACAGAAGCACGCCGAATGGCAGGAGAAGTTCGACGCATGGGCTGCGGCCCACCCGGAGGAAAAGAAGCTCTTCGACCGCCTCCAGGCCCGGGAACTTCCGGCTGACTTCGCCGCTGACCTTCCTACCTGGGAGGCAGGCGAATCTCTGGCCACTCGCAAGGCCTCTGAGGCCGCTATCCAAGCGCTCGCAGCCTCCCTGCCGGAGATGTGGGGCGGCTCCGCCGACCTGGCGGGTTCCAACAACACAGTCATCAAGGGTGCGGATTCCTTCGGCCCGGAGTCCATCACCACGGGCGCCTGGACGGCCACGCCTTACGGCCGCAACCTGCACTTCGGTATTCGTGAGCACGCCATGTCCGCAATCATGAATGGCATCGCGCTGCATGGTAATACCCGCGTTTACGGCGGTACCTTCCTCATCTTCTCCGAGTACCAGTACCCTGCCGTCCGCCTCGGTGCGCTCATGTCTACTGATACCTACTACGTGTGGACCCACGACTCGATTGGTCTGGGTGAGGACGGCCCCACCCACCAGCCGGTGGAGACGCTCTCTGCCCTCCGTGCCATCCCCAACCTCTCCGTCATCCGCCCGGCCGATGCCAATGAGACTGCCCAGGCATGGGCAGCGGCACTCGAATACAAGGCAGCGCCGAAGGGTTTGGCGCTGTCCCGACAGAACCTGCCCGTGCTCGAGGGCACCAAGGAGAAGGCCGCCGAAGGTGTTCGCCGCGGCGCCTACGTCCTCGTTGAAGCATCGAAGGAAACCCCGGACGTCATTCTCCTCGCCACCGGTTCCGAGGTTCAGCTCGCGGTAGAAGCCGCCAAGCAGCTCGAGGCTGAAGGCACGGCAACGCGCGTTGTCTCCGCTCCGTGCCTGGAGTGGTTCGACGAGCAGGACGCCTCCTACCGCGAATCGGTCCTTCCCTCCTCGGTCCGCGCTCGCGTCTCCGTGGAGGCTGGCATCTCGATGCCGTGGCACAAGTACACCGGTACTTTCGGCCGCACTGTATCCCTGGAACACTTCGGTGCCTCCGCACCGGCGGCGGAGCTCTTTGAGAAGTTCGGCTTCACCGCCGACGCTGTTGCCGACGCCGCCCGCGAATCACTGAACGCTGCCAAGGAAAGCTAGTTTCCCGTTCCGAGTTCTCACCACGAAAGGATCTGCACAACACCATGACGCATATTGAAGAATTGGCTCGCCTCGGGACGTCGACCTGGCTAGACGATCTTTCCCGCGAGCGCCTAGACTCCGGCAATCTTCGTGAGCTCTTGGACACCAAGTCCATCGTGGGCGTCACCACGAACCCAGCAATCTTTGCCGCGGCAATGTCCTCCGGCACCTCCTATGACACCGACATCGCAGCGCTGAAGGAAAAGTCCGCTACCGCGGATGAGGCAGTGTACTCGCTGGCAATCGACGACGTCCGCAACGCATGCGATATCTTCACTGAGATTTACGAGAAGTCGGGCGGGCGCGACGGCCGCGTCTCCATCGAGGTTGATCCACGCATCTCCGCCGATGCAGACGCAACCTTGAAGCAGGCGCGCGAATTGTGGGCCAAAGTTGACCGCCCCAACCTCATGATCAAGATTCCGGCTACGGAAGGCTCCCTCCCAGCCATCACCGAGGCGCTTGCGGAAGGTATCTCCGTCAACGTCACCCTGATCTTCTCCGTAGAGCGTTATGCCCACGTCATCGCTGCGTACAAGGAGGGAATCAAACGCGCTGCCGAGGCTGGAAAGGACGTCTCCACGATTCATTCCGTGGCATCCTTCTTCGTCTCCCGCCTGGATACCGAAGTGGACAAGCGCCTCGAGCTGATCAGCACTGAAGAAGCCCTCGCACTGCGCGGAAAGGCCGGGGTTGCCAACGCCCAGCGTGCCTATGCTCTGTTCCTCAAGGAATTCAAGGAGGCAGGCGCACACCTGCCGGCTGGTGCACACCCACAGCGCCCCCTGTGGGCGTCGACGGGCGTCAAGAACCCCGACTACCCCGCCACACTGTACGTCTCCGAGCTAGCTGGCCCAGATACCGTCAACACGATGCCGGAAAAAACCATCGATGCTGTTCTCGAACAGGGCAACCTGCACGGCGACGCTCTCAGTGACTCTGCTGAGCAGGCAGAGAACGTGTGGTCACAGCTGAAGGCAGTCGGCATCGACTTCGACGATGTTTTTGCTGTGTTGGAGAAGGAGGGCGTCGACAAGTTCGTCAACGCCTGGGAGGAATTGCTTGCCTCCATGACCGACCGCCTCTCCTAATCGAACGCGAATTCTTGACCGCCTACAATCGCCGCGCGCACCGCAAACGGCCATGCAACTATGGTCGGCGGGGCGCGTGTCGCTATGCTGGGCTGTTGGACTTACCTCACACAGACCGAAAGGACACTTAGTGAGCACTAGCAGCGCGTGGGTCAACCCGTTGCGCAACTCGAAGGATAAGCGCCTGCCACGCATCGCCGGCCCCTCTGGCATGGTGATTTTCGGCGTCACGGGTGACTTGGCGCGCAAGAAGCTCCTCCCCGCCATCTACGACTTGGCCAACCGCGGATTGCTTCCTGCAGGCTTCACTTTGGTCGGCTACGGCCGTCGCGACTGGGACAAGCAGGCATTCTGTGACTATGTCCGCGAGGCCGCCGAAGCAGGTGCGCGAACCACCTTCAACGAGCATGTGTGGGAGCACCTTGCCAAGGGAATCGAGTTTGTGCAGGGCAACTTCGATGACGCCGGCTTTGACAAGCTTTCTGCGCGGCTGGCGGAGCTCAATGACTCCCGCGGCACGGGTGGAAACTGGGCCTACTATCTTTCGGTACCGCCGGAGTTTTTCTCCGATATTTGCCACCAGCTTGAGCGCGTCGGTATGGCCGATAGCACGGATAATTCCTGGCGCCGCGTCATCATTGAAAAGCCATTCGGACACGATCAGGCTTCCGCGCGCGAGCTCAACGAGATTGTCAACGCCGTCTTTCCTGAGTCCTCGGTTTTCCGCATCGACCACTACCTGGGCAAGGAAACGGTCCAAAACATCATGGCCCTGCGCTTTGCCAACCAGATTTTCGAGCCAATGTGGAATGCGCATTACATCGATCACGTGCAGATCACGATGGCTGAGGACATCGGGCTGGGCGGGCGTGCCGGCTATTATGACGGCATCGGCGCCGCGCGCGACGTCATCCAAAACCACCTCCTCCAATTGCTTGCTCTCGTAGCAATGGAAGAGCCCTCCTCCTTCGACCCCGAGGCTCTTCAGGCGGAAAAGATTAAGGTGCTGCGAGCCACCAACGCCGTGCATCCGCTGAACAAGACCACTGCCCGTGGCCAATACTCCGCCGGCTGGCAAGGATCGCAATATGTCAAAGGCCTCCGGGAGGAAGAGGGTTTTGATCCGGAGTCCACGACGGAAACCTATGCAGCCTGCACTCTTGAGGTCAATTCCCGCCGCTGGGCGGGTGTTCCTTTCTACCTGCGCACTGGCAAGCGTCTCGGCCGCCGCGTGACTGAAATTGCGCTCGTCTTTAAGACAGCACCCCACCAGCCGTTTGATCAAGGCCAAGCTGAGGCTCTAGGCCAGAATGCCGTGGTGATCCGCGTTCAGCCAGATGAGGGCGTCACCATGCGTTTTGGTTCCAAAGTCCCCGGATCCACGATGGAGGTCCGCGATGTCAACATGGACTTCGCGTATGCCGAGGCCTTTACGGAGGAGTCTCCCGAGGCCTATGAGCGCCTGATTCTCGACGCCCTCCTTGACGAGTCCTCCCTCTTCCCCACCAATGAAGAGGTTGAGCTGTCTTGGTCCATCCTCGATCCCATCATTGAATACTGGTCCAACATTGGTCAGCCGGAACAATACCGCGCCGGCACGTGGGGACCGGAGTCTGCCGATAAAATGCTGCGCCGCCGGGGACATTCCTGGCGTCGTCCGTAGGTCCCTAGGAGGAATGGCTTAATGATTATCCCCTTGCCCGATACGACTACGCGCAAGATCTCCAAGAAGCTCGTGGAGATGCAGGAGCATTACACGCTCACGACAGGCCGCGTCCTCACCCTCATCGTCATGACTGAGGAAGGCGATGACCTAGACAACCTTCTCGCCTCGGTTCGTGATGCCTCCCACGAGCACCCTTCTCGCGTCATCGTGATTGCCACGGGTTCCTTGGAGGAAGAGACGCGGCTCGACGCCGAACTGCGCGTGGGCGGCGAAGCGGGCGCTTCCGAAATCGTCGTGATGCACCTGCACGGCGCGCTAGCGGACCAAGCGGAGTCCGCGGTTACTCCCCTTCTCCTTCCCGATACCCCAATCGTGGCATGGTGGCCCACCGCGTGCCCACCGTCACCAGCCGCGGTGCCCATCGGCGCACTCGCCCAACGCCGCATTACGAACGTGGCTTTCGGCAGCGGCGTTGACCAGTATGACCTGCACGTGTTGTCTTCGGGCTACACGCCTGGTGATTCCGACATGTCGTGGGGCGCTATTACCCTGTGGCGTGGCATCGTAGCCTCGGCGCTTGACCGTCACCCCCATGAGCCGGTCATTTCCGTCGAAATTTCTGGTGCTGAGCACCACGCTGCAGTCGACTTTGCAGCTGGCTGGCTTCTCGACGCCCTCTCCGTCCCCGTCACCCGCACCGTCTCGGACTGCACCGCGGGTCCTTTCCCGATCTCCTCGGTAGTCTTCCGCCGCCCCACTGCAGATGTCAGCGTGACCGTTGTCGATTCCGAGACGGTCAGGGTCAGCGTTCCCGGCTCCCCAGAGTCCCTCGTAAGCCTCACCGTACGTTCCGAAGCGGAAGTACTCTCAGAGGAACTCCGCCACCTCGACGCAGATAAGACATACGCCCATTCTCTCCGCGCTTTAGCTCGAGTGGACTACAGTGTGTAGTCGTAAACTTTTCTTTTTCACCTAGACCCCTAGACCCCTAGACACAGCATTCACAAGGATCTTTCTGCACTATGGTCACGCTTCGCCGCGTTAGCGACATCGATGAGCTCATATCCTCCGCCGCACTCGCCTTTATTGAGACGGTTGCGGCGGTTCAAGCCCCGGGCGGAGGCCTTCACAAAGACGGAGTAGCCCGCGTAGTCCTCACCGGTGGCGGTGCAGGCATTGGTGTCTTGCGCGAATTGGCTCGCCTTGCTCACGCCGCCCAGCAGCAAGGAACCGACTTCCCTGCCCTCTCGGTGGACTGGACGCGAGTCCATGTCTTCTTCGGCGACGAGCGCAACGTGCCGGTCAGTGATCCTGATTCCAACGAGGGCCAAGCCCGCGAAGCACTCCTGAGCCAGGTCGCCGTTCCCGAGCGCCATATCCACGGCTATGACTTGGGCGCCGTGTCCATGGAACACGCCGCCCAGGCTTACGAAGGCGAGATTCGTGAATTCGCACCTGAGGGTTTTGATCTGCATCTCCTCGGCATGGGACACGAAGGCCATATCAATTCCCTCTTCCCGCATTCGGAGGCAGTCTACGAGGACTCGGACTATGCATTCGCTGTCCACGATTCCCCGAAGCCGCCTTCGGAGCGTGTCACGCTAACCTATCCCGCGATCAACCGCTCCCAGCGCATTTGGTTCCTTGTCTCCGGAGAAGAAAAAGCCGAGGCGGTATCACACCTTGTTGCTGGCGCTGCCGCAGAAGACTGGCCGGCCGCTGGCGCCCAGGGAGCGGAAGAGACCCTGCTTTTCGTGAGCGAAGACGCCGCGCAGAAGCTCTAACAACGCGTGCGCCCGGGCCGAGAAAACCTATAACGCCGCGTGTCCCCCTCGACGTGAGGAGGCACGCGGCGTTAATCGTGTCCGGAGCCGGAGGCTCGTCAGCGGCCTTTAGCTATAAGCCTGCAGCAGGTTCAGGGCTACGATGCAGGCGAGCCAGATGACCACCATGACCACGGTATAGCGGTCGAGGTTCTTTTCCACCACGGTGGAACCAGACAGGTTGGACTGTACGCCGCCGCCAAAGAGGCTGGACAGGCCGCCGCCCTTACCTTTGTGCAGCAGCACGAAGATAGACATCAAGATTGCGGCAATCACGAGGATGATTTCCAGTGCCAAGATCATGAAATAGTTCCTTGTTGTACGCGTTCAAACGGTTAGTGTGGCGCGTGAAGGTGTGCATCACTTTCACGCTGGAAAAGGGGCGCCAGCGAACGGGCGCAATAAACCTTGATGATACACCACGTGGCGGGCCAGAAACCATTCCGACCCGCCACGACAGAGTGGTGCAGATGCGATCAGCTGGAAGAACTAAGCGCCCTGTGCAGCGTTAGCCGCCAACTTGGCAAACTCCTCGCCCTTCAGGGATGCACCGCCGACGAGGCCGCCGTCTACATCAGGCTTGCCCACGATCTCTGCGATGGAGTCGACCTTGACGGAACCACCGTAGAGAATGCGGATGCCTTCGGCCACTTCATCGCCACCCAGCTCGCGAATGAGCTCACGGATAGCGGCGCACACTTCCTGTGCGTCATCAGCGGAGGCAACCTTGCCGGTGCCGATTGCCCACACGGGCTCGTATGCGATGACGGTCTTGGCAAGATCCTCTGCGGCAAGCCCCTGCAGGGAGTTGCGCGTCTGGGTGACCACGTAGTCGACGTGGGTGCCAGCCTCGCGCACGTTGAGGGGTTCGCCGACGCACACAATCGGGCTGATTCCGTTAGCCAGTGCCGCTGCAGCCTTTTCCGCAACGAGCTGGTCGGTCTCGCCATGGTACTGACGGCGCTCGGAGTGGCCTACGACTGCCCACGAGCAGCCCAAGGCGGACAGCATCTTGCCGGATACTTCACCGGTGTAGGCGCCAGACTCGTGCTTGGAAATATCCTGTGCGCCATAGGTGAACTGGAGGTCGTCGCCGTCGACAAGCGTTTGCACAGTGCGGATATCAGTGAACGGGACCATGAAGGCCACGTCGACCTTTTCGTAGTAGTCCTTCGGCAGGGAGAAGGCGAACTTCTGCAGGGAGCTGATGGCTTCCTTGTGGTCGAGGTTCATCTTCCAGTTACCAGCAATTAGCGGGATACGTGCCATGATTAGCCTTTCTAGATCAGACTGTGTTGACGGTGTATATGACTAGGATTCCAGGACCTTAACGCCCGGCAGCTCCTTGCCCTCCAGGAACTCCAAGGAAGCGCCGCCGCCCGTGGAAATGTGGGAGAAGCCTTCTTCGTCGAGGCCGAGGAGGCGGACGGAGGCTGCGGAGTCGCCACCGCCAACGACGGTGAAGGAGCCGTTCTTCGCGGTGGCGTCGATGATGGACTGAGCGACACCTGCGGTGCCCTTGGAGAAGGCCTCCATCTCGAACACGCCCATCGGGCCGTTCCAGAAGACGGTCTTGGAGGAAGCGATGACCTCGTCGAACTTCTTTACAGACTCCGGTCCAATATCGAGGGACATCCAGCCCTCCGGAATTCCGTCGAGTGCAACGACCTTGTTCTCTGCGTCAGCGTTGAACTCGGTTGCAGCAACGAGGTCGACCGGCAGGACGATCTTGTCGCCGAAGCGCTCGAGCAGCTCCTTGCAGTTGTCGATCTGGTCTTCTTGCAGCAGGGAATTCTGAACGTTGTAGCCCTTTGCAGCCAGGAGCGTGTAGCACATGCCGCCGCCGATGATGACCTTGTCGGCCTTGCCAGCAAGGGCTTCGATCACACCGAGCTTGTCGGAAACCTTAGCGCCGCCGAGTACGACAACATACGGGTGCTCAGGCTTCTCAGCCACTGCTGCGAGGGTCTCCACTTCCTTCTGAACCAGCTTGCCGGCGTAGGCAGGCAGGCGCTTGGCGACGTCATACACCGAAGCCTGTGCGCGGTGGACGACGCCAAAGCCATCAGAAACGAAGGCGCCATTATCCGCAGCGAGTGCAACGAGCTCATCGGCAAAGGCCCCACGCTCGGCCTCGTCCTTGGAGGTTTCGCGAGGATCGAAGCGAACATTCTCGAGCAGCAGGACATCGCCATCATTGAGGCCGTTGGCGCGCTCATGGGCATCCTCACCGCTGACGTCGCCGGCCAGGGCAACGTACTGGCCCAGGGCCTCAGACAGTGCCTCAGCAACCGGTGCCAGGGAGTACTTCGGGTTGACCTCGCCCTTCGGGCGACCCAGATGCGCGGACAGGATGACCTTGGCTCCGCCTTCGATCAATGCCTTGATAGTCGGCAACGAGGCGGTGATACGGCCAGAGTCGGTGATGTTTCCCTCGTCATCGAGCGGAACGTTGAAGTCCGAACGAACAAGGATGTGACGGCCGGAAACGCCTTCTGCGAGCAAGTCGTCCACAGTCTTGAAAGCCATAGTGTTCTCCTTAAAGGTAGGTATTCAAGCTAAAGGTTAATGCTATTCAATTAGAAAGTGTGGTGAACGCCTAGCACGGCGGGTTCGGGGCGCCGTGTGCGTTCTGGATAGACGAATAACGGCCCAGCGCACGCCACGTAATCATGAGGCATGGCGCATGGGCCGGTTTTCTAACCTGTGGTGCTACCGCAGGCAATCACAGCTTGGTTCACTGTGCTCATTCTAAGAATCGAGTCCTTAGAGCTTGGAGGCAACCAAGGAGGTGGTGCGGACGAGCTGGTTGGTGTAGCCCCACTCGTTGTCGTACCAGCCGAGTACCTTGACCAAGTTGCCGTTGGAGACCTTGGTCATGCCGGCATCGAAGATGCAGCCGTGCGGGTCAGTGATGATGTCAGTGGAGACAATCGGGTCCTCGGTGTAGCCCAGGGTCTCACCGAATTCGCCGGTGGCAGCTTCCTTGATGGCAGCGTTGATCTCCTCGGCGGTAACCTCGCGGGAAGCCTCGAAGGTCAGGTCGGTGGCGGAACCGGTGATGGTCGGAACGCGCATTGCGTAGCCGTCCAGCTTGCCCTCGAGCTCCGGCAGAACCAGAGCGACAGCCTTAGCAGCACCGGTGGAGGTCGGAACCATGTTCACGGCGGCGGCGCGGGCGCGGCGCAGGTCGCGGTGCGGAGCGTCCTGCAGGCGCTGGTCACCGGTGTAGGAGTGAACGGTGGTCATGAGGCCCTTCTCAATGCCGAACTTGTCGTTGAGGACCTTTGCCATCGGAGCCAGGCAGTTGGTGGTGCAGGAAGCAGCGGAGATGACATTGTGCTTCTCAGCATCGTACTTGTCGGAGTTGACGCCGTAGACGAAGGTGCCGTCAACGTTCTTGCCCGGTGCGGAGATGATGACCTTCTTGGCACCGGCCTCGATGTGAGCCTTGGCAGCCTCACCGTCGGTGAAGAAGCCGGTGGACTCGATGACGATGTCAACGTTGTGCTCAGACCACTTCAGGTTCTTCGGGTCACGCTCTGCGGAGACAGCGATGCGGTGACCGTTGACAGTGATGGACTCCTCGTCGTGCTCGATGGTGCCGTCGAAGCGGCCCAGCACGGAGTCGTACTTAAGCAGGTTGGCAAGGGTGCCGTTGTCAGTCAGGTCATTGACGGCTACGACCTCGAGGTCGGTGTTGCCCTGTGCAACTGCACGGAAGAAGTTACGGCCGATACGGCCAAATCCGTTGATACCTACGCGAATGGTCACTGTAATGTCTCCTCAAATAATCGAGTGAAGTTCTGTTGTGGGGCTTCCGAGACTCTGTCTTTAACGGCAGTGCGGTAAACCGCTTCCGCGGGACCGTTGCTCTGCCACTTCCGTGACGTGCTCGGTGGTTTTCCCAACACGGCCGATAGTACCGACCCATTGTGCTTCCCGCAGTGAGCATGTGAGCTCCTGTTGCAAGCTCTCGCATGGCGGCACAAAGAGGCGTACACTAGTGAGGCTTCAAACGGGGATGGTGGGGTACCAAAGTTCAGACACCTGCGGTAATGCCCGATTATGTGGGATTGTGTGGGGTGCCGGAATTGTAGGGTGGGATATCTCACTTAACCGGAAAAGAGCGGGTTAACCCAAAAACAGTACTGGCATTCAAACCATAAAAAATGCCCCAGAAGAGCCTTTCAGTGCCCGAACGGGCACCCACGACTCTGTCTGGGGCAAGGATTGGAAACTAAGACGTTTGGATTCTAGGACTCCTCAAAGAGATCCTCAGTCACCGCTTTCGTCGTATCCGGTACACCAAGTTCCTTGGCGCGCTTATCCGCCATGGACAATAAGCGGCGAATACGCCCAGCCACCGCGTCCTTGGTCATCGGCGGATCTGCCAATCGCCCGAGTTCTTCCAAGGAGGCTTCGCGGTGCTGCACACGTAGACGGCCAGCATCAGCCAAGTGCTCCGGCACGTCATCACCCAAGATCACCATGGCACGCTCGACGCGGGCCGCAGCGGTTACTGCCGCTCGCGCGGAACGGCGCAAGTTGGCATCGTCAAAGTTGTCGAGGCGGCGAGAGGTGTCGTGAGCCTCTCGCTGGATGCGCTTCTTTTCCCACGTCAGGCGAGTCTCCTGAGCGCCCATACGGGTCAGCAACGCGCCAATGGCGTCGCCATCGCGCACCACGACGCGGTCGGCGCCGCGTGTTTCCTTGGTCTTCGCCACCACGCCCAAACGGCGCGCGCAGCCCACGAGGGCGAGAGCCGCCTCCTGGCACGGACACGTCACCTCGAGCGCTGAAGAGCGGCCCGGCTCTGTCAATGATCCTTGAGCCAAGAAGGCTCCACGCCACGCCGCTTCATTATCAGCAACAGAACCTGAAATGACCTGCGGTGGCAGGCCCACCACGGGGTGTCCGGAACGAGTTACCAAACCCAGCCGCCTCGTAAGCTCCTTGGCCCCGGAGGTGATTCGCACTTGCACTCTACTCTTCTTAGAGGATGCAGCGGGACCCGCCACATGGGTGCTCGCCGCGATTGAGTACAGCTCATCGAGCGCAGTGACCAAACGATTGGCCACGCTCTGGGATTCCAATTCGACCTCGTACCTCACTCGATCCCCGGTGATGTGGAGGTCACCGGCAAACCTGAGAATTGCGGCAACCTCCGCCGCACGAGCGGACTGGCGCGGTACGGACACCGCCGTAAGCTCTTCCTTGACCTGCTCGGTCAACGACGCAGACACCTCGTGCCTCCCCTTTCGACTCTTGACACAGTGCACCGCGAACGTCGGCAGTAGCGCAGTACGACGCAACCTGACCTCACTCTGGAAGGCACGCAACGCGTCGCGCCGCGCTTGTGCGCTATGACGTAGCAGTGAACAATGAATGCCCCATAGTCTATCGTGCGCCTAGCCCCGATGAGTGCCCGGGGCACCCGCCGTCGCCCCACGTTCGGCAGCGTACTCGGAATACAGTTCGGTGAGAACTTGCGCTAGCTTGTCTGGACAGTGTTTGTTCAGCGAGTTCCCGTCAGCGTCCGTCTGACAGACATCCCGAAATACTGCGCTGGCGCCGAGCACACTAGCAGCGCGCTGCACAAAGACTCGCTCCGATTCATTGGGGAGACCGGTGCCGTCGACGATGACTTTGTCGACCCGCAGGTTTGGCGCATGCTGCGCTAGCACGTGCAGGTGGCGCTCCGCAGAAAACCCCTGGGTCTCCCCTGGTTCGGCGGAAAGATTGAGCACCACCACGCGAAGGGCATCCGACGACGTTATAGCGTTGACGATGTCTGGAACGAGAACGTGCGGGAGCACGGAGCTAAACCACGAGCCGGGGCCCAAGGTGATCAAATCCGCGTCGTGCAGCGCAGCGATCGTTTCCGGGTTAGCTTCCGGCTTCTCCGGGATAATGCGCACGCGGCGCACCTGCCCCACAGTTGAGGCAACGGCCACCTGGCCGCGCACGGAGCGCATGATACGGGGGTCGTCGTCAAGCCCGGAAACATCCGCCTCAATCTCGAGCGGTAGATTTACGGCCGGCAGCACCCGTCCGGCCGACTCCGTCAAACGCGCAACGGCATCGAGCGCCGCCTGGAAGTCCCCCAACACCTCGTTGAGTCCGGCGATAAGGAGATTGCCCACAGCGTGCCCAGCCATGGCACCAGTGCTCTGGAATCGATGCTGCAAAGTAGAAGCCCACAGCTGTCCTTCTTCCGAATCGCTCGACAGAGCTGCAAGGGCCATGCGCAAATCACCAGGCGGGATTATGTCCATCTCACGGCGCAACCGGCCGGAGGAACCGCCATCATCGGCCACGGTAACAATGGCGGAGATTGTCTCCGCGCCCGTACGGCGTGCGGCCAGCAGAGTTTGATACAGCCCATGGCCGCCACCCAGGCTAGCCATGTGGATAGGGAGAGTCGTCACGGGAACACTAGCTTTCAACTATTCAGGTAGGGAATGAATATGTATCTTATCGCACCTAATCGCGAGAAATATCTCGGTGCAACGTGCTCACATCGAGGTCACCGCGGTCCCTGAGGCGGCGGGCAATTTCTTCCGTAACGGCCACCGAGCGATGGTGCCCACCGGTACAACCGATGCCCACGGTGATGAAGTTCTTCCCCTCATGGCGGTAGCCGGTGAGCATCGAGTCAAACATGGTGATGAACCGCTCGATAAAGGGCTCAGCCGCCTCTTGAGACAAGACATAATCCGCAACCGGCTCGTCGGTGCCACGGTACCCCCGCAGCTCAGGTACCCAATAGGGATTGGGAAGAAACCGAACATCAACGACAAGGTCCGCATCACGCGGTGAGCCATGCTTGAAGCCGAAGGACTCAAGCGTGACGTGTTGCTTCTCATGACCCATTTCGCCGAAGGATGCTTCGATAGCGCGCCGCAGATCATGGACGGACAGGTTGGTCGTATCGATGATGATGTCCGCGCGCTCGCGAATTGATTGCACCGCTGCGCGCTCTCGTTGGATGCCTGCTTTGAGGGTTTCACCCTCCTGCATCGGGTGGGTACGACGCACCGAATCGAAGCGACGGATGAGCACATCATCGCGCGCATCGAGGAAAAGCAAGGTGGGCTTCATGTCCAGCTTTTCGAGTTCCTCCAAGGTTTCCGCTAAAGAACCCGGAAACATTCGGGAACGCACATCGGTCACCGCGGCAATCTTTGTCACCGGGGAATCGGGCCGAGCGCACAGCCTCAGCAGGTCGACGATAGACTTCGGCGGAATGTTGTGGGCTACGTAATAGCCCTTATCCTCCAGCACTTTAGCCGCCGACGTCAGGCCACCGCCTGACATGCCCGTGATCAAAATGGGTGGGGAGTCTAACAGCGTCATGACTTCCATTCTTACCATCTGATCACGAGGCAAGGAGGGAAACCTGCTTAGGAATCCTGGAGATGATCAAATACCGTCTGCGCCAGCTTCGGGCCAAACCCCTTCACCGCAGCAATCTCCTCCACGCTGGCCTCTTTGAGCTTCTTCACTGAGCCGAAGTGCTTCACCAGATCGGTGCGCCGCTGCGGCCCCAATCCCGGTACCGCATCGAGTACGGACGAGCGCATCCGCTTCGACCGCTGCTGTCGGTGGTACGTAATAGCTACGCGGTGCGCCTCATCGCGGAGGTGCTGAAGAAGAAATAGCGCCTGCGAATTACGCGGCAGAATCACCGGCTCATCATCGCCCGGGACCCACACTTCTTCCAGGCGCTTGGCCAGGCCGATGAGTGTCACATCGACGATGCCGAGCTCGTCGAACACCGCCTGCGCCGCCGCCACCTGCGGTGCGCCACCGTCGACGATGAACAGTTGCGGCGGGTAGGAGCTGCGTTTGGTCTGGCTCGCGGCCTCCTCGCGGACCATTTCTTCAGCGAAGGTGGTGTTCTCCAGCTCCTCGTCCGGAACCGCTCGTTTGTCCTCGTGGTGGTGCTTGAAGCGGCGCCGAGTCACCTCAGCGATAGACCCCACGTCGTTCGAGCGGCCATCGCCCGCCGCCTCCTTGATGCGGTAGCGGCGGTAATCGGACTTGCGCGGTAGCCCATCTTCGAAAACCACCAGGGAGGCCACGACATCGGTGCCCTGAATGTGCGAGATATCCGTGCACTCGATGCGCAGCGGCGCGGAATCCATGTCCAACGCTTCCTGCAGCTCCTGCAGGGCTGCGGATCGAGCAGTAAGGTCTCCGACTCGCTTGAGTTTGTGCTGCCGCAGCTGCTCCTTCGCATTGCGCTCGACGGTCTCCATCAAGGCGCGCTTGTCACCGCGTTGCGGAACCCGCAAGTCAATCTGCGCGCCCCGCAGGTCCTCCAGAACTATCTTCACCTCATCGGCTTCGTCCGGCAGCGTTTGGACCAAGATCTCACGAGGGATGGCGTTTCCCCGATGAACCGCGGTACGGGATTCCTGGTCTACTCCCCTGCGCTCCAGCTTGGCGTCTTCCGCGGCCTCCTGGCGCTGACGCTCCACGACATCCGAATAGAACTGGATTAAGAAATTCTGGATGAGCGCCGGAAGCCCCGGATCAGGCTGTCCCTCCTCGATTGGCTCCGTGATGGCTTGGTCACCGGAGCGTTCCACCACCCAGCCGCGCTGGCCGCGGATGCGCCCCGCGCGCACGTGAAAGATCTGAACTGCCGCCTCCAACTCGTCAGAGCTAAACGCGATGAGGTCGGCGTCGGTGCCGTCGGAAAGCACCACAGCCTGTTGCTCCATGAGCTTGTCAATCGCGCCGAGATCGTCGCGCAGGCGGGCAGCCAGCTCGAACTCGAGGTTCTCTGAGGCCTCCTCCATTCGCTGCGTTAGTCGCTTGCGCACAGGACCGGTATTGCCGTTCATGAAACTCAGCAGCTGGTTCACCGTCTCACGGTGTTCCTCGGCGCTCACCCTGCCAATGCACGGGGCGTCGCATTTTCCGATATACCCCAACAAACAAGGCCGCCCCAAGCGCTCATGGCGGTTGAATACCCCTTTGGCGCACGTGCGCATGGGGAAAATTCGCGTCAGCAGGTCAAGCGATTCACGCACCGCCCAGGCGTGGGAATAGGGGCCAAAGTAGCGCACACCTTTACGGCGAGGCCCGCGGTAGAAAAACGCTCGCGGGATGGTCTCCCCCACAGATACCGCGAGCATCGGATACGTTTTGTCATCGCGGTACATGACGTTGAAGCGTGGATCGAAGCGCTTAATCCACGTGTACTCCAACTGCAGCGCTTCCACTTCGCTGGCCACCACGGTCCATTCCACCGAAGCCGCAGTGAGGACCATTTGGCGGGTCCGCGGGTGCAGTTGCGTGATGTCTTGAAAGTAGTTCGATAGCCGCGCCCGCAAATTCTTTGCCTTGCCCACATAGATGACGCGGCGATTGTCATCGCGGAACTTATAAACGCCCGGATCCGTGGGGATGCTTCCGGGCGCAGGGCGATACTCAGAGGGATCAGCCACTAGTCATCCTGCGGCATGTAGCGTGCTTCCAAGTCACGGAAAGAGCGGACCTTGGTGACAATGTCCTGCTTATCGCCCGATTGCAGGGCCCACACCGGAACATATTCAAAGTCAGGAAGTTCGATGCGTGCCATGCGCGAGCCTTCGGGAAAGGACAGACCATAGATGACCTGCCACGGGTAGAAGCGGGTTCCCACAATGTTGCGGATCTCTACGCCATCGGAGTTCGCGCGCAGCCGCGGACGCGTCAGTGCCAACCAAGACAGGATGGAGATAATCACGCCGACGCCGGGGAAGGCAAACTTATCAATCGTCGTCACAGTCGCGCCGGTAAAGGACAAGCCAACCGTGAAGCCCATAAACAGGTGCGCTGCCATCACAAGGATGATCCAGATGATTGCCACCTTGCGCAGATAGGGCGAGGTGGCCTCATACTCCCAGGGCTTGGATGAAGTCTGGGCGAAGGGATCGGCGCTGGTATAAGCCCGCACCTGCTCATCGCTCACGCTCGAGGAACCCCCAGACGCAGCGGGCGCGCCCGGCTGCGAGGATTGGGAGGCCTTGCCAGCGCGGGCTGACCGCGCGCGCTCTTCGTGCGCCGAAGGCACCTGTGGATCAGTCATCGAGTTTCCATCTCCTCATCACTCCGCTAAGACAGGCCACGGGCCTGCGCGATATGCAGATCGCCGTGGTTGCGCTTGGCAGCCTACTTTAGGGTCGACTCGTTCAGTGTACGCAACGTATGCACGGTTTCTAAAGCTGCATGCATAGCCTCCGCGCCTTTATCTTCTGAAGAGTTCTCAAATCCGGCGCGATCGACGGCTTGCTCATAGTCGTTCACCGTCAGGACACCATTTCCTACAGGCGTCGACTCGTCGAGAGCAATGCGCGTCAGTCCCTGCGTGACCGAATCACACACGTAGTCAAAGTGCGGAGTGCCGCCGCGGACGACACAGCCCAGCGCCACGACAGCATCGTGGGTGCGCGCCGCAGCTTGGACCACGACGGGCAGCTCAAGGGCACCGACGACGCGCAACGGAGTGACCTCAGCGCCAGCGGCTTCGGCGGTCTCAAGCGCGCGGCGGTGCAGCTGATCGCAGATCTCGGCGTTCCATGTGGCGGTAACCACGGCGACGCGCAGTCCCTCTCCCGAGACATTGTTCGGGGTTGGCAGGCCTTCCTTGCTCACGGTGTGCTCCTTTGTTTTGTTCTAGAGTTCGGTCTTAATGCTCTAAGAGTGTTTGAGATCCCATTCGGCCACCTGTGGCAGGTCATGGCCCATCCTGTCGCGCTTCGTGCGCAGATAGCTAATGTTTTCGGCCGTGGCGGGTGTCGCCAGGCCGGTGCGGGCAGTGGCGTCAATGCCGAAGCCCTGTAGCCCCTCACCCTTGTGTGGGTTGTTGGTCAAGAGGTTGACGGATTTCACGCCCACATCGCGCAGGATTTGTCCGGCAACGGAGTACTCGCGGGCGTCTTCAGGCAGCCCCTGCTCCACGTTGGCGTCGACGGTGTCCATCCCGTCATCTTGCAAGCGATAGGCCTTGAGCTTGTTCACCAAGCCAATGCCACGCCCTTCCTGTCCGCGAAGGTAGATGACAATGCCACGCCCGGCCGCTTGGACCGCGCGGAGGGATTCCTGCAGCTGCGGGCCGCAGTCACAGCGCTCAGATGCAAAGACATCACCGGTCAGGCACTCAGAGTGCACGCGGACAGGTACGTCTTCCGCACCGGAATAGCTCTCCACGTCACCGACGAAGAGGGCAATGTGCTCGCGCTTGTCGACGCCATTCACATAGCCCACCGCGCGAAACTCGCCGTACTCGGTGGGCAGGCGGGTTTCTACCTCGCGGTGAACCTGTTGCTCATTGTGGCGGCGCCATTCGATGAGCTGCTCGATGGAGATCATCGTGAGCCCATGGGCGTCGGCAAAGCGGCGCAGCTCCGGCGAGCGAGCCATATCCGTGGGGTCTTCTTCGGAAACGATCTCACAGAGCACGCCGGCCGGGCGGAGCCCCGCCAACCGTGCCAGATCGATCGCGGCTTCCGTGTGGCCATCACGCTCGAGCACACCATTCGGGCGGGCAGCCAGCGGGACGACATGGCCCGGGCGCGTAAACTGCGACGGCTCGGAGGAGGGATCAGCCAACTTGCGGATGGTCTCACAGCGCGAGGTAGCGGAGATGCCAGTGGAGCCATTAGCCAGGTCCACGGTGACGGTGTAGGCGGTCTGCCGCACGTCCTGGTTAACCGCCATCATCGGGGGCAAGTTCAGGCGCTTGCAGTCCTCTGGGAGCAAAGGTGCACAAATATATCCGGAGCTATAACGCACCATGAAAGCCACGAGTTCCGGGGTGGCGAGCTCGGCGGCGAAGATGAGATCACCTTCGTTTTCCCGATCTTCATTGTCCACGACGACGACGGCCTTGCCGGCCGCGATGTCGGCGATGGCTTGCTCGACGCTATCTAAACTAAAAGCTGAATCTGCAGCGCTCATAAGGACTAACTCTATCCCTCTGTGCCCGCGGCGTGGGCGTTAGGGTGAACCATTTTCTCAACATACTTTGCAACCACGTCTACCTCGAGGTTTACGCGGGCACCGGGCGCCATCGCACCAAACACGGTATCGCGCAATGTGGTGGGAATGAGAGAGACCTCAAAAAAGCCATCCGCGCCAGGTTTATCTTCATCAGCCGATACCGCGGACACCGTCAGGGACGTTCCTTGGACGGCGATGGATCCCTTCTCCACGACGTATCGGGCGAGCTCCCGCGGCAGGCTAAAACGCAACACTTCCCAGTGCTCCGAGGGGGTGCGGGAAAGCAGCGTGCCGGTGCCGTCGACATGGCCCTGCACGATGTGGCCACCCAAACGAGTCGTTGGGAGCACCGCCCGCTCGAGGTTAACCGCCGAACCCACTTCGAGTTCTCCCAATGAACTACGGTTCAAGGATTCCTTCATAACGTCTGCGATAAAGGTTCCTTCTCCCAGCTCGGCTACTGTCAGGCAGACGCCGTTGACAGCGATGGAATCACCCAACTGCGCATCACTCAGCACGGTGGATGCCGCGATGCCCAAACGGACTGCATCGCCCTGCGGTTCCACGCTATCGACGTGCCCGATTTCTTCTACGAGTCCGGTAAACATAGTCCGTACTCCCCTTTCCTACTTCTCGTTCTTCCGGTATTCCACGAGCAGGTCGGCGCCAAGCTCGGTAACCGCCGCGCGCTGCCACCTCGGAGCCAGCGCCAAGTTCTCGGCCATAGCCCGAGTGAGAACTCCCCTGCCCTGGCCAAGGATGACGTTGCCGATGTATGCCTGAATGCAATCCACGCTGCCCAGTTCCATAAAGCTCGTCGCGAGTCCAGCGCCGCCTTCGACGAGAATGTCGCGCGCGCCGCTGGCGTACAGCTCGGCTAGCGCCTCCTGCGGGGTGGAATAGTGCTCGAAACCTAGCTTTGCCAGATTACTGCTTCCGCCTCGGTCCACGTCCCGGGAGCCGATGACGACGCGCCGCGGCTGCGTTTCACGCAAGGAGCCGTCCCGGTAACGTGCCGTCAACGACGGGTTATCAGCCAGCGCGGTGCCCGTGCCGATGAGGATGGCATCCCTTTTTGACCGGTCGCGGTGCACATGCTCGCGAGCCTGCTCCCCGGTAATCCATTGGCTGCTGCCATCCACTGTGGCGGTAAACCCGTCGAGGCTTTGGGCAAACTTAAGCGTCACGTGCGGCCGGCCCAAGCGCACCGCACCCAACCACCCGGCGAGTGCATCGCTCACGCCGTCCGGCGCCTCAATCTGCCCCACGGCAATGCCGGCGCCGCGCAATGTGGCCGCGCCGCCGCCGGCCTCCGGGGTGGGGTCTGGGTGAAGGAAGTAAACGGCGGCCACAGAGGCATCGATAAGCGCCTGCGCACAGGGCCCAGTACGTCCGGTGTGGTTACAGGGTTCCAAGGTCACGACCGCCGTGCCGCCCCGCGCCTTGTCGCCCGCTTCGCGTAACGCCATGACTTCGGCATGCGGACCGCCCGGGGGCTGGGTTGCGCCGACACCGGCGACGCGGCCGGCGGCATCAAGTATGACTGCTCCTACAGGCGGGTTTGGGCTCGTCGTGCCGCGCACCTTATCGCCGGCCTCCATGGCCACACGCAGCGCCCGCGTGAGAACCGCTGAGTTTAGGTGTGGGATCACAGCGTGGCCAAGCTACGCAGCTCGTCGACGGCCGCTGCCTTGTCTGCTTGTTTGTAAATGGCGGAACCTGCGACGAAAGCATCGCAGCCCGCCTCGGCGGCGGAGCGAATCGTTTCAGCGGAAATGCCACCGTCAATCTCGATGAGGACGTCCAGACCACGCTCGTCGATGGCCGCGCGCAAGGCGCGCACCTTGTCCAGCTGATCCGGCATAAAGCTCTGACCACCAAAGCCCGGCTCAACTGACATAACGAGCACTTCGTCGAAGTGCTCGAGGGCGTCCAGCCAAGGGTCGATCGGCGTGCCCGGCTTAATGGAAAAGCCCGCGCGCACACCTAAATCCCGGATTGTACGCGCGAGGGCGATGGCCGCGTCCTTGTCGGCGACTGCCTCGACGTGGAAGATGATGCAATCGGCGCCGGCCTTGGCGTAGGTTTCTACCCACTTCTCGGGTTCCTCAATCATGAGGTGAACGTCCAGCGTCTGGGGTGTAATCCCGTCTACCGTCGCGGTGATATCCGGGCCAAAAGACAGGTTCGGGACGAAGTGTCCATCCATGATGTCGACGTGGATCCAATCTGCGTTGGCCACGGCGCGGACCTCTTCGCCCAAGCGGGTGAAGTCGGCGGCCAAGATGGACGGGGAAATAATGGGACCAGACGAGAGTGCAGACATGACCTTCAGCCTAGTCCCTCTCGCAGCCTCAGTCCGCTACTCGGCGCAAGACCGCGAAAAACATCGCATCGGCACCATGGCGGTGCGGCCACATCTGCGCGGACAGCTCGGCGCCAAGGTCCCCCATCTCCGGCAGCACGTCGCGCGCATCCAGTTCTTCGATGTGAATCGCTGATCCCTCTGCGTGCCGTTGCACGGCGGCATCCACGATGCCCCTGGTCTCACGCAGATCCGGCGAGCAAGTCGAGTACACCACGACGCCACCTGGGCGCACCAGCTCCAACGCGGATTCCAGGAGCTCGGTTTGCAGCTGGTTAAGCTCCGCAATATCCGATTCGGCTTTGCGCCAGCGAGCTTCCGGGCGCCGGCGGAGCGCGCCTAGGCCGGAGCAGGGGGCGTCGACCAGCACGCGGTCGAAGCCTGGTTTCAGTCCTGGTGCTCGGCCGTCCGCTTGGTGCACGCGCACAGGCAGGTCCCCCACCGTCTTTTCCACCAAGGTGGCGCGATGCGGGGAGACTTCAACGGCATCGACTGTCGCGCCCTCAATTCGGGCGATGGCCCCCATAAGGGCGGCCTTGCCACCAGGTCCGGCGCACAGATCCAGCCAGCGTCCAGTGTCTTCACCACTGAGCTCGGCTTCCGTTACCGCGCGGGCAATGAGCTGCGAACCTTCGTCCTGGACCGCCGCTAGCCGTTGGCGAACCGGCTCTAGCGAACCAGGATCCCCGTGCTCAAGGTAGACCGCATAGGGAGAATAGCGGCCTTCCTCGCAACCGGTGATCAGGGCGAGTTCTTCGGCGGAGATCTCACCGGGGCGCGCTACCAAGTGCACAACGGGGCGTTGGGAGTCCGCCTCGAGTGCGAGCTCCAGCTCACGCGACTGGTCGGCGCTGAGCGCACCAGTGCCATCGGGTTCCAACACACCCAAGGCACGGCCGAAGGAGCGGGCAATCCACTCCGGATGGGCATGGCGGAAGGCCAAAGCAGCCACCTGACCTTGGGGAGCAAGCTGATCCAACCACGCTTGCGCCGGCGTACGGGTGATGGTGCGCATGATGCCGTTGGCAAAACCTTTAGCCTTGTCCTGACCAACTGCCTCCACGAGGCGCACGGTAGTATCGACCGCCGCGTGTGCCTCAACGCGGGTATAGAGCACCTGGTAGGTTCCCATTCGCAGGGCGGTGAGCACGTCGGGGGCGATAGCGTCGAGGCCACGAGAGGAGCACTCGGCGATGACGGCATCGAGCACGCCCTCGGTCCGCAGCGTGCCATAGGTTAACTCGGTGGCGAAGGCAGCATCGCGGCCACTGAGGCTATTGGCACGTACGGCTTTCGGCAGCGTGAGGTTGGCAAAGGCATCGTCTGCATCCACGCGTTGCAATACTTCGAAAGCCACCGCGCGTGGACGATCCACCCCGCAGCGCTGCGCGGCAGAAACCACCGAGGTCGACGGCGCTGGGCGCCGTGTATCGTGACGCTGACCGCCGCGACGCTCCCTGTTGCCCTTGGCAGTGCGTTTCGCACCGCCGCGTTGCTGCTTCCCACGCGGCGCGCGGTCTGCAGGATCGCCTGACTTGCTGCGGGATCTAAAACCTCCGCTCATGAGAACTTCACCTCATCCTCGCCGCCTTCTACTGACTGCGAAGACTGGTGCGCAAGCCCGCGGCCCCAGTCGGCGGCATTCATCATCTTCTTGCCTGGCGGTTGAATCTTTCCCAAACGAACCGGGGAGCTGCCAGTACCGACCATCACTTCCTTCTTGGACACGTGAACTTCACCCGGTTGCAATGCGGAAAGCGCGGAATGTTCAGTAAGGTCCTCAAGTTCTGTGGGTGGCACAGGTTCTACTGGACCGAGCTTTAAGCGTGACTGCCCCAGCAGGGTCCAAGCACCCGGCCCCGGGGTATGCGCGCGAATGTGGCGATCAACGGCCTCGGCGGGCGCAGTCCAGTCGATGCGGGCATCGTCGGTAGAGATCTTGTGCGCATAAGAGGCTTCACCTACCTGCGGCTGCGGCGCGATGCTGCCGTCTTCCAACCCATCCATGGTCCGCACGAGGAGCTCGCCACCGGCATAGGCCAGCCGCGTCAATAGGTCATCCGCGGTATCGGTGTCTTGGATGTCCTCGTCGATCGTGGCGAGGATGTCCCCAGTGTCCAGGCCTTGGTCGATGCGGAAGGTCGTAGCACCAGTGCGAGAATCCCCAGCCGCAATGGCTGCTTGCACCGGTGCCGCGCCACGCCACGCCGGGAGCAGGGAGAAGTGAAGGTTCACCCAACCGTGCGTCGGAAGGCTCAGCAAGTCCTCGGTGATCAGGTTTCCGTAGGCAACCACGGGGATAGCCTCGGGAGCAATGTCTGCTAGTCGTGCACGCAGGGCATCACCGTCCTCGGTGCCAGGCTTAAGTGTGGTCGGCGTGAGCACCTCGATACCGTGTTTTTCCGCCAGTGCCTTCACCGGACTTGGATGAACGGTGCGGCCACGGCCCCGGCGGGCATCAGGCCGAGTAATGACGGCGGCCACCTCATGGGGTGAGTCAATGAGCTTCTCCAAAGCCACAACTGCGGGCTCCGGGGTTCCGGCAAAAACAATACGCACTGCTAGAGCATGCCTTTCTCGTGTGAGAGTTTCTAAATCTAATGTTCAAAAATGAATCTGCTGTACTGCTGATTAAGCAGGGCTACGGCTATGCGTTGAACCACTCCGATTGGCGGATGGTTTTCATAGAGTCCTTCCGAAGCTCATCGCTCAGACGCTGCAAGAACAAGATCCCATCCAAGTGGTCCGTCTCGTGTTGGATACAACGCGCCATCAGCCCAGAGGCAAGCATGGAAATCGGGCGGCCGTGTGGGTCGAATCCGCGCAGAAGTACGGTAGAAAAGCGTTCAGTGGGCTGAGAAATGCCGGGGATGGACAAGCAACCTTCGGTCCCCAACTGCATGTCCTGGCCCACCGCTTCCCATACCGGGTTAATGACGGCACCGCGCAAACCATGCTGATAATGCGAGCAATCGAAGACAAAGATGCGCTTGGTCACACCGATCTGGTTGGCCGCTAAACCTACTCCCCCTGCGGCTTCCATTGTCTCCAGCATGTCCTGAGCCAAGCGTTCCAATGATGGCCCGAACTCGGTGATTTCCTCAGCTCTGGTGGTGAGGACCGGGTCGCCGTAGAGACGAACCTCTCGCACGGTCATAGTGGTACTCCTCGTGGTTGACGGTGTGGCACGTCGTGCGGGGGTTGTCGGCCTTGGCATTCCTTGCCTGCCCAGGGCCCTCCGCGCTCCTGCACCGAGAATAGTTCACCTTCCGCGGGAGGCGCTCGACAGGGGTGGAAAGGAGCGCAGCGTTAACCGATGTTTATCGGATCCACGGCGATACGCAGAGGCAAAACATCCTTGCGAGCGCTGCGCAAGGAATTGGCTGTGCGCAAGGCCTGGCCCAGCAGGGACCTCGGGCCCAGCGGGGTTCGAATTAGCAGACGCTGTGGTTCGCCGCCGCGCTCATGATCGTATTCACCCGGCAAGCTCACGCCAGGCGGCAACGGTACGGGCCCGAGAAGCTCCGCATGCTCCGGCAGTTCCGCTAGCTCCAGGAAGGCATCGAGGGAGGCGTCCGCCCCGTCGATCGCCGCCATATGCACCGCGGGCGGAAAGCGAACCTCGCGGCGCGCCTGCAACTCGGCCGCCGCGGCGCCCACCATGTCCCACCGGCTAAAGAAATCCACAAGCGGCAGCTGTTCATCAGCGGCGACGATAACGACACCACCCTCCTTGGCTGGCGCAACGAGGGTGGCCGCCGCGGCCCATGTGGCCAATGTGTCCTCCGTGGCGCGCAGATCCTGGCGGCCGAGCAACGCCCCGGTTTCCACAAGGAGCGCAGCCCCGTACATCCCGCCTTTCGCTACGCGCGGCTCCGCGCCGGGTGTCGCGATGACGAGCGCGGGCGCGTCTGGGATTTCATCTACGACGGTGGATCCACCGGATTGAATCACGCGTGTATTGGGAAAGGCCCGGCCCATCTCTTCTGCGGTGCGCTCGGAGCCCAACACGATGGCGCGCAACCGCGGTGAGCCGCACTCCGAACAGCGGTAATGCGCGTCAACGCGCCCGCACCACCGACACGTGGGCAGCGCCGCAGAATCGGTCGACTCGTGCTTCGAGCCGCGAGCGCAAGGCAGACCTAAGGGACCGTTGCAATGACGACACCGTGCAGGAGATGCACACTGCCCACAGGCGAGGATTGGGGCATAGCCCTTGCGCGGGACTTGAACAAGGACGGGCTCGCCCCGGTCGAGGGCTGCGCGCGTGGCTTGGAAGGCGGGGCCGCTTACCGACGTCGTGCCTCCCCGCATATGGCGGGCCACGTTGACGCCATACGCACCCACCGCAACGATTTCGGGGCGCCTATCTTCCAGTGTGTTCGCGGCGGGTAGAAGATCGTGGGCCCACCCCGATTCAACGAGTAGTTGGGCCTCCGCGGTGCGGGCGTGGCCGGCGAGGATAAGGCTGCAACCTTCCTGCGCGGAGCGTGTGCTCAGCACTTCCCTGGAGTGAACATAGGGCTTGAGGTTGTCAACCAAGCTATCGTCGCCATCGTTGAGCAAGACGGCCAATTGGAGGCCCTTGACCGGGGCGAAGGCGGCGGAGCGCGTCCCGATGACGATTCGGGCTTGACCCGTCAACGCCGATAGATAGCGGCGATAGCGTGCCTGGGGGCCGGTGCTGTGCGCGAGCACCGTGATTTGTTTGGCAGAGACGTGGCGGCGAAAGGCCTCCTCGAGCTGATCCAGGTCCTTCTGGTCCGGTACGACCATGAGCACGCCGCCGCCTTGGAGCGCCACACTGGTGCCCAGCGCTGCCAGCGCGCTTGCCCAATCCTCCCCCGGCGCTATCTGCCATGCTGCACGCGCAATATGGCCCGACAGCACCGAGTCCACGAAGGACTCGCCATGCTGGTACCCGGACCACGCAGAGAGATCCGGGTGCTCCGCTGTACCTAATTCTTCCCACGGTGTATCGACATCCGCTTCCTCAGCCTTGGCATGCCGCGCCGGGATGGCGGCGCGGATGATATCGGAGCGCACGCCGCCATAACGGGCTGCAAGGGATTCGATGAGCGCCGACATTTCCGGCGAGTACACCGCAAAGGGGGAAATCACGCGATCGATATAGCGAAGCGATCCAGCGAAGTCGGAATCGCTGGCGCGGGAGAGCAGGATGGCGTCGACCAGCCGGCCATTGAAGCGAATGCGCACGCGTACGCCTGGCTGGGCGGCCTGCGAATCCGATTCATCGATGAGGTAGTCGAATTCGCGGTCCAGGTGCGCTACCCCCAACAAAGGCAACACCCGCGCGACCGGTTGCTGGGCGGCGGGTGTCTTCTTGGGCATAGCGCCCGATTCTACAGGCCGGCGGCGCGGCGCAAGTCGACAGCCCGCGAGGTGTCCTCCCACGGAAGGTCAACATCGGTGCGGCCAAAGTGACCGTAGGCCGCGGTTTGACGGTAGATCGGGCGCTGCAGGTTGAGCTCGCGGATAATGGCGGCGGGGCGCAGATCAAAAACCTTGTCCACCGCAGCCTGAATGTCGGCATCGCTCAAACCGGCTTGAGCAGTGCCGAAGGTCTCGACATAGAGACCAACCGGCTTCGCGCGACCAATAGCGTATGCAACCTGCACTTCGGCGCGGTCGGCCAGACCGGCGGACACGATGTTCTTAGCTACCCAACGCATAGCGTAGGCGGCTGAGCGGTCCACCTTGCTCGGGTCCTTGCCGGAGAAGGCACCGCCACCGTGGCGGGCCATGCCGCCGTAGGTATCGACGATGATCTTGCGCCCAGTCAGGCCTGCATCACCCATTGGCCCGCCAAGAATGAAGGAACCAGAGGGGTTGATGAGTAGCTCGGTGTCGTCGGTGTAGTACTTGCTCAGGTCCGCATCGTTGACGACCCACTCGACTACATGGGTACGAAGCTGTTCCGCGAGCCAGTCCTGGGTCACCTCCGGATCATGCTGGGTGGAGATGACAATCGTCTCTAAGCGAGTCGGCACATCGTTCTCGTCATATGCAAAGGTGACCTGGGTCTTGCCATCTGGGCGCAGGGAAGGAACGATGCCTTCCTTGCGGACCTGGGTGAGGCGACGCGAAAGGTGGTGTGCCGTAGAGATCGGCAGCGGCATGAATTCTGGAGTCTCATTCGTTGCGTAGCCGAACATGAGGCCCTGGTCGCCAGCGCCATATTGATCGTCGTCCTCAAACTGGCCCGAGCGAACCTCGGTTGAGGCGTCCACTCCGGCGCCAATCTCTTGGGATTGCTCACCAATCGCTACGTTGACTCCGCAGGTGTGGCCGTCAAATCCCACGTCGGAGGAAGTAAACCCGATCTCCACGAGGGTCTTGCGTACAATCTGCGGGATCTCCACATACCCGGAGGTGCGCACCTCACCCACGACGTGAACTTGGCCCGTGGTGACAAGAGTCTCCACGGCGACGTGTGCGTTTGGGTCTTCCTTAAGAAGGGCGTCAAGAATGGCGTCCGAGATAGCGTCACAAATCTTATCCGGGTGACCTTCTGTCACGGATTCGCTGGTAAAAAGACGTACCGCCTGAACAGCTGTTTCAGTCACAAATCTTCCTTAAACTAGTTCTGCGCGCCGTGGGCAAGGCAGCGCCTATCCCACGTCCCGGCTAATAACACCGCCCCATCGTAGACCAAGCGGTCTACAGCTGCAAGAACGAGCGCTACCTTTCCAGAATTTCATTCACCACGTTAAGTATCTGGGCGGCTACAACCTGCTTCGATCCCGGTTCAACCTCCACCGGATCAGCACCCTTCCGAAGGATCCACCCTGCACTCGTTGGCTGTCCGAAGACCTTGCCCTCCCCAACCTCGTTGGCCATGAGTACATCGCACCCCTTCTTCACGAATTTTTGCTGGGCGTACTCGAGCACGCTCGTGTGTGCATCCCCGGTCTCCGCTGCAAAACCGACGATGATGGCATCGCGCTTCAAGTCCCCATTCTCGCGGCGTTCCACCAACCCCTTGAGGATATCTGGGTTCTCCACCAACTCGAGATGAGCTAAGTCCTCGTCAGCGGCCCCCTTCTTCATCTTGGAGTCCGCGACGGAAGCCGGCCGATAGTCTGAAACAGCTGCAGCCATGATGACGATATCCGCATCCGCTGCTTCAGCGTTCATTGCCTTGTGCATATCGCGAGTGGAAGTCACCCGCACAACGGAGGCGCCTGATGGAATCGGAAGCGCGTCAGTATTGCCGGCAACGATAGTTACATCTGCACCGCGCTGCGCGGCTACTTCTCCCAAGGCAAAGCCCTGGCGACCAGAGGAACGATTGCCCAGATACCGCACCGGATCTAGGTTCTCCTGCGTTCCCCCGGCAGAAATCACGACCTTTAGCCCGTGCCAATCATGATCTACGCGGTGGCCAGCCATAATCGTGCGGGCAAACTCCGCTATCTGCCCCGGTTCCGGCAAGCGGCCTGCGCCGGAATCAACGCCGGTGAGCCGCCCATGGGCCGGTCCCATCACGATAACGCCGCGACGACGCAATGTCGCCACGTTGTCTTGCGTCGCGGGATTGAGCCACATCTCCGTGTGCATAGCTGGGGCAATGATGACAGGACACGTAGCAACCAGCACAGAGGCGCTCAGCAGATCATCGGCGCGGCCACAAGCCAGCCGAGCGATCAAGTCAGCGGTAGCTGGGGCGATGACGACGGCATCGGCCTGCTGCCCCAGCGCGACATGCTGCACCTCATCAACAGCATCGAAAACGGTAGTCGAGACCGGATGCCCTGACAGGGCCTCGAAGGTGGCTGCACCGACGAAATTTAACGCGGCTTCTGTAGGAATCACGCGGACATCATCGCCGTGCTCCGTGAAGTCCCGAATCAGATGACACGCTTTATAGGCGGCGATTCCGCCAGCCACACCGACAAGGATGCGACGCGGCTGCGTGGTTCCGCCTGCACCCGGTGAAGCCGCCTCTGCGGGAGCCGAGGCAGTGCTGCTCTCTGGACTATCTGGGGTTTGCTGTACATCCTTCACTCGGACGATAGTACCCAAGACACAACAAACCCACCCAAGCGCCTCAAGCGACACTAGGGTGGGTCTATTTCGGAATACGCGCTAGGCTGCTGCCTTCACGGGGCGAAGGCTAGTTGCCTTCCTCGTGGTCCAGCAGGCCGGCGTCGATCTCGCGCAGTGCGATGGACAGCGGCTTCTCGCCCGGCTCCGGGGTCACCAGCGGTCCGACGAACTCGAAGACGCCTTCGTCCTGTTCCTTGTAGTAGCTGTTGATCTGACGTGCGCGCTTAGCGGCGAAGATCACCAGGGCGTACTTAGACGAGACCTTGCCCAGCAGCTCATCGATAGGCGGGTCAGTGATACCCGTCGGCGGATCGAATACTGGCTCCGGCTTTGCGGCCTCAGAATTGGCAGGTGTGGTCACGTTGGTCACATGCACCTTTACTGTTGGTAGATGGTCAAAATCGTGGTCTATCCACGCAGGATAGCACTAATTGCAGCAACGGCCTCATCGAGATTGTCATTGACAACGATGTGGTCGAACTCTTTTTGCGCGGCAAGTTCCGTTTCTGCGGTGTGCAAACGGCGGTCAATCACATCCTGTGGCTCGGTACCGCGCCCAGTCAGGCGCTCCACCAAAACCTCCCAGGACGGTGGGGCCAGAAACACGGTTTCCGCCTCCGGCATCGCCGCCTTCACGTTGCGGGCGCCTGCAAGATCAACCTCCACCAACACTGGGCGACCAGCCAACATCGCTTCCCTAACGGGTTGAGCCGGCGTACCAGAACGCTGCAAACCACCGTGGATCTCTGCCCATTCGAGCATGTCTCCGGCGTCTATGTGTTCCTGGAAAGCCTCCGGGGAGACAAAGAAGTAGTCCACCCCATCAGACTCGCCGGGGCGGGGTTGGCGCGTCGTCATCGAGACGCTGAAGTAAAGGTTGTCTACATCATCGCGCAGGCGCGAAACCACAGTGGACTTACCCACAGCGGACGGCCCGGCCAGAACGACCAGGCGCCCGCGTGCAGTTTCGTCAGCCATTGCGCTAATTACTCGCCGTAGCCGAAACGCTCGAGCAGGGCGCGGCGCTGACGGTCACCCAGGCCACGCAGGCGGCGGGTCTGAGCAATCTCCAGGTCCTCCATGATTTCCTTAGCCTTGACCTTGCCAACCTTCGGCAGAGCCTCGAGAAGCGCGGAGACCTTGGTCTTACCGATGATCTCATCGGTCTCGGCCTTCTCCAGAACTTCCTGCAGGTTGGTCTCGCCGCGCTTCAGCGCAGCCTTGAGCTCAGCGCGAGCCTTGCGAGCCTCAGCGGCCTTTGCGAGAGCTTCTTTGCGCTGCTCATCTGTCAACTTGGGAAGGGCCACGGGTTTCCTCCGATTTCATTAGTACGAACATTGTCATCTGATGGCTAACACCAGAATCTCGGCTCACGGTGGGAAGATTTCCCCAGCGCGGGGTAGCTTTTGCTACCGCCGCGAACCGACTTCTGGCAATCCTAGCACTGGTCTGTACGCGATGACGTAACCCGGCCCCTTTCTACTAAAGGTTCCTGCACGTCAACGCACATGCCTTAAACAAAATACCAGGTAAACGGCGCGCCTGTTAATCCAGCGCGCCGTTTGAGACCGAGCTCTTTAGTCTCGGAATTCAGCAGCCGTATCAATTACGGCTTTGCGCAGGTCAGCAACGTCTGGACCTGCCGAAAGGATGGCTCGAGAGACGTTGGCAAAGCCCAGCTCGGGTGCCGCGGAGGTGAGTTGCCTAACATCAGCTGGAGTCGCGCCCTGCGCGCCCACGCCCGGAAGAAGAACCGGACCATGTAAAAGGTCTAATACCGGCGGCGCGTCGAGTGTCGCACCGACAACCACTCCGAGCGCTCCCACAGCGTCATCCGTGGCCATTGCCGCGACATTGCGCTGTCCGAGTTCATCAACGACGCGCTGCGCGACGCTGCGGCCATCGACGCTCAGCGATTGCAACGCTACGGCCTCCGGGTTGGAGGTCGCCGCAAGGACGAAGACACCAGCACGGGTCTTTTCCGCAATATCGAAGACAGGACTCAACGCTCCCACACCGAGGTAAGGCGATACCGTCACCGCGTCCGCGCGCAACGGCGAGTCCTCCCCCAGCCAGGCCTCGGCATAACCAGCCATGGTGGAGCCGATATCGCCGCGTTTAGCATCGGCCAGACTCAGGCAGCCTTGCTCGCGCAGCGCCGCCAGGACCTCTTCGAGGACGGCGAAACCGCGCGAACCACAGCGCTCAAAGAACGCCACTTGCGGTTTGACTACAGCTGCCGTATCGGCGAATGCCTCTACGCAACGCATACTGAAGGTGCGCAGTCCGTCGACATCGACTGACAGGCCCCACGCCTCCAGGAGGTGTGGGTGTGGGTCAATACCTACGCACAGACGCCCTCGTTGCCTACCCGCGGCGACAAGGCGATCGCCAAAGGTAGGTGCAGCATTAGTTGACTGGGTCATGCTTGAGCTCCTGCAGCGCGCGTACCTTAAGATCGCCCTGGCGCAGCGCCTCGATGCCCTGCACCGCCGCGGTAACGCCCTGGACGGTCGTCACCAGCGGAACCCCGACGGATACTGCCGCGGCGCGAATGTCATAGCCGTCGTGGCGTGCACCGGCGGAACCGGCCGGGGTGTTGAGGATGAGGTCGACCTTGCCTGCCAGGATGGCGTCGACGATGGACTCTTGTCCCTCCTCAGCCTCGGAGACCTTGACTGCCACCTCGCACTCCACGCCATTGCGACGCAGCATCTGCGCGGTGCCTGCCGTGGCGACGATGGTGTAGCCCATGTAGGCCAGGCGCTGAATCGGGAAGATCAGCGTGCGCTTGTCGCGGTTGGCCACGGACACGAAGACCGTGCCCTCCGTCGGCAGCTCGCCGAAGGCGGCCATCTCACCTTTGGCATAGGCTGCGCCGAAGTTGTCGGCCAAGCCCATGACCTCACCGGTGGACTTCATCTCCGGAGAGAGCAGCGTGTCAAGCAGCTGACCGTCCGGGCGGCGGAAGCGGTTGAACGGCAGCACGGCTTCCTTAACCGCAATCGGGTGCTCAATGGGCAGGGAGCCGCCGTCATAGGTGGACGGGATGATTCCCTCATCCTTGAGCTGCGCGATGGACGCGCCGAGCATGACGCGCGCTGCGGCCTTAGCCATCGGTACACCGGTGGCCTTGGACACGAACGGCACCGTGCGAGACGCGCGCGGGTTGGCCTCAATGACGTAGAGGGTGTCGTCCTTAAGCGCGTACTGGACATTCATCAGGCCCTTGACGCCGATACCGTGCGCTAGACGACGCGTCGACTCCCGCACCTTTTCAATATCCTCCGGGCCGAGGGTCATCGGCGGCAAGGCGCAAGAGGAGTCGCCGGAGTGGATACCCGCCTCCTCGATGTGCTCCATGACTCCGCCGAGGTAGACCTCCTCGCCGTCGCACAGCGCATCGACGTCGATCTCGATGGCGTTGTCGAGGAAGCGGTCCACCAACACCGGGTGATCCGAGGTGATCTCGGTGGCGCGCTCGATGTAGTCACGCAGGGAGTCTTCGTCATAGACAATCTCCATGCCGCGGCCGCCCAGCACGTAGGACGGGCGGACCAGCACTGGGTAGCCGATGCTCGCGGCGACCTCGCGGGCCTCATCGAAGGAGGTGGCGGTACCGAAGTCCGGTGCTGGAAGCTCGGCAGCGGCAAGCACCTTACCGAACTCGCCGCGGTCTTCCGCCAGGTCGATGGCGGCGGCAGAGGTTCCGACGACCGGAACGCCCGCGGCGGTCAGGCGCTCGGCCAAGCCCAACGGAGTCTGCCCGCCCAGCTGGACGATGACACCGGCAACCTCACCACAGGCGGCCTCTGCGTGGTAGACCTCCATGACATCTTCGAAGGTCAAGGGCTCGAAGTAGAGGCGGTCTGCAGTGTCGTAGTCCGTCGATACGGTCTCCGGGTTGCAGTTGACCATGACCGTCTCATAGCCCTCGCGGGAGAGCTCCAGCGCGGCATGCACGCAGGAGTAGTCAAACTCAATGCCTTGACCGATGCGGTTCGGGCCGGAGCCCAAGATGATGACCTTGCCCTTGGTCTTTTCGGAGCTGGCTCGAACCTCGGATTCCGCGTTCGGATCCATCTCGTAGGTGCTGTAGTGGTAAGGGGTTTGAGCCTCGAACTCGCCCGCACAGGTATCAACGGTCTTGTAGACCGGGCGAATACCCAGGGACCAGCGCAGGGAACGCACGCCATCCTCACCGGCGAACTCCGGACGAAGCGCGGCAATCTGGGCATCTGAGAGGCCAAAGACCTTGGCGCGGCGCAACAACTGCGCGTCGAGCACTGGGGCGTTCTCGAGCTCCTCGCGGAACTGCACGAGTGCTTCGAGCTCCGCCAAGAACCACGGGTCCAGGTGGGAGTGCTCGTGGAGCTGCTCAACGGTAGCACCCAAACGCAGCGCCAGCTCGATGTCGTACATACGGCCCTCGGTCGGGCGCTCTAGATCCTTGAGCACGGCGTCGAGGTCGGTGGCGCGCTCACCGGCGAAGTACTCATCCGGCTTGGTCCAGAAGCCAGAAGGCTTGCCTTCCAGCGAGCGCATGACCTTATTGAGGCCGGAGATGTAGTTGCGGCCAATGCCCATGGCCTCGCCCACAGACTTCATCGTGGTGGTCAGGGTGTCATCGGCGCCCGGGAACTTCTCGAAGGCAAAGCGAGGGGCCTTGACGATGACGTAGTCCAGCGTGGGCTCGAAGGCGGCCGGGGTCACGCCGGTGATGTCGTTGCGCACCTCGTCCAGGGTGTAGCCGATAGCCAGCTTGGCGGCCAGCTTGGCAATCGGGAAGCCGGTGGCCTTGGAGGCCAGCGCCGAAGAGCGGGACACACGCGGATTCATCTCGATGGTGATGATGCGGCCGTCATCCGGGTTTACAGCGAACTGGATATTGCAGCCGCCGGTGTCGACGCCGACCTCGCGGATGATGGCGATACCCTGGTCGCGCATCTTCTGGTACTCGCGGTCAGTCAAGGTCAAGGCCGGGGCCACGGTGACGGAGTCACCGGTGTGGACGCCAAGGGCGTCGACGTTCTCGATGGAGGCGATGACCACGACGTTATCGTCACCATCGCGCATGAGCTCGAGCTCGAACTCCTTCCAGCCCAGGATGGACTCCTCGATGAGGACGTTCGCTTCCGGCGAGGCGGCCAGGCCGCCGCCGGCGATACGGTCGAGGTCCTCCTCGTTGAAGGCCAGACCAGAGCCCAGACCGCCCATCGTAAACGATGGGCGTACAACGACCGGGAGGCCGAGCTCGGCGACGGTCTCGTGGACCTCTTCCATGGTGTGGCACACGCGGGAGCGCGCGGATTCGCCGCCGATGGAGGCCACGATGTCCTTGAACTTCTGGCGGTCCTCGCCGCGCTCGATGGCGTCGATATCGGCACCGATGAGCTCGATATCGTACTTCTTCAGGATGCCCAGGCGGTCCAGCTGTACGGCGGCGTTGAGGGCGGTCTGGCCACCGAGGGTTGCCAGGACGGCGTCGATAGGATTGCCCTCTTCTTTTTCCTTCTGGAAGATCTTCTCGATGAACTCGGGTTCGATGGGTTCCACGTAGGTGTGGTCTGCGAACTCCGGGTCGGTCATAATCGTTGCCGGGTTGGAATTGACCAGCGTGACGCGCAGGCCTTCCTCCTTGAGCACGCGGCAGGCCTGGGTGCCGGAGTAATCGAACTCACAGGCCTGGCCAATAACGATCGGGCCGGAGCCGATAACCAGGACGTGATTGATGTCGTTGCGCTTTGGCATTAGTTTCTTCTTCCTCTTCCTGGTTGCGTTCTACTTGTTCGGGGACTTCTCAGTCATGAGCTCGATGAACTGGTCAAAGAGCGGGTTAGCATCGTGCGGACCGGCGGCGGACTCGGGGTGGTACTGCACGGAGTAGGCCATGCCGTTCTTGAGCGCTACGCCCTCGATGGTGTTGTCGTTGAGGCAGGTGTGGGACACAACTGCCGGGCCGAAGTCAGTATCGAACTCCTCGCCCGCCGGGTTCTCCTTGCCCGAAGGGCTGGCCAGGGCGAAGCCGTGGTTCTGGGAGGTGATGTCGATCTTGCCGGTGAGCTGGTTGCGCACCGGGACGTTGATGCCGCGGTGGCCGAACTTCAGCTTGTAGGTGTCCATACCCAGCGCGCGGCCGAGGATTTGGTTGCCAAAGCAGATGCCAAAGAAGGGGTACTTGGCAGCAAGGATATCGCGCACGATGCCCACCATGGTATCGGCGGTAGCCGGGTCGCCCGGACCGTTGGAGACAAACACGCCATCCGGGTTGTACTGCTTGATCTTCTCGAAGGGGGTGTTGGCTGGAACCACGATGGTCTCGATGCCGCGCTCGGCGAAATTCTTCGGGGTTGCGGTCTTAACACCCATGTCATAGGCCACGACGGTGAAGCGCTTCTCCCCTACAGCTGGGAAGGTGTAGACCTCATCGGTCGAGACTTCTTCGGACAGGTCAAGACCTGCCATGGATGGCTGATTCTTGACCTCAGCGATGAGCTCCTCGACGTCCCGCTCAGCTGCCTCGCCGGAGAAGATACCGGCCTTGATGGAACCGTGGTTACGCAGGTGACGCACCAGGGTACGGGTATCAATTCCGCCGATGCCGATGATTCCCTGCTTCTCCATCTCCTCCGGCAGGGAACGGGCGGCGCGCCAGTTGGAAACACGGCGGGCAAGGTCACGGATAACCAGGCCGGCAACCCAAATCTGGTCGCCGTGGGACTCGCTGTCCTCATCGTTCCAGCCGGTGTTACCAATCTGGGGCGCGGAGGCCACGACGATCTGACGGTGATAAGACGGGTCAGTCATGGTCTCTTGGTAGCCAGTCATGGCGGTAGTAAAGACGGCCTCGCCCAGGGTTGTGCCCGTGGCACCGAAGCCGAAGCCACGGAAAGTGCGGCCATCGGCGAGGACCAAGATGGCGGGAGTGGTGCTAGTGGAAGTCACTGTGCGTTAAACCTTTCAGTGAATTTGTCGGTGAAGGGTTGGTTGTGTTGGCTATGAGCGTTGGGTACTCGGGTTGAGCAACTCTGACTCTCGATTATCCCGATTATTCGTCTGCCTCGTCACCACTTTCAGCAGAGAGGTCGTAGGTCACCGCGCCGCGCAGGATGGTGTAGGTAACGCGCGCGCCAAACTCCTCCCCCTCATAGGGGTTGTTCTCCGACTTCGAGGCCAGGCGAGTGGAATCTGATACCCACTCATGTTCCGGATCAACGATGGTGAGGTTGGCCGGCTCGCCGACCGCAATCGGGCGACCATGGCCGGGCAGGCGGGTAATCTCCGCCGGACGCTCCGACATGACGCGAGCAACGAAGCGCCAATCCGCCAGACCGGTGGCGACAAAGAGCTTGGCGATGACCGCCAGGGAGGATTCAAGTCCCAACATGCCCGGCTTGGCGTGCTCGAACTCGACACACTTGTCTTCGCTGCCGTGCGGGGCGTGGTCCGTTGCCACGACGTCGATAAGCCCGTCGAGCAATGCCTGGCGCAGGGCCAGGGTGTCGGATTCCTCGCGCAGCGGTGGGTTGACGCGGAAGACGCCGTCGTAGGTCACCAGCTTGTCATCGGTCAGCAAAAGGTGGTGCGGGGTCACCTCAGCAGTCAGCGGAATCCCCTGTTCCTTGGCCCACTTGAGCAGCTCGACTGTGCCCTTCGTCGAAGCGTGGCAGATGTGCATGCGGTTGCCGTAGTCACGCGCGAGCAGTGCGTCGCGCGCCACGATCGATTCCTCAGCCACGCGCGGCCAGCCGCGCAGACCGAGGCGGGCGGCAACCTCGCCCTCATGGGCACTCGCGCCTTCGGTCATCCGGTGATCCTCCGCGTGCTGGGCCAGCAGGACGTCGAGCCCCTTGGCGTATTCCAAGGCACGGCGCATGAGCTGCGGGTCTTGGACACACTTGCCGTCGTCGGAGAACATGCGCACCTTGGCATCCGAGCGGGCCATCATGCCGAACTCGGTCAGCGTTTTACCCTCCAAGCCCTTCGTGATGGAGCCAACCGGATGGACGTCGCACAAACCGCGCGCCTGTCCCTTGGCCCAAACGGACTCCGCGATGATCGGCTGGTCCGTGACCGGGGAGGTATTCGCCATGGTGAACACGGCAGTAAACCCTCCCTTGGCGGCGGCCCGCGAGCCGGTCTCGATGGTTTCTGTGTCCTCGCGGCCTGGCTCACGCAGGTGGACGTGCATGTCCACCAGGCCCGGCAGCAGCACGTTGCCGCCCCCGTCGATGGTGCGGTCGACGCCTTCCGCTGGGGTGATGTCGGTGGCGCCGATCGCCTCGATGACGCCATCCTTGATCAGGATGTTAGTGGGTTCCCCTTCCCCATAGGGGCGAACATTGGTGATGAGCAAGGTGCCCGCCGCGGGAGCAGAGAGCACGCCGGTGTCTGGATAAGTAGTCATGGTTTCTGAAAAGCTCTCCTCGTTGATTTATGAGATAACTCGTTTTAGATACCGGCGTTCTCGCCGTTGGTGAGCAGCGTAAAGAGGGTGGCCATGCGCACGTGGACACCGTTGTGGACCTGCTGGAGCACCGCGGTGTTGTCATAGTCAGCCACCGCGTAGTTGATTTCCATGCCGCGGACCATGGGGCCCGGGTGCATGATGATGGCGTCCTTCTTCATGGCAGCAGCGCGGTCCTTGGACATCCCGTAAAGAGCTGCATACTCGCGGTGCGAGGGGAAGAAGCCGCCGTTCATACGCTCTGCTTGGACGCGCAGCATCATGACGACATCAGCCTTGGCCACCTCGGAGTCGAAGTCATGGGAGACGCGCACCGGCCAGGTGTCGACGCCAAAGGGCAGCAGCGTCGGCGGAGCGACAAGCGTAACCTCAGCGCCCAACGTCGACAGCAGGTCCACGTTGGAGCGCACGACGCGGGAGTGCAGGCAGTCACCGACGATGGTGACGTTCAGGCCCTCGAAGCCGGTGCCAGAGGCGGAGCGATCCGTACCAAGGTGTAGGCGCTGGCGCATCGTGACGGCGTCGAGAAGCGCCTGCGTGGGGTGCTGGTGGGCACCATCGCCGGCGTTAATCACGCTCGGTCCCTGTCCTCCCGGTGCTACCCAACCGGCCAGCTGCTGCGCCGCGCCGGAGGAAGGATGGCGGATGATGATGGCATCGGCGCCGATGGAGGTCAGCGTCAGCCCAGTGTCCTTGAGGGACTCGCCCTTCTTCACCGAGGACGTCGAGGCAGACAGGTTGATGACATCCGCCGACATCCACTTTCCCGCCGTTTCAAAGGAAGAGCGAGTACGGGTGGAGTTCTCATAGAACAACGTAAACACGGTTCGCCCGCGCAGAGTCGGCAGCTTCTTAACTTCGCGGCCGTCCAAGGCTTCCCGGAAACGGTCGGCCTCATCCATGAGCCCGAGGATTTCCTCGGCGCTGTGGTCGGCGATATTGATGAGGTGCTTCATTTATGCCTCCTTGCCGGGCTGTGCAGTGAAGCGGGTAAGAATGACGGCATCCCGGCCGTCGATGTCGGCGTTGTAGACGGTGACGTCCTCGTCGCGCGCAGTGGGGATATTCTTGCCCACGTAATCGGCGCGGATAGGCACCTGGCGGTGTCCGCGGTCCACGAGGACGGCAAGTTGGATGATGTCGGGGCGCCCGATATCTGCCAGGGCATCTAACGCAGCGCGGATGGTGCGGCCGGAATACAGCACATCATCAACAAGGATGACCGTGGCGCCGTTGATACCACCGGCTGGGACTGTGGTGGGCTGCAATGCCCGGTGCGGGCGGGCATATAGATCGTCGCGATACAACGTGATGTCAAGGGAGCCCCAGGGAACCTCCACCCCGGAGAATTCCTCAATCTTTTCGGCAAGGCGCTGCGCTAAAGGCACGCCACCAGAGGGAATGCCTAAGAGCAGGACCCGAGGAGATTCACTCGAATCAAGCGCCGTTTTCTCAATGATCTGGTGCGCGATGCGTGCGACAGTACGCGCGACGTCTTTCGAGCTCAGCAGCTCGTTGGACTCCGCGTGGGTGCCGGTTTCACTCATCGTGACCTCCTTCCCCGCCTCACGGTGCGGTCTTTAAAGGATGTCGGACAATGGTTAATAGGACTTGTCTATGCTTGAAAGCCAGCACCAACCATAGCACTCTTCATCCGTGCTGTATACGCCCTCGCACCCCCGAATTTTCTGAGGCAGGTCCATAGACAGTGAGTTTTACTACCCAGCACGTTGTTCCAGCCCCGCGCGAAGAGGTATGGCAATGGCACACCCGCCCCGGGGCGCTCGCCCGCCTCACCGCGCCATTTGGATTCATGTCTCCCCTGCAGCAGGCAGAGTCACTGGCCGACGGAACATCGGTCTTGAGCTTGCCTGGCGGCCTGAAATGGGTTGCCCGGCATGATTTGAGTAGGTACCAGCCGCGGCGTTCCTTTGCGGATGTGTGCATCAACGCCCCCTTCCGTTCGCTGGCCAACTGGCGCCATGAACACCTCTTTGAGGATCACCCGGAAGGCACGCTCATCACCGACAAGGTGGACACACGCATTCCCACGGGTGCGGTGGAGTCGGTCTTTGCCTACCGCCAGCAACAGCTCATCGAAGACTTTCGCTTTGCCCAACGGCTCGGTGAGCTCAACGCCGAGCCCCGCACTATAGCGATTACGGGAACACACGGGACGGTTGGCGCTGCTGTAGCCTCGCAACTCGGCACCTTGGGTCATACCGTCGTGCCTCTAGTGCGCTCCTCCCCGGGCGCCGGCGAACGCTTGTGGCGCCCAAACATTCCCGCCAAGGATTTATTGGAGGGAATCGATGTTCTCATCCACCTAGCCGGGGAGCCAATCTTCGGTCGTTTTAACACCGCTCACAAGGAGGCGATCCGGGATTCGCGCGTGGGCCCCACTCACCTGTTGGCCCAGCTTGTAGCCCAGACACCGTCCGTGTCAGCGATGGTCTGCGCCTCCGCCATCGGCATCTACGGTCCGGACCGGGGCGACGAGGATCTCACCGAAGAATCGGAGCGTGGGGATGGTTTCCTCGCCGACGTCGTGGGGGCGTGGGAGGAGGCCTGCGCGCCGGCGCGCGAGGCGGGAAAGCGCGTGGTGAACCTGCGCACCGGCATAGTGCAATCAGCCAACGCGGGTATCCTCCCGCTGCTACGTGCATTGTTTTCTACTGGACTCGGCGGCGCGTTCGGCAAGGGCACCATGTGGAATAGCTGGGTTGCACAGGACGATCTTTCAGACATGTTTGTCCGCGCCGCACTCGACCCAGAGTCGCAGGGCGCGATCAACGGGGTCTCCCCGCAGCCGGTGCTCAACCGAGACTATGTCGACGCCCTCGGCGCCCTGCTCCACCGTCCCACCTTCATCCCCATTCCCAGCGTCGGGCCCGCCCTGCTGCTGGGTAAGGAAGGCGCACGCGAGCTCGCACTGGCTAACCAGAAGGTGGTGCCCAGCCGGCTGGAGAATCTGGGCCACGTCTTCCGCTACCCAGAGCTAAAACCAGCGCTTGCCCACGAACTCGGCGGCGAACAGCTCGTCGATGCCCCCACCTGCGCACCCGAGGAGGACGGCTCCGGTAGTGTCGGGGCCGGAAAAGATTAAGAAATATGTAGCAAGTAGCAAAGTGAGTAGAAGAATTGACGGACACCACTAATCACGACGACACGCAGCAGCGCCAGCTGCAGCCCGACACCCCCATCGAGGAGGTCACCCTCGAGCGCATCGCGGAGATCTTTGAGTCAGAGAACTTGGAGTACCGCATCGAAGAGCAAAAGACCCAGGACGGCCAGACGGTCAACCTTCTGCGCACCGGTTTCTCCAACGCCGCCATTGCCTTCCAGCTCGTTGGCTCCTCACTCATCGTCGATTCCGTGTGGCGCGGCTCGGTCCCCGCCTCTGAGGGACCTGCGCTCCTCATGCACATCAACGCGTGGAACCAGGACCATTTCACCCCGACTTTCCGCTTCTTCGAGGCGCCCGACAACGCCCTGGCGGTGTCTGGTGCGCGTGATCTCGACGTGACACATGGCGCCTCCCGCAACCAGCTTGGCGCGTTCGTCATGTCTACCTTGGATGCCGTGTTGCAGTCCTTCGAGTGGATTGAACAGCAGTACCCGCAGCTCGTTACCTGGAAGGAGCACAACCATGACTAATCCGACAACCACCGCCGCCGAAGACCCGCACGCACTGCCGGAGGTCACCCTCGACCGCATCATCGAGGCGATGAAGACCTTCGACATCGAACTCGAGCCAGTCACCGGCCGCGACGATGCCGCCACTGCAAACCTCAACGGTCTGCCCTGCATGTTCGCCGTGTTGGAGAGCGTTGCCATCGTGCGCTGTGATGTGCCGACGGACGTCAACTACGCCAAGGCTGATGCAGGCCTTTTCCTGGCGGCCAACCAGATCAACTCCGTGGCCATGGGTGCCCGCGCGGTGATCGCGGACTTCGACGGCATGCTCCTCGTTCGCACTGAGGCCGACCTTCCGTGCGCGGCCGGGATGACCGACGAACAACTCGCAGCCGCACTGCGCGCCTCCGTGGACGGCGTCATCAACGCCCAGAACGCCATGGTCGCCGCCGCCGAAGAAATGGCCAAGCTCGGGTCCGAGTCCGCCGCGCAGGCAGGCGAGGGATCCGAGGACGCCCAGGGTGAACAGCAGTGACCGATCTCCACGTGGTTGAGCCGGTCACCATCGACCGGTTGGCGCAGTTGTGCGAGCTTATCGACGCCGACTATGCCCTCGTCGAGGCAGCACCGGAAGCCACCGAGGACGCTGACACTGGCGACACCGCATCCGCGCGGCGCGTGCTGCAGACCGGTGTCCCCCATATCGCTGTGCACTGTGACCTCGACGCCGAGGGCGACGTGTTGAGCGCCTTCGCTTCCTGGGAAGGCACGCTTCCCGCGCACTTGGAGCAGGACGTGGCTGCCGCCGTGGCGGAGCTGAACTGGGCTAGCGTTGCACCGACGTTGAGTTACCTCATGGAAGAGGATGCAAAGGGAAACGAGGAAATCCACCTAGGCGCCAACCGCGCGATGGCTGTGGGCGAAGGCCTCTCCTTGGCCCAGCTGGGCCACTTCCTGCTGAGCTCGCTCGCCAGCTTCGCGGAAATCTTCGATATCGTGGCGCAGCGCTTCCCGCAGGCAGTCACCTGGGATAAGGAGGAGCAAGCATGAGCCACAACTCGACAACGAACCAGAATGCATCCGTAGGTTCCGATCCCTTCGATATCATGTCCGGCTCACCACTGCCCGCCGTGAGCCGGGATCGCGTGCTCACCGCGCTGAACAGCACCGAACTGGACATGGCGGCCACTGCGCACCCGGAGGATGCGACTGCCGCAGTTGCCCGCCTCAACGATCTGGACTGGGTCATCACCGTGGAAGAGGGCCTCGTGCGCATCGAGTGCGTACTCTCCACGCAGCTCAACGCCGACATGCTCCCCATCTTCCACGTCCTGTGCAATGAGTTCAATGCAGGCGCATTCGATGGGCGCGCGCTCGTCGGGCTGGTCGAGGATGAGGTGGAGCTGCGCGGTGACGCCTGCTTCGTCACCACTGCCGGACTGAACGAAGACCAGCTCTTCCACGCGCTTAACGTGGGCGTCATCAATGCCCAAGAAGCTCTGCTCTCTGTTCTCGATACCTTCAACGCCGCGGCCCGTGAACTTGCCCGCGACGTCGATGACGCAGAAAGCGACTAGCTCTTAGTCGGCGTCCTTAATGCGCTGGCGCTCTACTTCCGGATCAAAGTCGGGCGCTGGCCATTCCAGGTCCAGGTGGCGTAGGAGATCCACGATGAGGAACTTCAGCGCCATCCGGGCATACTTTTTATTATCGGTGGGGATGACGTACCAGGGTGCGTAGTTTTCATCTGTGCGCCGAATGGCATCCTGATAGGCCGCCATGTAGTCATCCCAATAGGCCCGCTCTTCCACATCGGAAGGGTCAAATTTCCAGAACTTGTCCTCCCGTTCCGTGCGCTCCAGTAGGTTCTTCTTCTGCGCGTCCTTGGACAGGTGCAAGAAGACCTTGATGACCTTGACGCCCTTCGCCGTCAGATCCAGCTCATAGTCGCGGATGGCTTCGATGCGTCGGTCCACTTCTTCTTCATCGACCCACTCGTGTACGCGTTGGATGAGGACATCCTCGTAGTGTGAGCGGTCAAAGGCCACGATTTGCCCCGGCTGTGGGTCGTGTTTACGGATGCGCCACAAGAAGTCGTGTTCTAGTTCCTCCTCGGTGGGCTTGCCAAAGCTCACGGTCGTGGTTCCCTGAGGGTCAAAGGTGCTCAACACGTGGCGGATAGCCCCGCCCTTGCCCGAGGTATCCATGCCCTGCAAGACAATGAGTACCGCCGGGGCGTCCTCACCATAGCTGCGGCCATTGGCAAAAAGCCGCTCTTGGAGTTCATACAGCTCATCATCGTACTTGGAGAAACGAGCGGCGAGCTCCTCCTTATCGCCGTCAAAACCGGGCGTTGCCGAAGCATCGACCGAATCAATCTGAAAATTCTTGCCAGCGCGCAGGGACAGTGCGTCCTCAATCTTGAATTTCGCCATGGTCCCACCCTACCCAGGCGCTGTCTAAGCACCCAGAGTGAACAAGCCTCGCAGTAGTGCGCTCAACGCACCCAAGCCGGCGAGCGAAAGCGAGAGCTTGTGCGCCTTATCGCGCGAGACCCGTCCGGCAATCTTCTTTCCTAAAAAGATGCCAACGCACATGCCAATTACCCCACAGGGCCACACCAGCCAGTGCAGTCCCTCGAAGCCTCCAGAACCCAAGAAGGATTTCGTTAGCACCGAGGACAATCCGCCGATAAAGAAACAGGGCTGCAAGGTTGGCGCGAGGACTTCCTTCGGCCACCGTGCTGCCTGCGCATACACCGTGATGACAGGGCCGGCCACGCCGGCGAGCGTGTTGGTGAACCCGCCCAAAATGCCCGCGGAAATGGCCGGGCCCGTACCGCGCATCTCCGGGACGAACTTTCGCCCGAAGACCACCACACCCAACGCGATCAACAAGGCCGCGCCAACGAGTACCAACAATGCTGCGGTATCAATACGCGCGATGAGCAGGGCTGCCGGGATTGAGCCGAGGATCATGAAGGGGCCGATGCGCAGCCACTTTCCCCAATCCACGTTCTCACGCATCGAATAGGTCGTGAGAACAGCGTTAAGGCAGGCCAAAACATTGATGACCATAATGCCTTCCACCGGGCCGAGGAAGAGGGTCAGGATTGGTCCACCAATGAGGCCAAGGCCCATGCCGGACACTCGTTGCAGGCAGGAGCCAGCTAGAACTGTGAAGAGAACAACGAGCGGTATTGCCAGTACAGACATGTCCCCTTAGCCTCGGTAGCGTTCCATGACAGCAGCAGCCACATGCTCCGGGAACATACCCTTGACGTCGCCTCCGTAGTGTGCCACCTGCTTGCATAGCGAGGAGGAAATGTAGCCATACTTCTCATCCGTCAGCAAGAAGACTGTATCGATACCGGAAAGGCGCCGGTTCATCTGCGCCATGGGCAGCTCGTATTCATAGTCCAAGGAGGAGCGAAGGCCCTTCACAATTGTGTCTATGCCATGCGCGCTGGTGTAGTCCACGAGCAGACCGCCCCACCAGTCCACCTCGATTTCCGGGGCGACGGTACGGCGAATCAAATCCACGCGCTCCTCCACGCTGAACAACCCGGAAGGCTTGTCTGGGTTGCCCGTCACCAGCACCGTGACCTTGTCAAAGAGCTCGCTCGCACGGTTAAACACGTCAACGTGCCCTAGCGTGATGGGATCGAAAGAGCCGGGGCATACGGCGTGGGTCGGCATGGCTAGTCCTCCTGGTTGTCGGTGTGATTGGTGTCCGAGGTCTCCGCGTCGCGGTGATAAATCGCCATATCAAAACGCGCGATACCGAAGGTCCGCTTCTTGAGCTTCTGACCGGTGGGCTCGAAACCTTCCGGCCATTGTGTCTGGGGCGAATCTACATGGCGCTCGATGACAACTATCGCGGCATCATCCAGCACCGGCTCGATCGCAGCGAGAAGTCCGTCGACGTCATCGAAGCTATACGGCGGATCCGCGAGCACCATGTCGAAGTAGCCGCGCGGTGCGGTGGCCAGGTAGGAGGAGGCATTCATTTCTCGTACCTCGACGCGCGGGTGCTTGACCACCCCAATGTTGTGGCGGATGACCTTTACGGCCGCGGCGTTGTTCTCCACGAGGACGACTTCTTCGGCACCGCGGCTGGCCGCCTCCAGCCCCAGCGCACCGGAACCCGCAAACAGATCCAGCACGCGGGCATCAATGAAACCCCAACGCACGTTCAGTGATGAGAAAAGGCCCTCACGGGCACGGTCGGACGTGGGCCTCGTCCCGGCTTCGGGCACCTTGATGGTGCGCCCGCGGGCCTCCCCGGCGATGATTCTGGTCATGGCTTCTACCCTATCTCCCCTGTCCCAGCCGCGGAGACTCCCCTAGTTCTTCTCCAAAAATCCCTGCTCATCGGCGCTCAGATTGTGCGTCAACTGCTCCGCCAGGTCAGGATTGCGCTCAACCAATGCGGCGGCATCGGCATGCGTGCGCTCGATGATGTCCCTGTCATAAACAAGGTCGAGCAATTTGAGCGTGCGCTTCGTGCCGGATTGGAGTGTTCCTAAGATGTCGCCTTCGTGGCGTTGCGTGAGATCCAATTCGGCAAGGTCAAAGCCGGACGGCGTATCCGCAATGGCTTTGATGCGCCGAAAGGACTTGCTGTCTGGCTCGGCCAGCGTATGCAGCAAACACACGGATTCGTTTCCCCCGCGGCCCACGCGCCCGCGCAGCTGATGTAACTGCGAAACTCCAAAATTCTCCGATTCACGGATGAGCATGACGGTGGCGTTGGGCACATCGACGCCGACCTCGATGACCGTGGTGGCCACGAGGACGTCAATCTCCCCGCGGGCGAATCGCTCCATCACCTCATCCTTATCGGGCATCTTGCCGTGGAGCATCTCCACTCGAAGCCCGCGAAAAGGTAGGTTGCGCAATTGCAAAGACATGGTTTCCACCCCGCCCTCGCCTTCAATTCGCGGGCAGACGATATAGGCCTGGTGGCCTTTGCTCACCTCTTCGCGAATGCGCTCGATGGCGCGGCGCACCCATTCCGGTTTCCATTCAGGCACCACCGCGGAAAGGATGGGTTTGCGCCCACCGGGAAGCTCCTTGAGCGTCGAGACTGCCAGGTCACCGAAGACGGTCATGGCAATGGTGCGCGGAATGGGGGTTGCTGTCATCACCAGCACGTGCGGGCTGATGCCCTCACGCGTCTTGGTGCGCAGACTATCGCGCTGCTCCACGCCGAAACGGTGTTGCTCATCCACGATGACCAGGCCAAGATCGAAAAACTCTACGCTGTCCTGGATGATGGCGTGGGTGCCGATGACGATATCGGCCTCACCAGAAACAATCTCCAGCAGCGCCTTGCGCTTCTCCGCCGTCTTCATCGACCCTGTCAAGACCGTAACGGTGACACCATCCGGAACGCTGGCGCTTATCGACGCCCCATGCTGCGCCGCCAGCACCTCCGTCGGCGCCAGGAGCGCGGCCTGCTTGCCGGCGTCTACCGCTTGCAGCATGGCGCACGTGGCAACGAGCGTTTTCCCCGAACCCACCTCGCCTTGCAGCAGTCGCATCATGGGCGCGGTGCCGCAGAGATCAGCATCGATTTCGGCGATGACGCGGCGTTGGCCGTCGGTTAGCGCAAAGGGCAGCTCAGAAAGCAGCTCATCGCGGTAGCCCTCCAGAATGGCTGGCATTGGGGTTGCCGTGCGCGCCTTGACGTCGCGCTGACGAAGGGCCATGACCAATCCGATCGACAAGGCCTCGTTGTATTTCAGACGCTGGATGGCGCGTTCCGGCCCGCTGTCTCCCGGTTCGTGGATTTCGCGCACTGCCTGATCGAGCGTCACCATCATCCGATAGTCCAGCGGCTCCGGAATAGGCGGGGTGTGTTCGAGGACCTTGTGGATGGCACCCATGATGTACCACGACGTCACCTTCCCGCTGGCCGGGTAGACGGGGATCCATTCACGTTGCAAGAAGGTGTCTAGTGAACCGAACTGGGAGAGCTTCTTGAGCGAGCCTGTCCCCTGCCCGGTTGCGCTATCCAGCAGGGACTCCTGATAGCGGCCGGGATCAAGGATGAGGAAGTCGGGGTGCTGCAGGCTGGGATATCCGCGAAAGTACTTCAGCTTGCCGGAGAGCATGACGCGCATACCTCGGCCCAGCACGCGCTGGACGTAGTGCGCGTTAAAGAAGGAGGCTTGGACTCCGTTATCCATGTAGAGGATAAACACCATGGCTTTAGAGGTGTGCTTGACGCGGGCCTCCTCGATGACGCCGGTGATGGTGACGTGATCTCCGTCCTCGGCACCGCCGAGGCCCACGTCCTTGTTGTGGCGGATATAGTCACGCGGATAATGGCTAAGCAGCTCCCCGCACGTGGTGTAGCCGAAGGCGCGCTTGAACGCCGCGGCATCCTTCTTTGCCAGTACTTCCGTCAGCGCCCGATCGTCTTGCCATCCCAGCATGGTCTACTCCACCCCGATCTCCGTGCGCAATCCGGGAACTCGAAGCACAACGACGTCGACACCAAGAATCTGCGTCAACTCTTCAGCATCGATGTCACAGCCGGACAACACAGTGATTTGTTCGCCCCCATAGGCCAACTGGGTGCGGCATGCCGCGATGATGCCGTCGAAGCTTTCTGTTTCCGGATGAGCCACCCGCATAGAACGCGCGGCATCGGACATAGCGGCCACTACTTCGGCCGAACGAGAGGGGTTGGGCGAATACACCGATAGCGCAGCGAGCCCGGCCACGATGGAGCCAGTTGGTATGACTGTCGCCCTGCCTGGATCCCCACCGCACCCGTTGGGCAGGAAAAGATCGCCTACCGCAGCATTCTCTAGATCCTCGCCGGGCCCAATTGCTCGCGCCCCAGCCTTCTCAAATAGCTCCCGTGCGGCACCTTCGGGCACCGCAGCAAAAATGCGCCGCTGCGGGCTCTCGCCCTCGCTGTGCTTCGTGGCGCACGCCCCCGCCTCTGCGGGCGGCAGCGCTTCGAGCCGCAGGTTGCTGACCTTTCCCAGGCCGTAAGCCTTTTCGATCACCGTGCCGGCCTCAGAACTATGGATGTGAACGCTGGCAGAGGTGTCCGTCGCCCGCGCGATGACAAGGCTATTGCCCAGCGGGGCCAAGGTTTGTTCAACCTCAGCGAGGTTTCCCTCGAAGAAGAAGACGGCTTCGATCTCTGCGAGCTCCTCAGGTTTCTCTGGCGCCGAAACGCTCAACGGCTGGTTGGCGGGTTCTTCACCGGTGACCTGTGCAAGCAGGCACTCCAGCAGAATCACGAAGCCGGTACCGCCGGCATCCACGACACCCGCCTCGCGCAGCGCGGGCAGTTGCGACGGAGTCTGCGCCAAGGCCTGCCGTGCGGCGTCTAACGCCGCAACCAGGATGCCGTGCAGCTGGGCACCGGGCTGCCCGGCGGCCTCACTGGCAGCGGCCGCTGCAGCGCGCAAAACGGTGATGATGGTGCCTTCTACTGGGGCGGCAAGCGCGCGATCGACCAACGTGACAGCCAGCGTCAAAGCATCAGCGAGGACCGCGCCATCCACGCGCGAGTCCGTTGTGGCATCGGCAACGCCACGCAGCACCTGCGAGAGCACCATCCCCGAGTTGCCGCGGGCACCGCGCACCGAGCCGATGGCCAATGCTTCGGCGACGTCCGCCTCACCCTTATCGGCCTCCGCCAAGGCGGACTCCATGGTGTGCGCCATGTTGGATCCCGTGTCCGAATCGGGCACCGGGAAAACGTTGAGGGCATTGATTTCAGCGCGGCGGCGCTGCAGCTCCTCCACGGTTCGTGCGGCCCACTCGTGCAAGCCACGAGCATCCAACTCGGCGGGATATGACATGGTGGCTAGTTTACAAGCGCCAGTCCACCGCGGGGACGCCACGGGCCTCTAAGGCCGCGTTTGCGCGGGAGAAAGGGCGCGAGCCGAAGAAGCCACGCCGCGCTGACAGCGGCGAGGGATGCGGGGAAATAATGCAGTCCGTGCCCGGTAGGAAGGCCTGGCAGGACTGGGCGTCGCGGCCCCACAGGATGGCCACGATATCGCGCCCTGCCAGCGCCCTAATGGCTGCCTCGGTAATCGCCTCCCACCCGAGCCGGCGGTGCGAGCCCGCCTGGCCCGGGGCCACGGTGAGTACCCGGTTGAGCAGTAGCACGCCCTGGTCAAACCAGGCCCGCAGGTCACCATCGGCGCGGCCGGGGATGCCGAGGTCGGCGCCAAGCTCGGCGTAGATATTCTTCAGCGAACGCGGGGCCGGAACACCCGGCCGCGTGGAAAAGGACAAGCCCATGGCATGCCCCGGTGTGGGATAGGGATCCTGGCCCACGATGAGCACCCGCACGTCCTCGAGGGGCATCGACAGGGCGGCAAAGACGTCCTCGGCCGGCGGCAAGAACGCTGCCCCAATCTCACGCTCGATGCGTGGGAGGTTGTCCTCCAAGGCCTGCCTGATGTGCGGCATCCACGAATAGTGGATGTGAGAAGTATCGATGTGGCTCACGCAAATCCCTCCCAGCCCTCGCTATAGCGAGGTTCCTCTCCGTCAATGGTCACGCCGGTGCCGCGCATCACTCGGCCAATTTCCCGGAACCCGGAGGGGGCAGCCTTAAACGTCGTAGCCAACAGCGTGTGGTCCTCCCCACCCGCCAAGACCCACTCCCAAGGGTCGATGCCGAGCACCGCACCGGCGGCGGCCACAAGCGGATCGGGAGCAATGGCGCCGCGGTCAAAATCGATGCGCACCCCGGAGCGCTCAGCCAAGTGCCCCACATCGCGCACGAGACCATCCGAGTTATCCGTCATCGCGGTCGAGCCGGTTGCCCGAGCGATGACGCCGCGCCCGGGTGCGAGGGTGGGCGCGCAGTGGGCGTCGATCAACGGCCAGAGCTCGTCCAGCTCCGGGGGCAGCGCGCGGCCATAACGTTGCAAGAGGGCCAAGCCCGCCCCGGAATACCCAATCTTGCCGTGCGCCACTAGCTTCTGGCCCGCACGCGCACCATCCAGAGTCAACGGTGCGCCGCTTCCGCCCAAAGAGCCCATCGCTGTGACGTTGATGACCAGGCTGTCGCTGCGGGTCAAATCACCGCCGACCAGCTCAGCGTTGTACACCGCGCAGCGCTCAGCAATGCCTTGCGCTATCCCACGCACGAAATCCACCGGGGTATCGCCCGGGGCGGCGATCGCCAGAAGCGCTGCAGTGGGCCGAGCCCCCATTGCCTCAATATCGGCAAAGTTGCGCACGATGGCCTTGTGACCGACTTCCGCGGCGGTGGACCAGTCCCGCCGAAAATGCCGGCCCTCCACCATCATGTCCGTCGAGGCCACAGTGCGCGAATTAGGCGCCGCCGGATAAAGCACCGCGGCATCATCGCCGTTGAGTGCACTCGGCGCTGCGGTGACGATTTCATGGATAACGTGCCGTTCGCCGGCTTGGTCGAGGGTATGGGATAAACCCACCGTCACGGACTCCTTTTCCTTGCGCAGATGGCGCACCATTCTGGCACGCCTTCAACGTTCGTTCTTCTTGGGCTATCAGCGATAGGATAAGCCCCTATGGATACCCAATTTAACCGCACCGCTATATACATCTCACTCGGGATTGCCATCGCGATGGTCTTCGCGGTGATTTTTGGGGCAAAGTACGTCATCACCAGCGCCGCGCAACAGCCGGTCGCGCTGCCTCCCACTCCGTCTGAAGCAGCGGACTCCCCCGAATGCGCCGCTGTCGTCGACTCTCTGCCGGAAAAGCTCATGGGATACTCACGGGTCGAACTCGTCGACCCAGCCCCGGCGGGTGCCGCAGCCTGGACGAAGAGCTCGGAGGACAAAGTAACCCTGCGCTGTGGCGTTGACCTGCCGCAGCAGTTTACGGATTATTCCCAGACCATCGAGGCCGACGGCGAATCCTGGTTGCAGGTCATTGACGCCACCCCCGGCTCGAACCTCACGACGTGGTACAGCACCCAGCGCACTCCTGCGGTCGCCGTGACTACGTCTACAGGCGACGCACATTCCGACGCCCCGCAAGGGCTAACAGAAGCCCTCAACAAACTAGATAAAAAGCCTCAAGACCCCAATCCGGCACCGCTATCCAAACTCAAGGCAGGTCCGGATTCCATGTGCCCCGCGCTGGACAAGGCTCTGCCAGACTCACTCGCGGAGGGCTATACGCGCCGCACGGATGCTGGCGCTAAGAACACCTGGGTCTACAGCGCGCCGGGCCATGAGGAAATAGTCGTGCGCTGCGGTGTCGCCGCTCCGGAGAACTACCGCGCGGGCGTTCAGCTCCAGCAGGTTAACGACGTCCCTTGGTTCGAGGACACCACGCTGGCGGAAGGCACCACGGCCGGCACGTGGTTCGCGCTCGGCCGCGCGGAGGACCTCGCGCTGTCTGCCCCGCAAGAAGCGGCGAACTCGGCACTGGTGCGGCTTAGCGACGCCCTCGTTGAAGCCACCCCCGCTCAGTAGGTGTCGCGGCCTCTTTCTTCACCACCTTCCTTTCGCGCACTGCTCAGGGACTAGGAACGCGCGAGAGCGGTCTGGATGAGAGTATCGAGCAGCTCGGCGTAACCCACTCCCACGGCGGCGAAGACCTGCGGGTACATCGAAATCGGCGTGAATCCAGGGAAGGTATTGATCTCGTTGATGCAATAAGAGTCTTCGCTAACGAAGAAATCCACGCGCGACAGCCCCGTTGCGCCCAGCGCCCGGAAGGCCTCGATGGCGCGCTGACGCAGCTCGTCGATGAGCTCCGCGCTCAGCGGCGCAGGAATCGCCGCCGACACTCCCTCATCGATGTACTTGGCGTCGAAGTCATAAAAGCCTTCCTCCGACTCGGTGGTCCCCAAAAGCTTGGCCGGAACAGAGGCTTGCAGGCTTCCGTCCGGGTGCTCGAGGACGCCCACCTCAACCTCGTCTCCGCGGATCTCTGGCTCGACTAGGACCTTGTCATCGGACTCATAAGCCAGGGCCAGCGCCGCGTCAAAATCTTCCCACGCGGAAACCTTGGAGACACCGATGGAGGAACCGCCCCGCGCCGGCTTCACGAAGACAGGCAAACCAAGGCGCTCTTTCTGAGCATCATTCAGCGTATCTCCACCGCTAAGCACTTCTTGGGGTGCGACGGGAAGACCTTCGGCCACCAGGAGCTTCTTGGTGAACTCCTTGTCCATACCCACCGCAGAGGCCAGTACGCCCGCGCCGACGTAGGGGATTCCGGAAAGCTCAAAAAGGCCCTGCACCGTGCCATCTTCCCCATAGGGTCCATGGAGAACTGGAACGATGACATCCACCTCTGTGTAGTGCTCGTGGCGGGTGACATTGTGGATGCGCCCGCGTGTTGCGGGGTTGAGGGATAGCGCCAACTCATCGTGGAGTTCCACCTCAGGCAGGCGCCCATCGACGATGGCAAGGCCCGCGCGGTTGCCCTGGGTCCAGGTGCCTTCCCGCGTGATACCGATCGGCACGACCTCATACTTTTCTGGATCTAGGTGCTCCATGATCGCGCCGGCGGAAATGCATGACACCGAGTGCTCGGAGCTGCGGCCGCCGTACACAACGGCTACGCGCACAGGTTTCGCTTCAGTCATACCGAGCAACTTTACTCGGCTTTACTCAGCTTTCTTGGTACGACCCATCAGAGCGACGATCATGTCGTCGACAGTCACGCCACGGTGACACACTCCATAGACCGCCTGGGTAATGGGCATCTCCACGCCCGCGCGCTGCGCCAACCTAAAAATGGAATCGGAAGAGATAACGCCTTCCGCGACCTGCCCGTTGGTAGCCGCGGTAGCTTCCTCCAGAGTCCCGCCCTGGCCAAGGCGGTAGCCAAAGGTACGGTTGCGCGAGAGCGTCGAGCTGCACGTCGCCACAAGGTCACCCATTCCAGCTAGACCAGAGAAGGTAAATGGATCCGCGCCCAGTTTCACACCAAGGCGGGTAATCTCAGCAAGCCCGCGCGTGATAATGGTCGCCATCGTGTTATTGCCCAACCCCTTGCCAGCGGCCATACCACACGCAAGAGCAATAACGTTCTTGCAGGCGCCACCAATTTCTGCGCCGATAACATCGGTGTTGGTATAGGGGCGGAAATATGGAGCGGCAGCTGCATGCTGGACGGCCTCCGCGCGGGCAGCATCGCTGCAGGCAATAACCGTAGCGGCCGGCTGTTCCTGGGCCACCTCCTTGGCCAAGTTGGGCCCGGAGAGCACGGCAATGCGGTCAGTGGATACGCCGGCGGCATCCGCGATGACCTCGCTCATCAAGTTAAGCGTAGCTTTCTCCACGCCCTTCGAGATTGAGACCAATGTAGCGTCCTCCGGCAAGAGCGGCGCCCATTTCTCCAGGTTTCCGCGAAGGGTCTGAGAAGGAACGCCGAAGATGACGATGTCTGCGGCTTCCAAAGCAGCGGCGGGTTCGGTGGTTGCCCGGATCGACTCAGGCAGTGAGAGCTCCGGGAGATAGTCCGGGTTTTCGTGGCGCGTGTTGATGGTGTTTGCCAGTTCCTCGCGGCGCGCCCACAAGCGGACGTCATTGCCGGCGTCAGCAAAGACTTTCGCCAGCGTGGTTCCCCACGAACCCGCGCCCATTACTGCCACGTTTGCCATGTGCCACCTCACAATCAATTCCACTGCATCGACTTTTCCCATTAAAGCACGCCCGGCATTGAAATACGTTCGGCGCGTAAAGCTGCATCGTGGCGGAGAGTGGAGGAAGATGGAGAAGGTCACAAGCTACAGGCACAAAGGAGCAGCATGCCCAAGGCAAAGAACATGCATGAGACGGATAAAGATATCCGATCGGAGGTCTTCATCTCTGGTCGCCACCAGGAGATCCCTGTCGATCCGGCGGATGAGTTCAAGCGGACGACGCTTGCCGCTGGTGCGGTTCTCTGGCGTGGGGATCCGCACGATCCGGAGGTTGCTATCATCCACCGCCCGCACTACGACGATTGGTCGCTGCCTAAGGGCAAGGTCGATCCGGGCGAATCCCTTCCCGTCACCGCCGCGCGCGAGATCTTCGAGGAAACCGGCTACACCGTGCGCCTGGGCAAGCTCATTGGCAAGGTGGCTTATCCCGTTCAAGGACGCACGAAGGTTGTCTACTACTGGCTGGCACGTGTACTCGACGGCGAATACACCACGAATTCGGAGACCGATGAGCTGCGTTGGATGACAATCGACGAGGCCTGCACGCTGCTCTCCTATGACGTTGATACGCAGGTGCTGGCGAAGGCCAAGAAGCGCCTCCGCCTGGCTCCGACGACGCGTGTGCTGTATGTACGCCATGCACGTGCTCACCAGCGCCGCTCCTGGGAGGGCGATGATGACCTGCGCCCGCTGGATAAGAAAGGCCGCCGCCAAGCAGAGATGCTCGTGCCGATGCTCACGCCTTTTCACCCGACCGCGATTTACAGCGCCCCGCCGCAGCGCTGCCAGCACACCGCCGCACCGTTGGCGGATGAGCTCGGCATGGACATCGCTGTGAACAAAGCATTCGGTGACGATGTGTTTGCTGAATCCCCTGAAGACGCCCGCGCGGCCTTCCAGCGCGTTGTTGACGGCGGCGGTGTCCCCGTCATCGTGAGCCAGGGACTAACCATTCCGGGGATTATCGAATCCTTCGCGCCGAAGTTCATCACGACTCCCATCGACGAGCTCAAGTTCAAGAAGGCTTCGGTGTGGGTGCTCTCCTTCAACGACGGTGAACTTACCGGCGCAGACTACCTCGCTAGCCCGCTGCCCGTGCGATAAGCACTACATCGCCACTTCACTAGGTACCTTTCGCCGCCCTGCTGCTCTATTCCCACCGCACAGCAGGGCGGCGCTGCATAGCGCGGGTAAACAGGACCATCCCCAAAGCCCAGATCGGGTAGGCGGCAAGGAAGCCGACAATGGGGATAAATATGACAAAGCTCGTGATGAGGGAACAGACCAGAATAAAGAGCAGGGATTGACCCAGGTTCTCAATGACCAAGTTCAAAGCCTCCCGGAAGCACTCCATGAGAGGCTTATCCGGGGCATCAGCCTTGATTACAGGCGCTGGCCACAGAAGCGCAAAGAGAATCAGTCCGGGGAAGCCGCCCGCAATTGTTCCGAGCATTGCCAAAATAAAGAAGCAAGCATAGACGCCGGCGCAACCATTCAGCTGGGCAAACCTAAAGTAGTCACGGAAGGTGACCTTCTCCCCATCAGCGATCTTCCGGGAGCCATTAAAGAGGTTCGCCATCAGCCAGAAAAGATAAGCGAAGGCGGCTAGCCCCATGACAACCATGAGAGGGATCCCCACGGTAGTCGCTAAAGGCTCGATGTCCGTGCCATTTCCTTCCATTACTGCGAATACACCGCCTACAACGGTTCCCGGCACAAGAAGAAGAGCAAACGTGATAATGAGATGCACCAGCATGGCTAGCATCCCTGGCACCGGTTGCTTTAAGTAACCCTTGAATGACTGGCCCAGAATATCCATGGCGTCAATGGGCGGCGCTCCTGCCCCGCCGGGTGGGTTGCCAGGCGCGGCGCCGGGCTGGTGGTACCCGTAGCTTCCCGTCTGCTGGTACCCGTAGCTTCCCGTCTGCTGGTAGCCGTAGCCGTTGGGTTGCTGGTAGCCGTAACTCCCGGATTGTTGATAGTCGTAGCCACCGGGCTGGTGATAGTCGTAGCCACCGTACCCGGTGGTGCCGCCGAATTGATTGCCGTTCTCTCCGCTAAAGCCGTCAAAAGGATTAGTCATGCTGAGGATGTTAACGACGCTATGTGCACTGCGCCACAGGAGGCGGGGAATACTACCCCACCGGTGCCGCCTCCGCTAAGACGCAACGACGCGCGGTTTGAATCCCGGGCGCTTGGATTCAAAGGCATCGATATCGTCCTCGTTACGCAAGGTCAGGCCGATGTCGTCGAGCCCCTCCATAAGGCGCCAACGGGTGTAGTCATCGATATCGAAGGTATAGCTATTGCCGCCCACGGTAACCGTGCGCGCCTCCAAGTCGACGGTGGTTTCGGTCTCCCCGGCCTCCAGCTGCTTCCAGATAAGCTCAATGTCTTCTTGTTCCATGAGTCCCGTCAGCAAGCCTGCTTTACCGGAGTTGCCGCGGAAGATATCTGCGAAGCGCGAGGAGAACACCGCCTTGAAGCCGAATTCCGCAAGCGCCCACACAGCATGCTCACGAGAAGAACCGGTACCAAAGTCCGGGCCTGCGAAGAGCACGGAGCCCTCTTTAAACGGTTCTTGGTTGAGCACGAAGTTCTTATCGCTGCGCCAATTGGAGAACAGGCCGTCGGCAAAGCCCGTGCGCTTCACCGATTTCAGGTAACGCGCGGGAATAATCTGGTCGGTGTCCACATTGGAGACACGCAGCGGAACGCCGACGCCCGTGTGAGTAATGAACTTCTCCATTGTCTTTTCCTTTCCTTAAACGCCGGCGACGGCGGAATCGTCGATGTCTGCTGGTGCGGCCAAGTGGCCCAGAACGGCAGTTGCCGCGGCGACGGCCGGGGACACCAGGTGGGTGCGGCCGCCAGGCCCCTGACGGCCCTCAAAGTTGCGGTTGCTTGTCGACGCCGACCTCTCCCCCGGCTTCAGCTGGTCCGGGTTCATGCCCAAGCACATCGAGCAGCCAGCGGTGCGCCACTCGGCGCCGAAGTCGGTGAAGATCTTGTCCAGCCCTTCCTCCTCAGCCTGGGCCTTGACCACGGCCGAAGACGGAACCACCATCATGCGGGTATCAGCCGCGATGCTGCGCCCCTTGACCACTTCGGCGGCCGCGCGCAGATCCTCGATGCGCGCGTTCGTGCACGATCCAAGGAAGACCGTGTCGATCTGGATATCGCGCAGCGGCGTGCCGGGCTTTAGGTCCATGTAGGCCAAGGCCTTCTCGACGGCGGCCTTTTCTCCGTCGTCGCCGCACTCCTCTGGGTCGGGCACCACAGCACTCAATGGCAAGCCCTGCCCCGGGTTAGTACCCCAAGTCACGAAAGGCGTCAGCGCGGAACCGTCGATCTCCACGACGGTGTCGAATTCGGCGCCATCATCAGTCGGCAGCGTCTTCCAGTACTCGACGGCCGCGTCCCAATCTTCTCCTTGGGGCGCGAACTCACGGCCTTTGACATATTCAAAGGTGGTCTCATCCGGAGCCACCATGCCGGCGCGGGCACCGGCCTCGATGGACATATTGCAGATGGTCATGCGGGCTTCCATCGACATCTTGCGAATGGCCTCACCGCGGTACTCGATGATGTGGCCTTGGCCGCCGCCGGTGCCAATCTTGGCGATGATCGCCAAAATCAAATCCTTGGCGGAAACGCCCTCCGCCAGCTCACCGCTGACCTCGATGGCCATTGTCTTAAAGGGCTTAAGCGAAAGTGTCTGGGTGGCCATGACGTGCTCTACCTCAGAGGTACCGATGCCCATGGCAATAGAACCGAAGGCGCCGTGCGTCGACGTGTGCGAGTCACCGCACACGATGGTCATGCCGGGCTGGGTAATGCCCAGCTGAGGACCCACTGTGTGAACGATGCCCTGTTGCGCATCACCCATCGAATGCAGGCGCACGCCGAACTCTTCACAGTTCTTGCGCAGCGTGGACACCTGCGTGCGGGAGACCTCATCCTTGATTTCTAAAAGGTTGCCGGACTTAATACCCGCAGTCGGAACGTTATGGTCCTCAGTGGCCAGGTGCAGCTCTGGGTGGCGCATCCTGCGACCGGCCAGGCGAAGACCATCGAAAGCCTGCGGGCTGGTAACTTCATGCAAGAGCTGGAAGTCAATATAGAGAAGATCGGGCTCGCCGTTCTCCCCTTTACGCACGACATGGTCGCGCCATACCTTCTCTGCGAGTGTCAGTTTCTCAGTCATGTGCCTCTCCACTTGAAATCTCAATTAATGGGACGTAGATTTCATTATATGGGAGAGTATAGCGCAGTATCAGGAATTAAGGTATTGGATCGCGCGGTAGCCATCATGATGGCCGCGACCAACCAACCTTCTACGCTCAACGAGCTTTGTGAGACCACCGGACTGCCTCGGGCAACGGCACACCGTCTCGCCACAGCGCTCGAGGCGCACCGAATCCTTACCCGCACCCCCGATGGAAAGTGGGGCGCTGGGCCGGCCCTACCCGGCAACCGTGATCGCATAATCGAAACCGCAGGCCCCATTATGGAGGAGCTTCTCGACGCCACCGGTGAGTCCGTCCAGCTTTACGAACTCTCCGGCACCACGCGCACGTGTATCGCCACGCGTGAGCCGGAGATCGGACTCCACAACGTGGTGCCCGTAGGCCGCCAGCTTCCACTCACCTCCGGTTCCGCCGCCCGCGTCTTCGCCGCCTTTGCTGATGTCCATGTTCCCGATGCCATCTTTAGTGAGCACGATGTCGAGCTCGCGCGCACCAACGGCTACTCCGAATCCATCGAAGAGCGCGAGTCAGACCTCGCTTCCGTTTCCGCCCCCGTCTTCGACGGCGCAGGAAACTTCATCGCCGTCCTTTCCGTCTCCGGTTCCGCCGAACGCTTCCGCCCTTCCCCGGCGGAAAAGTTCGCAGATGTCCTGGTTAGCGCATCCAACCGCTTAAGTGCCGCACTCTCCAATGGCACGCCACGCGACGGCCACCGCTAAGACAACCCACTAAGAACTGGCCACTTAGCGCAGCGCAATGCAGCGCAGAGGAGCCTAAAGCCTCGAGGCTGCGTTCCTAAATACCGAGACCGAAATACATCGCAAGGCCGCGCAGCCCTTCCGGTCCCGCGCTACTCGTCGAGGACAATGCCTCACCTTTTTCTTGGGCCACCCGGACTGGATTTCCTGGCTCCCGGTTGGGGCGGCGCGGCACCCAACCCTGATGTGGCAGGCGCGCCAGTTCATCCGCATGTGGCATGCGCGCATAATTTGAGAATGTAACTGTCCGGCCGTCCCGGTTAGCCTGGGTAATCCCCTGGTAGATGCCCACAACACCCGGCTGCCCTGGGACGGACACTGCTCCACCGCTATCCCCTGGCGCCAGCGACACGTCGGCTGCATAGTTCATGCCTGGAAAGACACCCGGCCCCTTCACCGCGGTGCCACACTGACGCGACGCGGCCTGTCCGTCGAAGCACACCGTTGAGCCTTCACCAGGCACCGGTGCCATGCCATCCCCGGTGAGCGGGTTGCCTGCCGAATAGGTTCCGCCGGCGAATTGAATATAGGCCAAGTCATGCCCCGCAGCCCCCGAGGGCGTGAACCAACGCAACGTTCCTAGGTGCTGGCCTGCTTCGTTATACACTTGTTCGCCATTTAAGCCACAGTGCGCCGAGGTCCACGCCCGATTAGCCTCGACGTAACCAACAGTGCACAACGCGCCATCAGAAGCCGCGATCTTTTGTCCTTGCCGAACCGGCACCCCCTCAGCAGCGGTCGCGGGGGCGGCGAGAGCAAAGGCCAGCGAGCATGCGCCAGCCATGAATGCAAAGCCTGGTAAGACACGGGAAAAGCGAAGTTGCGGAGACCTTTTCATCATCACCTCACTCTAGCCTGGACTAGGCCAATTCTCCCTTCACGCCCCGTGTTCAGCTCCGGCGATACCCCCACCCACCCCCGCTATTGAAAGTGTATTGGAAACGCGCTTTACTAACATTGATAGCTACTGAAAATGTAGTGAAAATCCCCGACCTCCAGGAGGAGCCATGACCCACACCATCCACGACGAGCACACCCACGTCCACGGCGAAGGCTGCGGCCACGTCGCCTTCCCGCACGGCGATCACACCGACTACGTACACGACGGCCACATTCATCGCGAGCATGAAGGCCACTGGGACGAGTGCGAAGCATCCGAGCACACCGTTCACGAGGCCCACGAACACGAGCACGGCGAGGGTTGCGGGCACGTCGCTATTCCCCATGGCGACCACGTCGACTACCTGCATGATGGTCACCGCCACGCGGCACATGACGGCCACTGGGATTGCCACTAAGAGCTACCCCGATTCTGTTTATTGAGCTGCCCAATCTGAGTGCACGTCACTGTGATTGGGCAGCTTTCCCCGTTTTCCCCAGCGCATCGCCACACATCTCGTTAGGGTGGGCTTTATGACTTCCACGCGCGCCCACCGTCCCATCGCAGCTTTTGCAGCCATAATCACCGCCGGTGTTCTAACAGTCGGATGCTCCACGTCATCCGAGATGGCAGCGCCGTCGAGGACGGACGCGGCATCGGGTGAGCCAACGTTTGAGAACACTTACCCGGCATTTCAGCCGCTTAACGATGACGCTGAGCTTCACGTTCCGAACACTGTCGACGAGGCAGCCCCCGACGGCCCTGAACCAACCTTGCCGGACAACGCAGGCAATCAGCCTGCAGACCAGGGTCAACAACCTGACACACAGGCCCAGAGTGCACAAGGAGCCCAAGCCGCCCAACCAGCAGCAGGCCAACACCAGACCTCTCAAACGGCACAAACGGCCACGTATAACAGCCTTTCCGAACAACTCCCCGAGGGCGACGCCAACGGCGCATCAGTCAACGTTTACGGCACGCCCGCCACTGTGTGCCAGATGGGCGATGGCTATAACATCGCTTTCGTCATGGCCGGTGCGAACACCAGTTGCGATTTCGCCCGTTCCACTGCAGGCCGTTTGATGACCTTGGCACCAAGCTCTAAAGATGACCTCCGGTCCTTCATCCCCGGACAGGTCACCGTCAACAGCCCCATTACCCAACAGAACTATTCACTGACATGCCAAACCGATGAGCACGAGGTCATTCGCTGCACCGGCGGCAATAACGCTGAGGTCCTCATTGTCTAGTCTTTAGCCCAAACCGAAAAGGCGGCGAGCATGATGCTCGCCGCCTTTTATTTTTGTACCCCGTACGGGATTTGAACCCGTGTTACCGGCGTGAGAGGCCGGCGTCCTAGGCCGCTAGACGAACGGGGCTCGTTTAGCTGTCCGTTGCGGACTTGCTAAACACTATAGGATCGGCGAAAGAATGCACAAATCGGCAGCTAGCATGGCCTTTTACACAAAGAAAATCCCGAACCTCGTTGCCGCTTTCGACTGCGATGAAATCATTGACTCTCAGGGCCCGGGTGCGGATCGAATCAGTGGTTATTCCGCTGGCGTGCCGTTGGCAGCTGGGGCCGGTGCACTCGTTAGTCATCGCTAGAGGTTCGGGAGGACACGTGCGCTAACAGCATGTGGTGCAAGGCTCCTACTTCGCTCGAATGTTGGCTTTAAGAAGTTGTGGATTATGGCGATGCCGCCTCGTTTTATCTGCTAGAGTCGCGTCGGCGATAGTGATGATTATCAGCTTCCGCCATCCGCTCTCCTTTCTGTCGGGAATGCCTTATACCTGCAGTGTATGACCGCCAAAGGCATAGCGGAAGGAATTAGACCAATTGGCCACTGGTATACCCCCTGGTAGCTTTCCCAAGTCCGCCCCTACTTGGACTTTTCACCTTCTGGTAAGGGGCACAACCGCACCACTCAGCAATTACCGCAGCCCTCATCTCCTTACTTGCACCTCAGGCAAGTGATACACTTGCCATTGATGCAATCAAAGGAGTGAAGACGTGAACGATGAACTCAAGATCATTCAAGACGCCCAACAGCGGACCGCTTGGACACAAAGCTGGTGGGCGGTAGCACTTGTAGCGCTCGGTATCGGTAGCAGTCTTGCGCTATCCAAGTTGTCCTGGTGGTACACACTCGCAATCCTGATACCGACGTTCATTCTCGGCCTCCTCCTCAAGGACAAAATCGCGAACCCTTTTGTTCGCCCCAACCCCAACAAGGGGCCGAGGAACGATCGCGCGACATGGTCACGGGTAGTCCTCCCCTTCGCCATGATCATGTCAACTACACCGACCCCCGACACGTGGCCGTGGATGATTGCTTGCGGAGTGATAGTTACTGGTGCGACAGCTTGGATGCTCTATGAGAACAGCAACGCTGCCATAAAGGGCATCAATGTCTAGGCAAGCATCTCACCAGCCCCCTGAGCTGGACCCGGTCATTCACCCCATCAATCGGCTCAAGATCTGCGCCACGCTCTACTCCGCCGGCGCCACCGAAGGACGGCAGATGAAGTACGGTCAACTCGCCGAGCTTACGGAGCTTCCCGCCGATACGCTCTCCAAGCAGCTAAAGCACCTCGAGGATCACGGCTACATTAGCCGCACCCGGGAGTATGGTTCTATCCGCGCCAAGGACGCCGTGTGGGTCACGCTCACCGAGGAGGGTGCACAAGCTTACGTGCAGCACGTCGAGGCGCTCAAAGCGATGACTGAGGGCCTATAGGCTGCGCAGCCACTGCGTGATGCGATCCCCCAGCTGTGGAAACTCGGTATAGCCGTCGTCTTCAAGAAAGTGTCCCGCGTCGTGGATGGTGATGGACACGGCCGAGAGGGCGTCGGCAAGCTGCTGCGTGAAGGAAGGGTCCACCAGGACATCGTCAGTAGACACGAAGACCTCTGTGTGCGCGATGTGGTGTTTGACAGCAGGCACGTCGACGCGAGCCTGGCCAATAAACTCGTCAAGCTCTGGGATGACACGAAGCTTCTCCACAAACCCAGAGACAATAAAGAGCCCAGGAAGCTCCCACTCACCCTCCAATGCCGTGAGATAGTGCAGCAACGCGGTGCCGCCCAGGCTATGCGTGATGATGCAGGTATTAGCGTTTGGACGCTCAATATCGTTGCGTATCGACTCTACCCACTCATCGAGCTTCGGAGCGTTCGGTTCCGGCAGCGCGATGGTGTGAACGGTGTGGCCATCGGCGGTCAACAGGCGCTCTAGCCACGGGAACCAGTGACTGTCAGGGCTGGCTTGGTATCCATGAATAATGTAGAAGTGCATGGTCGCCAATTATAAAAAAAGAGTGGCAAGCTCATCGCGCTTGCCACTCTTTAAGTGGTACCCCGTACGGGATTTGAACCCGTGTTACCGGCGTGAGAGGCCGGCGTCCTAGGCCGCTAGACGAACGGGGCATAGAACTGTGACCACTGACGCAAAGTGCCGCAGCACTTTACGCAGTTATCACTGCTGGCCTACCAGGACTCGAACCTAGAATGACGGTACCAGAAACCGTTGTGTTGCCAATTACACCATAGGCCACTATCGCGTTGAGCTTGCTTGGGGTTAACCCCTCGCCGCTCGCTGCAACGGTTTATTACTATATCCAGCACCACCGATACACACAAATCGCCAGGCCAGATAGCATTTTCGGGGCATTAAGAACGATTCTTAATGCCCCGAAATTACAGGCCTGTGAGACTAGCGCCTGAGACTACTCAGCGCTCCACGGAGTCACAGCCAAGGCTGCCTTAAGGCGAGCCAGCGTGGACTCCTTGCCCAGCAGCTCCATGGACTCGAACAGCGGCGGGGAAACCTGCTGTCCCGAGACCGCGACGCGCAGGGCGCCGTAGGCCTTGCGAGGCTTGAGACCGAGGTCGTCGATAAGCGCGCCAGAGAGAATCTTTTCAATCTCTTCGGTCTTCCACTCCCCGAGCTCCTCCAACTTGGCAATGGAGACCTCGAGAGGCTGAACAGCCTCCTCCTTGAGGTTCTTCTTGGCCGCCTTGGCATCGAGCTCCAGCTCAGCGTCCAGCGTGGTCAGGAAGGACATAAGCCCGTAAGCGTCAGACAGCGTCTTAATGCGGGTCTGCACCAGGTCGGCGGCGAAGGCGAACTTGTCTTCCGGGTAATCCGCAGGGAAGTCGGTGTACTCGGTGAGGTAATCCCGCAGACGCTGAGCAAAGTCAGCCGGCTCAAGCAAACGAATGTGGTCGGCGTTGATGGCCTCCAGCTTCTTCTGGTCGAAACGGGCGGGGTTGCCCAGCACGTCGTGCACGTCGAAGTTGGCAATGAGCTCATCGACGGAGAAGATGTCCTTGTCCGCAGACAGCGACCAGCCCAGCAGGGACAGGTAGTTGAGCATGCCCTCCGGGATGATGCCCGCATCGCGGTGGTTGAACAGGTTGGACTGCGGATCGCGCTTGGACAGCTTTTTGTTGCCCTCACCCATCACGAACGGCAGGTGGCCGAACTCCGGGGTCTGCTTGGCAATGCCCAACTCAATGAGCGCCTCATAGAGGGCGAGCTGGCGCGGAGTGGATGACAGCAGATCTTCGCCGCGCAACACGTGCGTAACCCCCATGAGCGCGTCATCGACGGGGTTAACCAACGTGTAGAGCGGTGCGCCATTGGAGCGGGCCACCACATAATCCGGCTGGGTCTCCGACTTAAAAGTCAGCTCTCCACGCACCAAGTCATTCCAAGTCCAATCCCTGTCCGGCATGCGGAGGCGCCACACCGGCTTTCGGCCTTCCGCCTCAAAGGCATCGATCTGCTCCTGAGTGAGGTCGCGGTCAAAGTTGTCGTAGCCAAGCTGGGGGTCGCGGCCGGCTGCCTTGTGGCGCGCCTGCACTTCTTCATTGGTGGAATAAGCCGGGTAGACATAGCCGCCATCCTTGAGCTTCTGCAGGACATCAGCATAAATATCCATGCGCTGCGACTGACGGTACGGCTCGTCCGGACCACCCACATTGACGCCTTCATCCCATCCCAAGCCGAGCCAGTTCAGCGAATCAATGATGGCCTGGAAGGACTCCTCGGAGTCACGAGCGGCATCGGTGTCCTCGATGCGGAAGATGAGCTTGCCGCCGGTGTGGCGGGCATAGGCCCAGTTGAACAGGGCCGTGCGGACCATGCCCACGTGGGGCGTTCCTGTGGGCGACGGGCAAAAACGTACGCGGACGTCGGAAGTTGTTTCAGTCATGTCAACCATCGTAGTTCAGCGCCGAGTTACTGCACCGCCCGCCCCACTTGGGGGTAATTGAACCCGGTTTCCACTAAGTGCGAACTGGGATTTCAATCCGACCCAAACGGAATTGATTTCCATTCCCTATAGTGAAATTCTCTCGACAGAACTGAAGAAAGGTTCCACACTGTGGCTCGAACTCGCTCCGTGGCGCTGCTTACCTGCGCCACACTTCTCTTCTCCCCCGCTACCGCCGTAGCCGGCCCTGACGACGGCAAACACGTCGCCACCCAAACGCACATCGATTCCCCCAAAGCATTCTGGGAAGACGATTCTCTTAACCTCAAGAGCCATTCAGCCGAGTCTGACCACGACCTCGCCGACACCGTCACGTGGGTAGGCAAAGGCTGGGACCAGAACGGCACGAACCAATACCAGTTCACCGTGCCTGAAGACCCTGCGCTCTCCTTCCTAGGGAAGCCGGGCGAAACCTATTACATGGCCCCTGCCAGCGTGCAGGGCAGCCTGGACCCGGTATGGATGGGCTTTGGCGCGGACACTGAGCTGCCTGTCGACAACTTCCGCGATAACATCGCCTCCCTCGACCTGTTAAGCGTCGATGGACCGGGCGAAGTAGAGATGTTTGGCTACTACCCCGGCCCTGGAGGGCTTCAACGATTCTTTGGCACGTCGGAGGGCGCACCTCACTCCGCGTGGCTGACTAGTGGCACGCATACCCACAACTTCACTGTCTTTTCCAAACCCGGGCGCTACCAGCTCACATACCAAACCACCGCGCGAAACAAAGACGGCGAGTTCATTTCCTCCAAGCCGACAACCACGTCCATTCAGGTCGGAGGGCAGCGCCCGTCAGACCACAGCACTCCCTCCCTCAAGGAGCGCTTCGAACAGGCATCCGCAGGGGACGCTAGCCAGAAGGACTATCGCCTGCGCATCGCCCCTGCTAAGTCCCGTGACAAAGATGGAGACGAGCGGCTTTCCTCCATCGACTTCACTGGGGGCAGTACCGGCACGCTCACGCTGCTTATCGACGGCTACTTCCTCACCGATCTAGCCGTGAAAGATGGCAAGGCACACTTCGATGAATTCTTAGGGCCCGAGGCCTCAATAATCCAAGCTGTGTACACCCCGGAGGACGGCAGCCCGCGCTGGGTGAGCGAGGAGCTCGCCTATTCTGAAAACGCTGAGCTTTCTACCTCCTCGAAGACGTCCGCGGAGTCCTGGACCGAGACTACAAACCCCCGTCAACTCTTCTCCGGAGAAGAGGTTTCTCTATCTGACACGGGACTGTCCGCGCGCGCCGTTCCGGAGGGCGAAGACGCCACCCGCATCATCCTGGAGGCAGCCGATAAAAACCTGGAAGGCTACGTGCACGGTGGCTTCTTTAGTAAGGGAAGCTCGCTTCCGGACATCGATTTCGACGGCACTATAACCCGCGGCCGCGCGGAATTTGTCGTCGGTGCCGATGCAAACTTCAACGGCAATACCGTGCGCCTCGATATTCTTCCGCACCCAAGCATCACGCAAGACTCCGGCAGCATCACGCTGACCGACAATTTCGCTTTCGGAAAAACGTACGAGCGCGTGGGCAAACTCGGCGCTGGGGCTCAGGCTCCTGCGCCAGCCCCAGATAACACTCCTCAGCCCGAACCCGGCGACAACACCGGTGTCTGCGCCGACAAGGCAGTGCTCGACCACGGACACGTCGATGTTGCGGTATCCCGTGACGGCGATAAGTTTCTCACCCGCCTCAAGGATGAAACGGCCATCGTGGATAAGAAGACCGTCGAGCGCCCGCTTGACGACGTCGTCCTCGCAGTACACGACAACGCACTGCGCTCCCGCCCCGCCGCGCTCAACGGCAAGGAATTCGACTACCTGGGCAAGGAGAAATTCTTCCTCCTCCCCCAAACCCAAGAGCAGAGCATCATCTGGCCGGGATATAACACCCAAGCTCTCAACTACAAGGACTATAAAGACGGCAAGGTCATGCTCAATATTAAGCCCGTCGAGAAGCCTGAAGGCGCAGAAATTGGGCTCTTCACCACTGAAGGATTAGGCAAAGGTTTTACCCCGCTGATCAACTCAGCCGCAGGAGACTTGTCCATCGAGACCACTTTTGCCTCGCATACCCACAGCAATTGGGTGTTTACCAAGCCGGGAATCTACAAGCTCGAAGTCAGCTATACGGCCACCACCGCCGATGGCAAAGAAATTGCCTCCGCACCCCAGGTGCTCACCGTCGCGGCTGGCGACGCCGCAATCAAGGACTGCGCAAGCTCCAAGGAAGGAAGCGAAGGCGAAGGCACCAACACACCCGGCGGTAAGAAGCCAGGAAACACGAAACCCAGTGGAGATAAGGGGATGACGTCCTCTAAGCCCAAGCTCGACAGCCTGTGGGGATTAGTGCTTCCGGCCGTCGTGGCCCTCATTTTCCAACGCCTCTTCAATTTCTACAACGACCACAGAGCCCAGATTGAGGCCCGCTTCAACGGTCTGCTTCACCGCTAGAAAGGACACACTTCGATTGCATTCCGCACCGCTGAAAACATTCAATGCCGCCGTGTGCGCCATCGCCGTGGCACTTCTCGTGTCCGTCCTTGGCCTTCCAGCGACTGCCCGCGCCGAAGGCGAGCTTATAGATTCTGGGCACGTGGATGCCTTCTATGTCTCCGCGCCGGGTGGTCAGCTGACGTTGTCGATGAAGGAAGACGTCACCGGCAGTGGCGTCGTCAGGCCCGGTAACGACGTCACCCTCAAGGTGGCTGAGGAGGCGTGGAGCGAGGCGACCGAGCGCATCGATGGCATCGGCACACCGACGTACTACCTCCCCCAGACCCAGGACAGCTCACTCCTGTGGCCGGGTTGGGATACGCAAGCGGCCCAATCTGCTGGATATAAGGACGTGAACTTCGAATTTGTTGAGGTCACCGGGCCCGGCGACATTTTCATCTTCGAAACCGCAGGCTTTGGTGATATTCAACCGGTCACGGACGCCGGCGAGCTCGACTTGGTGTCCGGTGACGTCATCAATCAGGCTTACCCGGCGCACCGCCACGTCAATTGGGCGTTTAGCGAACCTGGTACGTACACCATGACTGTTCAGGCTGAATCCAACGGCGACACGAGTAATCAGGTCACCTATACCTGGGACGTCGGCGACGGCGAAGCCGCTCCCCAGGATTCCGGGGACGAGGAATCCAGCGTCGATGATGGCACTGACGGTGCCGACGATGACCACGGGGCTGCGCAAGGCGCCGCCTCCCCTGAGCAATCTGCTTCCTCCAACTCCGGCTCACGCTCTCACGCTGGAAGCACCGGAGCCGGCAGCTCTGGAGGCGCTGACCGCGGATCGGCCACCGCTGCCGGTGCCAAAGACACCAAACAACAGGCCCACAACAAGGAGCGTAAAGACCGCACAGCTCGCGGGGAAAGGAAGGAGCGCAAGCCTTCTCACCGATCCGCCGAAACCGCGGACGGGGAGAATGTGGACACGGTGGCTGCGGCCGGCTACTACGACAGCGGGCAAAACCTGTTGCCGTGGGGCATCGGCATCCTCGGCCTGGGAATGCTTGTGCTGGGCCTGGCGCTAGCGCGCCTCGCGCTGCTGAGGGGCCGCGACTGATGCCTCGGAAAGTACGCACTCGGATGGCGTGCACCGCGATTCTTTCCGCCATCTCTCTCGGCGCCTCAGCGCTGAGTGGCTGCGCGAACACTGCCAGCGGAGACGATGCAAAGGTGAAGGTGGTGGCGACGACACCGATACTGGGGGACGTCGCCAAGCATGTGGCCGGACATGACGCCACGGTGACGACCCTGATCCCCGCGGGAAAGGATCCCCATACCTTTGAACCGAGCCTGCGCTCGGTGCGGGACATCGCAAACGCAGACGTACTGCTGTCCAACGGGTTCCTTCTCGAGCCACAGAATCTGCTGAAGTCCATGAAGGAGTCGTCGGATGTGCCCGTCACCGAAGTGGCGGACCAGGCCTCCACGCGTGGAGCGAAGCTGATCCCGCTGGTGGAGAACATCGCACTCGACGCCGTGTGGCTGGGGTTGCGCGTGCGCAACGCGCCCCCGGGGACCTCAAGCGTCGACCTGCGCCTGATCGACGCAGAAGGCCCGGGCGATGCCGCCGCCTACGTGGTCTCGACATTCGGTACGCCAGAGGTCCTTTTTAACACCGCCGATGGGATAGATCCGCGCGAGGATTCCACGACGCTGCCAGCCAACGCCCACACGCACGTGTCCTGGGCTTTTAGCAAGCCCGGTATCTACAAGATGAGCTTTGGCGCTCACGATGGCTCCCCGCAGGAGTTCACAGTGGCCGTCGGCGTAAGCGCACCTGAGGGGATGCACGAGCTCGATGCGGGCCACGTGGATATCACCGCTGACATGGCTACAGGAAAACTCGATTTGGAGGACCAAGGCGAGCGTTTTGATCCGAAGACCACGGTGTTGCGCGTGCCTAACTCCGCGCTGCAGGAGATCCCGTCGGATCCCTCCTACCGTTTCTTGGGCCGTCCAGGCGATGAAACCTATCTCCTGCCGCAGGCGGTGTTAGGGAAACACATTCACGGTGAGGTGGACCCGCACCTGTGGCATAACGCCGCCAACGTTGTCAGTTTTACCGAGGTCATCGCTGAACAGCTTGCCCAGGCAGACCCCTCGCACGGCGCGGATTACCGCGCCCGCGCACAGGACTACATCACGCAATTGCGGGAAGCCGATGCCGAAGTAAGACGGCTCATCTCCGCCATCCCGGAGCGCAACCGCCACCTGGTTACGCCGCATCACGGTTATGCCTACTTGGAGCAAGGCTACGGCATTGATATCGCGGGCTTCGTTACTCCGAACCCGGCCATCGAGCCCTCGCCGCGCGATGTCATCGCTCTGCGCCGCACCTTGGAGAACCTCGAGCTTCCCGCCGTATTCGTGGAACCGACGCAACAAGCCAGCGCGGATGTCATCCGGGAAGCCGCCGATTCCCTCGGGGTGGCTGTATGCCCGATTTACGGCGACACGCTTGATGACGCCGTTCCGACGTATATCGACCTCTTGCGCTTCAACGCGCACTCACTCAACCGCTGTCTCAGCAACACAACAAAGGAATCTCATGTCTAAACTCACCATCCGAAACGTCACTATGCCGCTTGCGGCAGCACTTACCGCCGCGGCCTTGGCTTTCGCACCGGCAGCTGCCTTCGCCGGAGATCTCGCCCAGGTGGTCAGCGCTAACGAAGAGGTAGCCGCGCCTGGAACGGCTGCCACCATCGATCACGGCCACGTCGACCTAGGGCTCCTGCTCTCCGAAGGCCAAGCTGAGTTCCTCGCTCGCGATGATTCGGCTGAAACACCCGTGTGGCGCCAGCCCGAGGATGTGGTCTTCCAGGTGGGTGACAACGCCCTGTTGACTCTGCCGGAGGACAAGGCATTCTCCTTCGTTGGCGCAGAACCTGGCTCGCAGGTGTGGGTCGTACCGCAAACGGAGCAGGCTGACGTTCCGTGGTTGGGCTGGAATACCCAAGCTCCCTCATTGGCAGACAATGTTGAGCGAGGAGTGACCATGGAGTTCCTCGGGCACCAAGGCCCGGGTGACTTCTCCCTCTTCCTGCAAAACGGCGGCTTCGAAGAACCTCAGCTGCTGTGGTCTACAGCAACCGGGGACTCAGAAGGCTTCTGGGTGGACTTGGGCACTCATACCCACGCCAATTGGGTGTTCACCGAGCCCGGCATTCACCAGATCCGGGTCCGCATGAGCGGCGAGGGCGCAGGAGAAAGCGCCGGAAAAGAGGTTGCTGCCGAAGCCACCTTGACCTTCGCCGTGGGCGATGACGCCGACGTTGCGCAAGCACAGGCCGTGGAATGGGACCCCAATGCCGAGTCCTCCGCCACATCCGGCTCTATGTCGGCATCGGTGCCGACGTGGATCTGGGTGCTCGCGGGCGTAGGCGTCCTAGTGCTCATCGGTGCCATCATCGCGGTCGTGCGCGCGAAGGGTGGGCGGCGTGGCTAATCCCTTCATTACGGTGAACGATCTGTCCGTATCGCTGTCCGGCCGCCGCGTCATCGACGGGGCAAGCTTTTCTGTTAACCCTGGCGAGTTTATCGGGCTCCTCGGCCCGAACGGCGCTGGCAAAACCACGCTCATGCGCGCTGTCTTAGGCCTCGTGCCCTTTACCGGGACCATCGACGTGACCACCTCGCTTGGCTATGTCCCACAGCGCCACGACGTGGAGTGGGACTTCCCCATCAGCGTGGCCAAGGCGGTGCTGAGTGGGCGCACTGGACTAGTGGGGTGGTTCCGGCGCCCAGGGCGCCTCGATAAGGAGGCCGCACGGCGCGCCATCGAGCTGACCAACCTGGAAGAATTCGCACGGCGTCCTATAGCCCAACTTTCCGGCGGGCAACGCCAGCGCGTCCTCATCGCCCGCGCCTTAGCCTGCGAACCAGAGGTGCTGCTTCTCGACGAACCTTTCACCGGACTCGACGCCCCCAATACCGAGGAGCTCTTGCTTCTTTTTGACAAGCTCACTACGGATGGCACCAGCGTTGTCATGTCCACGCACAACCTCTCAGAGGCCGCGCATTCCTGCTCACGGCTTGTGCTCTTCAACCGGGGCATCATCGCTGACGGCCCGGCGGAAACCCTGCGCGCAACCCCGCAGCCGTGGAGCACCACC
>QWCQ01000283.1_pt1 | contig 200945 bp, 158 predicted proteins | sample 1972701 | NCBI WGS metagenome assembly QWCQ01 (sample SAMN09866704, study PRJNA288562) | Human gut metagenome isolate pre4_stool, whole genome shotgun sequencing...
GGGTGCTCGCTCCATAGGCATCGGTCATCCGCGAAGCGGTGACCGATGTACAAAGACCCTTCCCTACCCCCTCGACCCCTTGTGGGTCGCCGAGCAGAGTCTTCCGCGACCCCGCAAGGGTGTCGTACTTCTCCGTCAATCAGTGCGACACCCTGGCGGGGTCGCGGGATAGCTTGCGATGGCTGATCCACGGGTCTTCGGGGCTACGCCCCTCGACCGGTGGCTACGAAGCGGGCACCCGCAAGGGGTGCTTCATTTCCCACTCTTCTTAATGAGTTGACTGTTTTCCTGCACCCCTCAAAATGTATCACCCCTGAGCGTGCTATCCTATTGGGGCAAAGGCTTGAGTGCCTTGGCTCCGGTGTGTTGTTTCCGGCGGCAAAATCTTTTAGCGGTATTAGACTTATCTATTACCGATAATAGTGTCGACTAATACCGGTAATAGTTTTCTCTAATACCGGTATTAGTCTGAGGGGGTCTCTTGACCCTCGTCTGCTTGCCGCTCTATCGGCGGGGTGGGGTGGGTTACTTGTGGAGGGTAAAGAGGAACTCGAGGCCGCCCTCGGGGCAGTGCCTCCGTGCCTGGATCTGTCCTCCGTGGAGGCGGATCGCATTTCGCACAATACTGAGTCCCAGTCCGGAGCCGCCTCGGTCCCGCGTGCGGCCGGAGTCGATGCGGTAGAAGCGCTCAAAGATGCGCCCCAGCTTCTCCTCCGGCACCCCTCGCCCGGTGTCGTAGTAGGAGAGGTAGACGTAGTCGTCGTCCCGGTGGTAGCAGGAGAAGCAGAGGGTAACCCCTTCGCCGGCGTAGCGGAGGGAGTTCTCGATGAGGTTCTGGAAGACGGAGTGGATGAGGGAGTTATTGGCGTGGATGGTGAGTCCGTCGGGGATCTCATTGACGAATCGGTCTCCACTCTGCTCTATGCGGTCGGCGAAGGCGATGCGTGCCTCCTCGACGACGAGACCGAGGTCGAGCTCTTCCATACGGTATTCCTCGGCCTCCCGCTCGTCCATCTGGCTGATGAGGCGTATGTCGTCCATCATCGCACTGAGCCGCTCCGCCTGGCGGTAGGCCTTGTCGGTGAAGGCAGCCTGCTGCTCCGGCGAGAGGTCGCTGTAGCGCAGTGTCTCCAGGTAGCCTCGTATGGAGGTGAGCGGGGTGCGGATCTCGTGAGTGATGTTGCTGGTCATCTCGCGCTTGAGCTGCGCCGTCTGGACCGATACGGTGACGTCCTCGATCGTGAGGTCAAAGGTCTCGGCTGCGGAGCGGAACGCTTTTACCTCAAAGATGTGGCTCCCCGAAGGGATCATCGCGCTGCGGCTTCGCTCCTCGCCTCCGGGTGAGGAGCTGATGAAGTCGCCGATCGGCTGCATGCTCTCCCCGGTCAGTAGTTCGGACAGGCTCTCGAGCGGTAGGGCTCGGGAGGAGATCATGCTGGCAAACTGGATGAAGTGGGTATTGGCGAAGAGGGTCGTGCCGTTGCTGTCGAAGAGGGCGATGCCGATCTTGGAGAGGTCAAAGAGGGCGATCAGGTGCTGCCGCATCTCCTCCGTGCGCTGCACTTTTTCCTCACTTTTACTAAAGAGCTGTCGCAGCTCCTCTCCGAGGGTGCCGAGGTCATCGTCGGCAAAGAGGGTGCCCTCAGGGTGCTCTCCACGACGGAGGGCGCCGGTGAGCCGTCGCAGCCCGCTGACGGAGCGGTCGGTCGATCGGAGGCTGAGGTAAGTGCCGACCAGCATGCCGAGGAGGATCAGGAGTGAGGGGAGGAGGCAGGCGAGCCAGAGCGTCTTGCGGTCGGTCGCCGGCTGCTCCCGGTAGGGTCGGGTCAGGTGGATGTAGTGTCCGTCGCAGTAGAGGGCATAGTGGAGCTGCCCGTCCGCAGTGTCGCTCTCCTCGGCGGTGCTGAGGTGGTCGCCGCTGTGATTGTAGTAGGCGAGCCTCAGCTCGGGGTCCTCGGAGAGGGAGCGCTGCGTACCCACCCTCATGGTGTCAGTGGCTGCGGTGACACGGAGATCGGGGTCGATCAGCTCTGCCTCGATGTTGTCGGGGAGGAGAGAAAAGAGGTTGTCGAGGGGAAGTGTGTCGTGGCTCTGCGCTATGAGATCAGCGTAGGTGGCGAGAGTGTTGCTGCTCTCCCTGAGGTGCTGCTGCTCCTCGTCGCGGGCATCTCTGTACTTACTCCAGCAGAGGAGGGTGATGGAGAGACAGAGGAGAGTGAGGCCGAAGTGGAGCCCGTAGCTCCTCTTTGAGGAAAGGGATGTGGAGCCTCTCATGGTGTGTCGCTATCGCCTGGATTGCTGCTCCACCCCGGCATCTCCTTCGCTCTCGGCATTGATCTCGTCCATGGTCATCGGTCGGAGACCGTAGCCGAAGCCGACACGATTGTAGAGCATGGTGCCGTACTTGCCGAGCTTCTTCCGGAGACGGGCGATATGCACATCCACCGTTCGGTCGAGGACTAAGCTCTCGCGGCTCCAGACGCGGTCGAGGATCTCGTGCCGGGTAAAGGTCCGTCCCGGGGCGGCGGCAAGCATCCGCAGGAGGTCGTACTCCGTCTTGGTGACATCGAAGTGGTGGCTGCCGTCGGAGACGGTCATGGCGATCTTGTCGATGACGAGTGGACCCACCTCGATCCGGTCACTATCGACCGGCTCATGGTCTGCCGCAGTGGTGCGGTGGAGGACGCTCTTGACGCGAGCGACGAGCTCCTTGACGGAGAAGGGCTTGGTAAGGTAGTCGTCTCCGCCGACGGTGAAGCCGTGTAGCAGATCGTCCTCAGCACTCTTGGCGGTGAGGAAGATGATGGGGATTTCGCACCCCTCGCTGCGGAGCTCCTCAGCCATCTCGAAGCCGGACATCCCCTCCATCATCACGTCGAGGACGATGAGGCTGAAGTAGTGGGGGTCGTCCTCTGCCTGCATGAGCCGAAGCGCCTCCTCGGCACTTGAGGCGGAGGTGGGCCGGAGACCTATCCGCTCGAGGTGAAAGGCGACGATCTCGCAGATGTCGTCCTCGTCATCGACGATGAGGATCCGTGCCGGGCTGTCGGTCTGGGGGAAGGGGCTTTCGTCTTTCTTCATCACTCCTCAAACTCGTGTCGTACGTCGGTTCCCTCGACTAAGTAAATGGTCGACTCGGCGAGGTTGGTGGCGGAGTCGCCGATACGCTCGAGATTATGCGCCACGGTGTGGATCTGCAGGAGGGCAAGGATCTCCGCCTCGCTGTGTACCCGGTCGGTGCCCTCGGCGGTGATTAGCTGGATGATCTCGCGCTGCTGGCGGTCGATATTGTCGTCCGCATCGATCACCTGATGCGCCACTTCGGTGTCCATGGTGGAGAAGGAGATGATCGCCGACCGGATCATCTCGGTCGTGTCGTCGAGCATCTGCAGCAGCCGCCGGGAGTACTCGTGCATGAAGTCGGAGGTGAAGTCGAGGTCGCGGGCGATATAGACGCCATTCATCACCATATCACCGACGCGCTCCAGATTGGTGGTGAGGTCGGGGTAGGCGATGATGCGCCGGAGGTCCTCCGCCTTGGGGGCAAACATGTATATGGTGTACGCCACCTCCTCGCGGATGCGGATCTCGAGCCGGTCGATGACGTGCTCATTGGTGTCCGCTTCCTCGAAGAGCTCCTCGTCGAAGGGACCGGCAAAGAGCTTCCGCAGGATAGCCAGCTGGAGGAGGGTGACCTTAGAGATAAGCTCGTACTGGCTGTGGACGATCTCGAGCTTTCGGTCCTTGATGATACTGGTACTCATGGTGTGTGGTGCTTAGCTAAATACTCCGGTGAGGTAGTCCTCCGTGCGCTTGTCGCTCGGGGTGGTGAACATCTTCTGCGTGTCGTCGTACTCGATCAGCTCACCGAGGTACATGAAGGCGGACTTGTCAGAGATGCGAGCCGCCTGACCCATATTGTGCGTCACGATGATGATGCTGTAGTGCTCCTTGAGCTCGAGGATCAGCTCCTCGATGGTATTGGTGGAGATGGGGTCGAGGGCTGAGGTGGGCTCGTCCATCAGCAGTACCTCGGGCCGGAGGGCGAGGGCGCGCGCGATGCAGAGCCTTTGCTGCTGTCCGCCGGAGAGGAAGGAGCCTCTCTGGTTTGTCACATCCTTTACTTCCTCCCAGAGTCCGACGCTCTCGAGGGAGGTCTGGACCACCTCCTCACGCTCTTCCTTGGAGAGGTGGATGCCATTGAGCTTATACCCGGCGAGGACATTCTCCGCGATGGACATGGTGGGGAAGGGGTTGGGTCGCTGGAAGACCATCCCCACCATTCGCCTCGCCTCCATGGGGCTAATCTGCATCAGGTCGCGGTCGTGGAGGAGGATCTGCCCCTCGGTACGGATCTCGGGGTAGAGGTCGTGCATACGGTTGATCGCCCTCAGAAGGGTACTCTTGCCGCAACCGCTGGGACCCATGACGGCGGTGACGAGATGCTCGTAGAAGGAGCAATTGATGCTCTTGATCGCCCGCTTCTCCGGCGTGTAGGAGACGGAGAGATCGCGAACCTCGATGATCGGCGTGAGATTCTCCTCCCGGCTCGACTGGTGGGTCGAGAGGATCTTGTCGGCTATGGGGATCTGACTCCCGGGCTGTCTCATGACCTTCGTGGAGCTATTGGTGGTAGTGGACATACAAATCTAAGATTTATTCGATTATCTCTTGACGCCCCGCTTCGCAGCAATGGTCTTGGCAGCGAGATTGAGAGCAAGAATGAGGATCAGGAGGAAGAGGGCGGTGGACCAGATCAGGTCGACGAGGTTGGGATCGTTGTAAAACTCCCAGATCAGGAGGCTGACAGCGGAGGTGGGACTGGTGACATCGAGATTGACATACGTGGCACCGAGGGCGGTGACCATCAGCGGTGCCGTCTCGCCCATCACGCGAGAGATGGAGAGGAGGATTCCGGTGACGATCGCTCCGATGGCGGAGGGGAGCAGCACGTGGAGCATGACGGAGGTGTAGGAGCTGCCGAGGGCGAGACCCGACTCGAGGAGTGAGCCGGGGAGCATATTGAGCGCCTCCTCAGTGCTACGGGTGATCATCGGGATCATCATCAGCGCGAGGGCGACCGCACCGGCGACGGCGCTGTAGCTGTGCATGGCGCGCACCACCCACATATAGACGAGGATGCCGCAGATGATCGAGGGCACGCCCTGGAGGATATCGGCAAGCGTGCGGACGAGGGTCGCCATCTTCTTTCCTCTATTGATGTGTAGGTAGATGCCGCCGAGGAGACCGAAGGGGATCGAGATGAGCGAGGCAAGACCGACCATGATGAGGGTGCCGACGATGCCATTGAGGATACCTCCCGGGATCGGCTGACCGCTCTGCTTGGCCAGCATAGCCTCGATAGACGAGGGGACGACGCGGGTGAAGAAGTCGAGATTGAGCTGGTGCCAGCCCTTGGTGATCAGTTCGATCAGGATTGCCAAGAGCGGGATTGCCGTGGCGAGACTGAGAATACAGACGAGAGCGAAGACGACCCTGCTGGTGACACGGCGGCGCTGCTGGTGCGTCGGTCTCAGGGAGTAAGTCTCAAGGGAGCTGTTGTTACTCATGGCTTAAGTCTGGAGATGATGATCTTGGCGGCGCAATTGATCAGCGCCGTGATGAGGAAGAGGATCAGGCCGATGGCGAAGAGGGCACTGAGCTTGAGCCCCGTCGCTTCGCCAAATTGGTTGGCAATCACTGACGCCATCGTATTACCGGTCTCGATCAGGTCGCCGCTCTCACTCATAGTGAAGGGGATGTTGTTCGTATTCCCGATGAGCATAGTCACCGCCATCGTCTCACCGAGGGCGCGACCGAAGGCGAGAGTGTAGGCGGCAAAGATACCCGATGCGGCTCCGGGTAGGGAGACGCTCCTGATCACCTCGAAGCGGGTTGCCCCAAGACCGTAAGCGGCCTCCTTCAGTTCGCCCGGCACCATGGAGATGAATTCGCTCGAGAGCGACGAGGCGTAAGGGATGATCATGATCGCGAGGACGATCGAAGCGAGGATGACGCCGAAGCCTTGCCCGCTCCAGCCCCAGACGATCATCAGGTGACGGATGGTGTAGAAACCCCACAGACCGTAGACGATCGAGGGGATCCCCGCCAGCATATCCACGACGGCGGTGACGACGGTTGCAATCTTCTTTCCCCTAAAGTACTCGCCGGAGAAGAGCGCCACGGCGAGAGAGAAGGGGACACAGAGCAGCAGTGCCAGGAGCGAGGTCTCCAGCGTGCCGACGATGAAGGGCCAGGCGCCATAGTTCTGCGTCTTATCGCTCCACTCGCTGCCGGAGAGGAAGTCGAAGAAGCCGAAGTGGCTCACTGCAGGACCGCTCATCGAGGCGAGCGTGTAGATGATCGCGGCAGTCAGGAGGATGAATCCGATGCCGACGATCGTCAGCAGGGCATTGAAGAAACGGTCTTTTTTCATGGTTCGCTCAGGGGCTTACCCTGGTAGGTCATGGAGGCGATGACGGCTCTCGCCTTCTCGAGGGCAAGGGGCGGAAGGGAGGCGTAGTGGGTCTTGCGTGCCGCCTCGTGTGTCTCCTCGCCGACGATGTAGTAGAGGAAGTCCTGCAGCAGCCGGGCACTCTCGAGGCTTCGGTGGCCGTAGCTCTGCTCCTTGTAGACGATGAGCCAGGTCATCGTGCTGATGGGATAGGCGTCGGGGTCGGGACTGTCGGCGATCATCACTCGCGTGTCGTCGGGGAAGTCGCTCAGGTTGGCCGAGAGCGAGATGCTCTCCATCGTGGGGGCGATGAAGTGCCCCGAGCGGTTGCGGATCGCTGCTGCGGGGATGCCGAGAGCCATGGAGTACTCCGAGCCGATGTAGCCGATCGCACCGGGGGTGGAGGAGATCACGCCGGCGACACCGGGATTGCCCTTGGCGGCATTGCCCACCTTGATGTCCAGCGTCTTGGCAGCGCCCAGCTCCTCGCGCCACACCGAGTCGACCTTGCTCATGTAACTCGAGAAGACGAAGGTGGTACCACTCCCGTCCGTACGGTAGATCGGGATCACTCTCTGGTCGGGCAGGGTGATATCGGGATTGAGCTCCCGGATCGCCGGGTCGCTCCACTCCGTGATCCGTCCGGTGTAGATCCCCGAGATCACCTCGGGCGTGAGCCGAAGCTCCTCGATGCCCTCGAGGTTGTAGGCGATGACGATGCCGCCGATGCAGGTGGGGATATGGATGATCGGCATAGGCATGGCCTTGGCGATCTTCTCATCGGAGAGGAACTCGTCGGTGCCGCCGAAGTCGACCGTCGTCTCAGCCAGATTTCGCTGACCGGCGCCGCTGCCGACACCGCCGTAGCTCACATGGATGCCCTCCGCGTCACCATACTGCTTCGCCACCTCGATGTAGAAAGGGGCAGGGAAGGTTGCCCCGGCGCCGCTCAGGGTCTTCGTGCCGGCGCATCCGCTTAGCCACGGAAGCAGTGCCAGACCCAGTAAGGAGCAGATCAGAAATTGCTTTGCCACAATATAGAATGAATGAGTATCTGTCTCTTTGTGGCAAAGGTACTCAGGTGGTTATACCTTGCTGTTACGGCGGTGTGACATTGTTGTTACAAGGTGGATCGGACGAGTCGGACGAGTCGGACGAGTCGGACAAGTACGCTAGGCGGGATCAGTGCTGCCCTGCATGCGCTCGAGGTTGTCCTCCGTGGTGAGAGCCTCGATGAAAGGAGCGATGCCGCCGTCGAGGACACTATCTATGTCGTGGATCGAGAGCCCGATACGGTGGTCGGTGACCCGGCTCTGGGGGAAGTTGTAGGTCCGGATCTTCTCGGACCGGTCGCCGGTGGAGATGAGAGAGCGCCGCTCGGAGGCGCGCTCCGCCTCCTGTCTCTCCCGCTCCTTATTGTATATGCGGGTGCGTAGCTCCTCCATCGCCTTCGCCATATTTTGCCGCTGGGAGCGTTCGTCCTGCGACTGCACGACGATCCCTGTCGGGATGTGCGTCAGCCGAACGGCGGAGTAGGTGGTATTGACCCCCTGTCCGCCGGGACCGGAGGCGCAGAAGATGTCGGTGCGTATGTCCTCGCTCCTCAGCTCCACGTCCACCTCGTCCGCCTGTGGCAGCACGGCGACCGTAGCGGCGGAGGTCTGTATCCGCCCCTGCGACTCGGTCACCGGGACACGCTGCACGCGGTGGACGCCGCTCTCGTACTTGAGTCGGCTGTAGACCTTCTCACCCTCTACCGTAAAGATGATCGACTTGAAGCCGCCCATCGTCCCTTCGTTCATCGACGTGACGTGGCAGCTCCACCCCTGCTCGGCGCAGTACTTCTGGTACATCTTGAAGAGATCCCCCGCAAAGAGTGCCGCCTCGTCGCCTCCCGTGCCGGCGCGGATCTCCATGATCACGTCGCGGGAGTCGTCCTCGTCCTTGGGTAGCAGGAGCATCCTCAGCTCCTGCTCCAGCTCCGGCAGCTGCTCCTCGATCGTCTGCAGATCCTCCCTCGCCAGGTCGGTCAGCTCGGCATCCTCTCCGGCAGCGATGAGCTTCTCGTCCTCATCTCGCTGGTGGAGGAGTGACTCGTACTGCTCCGCCTTATCGTCGATCTCCTTGAGGTCCTTATACTCTAAGCTCAGCTTGCGGAAGAGCTTCTGATCGCTGATCACCTCCGGGTCGGTCATCCGGATGGTCACCTCGCGAAACTTCGCCCGCAGGGGAGCCAATTGCTCCGCCAGACCCATCATCGGTACTCGAAACTCCCGAGACTACTCTCGATCACCACCTCGCTCTCGTCAGCCTCCTCAACCCGTCCGATGACCTGAGCGTCAATGTCGAAGTGATGCGCCATGTCGATCACCTCGGCAGCGTACTGCTCGGGGAGGTAAACCTCCATGCGGTGACCCATATTGAAGACCTTGTACATCTCCCTCGCCGGCGTCTTCCCGTCGCGAAGGATGGTGTCAAAGAGTGGGGGCAGGTCGAAGAGGTTGTCCTTGATGATCTTTTTCCCCTCCACAAAATGCAGCACCTTGGTCTGCGCTCCTCCGGTGCAGTGGATCAGTCCGTGGATCTCCGGGCGCAGCTCGCGCAGCAGCTCCACCAGCACCGGAGCGTAGGTACGGGTAGGAGCGAGGACCAGATGACCATAGTCGATGTCGAGCCCCTCCACACGATCGGTGAGGCTGTGCGAGCCGACGTAGACCACATCGTCCGGCAGGCAGTCATCGTAGGACTCAGGATACTTCTCCGCATAGTGGTGGGCAAAGACGTCATGCCGGGCGGAGGTGAGTCCGTTGCTCCCCATTCCCCCATTGTACTCCGTCTCGTAGGTCGCCTGCCCAAAGGATGCCAGCCCCACAATCACGTCACCGTCAGAGATGCGAGCGGCATCGATCACCTCCTCGCGCCTCATGCGACAGGAGACGGTACTGTCGACAATCACCGTGCGGACGAGGTCGCCCACGTCGGCGGTCTCTCCGCCGGTATTGTAGATCCCGACGCCGAGGTCCCGGAGCTGCTCGAGGAGCTCGTCCGTGCCATTGATCAGCGCGCTGATCACCTCACCCGGGATGAGTCGGCTGTTTCGCCCGATGGTGGAGGAGTGGAGGAGCCCCTGTGTGGCACCGACGCAGAGGAGGTCATCGAGATTCATCACGATGGAGTCCTGCGAGATGCCGCGCCAGACGGATAGGTCGCCCGTCTCGCGCCAGTAGAGGTAGGCGAGAGAGCTCTTCGTCCCGGCGCCATCGGCGTGCATGAGGTTGCAGTAGTCCGGGTCACCGCCCATGATGTCGGGCATGATCTTGCAGAATGCCTGTGGGAAGAGGCCCTTATCTATATTCTTGATCGCAGCGTGGACATCCTCCTTGTCGGCGGAGACGCCGCGGCGGCGGTAGAGTTCGTTGGGATTGACGTTGGTCGTGCTCATGATTTCCGTATTACTTCTTGCTGTCATTCGGGCGAAGGACATACTCTCCGACAAAGGTAACTCTTTAGAGGGTTAATTCAAATCTTATCCGGACGCCCCTCAGACTAATACCGGTATGAGGCAAAACTATAGTCGGTATTAGTCGAAACTAATACCGGTAATAGTTGACACTAATACCGGTAAAAGAAATAGGGGATCGCTGCCTGCTGACTATCAGTATGATGTGAGCTCCTGTGTCGGAGGCCAAGCAAACAGAGGGCGGTGACCGGTCTTACGAACCGATCACCGCCCTCTGTCTATCGTGGAGCTTAGTCCCTGTCGCTTAGTGCGCCTCCGATGATGAAGGCGATGCTGGTAATGGCAGCCCCACCCAGGGCGCCCATCAGGACGAGGGCCTTGCAGCCTCCCTCCATGGACTCGTCGCCGATGTACCGTCCTAAGCGGCAGAGGCCGCTGCTGATCTCATTTGCTCTCATAATGGTTTTATTTCTACTTGGTTACTAAGGTTCTCAGCAAAGTTAGCCATTTGTAGGGGTTGTTCTCTCGCGCCTCAGCAGGTAGGGGGATGACGTAGCGAGGGTCATGATCCCTGAGGATCACTTCCTCCCCATGGATCGTCTTCCGAAGCTCCGGCTGACCGGATCGCTTAAAGTCGTACCAGTCGTGTCCGCACTCTTGAGCAAATTCCTTGAGACGCTCACCAAGAATGTATCGGACCATCTCTACGCCATGTAGGGTAGAGTACTTGGCCTTGGCCTGAGGGAGAGCCTCCGGTGACAGCCGCTGGCTCAGCAGGGTTGTGAGCATCTCAGCAGATCTCTCGTCCTCGCCCAGCTTAGAGAGGCACTCAGCCGCCGTCAGGTAGACCTCGGAGCGACGTATCGTGCAGTCGTATGTCTGGCCGACAGCCTTGCGTAGCCTGTAGCCATAACCCTCGTCCACGGGGAAGTACTTGTCTATCCTGAGATCTCCCTCCTCGTAGAGCTCGACTAACTGGTCGGAGAGCTTCTGGGAGAAGCTGATGGTCGTCTTGATAGACGGAGTGAAGCTGATGATGCACTCCTCTGACCTATAGTCCATAGGCAGCAAAGCCTTGTCACCGGTGTGGCGGAGGTCCTCCAGCTTGTCGCTTATACTGAGGACCTTGACAGCGTCATCAAGAGCCTCTCGCCACTCTCCTCGGTAGAGGTGGATCCGAGAGCTGAGCGCGTAAATCGCCTCGCCTGAGAAGCGGTAGCGGTAGCGTGGGTCACTGTAGCGATCCACCTGTACCTCCTCCTTAGCAGTGTTGATATCGGCGAGGATCTGATCGTAGAGCTGCTCCAGTGTGGCGGGTGGGAAAGACTGCTCGGTATCGATCGTATTATTGATAGGGACGACAGAGATGTCCTTCGTCGCATCAGACCAGACCGGTCCATACAGATTGGCCAGCTCAAAGTAATAGTAGGCTCGCAGCGCGTGAGCCTCGGCTCGGAGCTGACGGAAGCTGTCTTGCCTGTCGTCCTCCCTCACCTTCTCAGCATCAGCGAGGAGGATGGAGTTGGCAAAGAAGATCCCCTTGTAGTAGGAGTAGTAGGGGTACGACTCAGAGCGTCCACTGTTATTATCAGTGTCCTCCCACTTGTAGATCGTCTTGTAGCTCTCATACTCGTCCAGCCCCATCCCGAAGGGATCCGGCTGTGGATCTATGGTAATGCCCCGCATATTGGTGAGGATATACCCGGGTGCCTGCTTGTACCCATTATTGAGCGTTGCTCGGTATTCTGATGTGGTAGAGGGGATCACCTGCCCCTTGGGGACAATATCTAAGAACTTATCGCATCCGCTGAGGAGAAGCGTCATCAGACCGGTAAGTAGCGCAGGGAGTAAAGTCTTGTGGTAGCTGTTCATATCAGTCATAGATGATTAGAGTGTGACCTGGATACCAGCAGAGATGGTCTGTGCCACAGGCTGGGCAAAGATATTTCCGTAGCTCTCGGGATCGAAGTAGCCGGAGTAGTCGGTGCTGAGGACAAGGGGGTTCTTGAGCTCGAGACTAAAGCGCATGCGCTCCAGGGGCCAGTCTCCCAGTCTCTCCTTCGTAAGTGTGTACCCGAGTCGAATGCTGGTGACACGCAGGTAGCTGAGGTGCTTAAACCAGATGTCATAGGCTGAGTAGGTGCCGGCGGGATCGTAGGAGTTGAGCCAGTCGGTAGCGAGATTTTGCTCCGGGGACAGGTCATCACCCTTTTTCCCAAGGATCTTTGGTAGCGTGCCGCCCTTATTCTCCGGACTCCATGCGTCGAAGATGTCTGACGTGTAATTAACCCCCGGATCTACTCGCGTAGGATTATAGGGTGGCTGTCTCTGAGCAATCTTGTCGATGAAGAAGGAGCTGAAGAGTGAGAGGTCGAAGTCCTTATACCGAAGCATGGTCGACAGACCTCCGGTAAACTTCGGGTCCCTGTCTCCGATATACTCGTAGAGGTCTCTGAAGTGAGCGTGATCGAGATCCGTCACCACATCGCCCCAGATACCAGTGGAGAGGTGATAGAAGTCGGTGTACCCGGCAGTCCCGCCCTCCTTCGTCGCAAATCGCATCAAGCCGGTCTCAGGGTCGATCCCGGCGGTAGGGATGGCAAAGGCGGCGTTGACCGGATAGCCCTCCAGCGAGGGCTGGTAGCTATTTTCCGACACGTTATAGGCGAGGACCTTACTCTTATTACGGGAGATATTGAGATTACCCCAATTGAGGTTGACGAAGTTAAATCCATTCTCCAGAGGGATCGACTTAATCGATATCAGGTCGTCGGAGAACCTATAGTACCAGTCGAATGAGATGTTGATCCGATCCCATAGACCGAGGTCAAATCCTGCATTCGTGGTGCTGGTCTTCTCCCAGCGGAGGTTTTGATTGGGTGGCGAGGTGACCGATACCAGGGGCTCGTTGATGTTGGGGAAGAAGGAGGTGGTCTTCCACTCTCCCTTCACGAACGGGCTCGTCTCTTTGTCAATATTGCCCTGAAGTCCGTAGGAGGCTCTTACCTTAAGTGTGGTGAGCCAGTCGATATCTCTCGCAAAGTCCTCTGCGCCGGCGTTCCATGCGCCTGAGACGGACCAGAGAGGGAGGTACCGGTACTTAGGATCGACTCCGAAGAGGTTGGAGCCGTCCAAACGCAAGCTCCCGAAGAATGTGTACCTGTCATCGTAGGTATAGCTGAATGTGGAGAAGAAGGAGACGAACGCATTCTCCACAAACTGCTTATGGTAGGGGAGCAGGGAGACATCGTTTTTGCCCGCATAGCCCTCCGGGAGGATCAGAGGCTTGGTGGTAAGGCTCGCAGGGTCGAAGCCAAAGCCCTTCGTCCGAATGTTGGTGAAGCTGTTACGGCGCAGCTCTACACCCGCCATAAAGTCGAGGTCGTGCTTCTCTGCAAATATGTGGTGGAGGAAGAGCTGATTTTTCCAGTTGTACTGGAAGAAGCGATCGTTCCAATTCTGGATGATACCTCCATCCGGCAGCACCGTCTGCTTTTTATAGATCTTGGAGGCCTTGAATTGGCGGGTGTAGAACGAGTCCTCGTCCCCAAATTGCTCCGTGGCGTTATTATCAAACTGTAGTCCCAGCTGAGTGGTGACCCTGAGCCACTGGATAGGGTGGTACTCTAGGTCCAGCACCGCCTTGACGGACTGTCCCTTGAGGGTGTACTGCGTATTCTCCTGCTCCTCTCGGTAGTTGAATGGGATGACCTTGTCCTCCGCATTGACCACATCCGGGTCGTAGATGTACTCTCCCTCCTCATCCAAGAGTCGACGGTAGGGATTCACACGCCGGGTGTAATTTTGGGCATTGGAGTACTGACCATTGGCCAGGTAAGTGCTGCGGTCGGTCTGATTGAGGAAAAGACTCAGGCGCGAGGTGAGAGACTCTATGGGGCGAAAGTCAATGTTGGAGGTGAGGTTGTACCTATCAAAAGAGGTCCCCTTGGTAGTGCCGTCCTCGGTATAATAGCCGGCGGACAGGTAATACCTAGTCTTGTCGGACCCGCCGCTCAGGCTGAGGCTGTACTGCTGATTGACTGTAGGCTCATAGACCTCGGCAAACCAGTCAGTGCCCCGGCCCCTAAGGGCGTTGATCGCTGCAGTGGCTTCCGGGGTGAGGGCGGACGGACCCTGAGCAATGTAGCCCTCAGTCAGACTATATCCCTTGATGATCCTTGCCACATCACCATACTCGGAGCGGTAGGTATGGAGGGGATTGCGGAGCAGTCCGAGCTCGAGGTCGACCTTCTGGTCTGCAGTCAGGAGGTTGAGCCGGTCGGCATTGGGTCGTCGGGTGGCAAAGACGTCGCCACGGAAGTTGACCACCATCTTGCCTTCCTTGCCTCGCTTGGAGGTGATGACGATGACGCCATTGGCTGCTCGTGCTCCGTAGATGGCCGTGGCAGCGGCGTCCTTTAGGATCGTGATACTCTCGATGTCGGAGGGATTGAGTCCTGCGATGGATGTGTTGTGTAGCTGGTCAGAGATGTCTTGCGAAGCATCGACTCCTCCCGGCACCTGATCCCCGCTGAGCGGGATGCCATCCAGGACCCAGAGCGGCTCAGAGTTGCCCGTGAGGGAGACGGTACCACGTATGCGGATTGAGCCTGCAGATCCGGGACCACCAGATGAGGGGTCCACCACCACGCCGGCGATCTGACCTGCGAGCATCTGGTCGACGCTCGGCACAGCCACCTGAGTCACCTTGTCGGCACTAATGGTCTCGACGGACGAGGTCAGCTTGCGCTTCTCGATCTTCTGATACCCGGTCACGACCAGCTCGTCTAGTGTCTCACGATCCTCCTCGAGAGAGATATTGTAGACACCTTTGCCGGGCTCAATTGCTATCGTCTGTGAGACGTAGCCGATGTAGCTGACGATGACACTCTTGACACCCACGGGTATCTTGAGTAGGTAGTTGCCGTCGTAGTCCGTGACGGTGCCTTGCGGCTCGAAGCCCTTGCCGGCACTATCCTCCGGATTGATGAAGACAGTGGCACCGATCAATGACTCTCCGGTCCCCGCATCGGTCACCTGGCCTTGTATGGTCCGGACATTGTCCTGTGCTTGTACGCTCACCGCATACAGTACCATCAGGATGATGCTTAGGGCGATGCGGATCAGTCTTTGTTTCATTTCCATAATCAGTCTTACTGTAGGGCGTAGGTATTACTTATGGAGTGCGTTCTCTATACGCAGTTTCATATCATAGTAGTGTGCTCTTGTAGTCTCATCACCAGAGGAGGTGAGTGGAGAGATCGTCCTGTAGATCCGCTGCATGAGCGCTCTCTTAGCAGAGATGGCATCTGAGGTTCGGTCGCTCAGTGTGCCATTGAAGTTGACCTCTCTCATCACCCCGGCCCTCTCAGCGTTTCGGGAGACAAGTGTCTTGCCGTCTTTCGTCACCTTAGCGGCGGAGACGCTCTCAAGCAGTGTATCGAGGAGGTTCTTCTGCACCCTCCTCTCTGCTACGGTGAGTGGACGCCGTGAGAGGGTAGGGGCAAAGATAGTGGAGAAGATGTCGTCCATAAGGTCGATCGGCTTGTACGCTGAGGCGCCGTTGATCCTCTCATTCTCGGACATCCTGACGAGTCGCTTATTGTCCAGCAGATCCCAGAGCAGGTAGCCCTGCGTGTTGCTGAGTACAAGTGTCGGAGACATCTCCAAAGTGCCGGATGGGGAGTTCTTAAGGGGGTAGGTGTATTTCAGCACCTCAGGCTCACTGAAGAGCCAGTCTGTATCTGTGATTGCCTCCTTAAGTAAAAACTGCACTGCCCGGCGCTGCCTCTCCTTGGGTACAAAGTTGTAGGTCTCCTGGTGATCACCTCTGAGAGGTGTCTCGAGGTACATACCACCTACCATAGCCATCGGGTGGAAGAGAAGAGTATTCCACTGGGCTATGAGGGCGTGGTACATGAGACCCGCCTGCTCGTAGTTTCCGTGGCGCTCTGAGGAGGCTGTCATCGGCAGTATTCTCTTGCAGATACGCTTGAGGTTAGCGATGCCCAGGGTGGAGGCCTCGATGGGGTCGTCTGTCAGATCCTCCGTCTGTGCGCGTGGATCAAGTGCCTGACGGCTGTCCTGTGCCTCGCTGTAGCGGTAGAGGGGACCCCGGTGACTGCTCAGCAGCTCCTTGAGCCCACGTCGCTCGCTGTCCTGGTCGGGATACCACCTATAGCCATACTCAATGGCAAAGAGGTCGTACGGACCGATCTTGGGACCAAATGAGGTGACCCCGTCACCGGGCTGTGCCACATAATTGAATCGTGCATAGTCCATAATGCTGGGTGCCGTCCCATGCTTGGACGTAAAGTCCGGATCCCTCAGATCCCTCACGCTGTAGGCTGAGGAGGAGGCCATATTATGCCTCAGACCCAGAGAGTGGCCGGTCTCGTGACAGGCAACAAAGCGCATCGCCTCACCTAACAACTCGTCCGGTATGTCCCAAGTGGCAGCCTCGGGACGAGCGGCCCCGGTCTGCAGAGCCATCCACTCCCGCAGGATATTGAGGACATTATGCCACCAGATGATATCGGCCTGAATGATACTTCCGTTGCGGGGATCGTACACCGAGGGACCCATGGCATTCTCCTGTGTGCTGGCGATGTAATTGATCTTAGAGAAACGAAGGTCCAGAGGATCTACACTATCTGGGAGGATCTCCGCCCTTATCGCATCTCTGAAGCCTGCTCTCTCAAAGGCCTTATTCCAGTCCTCGATCCCCTTCTTCATATAGGTCCTCCACTTAGGAGGTGTATTCCGATCGATGTAGAAGACGATAGGATGAGTCGGTGGTACCAGCTGACCTGCAAGGTATGCAGTCGTGTCGCTCGGGGCGAGGTGCCAGCGGGTGATCACCTCCTCGCTGATGATGTCATTTCTCTCGTCGGAGTAGAAGGAGCTGGGCACGGTGAAGTAGCCGATCCTCGGACTTAGTCGGCGACCGGCAGTAGGCTCCTGTGGCAGTAGGACAAATGAGGAGGCTGTGCGTACAGTCAAGTACACGGGACCGCTTCCCTCATCGACAGAGGTCGTCAGGTCGGAGACGACAGATAGATTGTCCTCAAAGACGTGACTGCTGACGATCCGTGACAGGTCGCTATCGATCCCCGTGGGGATGTTGATGCCCTGGTAGAGGTGGTTAAAGAGGGTACTCCTGCCGTCGAAGTACTTGGTGACCTTTACCATCACCCTGGTGGAGTCTCCGGAGAAAGCCGTGACCGGGAGCTTACCCATAAATGGGGATCTGTAGTTCTCCAGTACAGATCCTCTGATTGCATCCTCCTCAGGGACCCTGGGAAGAGGCTTGACATTAGTTACATAGAGGTTCTTGTCCCGATCATCGAGAGAGAGGGAGATGAGGATGTTCTCATAATTGATCCCTGTATTGATGCCGGCATCGTTGATCTCAGGCGGCACCTCCAGCACTCTATTGACGATTAGGAAGTGACGTCCCAGGAGATCCTTCGGGATACTGAAGTAGAGCTCGCCGTCAGCGGTGCGGAAGAGGTCAAATAGTCCCTCGCCATACTTGTACTTTTCCACCGCTATCGTGTCGTAGGGGTTGGTCTTTGTCTCGTCAGTCGAGGACCTCTGCTGCTGCATTGCAGCGGTTTTTGATCTCAATAGCGGACGGGACCCACAGCCGGTCAGCTGGAGTCCTATCCCAAGTGTCATCGCACAGATAGCAAGCGTTTTTGCCGAGGAATTCTTCATTTTTCTTGATGGGGTGAATAGATGTTGATGGCTGTGTCGGAGTATCCTTCCAGTATATATCCTTTCTCACACAGAATACAAAAGTAGCGATTCTGGAGCAAGTTCACCAATTATCCCGGCTGAATGTTGCGCCTAGACTACTACCGGTATTAGTCGACACTGTTACCGGTAATAGTGAAGTCTAATACCGGTATTAGATCCGGCGGATCGCCTGTTGCTGACAGACAGATGATTGGAGCATCTCCTGTGCAGCTCCTTTACGGGGATCGCCAGCCCTGCGACTTCGGTTGTGCTCACCGGCGGGTCGGGTCTGCGCAGAGGGATGAGGATTAGGGAAATCGGTAAAAAGGGGGTACCTTTGCACCGCTTTGCGTAGCCTCTGGTGAGAGATATATGTGGCTCACGAATGCTGCGTTTAGTGATTTGACTAATTCATAAAGCTACATTTTTCTGACATGGACTTAATTAAGGCAGTCGAGCAGGAGTTTGCCACCGAGAAGGAGCTCCCCGCATTCAAGAGCGGTGATACGATCTCTGTCAACTATCGCATTACGGAGGGTGACAAGACACGTATCCAGGTCTTCAAGGGCGATGTGATCCGTATCTCCGGTGAGGGCGTCAATAAGCGCTTTACCGTACGTAAGATCTCCAATGGCATCGGCGTAGAGCGTATCTTCCCGATGAACTCTCCCTTCATCGACAGCATCCAGGTACATCGCGTTGGTCACGTCCGTCGTGCCAAGCTGTACTACCTCCGCAGTCGTCGCGGTAAGAGTGCTCGTATCAAGGAGCGTCGTTCCTTCTGATATAGATTCTGTACAGGAAACAAAGAGCTATCGATCAGCATTTGAGTGCCGGTCGATAGCTCTTCTTTTTTTGTAGGGACAAATGGGACGTCAGTTTCGGCTCTGGGCGGTGGCTTGGGTCGCCCTCGCTGCACTACTGCCTGAGGTGATGGCTCAGGAGGTGGCGTGGATGGGAGACACCGATCTCTTCGTCATAGAGGAGGGGATGATCTCCCTCGCTCCACAGGCACGGGGGCGGGATCAGGCGGTGCTTCGTCGTTCCTATTCGCTTCGTAGTGGGGAGTCCGTATCGTGGGAGATGGAGTGTCACTACGATAGGCGTCCATCGAGGTACAATTCCTTTGCCCTTGATCTCCTTACTCTCGAGACCGCGGATGGGGTGGTGACCTATTCCCTTTGCCCGGATCCAAAAGGGGTGGAGGTACAGCTGCTCTGGACGACCCGTCCTACAGGGGGCGCACGAAGAGAGGAGCCTCTCCTGCGGCTGCCTATGGCTCTGCCGGATCAGGAGTGGCGGAAGGTGTCGCTCCGGGTGTTCTATGACGGGAAGGAGTCCATGACTCTGAGTGTCCTCTCTCCTGAGGGAGGGATCCGTCGGGCGACGACGGCGATACGGATGGACGGTAGGGTAGATGCGGTGATGTCGCTGCGGGTCAGCTACACCTCGAGTCGGATGGAGTCCGTCTCCTGGTCGGAGCCTCTGGTCAGGTCTCCTCACCCGGGGGGCGAAGAGCTTCGGCTGATCCGGTCTTCGGTGAGGAGTGATGGCAGCATTGCACTTTATCTTAGCCGTTCGGTCGACCTAACTAAGGCGAGGGCGCGGGTGAATGGGCGCGAGGTGTCCCTTGCCTATGGAGAGCGGCTTAGTGTGGTGATCCTTCGTCCCTCTTCCCCTGCGACCGGTGCGCTTGAAATACGTCTTTCCGGTCTGGAGACTGCAGATGGTCCTGCTCGTGAGATAGAGACGACGGTCGAGCTCTTCTCTGACACGAGTCGTCACTCCCTCCTGATCTCCGAGATCATGATCGATCCGCCGTCTGTGGGGCCTCTGGCGCGGGTACCGTATGTGGAGATCTGCAATAAGAGCACGTCGCCGATAGACCTAAGTCGGGTGATCCTCCGCTACCGAGCGACAGCCTACGAGCTACCGGCAGTCTCTCTGCCTCCGGGGGGCTATGCGGTGCTTCACTCGTCACGTCAGACTCTCGCCCGGGGGAGATTTGTCAGGCTGCCGATGGACCACTTTCCCTCGATGAGCGGTTCCTTTACCCTTGCCCTGGAGGGGCGTGACGGGCAGCCGTACGATAGGGTGGTGGTGGATGACAGGCTCCATGAGCCGGGGCTGCCTAAGGAGGGGCACTCCCTGGAGCGTATCGCTTCAGATCCGCCGCAGTGGCGCTACTCCACCGCACCGATGGGAGGCACTCCGGGTGAACCGTCCCTCATGAGACCCTATACTAAGGTCGCGCAGGGAGAGCTGGTGGTGAACGAACTGATGCTCTCGCCGGAGAGTGTCGGGGAGAAGTATATCGAGCTGTATAATAACTCCTCCCATCCGGTGGAGCTGGACGGGGTCTATCTGAGCTACAGAAGCAGTCCCACGTCCTCCTTCTCTCACTGGCCGTTGGTCCTGTCACCCTATACGCTGCCTCCCGGAGCCTTTACTGTGCTGACCCCTTATCCTCCCGCCCTGGCGCGACTTTATCCCATCTCAGACCGATCGACCTTTGTTGAGCGAATCGACTTCCCTTCTCTCAGTCCAACTTATAGCGAGATCCTCCTGGTTGCGCGTGCGGATTGTGAGGTGGTCGATCAGGTGACCTATCGGCGGCAGTGGCTGGGAGATACGACTGCCGATCGGACGAAGTACTCGCTGGAGCGGGTCTCTCCTAAGTCGGATGGGACGAGGAAGAGCTCCTGGCGCAGAGCCTCCGAGGCGACTCGGGGTGGTACCCCCGGTCGTGCCAATAGCGCCTCTGTGGAGAGCGATCCGGCCTCACTCTGGCCTGACGATCCACGACTGACCTACAAGCAGATGATGGCACTCCTGCCGATCTATGGGGAGCTGGCGACGCTGGAGCTCTTCACCCTCGACGGGCAGATGATCTATCGCAAGCAGGGGCGGGAGGTGAGTGATCTCCTCCGGAAGCTCCAGGAGGGGCGTGCCCCTCTGCCGACGCTAATCGTGGTGGTCCGGGTCGTCTTTACTCATCCCGATCCGGACTTTGCCCCACTCACTTACTCCGGTAAGTGGGTCCACGCCGGCGCGATGTGAAAAGAGAGGCGAAGCCACTTGGCTTCGCCTCTCTTAGCCTCTATACTTGCCTCTTACAGCTCGAGGGTAATGCTGCCGTAGACGCCTATGCCGGGACTGTAGTAGTGGCTCCAGCGCTGGATCCTCTGATTGAGGAGGTTCTCCACCGTGAGCGAGACTCCGAGATTCTTCAGCACCTTATAGGAGACCTGAGCATCGAGCTTGGTCGTGAATGGTAGGGTGTAGACTGCTCCATCTCCCTCACGGACTAACTCCCGCGGGAGTAGCTGCTGCATCTTGATCCCACCTAAGCCGAGGAAGTTAGCGCTCAGTGTCAGATCCTTGATCGGACTGTAAGCAAGGTCTGCTGTCAGCTCGAGAGCGGGTCTGCCGAGTACGCTCTCCATCACTTCGTGATCCGCCCTGGTGCCCTCCTCCTCTGCGAGTGCCGGGCGGGCGTAGTGATTGTACTTCACACCGAGCGAACCGCTGAGCCCCTCCGCTCCTACATAGCGAGCACCGAGGCTGAAGTAGCCGTGGCGGACGGATCCGAGATTACGGAGATCAAAGACCGCTATCTCTGCATAGGGCTCTCCTTCGTAGCCCTCCGGTGTGGGGGTGGAGCCGCTCTTGCTTGCAAAGTCGTAGAAGTCCCGGTAGTCGGCAAATCCGCCCTTGAGGTCGAGGGCAAATCCGTACCAGGAGCCCAGCTCCAGACCCAGTGCGACATCGTAGGTCGAGGACTCGATGCCCTGAGCGATGCTCATCGGGTCAGCATACCTATTGATCCGATAGAGGTCGCGCATCGAGAGCATCGACATGCCGCCGTTGGCCGAGAGTAGGAGCGAAGCCTTATCGTGCATCCTCCAGCGGAGTAGCGCATCGGGTGTGATCAGCAGCTGCTTGGCGCCCATCGTGGGTAGCTGCACCTTCACCCCCGCCCGCACCTGGAGCGATGGGATGATGTAGTCAAAGTGGGGGATAAAGGTGATGATCTGTGACGCTTTCCCTCCCGCTACTTCCTTATCGAGAGAGAAGCGATTGATCTCGTAGCCGGCGTCGACGCCGAATCTGAAGTCGTTGATCTTAGCTCCATAGGTGAGGCTTCCCTGCACGCCGGCATGAAGTGCATCGCCTCGCCCGTCGATGTAGACCCCGATCGGCTCGCCCTCCCGAGCAGCATTTACATCTGCATTGCGATTACCGTAGTCGACAGTGGCGCTCAGGCTGTACTCCCAGGTGGAGAGGGCGCTGAGTGGTGCCGGCGAGAGGGAGACACTGAGTCCCGTGCCATAGTAGCTCATCAGCTCAGGCTTCTCCGGCGTAGCGGTACTGACGAGGTACGGCAGCTCACCAGACTTCACCGAGCTCAGCGGATGTCCATACAGAGAGTGGGCGTGCCCGAAGCCGAATCCCTCGATCTCCAGCATTCGGTTGCTATCGGGTAGCTTCTGAGAGTATCTCACCAGCCCCTCCGTGTCGTGGGTCTCATTGATCGGTGCCTCGTCCAGCCTCCCCTTTTCCCCTGTGACGTGTCGGGAGGTGTGGTCAAGGGCGAGCGTGATCGTCCCATACTCTCCGGCTCTGAAGTGAGCCCCGATATTACCTCCGGCCTTGACCGGATAGCCGCCAAAGAGTCTGGCGTAGAAGTGGTGGCTTCCGTAGTCTGGCAGGAGCAGGTTCTCGCTCGGGGTGAAGAGTCGAGGCCTTGCCTTCATGCTCAGGCTGTAGCTGTTGCGCGCAAAGTCCAGTGGGTGGAGCTGCCGAGGTGTCTGACCAGCGAGGGGATTGAAGAACTCCTTCTTCGCCTGACCGGTCTCCGGTATGTAGGCTCTCTGCAGGGTCATCGACCGGCGGAGCGTGTCTGCCGGTGTCTGGGCGCTCAGACCGAGGAGCATTGACGATGCTGCGAGCGTGACTAAGAGTTGTCTGATCTTCATATATAGTGGTAGGATCTATCTTTGGGAAAAAATAAGTACGCCGAAGTCAGAGGCGTGAGAGACGCTCATCGATCTGATCAATGATGCCGTCCTGCCGGTCCTTATACCCGGATCGCAGGCTCTCGAGGTAGGTCTTGGCTGTGCTCTTGTCGCCGAGACGGACGTAGCTGTCGCTCAGGAGGAGGATGGCTCGTGCCAGCCAGTAGCGGCTGTCGGACTGTCCGCTCACCACCTTCTCCATCCGGTCGCGCACCGTCCGGAACTGTCCCTGCTCATAGAGCTCCTCCGCCGTCAGCACGCGGGCAGCCGTCGTCTGGACGGAGGCGGGTAGCTGAAGCACCGCCCGGGCATAGAGCCGCGCCATATCCTTCTTCCCCACCTGGTCGTACCTGGCAGCGGCTGCCGTCATCACCTCAGACTTAGTCTGCGGTGTGAGGTCCCACTTACTCCGAGAGACGTCGTCGGCAAGGGCAAGGAGGAAGTCGTAGCTCTGACTCTTCTGCGCATGTGTCGCTGCGGCGGAGATGTAGCGGCTGCGGTCGGCCTGAGTGCTGCTTGCGTTGGCGAGCCGGAGGGCGACCTCCGCTGCTCGGGCGGAGTTGTCGCTTCGCTCATAACTCTCCAGCAGGAGCAGCTGCACATCGTGGCTCATCGTGGGCTCCAGCTGCATTGCTGCGAGACGCTCGAGGATCGGTGTCGCCTCCCTGTGCCGCTTATTGGAGGAGAGGATCAGAGCCTTGCTGTAGAGAGCCTTGTCGAGATACGCCCCGGTAGGGAAGCGTGTCAGGTAGTCGTCCAGTGCCCTGATCGCCTCAGCGGGCTTACCCTCTGAGACTATCTTATCTGCTGCGAGGTAGGTCATCTCGTCCATCTCGCGGTCGGAGATCGCTCCGGTACCACCGATAGAGCGCACCAGGCTATTGTATTCATCCACTCGATTGAGCTGGATACTAAGCGCCTTAAGGTTCTCCAGTGCCGTCTTCGCCGCATCGGACTTGGGGTAACTCCGGATCACCGCCACATAGGCATCCGCTGCCTCGGAGAAGCTCTCCTCGCTCATATAGGTGAGAGCCTTCTGTACGGCGGCCGAGGGAGCAAGCTCGTGGCGGGGATAATTCGTCACCACGCGGTCAAACGCCTGCCTGGCGAGAGACTGCCTATTGAGCATGCTGTAGGTCTGTCCCAGCTCGTAGAAGCCCTCTGCGAGGAGTGAGGAAGAGGGGAAGGTCTGCTGCATACGAGAGAGGAGACTGATCTTGCCCTCGTAGTCCTTCTGCAGCCCGAGGACGATACCACGGTGGAGGAATCCGTAGTCGGACTCTGCTCCCCCGGTCCGCGCTGCCTGGTCGAAGTAGTCGGCTGCCTCGCTGAGTCGCCGCTCCTGTACAGAGATATCGCCGAGGCGATTGAGCACAGCGGTGCGCTCGTTGGTCGAAGGAGTGGTCTGCGATAGGTAGGTCTGGAAGGCGCTCTTGGCCTGGTCGTAATTCTTATTATTGAAGTAGGCGTACCCTAAGGTGTAGTAGGCCTGAGGATTGAGCCTAAGGCTCTCGGGGCGATTGTCGAGATAGGCACGGGTGTCGCTGATCGCCCCCTTGTAGTCTCCCTTGCGGTAGGCCGCCTCTCCGCGCCAGAGATAAGCCTCTGCGACGCTCTCAGGATCCTCGTTCTTCCCGATGATCCGCCCGTACTGCTCGGTTGCCTTACGGAGGTCACCACCGGCGAGAGACTGATTGGCCTCTCCGAGCTTTACCTTCTCCCTTACCCTCCTCAGTTCGGGCGGGAGCGGGCTTATCGAGGAGATCTCTCGAAGCACGTCTGCCCGCTTGGGGTCATTGAGGAAAGCGTCACTCAGGTGGGTGATCACCTTGGACCGGTAGGCTCCGGTCGGGTAGCGTCTGAGATAGGAGGCAAAGCGCTTCGTACCGGCACCGATACGTCCCTGATGTGCGGCGTAGGCGGCGAGAGCGCCATTGAACTGCGCGTCCTCAGTCAGCGGGGCGTAGACGTCGATCTCTGCTGCCCGGTCAAAGGACGAAAGGGCGCTGCTGCTCTTCCCACTGCTTAGATTCGTGAGCCCAAGGTAGTAGTGCGATAGCTGAGACATAAAGTCTGGCGTGCCGTCATCGACCCGGGTGAGGTAGCCAATCGCCTCTGTCTCGTGGCCCAACTCGTAAAGGTTTTTCCCGAGTACAAGCAGGTCGATCCTTCCCGGTTGCTCAGCCTGTCTCATGTACTGCCGCAGGTAGTCGGTGGAGAGATCGATCCGCCCGGTCATCGCTGCGGCGAGGCCTGCGGTGTGGAGTAGCGAGTGACGGGCGCCACTCTCGGTGGCATCCCGCTTTAGCCCTCTCTGTGCCAGTGTCAGAGCTCCCTCAAAGTCCTCCTGTGAGAGACGCGACTCGGCCACATAGGCGAGCGCCTCAGTGCCGTAGGTGGTATTGCTGTAGAGTCCTGAGAGGAGCTTCTCTCCCTCGCTCGCCCGATCCGACTTGAGGAGAAGATAACCGCCATAGAAGTCTGCGGCACTGTGGAAGTCTCGGGAGTAGGTGAGCGGGAGGAAGAGCTTGAGTGCCGCCTCCTCGGAGCCGGTCTTCATCAGCGAGTAGGCGTGGTAGTAGTCGATCGCCTGCGCTCTCTCCTCAGGCAGCGCCGTCACGTCGGTTCTGTCCAGCCAGTAGACCGCACCGGAGTAGTCGCCCCGCACGTAGTACCACTCCCCGAGACGGCTCTGGGCATAGGGCAGGAGAGCACTGTGGGGATGTTGCTCGATGAAGTGGAGGAGCCTGAGGTCCGCCTCCTCGGCGCCCATGCTACTGCGGGCTATGGCGTCGAGGTAAAGCGCCTCCTCGCCCATGATGGGCATACTCCAGGTCTCCTTGTATAGCGGTGCCAAGCTCTCTACGACTCCGGCGTACGCCTGTAGCGACATTGCCTGACGAGCATGAAGTAGGTGCGTCAGTGGTGAGATGGGCTCCTGCGCTACGACTGTGGCAGAGAGTCCCAGGGCTGCCGTGACTAAGGCTAGTATTTTCTTATCCATAGGATCGGAAATGTCTTATGAGATGTAAGTTCTCTCAAAGGTACCAAATTCTGGATGAGCAAGGAGAAAAGCAGGAAGAGACGCATTTGAGCCTTAAAGCAAAGAAGTGATAATCCTTGTCGCTGTGCAATCCTGTCGACTGATCCCAGCTCTGCTGCTACCGCATGCCGATCCCGCAGGGGCGAAGCCCCGGAGGGATCATCGCTTTTTAGACCGGGTGTCGAGGCACTAAGTGCCGAAGACCCCGGGAAACGACGACGCATTCAAGGTATACGACCCCGTCAGGGTGTCGCACATACCAGTCAGTCAATCAGTGCGACACCCTAGCGGGGTCGCGGGATCGCTTGCAACGCCTGACCCCCGGGTCGTCGGGACTACGCCCCTCGACCCGGGTCTAAAAAGCGGTCACCCCTGTCGGGGTGCTTCGTTCACCACTCTTTACAATGAGTTGAATGGTTTATGTACCACTCAGATGCGTCAGCCCTGCAGTTGTGACCAGGGGTGACGGTTTGGAAATCTAAAGTGCTGTTTGTCAGAATTCTTCGGGCGCTTAGCTAAACCACTTACATCCATCCCGGGCACGGTGCTTGTGCGTTATTTAGAGACAAGTGTATATGTATCTGGAAGTCAGAATGTAATGATTGGCCAAATCCACTACCGGTATTAGGCTTATCTATTACCGGTATTAGTGTCGACTAATACCGGTAATAGTTTTCTCTAATACCGATATTAGTCTGGAGCGTCACTCGGTGGCCATTGACTGATCCTGTTTGGTGAGCACAAAAAAGGCAGCTGTGAGAGTGATCTCACAGCTGCCTTAGCTAATAAGTCTGCCCATGCGGGCAGAGCTATCTGTTACTCGCCGTAGTAGGGACGAATGTCGACACGGCGGGCGTCAGGATACTGAGCGGACTTCTCCTTGATGGTATCCTCGCCGGAGGGTACGATGTGGAGGTACTCGTCAGCGATCCCCTTAGTCCGGAGGTAGTCGGCAGCGGCATTGACGCGACGGCCGGAGAGACGGTTGTTGTAGTGCATATTACCCTCCGGGGAGGCGTAACCTCTGAGCTCTACAGCCATCTTATTCTCCTTGATCCATCCGGCAACGTTGTCGAGCACGACCTTCGCCTTAGCGTCTAGCTTGGAGCTATCGAAGGCGTAGAATACCTGACTCAGGAAGTGATCCCAGGAGTCAGCCTTGGCGCCAGGTGCGAGCGGGATAGTCTGCTGTCCCTTGGCACCCGGGAGGATAGTGGTGGTCGTCCCTGTGGTGGGAGCGGTGGCACCCTGAGCGGCTCCTCCGGAGAGGAGTGAGGCGAGGTCGCCATTGCCGAGGAGGTAATTCACCAGTGCAGGGTCGAGCTTGCCGCCATTCTGCTGGGCGAGGAGGATCAGGAGCATCGTCTCGAGACGGTCGATCCGCTGCTCGTAGTCCTTGGTATAGACATTCTTCAGGGCTGACTCAAGGAGCTTATTCTTCAGAGTCTCGACCTTGAAGTCATTGAGGATCTCTGCCTCCTTGAGCTTGCGTTGGGAGTCTGCACGGCCGGCGACGATCATCTTAGTGATGAGCTCCTCCGCCTGCTCGCGTGTGATGGGTAGGATCGCATTGTCCTCCACCTTGTCCCAGTCCTGGATGCCCAGAGCCTCGGCGTAGTCCTCGGAGGAGAGCGCATGGGTCTCAGCCCGCGTCACGTCCACCGTGTCTGCCGGTGCGACCTCTACGGTCTGTGCCAGTGCGGGTGTCGCAGCGGCCATACCGATGGTCAGCAGTAGTGTGGTAGTTATCTTATTCATATCTAAATGGATCTACTCTTATTGATAAAACGTAAAGAGGGGATTTCTTTAGAAGATGAATCGATAGCCAACAGCGATCTGGTTATTCTTGAAAAGACTGCGTGCAGTGTAGTCTACGAACATCTCGCCCTTGGTACCGAGATTGATATTGGTACCGGCGATGATGTTGGTGCCAAACTTGGTGCCCAGACCGTGCTGGAAGATACCTACGCCGAGACCAACATAGGGAGTGAAGCGGCTCTTGATGTCAATGTTGTAGACAAAGTTACCTGCGAGATCAAAGGAGGTGCCTCCCTGACGGAAGCCAAACATGATCTCGGGAACGAAGTCAAAAGCACTGTCGCTGATCTGCATGTAGCCACGCATACCGAGCTCCCAGGAGGTAGACTCACCGAGGTTGAATCCGGTAACGGCAGCGAGACGATTGAGCTTCAGCCAGCCGCCATTGGGGTGGACAGCTGCAGGACGCTCTGAGGGGGCTACGTCGTAGGAACCACGAGGAGCGGGCTGCGGAGCATTGTATCCGGTGCCGGGAGCGATGATGGTGGTGGAGGGGGTAACGGTGCTGCCGTTGTTGCGGGCATCGCGCTCGAGAGAGCCGACACGAGCCTGGAGATCCTTGATGGCGCGATCGTCAGAGGTCGTAGTCGTGGTCGAGGTGGAGGTAGAGGTGCTGGTGCCCTGAGTGGCGAGGGCGCGGAGGATCACGTCGGTCTCGTCAGCGGTGTAGAGGGAGGCACGCTTGCTCTCCTCCTCGTGGATGCGAGCCATGATGCGATCTACCATCTCCTCAAACTCCTTCTTGGTCATCATCTGACCCTGGAGCTTCTTCACGTCAGAGCGGCTGACCTTGGAGCTTCTGCGGGAGTCGAGGCTCTCGCGATCCTCACGGTCCTCACGATCCTGACGGTCACTGCGGAGCTCATTGGTGCGCTCGTTGTAGGCAACGGTCTCAGTGTCATCCATGAGCTCGCTCTGGAGCACGGGATCACCGAGGTTGATGCGGAGACCGGCGGTGTAGCCGATATTGACAGCGATGTCGTCGGGGGTGCTCACGCTCTCGACCTTCTGGTCATTGGCGGTCATCAGAAGCGCATCAGCGTTACCGAAGAGGGCAAACCAGCGAGAGATCGGGATCTCGATACCTGCGCCGAGCATACCGAAGAGGTCGTGAGACTTGAAGCTCTCCTTAGCCTGCTCCTTGTCCTTAGACTCGATCAGGTTGTTGCGGTCGAGGTAACCGGCACCGAAGCGGAGGTAGGGGACGATACCACGCGGGTAATTGAGACGTGCGATGAAGTTGGCACCGTACATCTTCAGGTCCTTATTGAAGTCGAAGCTCAGCTTATTGGGCTCCTTAGTAGCCTGATAGTAGAAGGCACGGAGACCGACGAGTGAGGAGAAGTCAACACCTGCGCTACCTCCGAGGAACCACTGGTCGCTCAGACCGGTCTTGTTGCGGAAGTCTACGTACTGTACGCCGGGCTCGAGGACGAACTTCATGCCGCGGAAGCCGTCGCTGAAGAGGCTTGCGTAGCGGTTGCCCAGCTTGTGAGAGCCGGGAGCGGCGTTGCCACCGAGGTAGAAGTCAAAGGAAGCGAGTGCGGACCAGTTGCCGTACTTCTTCTTGTCCAGATCCTTCATGTCGCCGTAGTGGTTGATGAAGGAGTTGTTGGCGTTCATATTGAAGCCCAGGTTACGAGCCTCCATGGAGAATGCCATGCGGTCGGTGATGCGGAGCTTGACACCGGCACCGAGGGTGTAGTAGAGCTGCTTGTCCTTGACCTTAGCCTCCTCGATGATGGCGTCCTTGTCCTCTACCTTGAAGGGATTGTAGTCGAGGACCTGGACACCGGCACCTGCGGTGAGGTAGGGGGTGACGGCAGCGTTGCCGAGGAGATTGACCTTAGCCTCACCGCCTATGCGGGAGATGGTCATGTCCATACCGTCCAGCTTCTTAAGGGCGTCCTCGTTGAGAGGATTCCAGTCCTTGTCCTGGAGGGCGTTCTTGAGATTAATGGACTGCTCGTAATTGGCGCGGATCTCGAAGAAGGGACCGAAGCCGAAGCCTACACGGGCTCCGACGAAGGGAGAGTTCTTGAGCGCGATGTTGGAGTTCCACCAGTTGTACGAAGCGTATGGAGATACCATAACGCTAACGTCGCGAACCTGTGCCGTGGCGTTGCTGCCTGCGAAGGCGCCGGCCATAAGACCCGCCAGGGCGAGTACCAGTTTCTTTGATGTCATAAATGTTAAATCTTGAACTGTATAAGTTGTGTATATTGCGTTAAGCTCTTGAGGACGTGACTTCACGTCTACGCACAAAGGTAATCAAATATTGGATGTATTTAAAATAATCTTTCTTTCCTTCGACAAATAAGTGCCATTTCGTAGTACTCTTGATGGGACTCTAACGGCGCCGCCCCTCCCTGACTACGATCAGGGAGGGGCGGCGATGAGTCTGTGTGGTCAGATCCGGTCGAGGACAGTGTCGATCAGTCCGTCGAGGGTGTCCTTGTAGGAGGTGTTCATGTCCTGCTTCTTGCGCCCGGCGATGATGGTGCAGACGGTGAGGCAGCGGTGCCCCAGGATACTGCCGATACCGGCGAGAGCAGCGCCCTCCATCTCGAAGTTGGTGATCCTGTGCCCGCGGTACTCGAAGTCCATGATCTTGCGATTGAGCTCGGGGTCGAGTGGCTTAGAGCGGACCTTGCGTCCCTGGGGAACGTAGAAGCCGTTGGCAGATATGGTCACCCCGTGGATGATGTCGGTGCCGTCGGTGATCTGGCGGAAGAGACTCTCGTTGTTCCTGACCACGTAGGGCTTGAGACCGGTGAGCTTCCAGTCGAGACCGCTGAGGAGCGCCTCCTCGAAGTCCCTGTCGCATACCTTTGCCTCGTCGGCGTAGAAGTGGAGTACGCCGTCAAATCCGATGGAGTACTCGGAGGCTACGTAAGCGCCGACAGGGTCGTCCTCCTGCAGTCCGCCGGAGGTGCCTACGCGGACGATGGTGAGGCTCTTGTGCTCCGGCTTGACGACTCTCTTCTCGAGGTCGATATTGGCGAGGGCATCGAGCTCATTCATCACGATCTCGATATTGTCGCCTCCGATGCCGTGGGAGAGCGCTGTCACTCTCTTGCCCTTGTAGGTACCGGTGATGGTGTGAAACTCTCGGCTGCTGACGTCACACTCCCGGCTGTCGAAGCGGGAGGCAATCATGTCTACACGACCGGGATCGCCACAGACGACGATCTTGTCGGAGAGCTGCTCCGGGCGGAGGTGGAGATGGAAGATAGATCCATCTTCGTTGACAATCAGCTCGGAGTCGGGTATTCTATTCTCAGTCATATGTATTATAGTGTCTTCTTAGAGTTATCATTCTGTGTGCTCTTCTTGGTCACGTCCTCGGACGGCTTGGTGAGAGGCTTAGCGATATTCTCTCTCATGGAGGTGTCGGCCTGGATGTTGCGCATCTGGTAGTAGTCCATGACGCCCAGGTTACCGTTTCGGAACGCCTCCGCCATCGCCAGAGGCACCTCTGCCTCAGCCTCGATCACGCGAGCACGAGCCTCCTGAGCCTTGGCCTTCATCTCCTGCTCCGTTGCCACTGCCATGGCGCGCCGCTCCTCGGCGTGAGCCTGGGCGATGTTCTTATCCGCCTCTGCCTGATCCATCTGCAGCACGGCACCGATGTTACGTCCGACGTCGATGTCTGCGATGTCGATCGAGAGGATCTCAAAGGCGGTCCCGGAGTCGAGTCCCTTCTTAAGCACCAGCTTCGAGATGGAGTCCGGATTCTCGAGGACGGAAGAGTGCGCCTCAGCGGATCCGATGCTGGACACGATGCCCTCCCCGACGCGAGCCAGTACGGTCTCCTCGCCGGCGCCACCGACCAGCTGAGAGATATTTGCCCGCACGGTGACGCGTGCCTTGGCGATCAGCTGGATACCGTTCTTGGCTACAGCGGTGACAGGCGGGGTGTCAATCACCTTTGGATTCACGCTCATCTGGACCGCCTCGAAGACGTCACGACCGGCGAGGTCGATCGCAGCGGCATCGCTGAAGCTAAGATTGATCCCCGCCTTATTGGCTGAGACAAGAGCGTGTACCACCTGCTCCACATGCCCTCCGGCGAGGAAGTGTGCCTCCAGCTCATCGCGAGTTAGCCCGATCCCGGCCTTATGCGCCTCGACCATCGCACGGACGATCACCTGAGGTGGGACGTTTCGGATCCTCATCATGAAGAGCTGGAAGAGGGAGATATTCACTCCCGAAGCCTGGGCGCTCACCCAGAGCATGACAGGGAAGTAGCGGAAGATGACCGCGAGGATGATCAGCGCGATGATCACCACTACGCCCCAGAATATCAGTGTCGGTGTCATATAGATAATGTGTAGATATTGGTTTTGTTTACTCAGATAATGGTTCTGTACCCCGCTTGTCGAGGCTGACGTAGATCGTATCCTTGTCTACGCGCGACACGTAGATTGGCATATCCTGATCGATGAAGCCCTGCTCTGATGTCGCCTCGAAGATCTTCCCTCCTACCTCCACCGTGCCCTTGAGGGCGAGACGGCTGCGAGCGATGCCGGTAGCGCCGACGGGGACATCCACAGGCCGGCGCGCCGATGAGGAGATCTCGCTCGAGAGAGCCACCTTGTGGACCACCTTCTTCCGGCTCATGATGTAGGCGGCTATGCAGAAGAAGACTATCGTAAGGAGAGCAAAGATCACCGCCATGGTGTCGTACCCCCCGCGGATGAGGTAGTACTCTGTGCCGGCTACCGTGCCGACACCAAGCAGACCGGCGAAGCCCACACCCGGGATCAGGAAAACCTCCCCCACGAGGAGCGCTGCCGCCACCATGGCGAGCAGTACAATGATGATGATTAATCCTATCGACATAATATGTAAGCGTAAAAATCGTCGTTACTTTGCCTTTCTCTCAAGCCTGATCACCTTATTCCGGAGATCAAAAAGCTCCGCCCGAAGTGCCTCCTCCTGTCTCTCCAGTGTGAGTATCTCTCCCTTGACGGACCGATCGGTCTCGTATCGCTTGCGGAGGGAGTCGAGCCTCATCCGCAAGCCGGAGAGTCCCTCTTGCTTCCGGATGTACTGCTCAAGGAAATGCTGTGCCTCTCTACCTGTCACGCTGCTCCGATCGTAGACGGGTATCTCCCCGATCCAGAAGAGCGGCTCCCGGATCTCCTCCGGTCGCCTATTCTCCGCTCCTTGAACGGGTGGGGGAAGGGCTATGCCGGACTGCAGGATACTGTCGCCAAGGAGCCACGATAGCTCCTTCGTCACCTCGTCCTGCCGCTCCGTGTGGTGGGAGAGGGCGTAGAGCGCAAGTATCTCCGGAGCCGATGTGCCTCGGTCGGTGAGCAGCCAGTCTACCCCTCGCTCCTCATCCCGAAGTAGGAGCAGATCGCTCGCCATAGTATTATAGGGCGCAGATAGCTGCTGAGGCACCAGCAGGCGTCCTCCCTCACGGTCGTATCTCGATACAAAGAGATCATAACCGCCCAGAGACTCCGGTCCGCTGTAGGCAAAGCTGATCGTCTCTCCGTCAGCGAGCAGGTAGGGAAAGGCTATCCGACCGCCCTCCAGCCCGAGGATCTCCACCTCGCGCGCACTCTCGCTATCCCAGGAGCCGTCTCCCAGTCGTCCCGTCACCACCAGATGATCATGCCCAAGGGTGTCGGAGACCACCTGCCACCGCTCCCGACCGTCAGCGCTCACGAAGGTGCAGCGGCTGATCTGCCCGACCGACGGCGTCTCGCGGCTCAGATCCGTCAGCAGACCCTCCTCGCTCCCGGTGCGGTGGGCATAGAGCTGCATCCTGACGAGACCGGCGGAGGTTCGCTCAGCCGCCCTGAGTCTCCTCGTCAGCTCCTCCACCGTCCTCTGCTGATCGTCGGACGCACGGAGTGACTCTATCCCTCTGAGCTGCGCCGACGCCTCACTCAGGTCGTAGTGAGCGATGGCTATCTCGGTGAGCAGGGTTCGATTGGTGAGGGTCCTCCGCTTTGCTTTGCTCAGACTCCCGATGTAGCTCTCCATGCCGGAGGTGTTGCCCCGCATCATCTCGCTCCTGAGGCTGTCGATCTGCGCCTCGCCGGTAAGGCTCAGCGTCAGTAGTCCCAGGAGAAGTCCGAGTAGGGCGATTTTGCTATACTGTCTCATCATGATATTCACCATTAGTGGGATAAATATAGCGAAATAATTAATGCTAAAGGTCCCTCATCCTCGCACCTCCTATAGTCCGCCACCGATCAGAGCAGAAGACGTCGCCCTTAACCTCCGAATATATATAGCAAGTCCCCGGCGAGAACTCTCACCGGGGACTTTTACTCTGAGCTTGCAGCAGGAGTTACTGAGGCAGGCGGTACTTCTCCTCGCTATCCTCGTAGAGCATACTGAGGTAGCTCTTGTAGCGAGAGGGGGCGATCCGCCCGTCCCGCACGGCTCTCAGTACCGCACACTTCGGCTCGTGGGTGTGGCTGCAGTCGGCATAGTGGCAGTCCTTGGCGTAAGCAAATAGATCGGGGAAGTAGCCGTCGATGTCCTCCTTGCGGAAGTCGAAGGAGCCGAAGCCCTTGATCCCCGGCGTGTCGATGAGGAAACCGTCCTCCGTTCCCTCGATCGGGTACATCTGAGAGTAGGTGGTGGTGTGGACCCCGAGATTAGTCTGCTCGGAGACCTCGCTGGTCTTACGATTGGCTCCGGGGCAGAGGAGGTTACTGATGGTCGACTTACCCGCACCGGAGTGCCCGGCCAGCAGTGTCACGCCGTGCGCCACCTCCTGTCGAAGTTCGTCGATGCCGACTCCCTCCCGCGCAGAGATGACGAGACAGCGGTAGCCGATGCTCTCATAGAGCGCCTGCATCCTTGCCATCTCCTCGCCCTCGGCGGGACTGTATCTGTCGATCTTATTGAATACCAGGATCGTCTCCACATCGTATGCCTGTGCCGTCGCCAAGAAGCGATCGATGAAGGTGGTCCCGGTGATTGGATAATTGATCGTCACGAGGAGGATTGCCCGGTCGAGGTTGGCCGCCAGGATGTGAGACTGCTTGGAGAGATTGACCGACTTGCGCACAATGTAGTTCCGCCGGTCCGCCACTGCCGTGATCCAGCCGAAGTCTCCATCCTCCGGCCGGGGGATGGTAAAGGTGACAAAGTCTCCTACCGCGATCGGATTGGTCGACTTGATGTCTGCGGTCTTGAAGTGTCCTCGCAGGTGACAGAGATACTCAGCTCCGTCAGCCACGATCGTATAGACATCTCCCTGGCAGCAGGTAACGACTCCTTCCATTGGCACACCGTCGGAGAGTGACCTTAGACGGTCATGATCTCCTTCTCCTTCGCGTTATAGCACTCCTCGATCTGCTTGATGTACTTGTCGTGGAGCTTCTGGACATCGTTCTCTGCATCGCGCTCGACATCCTCGGAGAGTCCGTCATTGAGGAGCTTCTTGAGGTTGTCATTGGCATCGCGACGGGCATTGCGGACGCTGATGCGTGCCTCCTCGCACTCGGCCTTGACCTGCTTTGCCAGCTCCTGACGGCGCTCACCGGTGAGTGGTGGGATGGTGATGCGGATGTTCTCGCCGTTGTTGCTCGGCGTGATGCCAAGGCTGGAGTCGATGACCGCCTTTTCGATGTCCTTGAGGATCTTCTTCTCCCACGGAGTGATGATCATGGTGCGGGCGTCGGGTACGGTGACCGTGGCGACGTTCTTCAGCGGAGTGAGGTTGCCGTAGTACTCCACACGGATGTCATCGAGGAGCTTAGGATTAGCACGTCCTGCGCGGATCTTGTCGAGACGATCTTGGAGCGAAGTAATGGAGTCGCCCATCATCCTGCCGGCTTTTGTAAGGATCTTGTCTAGTTCTTCCATGGTCTGGATATTTGTCTATTTCGCCTGTGGCGGTTAGTAATGTACTTATTCGGTGACGAGGGTCCCGGTGGTCTCTCCTGAGAGCAGTCTCATGAGGTTGCCGGGCTTGTCCATATTGAATACAACGATCGGCATGCCATTCTCCCGACACATCGCTGTGGCGGTGAGATCCATCACCCTGAGGTTCTGCTCATAGATCTCGTCGTAGGTGATGGTATCGTACTTGGTCGCCGAGGGATCCTTCTCCGGATCAGCGGTGTAGATGCCATCGACGCGGGTCCCCTTGAGCATCGCATCGCACTCCAGCTCCACGGCACGGAGCGAGGCGCCGGTGTCGGTGGTGAAGTAGGGACTGCCGGTGCCACAGGAGCAGATGACGATCTTGCCCTCCCGAAGCGCCGCGATGGCGTCCCACTTATTGTAGAAGCGTCCGACGGGAGCCATCTGGATGGCGGTGAAGACCACCGACTCCAGCCCCACGGTCTCCAGCGCCGCAGAGAGCCCGAGACTATTGATCGTCGTGGCGAGCATACCCATCTGGTCGCCCTTGACGCGATCAACGCCCTTACCGATGCCGGTCAGTCCCCTGAAGATATTGCCCCCGCCGATCACGATGGCGATCTCGGTGCCGGTGGCATCGACCACCTCCTTGATCTCTTGTGCATAGGCACTTAGCTTGTCTGGATCTATGCCGTAGCCCTGCTTCCCCTGGAGGGACTCACCACTGAGCTTGAGTAGTACTCGTCTGTATCTGGACATGTCTGATATTGAGAATGAATTTATCACTGACAAACCTAATCAAAAAAGCTGTATGGACAAGACCTGAGAAACGATATCAAGTGGAGAGAAAGTACCCCTCCCGATCCGGCGCAAATCTAATACCGATATTAGTCGCGACTATTACCGGTATTAGTTACGACTAATATCGGTATTAGAAATCACTATTACCGGTCTTAGTGAAAGCTCAGACCGAGGGGGCTTTTTGCCATCAGCCTGACGTAGCGGATGTGATGCCTAAGGAGAGAGCTACTACTCCCCCAGACACGGGAAAAGGCGATTGCCCCGGAGCAGTCTGGAGAGACGCTCCGGGGCAATCGTCGTAAAAGGGGTATGTGAAGCTTACTTCACGAAAGTGAGCTCGCTGATCAAGCTGTCCGCCTTGCCCCACTTGTCCATGTAGTAGAGCATGGCGCGGATGTCGACGCAGATGCAGCGCTGGAGGTTGGGCTCAAACTCGATGTCACCGCTCATTGCCTCCCAATTGCCGTCGAAGGCGAGACCGATCAGGTGTCCCTCGCCATCGAAGACGGGGCTGCCGGAGTTGCCGCCGGTGATGTCGTTATTGGAGATGAAGTCAGTGTGGAGTGCGCCGTCCTCAGCCGCCCAGCGACCATAGGTATTACTGTCCTTGAGCATGCTTATGATCTCGGGCTGGACGAAGTAGTCCTGCTTGCCGGTCGCATTCTTCTCCAGCATGCCGACCGACGTGGTGTAGTAGTCGTACCAGCCGGCATCGTAGGGACGGTACCCGCCGACGGAGCCGTAGCTGAGGCGCATGGTGAAATTGGCATCACTCGGCAGAGCACGATCGGGCCACATCTCCATCTGTCCCTTCATAAAGAGCCTGCGGGCGGCGTAGTAGTCGTAGGTGTAGGGCTGCATCTCGGCGGAGATCTTATTGACCTGCTCCATAATGCTGCCTACCAGCTCTACGGCCGGGTCGGTGGGGAAGGCGGACTTCAGTGCGTCGTAGTTGCGGAGGGCCTCCATCATCCGTCCCTTCTCCACCACGACAGAGTTGGCGAAGACATAGTCCGTGTACTTCTCCACATCGCCGCCAAACTTCTCGTCGATCTTGGCGAAGATGGAGGGGAGGTGCTCCGGGGCGACATTCTCCCGGATCACCCTCAGCATCGCCGGCGTGGTCGCCTTGGCGACGACGGGGTTGTAGTCCTTGTAGAGCTTAGTGCCGTCAAAGGAGCCGGGATCCTTGCCGGGCAGGGTGGCAAGGGCACGGAGCTCGGTGCCTGAGAGCGCCTCGGTGAGGATCGTCAGGTCGTGCTTCATGGGACCGGTCTTCTCAAGGTTTCGCTGTAGTCGCGCAAGCACATCACCATACTCTGCCTGGCGCTTCGGGTCGGCGGCGACCCAGCGGGCAAACTCCTCCTCAATGGCGCGCTTGTCGCTCTCGACGTCGAGCTTCTTGAGCCCGGCATTCATGCCGATCGAGTTTTTCCAGTAATTGGAGGAGCCGAGAAACTTGCTGATGTATTGGATATTGATGGCATTGTCCTTTGCCATATACTCACTCCAGATGTCCTGCTTGATGCCGCGGACGAGGATGCGCGGCTTGTTGCTATTCTCGATCCGGTCGACGATGCCCCAGGAGGAGAGGTAGCGGTCGGTGGAGCCGGGGAAGCCGATGGTCATAGAGTAGTCGCCCTCTTTTACCCCCTTGAGGGAGATCTTGGCGTAGTAGGCAGGCTTGTAGGGGACGTTGTCGGCAGCATAGTCGGCTGGCTTATTGTCCTTGCCGGCGTATACGCGGAAGACGGAGTAGTCAATGGTGTGACGGGGCCACATCCAGTTGTCGGTGTCGCGGCCAAACTTCCCGACCGATGCGGGGGGCGCAAAGGCGAGGCGCACGTCGGTGAAGACGTCGTAGACGATGAGGTAGTACCGATTACTCTCGTAGAAGGGGATCACCTCCGCCGAGGTGTGCTTGTCCCCGCCGTACTCCCTGGCGATCTGCTCGCAGGAGGAGCGGATCGTGCCATACTTCTTCATCGGATCGGGCTCCTGAGCCGCCGCCTCCATGACGCGGGCGGTGACGTCGACCGTCTCCCGGAGGTACTTGACCTGAAGCCCTTCGATCGGGAGCTCCTCAGAGGTGCGGTGGGCGACGAAGCCATTGGTGATGTAGTCGTGCTCCACGGCGCTGACGCTCTGGATGGAGCCGAAGCCGCAGTGGTAATTAGTGAAGATGAGCCCCTTGTCGGATGCGGTGATGCCGGTGCAGCCGCCACCGAAGATCACCACCGCATTGGCGATGCCGGGGTCGGTGTTGGAGAAGAACTTGGTTGGGTCGACCTTCAGCCCAAGCTCCTTCATCCGCTCGATATTCTCCTTCTTCAGCTCATTGAGGATCCACATCCCCTTGTCCGCACGGGCGGAGGGGACGAGAAGCAGGAGTGCGAGCAGGCTCAGCAGATACTTTGCTCTTACTTTCATAGATAGTTGTATGTCTGGTTTTTACTTGTAATTCTTCTTCTCCTCCCCGATGGTGGTAAGGGGTCCGTGCCCCGGGTAGACCTCCGTCTCGTCGGGCAGGGCAAAGAGCACCTCTCGGATCGAGTGCATCAGCTGCGCCTCGTCACCGCCCCAGAGATCGGTCCTGCCGCAGCCTCCGGCGAAGAGCGTGTCCCCCGTGAAGAGCGCCCCCGCCTCTTGGTCAAAAAAGGAGACGCCACCGGCTGTGTGACCGGGGGTCTTCAGGATCCGCAGCGTCCGCTCCCCATAGCGGATCTGTCCCTGCTCCTCGTCGCGGAAGGGGACAAGCCCCACCTCGCGTACTCCCTCGGGAACCTTCAGAGACATGGCGGCAAATTGATCCATCAGGCTCGGCAGGCTGCCGATCTCATCCGACGATGCCTCGATCTCAAGTCCCCACTTGTCCCGGACAAAGGAGGCGCCCATAACGTGGTCAAAGTGGGCGTGCGTCAGGATGCAGCGGACGGGGCGCAGACCTTTCTTCTCGACGAAAGCGGCCAGCTGCTCTGTCGCGCGGACCGAGCCGAAGCCCGGGTCGATGATGACCGTCTCGAGCGTGTCGTCCCATACGAGATAGGGGTGCTCAAAGATCTGATTGACGGTAAATGTCTGGAAGTGTAGCATCAGTGTAGGGGTAGGTAAATGATTTTCTTAGTGTCGTAGTACTCGAGCTCGGGGTAGAGGCTCTTGATCTCCACCACCTCGACCGACTTGCGGAAGGGTCGTAGCTCCTCCGTCAGATCGCCACCCTTGAGGGTGATGATCCCATTGGGGAGGGCATTGAGCTGCTCCCTCCGGTCGATCAGGTGACCCGACGTGCGGACGAGATCGGAGAGGTCCATCGCAGCACGGCTGACGATGAAGTGGTAGCGCCCCTGCCACTCCTCGGAGCGGGTATGGACAGCCTCCACATTTGTCAGTCCGATCGCATCGGCGATGGCCCGGGTGACTCGGATCTTCTTTCCCGTCCCGTCGATCAGGGTGAAGTGACACTCCGGGAAGAGGATCGCCAGCGGTATCCCAGGCAGTCCGCCACCGGTGCCGACGTCGATGATCCGTGTTCCGGGACGGAAGGAGATGTACCGCCCGATCACCATCGAGTGAAGGATGTGGTGCTCGAGGATCTGGTCGATGTCCTTGCGGGAGACGACGTTGATCTTCTCATTCCACTCCTTATATAGATCAGGCAGCCGGCTCAGCCAGTCCAGCTGCTCAGCGGTGAGGGCGGGAAAATACCGCTCTATAGTGGTCAGGTCGGCGCTCATTCGGTCATCAGTCGCTGCTTGTACTCATCCTTGAGGCAGCCGGCAATATCAGCGTAGGGCAGCGTCAGCTCTATCGGTCCGACGAAGTGGGCGGCGATGTCGTAGGGATTGAAGTAGAAGGTGACGCCCTCAGAGGTGAGGTAGAAGTACTCTCCCATCCTTGCCTCCTCGTAGAAGTAGACCCCCTTGTCCGCCAGAGCGTCGGGGCTCTCCACACCGAAGGACTTCATCAGCGCCGAGAGGAGCAGGTCGTCGACCTTATCCTCAGTGCCGTCTGCAAAGAGCTGATGGACGGTGATCGGGGTATTGTACCTGAGGTCGTAATTGGCGGACCGGATCGAGGAGGCGCCATTGGCTCCGCCGCTGAAGTCGTACTGGCTGATCTTGACGGAGACCAAGTCCGCCTGATTATAAGTAAGGGAGTCGGACTTGATCATCTCCTCGGCGAAGAAGGAGAGAAGCGCTGTGGGCGACTCCGCATCGTCTCTCATCAGGGTCTTGGCGCGTGCCAGGTCGGAGATAAAGCCCTCCAGCCCCTGAGCCACCACGCTGTCGAGGTAGCTCTGCAAGCTCGTCTGCGCCTCGTAGTCGGGACCCTCCAGTGCGTGGCAGGCGACGAGGTAGCTCCTGAGAGAGTCTGCCACCACTCCCGCATCTCCCTCGGCGGTAGGCTCGAGGAGATCCAGTGAGACGGTGTAGGTCGGGATCGAGAGCGTGGTGTCCTGCCAGGCCCTCGGGGTGAGGGTGTCTGTGTAGGCTCTCTCGACGTGGACCGTCTGCCAGCTGATCTGCTTATTGATCCCCCCATCTCCGCCTCTCTTATGACAGCCGGAGAGGAGCAGAATGAGACTGCCCAGCAAGAGGAGTAGGGGAAGTGACTTAGATCGTGTCATGACATATTAATTAGCCAGCTCGGAGATGAATTTTATCCTAATAAGTCTCACCTCATCCTCCTCGTACACCTCCAAGGCAGACATCGCCGTGTCGAGGTCATCCGTGGGGGAGTGGCGGAAGTAGTCGAAGATCTCATCCACATCATCGGAGTCCATGACGTCGTCGATGAAGTAATTGATATTGATCTTAGTGCCGGAGTAGACGATCGACTCGATCTCAGAGAGCAGGTCGCTGAAGTCCATGTTATTGGAGTTTGCGATGTCCTCGAGCGAGACCTTCCGATCGATGTGCTGCACGATGGAGACCTTGAGCTTGGACTTATTGGGGACCGTCCGTATGCGTATGTCCTCCGGCCGCTCGATGTCATTCTCCTCCACATACTCCTTGATCAGAGCGATAAAGGGGGCACCGTACTTCTCGGCCTTGCTCTTGCCGACTCCGGTGATATTCTGCAACTCCTCCATCGACACCGGGTAGACGCTTGCCATATCCTGCAGGCTGGCATCCTGGAAGACGACGTAGGCAGGCACCTTGAGCTCCTTCGCCTTCTTCTTCACCGCATCCTTAAGAATGGAGTAGAGCTCCGGGTCCGCAGCACCACCACCCCCTGTACCGGCGCCTTTGGAGGCGCGCTCTGCCTCCTCATCCTCGTCCTCCTCATCTGAGGGGAGACTGACGAGGAAGGACTTGGGCTTCTTCATGAAGGCTCGTCCCTTAGCGGTGAGGCTCAGGATGCCGTGCCTCTCGATGCTCTTGTCGATGTATCCGTCGATGATCGCCTGACGGATCACCGCATCCAGTAGCTCCTCGTCCTCCCCCTTGAGCGAGCCAAATTCCTCGAGATCATCGTGCTTGTAGTTCTCGATGTCGACCGTCTTCTTACCCAGGAGGAAGTGAATGATGTAGTCGGTCTTAAATTCCTCCTTAAGCACACTCACTGCCTCGAGTATGCTGATCAGTGTCTCTTTTGCTTCCACTCTCTTATGGTGCGCTTTACAGTTATCGCAGTTGTGACAGTTATCTTGCTCGTAGGTCTCTCCGAAGTAGTTGAGGAGAAACTTCCGTCGGCATATCGGGCTCTCTGCATAGGACTTCATCTCTTCGAGAAGGAGGGAGCCCACGACCCTCTCGTTATTCGTCTTATTCTTACTATGGAGGAGCTTCGCCATCTTGTCGATGTCCGCATTGCTGTAGTAAGCGATGCAGAGCCCCTCTCCGCCGTCCCGCCCCGCTCGACCGGTCTCCTGGTAGTAGCTCTCCAGGCTCTTCGGGATGTCGTAATGGATCACGAAGCGGACGTCCGGCTTGTCGATCCCCATCCCGAAGGCTATCGTCGCCACGATGACATCGATGCTCTCGTTGAGGAACGCATCCTGCGTCTCATCCCGCACCTTGCTCTCGATCCCGGCGTGGTAGGGGAGTGCCTTGATGTCGTTGGCCCTGAGCACCTCTGCGAGGTTCTCCACCTTCTTGCGGCTCATGCAGTAGATGATCCCGCTCTTGTGGTGGTGCTCCTTGATGAAGCGGATGATATCCGGCTCCACCTCGCTGTCCTTCCGTCGGATCTCGTAGTAGAGATTGGATCGATTGAAGGAGCTGCGGAAGACCCTCGCGTCCCTCATCTCGAGCGCCTTCAGGATATCCTGCTGCACCATCGGCGTCGCGGTCGCCGTGAGAGCGATGATGGGACGTCGCTCGATCTGATCGACGATCTCCCGGATGCGGCGGTACTCCGGCCGGAAGTCATGACCCCACTCGCTGATACAGTGCGCCTCGTCCACGGCGTAGAAGGATACAGGTATCGACTTGAGGAACTCCACATTCTCCTCCTTCGTCAGACTCTCCGGAGCGACGAAGAGCATCTTAGTCGCTCCGCTCGCCAGGTCGGCACGCACCTCCTCCAGCTCAGACTTGGTGAGCGAGGAGTTCATGACATGAGCCACGGACGGGTCTGCAGCGCAGCCTCGGATCGCATCCACCTGATTCTTCATCAGAGCGATGAGTGGAGAGATGATGATCGAGGTGCCCTCGCTGATCAGGGCGGGCAGCTGGTAGCAGAGGGACTTGCCTCCGCCGGTCGGCATAAGCACGAAGGTGTCATGACCGGCCAGGATGCTCGCTATGATCTCGGCCTGCTCACCCTTGAAGGTGTCGAAGCCAAAGAAGTGCTTGAGGGTCTTGTGTAGTAAGTCGTCGGACTGTTCCATCTCTTAGGGCAAGGTCGGTGATTTTTATTTACTTCATAAAGGTAGTCAAAAAAAGGTTACCTCTCCAAATATCGGATGATGAAGTGGATAAAAAATCGCAGCCTCTGCTGCTCCGACCTCGCCTAAGCGGTCGCAAATATACGCTTTTGCACCATCTCCCCAAGCCCCCGTCCCGTAATGGTAGAGGAGTGGTTCCCTCAGCGCTCTGAGCCCCCCTCCCTCAGGGACAAATCTATTACCGGTATTAGTGCGCACTAATACCGGTAATAGAATTCACTAATACCGGTAATAGTCGAGAGCCATATTTGGAGGGTGCTTACAGAGCTACTTAAGTGGCTTACTCGAGGATCATCACATCGTGAGGCGGGAGGAGCAGTGTCGTCTCTGATCGGGGGATCACTCGCCCTGAGATGACCTCTCGATCTATCGTCACCCCCTCGGGGAGCGGTAGAGACCGGAGCGCGATATGACGCTCTTCGGAGGTGCCGTTGAGCAGCACCACCACATAGCTGCCATCGAGACTGCGGGTGTAGATGTAGACGCCGTCCCGAGGGCTGTAGTGGCGGAGTTTCCCCCTTGTGACGGTCCTATTGTCTCTTCTCCACGTGAGGAGTCGCCGGGTGTAGGCGAGTGCCTCCTGCTGTGTCGGGGAGAGTCCCTTTCCTCTCAGGGCGTCGGTGCTGTCGCCCTCCCATCCTCCGGGGAAGTCCTGTCTCAGAGCACCATCCCCCTCACTCTTGTCTGCCGCCATCAGGATCTCGGTACCGTAGTAGAGCTGAGGGATGCCGCGTGTCGTGAGGAGGAAGGCGAGTGCCTGCCGGTATCGGCTGAGGTTGGCTGCATCGGTGCTGTCCTTGCAGAAGCGGGAGGTGTCGTGATTGTCAAGGAAAGTGAGCAGCCTATCCCTATCCTCGTAGACGAAGTCGGCTGAGAGGCACTCGTAGAGGTGGAAGAGTCCGCCGTCCCACGGGGTGGTCTCTTCGTCAAATGCCCTCGTGGTCGCCAGCATCAGCGGGAAGTCCATCACTGTCGGCAGGCGACTGTCCTCCGGGCGGGCGAGACGACTGCCACGCTGCCAGTAGGCTACCTGTGAGGGGAGCATAAACCAGGTCTCCCCCACGATATTGAAGTCCGGATACTCCGCTAAGAGCGAATCGCACCACTTCCCCATCGCCCCCAGATCACCGTAGGGGTGGGTGTCCTGCCGTATTCCATCGATCCCCGCATACTCGATCCAGTAGATGCTACTCTGTGTGAGGTAGGTCATCACGTGGGGGTTGCTGTGGTTAAGGTCCGGCATCGTCTCTACAAACCATCCGTCCGTGGCCTCCTCCCGCTCTCTCTTCGGTGCATTGGGATCCATCTGGGTAGAGGTCTTGAAGGAGGTCTGGTGGTACTGGCTGCCATGATGAAACCAATCCTCTCCAGGCATATCGCGGAAGAGTGGGCTCTCGGAGCCACAGTGATTGAAGACCATATCCATGATGACCTTTAGCCCTCTCTCGTGTGCCGCCTGCACGAAGTTGCGGAAGTCATCGTTGCTGCCCAGACGGGGATCAATGCGGTAGTAGTCGGTGATCGCATAGCCGTGGTAGGAGCCCTCGCTCATATCGTTCTCTTGGACAGGATTGAGCCAGAGGGCGGTGACGCCGAGGTCGGAGAGGTAGGGAAGACTCTGCTTGAGCCCCTTTAGGTCCCCACCATGTCGGGCAAAGCCGTCGCTCCGATCGACACGGGTCTCTCGCATCCCCTCGATGGTGTCGTTGGTTGGGTCACCATTGGCAAAGCGATCCGGCATGATCAGGTAGAGGACATCCTCAGGGGAGAAGCCCTGAGCCTTTGTCTCTTGTCTCTGCCTCTTAAGTAGAGGGTAACTGATGGTACGCTCATCGCCTTCTGCCCCCCGTATCCGTATTCGGAGATCCTGAGGCACGGCATCGCTGAGGTCGAGATAGAGGAGACGGTAGCGAGGATTGGGCGGAGTGACCGTCTCAGTGAGCGTGACGCCGTCGCCCTCCACGGTGAGCGTCGCCCCGACCAGCTCGTCTCCGTAGAGAAGGATCTGGAGTGTCGGATCCCTCATCCCCACCCACCACTGCTGCGGGTGGATGGTGAGCCGGCTCTCTGCTCTGAGGAGCGGGCAGGTAAGTAGCAGTAGGAGGAGGGTGATAAGTGGCTTGTGAGTCTGCATAATCATCGGGAAAAAAAAGCTCCCTCCGGGAACGCGTCACCGGTGGGAGCAAACCTATCAAAATCTTTCTTACTGTGTGGAGGTTACTTGTCGAGCTTCTGGAAGAAGTAGTTGCCGGTGAGGTCGTTGAAGTAGACGTTGTACTTCCCTGCCTCCTTGGCTGTCACCTTCCAGTTCTCTCCACCATCGGCGATGCCGAAGTCTGTAGGGAATTTTTCCTTCTCCTGACCGCCCCAGCTTTTGGCCCAAGCGGCATTGGCGCGAAGCTTAAATTCGCCCTCCTTCAGCACGATCTCCCTGCCGATCCAGAGGTGTGGCTCGGTCTTGGATTGCTCCAGGAAGAGGTCGTGATCCCAGTCAATGCCGGCTGGGCCGATGATACCGATCTTGTCGAATGTCGGCTTGGACGAGACGTCGATGGGCGTAAAGCTGATGGTCGCCTGAGCGGGATCGAGCTTGCCCCTATTGACGGTCAGCGTGATACGGTAGTACCCGTCAGAAGAGCCGGCGGGGAGCGCAATATTGTCTCCGCCCATATCGAGCTTGCCCTCCTTCATCCCGAGGATGTTATCCCAGCTACCTATGCTGGCCTCCGGGAAGATCTTGAAGGCGGCATCCCCCGTGAGGTACCCGTCGTAGTGGTAGGTGAGGGCACTATTGTCGTCGGCGAAGAAGAGGTGATCGGTATTGTCATTCTTCCAGACAGGTGCGCCGTCTCTACCGCTGAGGTCTCCCACGAGGAAGTAGAGATCGGGACGGACAGAGGCGAAGAATGGGGTGATCGTTAGCTCCAGTGGTGCCGAGACGGTCTTGTAGGTCTCGAGGGCGTGGTCGTTGCCCTTGTCGGCCAGAGGAAGTGCCTCCACCATAACGGAGATCTTGCCCGGAGTGTCGCCCTCCATCTCCAGCTCGGTGACGAGCCGCTTATTGAGCTGCTGGAGTGGAATAGAGATCTGACGTGCGCCGGCCGGTACCGGGATGTCGATCCGCTTCTCGCTCCCTGAGCGGGAGAGGATGACGGTGTAGGTGGCGGGGATCTTATCGCCATACTTGGCGGCGCTCCAGCTCAGGTCGAGCGTGCCGGTGCTCTCAGGCGTGATCGTCAGCTCTGAGGAGGCGGGCTGATCAAGCACGGCGGGAGACTTGGAGGAGAGGACGGCATCGAAGCTCTCCATCGGATCCTCGGTGCTACATCCCGCCACGAGGGAGAGGATGAGGGCGACGAGAGTCGCAGATGCCAAGTGGTATATTCTATTCATGGTCTGAGTCATTTGCTTTGGGGACGAAGGTTAGGATTGGCGAGCGCATCAGAGGCGGGGATGGGGTAGAGCAGCCTGTCGGCAGTCATCGCTGCACCGGAGGCTTTTCCACCCTTCCACTCCCAGAGATAGCTGCCGGAGGTGAAGAGTCCGAAGCGGATCAGGTCGGTGCGGCGGTGTCCCTCCCAGTAGAGCTCGCGACCGCGCTCGTCGATGATCTGCGATAGCTCGAGGCTACCTGCGGGCGCGATGCCGGCGCGGCTGCGGATCTGATTGAGATAGTCCAGTCCCTTGCCCTTGTCGGCAGCTCCACGTGCAGCACACTCGGCATAGATGAGGTACATCTCAGCGAGACGGAAGAGGGGGAAGTCCATATCACAGAAGTCCGAATGGCTGCCCGGCTTGCCGTCGCTGGTCACATTGGTGTACTTATAGACATATACGCCCTGGTCGAAGTCGGTCAGCTTCTCGATCGTGTCGGTCGACTTGAGGAGCAGGTTGCGGCTGTCCTCCGGGGTGAAGAGCTTGGCAAAGGTCGGCGTGGCTCTATTGCCGCCCCACATGACATTGGTGCCGATACTGGGCAGCAGACCCTTGTCCTGTAGCTCAGTGAGCATCTTTTGATTGTAGGAGGCGCAGACGAAGAAGGTGGCACCGGACCAGCTTTGGGCATTTTGCCCATCCGTCGGGACGGCGAGGATGATCTCATCGGTAAACTTGTGGTTGTCCGCCCCGAAGAGATCCTTATATTTCGGGTGGAGCTTGTAGCCGGCGGTGATCACCTTATCGGCATACTCCGCTGCCTCGGCGTAGTGTCCGGTGCCGGTGTAGACCTCGGCATTGAGGTAGACGCGGGCGAGCAGTGCCTGTGCAGCAGCCTGACCGGCACGACCATAGACCTGCTGACCGGTAGGCTTAAGGAGTGGCTCCACCGCCTTTAGCTCCGAGACGACGTAGTCGTAGAGCTCCTTTCGGGCGATCTTCTTAGGAGCGGTCTTGCCTGTCGGGTCCTGCTCGGTGATGAAGGGCACATCGCCGTAGAGATCCATCAGCACCCAATACTGGAAGGCGCGGACGAAGCGAGCCTCCGCCTTCATCAGCTCTTTCTCCTCAGGCTTGAGGGGTGAGCTGTCCACGTTGGCGAGAAACTCGTTGGCATACTTGATCTGGATGATCGAGCGGAAGTAGGCTCCGGCAACGAAGCCGGTGGTAGCGTCCCAGGTGCCGTCGCTCAGCCCATTGACTGCCTCGTCGTTCCAGGCACATTTCGCCTCATCGGTGGGGAGCTCCTGGAGATTGAAAAACGCTCTTGTGAATCCCGTAAATCCGTTGTCAATACCGGCGACATCGCCCTCCTCGAGCGCCCAGACGCCATAGACCTTGGCAAAAGCCTGACGGGTACCCTCCTCGGTGGCAAAGACCTTGGTGCCGGTCACGTCATTCGTCGGCGTCCGATCGAGATCGCGGACGCAGGAGGCGAGGAGTAGCCCCGTGAGTAGGGTAGAGATGAGTATGGTAGTAGTCTTCATAATCTTTTGCATGACTTAAAAGGTGAGACCCAGACTAAGAGAGTAGGTGCGGGGAATGGGATAGAACTGGTGGTCGATCCCACCGGAGACCTCCGGGTCAATGCCCTTGTAGGAGGAGAGGGTGAAGACATTCTGCACCGTCGCACCGAGGTTGATCCCTACGCTGTCGTGGAAGAGGCGACCGAAGTCGTAGCTCAGAGTCAGATTGTCCATCTTGAGGAAGGAGGCATCTCGGACGTAGTAGTCGGAGAGGTAGTGCTTATTGATAAAGCCGGACGCACTGTAGTCGTGCGTCGCATTGCTGATCCATCCCAGAGTGTTGATGATCGTGCTGAGGGACGCATTGTCGCTTGATACGTTATCGTAGATTTTATTACCGGTATTAGCGCGAAGGGAGGTGGATAGGGTGAGCCCCTTGTACCGAAGTGAGGTGCTGAGACCGAAGAGGAAGTCCGGTGCCGGCTTGCCACAGTGGTACTTGTCGTAGTTGTCTATCTTTCCGTCACCATTAAGGTCCGCAAAGACACCCTCAATGGGCTTGCCCTGCTCGTCGTACACCTGCTTGTGGACGAAGAAGGAGTAGGGCGCATAGCCGACGGAGTGGATCTGGGCAGTGTTGCCTGTGGCACCATTGATACCGCCCACTTCAGCACCGAGGTAGGTGGGATCCTCGACCTGAGTCAGCTGAGTGATCTCGGTCTTGTTGTAGGTAGCGTTGAAGTTGAGCACCCAATTCCAGTCCTTCGTCTCGATCGGGATATAGTTCACTGACAGCTCAGTTCCCTTATTGGTCATGGAGCCGATGTTGGTGAGGAGCTTATTGGAGAAGTTGGCTCCTGCCGGGATCGGGATCTCATTGAGCAGATCCTTGGTATGCTTGACGTAGAGGTCGATCGAGCCGTAGAGGCGACCATTGAGGAAGCCGTAGTCGAGACCGACATTGGAGGTAGCGGTCTGCTCCCACTTGATCTCGGCATCGTAAGCGGCAGGCTTGTACATATTGTACCACTTATCGCCGAGGAGGTACTTCGACTGATTGCCGCTGAGATAGTAGACCGGCTGATAGCTGTAGTTGGCGATACCGTCCTGCTGACCGGTCATACCATATCCGAGACGAAGCTTCAGGTCGCTGACGGAGTCCACATCCTTGAGGAAGGACTCCTCCTTGATCTTCCATGCCAGAGCGACGGAGGGGAAGATACCCCAGCGATACTCGGGTGCAAAGCGGGAGGAGCCATCGGTACGAACCGTCGCTGTGATGAGGTAGCGGTCGAGGAGAGAGTAATTGACACGACCATAGAAGGAGACAAGCGTATTCCTCGGTATATCGTAGGGGAAGACCGGCTTATTGTACTCGATCCCTCCGGCAGTCTTGTCAGCGTACCGGTAATCCTTGGTGCGCCAGTCCTGGTAGGAGTAGCCCGCCATCACATCGAGTGCACCGAGGAGGGCGTCAGACTCCGCCTTATAATTGACGTAGAAGTCGAGGAGCTTATTCGTCTTCTCCTGGCGGTACCGGTTGTCGAGACCGCCCTTGCCCACCTCCTGATTGGTGTACTCATTGAGCGGTGCTGTGGTGGGGATGTAGACGGTGCCGTGCCCCACGCCATAGTCGTAGGCAAGATTGAGGTTCATGCTCAGTCCCTTGATGAAGGGGACCTTGTAGGTGATCATCGAGTTGGCGATGATGCGGCTGGTGGTGCCTCTGTCCTCTTTCTCCATAAGGAGGGCAAGGGGATTGCGCGGGGCGAGGGAGCGGGGGATCACCTGTCCATCGTCATTGGTCCCAGTGAGGAACCAGTAGCCGCCAAAAGGCTTGTAGATCGCATCATCGGACATGATCGGCTGAGTCGGATCCATCCGGACAGCTCCATCAATGGCACCCTTGTCGGCATAGCGATTTCGGGTGTGGGAGCCCTTGACATTAAGCGTCACGGTGAGGTCGTCATTGAGGAAGTGGGGCGAGAGGCTGAGGTCGCCGGTGACGCGCTGCATGTGGTCCGTCTTGAGGATCCCCTTTTCGTTGTAGTAACCTACAGACATGCGGTAGGGGAGCCAGGAGGTGGCGCCACTGATGCTGACGTTATTGTCCGTACCAAAGGCGGTCTGGTAGATCTCCTTCTGCCAGTCGGTATTCTCCTTGCCAAGCATGGCGATGTACTTTGCTTCGCCACTCTTCTTCACGATCTCGCGGATCTCGTCGCCTGTGTAGACATCGACGTACTTACGAGGGGTGGAGACGGAGAAGCGGGTGGTTGCCTGTACGCGTAGTGGCTGTCCGAGGCTGCCCTTCTTCGTCGTGATGATGATCACGCCATTGGACGCTCTGGAGCCGTAGATGGCTGTGGCTGAGGCGTCCTTGAGGACATTCATTGACTCGATGTCAGCAGGGTTGATAGAGCTAAGTGCACTCGGTGCTCCGGGGAGTGTGCCACCCTCCATAGGCACGCCGTCAATGACGATCAGCGGGTCATTGGAGGCATTGAGCGAGGCACCACCACGGATGCGTATCGTGGAGCCTGAGCCTGGACCTCCGCCGCCGGGGACGATCTGCACACCGGCGATCTTGCCGGTGATGAGCTGGTCCGGGGTGGAGATGGCGCCCTTCTGGAAGTCCTTGCTGGAGATCGTGGTGATGGACCCAGTGAGGTCCTTCTTCTGCACCGATCCATAGCCGATCACCACCACCTCGTCCAGGAGCTCGGAGTCCTCGTGGAGGACAAGGCGAAGGGGGAAGGTCTGACCGGCTATAGCAATCGTCTGATCGACGAAGCCGATGTATGTAAAGGTGAGACGATCGGACTTGTCGACCTGAAGGGAGAAGTTCCCGTCTGCATCGGTGATCGTCCCCTGCCCCGTCTTGTCGGTCACCCGCACGGTGACACCGGGGAGAGGCGTGCCCTCCACGTCGACCACTACGCCGTGGGCGTGTATCGACTGGGCGAGAGCAGATAGTGCACTCCCACTGACCACCACCATTAGGGCGAGCAGCCGTAGGGTCTGTCTGAGTATACTGCTATTCTTATTCATGCTAAGATATGGGGTTAAGGGATTTACTTGATCTCAGAGAGGATCACGGCGAAGCCTCCACCCTCCACCTCGTGCAGGGTGAGGGTGCTCTTGGAGGTCACTTTCTTCTCCGTGATGGTATAGTCGTACTGGTTGGTCAGGTAGTGGGCTTTCTTGCCATCCTGCCATACCTTGGCGACGTACTTCTTACCCGGGGTGAGGAAGTCGAGTCTGATCTTCGTCGTGCGGTCTACTCCGCTGACACTGCCGATGTACCAGTCCTCGCTGTCCTTGTCTTTACGTGCTACGGTGATGTAGCGTCCCGGCTCCGCCTCGAGGTACTTGCTGTCGCTCCAGTCGACCGGCACCCGCTCGATAAACTCGAAGGCATCCATCCGCTCCTCGTAGTGCTCCGGCAGGTCAGCTGCCATCTGGAGTGGCGTGTACATCGTCAGGTAGCTGCCGAGCTGATTGCAGACGGTAGTGCGGACGACATTGTGATTGTCCGGATTGAGTCGGCTGAGGTCCATCATCAGGATCCCCGGCGTGTAGTCCATAGGACCACCGATGAGGCGGGTAAAGGGAAGTAGGGTGAGGTGGTTGGCGGGATTACCACCGGTCTGGAACTCCTGCCCCTTCGCCGACTCCTGCGAGAGAAGGTTGGGGTAAGTGCGGCTCAGTCCGGTCATATGGACTGACTCGTGAGCATTGATCATGATCTGCCGCTCAGCAGCCTTCTTCACCACATAGAGGTAGTGATTGACCAGCCACTGACCGTAGTGGTACTCCCCGTGGGGGACGATGTCGCCGACGTAGCCGGTCTTGACGCCCGGGTAGTCGTACTTCTTCATCAGGTCAAAGGCAGCATCCAGGTGACGCTCGTAGTTGCGGATCGAGCTGGAGGTCTCGTGGTGCATCAGCATCTTGATCCCCTTCTCCTTAGCGTAGCGGTGGATCTCCTCGATGTCAAAGTCGGGGTAGGGGGTGACGAAGTCAAAGACGTAGTCCTTCTTGTGTCCAAACCAGTCCTCCCAGCCTACGTTCCATCCCTCTACTAGCAGCCCATCCATCCCGTGGGCGGAGGCGAAATCGATGAAGCGCTTCACATTAGCGGTCGTGGCTCCGTGGCGACCGTTGGGCTTCACCTTGGAGTAGTCGATCCGATCGAGGTGGACGCTGTGGAGGTCGTCGGTGTAGGCCCAGGTGCTCTTGCCGGTGATCATCTCCCACCAGACGCCCATATACTTCATTGGTTTAATCCAGGAGGTGTCCTCGATCTTGCACGGCTCATTGAGGCGCCAGGGAGTGTTGAAGGCGGTCTGCACATGTCCCTTGCTTCCCTGAGCGTCCGGTGTGAGGTGGGCGTGGAAGACCATAGCCTTGTCGTCCAGCTCCAGATTGAGTGCCGGGAAGTCGATCAGCGCTGCCTCGTGGATATTGATGTAGAGCCCATTGTCAGCCTTGAGCTGCAGTGGGGTCTGCACTCCGGTCTTGGAGAAGTCCTGCTGAGAGGCGTTGTGGATATGTGCCTCGTCGTACCGGCTGCGGATCTCGCTGAGACGGCACTCGGTGACGTTGTACTCCTCTGTGTCGTAGTCTCCCGGGATCCAGAAGGCGGTGTGATCGCCCGCCATGGCAAACTCGGTCGCCTCCTCCTTTACCGTAAAGTAGATCAGGCGGTCCTGGTCGGGGAACTCGTACCTCAGCCCCATGCCGTCATCGAAGAGGCGGAAGCGGAGGTCCATCGCCCGCCCATTATCGGACTGACGCAGGTGGATGAGCATCTCATTGTAGTGGTTGCGGATCGTGCTCACCTCGCCCCAGACCGGCGTCCAGGTCTCATCGAAGGTGGAGCGGACGGCATCGCCCTGCTGCTCAAAGGCAGAGACGAGGTCACCGTCCTCGTGATCCTTGAGGTAGAAGCCTAAGTGGCTGTCCCGCACGACCGGCTTGTCGCCATAGTCGAGGCGATACATCGGCTCGCCCTTGCTCCCGAGGTGGAAGGTGAGGGTGAGGTTGCCATCAGGGGACTTGAGGACCTCTTGTGCCCCGGCGGTTCCGATCGAGACCGTCAGCGCAAGGAGCAGGGAGAGGATAAGCGTACGTGGTTTCATGACTGCTTATATATTATGGTGTATAAAATGTGGCCGAAGGCAATGAGGAGACTCCAAGGCAATGGGAGGAGCCGATCCTCAAATGATTTCTGACACAAAATTCGCCCCATCAGAGCAGTCTGCCAACTAACACTAAAAGAATATAAGGGTGTACAAGCCTATATGGATTGTAGTGTGCAGAGTATTAGCTATCTAATTAATTTGATTAACCCATAAATATAACCTCAGTATGGTCGTTTTAAAGGGGGTTGAGGTCTCATTTTACCCCCATTTCCTTCCCGAGGAGGTCTATCTCGATCTCCCGATCTTCATGATCTCGCCCTCAAAATCCTTATTCTCCACGAGGGACTTATTCTTGACCCTCGTCTTGTAGGTGTTGATCGTATTGACGGAGTAATTGAGGAAGTGAGCCACTTGCTCCGTCTTGGAGATCCCGACGCGGATCAGGGCGAAGATCCTCATCTCCGGTGTCAGCGGGTCGCCCGGTAGGAGCGTCTGTTGCTCCTCGGGCGGGAAGAGCGCATTATACTCCGTGACAAATGTGGGAAAGAGATGGGTAAAGGTCTCGTCGAAGTCGGCATACATATCCTTCCGCTCCCGCACCACCTCGCTCTGACGGATCCGCTTGCGGATCGCATCGTACTGCTTGCTCTCGAGGCGCTTCAGGATAAAGCGGTAGAGCTCCTCCTGCTCGTGTATGTAGGCGCCCTGTCTGTAGAAGGAGGAGCCGATGTACTCGTCCTTGATCGCATTGGCCTCCTCGAGTCGCTCATTGGAGACTCGTAGTGCGCCATTCGTCCTCTCTATCTGCGTCGTTGCGCGGCGTAGGTGGCGCATCTGAAGGATGATCACCACGATCGCTGCGATCAGCAAGAGGCAGAGGAGTGAGGCCACCACTGTATATATGGTCATCTGTCGGCGGCGCAGGTCGAGATGTCTCAGCTTGCTCTGCTCGATCAGTGGGCGGATGTCCCCGACTGCCATCTTGCGGTGCTTGGCGTCGTAGTAATTGGCATCCTGCATCGCGAGATCGATGTAGCTCGCCGCCCGGTCGATCTCCCCTCGTGCGTCCCGGTGATGAGATCATATCCGGCGGAGCGGGCAAGTGCCTCCATGGCCATCCACTCGTCACCCAGCTCCGTGGCGGCACTCCCCTTGAGGGAGAGCAGGATCGCTCGGTCGCGGTCGGTGATCGACCTTAGTTGGAGGACCTTGTCGATCATGGATAGTGCCTCGCGGTAGCGGTGGAGGTGGAGCTGCTTGTGGATCTGAGCAAAGTAGTGATCGTGTGAGCCCTCGGGGGATAGCGATAGAGCCAGGTCCGCCTCTCGGATGCCCTCCTCCCGGTACCGGTGCGCCATATCGTCGTTGTGGTCATTGTACTCCGCCAGGTCGAGGAAGTACTTCATCCGGAGGAGGTGGACCGCTGTCGCCTCCTCGTCTGACATATCGTCTGTCTCTATCGAGCTGATCGTCTCGTGCGCCTCCAGGAAGAGCCCCGCCGAGAGGTAGCAGTAGGCGATCTCTATGGCGGCGGTGCGGGCGGCGGTAGCTCCGGTCAGCTGATGCCCCAGCTCCAGAGCCTGCTTGGAGAAGTAGAGTGCCGAGTCGAAGCGGAAGGGTCGGTACTCCTGGGCCAGCTCCAGCGTCGTGCTGTATCGCTCCTCTAAGGGACCTTCATCCACCGCAGCCAGCTGACTACGCAGGTCGCCGAGGCGAGCCTCCTTGAGATCGGTGAAGTGGGTTCGTCGGTCGACTAAGAGGTCCAGACTGTCGAGGACGGCGGCGAGCTCCTCATGCTGCGGCTGCTTAGCTCCATGGCAGGCAGACAGCAGGGAGAGGATCATCATGATCCCCGCCAGATGGACACTTATGGTACCTGCTCTCTTCATTTTGTCTTACAAATATAGAGTTTTCTTCCATATGCATCTCCGGAGCCGATGAGGAGAAGGCAGCGCACCCCGGCGGATAATGATCCACCGGGGTGCGCCTATTATGATCTCTCAGAGCGAGATCAGTCTCGCAGATCTACCGCTACGTAATTGATGCGGCCGTTGGTATTGATCAGCTTGACGAAGAGCACCTTGTCGCTGCTACCGGATACGACTTCGCTCACGATCTTGTCGACATCCTCCTTCTTGCTCACTCGGAGGTTATTCACCGCAAGGATCACGTCTCCCTTGCGGATGCCGGCGCGGAAGAACTTTCCGTCCCTGTCCACGCCTACCACCTTGACTCCATAGGAGACGCCCAGGTCGCTCATCTCCTTGTCCGTCAGCTCGAGGAAGGCAGCACCTATCGAGCTCTCGTCAATGCGGGTGACAGCCTCGGTATTCCCCTCGCTATTCTTCAGCACCATATCGAGAGTGAGAGACTTACCCTTACGATCGACTGAGGCGCGCACCTTATCTCCCGGCTTATGTGTGGAGATGGTCTCCTGGAGATCCGACATCGTCGAGATGCTGTGCCCATTGATCGCGGTGATCACGTCCCCCTCCTTGAGGCCCGCCTGCTTGGCGGTGCTGCGGTCAGCCACCTCCATGATCAGTGCCCCCTGAGAGACCTTGAGGTCATACTTCTCCGTGGCGGCAGAGGTGATGTTGGTGCCTGCGATACCCAGTACGGCGCGCTGCACGGTGCCATACTCCTTGAGATCACCGACCACCTTGTGTACGATGGAGGTGGGGATGGCAAAGGAGATCCCGGCGTAGTTACCGGTGCTGGAGTAGATCATCGTATTGATCCCAATCAGCTCGCCTGCCATATTGACCAGCGCCCCGCCGGAGTTGCCCGGATTCACCGCCACGTCAGACTGGATGAAGGAGCCCACCTGGAGTGATCCCTGACCGCTCCCGGCAGCACGCCCCTTGGCGCTCACGATACCGGCGGTCACTGTACTGCGGAGGTTGAATGGGTTTCCGATCGCCAGCACCCACTCACCGACACGGAGGTCATCGCTGTTGCCGAAGGGGATTGCGGTCAGCTCCTTACCGGCATCGACCTTGATCAGTGCCAGGTCGGTGGAGGGGTCTGTGCCGATTACCTTAGCCTTATACTCCTCGTTGTTATTCGTCGTGACATAGACATCGTCCGCCCCATCGATCACGTGATTATTGGTGACGATGTAGCCGTCCTTGCTGATGATGACGCCCGATCCGATCTCCACCTGCTTGGGCATCTCCTGCCGCTGCTGTCTCCCCTGCCGAGGATCGCGCTGGGAGGGGATCCCGAAGAAGAACTCAAATGGATCGAAGAATCTCTGCTGAGCCATGCGGACGGCCTTCTCCGTGCGGATATTGACGACGCCATCGATCGTCTGCTCAGCCACCTCTACGAAGTTGGGTGGTGTGGAGGCCATATAGGCTCTGGATGACTTTGCCGGTTCGGTAGTCTCGTAGGTCTCTCCGGATGGCTGATCGGCATGCTTCACGATCGCCACCCCGCCGATCGCGCTAAGTGTCGAGCAGGCGATCACCAGTGCGCTTGTGAGGATGATTTCTTTTGCTTTCATACGCATCTATATTTAATCTCTTTTCTTCATTTCCCTGACAAATAAACGGATTAAACCGCTCCCATTCAATAGTCAGACATTGGCTAATTAACACTTTGCAAATACTATGCCCGCTTTCGTCCGACCCTTACAGATGATTAACCTATCCCTGCTCGGCATTAGGAATAAAAAAATAGCGGTTAGGTGGAAAATGGTATAAAAAGAAAGCGACGAAAGGTAGACTTACCCTTCGTCGCTCTGTGACTTATCGTCTGGCGCTTGAACTTGGACTTGAACCAAGGACCCTCTGATTAACAGTCAGATGCTCTAACCAACTGAGCTATTCAAGCATTTCCGCCCTCCCTCTTTTGCTCTGCAAAGGTAGGACGATTTTCTGAATCTTACAAGTCTTACTCGGCGAACTTTTACCCTCCTCAGAGCAGCCCAGGGAAGAGCCCCACCACCAGCTGGCTCAGGATCACTCGGGCAAACATCGCGAGAGGGTAGACCGTGGCGTAGCTGATCGTCGGATCATCATCGTCGTCCTCCCCTCCGCTGACGAGACTGAGTGCCATGGGATTGGCCATCGCACCGGTGAGCATCCCGGAGGCGACATTGTACGACATATTGGTCCACTTGAGTACTACGATCCCGACGATCAGCGTAGGCACGATCGTCATGACGGTACCCCAGGCAAACCACTCCAGACCGGGACCATCCACCAGCATCTCCCAGAAGTGCTGACCGCTGCTGAGCCCCAGACCACCGAGGAAGAGTGCGAGCCCAAGGTTGCGGAGCATCAGATTGGCGCTCGTCGTGATGTAGGTGTTCATCTTGAAGCGAGGACCATAGGCTCCCATCAGGATCCCGACGATGATCGGTCCTCCGGCGAGACCAAGTCTCAGTGGTGCCGCCAGACCCGGCAGATAGAGGGGGATCATACCGAGGAGGCATCCCAGTGCTATGCCGAGGAAGATCGAGACCACATAGGGCGTGTCCAGAGGCTTCAGCTCGTTGCCCACTACGGCAGCCAGCTCCTTGATATCCTTCTCCCGACCGACGGCGCTGAGGCGGTCGCCCATATGGAGTCGGAGATTGGGGCGGGCCACCAGCTCCATCCCGTTTCGGGTGACTCGAGTGATATTGACGTCGAAGCGACTACGGATCCTCAGCTGACTCAGCTTCATGCCATTGCAGGACTCCTTCGTCACCAGGAGACGCTGCATCACCAGCGGGTCGTGGTCATTGTCCCACTTCAGCTCCTCATCTCTATCCTCCACGGTGCCGAAGAGGTAGGTGAGCCGCTCCACATCTCCCCGCTCGCTGGCGACTCGGAGGTGGTCTCCCCTGTGGAGCAGCGTGTCATTGGTGGGGGTGATGTACTCGCCGTCGCGGAAGATCCTCGACACCACGAAGTGTCCGCCGAGTATCTCCTGGAGACTGCTCATCTTCTGTCCATCGAGAGCAGGATTGGAGACCACATACTCCCGCGCCGTGTGCTGCGACTCATGATCCACCAGAGTCGAGTGCTGACGGGTCTTGGTGGGGAAGAGACGCTTGAGCAGAGCCAGCACCAGGATCACTCCCACCACACCCATCGGGTAGGTGATCGCCGTGGCGATCGCCATGTCACTCGTCGAGCGAAGCACCTCTGCCGGATCCGAGAGCGCCGTCGTCGCAGCCTGCTGTGCCGCTGCCATCGCAGGGGTATTGGTCACAGCTCCGGAGAGCGTCCCTATGAGTCCCGAGAGATCCAGTCCTGTCGTCTCGAGGAGGACAAAGAGTATCGCAAAGCCCCCGGCTATCAGTACAAGCCCCCAGAGATTGAGCCACACGCCATGCTGCCGGAAGGAAGTGACAAAGCCTGGCCCCACCTGCACGCCGAGAGCGTATATAAAGAGTATCAGGCCGAAGTCCTGGATCACTCGCAGCATATCCGCATTGGCTCGCGCACCAAAGTGCGCAAAGAGGATACCGACGAAGAATACCCACGTCACTCCCAGAGTAAATCCCTTGATCTTAGCCTTGCCCAGATAGACCCCGATCGCACAGACTATGCAGAGTAGTAATATCGTCTGGATCGGTGTGCCGGAGGACCAGACTGCCTCCCATGCTGATTCCATTGCCTTATCCATTTTCTGTTTTTTGCGTGTGCAAAGTTAATCATAATAAGCAAGATGAGCCCCCGATCTATTACCGGTATTAGTGAAGACTATTACCGGTATCAGTCGACACTAATACCGGTAATAGATAATCCCCTGAGGAGAGGGGGTATTTCGGCTGCTGTTCTCTGACATCTTTTGTATGCTTCAGTATGGGGGGTGACCTTCACCTTGCACCCTATTTATTATGGTATGGATGGCTGACTTTTTTGGTTCTACCTCACGGCTCTGTAGGGCGTGTAGAGCGGTCAGAGGGGGTGGTGAATGGCTGTGTGGGGCACTTGACTTATCTGCCTACCGATCTCATTTTAGTTAAAGTCGTGGAAAATGGGGTCGTAACCCAAAATGTTTGTATATTTGGGGATGGGAGGGGTATCTCCTGACTCGGCAGAGGCAATAGAGTGATGCAGAGGAGGAGAAGTACTTAAGGAGTGCCGGATGGCAGACCACGTCAGGAATGTAGCAGAGTATATGAGTTATCAGAAGTTTGATCGTCGCATAATGACCAACCTGGGGACTGCGCTTCCCCTGGAGCTTCTTCATGCCAATAGCCGTGGAGCCTACCACTGCTCTTCGGTCGTGGGATGCAATACACGTAAGTATCACGGGCTCCTGGTGGTGCCGTCGGAGAGCGGTCCGGATCCCACCGTCCTCCTCTCGTCGATGGATGAGACGGTGATCCAGCATGGGGCGGAGTTTCACCTCGCTGTGCATAAGTATCATGACGGGACCCTGAGCCCAAATGGGCACAAGTATATCCGCGAATTCTCTGTCGAGGAGTGCCCACGCACGATCTACCGTGTCGGAGGGGTCGTCCTCTCTAAGGAGATCGTCTTCTCGTCCAAGATCAATCAGCTGCTGATCCGCTATCGTCTTCTGGAGGCGCACTCGGCGACGACTCTGCGACTGATGCCGATGCTTGCCTTTCGCTCAGTAAAGGAGATGACCCATGTCAATGACAAGATCGACTGGAGCTATGCCGATGAGGATCAGGGCGTCTCTCTCAGTCTCTATAAGGGGATGCCGCGACTCTATCTGCAGCTCTCTAAGCACGATGCGGTCTGGCATCAGGAGCCGACCTGGTATCGTGACTTCTTCTACGACCGAGAGGCGGAGCGAGGTAATGCCTGCGTGGAGGATCTGCCGGTCCCGGGACACTTTTCCCTAAGTATCCGACGAGGTGAGGATATCATTCTCTCGGCGTCAGACTGTGCGATAGACCCGGAGACACTGGAGGAGACCTTCGAGGAGGCACTCCGGAGTTACGGCGTGGCGGACACCTTTGCCACCTGTCTCAGACGCTCAGCGAGGCAGTTTTACTACGAGCCCCGTCCGGGTATGTCCTACCTCAAGGCAGGATACCCCTGGTACGGCGTCCGTCTGAGAGACCAGATGGTGGGGCTCACCTCGTGCAGCTTCGGCATCGGCGAGCCGGAGATCTATCATAAGGTGATGGACACGGCTCTGCCGGCGATCTGGTCCTATATGGATGACGGAGTGGAGGACCCGGTGATCGAGGATATCCGGCAGCCGGACAGCCTGCTCTGGGTAGCCAATGCGATCCAGGACTACTATCGCTGGGTCGGTAAGGAGGAGACACGGGAGCGGTATGGGGAGACCCTCCGTCGGGTGATCCGGTATATCAGGGAGGGACGGGTGCCCCTACTTGAGATGAGACGAAACGGTCTCCTCTACGCCGATCCGGGTGAGGATCGTCGCCCGATCACCTGGATGGGAACCATGCTCGACGGCGCAGCGGTCGTGGATCGGCGGGGCTATATCGTGGAGTACAATGCTCTCTGGTATAATGCCCTCTGCTTCTATCGCTTCCTCTACGACCTGCAGGGGGATGAGGAGGTGACGGAGCTGATTGATCAGGTGCGTGAGAGCTTTATCCGGACCTTTGTCAATGAGCACGGCTATCTGCTCGACTATGTGGCCGACGGTCGTCCGCTCGACTGGAGCGTCCGTCCGAGTCAGATCATCGCTGTGGGACTGACCTACTCGCCCATGTCACGCAAGCTGCAGCGATCGGTCCTCGACTATGTGACCAAGGAGCTGCTGACGCCCAAGGGACTTCGATCGCTATCACCCGTCAGTCCGCTCTATAAGGGCTTCTCAGGGGGTAATCAGAGGGAGCGCTACTACGCTTATGTCCAGGGCGGAGCGTGGCCGTGGACACTTTACTATTACCTCAGTGCCTATCTGAAGCTCTTCAAGCGTACCGGTCTCTTCTTCGTCGATCGGATGCTGATCCCCTTTGAGGAAGAGCTTAGTCTCAATGGCATCGGCACCATCTCCGAGATCTATGACGGCACCCCGCCCTACAGAGGACGGAGCGACCTCTCCTTCATGATGAGCGTCTCGGCTATCCTCCGCATCGTGAATCGTATGGTGGAGTACAAGAGTATCTGGGACGAGGAGGGAGATCTCTATGACTCCTTCCTCAGTATGACCTCTCACCACTCGTCCTCGCCTGATCAGGGTCGTGGCGGTGCGGATGAGGAGGCCGCAGTGACGGAAGAGCGCAAGGATTAAGCACCATTAGCAAGACAGAAATCGTATGAAAGCACTTATGCTTGGCTGGGAGTTTCCCCCTCACATCTCCGGAGGTCTCGGGACTGCTACCTACGGCATCACGAAGGGGCTCTCCTCGCAGAAGGATATGGACATTACCCTGGTGCTGCCCGCTCCGTCCGGAGATGAGGACACCTCTTATATGAGGATCATCGGTGCCAGTGAGGTGCCGATCGTCTACCAGGATCCCTCGAGAGAGTATCTCGAGCAGCGGATCGGTCGCGTGATGAGTCCGGAGGAGTACTACCACCTGAGGGACCATATCTACGCGGACTTCAGGTATATGCTGACGGACGATATAGGGTGCATCCAGTTCTCCGGGAAGTATGGGGACAACCTGATCGACGAGATCAATAACTACTCCATCGTCGCCGGCGTGATCGCCAGAGCCGACCACTACGACCTGATCCATGCCCACGACTGGGTGACCTATCCTGCAGGTATCCATGCCAAGCAGGTTCTCGGTGTGCCACTGGTGATCCATGTCCACGCGACCGACTTCGATCGCAGCCGCGGTAATGTCAATCCTACCGTCTACGCCATAGAGAAGGACGGTATGGACCATGCCGATCATATCATGTGTGTGAGCGAACTGACCCGCAGGACGGTGATCGAGAAGTATCATCAGGATCCCGCCAAGGTGACAGCCGTACACAACGCCGTGATCCCGCTCGAGGACTCGATCCTCAATATCCCGGACAAGAGGGGCGTGAAGGATAAGGTGATCACCTTCCTCGGTCGTCTGACGATGCAGAAGGGACCGGAGTACTTCGTCGAGGCGGCAGCACGAGTGCTGGCGAAGAAGCGAGACGTGCGCTTCGTGATGGCCGGCAGCGGAGATATGATGGATGAGATGATCCGTCTCGTCGCCGAGAAGAGGATCTCGGACCGCTTCCACTTCACTGGCTTCATGAAGGGCCGTCAGGTGTATGAGGTGTACCATGCCAGTGACGTCTACGTGATGCCCTCAGTGTCGGAGCCCTTTGGCATTACTCCCCTCGAGGCGATGCAGTGCGGCGTCCCCTGTATTATCTCCAAGCAGTCCGGCTGCTCCGAGATACTCACTTACGCGATCAAGCTCGACTACTGGGATGTCGATGCAATGGCGGATGCGATGTACGCCCTCGTCACCTATCCGGCACTTCACGACCTCCTCTCTCAGCGAGGGCTGGACGAGGTGGCCGGGATCACGTGGGATAATGTGGCGCTCAAGATACGCGGTCTCTATGATCAGGTCCTCGGACGATGATACCCTCGATACCTCTTATGAATAACCTCCCCGATAGATAAAGTTCTCACCATGGATAAGAAAAAACTCTGCCTCGTCTTCCAGCTGCATCAACCCTTCCGTCTGAAGCGCTACCGTTTCTTCGACATAGGCAACGACCATTACTACTTCGACGACTTCCTCAATGAGCAGTACATGAGATCCGCCGCTGAGCGATCCTATCTGCCGGCCAATCAGATGATCTACGACCTGATCCAGCAGACTAAGGGCAAGGTGAAAGTCGCTTTTGCCATCTCCGGCACCGCTCTGGACCAGATCGAGATGTACACGCCGGAGCTGATCGACAGCTTCCGTAAGCTCACCGAGACGGGGTGTGTGGAGCTCTTGGCAGAGCCCTACGCCCACAGTCTCTCCTCTCTGGCGCCGTCTAAGGCGGAGTTTAAGGGTCAGGTAGGGATGCATGTCACGGCCCTCAAGGCGATATTCAACTACGAGCCTAAGGTGCTGCGCAATACAGAGCTCCTCTACGATGATGACATCGCACTGGCAGTGGCAGAGATGGGATTCCATGGGATGCTCACCGAGGGCGCTAAGCATGTGCTGGGGTGGAAGAGTCCCGACTTCGTCTACCAGAGTGCGGTGGTGCCTGAGCTCCATCTCCTGATGCGGCACGCCGCACTGTCGGAGGATCTCTCTCGGCGCTTCTGCGATCAGAGCTGGGACGAGTATCCGCTGACAGCGGACAAGTACGCCTCCTGGCTCGCTGATCGGGGCAAGGGTGAGCAGGTGACCTACCTCGACATGAGCTACGACGTGCTGGGCAATCTCTGTCCCGCCTCGTCGGGGATCTTCGACTTCTTCCGCGCGCTACCGGAGTACATCGACCGTGCCGGGCTGGAGATGGCGACGCCGTCCGAGGTCTTCGCGCAGCTCCAGCCCGAGGATGAGATCAGTGTCCTGGACACCATCTCCTGGTCTGAGGAGGAGAAGACGACGAAGTCCTGGCTCGGCAATATTCTCCAGCAGGAGTCCTTCGGCAAGCTTGTGGAGTGGACTGAGCGGACCCGCATGAGCGGCAATAGGCGGATCAAGCAGGACTGGGCCTACCTCCAGAGCAGCGACCACTTCCTCTACATGTCCACAGCCATGGAGAATAAGGACTCCGGTCTCTACAGCCCCTACACCAGCCCCTACGACGCCTTCAATAACTATATGAATGTACTGAGTGACTTCCACCTCCGCGTGGAGGAGGAGTATCCCAGCTCGATCGAGAATGAGGAACTCAATGCCCTCCTCAAGACGATCGAGAATCAGGGCGAGGAGATCACCGCACTGCAGGAGGAGCTCCATAAGCTAAGGGCAGAAAAACCGGCCAAGCGCACCGGTACAACAAAGAAAGCGAAGTAAGAGCAAAAGAGCAAAGCAATGCCACAAGAAGAGACCGACTGGGAGTCACTGACTTTCGGTTACTATCCGACGGACTATAACGTACGGAGCTATTACTCTAAGGGGGAGTGGAGCAAGCCTGAGTTGTGTGCCGATCCCACAGTAGCGGTTCATCTGGCAGCAACGGGACTCAATTATGGTCAGCAGGCCTTTGAGGGACTCAAGGCTTTCCGCTGCCGGGATGGTCGGGTCTGTCTCTTCAGACCCGAGGAGAATGCCCGTCGGCTACAGAGCTCCTGCGCCGGGATCATGATGCCAGAGGTGCCTGAGGAGCTTTTCTTGGAGGCTTGCCATATGGTGGTGAAGCATAATAGCCGCTTTGTCCCGCCCTATGGCACGGGTGCTGCCCTCTACCTAAGACCTCTCGTCATCGGTATGGGGCCACATGTCGGCGTGAGCGAGAGCAGCGAGTACCTCTTCTCGATCTATGCTTGTCCTGTGGGACCTTACTTCAGGCGCGGAGTCACCTCCGTCCCGGTGGTGATCCAGCGCGCTTACGACCGAGCTGCTCCGCGCGGCACGGGGAGGTTCAAGGTCGGCGGAAACTATGCTGCCTCCTTCCGTGCGATGCGAGACGCCTACGAGGAGGGCTACGCCGGGGGCTGCCTTTTCCTAGATCCTCAGGAGAAGAAGTACATCGACGAGTGCGGGTCTGCCAATTTCTTCGGCATCAGAGGGAAGTCTTACATTACTCCCCGCTCCGAGTCGATCCTCGCCTCTGTGACCAACGACAGTCTGATGACCATCGCCGGCGACCTCGGGCTGTCGGTGGAGCGCCGTCCTCTGCCGGTGGAGGAGCTCAGCACCCTCGATGAGGCGGCAGCCTGTGGCACCGCCGCAGTCATCTGTCCCATCAGCAAGATTGTCGACCTCGATACCGGCAGCATATACGACTACGGCAGCGAGCCGGGTCCGGTCTGCAGAGAGCTCTACGACCGTCTGACCGGCATACAGTCCGGCAGGCTCCCCGATCGTCACGGCTGGCTGACAGCCGTCGACCTATAGCTACCCTCTCACTCTATTGAGGTCGCCGGACTAATACCGGTATTAGTGATTACTATAGTCGGTATTAGTTGACGCTATTACCGGTATTAGTCGAGCCTAATATCGGTAATAGGAATAGGTCTTTGCTTTCTGCTGGTAACCAGACTGTTGGGTCGCACACCTTTTGTCTCAAAAGTTTTGTGGCTTTTGATGGATGGTTCTGATGCGTTTTGGCTGATCTGATCGGGTCGCTAAAAGGCGGATGGAGCAAAAGTATTATCTTTGTAGAAATGTAGGGTGCGGCGGTACGCACCATAATCGAAGTGACTAATAGAGATAGAGAATAATGATGCGATACGTTACCAGAGTGCTAAGCCCGGTGCTGGGCTCTCTCCTGATGATGTGTGGAGTGGCGGCAAGCGCTCAGAGTGTGAGAGATGCTGGCGAGGTGGTCCCTCTGTACCCTGCTTACTCCGAGCAGATAATGGCCAATGATACCCTGACCCGAGGCCTGAGCCCGGAGGCGCTGGGTGTGATCAGCCGTCCGATGCAGCTGAGGACAGAGGGGTATGTGCCCTCCTCCTCGCTCTTTGCTCCACTGCTCTTCGACCTGTGGAAGCTGCCCTCCCTCCACTTCGATAAAGTGGCTCTCGTTCGCTCGACCGATCCGCGACTTCACAATCCCTTCGTCCTGCAGTCGCTGCTCCGCACGACCCTGGATAAGCTGGAGCGGGAGTATAATCCTACGACCGGCTTTGCGAAGCGTATGGATCGGTGGAATACCGATCAGCGGCTGAGGGAGCAATTCTTCTTCTCTCATCCGGATCTGATCCGCTACACCTCGGACTTCCTCCCGACAGACCATCTGGAGTACAAGCCTGTGGAGGGCCCCTCGTACTCGGGTGAGCTGGCGGTGATGGATATGCCCAATGTACCGACGAAGTCCCAGGGGGTGATCGAGACGGTGTCGGTGGAGCGCCGCTACTGGCTGCCACGATTTGAGGCGCACGCCCAGCTGGCTCAGAATCAAGTCTCCCCCAACTGGCACAAGGGTGGTACCAGCAGTGCCAACCTCTCCTCTCGACTCTACTACCAGCTGGCCTATAAGAAGGATAAGGTGGAGTGGGTCAATGACCTGGAGTATAAGCTGGGACTCTTTACGGTGCCCAGTGAGATCAAGCTCGAGGAGAAGCCCGACTTTAAGATCAGTGAGGATGTCTTCCGGATGCGTAGTAACCTGGGTCTAAAGGCGTGGAAGCGCTGGTTCTATACCGTAGACCTCAACCTCCGAAGCCAGCTGCTCAATAACTACGACCGCGAGGGCAATGTCACCACTCGAGCTTTTGCACCTCTGATCATCGACGGCGGTCTCGGTATGAAGTATAACCTCAAGAAGAAAAAGATCGGCGGTAATCCCTTCAATAATCTCAACTTTACGCTCAATGTGGCGCCCGCGTCGATGCAATTTATCTGGATCCATGCCAAGGACGTGACGAGGGGTAGGTATGGTCTGCAGGAGGATCAGGACTATCTCCTTCGCCTCGGATCATCGCTGCGGATGAATCTGGACTGGCAATTCTCCGACGCCTTCTCCTGGCGCTCTCGGCTCTACTACAACACCTCCTACAAGCACATAGAGACGGAGCTGGAGAATACGCTGGAGTATGCCTTCAATAAGTACTTCAGCACGATGCTCAATGTCAATCTCCGCTTCGATGACAGCGTGATCCTGGATGAGCCGAAGACCTTTAAGTCTCTCCTGCAGTACAACGAGCTCTTTAGCTTCGGCTTCTCGCTCAAGATCTGATGATGCTGCCGGACGGCTTTAGGGAGTCCTTTGCTTCGGACTTCGGGCAGAGAGCCTACGAGGCGCTTGAGAGAGCGCTGACGGAGGTTCCCTCGCCTGTATCCGTTCGGCTCAATCTCTCCAAGCTTCCCCCTCACTCCTCGGGTCAGATCCCGTGGTGTCCAGAGGGGGTATTGCTCGATGAGCGTCCTCTATTTGGTGCCGATCCGCTCTGGCATGCAGGAGCCTACTACGTACAGGAGCCGGCATCGATGGTGGTGGCGCGCTATCTGGATCACATCGACTTTGCCCCCTCGGTGGCGCTGGATCTCTGTGCTGCGCCGGGGGGCAAGACGACGCTCCTCCGCAGCCACCTCCCGGAGACCTGTCTCCTGGTCACGAATGAGCCGGATCGCAAGCGGGCAAAGGTGCTGGAGGAGAATGTCCTCCGCTGGGGAGCGGACGAGACGATCGTCACCTCAGCCTATCCCGAGGCGCTGAGAGCGGCGGGGCTGGAGGCGGATCTGGTCCTGGTGGACGCCCCCTGCTCCGGCGAGGGGATGTTCCGCAAGGAGCCTGACGCCATCACCGGCTGGAGCCTTGAGCTGGTAGACAACTGCGCCCGCACACAGCGGCAGATCCTCGCCGAGGCATGGGACATGCTGACGGACGGGGGACTCCTTATATATAGCACCTGCACGTACAATAGGGCAGAGAATGAGGCGCAGCTCTCCTTTCTCCGGGATAACTATGGTGCTGAGGTGGTTCCTCTGCCTGAGCTCCTCGACTATGGTGTCCAGGAGAGCGAGGAGGAGCCGGGGGTATACCGCTTCTTCCCCCACACAACAGGGAGTGAGGGGCTTACTTGCTTCGGCGTACGAAAGCCGGGCACCCCGGTGGCTCCACAGATGCCCGGGCGTAAGATCGCCGGCAGGTCGGGCAGTGTACCGGACGAGCTGAGCAGCCTACCAGAGGAGTATCTGCTCTGTAATCCCGACGGATCCGGCTGGCGACTGCTCTCGCCGATCGGTCAGTCTGTCGCTGCTCAGCTGGAGGGGAGTGAGGGAGTCCGCGTGCTGAGCTCCGGACTTCATCTCGGGGATATCAAGGGGAGGGACTTCATCCCCGGTGCCCCTTGGGTCCTCAGCTCACGGGTCTCGAGCTTGCTGCCGTACCCAAGACGGGCAATGACGGCAGAGGAAGCCTTTGCCCTCATTGGACGACAGACCCTCGCCGGATCCGGGGAGCGAGGGTACCGTGTCGCCACTTATGCAGACGTTCCGATCGCTCTCGTCAAGGAGCTCGGCTCTCGGGCCAATAATCTCTACCCGAAGAGTCTCTCCCTGCATGATACACGGCTTGTCCTGTCGGATATGCCACACATTTTTGATCTTACATGAATAGACGACTTCTCTATACTACCCTGCTTACTCTACTGGGCAGTCTCATCCTGCCGCTCTCTGCCGAGCCTCGGGCGAGTCTGATCACCTGTGGACAGTCGGCGGAGTATGTCTTCTACCTCTATGGTCATACGGCGATACGTATTCAGGACCCGGAGACCGGCCTGGATAAGGTGTACAATTATGGGTACTTCTCGACGGATCAGAAGAACTTTATCCCCAACTTTATGATCGGTAAGCCGATGTATATGCTTGGGGTCACTGACTTCGACAGCATGGTCTACGACTACGCCGCTCAGGGGAGGAGTATGGTGGAGCAGGAGCTTAGTCTGAGACCGCAAGAGGTGCGCGCGCTGATGGAGTACCTCGACTGGAATGCCCTGCCGGAGAATGCAGAGTATCGGTACAATTACTTCTACGACAACTGCGCCACCCGACCTCGCGACCTTATCGAGCGCTTCGTGGAGGGAGGGCTGGTCTATAGGGTCGACCGCAAGTCTCTGCCGACCTTCCGTGAGGCGACGAGGCAGTCGAGTAAGTCGGCGAAGTGGTACACCTTTGGCACCGATCTCTGTCTCGGGGTGAAGAGTGATGCACAGATGACCGTCCACGATGCGGGGTTTCTGCCGGTGCTGCTGGAGCAGTCGATGGACCTGGCCTATCGGGAGGACACCGGTGAGCCGATCGTCGCCCGCAAGCAGGAGATCATCCCTCAGACGCAGGTGATCGAGGTGCCTCGCTTCGACGGGCCGCTGGTGACGATACTCGCTTTGGTCGCTGTCTACCTGCTCTGCTACTTTGTCGTAAGGAGGTACACCCCGCTGCCGTGGCGGATCCTACGCTGTGTCCTTTATGTCATCTTCGGTCTGGCGGGGATCGTGCTGTGGTTCCTCAGTCTCTTCTCCGCCCACCCGCACACTTTGCTTAATGCCAATATGGTGCTGCTTCATCCCTTCTGGCTCATCCTCGTAGTGACGATGTGGCAGGAGGGGCGTCATAAGCGGCTCAATAGCCACCTCTATCTGATCAATCTCATCCTGTCGCTCGTCTACCTGGGACTCGGGTATGTGCAGACCCTTCCTATCGGTATGGCCTATATGGCGATCCTCGTCGGTTTGGATCAGTTTGTTTGCCGCTTTGTCGAGCCGAGTCCTGAGGGTGGCAAGGTATTTGACTACAGTACTAAGTGATGAAAGATCTACTTAAGCCTCTGGTCGTCCTCCTGAGCGTCTGCTCGCCTGTCGCAGCACAGCAAGTCCCTAAGCTTGTGGTGCTGCTGACGGTGGATGAGTTTCGGACGGACCTCTATGAGGCGATGGCCCCCCATCTCTCGGAGAGTGGTCTGGCAAGGCTGACTCGCGAGGGTAGGGTGTATGATGCGGTGATCCATCCGCTGTCTACGGCAGATCCGGTAGCGAGTGAGGCAGTACTGCAGACCGGTACGCTCGGACTGACGAGTGGGATCACCGGCAGACGCGCTGTGGTGCGCAAGGAGGGCGGCAAGCGGAGCCAAGAGGGCTCTATCCTCGAGGATAAAAACTATATCGGCTATGCGACGGCTGACCGTCTGTCACCCCTTGCTCTCCGCGCTCCTGTCCTTGCTGACCGACTGTCTCAGGCGACTCATGGGCTGGGACAGGTCTTCTCCATCGCTCCGTGTGCCGAGGAGGCCATCATTGCCGGTGGACACGAGGCACAGGCGGCATACTGGCTCGATGACTCTACGGCGAGGTGGGTCAGCTCCACTTTCTACCCCGCGGGTCTGCCATGGTATATCAGTAAGAGCAGTACAGTGGCGACCCGACTCGATAAGGGGTCGATCACTTGGCAGGCGTCGGATCCGACGCTGTACGCTTCGCTCCTGCCGTATGCTAGTAACGGAGCCTTTGCTTCCGACCATATATATACTAGAGCCTTCTCGTCCGTACAGGACCTGAAGCACTCCCCGGTGGTCAATGAGTATGTCATCCGACTTGCTGAGGCGGTGATAGAGGGCGCCGGACTGGGGTCCGATGCCTCGGTCGATCTGCTGGCGCTCCACCTTACGGCAGGTACGCCGCCCGGTGTCCCCGCCGGCATCTCCCCCGAACTGCTGGATAGCTATCATCTCCTCGACCGTGCGATAGGGGAGTTGATGGATCTTCTGGATCGGAAGTTTGGACGAGGGGAGGTCCTCCTGGCGCTAACCGGCAACGGCATGGCACGTCAGGAGTTGATCAGGAATGATAAGAAAAGGTATCCCACCTTCTCCCCCGAGCGCTGCCGAGCGATCACCAACATGTACCTCCATGCCAAGTATGGCATCAAGGGGCTGGTCACTGAGGTAACCGATCGGGGCGAGCTTTACTTAGACCGCACATTGATCGAGAAGAGGGACGACCTCACCCTGGCAGAAGTACAGGACGCAGTCTCCTCCTTCCTCCTCGAGATGGCGGGCGTCTCCTACACGATCCCCGACCACACCCTACGCGATCTCCTCCCCGGGGATCGGATAGGGACGGCACGCCTGACGGCACTCCATAGCGCGCTCCCGTCCCATCGGGCGGACGTCTTCGTGGGGATCAGCTCCGGCTATGTCGTCGATCAGGGTACAGAGCCGGTTCAGCCGTCTTACGCTCCGATGCCGACAATGTTCATCCTCTGGGGAGCGGGTATCGAGCCGGAGGTGATCAGCGCACCTCTCGACCTTCGCAGGGTCTCCAGAGAGATCTCCCACGTCCTTCGTATCCGGCCGCCGACGCCCTGATCAAGACTGATCAGATATTTTTTGTACCTTTCGACTCCCTCTGGAGTCCGGTACTCTCGAGAATGACAACGGATACACTTTTTTATTAGACAATATATATGAGTTTCTTTAAAGACTTACTTGCCGGCATCTTCGGCAACAAGTCACAGAATGACCTCAAGCAAATATACCCCATCGTTGATAAGATCAAGGCGACTTATGAGACGATCGATCAGCTGAGCCACGATGAGCTGAGGGCTCACACCGCTCGTATGAGACAGGATCTCCGCGACCATGTCGCCGAGGAGCAGAGCCAGATCGCAGAGCTGAAGGCTAAGGTCGACAGCGCTGAGCTGAGCGAGCGCGAGGCACTGTGGGAGCAGATCGATGTGCTGGAGGAGAAGGTGAAGGATAAGCTGGAGGATAAGCTCAATGAGATCCTCCCCGAGGCCTTTGCCGTCATGAAGTCCACCGCAAGGCGTTTCGCAGAGAATAGCGAGATCATCGTAACGGCGACGCAGTATGACCGGGATCTCTCTGTAGAGCACGACTTCGTCACCATCGACGGGGACAAGGCGATCTACAAGAATGAGTGGGAGGCCGGTGGCAACCTCACAAAGTGGGATATGGTCCACTACGACGTGCAGCTGATCGGCGGTATCGTCCTCCATCAGGGTAAGATCGCCGAGATGGCGACCGGTGAGGGTAAGACTCTGGTGGCGACGCTGCCGGTCTTCCTCAATGCCCTGACCGGTAATGGCGTCCATGTGGTGACGGTCAATGACTACCTCTCCAAGCGTGATGAGGAGTGGATGGGACCGCTGTACCAGTTCCACGGCCTCACCGTCGACTGCATCGACAAGCATGAGCCCAACTCTATGGAGCGCAAGCGGGCGTACGACTGCGACATCACCTTTGGTACCAATAACGAATTCGGTTTCGACTACCTGCGTGACAATATGGCACGCCGCCCGGAGGATATGGTGCAGAGGGTCCACAACTACGCCATCGTCGATGAGGTGGACTCCGTGCTGATCGATGATGCCCGTACGCCGCTGATCATTTCCGGTCCGGTGGAGTCTAAGGGGGACCAGATGTTTGAGGAGTTCCGCGAGGATGTGGAGTCTGTTGTCAATGCTCAGCGGACGCTCTGTACCCGGCTCCTCAACGAAGCAAAGAAGAAGATCGCGAGCGACGACCCGAAGGAGGTCGACGAGGGCTATCTCCTGCTCTTCCGGAGCTACAAGGGTCTGCCGAAGTACAAACCGCTGATCAAGTTCCTCAGCACCGAGGGGGTGAAGAAGCGCCTCCTGGATACGGAGGGCTTCTACATGCAGGACAACAATCGCGAGATGCATGTCGTGACCGATCCGCTCTACTTCGTCGTAGATGAGAAGAATAACCAGATCGAGCTGACCGATAAGGGCTTCGACCTGCTGTCTCAGAAGAATGAGGATCCCGCCTTCTTCGTCCTACCCGATATTGCCGCCCAGATGTCTGAGCTGGAGAATAAGGAGATGAGCGAGGAGGAGAAGGCCGGCACAAAGGACGAGCTGCTGACCAATTACTCCGTCAAGAGTGAGCGTGTCCATACCGTCCAGCAGCTGCTCAAGGCTTACACCCTCTTCGATCGAGACGACCAGTACGTCGTGATCGACAATCAGGTGATGATCGTCGACGAGCAGACCGGTCGTATCATGAACGGACGCCGCTACTCCGATGGACTTCATCAGGCGATCGAGGCGAAGGAGCACGTACAGGTGCAGCAGGCCTCGCAGACCAAGGCGACGATCACGCTGCAGAATTACTTCCGCATGTATCACAAGCTCTCCGGTATGACCGGTACGGCAGAGACGGAGGCGAAGGAGTTTTGGGACATCTACAAGCTCGACGTCGTCGTGATCCCGACCAATCGCCCGGTGATCCGCAAGGATGAGAATGACCGCATCTACAAGACGGCAAAGGCGAAGTACAATGCTGTCATCGACGAGATCCAGGCGATTACCGAAGCGGGTCGACCGGTTCTGGTCGGTACCACGTCGGTCGAGATCTCAGAGCTACTCAGCAGGATGCTCGACCTGAGACACATCCCTCACAATGTGCTCAATGCAAAGCTCTTCCAGAAGGAGGCAGACATCGTCGCCCAGGCGGGACAGTCCAGTACGGTAACCATTGCGACCAATATGGCTGGTCGTGGTACCGATATCAAGCTCTCCCCCGAGGTGAAGGCTGCGGGCGGTCTCGCCATCATCGGCACTGAGCGACATGAGTCCCGCCGAGTTGACCGCCAGCTGCGTGGTCGAGCAGGACGTCAGGGGGACCCGGGGTCGTCCGTCTTCTTTGTCTCGCTGGAGGATAAGCTGATGCGCCTCTTCGGCTCTGATCGTATGGCGAAGGTGCTCTCCACTATGGGACTCAAGGATGACGACATGCTCGTCTCCAAGCAGCTCAGCAATACGGTCGAGAATGCTCAGAAGAAGGTGGAGGAAAATAACTACGGCATCCGTAAGCACCTCCTCGAGTACGACGACGTGAAGAATGCCCAGCGAAAGGTGATCTACACCCGTCGTCGTCACGCCCTTATGGGCGAGCGCATCGGCCTCGATGTGATGAATACACTCGAGCAGTCTGCGATCTATCTCGCCACGAAGCATGCGGGTGGCTCCTTTGACGACTTCCGCACTGAGGTCTACAAGGTCTTCGCCATCGAGTGTCCGGTCAGCGAGACAGAGTTTAAGGGACTCGAGGCCAATGATATTGCAGCCCGCCTGATGGATGAGGCCTCTGCCACACTGAAGCGTCGTATGGACCGGATGGCGGAGCAGGCCGATCCGGCTCTGCAGGCCTTCTATAAGGAGCACGGCTCTCAAGTGGAGCAGATCTATGTCCCCGTCACCGACGGTCGCCTGATGTACAATGTCGTGACCAATCTGAAGGAAGCGGTAGAGAGCAACTCGCAGAGCATCTCCAAGTCCTTCATGAAGACTATCCTTCTCTACACGATCGATGAGGCATGGGAGCGTCATCTGCTGGCGATGGATGAGCTGCAGAATGCCGTCCGCACCGCTTCGTATGAGAATAAGGATCCGCTGGTGATCTTTAAGGTCGAGGCGTATGACCTCTTCAAGCGCATGATCGATGACCTCAATGTGAAGATCACCGAGATCATTATGCGCGGTCACATCAATATCGCCACCCCTGAGGAGCAGGAGGCACGTCGTCAGGCACAGGCAGCGAGAGCCGCCGCCATGGCACGAGCAGCCGCCGCTCAGCAGCAGGTCAGGATCGGGGAGCACCACGATGATCCTCGTGCCAATGACCGCAGTCGCTACCGCGAGCAGAAGGATGACTACCAGCAGCAGGCGGAGCAGCGCACCGAGGCTGGTCGCGCCGCCTCCGAGGCTGCTCAGGCGAATAATACCCCCTACCGAGCTGCCAAGAAGGTGGGCCGTAACGACCCCTGCCCCTGTGGCAGCGGTAAGAAGTTTAAAAACTGCCACGGCCGCAACCTCTGACCGTAACTAAGCACGATATTTACTTAATCTAAGGACAGCCATGACGTACCCTGACTCCGGTGGAGATACAGTGGAGCGGAGTGGCTGTCCTTTTTTTATACACCACATATGATATACTCAATGACCGGCTACGGGAGGGCTGAGCGGAGCGGTGAGGGAAGGAAGGTCACCGTGGAGATCTACTCTGTCAATAGCAAGAATGCGGATGTCAATGTCCATCTCCCCAATTACCTCAGAGCTCTGGAGCAGGAGATCCGCAAGACCACTACCAATCGATGCCTGAGAGGCAAGATGGACGTCTACATCAGCGTCGATCATCTCGAGACACAGGCGCCACTCACCATCGATGAGCGTGTCGCGACCACCTACTGGGATCGACTGCAGCAGCTGAGTTCGGATACCGGCATTCCCCTGCCCAGGGATCCCATGAGTCTGATCATCGGCTTCCAGGGCGTGGTCCGCACGGCCGAGCTCGACCAGGCAGAGACGGAGAGTGACGGTCGCATCGTGATGGAGTCGCTCTCAGAGGCGATCGACCACTTCACTGCCTTCCGAGCACAGGAGGGTGAGTCGCTCTACCGAGTCTTCCAGGAGAATATCGAGGCGATCCGGACGCTTATCAGCTCCACCGAGCCCTACGAGCAGGAGCGCATCGACACAGTCCGCGAGAGGCTGGAGACCGAGCTCCGTCGTGTGACGCAGAATAACTACGATGCCAGCCGACTCGAGCAGGAGATGATCTACTACATCGACAAGCTCGACGTGCACGAGGAGCGGAATAGGCTCATCAACCACCTCTCCTACTTCGAGACCACGATGGACGGTGAGGTCGGACAGGGACGCAAGCTCGGCTTTATCGCTCAGGAGATCGGTCGGGAGATCAATACCTTCGGCTCCAAGAGCAACCACGCCACGCTCCAGAAGATCACCGTCAAGATGAAGGATCATCTCGAGCAGATCAAGGAGCAGGTTCTCAACGTCCTCTGACCCCTCCCCCCATGCACTCGCTCTATCCTCATCGGAGCCTCTACTGCTGTCGGATCCTCCGTCGGCTCCGCTACGGGAGGGGACACGGCGTCCACTCGCCGATGGCGTACCGGATGGTCTGCTCTGTCGTGCAGCCGAGGTATGAGTACTACCTTCCCACCCCTGAGCAGGACCGACTGGCGCTCTGGTATAGGCTCATCGCCCGCCTGGACTACGAGGTGACTGCCTACGGCGAGACCGCTCCGGATAGGACGGCGGCGATGGACTACGCCGCCCTCGCAGACAGTCGCATGAGGACTCTGCCGCTGAGTGACCTCGGGACGATGGATCGCGCGCTGCTCTATACCGACAGTGCCGAGGAGGCCCTTCGCTTCCTACATGTACAGGGTAGGGCGGTCCTGCTGACCGATGTCCGGCGAGACAGGGCTGCTGAGGAGCGACTGCGAAACTTGGTTGCCCACCTGACTCGCGGGGTGGTGATCGACCTCTACGACCATGCCCTACTATTTAGCAAGAATGATAACCTTTACATTTACCGTAGTACAATATAAAAATGGACGAAAAAAAGAAAAGCAAGCTCTACACCGGTCGTGGCGATAAGGGAAAAACCTCTCTCGTCGGCGGTAAGCGAGTCTCCAAGGCGTCACCGAGACTTAATGCCTATGGTCAGCTCGATGAGCTCAATTCATTCATCGGACTGCTTCGTGCCGAGCTGCCCTCCTCTCTTGGGCAGGATGATCTGCTGCAGGAGATCCAGGAGCGGCTCTTTACCTGCGGCACGCACATCGCGACGGACACGACCGATCCGGAGCTTCTGAAGTACTGCGGCAGCGGACTCTCCGAGGAGGACATCCGCCACCTGGAGCAGATGGTCGATCGGCTCGATGGAGATTTGCCGAAGCTGAAGCAATTCATCCTCCCCGCCGGAGGTCGAGCTGCCTCTGTGGCACATATTTGTCGCACTGTGGCACGGCGGTCGGAGCGGGACATCTACGCCTTCCTCGAGGCGGAGCCGACGGCTGAGATCGATCCCTCTGTACTGCAGTACATCAATCGCCTGAGTGACTACTTCTTCGTTCTCGGACGCGCTGCCGCTCGTGCTGAGGGTGGTCAGGAGGTGGTCTGGAAGGGGAGCAAAGAAGTCTTCTGAAGCCGTTCGGACCGTCACCACATTTCCCTGCCCACTTCTCGCCAATCTCTAATACCGGTAATAGAGAATTCTAATACCGATATTAGTGAAGTCTATTACCGGTATTAGTTCTCACTCTTACCGGTATTAGATTGCACCCCTGATGAAGGTGCTCGGGGGAGGGGGTGGTGTGCCGTTTGATTTGGTATATTTGCGTAATGAAAGGACGGACGTAAGCGTGACGAAGCGCTGAGGAGAGGGGGCTGAGAGATCGGCTCTCAGATCTCTCGCCTGCTTCTGAAGAAAGCTAACGCCATCCGAGATAGTCAAAATAAGTTGTGGTAGATAGACATGTCGACTAAGCCCAAGAAATCGCATCGGGTCCCGGTGACCGGCTCTACATTCCTCAGTACAGTCAGTATCTGTGCTGTACTCTTCCTGATCGGACTCGTGGCGATGATCGGGCTGGTGGGGCGTGGCCTGGGAGACTACATCCGCGAGAGTCTCAGCTACACCGTACTGCTCGATCCGGAGAGCCCCGATGCCGACATCGTCTCGATGCGGAATAAGATCTCCTCCAGACCGTATACTAAGGAGGTGACCTATTACTCCAAGGAGGAGGCGATGCAGGAGCTGGCTGAGGAGCTGGGGGAGAATCCTGAGGACTTCCTCGGGTGGAACCCTCTCTCGCCTACGCTGGAGGTGCATGTCCTCTCAGAGTACGCCGCTAGTCCGGACAGTATCGAGCTGGTGGCTAAGGAGCTGCAGTCCTTCCCTATCGCTCAGACGGTCTCCTACCGCAAGGACCTGGTCGATGAGCTCAATCGCAACCTCAGCACCATCGCCCTGATCATGGGTGCGCTGGCGCTGCTCCTGCTGGTGATCTCGGTCGTTCTGATCAATAATACGATCCGCCTGCGGGTCTATGCCAAGCGCTTCATCATCTACACGATGCGTCTCGTGGGGGCGACCGGCTCCTTTATCCGCCGCCCCTTCATTGCCTCGGGCATTAGGAGTGGGGTGGTGGCGGCAGTAGTTGCCATCGGGCTTATGGTCTGGTGCCGCTACTACCTCCTGACAAAGTATCCGATCCTCAGCGGTGTGCTGTCTACACAGAATATGGTGATCGCCGGGGCAGTCGTACTGGTCTCAGGGATACTGATCTCTTGGATCGCCTCTGCCGCTGCTGTCAGTCGGTATCTCAAGATGGATGAGGATCGTCTCTATCGTGCCTGAGAGCGGGCCATCAAGACATAAAGCTATGAGTAAAGATAAGGGTAAGAAAACGAACTTTGAGACCTACGGCTTCGGGAGAGTCAATCTCCTGATCCTCCTCGGCTCACTCCTTCTCCTGATCATCGGGTACCTGCTGATGAGCGGAGGTGCCTCCACGGATGGGGTCACTTTTAATCCTGAGGTCTTCAGTCCCCTACGCATCCGCGTGGCTCCGCTGGTCTGTATGCTGGGATATGCCGGCATCGCCGTGGCGATCTTATGGCGGAAGCGAAGCGACTATAAGGGGAGCGACTCCGTCGAGGAGACTCCCTCTGACGACACCACCAAGCCTACTGAGAGATGACAGTCGTCCAAGCCATTATCCTCGCTATCGTCGAGGGTCTGACAGAGTTTCTGCCGGTCTCCAGTACCGGTCACTTAGTGATCGCTCAGTCCCTGATGGGGATCGAGAGTACGCCTTTCGTGAAGGCCTTCACCGTCATAATCCAGTTCGGAGCCATCCTCTCCGTGGTGGTGCTCTACTGGAAGCGTTTCTTCGACTTCAGGGTGGCACCGGAGATGGATCACCCCGATGTGCCGGCGTGGAAGCGAAACGTGAGCCGCTTCCGCTTCTACATAGCTCTCCTGATCGGCCTCTTGCCGGCAGTTGTGCTGGGTCTGCTCTTCGGCGACTGGGTGGATCATGCTCTCGGCTCGGTGTGGATCATCGCAGTCAATCTCCTCATCGGAGGTGTGGTGATGCTCTTCATCGACAAGTGGCTCCATAAGGGAAGCCACGGGCGGGAGATTACCTACAAGAATGCCTTTGTCGTCGGTCTCTTCCAGACCATTGCTATGTTTATGCCGGGGATGTCTCGCTCTATGAGTACGATCGTCGGTGGTATGGTGGCGGGGATGGACCGGAAGCGGGCAGCAGAGTTTAGCTTCTTCCTCGCTGTGCCAACGATGCTGGGTGCCACCTGCTACGAGGTGCTGAAATTCTGGAAGTCCGGCGAGCTGTCGGTACTCTCCGATCATATGGGCCTTTTAGTGGTGGGTAATGTGATCTCTTTCGTCGTCGCCCTAGCTGCGATCCGTTTCTTCATCACCTTTGTGCAGAAGCACACCTTTGCCTCCTTTGGTTGGTACCGGATCGCCGTCGCGGGTGTCATCCTGACGATGTTGGGCCTGGGCATGGATCTTGCTGTTTTCTAAGTGAGGGTTATGGACGGTAGAGAGGAGCGACTGACTCGAGCGGTCTATCAGATAGGCGCTGAGCGGGGACGGAGGCGTGTCGCACCGCCTAATCCCTTCAGCGACGGGATGATCATCTCTGTAGATAAGCCGCTCGGCTGGACCAGCTTTGACTTGGTCAATCTCTTTCGTCGACTCGCCTGCACGGAGCTCAATCTGAAGCGGCTCAAGGTCGGACATGCCGGTACACTTGATCCTCTGGCCACAGGTGTGGTAGTGCTCTGTACCGGGCGCTTCACCAAGCGCATCGAGGAGCTGCAGGATCACGATAAGTGCTACGAGGCGACGATAAGACTGGGCGCCACCACGCCGAGCTTTGACTTGGAGCACTCCATCGACGCCTTTTTCCCCTACGATCACCTCACAGAGGAGGAGATACGTACAGCTCTGCGCTCGTACGAGGGGGAGATCGACCAAGTGCCGCCTGCCTACTCCGCTGCGAAGATAGGCGGCGAGCGTGCCTATATGATCGCGCGCCGGGGAGATGAAGTGGAGCTGCCGGCTAAGCGGGTCCGCTTTGATCGGATCGAGCTGCTGAGCTACGAGGCGCCGCTGACACGGGTACGGGTAACGGGGGGCAAGGGGATCTTCATCCGCGCGCTGGCTCGTGACCTGGGCGAGCAGCTCGGCTGTGGGGCTCATCTCACGCGACTGCGTCGGACTCGGGTCGGCGACCGAAGCGTGGAGGATTGCATCCGTCCGGAGGACTTTGAGTCATTTATCCGGCAGACGCTGGATGTCTACGCTTCCGTCCACCAGACCGACCTCAGAGCGTGGCGGGATCGTATTGCTGCTGAGGGGGAGAATAGATAAAATCAATTTTAGAGACACTGATATATGAAGTTGTCACAATTTGGCTTCAAGCTGCCCAAGAAACTGATTGCTCAGCATCCGACAGACTTTCGTGATGAGTCTCGGATGATGGTACTCCACCGCAAGAGCGGAGAGATCGAGCATAGACAGTTTAAGGATCTGATCGAGTACTTCTCGGAGGATGACGTGATTGTCCTCAATAATGCGAAGGTCTTCCCTGCCCACCTCGTAGGTCATAAGGAGAAGACGAATGCCCGCATTGAGGTATTCCTGATGCGCGAGCTGAAGGCGGAGAACTACCTGTGGGATGTCCTCGTGGACCCGGCTCGTAAGATCCGGATCGGGAATAAGCTTTTCTTTGGTGACGATGAGCGGCTGGTTGCTGAGGTGATCGACAATACCACCTCTCGGGGCCGCACTCTTCGCTTCCTCTACGACGGAGATCATGACCACTTCATCCAGGATCTGAAGGACCTCGGTATGACGCCTCTGCCCGACTATATCAAGCGTGAGCCGACGCCGGAGGATGCTGAGCGGTACCAGACCATTTACGCAGAGGCGGAGGGAGCTGTCGTGGGACCGTCGGCAGGGTTTCACTTTAGCCGCGAGCTTATGAAGCGCCTCGACCTGAAGGATGTCCACTTTGCGAAGCTCGAGCTGAGCACTAGCCGTGTGATGTACGACGAGATCGACGTGGACGACCTGGCTAAGTACAAGATGGGATCCGAGCAGATCTCCATCACGCAGGAGTGCTGCGACGTGGTCAATAAGGCGCGTGTGGGAGGGCATAAGATCTGCGGAGTTGGCACCTCGACGATGAAGGCACTGGAGACCGCACTCAGCACCGACGGTTTCATCAAGCCTTACGGGGGCTGGACGGGGAAGTTTATCTACCCGGAGTACACCTTTGGCATCGCCAATAGTATGGTGACCGGCTTCCATATGCCATACTCCTCTACGCTGCTCACCGCGGTTGCCTTTGGCGGCTACGACATGATGATGAATGCCTATAAGGTGGCGATCAAGGAGGAGTACCGCTTTGGTTGCTACGGTGACGCTATGCTCATTATCTGACACCTATGGAGCGCACCGCTTATATCGCTCTTGGGAGCAACTTGGGGGATCGCACCCACTACCTCGCTGAGGCCGCACGGCTGATCGGTGAGCGGGTAGGGGAGATCCTTGCTGTCTCTTCTCCTATGGAGACGGAGCCGGTGGGCTTTGAGAGTGAGCATAAGTTTCTCAATCAAGTGCTCTCCGTCCGTACTTCACTTGCCCCTCGTGCCCTCCTGACGGTGACGCGCGAGATAGAGCGAGAGCTGGGGCGTGAGCGGAAGAGCGTCGGCGGGATCCACTTCGACCGGACCTGCGATGTCGATATACTGATGATCGATGACCTGGTCTACCACGACGAGTGGCTGGAGATCCCTCATCCGCGTATGCGGGAGCGGCTCTTCGTACTCAAGCCGCTGGCTGAGATAGCGCCTGACGTGATCGATCCGGTCAGCGGTAAGGCCATCCGAGAGCTGCTATGGGACGTCTCTTAGGTCTGGATGTAGGACGCAAGCGAACCGGTATGGCGGTGACAGATCCCCTGCGGATCATCCCCGACGGCATGGGCTATGCCTCCACGGGTGAGATTCCTAATAAAGTGCGGGACTACTGTCAGAGGGAGAAGGTGGATGCGATCATCATCGGGCTACCTAAGCAGGCGGACAATACGCCCTCGGAGAGTGAGAAGTACATTACCCCGCTGATCAATAGGCTGCGTAAACTTTTGCCTACCATGCCCATCATAAGGTATGACGAGCGCTTCACCTCAGTGATCGCCAATCGGACCCTCGTCGAGAGCGGAATGGGCCGGATGAAGAGGCGGGAGAAAGGGCTGGTCGACGAGATCAGCGCCGTGATCATCCTGCGGGACTTCCTCGATAGCAGGACCTATCGTGAGATGCAGGAGCGGGGAGAGATATAATAATGAATAGAAAGTAAGCAATGGAACTACCTATATACGTCTACGGCACCGACATACTGAGAGAACCGACTAAGGAGGTGACTCCTGACCTGCCCGGTCTCCAGAAACTGATTGCCGATATGTACGACACTATGTACGCCTCCGATGGGATCGGGCTGGCCGCCCCACAGGTGGGCAAGGCACTGCAGCTCTTTGTCATCGATGCGTCGCCCCTCAAGGACGCTTATCCCGAGACGGCGGATATGAAGCACACCTTTATCAATGCGGAGGTGCTGGAGTATGGCACGGAGGAGGTGACTCTGGACGAGGGATGTCTTAGCCTCCCCGGTCTCAGCGAGCCGGTGAGCCGACCGACGATGGTGCGGGTGAAGTACCAGGACGAGAGCTTTGAGTGGCACGAGGAGACCTTCCGAGGCTTTAGTGCTCGGGTCTTCCAGCACGAGTTTGACCATACCCGCGGGATCCTCTTCACGGATAAGGTCACCGCGATGCGTAAAGCCATGATCCGCAGCAAGCTCAAGAAGATGTCCCGCGGCAATGTCCGTGCAGACTACAAGATCATCACCAACAGCCGATAACTATTCGGGATGAGAGAGAGGATCCGCCTACGACTCTGGATGACCGCCCTCCTGGTGGTCTGCCATCTCCTGCCCGCACACGCCCAGATCGACCCGACCCGGGTGATGACCATAGGGCAAAATGCGATCCTCTTCAAGGACTACGTCCTCGCCATCCAGTACTTCAATACCGCAATTCGGGTCGACTCCACCTCGGCACACCCCTACTACTGGCGTGCGGTGGCAAAGTACAGTCTTGGGGATGTGAAGGGTGCCGAGCAGGATGCCTCCGTGAGTATCGGACGCAATCCCTTCATCTACGATGCCTATTACCTCCGCGCCCTCACCCGCCACACGCTGGGCGAGGACTCGCTGGCACTTCAGGACTACAAGGTGGTGCTTGCCGACAATCCCGACAATCGGGGGGCGCTCCATAATGCCGCGGTCCTCTACACCTCCATGAAGGACAGTCTCTCCGCCCGTCGCCTTCTGGACCATCTTCACCGCTACCATCCCGACTATGCGGATGGCTATCTAATCGATGGCGGTCTCCGACTGCAGCAGGGAGACACCGTAGCGGCGCAAGGACTTTTTGAGAAAGCGCTCGCCCTCTCGCCCACGCTGACCAATGCCCACCTCTCGATGGCGGACATAGCCTACAGCAGGCACGAGTATCGCAAGGCGGAGGACTACCTCGACAAGGCGATCCGCATCAATGCGAATGAGCCGATACTCTATACCAATAGAGCGCTCATCCGATACCAGCAAAATAACATGCGCGGAGCGATGGGCGACTACACTATGGCGGTGGAGCTGGATCCCAATAACCTCATCGCCCGCTACAATCGCGCCCTCCTCCGGACGCAGGTGGGGGAGCTCAATGGCGCATTAGACGACTTTAGCAGAGTGGTCATGCTGCAGCCCGACAATTACTTCGCAATCTTCAATCGTGCCTTAGTCGCCAATGAGCTCGGCAGCTACACTCTCGCCAAGTCCGACCTGACCAAGATCATCAACCGCTATCCCACCTTTGTTCCCGCCTTTGCCGAGCGCGCCAGAGCCAATATGGGTCTGGGGCAGACCCTTGAGGCAAAGAAAGACAATTACCTCGCCAGCAAGATGATGTACGACCCCGCCACCCGTCGCAAGGCGGAGCAGCAGCAGAAGGAGATGTCCGAGCTGCTGAAGGAGGATGCGGAGAATATGTACGCCGAGGGAGGTGCCCGTCAGGTCCGGGACGAGCGGGACGACAACATCCGCAAGTTCCGCCTCCTTGTCTACAACAGCCGAGAGAAGGGGTACAATGAGCTCTATGCCGAGGCGGAGGAGGGCGGCATCCGTGGTCGCGTGCAGGATCGAGACATGCCGGTGGAGCCGATGCCGCTCTTTACCCTCTCCTACTATATGAAGGAGGAGGCTCAGCCCCGACTCGGCAAGGAGCGGGACTACTCTGGCGAGCTTCACCTGCCGACGTCCGACCGCAAGATCTATGTGGTCAATGACCTCCCGGTGCTCAATCAGCTCCAGTTTGACTACCACATGAGTCGCATCGACTCCTTCCCGCAGATGATGGAGCAGGATCTCTTTGCCCTCGCTATGGATCAGGTGATGGTCAGCGACTATGCAGTGGCGGTGTCGACACTCGACCGAGTGATCGGTGAGCGTCCCGATCAGCCCGACGCCTACCTCCAGCGCGGTGTCTCCCGCATCAAGGACTTTATCAATAGGGAGACCGTCCGTCACACCCAGATCGACCTCGGCGTTGACGTCTCTAAGGCGGATCTCTCCAAGGACTACCTCCTCAGGAAAGCGGCCTACACCGCCTCCATAGAGGACTTCCGTAAGGTCCTCGACCTCGTCCCCGGCTACCTCCCCGCGCTTTACAACCTCGCCTACGCCTACTATGGTATGGGACAGTACCACGAGGCGATCTCCACCCTCAGCGATCTGATCATCAGGGATCCCTCATTTGGTGACGCCTTCTTTGCCCGCGGACTTGCCTACTACGCCACGGGGGATAAGGAGAAGGGGGACGAGGACATGAGTCGCGCCGGCGCTCTCGGCGTCTTCGGCTCCTACAACATCATCAAGCGCATGCAGTAATGACAGACAGCAAGATCAATATCGCCCTCGACGGACACCTACGTAGACACCGGTGCCATGTATCGGGGCGTCACCCTCTATGCCCTCCGCGAGAGGCTCTTCAGTGGAGAGGAGCCGATGGTCGAGGAGATCATCCGCCGACTCCCTCAGATTGAGATGCGCTTTGCCATCTACCCCGATGGTCAGCACCTTCTCCTCAATGGCGAGGACGTCGAGCGGGAGATCCGAGGCATGGAGGTCTCGGAGCATGTCAGCCCGATCGCCACGATACCCGAGGTCCGCGCCGCACTCACGAGACAGCAACAGAATATGGCGAAGGAAAAGGGGGTCGTGATGGACGGAAGGGATGTCGGTACCACCATCCTCCCTGATGCGGAGCTCAAGATCTTCGTCACCGCCCGACCGGAGGTCCGAGCGCGCAGACGCTTCGATGAACTGACGGCTAAGGGCCAGGCGGTCACCTACGACTCCGTGCTCACTAATGTCCGGGAGCGGGACCGCATCGACTCCGGTCGCACTGTCAGCCCCCTCAGGCAGGCAGAGGACGCCCTTGTCCTCGACAATTCTGACATGACCCTCGACCAGCAGCAGGTCTGGGTCGAGGAGCGGGTGAGGGAGCGCCTATGATCGACATTGAGATCAATAGCAAGTCCGGCTTCTGCTTCGGCGTTGTCACAGCGATCGAGAAGGCTATCCGCTACGAGGATCTCAGCCGTATGAGGGACAAGCGGGTACTCTTCCGGGCGCACGGCGAACCGCCCGAGGTCTATGCCGAGGCACGCGCCCGCGGGCTGGAGATCATCGACGCCACCTGCCCGGTCGTCCTCTCTCTCCAGCGCAAGATCCGCAAGACTTATGAGAAAACCTCCCGCGAGGGAGGGCAGATCGTCATCTTTGGCAAGCTGGGGCATGCAGAGGTGAATGGACTCGTCGGTCAGACCGAGGGGCATGCGATCGTCGTCCAGTCGATCAGCGACGTGGAGGAGAAGGTCGACCTCAGTCGTCCCGTCTACCTCTTCAGCCAGACCACCATGGACGGCAAGGCTTACCGAGAGCTCGTCGGCTATATCAGCGACCATCTCGCCCCCGGGATCCCTCTCGAGAGCCATGACACCATCTGCCGTCAGGTCGCCAATCGGATGAAGGACCTCACCGACTTCGCCAAGAGCAAGGACGTGATCTACTTCATCGCCGGCAAGAATAGCAGCAACGGCAAGGTGCTCTACCACACCGCCCTGCAGGCCAACCCCCACACCTACTTCATCTCCGACCCCTCCGAGATCACCGAACCCCTCCCACCAGAGGTTCGGACGGTGGGCGTCACCGGCGCCACCTCCACCCCCATGTGGCAGATGGAGCAGGTCCGTGACCGCCTCCGGGAGCTCAATCCCTGATCCCGACCGTAGTCGGTCTATCCCCCTATTCATCCAAATTGCTAAGCAAAGCCTGATCGGCATTCCCGGTCAGGTCACTTCGTCGTACCCATTGTCCAAGGTTCTACAATCGTGTCGGTCTGAAGAGTTTCTCTGATGGGAATGCGAGATTTCCCCCTTTGGAATAGCTTCATATACTGCCCGGATCTGTACAGCGCATTAGTGTCTACCACATTATGCAGGAGGAGTCTTGATCTCAGAAAAGGAAGCCCTAAGTCACGTATGCTTACAAGTCTGGGAATCAGCGTGTAGGGTTCGCTCGCTTCTTTTACCGGTATTAGACTCACCTATTACCGGTATTAGTCGTCTCTAATACCGGTAATAGTGATCACTAATACCGACATTAGTCTGAGGTCATATCCCGTTGGTCCTGTTTTTCGGACGGGGTGACGCATTTGAGCATTGGGGTAATCATATATACCTAGAGGGCTTATCCGTGAGGCACCCGAAGGGTGCTCGCTCCATAGGCATCGGTCATCCGCGAAGCGGTGACCGATGTACAAAGACCCTTCCCAATGAGTGCGACACCCTAGCGGGGTCGGGGGATCGCTTGCAACGCCTGACCCCCGGGTCGTCGGGGCTACGCCCCTCGACCCGGGTCTAAAAAGCGGGCACCCCTATCGGGGTGCTTCGTTCACCACTCTTTACAATGAGTTGAATGGTTTCTGTACCACTCAAATGCGTCACCCCTAGTTTTTCGGACGACTTCCTCTTGCGGGGGGGGGGGGAATAATGTATATCTTTGGGGACAGAAACCTTTTCCCTAATCTCCTTTCATCACGATATGGGTCTTATGAATGCTTGTACCAAAACCTTACTGTCACTGCTTGTGACGCTGCTGACAGGTCTGACCTGTCTCGCCACGGACTACCACACACGGCTGAGGGATAAGACTACGGGCGAGGCGGTCGCCGGTGCGACTGCCCTCCTCCTAGCACCCGACTCGACTACTCTTGCGGTGGTGGTCTCGGATGCCGAGGGGGCGGTAAGGCTCTCCGGTGAGGGGGCGTGCTGCCTCCGTATCTCGCACCTGATGTACCACCCGCTTACGGTCGACTTGGTGGGAGCGACGCTCCCCGACACTCTTCGTCTGGAGCCTCGGAGTGAGCTGCTGGAGGGGCTGGTGGTGAGTGCCGACCGTCCCGTGATGAAGCTGCTGGAGGGCGGCATATCGAGCTACGACGTAGAGCTGCTCTTCGAGAAGAGTCCCGTCTCCACCGCCTACGAGATGCTCTGCCGCCTCCCGGGGATGAGGGAGGAGGGCGGCGTGCCGGTGCTCGCCGGGGTGTCGGGCTTTACCTTAGTGATGAATGGGAAGCCCTCGTCTCTGCCACAGGATCAGCTGCTGGAGCAGCTCAAGTCCATACCGGTGTCTCTGGTGGCGAGTGCAGAGATCTCCTACACGCCGATTGCCCGATATAGGGCTAAGGGGGCGTCCGTCAATATTGTGCTCAAGCACCAGTCTCGCGACCGGGTCACCTCCGGGCTCTCCGCCCAGCTCTTTGGGACCTATACCTCTCAGTACTACAGCCGGTATGCCGCCGGGGGAAGTGCCCTATACACCTCTCCGAGCGGACTCTCCGTCTCAGGGAGGTATGGTGCCGGTCTCGGCGACCAGATCTCCGATATGTCGGTGGTGACCGGTCCCATCGGCTCCTTGCCGGAGATAAGGACACGCAATGTCGGGAAGAGCTCCTTCACCACCCATACCCTCTCGCTTGACTTGGGGTACCGGAAGGGGCGCCACGACCTGTCGACGACTTACTACGGCACATTCTTTCCCAATAATCACTTTTCCGAAACGGATATTGAGCGCTCTCATCCGATAGAGCAGGAGCAGGAGTCCCAGAGACGAACACACCACCTCAGCGTGGAGTATGGCTATGACGGACACCTGATGATCGGTGCCTTCTATACGGACTATCACCAAAGCCAGTCTGTCACCTATGGCACCGGACTGGACGCAACGCCGAGTGAGGCCTTTGCCTTCGACAACGGGCAGCGGTCTCAGGTCGTCGGTGCGCATGCGGACAATAGCCACCGGCTGGGAGGCGGCTGGGGGATTGAGTATGGGAGTAAGTTCTCCCTCTCCCACACCGCCAATCGTCAGCAGTACTGGGTCGTCGCCGGAGAGACGCAGACGGCTGACCCGATAGAGCGAGTGAGCCGGGAGCTGCTGGCGGATATATACCTGGGGGTCAAGAAGCAGCTCACCTCCGCACTCTCCTTCGATGCAACTCTCACCGGGGACTATGCCCGATACTACGGTCATGAGGAAACCTTCCGACTGATGCCGCAGGCTTCCCTCCTCTACAGGATCTCTCAGACGGATATGCTGCAGCTCTCCTTTAACTCCCAGAAGAAGTACCCCGCCTACTTTGAGCGGGAGCCTTACTCCACTCAACGAAGTGCCGTCCAGGAGTGGCAGGGTAACCCTGAGATCAGACCCTTCGTCACTTACAATGCGCAGGCGGTCTATGTGCTGAGGGGGAAATACCAGTTTGTCATCCGTGAGAACTACGCCCCTCGCTACTTCGTCCAGCAGATGTACCTCGATCCGGAGCTGGAGAAGATCGTCTACAAGACCTGGAACTGGCACTACTACAACAACCTCAGCCTGACGGCGGTTGCTCCTCTTCCCAAGACCGATTGGTGGCAGGGGCGACTGGTGCTGGATGTCAGCCCCACGTGGATCAAGCTCGATGTGCCTTTTGTCGGGACGGTAGATCGCCGGCGCACCAGCCTATTTGGCTCACTCACCAATGATTTCGTGCTCAGCCAGCGTAACGGACTCACCGCCGGACTTGACTTCTCCTACATCACGGGGGGCATGCAGGGGCTCTATGACTTCTCTGATATCGTCAATCTGAGTGCGAGGATGAAGTGGGTCAGCCGGGACAAGAAGTGGAGCGTGACGATGCGGGGCAACGATCTCTTGGAGAAAGGAACGCCTAAGATCAAGGCGAACCATGGGGTGCAGCAGTTTGAGTTTGTCCCCAGCCGCTACGGGCGCAACTTTAGTCTGGACATCCGCTACACCTTTGGCAACTACAAGAGCGTGAAGAGCCCGTCGCAGCTGGACACCAGCCGCTTCGGTATGTAATCGGGGTTTTGGGTATCTTGTCGGTCAGAACGATAGACACCTGCAGAGACGGCTGACGACCGACGCCGGCCTTTACGAGCGGGCTGGGAAGGGAAGCGGCTCCGATGGGCTGCTGGTGGAGTTTTATACCACCTCACCGACGATCCGCATCCGGATCACCGCCTATGGGGCGATCTCATCGGGGGTAGACCTCTTCGCTACCGACTGCGACGGAGTGACACGACCCTGCCGAGAGACAATGGTGGCGGGCGACATCATCACCTTTACCAAGCCTGAGACGAAGAGCACCCATAAGTACGGCGACCGTTGCCGACTCTATCTGCCCCTCGGGGTGACGGTCACGTCGCTACAGGTGGGCGTGGACGAGGGTGCGTACTTCGACTGGCTACCCGACCGGGTGGAGCGACCGATCTTAGTCTGTCTGCCAACGGAGCGGGGCGTGAGCCCGTCAGAGACCCGCGCGGCTCGGCTGGAGCACGAGCTGGACATCCCTGTGATCGCCGTCCCTGAGGGATTGTCCAAGGAGGAGATGATGAAGTCCCGACCTCGCCTAATCCTTACAGGAGAAGCAAAAGACCTTGCCTCGGAAGCGAGAGAGGCTCTGGGGCTGCCGACGAAGTGGGTCTGCCCGCCTGTGACGCAGTCGAGGGACCGCGCGTCTTACGTCTGGGAGCGGCGGCACAATGAGGTGATCCTCCGCAATCGAACCGCCAAGCCGAGCGTGCTGGTGCTGGGCAACTCGATCATGCACTATTGGTCCGGGCTGCCAGCGTCGCAGCACCACCGCGGGGATGACTCCTGGAACAAGCTCTTCGGGGATCGCGTGGTGACCAATATGGGCTTCGGCTGGGACCGGGTGGAGAACCTGAACTGGCGCCTCACCCACGGGGAGATCGACGATTGCGACCCCGAGGTGATCCTCCTAGCTATCGGTACCAACAACCTCTCTTCCGGAGATGACAACCAGCACATTGCCCTTGGCATCGCTGAGACGGCGACCCTCCTCCGGCGTATGAAGCCCAAGGCTCGGCTCTACGTCCTGGGGGTACTGCCCCGCAAGGATATGCTGCCCCGTATCCGCCCGCTCAATATGCTGACCGAGTCGCTCATAAGCGTCATCCCGGGGGCCACCTTCATCGACGTCTCCGAGGGGCTGACTAAGGACGGCAAGCTCATCGATGCTCTCTTCCGCGACGGACTCCACCCCAATGCCGACGGGTACCGCATCCTCGGCAACAACATCGCCCGCCAGGTCGACCTCTGACCGATCCTAAGCCGGTGGGGTATTGGAATTGAGGGGATAAAGGGGTACCTTTGCACCCGAATTATTCATTTATTCACTCACAACTAATAAGGTTACAGAGATGAACCATTACATCTGATCACCGACAACGGTGGTGTCGTGGTGAACCGTGAGGAGTGGGGTCAGCGCAAGCTTGCCTACCCGATCCACAAGCTATCTACCGGTAATTACTTCCTCATCGAGTTTGACGCAGAGCCTGACTTTGTCGATACGCTCGAGATCAACTTCCGCCGCGATGACCATGTCATCCGTTTCCTGACCTTCAAGCAGGATCGCTTTGCTCACGAGTACGCTGAGAAGCGTCGTCGCAACCACAAGGAGACTACCCCTGCTGCTACTGAGACTCCCGCTGAGGAGGCACAGGCAGAGTAAAGATCCGGTAACACAAGCAAACTGACATATCATGGCAAAGAAGACATACAACAAGGGCAGAGCCAAGATGCGCTACCTGACCCAGCTGACCCGCGACAAGCAGAAGTACTGTCGCTTCAAGAAGGCCGGCATCAACTACATCGACTACAAGGACCCTGAGTACCTCAAGAGATTCCTCAACGAGCAGGGTAAGATCCTTCCCCGTCGCATCACCGGCAACTCGCTGAAGTTTCAGCGCCGCGTCGCTCAGGCGGTCAAGCGTGCTCGCCACCTTGCCCTCCTCCCCTACGTTACCGACCTGATGGAGAGGTAATCCGGGAGTCTGACAATCAATTTTTGAGAATACTAAAAGGAGACAGAATATGAAACTTATTTTGAAAGAAGATGTCCGTAACCTCGGCTTCAAGAACGAGATCGTAGACGTGAAGCCCGGATATGGTCGCAACTTTCTAATCCCTAAGGGTATGGCTGTGCTCGCTACCGAGAGCGCTCTCCGTGCACACGAGGAGAACCTCCGTCAGCAGGCAGGTAAGCTCGAGGCCTTCAAGGCTGAGGCGCAGAAGCATGCCGACAAGCTGAGCGGTGCCAAGGTGGAGCTCTCCGCCAAGACCTCCTCTACCGGCAGTCTCTACGGCTCCATCACCACCACGATGGTGGCTGACGAGCTGGAGGCTCAGGGCTATGAGATCAATCGTAAGATGATCGAGATGCCCGGCATCAAGGAGATCGGCGAGTACGTCGCCAAGATTCGCTTCCACAAGGATATCGCCGTAGAGGTGCCTGTCATCGTCACCAGCGAGAATCCTGAGGACCTCGAGCTCCCGAAGGAGGAGGAGAAGCCGGCTGAGGAGCCTGTCGCTGCCTCTGAGGAGGAGCAGGAGGGCGAGGAGGCTGCTGCTGAGAGCAACGAGGCAGAGTCTGCTGAGTAATCCTTAGCACATTCCCATTAGCACAAGGGGCGTGTCGGTTAGCCGGCGCGCCCCCTTTTATTACTATCTTGGACGGCCCTTCTTTGTGCTATGAGTCAACAGTAAAGTGTCCTTGCTGCGCTTTGGCTCCCGAATCGTCTTCATTACAAGATGGAGACTCTGTGGACAATGTCTGCATTTTCCTGTCAAGAAGAGACAGTAAGAGACACAGAGAGACAATCTCACCCGGTGGAGGTGCTATATTTGCAACACTGAAGCTTCCGGATATATCAGGGGCTTGCCGCTCAGTGGGGAGGCAACTTGTGTACCACCGCCTATGTGTCAGCCGTGAGAGCGAGGTCGTAGGCAAAGGGAAAGGGGCAAAATAGGTATATTTGCGCCAAGAATAATGTTACGGCTATGTGTGCTAAGAAAGACGACTGCTATCCTCTCCTCAGACATATCGACACCCCTGCGGATCTCAAGCGACTCGATCGCTCGCAGCTCCCTCAGCTCTGCCGCGAGATCCGTCTCTACCTGACGGAGGTGCTGAGTCAGACCCCGGGGCACTTCGGAGCCAGTATGGGGGCCGTGGAGATTGCTGTGGCAGTCCACTACGTCTACGACGCTCCGGAGGATAAGGTGATCTGGGATGTCGGACACCAAGCTTATGCACATAAGCTCCTGACAGGCAGGAGAGAGGCATTTCCCACGTTACGTCAGTGGGGTGGCATCAGCGGCTTCCTCCACCCGGGAGAGAGCATCTACGACGCATTTATCTCAGGCCATGCGTCCAACTCTATCTCCGCCGCGGTCGGCTATGCTGCTGGGAGTAAGCTGGATCAGAAGGATAATCATGTCATCGCAGTGATCGGCGACGGGGCTCTCTCGGGAGGGCTCGCTTTTGAGGGGCTAAACAACGTCTCCGAGCGGCACAATAACGTCCTCGTCATTCTCAATGACAACCACATCTCCATCGACCCCGCGACGGGTGGGCTGAGCCGGTATCTGGTCAAGTTTATCACAAGCCCTGAGTATAATAAGCTCCGCAATATGGGCGCGAAGGGGCTCTCGAAGCTCAATCTCCTCACAGACTCGAGGAAGCGAAACCTTCAGCGCTTCAATAACAGCATCAAGGCGCTGATGACCGATGAGGGTAATTTCTTCGAGGACTTCAGCATGCGCTACTTCGGTCCCATTGATGGCAATGACATCGAGACATTTGTCTCTGTGCTGGAGGCGATCAAGGACTTCGAGGGACCGAAGTTGCTTCACGTCAAGACGGTCAAGGGGAAGGGGTACAAGCCGGCCGAGGACAGCTCCGTCCTATGGCACGCTCCGGGACGCTTCGACCTCCGCACCGGAGAGCTGGCAAAGAAGGGTAAGAAAAATGGAGCACCGGAGAAGTTTCAGGAGGTATTTGGGAAAACCTTAGTCGACCTGGCCGACCTGGATGACCGGGTCGTGGGGATTACTCCAGCGATGATCTCTGGGAGCTCGATGGGCTATATGCTCCGCAAGTATCCGGAGCGGGTCTTCGATGTAGGTATCGCTGAGGGGCATGCGGTCACCTTCTCCGCCGGCCTGGCACTGGAGGGGCAGATCCCCTTCTGCAACATTTACTCCACCTTCCTCCAGCGAGCAGTGGACGAAGTGATCCACGATGTGGCGGAGCAGAAAGCCCCGGTGATCCTCTGCGTCGATCGGGCCGGTCTGGTCGGTAATGACGGGATGACGCATCAGGGACTCTACGACCTCGCTTACCTGCGGTCGATCCCCGGGCTGACACTGATGTCACCGATCGATGAGTGGGAGCTGCGGATGATGATGTACACCGCTTATCAGCACAAGGATGAGGGACCCTTCGTCATCCGTTACCCGCGCGGCGAGGGTAGTAATGGCAACTGGCACGCACCGATGGAGGAGCTGCCGATCGGCAAGAGTGAAGAGCTGGCTGTGGGGGATGAACTGGTAATCGTCACTTACGGACCAGTGGGCGCTGTCGCTCGGCGTGTCGTCGAGCGGCTGAGGGAGGAGCGGCAGCAGTCTGTGGGGCTGGTCAATCTGCGCTTCCTTAAGCCCCTTGACACAGAGCTGCTGGATGAGCTCCCCAAGCGGTATCGTCGGATCCTCACCATCGAGGATGCGGTTCTCGCCGGTGGGATGGGGAGCGCACTCCTTGAGTACTACGCTGATCGGGGTGTGGCGATCCCGATCCACCGTCTCGGCGTCGGAGATGAGTACATCCGCCATGGGGATGTATCGGTACAGCGTGCCTATGTGGGCATCGACGAGGATGGGATAAGGGCTGAGGTGGAGAGTCTACTGGAGCGAGTATAAGCGATGAGGGTATTTATAGTAGGAGCCGGAGAGACCGGCACCCACCTGGCCAAGCTGATCAGCCAGCAGGAGCACCACGACGTGATCCTGATGGACGAAGATCCGGATAAGGTGGACTTTGCCTACGACAATTCGCTCGAGATTATGCCGATTGTGGGTAATCCTACCTCCATCCGTCAGCTGAAGCATGCGGGGGTGGAGGAGACCGATCTCTTCGTCGCGGTGACTCCCTCTGAGAGTGCCAATATCCTCTCCTGTATGATCGCCCATCGGATGGGGGTCAAGAAGACCCTCGCCCGGGTGAGCAATTACGACTATTTCCTGCCCCAGTACCTTCCCTACTTCAATGGTCTCGGCGTCGACGAGATGGTCTATCCGGAGGCGCTCGCAGCTCAGGAGATATACAATGGTCTCCGTCTGCCGTGGACGCGTCAGTACTGGCGGCTCTTTGGCGGTCGGCTCCACCTCTGCGCCTCTCGCATCACGAAGCACTCCCCCTTGCTGGGGAAGCGGCTTATGGAGCTGTCGGACCTCGATGAGAAGCACTTCCACATCATTTCCATCGTCCGAGGGAGGGAGAGCTTTGTCCCGAGAGGAAACGACACCCTGGAGGTCAATGACATCGTCTACGTCGCCTGCAATACGCAGAATCTGGACACCGTCCGCGAGTACTGCGGTCAGCCTAAGGTGGATGTGCGGAAGGTGATCATCATGGGTGGCAGCCGCATCGCACTACGCACGGCGGAGCTCCTGCCTCACGATATGAGCGTGAAAATCATCGAGCGGGATCTGGAGAAGTGTCGGGAGCTCTCCGAAGTGACCAACGACAATACCCTCGTCATCCATGGTGATGCCGCCGACTCCGATCTGCTGATCTCGGAGGGGATCCGCAACACACAGGCCTTCCTCGCGCTGACCGGCAGCTCGGAGATCAATATGATCGCGACGATGAACGCCAAGCATCTCGGCATCCCCCGCACCGTGGCGGAAATCGAGAACGTCGACTACCTCGACATCGCCAGTCAGCTCGGCATCGGCAATATAGTGAACAAGAAGATCATCGCTGCTAGTAAGATCATCCGCCACCTCCATCGCATAGACATCTCTGATGCCAAGACGATGGCGATCGGTCATGGAGATGTGCTGGAGATTGTGATCACTGAGGGCAGCAACATCACCAAGGCCCCCATCAAGGATCTAAAGATCCCCCGCAGTATCACTCTCGGTGGTTTCCTCAGGGATGGGGAGGTCTATCTCGTCGAGGGCGACACGGTTCTGAAGCCGGGGGACACGGTCCTCGTCTTTAACATAAATGCCAGCGACTCTCAGCTGGATGACCTCTTCAAGTAAAGAGCTGAGCTGAGCCATGCTAAGGGATGACTTCTTCGTAGATGATTACCAGCCGACAAAGCGGCTCCTCAACTTCCGCTTTGTCCTCAGGACGATGGGCGAGCTCTGTATGGTGCTCTTCCCTTTCCTCATCATCGCCCTCTTGATCTCGCTCTACTATCCGCATGATACCGGGACTAAGCCGCTCGCCATCACTGCCGGAGTCGACGCAGCTGTGGGAGCCCTGCTGATCCTACTCGGCCGGGATCCCGGCAATACCAACATTGGCTCTCGTGAGGGAGTCATGACTGTAACGATCAGCTGGTTCTTAGTCTCTTTCATCGGTATGCTTCCCTATCTGCTGGGCAGCTATATCACCTCGGCGCCGGCTGCTTTCTTCGAGGCCATGTCCGGCTTTACCACCACGGGAGGTACGGTCATCACTCGGGTGGAGGACATACCTAGGAGCATCCTCTTCTGGCGCGCATCGACGCAGTGGCTTGGCGGACTGGGTATCATCGCCTTCCTTGTGGCACTCATACCTATGTCGGGGCAACGGGCAACAACGATCTTCAATAGCGAAGCGACTGGGGTGACACACCAGAAGTTTGACCCCCATATCGGGACTATGGCGAAGTGGCTCATCGTCATCTATGTGAGCTTTACGATCCTCTGCATCCTGCTCTTCGGCATTGGTCCCATGAGCTGGTACGACGCGGTCTGCCACACCTTCTCGTGCGTCTCCACAGGAGGCTTCAGTACCCACTCCGAGTCGATCGGCTTCTTCCACTCCACCTATATAGAACTGGTTGCCGTCTTCTTCATGCTGCTGGGGGCGACCCAGTTCTCGCTGATCTACTTTGCGATCGTTAAGCAGCAGCCGAAGCGCCTCTTTCAGGACAGCGAGCTCCGCTGGTTCCTCTCTTTGGTGCTTATTATGACAACCATTGGAGCCATATGGCTCTGGTACTCCGGTTACCTTACCGGGGCGGATGCTTTCATCAAGAGTCTCTTCACCGTCGCCAGCCTGGGGACAACGACAGGATTTTCCTCCGGTGACTACTCCGTCTGGGGGAGCTTCTTTGCCCTGATCGTGATAGCGTCCATGTTTGTCGCCGGCTGCTCCGGCTCCACTTCAGGAGGCCTGAAGGTTGTCCGCTTCGAGGTCTTGGCGAAAAATCTCAGTAAGGAGCTGGTCCGCCGTGTCCACCCCAACGTCGTCTCCACCATCCGAATGGGCAACACCGTCATCACCGACAAGGTGGTGGTGCAGGTCACCTCATTCTTCTTTGCCTATACAGCCCTTATCATCATTGCCACCGGCGTGGTCACCGCAGAGGGATACAATCTGACAGACTCCTTCTCTTGCGCCGTCTCCTGTGTCTCCAATTCCGGTGGCGGCCTGGGTGTCTTCGGTCCGCATGGCGGCTTCTCGTCGCTGAGCGGCGTGTCGAAGATATTCCTGTCGTTACTGATGGTAATGGGGCGACTGGAGATATTCACTGTGCTCTCACTCTTCCACCCCAGTTACTGGCGGAGCTAAGAGCCAATCCTAATCTTATCTAAAACACTAAACCAATGACAGATACCAATCACAAGGGAGAGGAAATGAATCTCGAGGACATCCGACGCGACTACAACGTCGGCTCACTCTCGCACAGCGACATGACGGAGGATCCGCTCGACAAGTGTCGCGAGTGGCTCGAGGATGCACTAAGGCTCAAGGTGATCGAGCCGACAGCCCTGATCGTCAGCACGGCTACTCTCGATGGTCAGCCCTGCACCCGAACCGTACTGCTGAAGGAGATCACCGAGGAGGGGAAGTTTATCTTCTACTCCAATTACGAGAGCCGCAAGGGACACCAGATCGACCTCAATCCCAAGGTGAGCCTTACCTTCCTCTGGCACCAGCTTCAGCGCCAGATCCACATTGAGGGCATCTGTCGGCACGTCGCCCCTGAGGTGTCGGATGCCTACTTTGCCAAGCGCCCTTACAAGAGTCAGGTCGGAGCTCGGATCTCGCCCCAGAGCCACCCGATCCCCAATCGGATGTTCATCGTGACCGAGTTTGCCAAGGAGGCGCTCAAGGTGGGAGTAAAGGTCCCCCGCCCCGAGAGCTGGGGAGGCTTTGAGGTGACGCCTCACCGGATTGAGTTTTGGCAGGGAAGGCCCAGCCGCCTGCATGACCGCTTCCTCTACCTCCTGCAGGAGGACGGTAGTTGGTCCCTTACGCGAATTGCTCCGTAAGCAATGGAAACAATAAAAAATAACTTGCGAATCAAGCAAAATAGGCTTATATTTGCAGTGTGTTTTTCATAGTATTAGATTTTAGGTTAATATTAGGACGCAAAGTTGTCGAGAGACAGTTTTCTCCTAAGCCCTCTAAGGGCTACAAGATAACCCCTTGCAGGCACTCGTCTGTAAGGGGTTTTTTGATGTGTGAGGGGCGGAGGAGAAGAGAAAAAATCGTACCTTTGCGCAAATATCAAGGGTCTTATGGATCCGGCACAGTGATATTGGTCCTATAGCTCAGTCGGTTAGAGCACCTGACTCATAATCAGGGAGTCCACGGTTCAAGCCCGTGTGGGACCACATTGATCAGCCAGAGAGTGCGGAAGTAGTCATCCGCACTCTCCGGCTTTTTTTGTGGGGCTTTTCTAATACCGGTATTAGTTGAGACTATTACCGGTATTAGTCGTCACCATTACCGGTATTAGATTTCACTCATACCGACTCCGGTCCCGGGGGGCTTGGGAGGAGTGGCTCTAGAGGGTGCGGATGAGGACGGCAGGAGGTGTGGAAATTTGGGTAACTTTGCCAATCACAAGAGATACACAGAAATAATCAATGGGAAAGAAATTTAAGTCTAGAAAAGATAAGAGTAGTCAGGCATTTAGGGACTCGTCCTACAAGCCGAGTAAGAGATATCTGTCGACGAGATCTGCGAGACGGTCGGCGCTGATGATGGATCGGAGAAGCAGATGGTCAGAGAGGTGCTTGATCAGCTGATGCGCGAGAAACTCATCCAGGCCGGTGCCGCCAGTGACGAGTATATCTACAGATCCAAGAATACAAAGCTGACCGGATCCTTCCGCCGCAAGGCCGGCAAGGGGCACAATTTCTTCTACCCCGAGGATGGGAGCGACCCGATCCGTGTGGCGGAGCGAAACTCTGCCCACGCCTTTGATGGCGATAAGGTGATGGTGCAGTTGCTCGCGCTTCGCCCCGGTCAGGAGATCGAGGGTGAGGTGATCGAGATACTGGAGCGGGTGGTGACTAATTTCGTCGGCGTGATGTCGATCAGCCACGGCTACAACTTCCTCATCACCGATAGCCGTAAGCTGGACAATGATATCCTGATCCCGGATCGCAACCTCAATGGCGCTCAGGACGGGGAGAAGGTGCTGGTCCATGTTCTGGAGTGGCCGGATCATGCCAAGAACCCTGTCGGTGAGGTGATCTCACGCCTCGGTGAGCCGGGCAGCAACGACACCGAGATGCACGCCATCCTGGCTGAGTATGGTCTGCCTTACTCCTATCCGGAGAATCTGGAGCAGTATGCCAATGACCTCGATGAGCAGATGGCATACGATCCGAAGTACAAGCGGGAGGACTACCGTGACCGACTCACCTTTACTTGCGACCCGGAGTCGGCGAAGGACTACGACGATGCGCTCTCCTACAAGGATCTCGGAGACGGCACCTATGAGGTGGGTGTCCACATCGCCGACGTCACCTCCTACGTCACCCCCGGAGATCCGATTGACGAGGAGGCCTATCAGCGTGCGACCAGTGTCTATCTGGTCGATCGCACCGTGCCGATGCTGCCGGAGCGGCTCTGCAACGATCTCTGCTCCCTCCGTGCCGGTGTGGACAGACCCGCATTCTCCTGCATCTTCCGGATGAACCCCCTCGGCACCGTGCTCGACTACCACGTCGCCCGCACGGTGATCCACAGCGACTACCGATTTAAGTACGAGGAGGTGCTGGAGGTGATCAATGGTCAGCCCGGCGTGACGCCCGAGGTGGAGGAGGCGGTCCATAAGCTGGATGAGATAGCCAAGGCTCTGAGGAAGAAGCGCTTCGAGCACGGTTCGATCGAGTTTGAGCAGGAGGAGCTGGAGTTTGACCTTGACGAGAAGGGTAAGCCTATCGCTGTCCATGTCAAGGAGAATACCGACGCCAATCGTCTGATCGAGGACTATATGCTGCTCGCCAATCGCACCGTCGCCAAGCACATCGCCAAGCTGGCCAAGGAGCGGGACGAGAAGGTGCCGCCCTTTATCTACCGCGTGCATGACCGACCTGATGAGGAGCGGCTGCAGAACTTTGCTGAGTACGTGGGACGACTGGGGTACAAGTTTATCTATACAGGGGACGCGCAGTCCATCTCAGACAATCTCAATAATCTCCTCGAGGAGATCAAGGGGAAGCCGGAGGAGAATGTGATCCAGATCTTGGCGATCCGCACGATGTCTAAGGCTGTCTACCAGACAGAGAATATTGGTCACTTTGGACTCGGATTTGAGTTTTACACCCACTTCACCAGTCCGATCCGCCGTCATCCTGATATGATGGTTCACCGACTGCTCTGGCAGTATATGACCACCGGGAAGAGTGCCGACAGGAGCGACCTCGATGCCATCTGTGAGCACGACTCGGAGATGGAGAAGACGGCTGCCGATGCGGAGCGCTCGTCAGTCAAGTACAAGCAGATCGAGTATATGCAGGAGCGACTGGGGCAGGAGTTTGAGGGCATGGTCAGTGGTGTCAAGGACTTCGGGATCTTCGTGGAGATCAAGGAGAATGGCTGTGAGGGACTTGTGCCGATCCGTGACCTTAGTGATGACTTCTACGAGTACGACGACAAGACCATGGCGCTCGTAGGGATCAATACCCGTAAGCGCTATGCCCTTGGCGACACGATCAAGATCCGTGTCGCACGAGCCGATCTCCAGAAGAGGTTCCTCGACTTTGAGCTGGCGGATAAGCCGGCTGATCAGCCTCAGGATGATCATCGCCGAGGAGGCTACAACTCACACCGTGGCGGTAACCGATCCGGGCGCAGGCACTGATAGAGGAGATCTGAGGACATGCGCGACGAGGATCGTAAGATAGAGGGTCTGGAGGACTTCGACATACGTGGTGTCGAGCTGGGGAGCGATCCGCTCACCCTCTCCGAGGAGGGGCGGAAGGATCCCGACAAGCTCCTGAGACCACAGCGCTTCGAGGACTTCACCGGTCAGCCCGATGTGGTGGGTAATCTCAGCGTCTTTGTCCAAGCGGCGAAGATGCGGGGTGAGACGCTCGATCACGTCCTGCTCCACGGTCCGCCCGGACTGGGGAAGACCACCCTCTCTCAGATCATTGCCAATGAGCTCGGGGTGGGGATCAAGGTTACCTCAGGTCCGGTGCTGGATAAGCCGGGAGACCTTGCCGGTGTACTCACCTCGCTCGAGCCGGGAGAGGTACTCTTCATCGATGAGATCCATCGTATGCCGCCCGTGGTGGAGGAGTACCTTTACTCTGCTATGGAGGACTATCGGATCGACATCCTAATTGACAAGGGACCCGGGGCAAGGAGCATTCGCCTTGACCTTGAGCCCTTTACCCTCATCGGTGCCACCACACGAAGCGGTCTCCTCACTGCTCCGCTCCGGGACCGCTTTGGGATCAACATGCACCTCGAGTACTACGATGCGGAGATGCTGCGGGAGATCGTCCTCCGCAGCGCCGGCATCCTGGGGATCGAGTGCGAGGAGCGTGCGGCGACAGAGATCGCCAATCGCAGCCGCTGCACGCCCCGTGTGGCCAATGCGCTACTGAGGAGGGTGCGCGACTTCGCTCAGGTCAAGGGGACCGGCAAAGTGACGCACGAGGTGGCTTGCTATGCCCTCGAGGCGCTTAATATCGACGAGTACGGACTGGATCAGATCGACCGGAAGATCCTCCTGGCGATCATGGACAAGTTTGAGGGTGGTCCGGTGGGCGTCGAGACCATCGCCACCTCCATCGGGGAGGATGCCGGCACCGTCGAGGATGTCTACGAGCCCTTCCTGATCAAGGAGGGCTTCCTCAAGCGTACCCCCAGAGGGCGCGTCGTCACGTCGCTTGCCTATACCCACTTTGGCCGTCCGTCGCAGGCACCGGCTCGGGGACAGATGCTCTGGGATGAGCAGGATCTCTCACTCTAAGGACTTATGGCACAGGGCGGCGGCATGAAGAGTCTGGCCAAGGACACGGTGGTCTATGGCCTTACGAATATCGTCAGCAAGTTTCTCAATTGGCTCCTGGCACCCCTCTACATCCGGGTGCTGGCAACCTCGGCGGAGTATGGCATAGTGACCAATCTCTACGCCTGGGTCAGTGTGATCTTAGTGGTGCTGACGCTTGGGCTGGAGACGGGGCTCTTTCGCTTCATCAATACCTCCGATAAGCCGCAGCAGGTCTACGCCACCTGCCTAAAGGTGCTGTCTGTCCCGGTGCTGATCTTCCTCCTCGTCGGGCTTACTCAGACGCAGGCAATAGCGGACTTCCTGAAGTATCCCCTTCACCCGGAGTACGTGGGGATGTTTGTCGTCATCGTGGCGCTGGATGCCCTGATGTCGCTCCCCTTTGCCTACCTTCGGTATCAGCATAAGCCCTGGCGCTTTGCCTTCTACAAGTTCCTCTTCATCGGGCTGAATATCTTCTTCAACCTCTTCTTCCTCATCGTCTGTCCGAGACTCGAGGCGGCGGGGTACGCTCTACCCGGCTGGCTCTACCGACCCGGCATGGGAGTAGGGTATATCTTCATCTCCAACCTCCTCGCCTCCGGCATCGAGGCACTGATGATGCTGCCGCTCTTCCGGTACGGGATCAAAGGCTTCGACCGGGAACTACTGCCCAAGCTGGCGCTCTACTGTGGTCCCCTTGTGCTGCTCGGGCTGGCGGGCGACTTCAATAAGATGGCCGGTCAGGTGCTTATCCCTTACCTCTATGCCGACCACGGCGAGGGGATGACGGCGCTTGGGATCTTTGGCGGAAACCTCAAGATCTCGGTCATCATGGTGATGTTCCTGCAGGCGTTCCGCTTCGCTTATGACCCCTTCGTCTTTAGCAAGATGAAGTCGCGGGATGCCGGTCAGGCCTACACGATGGCGATGACCTACTTCATCCTCTTCGCCTCGGTGATCTTCGTCGGCGTGATGTACTGGATCGATGTCTTCAAGGTCATCGTCCGTCCCGACTACTACTCCGGGCTGGTGATCGTGCCATGGATGATGTTCAGCGAGATCCTCTTTGGGATCTACTACAACCTCTCTGTCTGGTATAAGGTGACCGACCGGACCTACTACGGGGCGCTCTTTGCCGTGATCGGTCTCGTCGTCACGCTGACGATTATCATGCTGGGCGTGCCGCGCTACGGCTTCATCGCCTGTGCCTGGGCCGCCGTCAGCTGCAACCTCGTCATGCTCCTCCTCTCCTACGTCCTCGGGCAGCGTCACCATCCGATAGCATACCGGACACGGTCGGATCTGGGGATCCTGGCACTGGGAGCGCTCTTCTACTTCGGTGGGATGCAGATCCACCCCGAGAGCTTGGCGCTCACGCTTGTACTCCGTACGCTCCTCCTGCTGGTCTACATCGGTCTTGCAGGCTATTTCTTTACTCCTGTATTTACTCTTTTGCGTCATTATAGAAAATGAGTACCCAACCATCCAATCCCAAGCCCGAAGATGCAGAACAGCCTCAGGTAAAGAAGAACGAAGGCTTCGTCGGCTTCCTTAAGGAGTACTTTGACCTCGGTCTCGACAAGGAAAATGAGCTGAAGACCATCGAGTCGATTGCCGCCGATGTCGACTTTAAGGGTCCGAAGATGTGGATCCTGATCTGCGCGATCTTCATCGCGTCGCTGGGACTGAATATGAACTCCACCGCCGTCATCATCGGTGCGATGCTCATCTCCCCGCTCATGGGTCCTATCCTCGGCTTCGGTCTCGGGCTTGGGATCACCGACTTCAAGCTGGTCAAGCGTAGTCTCAAGAACCTCGGCATGATGACCCTCATCGGCATCATCACCGCTACAGTCTACTTCCTCCTCTCACCGGTGGAGGCCATCACGTCGGAGCTCCTCGCCCGCACACAGCCGACCTTCTACGACGTGCTGATCGCCTCCTTCGGCGGTCTGGCAGGCATCACCGCCGGTGCCAGTAAGAATAAGGGGAATGTGATCCCCGGTGTCGCCATCGCCACCGCCCTCATGCCACCGCTCTGTACTGCAGGATATGGCATCGCAACGATGAATCTCCACTACTTCATCGGAGCCTTCTACCTCTACATCATCAACGCCGTCTTCATCGGTCTCGCCACTTACATAACGGTACGTGCGCTTGACTACCCGCGGGTCACCTATGTCGACAAGAAGCGGGGGCGGCTGCTCAATCGCGCTGTTGCAGTCATCGTCATCTGCACACTCCTGCCCAGTATTTACCTGGCATGGCAGATGGTACAGACCACAGTCAAGGAGCAGGCGGAGCGAAACTTCATCCGCTCTGAGATCACCGGTGATGACCGCTATGTGCTCTCCTACGACTCCTACAAGCGTGGAGACTCCACTTTCATGACCGTGAATGTACTCGGCTCTGAGATCACCGAGGAGGAGGAGAAGGTGCTGGATGCGAAGCTCGACGGCTATGGCCTCCACAAGACCGCCCTGATGATCCAGCAAAACTATGACCGGCAAAACGTACAGCGCCTCCGATCCTCGATCCTCGATGACGTCTACAAGGGCGATGGCGGACGCGGGACCGCTGACCTCGTTGCCTACCAGCACTACCAGATCGACTCACTGCAGAGACTGCTCTCCCAGTATGCCATTATCGGTGAGGAGTCGCAGCGACTTGCCGTCGATATGAAGGCGCTCTTCCCTGAGGTGAGTCAGCTGGAGTTTGGCGACGTGATCACCTACAATCAGGACTCCCTCGAGATCAATAGCCCGGACACGACATTCCTTGTCCGGATCTATACGCCCTCCAGCAAGCTCACCGAGGAGAGAGAGCAGACCATACGTCGCTGGGTGGCCATTCGGATCCCCAGGTCAAGGGTCGACATCCTCACGTCTGCCAAGAAGAAGTAATGGTATGAATACCCACGGCAAGCTCTTTCGCCTCACTACCTTTGGCGAGTCGCATGGCCCCTACATCGGAGGGGTCATCGACGGCTGCCCTGCCGGCCTAAGAGTCGACAGCGATGAGGTGGCACATCAGCTTGCCCGCAGGCGTGGCGGAGTCACAGAGGGATCGACCGCACGGCGGGAGAGTGACCGAGTCGACTTCGTCTCCGGCCTTATGGAAGGGGTCACTACCGGCACGCCTCTCGCCTTCGTGATCCCCAATGAGCAGCACCGTAGCTCCGACTACGACAGGCTCAGGGACGTCTATCGCCCCTCACATGCAGACTATACCTATATCAAGAGGTATGGCATCCGGGACTGGCGAGGCGGCGGCAGGGCATCAGCCCGCGAGACAGCCGTTCGCGTCGTGGGTGGAGCAATTGCCCGCCAGATCCTCCGGGAGGAGGTGTGGCTGGAGATTGTCTCCTACACCTCGCGACTGGGTGGCGTCGGGCTGCCTGACAACTACTTAGATGAGATAAAATGTGCCGATGTGGAGGCATCGGACTACGGCTGTCCAGATCCGGCAATAGAGCAGCAGATGAAGGAGCTGATCCGTCGGGCGCGTGCCGCGGGCGACTCCCTCGGTGGTGTGGTCTCGACTGTGGTGCGGGGTGTATCGGCAGGGTGGGGCGATCCGCTCTACGACAAGCTCTCTGCCGACCTAGCGTCAGCGATGATGAGTATCAATGCTGCCAAGGGCTTTGAGCTTGGAGACGGTTTTGCTCTCGCCGAGATGAGGGGGTCGGAGGTCAATGACCCTTTTGTTACGAATGAAAAGGGAGAAATACGAACCTCCACCAATCACTCAGGAGGCATCCAGGGTGGCATCTCCAATGGGGAAGTGATCCGCTTCCGAACCGCCTTCAAGCCCATCGCCTCCATTGCTCGCCCTCAGTCCACCGTCGACACCGATGGTCACCCCGCCGGTCGTCGACGCTATGACGGCACTGGTCCTCGTGGATCACTACCTGCTTCTCCGTGGGGTGAGTCCGTTGTCTTAAGGCTTACTCCGCCCCGGTTCTGTGCCCCGAGGTGCGGATCAGCTCCAGTAACTCCCGGTAGAGTGGGTCATCGATAGAGGTGGCGAGGAGATAGGGGAGATCTTTCCCCTCCTCGAGACGCTCACGAATATCCGTCGAGGAAACCTCGTACGTCGGCACATCGTCGATCACACGCGTCCTCGCCGGCATCTCGAAGTCCTCCGGCAGACGGTATCCCGGCCGCGGGTAGACCAGTATGTCGGTCGTCTGGGTCAGTTCATCGCTATGGTACCACTTATGGAGCCAGAGCAGGCTGTCGAGCCCCATCAGGAGGGTAAAGTGGCTGCCCGGGTACTTCTCGTGGAGGTACTGCATCGTCCGGAGGGTGTAATTGGGCTGCGGCAGCTCCCACTCATCGAGGCTCAGGCGGATCTTCGGATGCTCCCGCAGGAGATTCTCCGCCCAGCGCCGCCTGAAGTCATCCGGCAGCAGCAGATTATCCTCCTTGAAGGGATTGCTCGGCGTTAGCGAAAACCACAGCTCATCGAAGCGGTCGCGCATCTGCTCGATGATGTAATTGGCGAGGCAGAGATGACCGATATGCAGTGGGCTGTAGGAGCCGGGGTAGAAGAGTATCTCGCGCATCTGTCACACATCTGTAGAGAGGAAGTCCTCGATGACCCGAGCTGCGTCGCGACACGCCTCCTCGAGGTCGTCATTCACGACGACCGCATCATACTTGGGAGCAAAAGAGAGCTCAGTCTCCGCCTTAGCAAGCCTTCGCTCGATCACCTCAGGGGCATCTGTCCCCCTTCGCTCCAGTCGCTCCCGCAGACGCTCAATGCTCGGAGGCTGTATGAAAAGCGTCAGCGCTCTGTCGCCATAGATCTTCTTGACATTAAGTCCCCCCTGCACGTCAATGTCGAGGATCACATTCTCTCCCCGATCCAGCGTCCGGTCCACCTCGCTCCGAAGCGTCCCATAGAAGCATCCCGGATAGACCTCCTCGTACTCCAGGAAGTCCCCCTCACTGATCCGCCTCCTAAAGTCCTCCTCCGAGAGGAAGTAGTACTCGACGCCATCCTGCTCACTGCCGCGCGGCTTGCGCGAGGTGGCAGAGATGGAGAAGCGGCCCCGGAGGCCATACTCACTCATAAGCTTATGGATGATCGTGCTCTTGCCCGAGCCGCTGGGGGCGGAGAAAATGATTAGCTTGCCTTGCATGTGGGGAGTCAAAAGTGAATGGTACTATCTATCTCAAGTCAAAGGTACCAACTTTGTCCGGCTCCTAAAATAGGGCTATGACTCTTTGGCGGGATCGGGTGTGCTTGACCTTTTTTTAGTAGCGGGATTTCTCGTCACCCTCCATATTCAGACCTCGTCTCTTGATTTTATCGGCCTGATCGGATTACGGCAAAAGTTTGTACCTTTGTCTATTAAAGATAGTAAAATCAGACAGTAGATCAATCCATATAGATCATGGCAAATATCACAATTACATTTCCGGACGGGTCTCAGAAGGAGGCTCCCAAGGGGGTAACCAGTCAGCAGCTGGCGGCAGAGATCAGCCCTCAGCTGGCTAAGAAGATCCTCGTGGCGAGGGTGAATGGTAAGCTGTGGGATGTGATGCGTCCCATAGAGGAGGATGCACGGGTGCAATTCTTCACCTGGGATGATGACGAGGGGAAGCATGCCTTCTGGCACACCTCGGCACACCTCACCGCCGAGGCACTTCAGGAGCTCTATCCCGGGGTGAAATTTGCCATCGGTCCTGCCGTGGATGATGGCTACTACTACGATGTCGATATGACGGAGACCGGCACCACCCTGACGGAGAGCGACCTGCCTAAGCTGGAGAAGCGTATTATGGAGCTCGCCAAGGAGGATCAGCCGCTGATCCGTCAGGAGATCTCCAAGGAGGACGCCCTCCACCACTGGACTGAGGAGGATAAGGATCCCTACAAGGTGGAGCTGATCCAGGACCTCGAGGATGGGACGATAAGCACCTACACCTGCGGCAACTTCGTCGATCTCTGTCGTGGACCCCATATCCCAAGTACCGGTCTGATCAAGGCGGTCAAGCTCACCAAGCTCGCCGGCGCCTACTGGCGAGGGGACGAGAATCGTCAGATGCTGACCCGTATCTATGGTGTTACTTTCCCCAAGGCTAAGATGCTCGACGAGTATCTGCAGATGGTGGAGGAGGCAAAGCTCCGCGACCACCGAAAGATCGGTAAGGAGCTGGAGCTCTTTACCTTCTCGAGCGAGGTGGGACCCGGTCTGCCCCTCTGGCTCCCGCGTGGTACACAGCTTCGTCTGACCCTGCAGCGCTTCCTGGAGCGTGTCCAGGAGACCTATGGCTACCAGCAGGTGATGACGCCTCATATAGGTAGCAAGCAACTATACGTCACCTCAGGTCACTGGGCGAAGTATGGCAAGGACTCCTTCCGCCCCATCACCACGCCGCAGGAGGGTGAGGAGTATATGCTCAAGCCGATGAATTGCCCTCACCACTGCATTGTCTTCCGGAGCAAGCCTCACTCCTACCGAGATCTGCCTGTGCGGATTGCGGAGTTTGGTACCGTGTATCGCTACGAGCAGAGCGGTGAGCTCCACGGACTGACGCGCGTGAGAGGCTTCACGCAGGATGATGCGCATATCTTCTGCCGCCCTGATCAGATCAAGGAGGAGTTTGAGCGCGTGATGGACATTATATATATTGTCTTCAAGACCCTGGAGTTTAAGTCCTTCGAGGCACAGATCTCCCTGCGCGATCCTAATAATAAGGAGAAGTATATCGGGTCGGACGAGAACTGGGAGAAGGCCGAGAGTGCCATCATCGAGGTCTGCAAGGACCGCGGTGTTAAGGCGAAGTTGGTCGAGGGAGAGGCTGCCTTCTACGGTCCCAAGCTTGACTTTATGGTCAAGGACGCCATCGGGCGCAAGTGGCAGCTCGGTACCATCCAGGTGGACTACAATCTCCCGGAGCGCTTCCAGCTCGAGTACACCGGCGAGGATGGTCAGCTACACCGTCCGGTGATGCTGCACCGTGCTCCCTTTGGCTCTATCGAGCGCTTCGTTGCTGTCCTCTGTGAGAATACGGCGGGCAAGTTCCCCCTCTGGCTCTGTCCGGACCAGGTGGCAGTCCTCCCCGTGTCGGAGAAGTATCTCGACTACGCCTATAAGGTGGAGGATGAGCTGAAGGCGAAGGGTATCCGCGTCAAGGTCGACGATCGGGACGAGAAGCTCGGCAAGAAGATCCGCGAGACAGAGCTGATGCGCATCCCCTACCTCTTGATCGTAGGCGAGAAGGAGGAGTCCGAGGGCACTGTTTCTATTCGCAAACAGGGTGAAGGCGAGCAGGGTACGGAAAAAATTAGTACCTTTGCCGACGCTGTGGCTCAGGAAATCTACCAGCAGACTCACCAGTGGGAGCATACTGATGAGGCTCAGAAGGCCTTTGCTCACCAGCACGATAAGGAATAATAGACTGATAACTACAGGTTTAGTCGCCCTTTATACTTATCCCGCAAGGGGTAAGGGATGATGATGACCGTCACGTAACTAAATTTTTTAGACCTCAAGAAGAGACTTAATGTCCGCAAGAAGACAGCCAAATGGTCGCGGAAGTCGCGACGATGATAACTCCAACCGTATCAACGAGCAGATCCGTGCTCGTGAGGTGCGTGTCGTAGGAGACAACGTGGAGCAAGGGATCTACACCATCCAGGAGGCTCGCCGCATGGCGCAGCAGCAGGAGCTGGATCTCGTGGAGATTTCGCCCAATGCAGATCCCCCTGTCTGTAAGATCTTGGACTACCAGAAGTTTCTCTATCAGCAGAAGAAGAGGGCTAAGGAGCAGAAGGCCAACCAGGTCAAGACGACGCTCAAGGAGATCCGCTTCGGACCTCAGACGGACGACCATGACTACAGCTTCAAACTCCGCCATGCCATCAGCTTCCTGCAGGAGGGCAGTAAGGTGCGTGCTTATGTCTTTTTCCGAGGACGGTCCATTGTCTTCAAGGATCAAGGGAAGCTGCTCCTCCTTCGCTTTGCCAACGATCTCGATGAGTATGCTCGAGTGGATCAGCTGCCAAAGTTAGAGGGCAAGCGTATGAGCATGCTCTTCTCTCCCAAGAAGGGAGTCGCTAAGAAGAAGGGTGACGACCGTAGTAACAATAATAATCACACCTCTGATGAGGGCTCTGACGCAAAGCCGGATGAGGAGGCGTAATAACGACCACGGCGGGAGCCGCGGCAATCACTAATTTATACATTAATAATCCATCAAGTCATGCCTAAGGTTAAGACTAATTGCGGTGCTAAGAAGAGATTTTCTCTCACCGGATCAGGAAAAATCAAGCGTAAGCATGCTTACAAGAGCCACCTCCTGGCATGTAAGTCCAAGAGGCAGAAGCGTGATCTCACCAATAACGGGCTGGTACATAAGTCCAATGAGCGTGGGGTCAAGAAACTGCTTGGACTTGCATAAGTAAGCCTCGACTACGTAAGATTTTAGTAACAGGATGATGAGCAGAGAAGTGCGGAGAGTAATGATCCGCCGCTTATGTCCACACAAATTTTAGAATCATGTCAAGATCAGTCAATCATGCCGCCTCCAAGGCGCGGCGCAAGAGAATCCTCAAGCAGACCCGTGGCTACTATGGCGCACGTCGTAATGTCTGGACGGTAGCTAAGAATACCTGGGAGAAGGGTCTTACCTACGCTTACCGTGATCGTAAGGTCAAGAAGCGCACCTTCCGTGCCCTCTGGATCCAGCGTATCAATGCAGCTGCACGTCAGGAGGGGCTCTCCTACTCTAAGCTCATGGGCATGCTCCACGAGAAGGGTATCGAGATCAATCGTAAGGTCCTCGCTGACCTGGCGATGAATCACCAGGAGGCGTTCAAGGCGATCGTGGATAAGGCTAAGGCCTGATCCTTCGTCTCAGTAATAGACTCACATAAGAGCAGCATCGTAGTCCCTACGGTGCTGCTCTTTGTGACGTGATCCGATTTGGCAAGCGACTTGACTTGGAAAAGTGTTATCTTTGTGTCTATCGTAATCATAAACCGTAATCATGACTCTATTTAGCGTCAATATCAATAAAGTCGCCACCCTCCGGAATGCCCGAGGAGAGAATCGCCCGGACATTATCCAGGTGGCTAAGGACCTCCAGAGGATGGGGGCGCAGGGGATCACTGTCCATCCCCGACCCGACGAGCGGCACATTAAGTACGCCGACGTGCCGGCGCTGAGGCAGGTGGTCGACACGGAGTACAATATCGAGGGCTACCCCTCGGAGGACTTCCTTAATCTCGTTACTCAGGTAGGTCCCGATCAGGTGACTCTGGTCCCGGATGCACCGGATGCGCTGACGAGTAGCGCCGGATGGGATGTGGAGACGCACTTTGACCAGCTGGAGAAGATCATCGACCGGCTTCATCGAGCAGGCATCCGCGCCTCGATCTTTGTGGATACCGACCTGGATAATCTCGCCGCCGCTCGGAGTGTGGGTGCGGATCGGGTGGAGATGTACACGAAGCCCTATGCCGACCTCTACCCGACACATCCGGAAGAGGCGGTTCAGCCCTTTGTCGCCTGTGCGAGACGGGCCAAGGAGCTGGGACTCGGAGTCAATGCAGGTCACGACCTCAGTCTCGATAACCTGGCTCTCCTGCACAAGTATATCCCCGAGCTGGATGAGGTCTCTATTGGTCATGCTGTGATCTGCGAGGCTCTCTATGAGGGATTTGAGACCGTGGTACGCAAGTATCTCGAGATCCTCAGCAAGTGAGACAAGCATAGTATCGTAAACCAATCATATCAGAATAATATCAGATGAATTTCCTTCAAATAACGGCAGACACTCTGCCTCAGCTCTCTCAGGTGGCCGGATCTGCCGTCACCGATACGGAGACGATGAATCTATGGGACCTGGCTGTCAAGGGAGGCTGGATCATGATTGTCCTGCTGCTTCTCTCGATCCTCGCCTGCTATATCTTCGTGGAGAGGGTGCTCTTCTACAATAAGGCAAGCAAGAGCAATCCCTCCTTCATTGAGAAGACCCGCGACTATATCCGTGAGGGCAAGCTCGAGTCGGCCAAGGATCTCTGCGATGCTGAGAATACTCCCGGTGCCAGGATGATCTCCAAGGGCATTGATCGCCTGGGACGCCCGACTGAGGAGATTATGGCTGCGATAGAGAATGTGGGAAATCTCGAGGTGCAGCGCTTGGAGAAGTCACTTCCTCTCCTCGCCACCGTTGCCTCCGGTGCGCCGATGATCGGATTCCTCGGTACGGTGACCGGGATGATCCGCGCCTTCTACAATATGGCGCAGGCCGGAGCTAATGTCGATGTCTCCCTGCTCTCGTCCGGTATCTATGAGGCGCTGGTGACGACCGTCGGTGGTCTGATTGTCGGTATCCTCGCGCTCTTTGCCTACAATTACCTCACGACAAGGGTGGACAAGATCGTCTCCAAGTCTGAGTCTGAGGCTCTCGACTTCATGGACCTGCTCAATGAGCCCACCGTCACTTCTGCACGAAAGGGAGGAATACACTGATGAAGCTCAAGCGTAGATCAAAGGCAATAGGAGACTTTAGCATGGCGTCGATGACCGACGTCATCTTCCTGCTCCTGATCTTCTTCATGGTCTCGAGCACGCTGGTCGTGCCGAGCGCCCTGAGGGTCCTACTGCCCCGGAGCTCCCAGCAGACCAATGCCCGACCCGTCACCCGTGTCACCATCACGCCGGAGGGGGAGTACTTCGTCGGCATAGGTAACGGGGAGGATCGGCAGGTGACCTTCGACGAGATTGATCCCTTCCTGCAGGAGACTCTGGATCAGAATCCTGATATGTTCGTCGCCCTCTATGCGGATGAGGGTGTGCCGTACGGCGAGGTGGTGAAGGTGCTGAATATTGCGGTCGAGAACCGCTATCAGATGGTCCTCGCCACACGACCGCTCAAGGAGTAATCATGGCTCAAGCAAAATACCGTGGAGGACGATAAGAGAAAAAAGCGGCAATGGATCTCGGCAGCCATCGCGGTGGGGATACACATCCTCGCCGTGGGGCTGCTATTCGTCATCCTCATGCCTCCGATCAAGGTTCCTGACCTGCCGGCAGGGATCCTAGTCTCCATAGGCAATATGGCTGAGGCTGAGGGGACCTACGATCCGCACGAGATCATCCCACCAGAGGAGGTGGAGCCTGTGGAGCCGACTCCCACACCGCCCGACGAGGACCTGCTGACGCAGGACCTGCCTGAGGCTCCGGAGGTGAAGCAGGTCCAGCGGCAGGAGCCGAAGAAGGAGCAAGTAAAGAAAAAGGACACCCGTGCCGAGCAGGAGAAGCGGCGCCAGGACCGTCTCCGCGAGGAGCAGAAGAAGCGTGAGGCTGCCGAGGCTAAGCGTAAGGCTGAGATCGCCGGAAAGGTGGCAGGTGCTCTGGGGAATGCTCAGAATGCCTCCGGATCGGGAACCACTCCGTCCGGCTCCACCTCGGGCTATGAGGGCTCGCCGTCAGGCAATGTGACCGGCGGCGGTGCCGGATCGGGAGTGGCAGGCTTCGGGGGCTGGTCACTCGCCGGACGAGATATCGTGGGAGGGCTGAAGCGACCCGACTTCACAAAGAATGTGGAGGGACGCATCGTCGTTGCCATTACTGTCAATAGTAGTGGAAACGTCATCGCTGCCACGATTGCCCCCGGTACCACGATCGGAGACTACTCTATGCAGCAGAGCGCGATCAAGGCCGCCAAGGCGACGCGCTTCAGCCGAGCCGATCAGGTGAATAACCAGCGAGGCAAGATAACATACAAGTACGAGCTCCACTGAGCTCTTTAGATCAAAAAATTATGTCAAAGACAGCTTATATTATCCTAGCAGATGGATTTGAGGAGACCGAGGCGATGGGAGCATGGGATGCTCTCCGTCGCGGAGGTGTGGAGGCGAGCTTCGTCTCCATCAATGAGACGACCGCTGTAGAGGGCGCTCACGGACTCCACTTTACTGCAGATCACACGATCGATGAGATCCGGAATCATCCCGCCGATGCGATCGCTCTGCCCGGTGGAGCTACCGGTACAGAGAATCTCTATCAGAGCGAAAAGGTCAGAGAGCTGATCATTACGCAGCTCGAGGACGGTCGTCTGGTAGGCGCCATGTGTGCCGCTCCCTCCGTGCTGGGGCGTATGGGTGTCCTGCGTGGCAAGCGAGCCACCGCTTACCCGGGGTGGGAGAAGTACCTCGAGGGTGCTGAGGTCGTCGACGCGGAGGCTGTGGTGGACGGACAGATCATCACCGCAAGGGGTCCACGCTACTGCTTTGCCTACGGTGTGGCGATCCTGTCACAGCTCGAGGGAAGTGAGACAGCTGCTAAGGTGGCTCATGGCTTACTCCTGGACGAGGCTGTGGAGCCGCTGAAATTGTAATCTGAGGAGAAGAGTCTTATGGAGATCAATAAGGAAGAGATAGGGAAGGGACTTAAGTTCTACAACACTGAGGATCGCAAGCTGGAGGACTTCCAGCCGCTCCAGTCGCCACACGTCGGCATGTATGTCTGTGGCCCGACGGTCTACGGAGATGCCCACCTGGGACATGCCCGACCGGCGGTCACCTTCGACATCCTATTCAGGTACCTGTCACATCTGGACTACAAGGTCCGTTACGTCCGCAATATTACCGACGTCGGCCACCTCGAGCATGACTCTGATGATGGCGAGGACAAGATTGCGAAGAAGGCACGACTCGAGCAGATCGAGCCAATGGAGGTGGTGCAGCACTATCTGACTGCCTATCATCACAATATGGAGGCGCTCAACGTCCTCCCCCCATCCATCGAGCCGATGGCGAGTGCCCACATCCAGGAGCAGATCGAGCTGACTCAGCAGATCTTAGACAATGGCTTTGCCTATGTCTCGGGTGGATCGGTCTACTTCGACGTCGAGAAGTACGACAAGAAGTATAATTATGGTCGCCTCTCCGGTCGTAATGTCGAGGATATGCGGGCGAATACGAGACAGCTCGCCGGCCAGGATGAGAAGCGCAACCCCCTCGACTTTGCCCTCTGGAAGGAAGCCTCCCCGGAACACATCATGAAGTGGAAGAGTCCCTGGGGCATCGGCTTCCCCGGCTGGCACTGCGAGTGCACCGCGATGGGACGCAAGTATCTGGGGGATCAGTTTGACATCCACGGTGGTGGACTGGATCTGGTCTTTCCTCACCACGAGTGTGAGATTGCCCAGTCGGTCGCCTCGATGGGTCATCCGATGGTCCGCTACTGGCTGCACAATAACCTGATCACCATCAATGGTCAGAAGATGGGCAAGAGTCTCGGCAACTTCATCACCCTGGATGAGGTATTCAGCGGCAAGCACAAGCTCCTCGATCAGGCCTACGACCCGATGACGGTCCGCTTCTTCGTCCTGATGGCTCACTACCGCAGCCAGCTCGACTTCAGCAACCAGGCGCTGCAGGCTGCGGAGAAGGGGCTGACCCGACTCCACGAGGCCTACAAGGCACTTGACTCGCTCAAGCCTGCCGACGCTCAGAGCACCGAGGTGAGGGACTTCATCCACGCCTCCTATGAGCACCTCAATGATGATCTCAATACTCCGAAGGTAGTGGCAGAGCTCTTCGACGCCGCTCGGGTGATCAATACCGCCAAGAATGGCGACCAGCCGCTCACGGAGGAGCAGATCGCCGACCTGCGTCAGCTCTTCGATACCTTCCTCTATGGTGTGCTCGGTATGCGCCGCGCCGGTGCCGGTCTATCCTCTCAGCATCAGGAGGCATTTGACGGAGCGATGGATCTTCTCCTAGACCTTCGTCAGCAGGCTAAGGATCGGAAGGAGTGGACCGTCTCTGATGAGATCAGGGATCGCCTGACGGCGCTTGGCTTTGTCATCAAGGACACCAAGGACGGTGCCGAGTGGTCGATCTGACCAAAAATTCCCCTCTCACTATTACCGGTATTAGAGAAATCTAATACCGGTAATAGTTTTGACTACTACCGGTAATAGATGCGACTAATACCGGTAATAGAAATGGCGGTCTCTATCCGGCTGATACTCGCACCCTTATGAAGCCCTCTGTACAGCTGCCTTCCGCCGGCGGTGACAGAGACGGAGTGAGATGGTGCACTTGATGGCGATTGCCCTGCAAAAGGGGATAAATAGGCTCGATATGTCGAGAGAATTGTCTACCTTTGCAGTATAGAGGGGGAGAAAAGGGCCCGGTAGCTCAGCTGAATAGAGTGTCAGATTCCGGATCTGAAGGTCATGGGTTTGAATCCCATCCGGGTCACTCGATACATTTGTTGCGAAGTCGGTACGTTTATGTGCCGGTACCCCGAATTATTTCGCTACATTTGTGACAGAATAATAAAAAACCAAACAGACATCTATCATGAATTTCCTGAAATACCTAGGGACCCTCGTCATGCTTATCGGTGCTGGAGTGCTGGTCTTCATCGGTGTTACCGGTGGTGCACAGGCGAATGTGGGACTATTCGTAGGACTCGGTCTCATCCTCCTCGGCTACGTCCTCCACATCGTGCTGGACAAGAAGGCTTCCGAGCAGGAGCGTCTGCATAACTGAGCCATCCCTCTCCTCTCCTTCCCGACGTAGAGCAGAGCACTTCTGCCCTACAGATGATAGAGGACCAATATTTCTAAGAAATAGAGATAGAGGAGCGGTGTATCCGGTGACACTGGGTGCGCCGCTCCTCTTCGAGTTATATCACACCACCCATCACGCGGACTTAGCGGACCATGCTTAAAATACTCAACGATCAGACTACTCAGAGACTGGTAGCCGGTGCTATGGAGGGCGTCGGCGCCCTGGATGAGCATCAGCTCGCGGAGAGGCTTGCTGATGCCTTCATGACACAGCTGCAGCGAGAGCTGAGGTCGAGGCAGCACTTGATCGTCTTTGCCGGTCCGAGTATGGCGGGAGCTGTGTCGCTGCTCTCGGCAGTCACACTCAATATGCTGGGACACACTACCGAAGTCATCCTGCTCAATGACAGTGGCTCGGGTGTCCTGCCGGAGGTGGTCTCCTGGGCAAAGACGCGTGCTCTGGAGTCCGGTCTCGTGCTGAGGGAGGTGAGTCAGGACTTCGTCCCGCCCAGGATGGACAGCCGGTCGATCGTCATCGATGGCATCTGCGGTACGGAGCAGAGGGGACGCTTTACCGGTAGTCTGGCGAATGTCTGCCGATTTATCAATAAGAAGCACCCCTTTATCATCTCTCTTGATATGCCCTCCGGTCTCTGTGCCGAGGATAATAGGGATAACGACACGGAGGCAGTCATCCATGCTGATGTGACCTACGCCTTTCACTCTCCCAAGCTCGCCTTCTTCCTCAGAGAGAATACGGCACTCGTGGGAGACTGGAAGGTACTCAGCATTGGACTGGACGACAACTCCCTTGCGAGTGATGTCCGATACTACCTCCTCGAGGACGGAGATATGGAGGGGGCTTTCGGCTCACGCAAGCGATTTACCAATAAGTACGACTACGGTCGGACGCTCCTCATCGCCGGATCTAAGGGGATGATGGGTGCCTCCATCCTTGCGGCACGGGCTGCGATGCGAGCCGGTACAGGACATCTCACCGTACATCTCCCCGCCGGTGCCGATACGATGATGCACCTTGCCGTGCCTGAGGCGCTGGTCACGGAGGATCAGTCGGCGGAGGGCTTCACAGGTACCGGTGAGGACCTCAGTCTCTATGATGCGATCGCCGTGGGACCCGGTCTGGGTCGGAGCGATGCTACCGGTCGTGCGCTCATGGAGCTCATCGAGAGCAGCAATCGTCCGATGATCCTCGATGCAGATGCTCTCTACCACCTCTCCAAGTGTCCGGAGAAGCTCAGCACTCTCACCGCCGGGTCGATCCTCACACCCCATGCGGGGGAGTTTGATCGCCTCTTCGGACCCTCCGAGAGCGACTACGAGCGACTGATGAAAGCGATCGAGATGGCCTCTCGCTACGCATGCTATATTGTCCTCAAGGGACCCTTTACTGCCACCTGTACCCCGAGAGGGCGGGTGATCATCAACTCGTCCGGCAATCCAGGTCTCGCCACAGCCGGCACAGGAGATGTCCTGACCGGGATCATCCTGGCACTGCTGGGCAAGGGGATCAAGTCGCTGCATGCCTGTGTGGAGTCGGTTTTTATCCATGGCTATGCGGCTGATCTCTATCGGAATGAGGCGTCTGAGGAGACGCTGACGGCGTCCGATGTGATCGATCGTATCCCGATGGTGTACAAGGGATTTCAGGACTACTCCTCGCCCTGGGACAGGACCCTCTGAGTAGAAGAGGTAAGAGAATAGGCAAAAGATACTTTATAAAATATGCGAATAGGAGACTCGGCTCTCATGCCACCGGTGACGATGTCACTGATATGCGTCAATGGAGTAATGCTGATCGCCCTCTGGCTCTGTCAGAGAGTGGGTATAGATCTCAATTTCTTCCTCGGTCTGCACTACTGGCAGGCGCCGAGCTTCAAGCTGTACCAGTTTGTGACCTACATGTTTATGCATGGTGGGTTCAGCCACTTCTTCTTCAATATGTTTGCCCTCTGGATGTTCGGTACAGTGATCGAGCGGACCTGGGGTGCTGAGCGGTACCTGATCTACTACTTTGTCTGCGGTCTGGGTGCGGCATTAGTGCAGGAGATCGTCTGGGGCATCGGGATGTCTCCCGCTGCACTGGCATACTATGGAGACTACCTGATCACTGTGGGCGCGAGTGGGGCGATCTTCGGGATCCTGCTCGCCTTCGGGATGCTGTACCCCAATACACCGCTCTTCATCATGTTTATCCCGATCCCGATTAAGGCGAAGTGGATGGTGATCGGATACGGCATCATGGAGCTCTTCGCCGGTGTCTCGCAGACGGGAGACAATGTCGCCCACTTTGCCCACCTCGGCGGGATGATCTTTGGCTACCTGCTTATCAAGTACTGGCGCAAGCGGGACAAGAAGCGGGTACGAGATGGGGTGCAAGAGTTTTTCTGATCGATCACACCGATGGGTGGAAAGAGTCATAGAGCTGCTCTGCTGAGTGCCACCGGCAAGCTTATCTGGGTGGTGGTGATGGTGGTGGCCTTTCTCCTATACGGAGGTGCGCTGCTCTCGCCCTCTGTCTCACCTCTGAAGACTCAGATCCCAGCGTTTCTTAATCTCTCTTTCCCCGTCCTCTTGCTCGGCATCGTGCTCCTGCTCGTCTGCGCTCTCATCATGAGGCTCTGGCGGTCAGCTGTTGCCTGTCTGCTGCTACTGCTGCTGAGCGGGGGCTATATACTGACCTACTTCCCGCTGCACCGTACCTCACTGAGTGAGGAGAGAGACCTGAGGGTTGTCTCGTATAATGTCGCGAATATGGCACTTACGGACGAGGAGGGTGTCCCGCGCGCTCTTCGGATCCTCGAGGGGTCTGATGCGGACGTCATCTGCCTGCAGGAGGGGATCTCTCCCGAGCAGATTGGAAGGTATGGGAAGAAGTGCCGGCAATTCCTTTCGCGCTATCCGTATCGCCGATTCTACGCTGACGATCGGCTGCTGCTCCTCAGCCGGTTCGACATCATCGATGGCGGTAAGATCGACTACAAGTCTTACGCCAACGGCTCTTCCTGGTACCTCCTTCGCATCTCGCCCGATCGGTCGCTGCTTCTCGTCAATAACCACATGGAGAGTTACAGTCTGGGTAGTGAGGAGAAGGAGACCTTCCGAGGCTATCTGACCAAGCCGAGTCTCGATGAGATGAAGAGCCGACTGCTCGCTATCAAGCGGCGTCTGGGACCATCGCTCAACGTACGAGCCGGTGCCGCGAATGCTGTGCGGGACAAGGTGAGATCGCTCCAGCGTGACCTTGCACCCACATATACCATCATCTGTGGTGACTTCAATGACACACCCATGTCCTATTGCTACTCCCGCATCAGGGATGACCGTAACGATGCCTTTGTGCAGACCGGAAGGGGGATGGGGGTGTCATTCAACGAGCCACTCTATGCATTTAGAATCGATCACCTCTTCTACGAAGGTCCACTGAGAGCCATGGCTGCAGAGATACCAAGCCATAAGGACTGCAGCGATCACAATCCGCTCTTGGTGGACTTCAAGACCCTGGATACAAAAGAATAAGCTCCCCATGTCAAGTAAAGTCAGATCTTTTCTCGCCCGCCTGATCACCGGAGTGCTCTACGTCTCGGTGATACTCTTCGGGATACTGACCGACTCGGTCAATATGATGGCTGCGATCTTTGCCATCCTTACCTCCTTTGCCACCTACGAGTATCAGACCATTACTCAGGTCAATAGGTACTTCCCGATCCTCAAAACGGTGCATGCGGTGATGGCAGGTGTGCTCTTCTTTATCATCTTCAACGTCATCTCTCAGGGCTATACCTACAAGCACCTGCTGATCGCAGTCCTACCGTATGTCGCCTACTACCTCTTCTACATCATCACGGAGCTCTTCCGTAGACGTCCACGGGCGATCGAGGAGATAGCGCACGCCTTCTTCTCACACCTCTATACGACGGTCCCTTTCGGCGCGATGATGCTGCTCTGCTATATGGCTCCGGAGGATACAGGGCAGTATATGCTGAGCTTTGACCATACGTTTTGGCTACTACCGATATTTGTATTTATCTGGCTCAATGACTCCGGCGCTTACTGCGTCGGTAGTATGATCGGCAAGCATCAGATGGCACCGCATATTTCTCCGCACAAGACGGTGGAGGGTCTGCTGGGTGGTATTGCTTTCACGCTGCTGGGTGCGGTAGCCTTCTACTACTTCTTCCCGGCGGTGACCAGTTTGGTGAATTGGCTGATCCTTGCCGCCATAGTCGGCTTCTTTGCCACCTGCGGGGATCTCTTTGAGAGCTTGCTGAAGCGCTGCTATGACGTGAAGGACTCCGGGCACATCCTCCCGGGACACGGAGGCATACTGGACCGCATCGACAGTACGATCCTGGCGGCACCCCCCGCATTTATCTACATTATCCTCTTTATCTACCTCTGACGGTTAGCCGAGTAGTCCCTCGGGCAGTGTAAGGCGGAGGATATGGTGCTCCTCATCCAGCGCCTCTACCCATTCTGTTACCCAGGGGAGAAGGTGCTCCGTGCCATCGCCCGACCGCACACTCAGCAGTACATTGGCGGTGCTGTTGTCGTACCGCTCCACTACGCCGAGATAGGTGTCGTCTCCGTCGCTGTAGACTCGCCATCCGAGGAGACTCCGGTAGTCTCCGCCCTCATCCTGAGTCAGGTCGTGCTGCTCACCCGGAGCGGCAAAGGCGGGGCAGCCGCGGTAGCGCTCTGCCGTCTCCACATCATCCACACCGGAGACCTTTACGACCACTTGGCCACTCCGATCCACTAACTCCTCGATCTCAAAGGGAACCTTGATCCCCTCTATCTCGATGAAGATAAAGTCGTCCAGCGCCGTCTCCGGGAAGGAGTCGACGATGAAGTCCCCGGTCGTCCCATACGGCTTGAGTATGGGACCGAGGGCAATGAAATGCTCAGGCAGTGCTCTGAGATCGGTAGGTTTCATCGCAGGGAGGCGTTAGTCAATGCGGCTTATTGAGGCACCGATGGCATTTAGCCGCTTATCGATTTTCTGATAACCGCGGTCGATCTGCTCGATGTTATTGATCCGGCTGGTACCGCTTGCGGACATAGCAGCAATAAGGAGGGCGATACCGGCACGTATATCCGGTGAGTCCATCGTCGCAGCGCGGAAGGGGTGCGCCCGATCCAGCCCAATGACCGCCGCTCTGTGCGGATCGCAGAGGATGATCTGGGCGCCGATGTCGATCAGCTTATCGACGAAGAAAAGCCGGCTCTCAAACATCTTCTGATGGAAGAGTACGCTTCCCCTCGCCTGTGTCGCCGCCACCAGCATCACACTGATGAGGTCCGGAGACAGTCCCGGCCAGGGTGCGTCAGCGATCGTCAGGATGGAGCCGTCCATAAAGGTGTCAATCTCGTAGTGCTCCTGGGCAGGGATAAAGAGGTCATCCCCCCTCATCTCGGTCCGTATCCCGAGCCGCTCAAAGGCTCGCGGGATCATCGCCATCTCCTCTATGTGAGGATTGACGATCGTCAGTTCAGAGGCGGTCATGGCGGCCATGCCGATGAAGCTCCCCACCTCGATCATATCCGGTAGGATCCTGTGACTCGCCCCGCCGAGATGGCTGACTCCCTCGATGGTCAGCCTATTGCTTGCAACGCCCTCGATCTTAGCCCCCATAGAGATCAGCAGTCGGCAGAGCTGCTGCACGTAAGGCTCGCAGGCGGCATTGTAGATCGTCGTCGTCCCCTCCGCAAGCACTGCTGCCATGATGATATTTGCGGTGCCGGTCACAGAGGCCTCCTCCAGGAGCATATACTTCCCATGGAGACCCTCCTTGGCACGGAGGGAGAAGAGCTCCGTATCCTCGTCGTAGTCAAAGGTGGCCCCCAGGTTGATGAACCCCTGGAAGTGGGTATCCAGGCGTCGGCGTCCGATCTTATCTCCTCCCGGCTTAGTGATCGCCGCCTTGCCGAAGCGCGAGAGCAGAGGACCGACCAGCAGGATCGATCCCCGTAGCTTGCGACACTTTGTGAGAAACTCCTCCGAGTATGCGAAGTCCAAATTGACGTCATCAGCCTGGAAGCAGTAGGTGTCCTCACTCTCCTTCGTCACCTTGACGCCCAGATCCATCATCAGTCGGATGAGATTCATCACGTCCAGGATATCCGGGACGTTGGCGATGCGGACCTCTTGGTCGGTGAGCAGAGCTGCGGAGATGACCTGGAGAGCTTCGTTCTTAGCTCCCTGTGGGACGAGGGTTCCCCTCATCTGCCGACCGCCCTCTATGACAAATGCGCCCATGATACTTATCGTCTTTTCTTCTTATTTCTGTTGCCTCCCTTATTCCCTCGTCCCCGATTGTTATTTTTCCGGTTATTGTTGTTACCCTTCTGAGGGTTATTGCCGGACGGAGCTGTGAGAGCCCCTGCCTCCGGCAGCGTGCAGATATGCTCATCGAGGTAGATCTCGCCCTTGGAGAGTTCATACAGGTCTGCAAAGATCTTGGAGTCGGCGACGGAGGACTTATTCCAGCTGCAGTACTGACGCTTCATCTCCACGGCAGTGATCCTCGCCAGCTCATCTCGCTCCTCTCCCTCCGGCAGCCCCTTGAGGATCTCCACCATACGCTCTATCACATGGCCGTAGTGGCGGTAGACCGGGGGTCTCTGCGTATTATCGTCCAGCCTCCGGACCGTCGGCTCCTCATACTCCTCCTGAGAGGTGACGGGGTAGGGGAAGTCCACGTCCAGTCTGAAGCGGGACATGATATAAAGGTGATCCCACAGCACCTGCTCGAAGTCCTCTCGATCCTTGTCCGTCGTGGCAAAGGAGCGCATCGTGTCGATGATCGTCTCGGCACACTGCCGGCGGGTCGCCGGATCCTCGATCTCGACACAGCGGTCGACCATATTTTGGACATTACGTCCGTACTGGGGGAGGATCAGCGGCTTGGAGTCGTTTTCCTTGTAGTCTTGTAGCATATATCTTATTTCTTCTTGTCGAGACGAGTGCGGATCTTCTTGGTCTCCTCCTCGTAGCCGGGCTTACCGAGCAGTGCAAACATATTCCGCTTGTACTCCTCCACCCCGGGTTGGTTGAAGGGATTGACGCCCAGGATATAGCCACTGATGCCGACAGACTTCTCGAAGAAGTAGAAGAGCTGACCGATATAGTACTCGCTCAGCTCCGGGAGCTCGAGGCGCATCACCGGCACGTCGCCATCGAGGTGGGCAAGGATAGTACCTGTCTCCGCATTCTTATTGACGAAGTCGACCTGCTTCCCGGCGAGGTAATTGAGCCCGTCGAGATTGTCCTTATCCTCAGGTACGACGACGGAGCGACGTGGCTTCGTGATGCTCACAAAGGTCTCGAAGAGGTTTCGCTCTCCCTGCTGGATCATCTGACCGATGGAGTGGAGGTCGGTGGTAAAGTCTGCCAGTGTGGGGAAGATACCCTTCCCGTCCTTCCCCTCGCTCTCGGCAAAGAGTTGCTTCCACCACTCACCGATGTAGTGGAATCGAGGGTTGAAGTTATTCAGGATCTCGATCACCTTACCATGCCGGTAGAGAGCGTTGCGGGTCGCAGCGTAGCGGACCGCCATATTCTCCTCGCCCGTGACACTGCGCCCGATATGCTTCTCTATATCCTGCGCACCCCTCACGAGCGCACGGATGTCGCACCCGGCAGCCGCCAGCGGCACCAGTCCCACCGGTGTGAGGACTGTGAAGCGCCCGCCTACCGGATCCGGGATGACGAAGGTCTTATAGCCCTCATCATCGGAGAGCTTGCGTAGAGCTCCCTTGTGTGCATCGGTGATCGCGATGATGTGCTTGCGAGCAAAGTCGACTCCCTCCTGTGCCTCCAGGAGCTCCTTCAGCAGTCGGAAGGCAATAGATGGCTCGGTCGTGGTGCCGCTCTTGGAGATATTGATGATTCCAAACTTCCGTCCCCTTAGTAGGTCGATCAGCTCGGCGAGGTAGTCCTCGCTCACCTGATTGCCGGCAAAGAGAAGTCTGGGACCGCTCTGCTCCTTATAGTCAGCAAAGGAGTCTCTCACCCCATCGTAGACCGCCCTGATCCCGAGGTAGGAGCCGCCGATACCGACGGAGACCACGTAGTCGCACTCCTCTCGGAGAGGCCTCACGGCGGTCTCGATCTCGGTCATGATCTCATCGGTGATCGAGGAGGGTAGGGAGACCCACCCGAGGAAGTCGTTCCCGGGGCGATCGCCGACGTATAGTGACTCATGCGCAGCATCCGCCTCCCGGAGGAGGGAGTGATACTCAGTCTGCAGCTCGTCGCTGCATAGGGCGTTAGTGATGTCGAGAGAGATAAAGTCCATATGTGCTCGTATCTTCATTCATTGTTTTACTTATACGCAAATATACCTATAATCTCTTCTTGTCTTCGGATCTGTGGGAAAAGTTTGCAAGACAGCCCGAGGGACTTCACCCTCCACGGGGAAGGGGCGCTTTTTCAGACTTCCCTATGATTTCTGTGGCGCCCGATCTGGGGTATTTCTATTACCGATATTAGTGACGACTAATACCGGTAATAGTGAAGACTAATATCGGTAATAGTGATGACTAATACCGGTAATAGATCGGGGCCGCACCACACACCTCCGATATACCTTTATCGGACAGCAAAAAAAGAAGCCCTGTCGGAGGACTCTCCGGCAGGGCTTCTTAGGATAGGTCGGGGTTAGTCCGGCTTACTTTATTTCAGCACGAAGTACCTCGACGGCGCGCTTGATCTGGGTGTCACGACCCTGTAGCGCCTCGTTGAAGTCCAGGGGCTGCTTGACATCCGGCTCTACCTGATGATTCTCGAGGTAGTAGCCATCCTTCGTCATGTAGCCAATGGCGGGGACGCCGAAGTAGATGGCGGGGTTCTGGAGAGTGATCCAATTCACGCTCGACATAGTTCCCGCAACCGGCATACCGACGATCTTACCGATCTTCATCGTCTGGTAGACCCATGGGGTGCCGTGGGCATTGGAGTAGTCGGCCTCGCAGGTGACCATGACGCTCGGCTTGGTCCAGCGGCGTGATGGCATCGGGCAGTAGTCGCGTCCCTTCGTCATCTGCTCCAGATACTTGGTCCCGGTGAAGAGTACCTCAATGTCCTCGTGGAGACGACCACCGCCATTATTACGGATGTCGATCACGATGCCGTCACAATTGTAGTACTTCCCAAGGGCATCGGAGTAGACCTTTCGGAAACTCTCGTCATCCATCGAGGGGATGTGGACGTAGCCGAGCTTGCCGTCTGAGAGATTCTTTACCTCCTCAGCACGCTGAGATACCCAGCGCTTGTAGAGTAGGTCGCTAAGTCTGCCGGAGGAGATGGGCTTGATCGTCTCCTCCCAGCGTGCGCCGGTCTTCGGGCAGTAGAGGGAGATGAGGGTCTCGCGACCGACCTTACCCCTCAGGAGGGGGAAGTAGTCAGTCTGAGCATCGATCTCTTCGCCATCGATGGCGGTGATGTAGTCTCCGGCCTCGACCTTGGAGCGGAAGGTATCGAAGGGACCGCCGATGACCACCTCGTCGATCTTGAGGCCCTTGTCGGAGGGCGTCCAGTCGAGGAAGAGTCCCAGCTCAGCGGTGGAGGGACTACTGACAGGTCCTCTGTAGCCGCTGCCGGTGTGGGAGACGTTCAGCTCGCCGAGGAGCTCAGAGAGCATGTCGGAGAAGTCCTGATCATTGGTGATATAGGGGAGGAACTTCTCGTAGTGGTCGGTCAGCTCGGGCCAGTTGGCACCATTGATATTGGTGATGTCCTCGTAGAAGATCCTCTCACCCTCCTCGCGGCGTACGTAGTCGTACTCGAAGCGGCGCTCGTCAGCGGGACGGAGCTTCATACGAGCGTCGTAGGAGACAGACTCTATCTTCTCGCTCGGGAGAGACATCTTCTTCATATCCCTTGAGCCGATCATGAAGATCTTGTCCCCCTTGCTGTCGGGCATGAAGTTGTAGAAGGGACCGTCGAGCTTCTTGAGCAGCTCTACATCGCCCTTGCGGAGGTCCTTCTTCCAGAGATCGTATCCGCCCTCGAAGGCAGACATATAGTAGAGTGTCTCTCCGTCAGAGGTGATGAAGGCATCACCGAGCTCTGAGGAGACAGGCGTGAGGCGAAGGATGCGGTGGTCGATATTGTCGAGCTCGACACGGATATCCTTCGTGGCGTCGTCCTTCTTCTCGGCTTTCTTATCGTCCTTCTTGGCCTGCTCTTTCTCCTGCTCCTTAGCCTTCTTCTCCGCCTCGGAGAGGAGCTTGTACTCCTCCTCGTCGAGGACGAACTTGTCGTAGCTCTCGCGATTGAGGAAGACGATCATCACGTCATTCATCGAGCCCCAGGAGGCGTGGTTGCGCATACCGTACTGCTCGGAGGTGTAGATGATCGCATTACCGTCCATCACGAAGCGGGGACCCATGGCGAAGTAGCCGGACTGGGTGAGGTTGTGGATCTCAGGATTGGTCTCGGTCGCGCTGACGAGAGCGACATCGTAGTAGGGGTTGTGGCCGTTGTCGACGATGCTCATGGCGATCCACTTGCTGTCGGGCGACCAGGTGAAGTCGATCTGTCCGTCACGCTCTACCTGATACCGTCCGTCGGTGATCTGGCGCTCCCGCTTGGTCTCGGTATTGTAGATCACGAGACGGCTGCGGTCCTTGAGGTAAGCGAGGTCCTTGCCGTTGGGGGCAAATTGCGGGCAGGTCTTCTCCGACTTGTCGCCGGGGATGAGGAGCTTCTCGTCGATCAGGGTGCTGTGGGGGAAGTCCGGATCCTCGCTGCGCTTGATGGTGGCGACGTAGAGGTCGCTCTTGCCATTGCGCTCACTCGCATAGACGATCGTGCGGTTGTCGCCAAAGGTGACATCGCTCTCGGCTGCGGGGGTATTGGTGATGCGCTTCGTCGTGGTGTAGTCCGCCGAGGTGACGAAGACCTCACCGCGGATCACGAAGGCGACCTGCTTGCCGTCCGGGGAGATGGAGGCGGAGGTGATACCGGAGCGGAGTGTGATCTCCTGCTCGGGCTCCTCGACGTAGTCGCTGAGGATGCTCACCTGCACGCGCTGCGGCTGACCGCCGGGACGGAGGGTGTAGATCTCGCCGTCATACCCGTAGCAGAGGGTGCCGTCGGCAGCAGAGGAGAGGAAGCGGACCGGGTGGTCGGTGTAGGAGGTAAGCTGCTTGACATTCTGACCATCGATGGAGGCGGAGAAGACGTTGAAGCAGCTCTTCGCTCCGCGCTCACTAAGGAAGTAGAGCGTCTTGCCGTCAGCCGAGAGGACCGGGTTACGATCCTCACCCTTCCAGGTGACGATGGGGGTGTACTTCTTACTCTTGAAGTCATACCGGACGATATCTCGGGTGACGGAGGAGGTGTGGTGCTTGCGCCACTCATTCTCCATCCCCTTATTGTCCTCATAGATCAGTCCGGATCCGTCGGGGAGGAGTACACCGTCAGCAAGAGGCGTCGGCATCACCATCTCCGTACGACCGCCCTCGGCGGGGATGCGGTAGAGCTCGTTGTACCGCCCGGGGAAGATGGCACTGGACGCAGGATCCTGGATATGGGCTGCGTAGAGGATGTGCTTGCCGTCGAGGCTCCAGGTGATGGGTTTCTCGCTTGTACTGTGAGTGGTGACACGCTTCGCCTGACCGCCACGGGCGTCCATGACGTAGATGTCCTCTCGCCCATCGGTGCGGGTGCTGACGAAAGCGAGCTTGGAGCCGTCCGGGTTCCACATGGGACGATAGTCGTACCCCTCTGAGGTGGTGAGGCGTCGTGCCGTGCCGCCCTGAGTGGCGACGCTGAAGAGGTCCCCCTGGTAGGAGAAGGCGATCTCCTTGCCATCCGGAGAGATGGCGGGATAGCGCATCCAGAGAGGTCTCTGCTCCTGAGCGGAGAGCATGGTCGCCGCTGTCAGTGCGACGCTTACCGTCAGGATGATCTTCCTTAGATTCATTTCGATTACAGTTAAGTGGTTTGATGTGATATGAGTCTGGCTTAGTCTCCCCCGTGACTTTTGCAAAAATAGTGAATTTATGGCAATGTGGGACTCCTCACTCGTCACCCCTGTCGCCCCCCCCACCTCAAAGATCCCGACCGGTCGGCCGGGGTGTGCAAAGGCTCCGTCAGAGGCGGTCCCGCTACCCCGGTTGAGAATGTTGCAAGAAGTGCCATTCTCGCACATTAGCGACAAATGTGCTGAGGCATTGCACGAAGGATGAGATGTAAAGGCGCCTAGACCAATTCTGTCCAAGGGAGCGTATCTTTCTCCTCGCAAGAGAGACTATCATTCAAGCAACAGTCTCAGCTAAGTACGCTTTCTACCCGCCAAGGCACCTTCGTTGAACTTTAAATCCGTCACCTTTAACCTCAGCCAAGTCCAATTACCATCATCGAGTTTCCAAGTGGCAGACGCCCTACTGGGCACACGAATACCCTCATAATCGCGATAATCATATATATTCATTTCCCAAACGTACCTCTTTGCTTCCTTGCCATTATCCTTGTATCTGAGGGCCGAGTATTTCACGACATCTCCTTCTGAATTAAAGAAAAAAGTTCCGCTACCAGTTGTCCCATTATACGACAGAGTGGCTATCGCTGTATTGGCATCAATCTCCGTCCACACTATATAGGGACTTAGAGCCAGAGATGGGAACCACACCATTTCTCCTAAATAGGTCTGAAGAATAGCTTCATCCAATTTTTTTCCCCGTTCGTTCACGACTGATACTAATGAATTCATTTTGATGGTCATGAGTCCATGCCCATCCTCGAATTTATCCCGACCTTGAAAGGTAATGAGTCCTCCCCTATTAACTTCCACACACCAAATAAATGCAGGGATATTAAGAGTCGAATACTGGAGTGCTTTAGCTGTCATCCACCCGCCTTTCCCTTGTTTCATCTGCATCTGTGCTTCTTGGACAACCCGACCCACAGAGATGGAGGCCTTGCCAACCATTCCACAATGGGTCAGCCATCTTGCAACAGGACTTGGCAGATTGGAGAGATCACGCTCGGATATTTTTTTGCTCTCGGCCCCATTCTTAGAGAGTATGCGTGCCGTTTCCTCTTCTATTTTGTTTCTGAAAATTTGCTGTCCCACCAAGGACACTGACACCACTAAGATTAAAACATTAGGGAGAGTCCCGAATCTTGCATCTTTCCAATAGGTTAGAATCAAGATCTCAGAACTTAATACTGCGATCAAACCTACCCATGGAGCATACCTTGACCCTGTAAAATACTGTACCCCAAAGACGATAAAGAGGACTGCCGCACACATCCATAAAAATCCGTAAGGCTTAGGGATAGACGACATACTGCTAATAGATGTCGGACTCAAGGCTTTAATCAATCCGAGAGTGTGCAGTAGACCGTGAAGGAATACAATAACGGCAAATACTATCTTCATATGACCAAAAAGGCAATAAACATTACTTCATCTCAATCGCAAAGTTACAAACAACAACAAGATAAGCAGCCTTCTGCAGGGGTGACGCATTTGAGCTTTACATATGTCATCCAACTCATCGTGAAGAGTGGGGAACGAAGCACCCCGACTGGGGTGCCCGCTTTTTAGACCCGGGTCAAGGGGCGTAGCCCCGACGACCCTGGGATCCCGCATTGCAAGCGATCCTCCGACCCCGCCAGGGTGTCGCACTTATCAGGGAGTCATGCAACCAGTGCGACATCCTAGCGGGGTCGCTGAAGGCTCTGCTCGGCGACCCACAATGGGTCGAGGGGGTAGGGAAGGGTCTTTGTACATCGGTCACCGCTTCGCGGATGACCGATGCCTATGGAGCGAGCACCCTTCGGGTGCCTCACGGATAAGAGCGAGATATGTACGGGCTTTTCAATGACAGCTTCCAGCCGGCAGTAGATGGGGTGGGCACCGTCGTCTATAATAATGCGATCCAGATGTATAAGATGGGGCGTGAAGTGCACGTCGTGGTCCCGTACTCTAAGGGAGAGCCTGAGATGCCTGAGCCCTTCCCCATTACTCGCATCCCCTCGGTGCCTGTGCCGCCTCGGCCTCCTTACTCAGTGGGACTGCCCTTTATACCCACGCGTGCGTCACGTGAGGTGTATCATCTGCCCTTTGATCTCATCCACTGCCATGCTCCCTTCACGACGGGACGGATGGGGCGTGTGATCGCTCGCAGACGGGATATCCCCTTCATCGCCTCCTTCCGATCCAAGTATAAGGATGACTTCTACGGTGCGACCAAGAGTCGCTTCATCTCTGATGTGGCTAAGGACTGGATTATGGAATTTTACCGCCATGCCGATCAGGTATGGATCACCGAGGAGTCGATCCTGGAGACGATGCATGAGTATGGATTTAGGGAGAAGCGAGGGCAGATCGTCGTGGTTCCTAATGGCGTGGAGACGGTGAGTGAGGACTGGTCCGTGCTCCGTGAGCGGAAGCGGCGTGAGCTGGGACTGGACGACGAGACTCCGCTCTTCCTCTTCGTCGGTCAGCAGATCCGGATAAAGAATGTCGGGATGATCCTCGATAGCCTTGCGCTGCTCGGTGATCGGAAATTCCTCTTCTACTCCCTCGGAAGCGGTGTGGCGCGAGGGAAGTTTATCGATAAGGCTAAGAGCTTAGGTCTGCAGGATCGGGCGATATTTCCCGGCACGATCAAGGACCGGACGGAGCTCTTCTCGTACTATGCGGCGGCGGATCTCTTCCTCTTCCCCTCGCTCTATGACACGTATGGCAATGTGATCCGTGAGGCGGCACTGATGCATACGCCCAGTCTCCTGCTGGAGGGAACAACCTGTGCTGCGCCCTTCCAGGACGGAGTCAACGCCTTCATCGCCAAGCAGAATGATCCGCGCGTCTATGCGGACAAGATCATCGAGACGATCCGCGATGTGGAGGGACGGCAGCGGGTGGCGGATCGGATCCCCCACACGATCTCTCGCACCTGGGAGGATGTGGTCGGCGAGGTGGTCGATCGCTACGACCAGCTGATCGCACACCATGAGAAGCGTGGGCGATTTAGACTATGAAGAGAGGTTAAAAGTACTATCATCCGAAAAGATTTCAGTAACTATGGCTTCGCGAGTCGGAGAAAATTTGTATCTTTGAGGATGGAAAGGGACCCGTCCCTACAGTGACAAGACACTATAATAGCTCCAATCAATTTATATAAGGTAAAAAGAGATGAACAAGGAACAGCTAGAACAGATGAAGAACGGCAAGGGCTTTATTGGCGCCCTTGACCAGAGTGGTGGCTCTACGCCCAAGGCCCTGAAGTCCTACGGTCTGACCGAGGATGCCTGGAGCAACGAGACGGAGATGTTTGAGCTCATCCACGAGATGCGTACCCGTATGATCAAGAGCCCCGGCTTTGCTGAGCATAAGATCATCGGTGTGATCCTCTTTGAGCGCACCATGCGCGGTGAGATCGACGGCAAGAAGACCCCTGACTACCTCTGGGACAACCTCCACATCGTTCCTTTCCTCAAGGTCGACAAGGGCCTCTGCGAGGAGAAGAATGGCGTGCAGCTGATGAAGGACTTCCCCGGTCTCGACGACCTCTGCGAGGATGCTGTGAAGCACAACATCTTCGGTACCAAGGAGCGCAGTGTCATCAAGCAGGCTAATGAGGAGGGCATCAAGGCTATCGTGGCACAGCAGTTTGAGTGGGGTAAGAAGATCCTCTCTCACGGTCTGATGCCGATCCTCGAGCCCGAGGTGGACATCCACTGCCCCGATAAGGCTAAGGCTGAGGAGATCCTCAAGCGCGAGATCCTCGCTCATCTCGATGAGATGGACGAGCCCGTTATGCTCAAGATCACTCTCCCGACGGTAGACAACTTCTACAAGGAGATCATCGAGCACAAGAATATCGTCCGTGTGGTAGCCCTCTCCGGTGGCTACAGCCGCGAGCATGCTAATGAGCTGCTGGCTAAGAATCACGGCATCATCGCTTCCTTCTCTCGCGGTCTCGCTGAGGGACTCTCTGCACAGCAGAGTGATGAGGAGTTCAATAAGACCATCGGTGCCTCTATCGATGGTATCTATGAGGCCTCTATCAAGTAAGCTGTAGGTCTATAGACCTATAAAAAAGAGAAGGTCTCCACCCGGATTACCCGGATGGAGACCTTCTCTTGATGTATACTATTAGGTAAGTTACTTATTGACCACAACGATCGGCTTGATCAGGTCTGCAGGCTTATCACGCATAAGCTGGAGCGCCTCGGGGAGCTTATCCCAGCCCTCAAAGACATGGGTGCAGAGCGGCTTCAGGTCGAGACGACCGAAAGAGACGAGGCGGGCGAGCTTCTCCATACGTAGACGACCTCCGGGCATCAGACCCCCATTGATCTGCTTGTGTCCCATACCGACACCCCACTCGACGCGAGGGATAGAGATTGTGTCGCCCTTGCCGAGGTAATTGACGTTACCGATCTTACCGCCGGGCTTGAGTGCCTTCACAGCCTCTGAGAAGGTATCCACCGTACCGCCGGCCATACAGATCTTGTCCACACCCTTGCCGTCTGTCATGGCGAGTACCTGGTCGGCGATGGGACCATCCTTGTAGCTGACAAAGTCGGTCGCACCGTACCCCTTGGCTGCCTCGACGCATACGGGGCGGGTACCGACCGCGATGATCCGGGAGGCTCCGCGGAGGGCGCAGCCGGCAACGGACATCAGACCCACAGGGCCGATACCGATCACCAGTACCACATCACCAAACTGCACATCCGCCAGCTCCACAGCGTGGAAGCCGGTCGGCACCATATCACTGAGCTGGGTCGCCTCGACGGGGTCAAAGTCCTCGGGGAGGTGTGCCAGGTTGCCGTCCGCGTCATTGACGTGGAAGTACTCGCCGAAGACACCGTCCTTGAAGTTGGAGAACTTCCATCCTGCCAGCATGCCGCCGCTGTGCATGGAGTAGCCGGCCTGAGCCTCGAGGGAGTTCCAGTCGGGAGTGATGGCTGGTACGATGACCCGATCACCGGGCTTGAAGTCCTTGACCAGCTCACCTACCTTGACCACCTCGGCACTGCACTCGTGACCGAGGATCATATTGTGGCGGTCGCCTATGGCACCCTCCCAGAGGGTGTGTACGTCGCTGGTGCAGATGGCTACAGCGAGCGGCTTACAGATGGCGTCCATAGGGCCGCACTCGGGGACAGGCTTCTCGATCCAGCCCGCTTCCCCGATCTTTAGCATTGCGTATCCTTTCATGATGATAGATAGATTGTAAAAGTTAGGAAATAAATGGTTTGACTTACTTGATGAGGTAAATGTAGCGAAAAAAGAAGTTCAGCGTATCAATTATCGGACGAATTACAGAAATGATTCCATAATTAACATTTCACCTTACTCCTCCACCGTGAAGAGGGTGATCCGGTGCTCCTCGGAGTAGTCCGGGGTGACCCGATGGCGACTGAGGTAGTCGATGATCGCCTCCTCGGTGGTCCGGTGCTCGTCCCTGACCCTCGACTTGTCCCCATAGGAGTAGACCGAGGCGGCATAGCTGCTGAGTGCGACCTTGTATGTCCGATCAGGATCGAGCGGCTGGTCGGCGTCGTCCAGGAGCGTGATCCCCTCGAGCGTCCCATCGGCACGGAGTGCGTAGGTGACATGGAGCCCGGACGGGACGATCGGTCGGCGGTTGTCCAGCTGGTCGTAACCGCTCTCGAAGAGTCGGAGCAGCTCCGCCGGAGTGAGCTCGACGGTCATCATCTGATTGGAGAAGGGGTCCAGCATGTAGACGTCCAGCATAGAGATCGATCCGGGAGCTATGGAGTCGACGCGTATGCCACCGGGATTGGTGATGGCAAAGTCTGCATCGGTCACCTCACGGAAGGCATCAGTCATCAGGTAGCCTAGCTCCTCCTTGCTTATCAACCCCGTCTCCGTAGTGGCAAGCGACTTGTGCATCTCAGGATTGGCGTAGTACCGGTCGACCAGCGCCCTCATAGCAGGTTGCTCGCTGGCGCCCTCGACGATCGGGATGAGACGTGAGCTGCGGGCGATGACTCTCCGGTCAGGGCCGAGGGTGAGGTCCGTCAAGGTGCAGTAGTGGAGCTTGGAGCCGGCCTGAGTGAGAAGGATCCCATTCTCATACAGCTCCTTGTCTATCTTGGTGTGCGAGTGTCCGCCTATGATCAGGTCTACCACGCCGGTGGGTAGTGCCTTGGCGAGAGCCTGGTCGTGGCGGATGCCGTAGTGATTGAGGAAGAGAAGTACATCGACGCTGTCCCGCATCCCGAGGTGGCGCTCGTAGCTCTCCATAGGCTCGTGGAAGGTAAAGGGGCGTACCTTGTCTGGATGAGAGTCGGGGATGCCGAGCTCATTAATGAAGAGGAGTGAGATGATCCCGATGGTGTAGCCGTTCTTCGTCCTCAGCGTCATCCTCGGGCGGATCGGCAGGTCCGCTGTCGGCTCCATATTAGCGCAGAGGAAAGGGAAGGTGGCGTGACTGACCAGGTAGGAAAAGCCCTCCCGTCCGGTGTCAAACTCGTGATTACCCACCGCAGTGGCGGCGAAGCCGATCCGATTCATCATGTCGATCATCGGCCAGCCCTTGGGGTCGTACTGGTCGTTGAAGGGATTGCCGGTCTGATTGTCTCCTCCTGAGAGCACCAGGAGCTCGGGGTACTCCTTGCGGAGACTGTCGACGATGAATGCGAAGCGGGGCATCCGCTCGATGCCGGCATGCATGTCATTTACCGACAGTATGCGGACGTGGTTGCCGGACTTGTGATGCGATGAGACACCACAGCCTGCGAGGAGCAGGGAGAGCAGCAGAGCGGTGATCAGGGTTAGTCGATTAGAGTGAATCATTGTTTCTCATCAGCTATGGGTTACGGTCAGTCTCATCTCCTCCTCGAGCGGTCCATCGGGTGCCATCTCAAATCCATTCTCGTCCCTTGCGATCCATCCGGTCAGGCACTCGCCCTCCTCGCTTGCCCAAGCATGGATAGCATCTCTCACGACGGCACCGGAAAAGAGGGTCACCGTCCGACCATTGACTACTACTCTCATGATTACAGATCCAGCTCAGTGATTTTCTCCAGGAGCTTAGCCGGCTGATAGCCGCGGAAGACGATCTCACCCTCCGGACTGATCAGGATCAGCGTCGGGATGCCGAGGACGCCGTAAGCGTCGTAGGAGACATTGTCCTTGTCGAAGATCGTCTCCCAGCTGATCCCGAGGCTCTCCCTGGCGCGGTCGTTGTCCGCCTTCGACTTCTCACGCACGCCGATGCTCAGCACGCGGAGGGTCTTGCCATGCTCCTCTGAGAGTCGCTTCAGCTCCGGCATAGCCTGTCGGCAATAGACGCACCAGGAGGCCCAGAAGTCCAGCAGCAGGTATCGCTTGCCATCCATGTAATCGCTGAGCCTGACGCTCTTCCCCTCTCCGTCCGGGATCTCAAAGTCCCCCTTGTAGGGCTTGCCGACTGAGGTCTCCAGCGCATTTTTTGCCTTACTATACCGTTCCGTATTCTTTGCGTCACTGCGCACGAGGTCAGAGGCTCCCTCATAGAGAGCCACATACTCCGCCTCATCGGCGTAGTCCAGCTCTTTAAATAGCAGTGCCCCAACTAGGTCATCATGGTGACTCTCGTAGTACTTTGCTGCGATGGCACTGCGGATGCCGGCGCTCTCCACACGGACCTGATCGATCTGAGCCTGTATCTCACGGGACTCCTTCGGGTCGTTTGCTTGGCGGAGCTGTTCCTCGAGCAACTCGCGGTCGGTTGCGAGTGCTTTTGTTTTCTCATTTACCTCTTTCGTAAAAAAAGTGAGTGCGGCATTGAGGCTGCTCGGATCCTCTGAGGTGATAGAGTAGGCTCCGCTCGGATCCTTGGTCAGTGTGAAGTCGCCGCTCTGCGGGATGAAGGGCAGCTCAATATCGCCCTGTGGAATCGAGAGCATCCCGAGGACCGAGTCGGATGGAGTGCTACATCGGAGGGTGAAGCGATTGGCCGTGATCTGTGTGGAATCGGTGCCCATAGGGTCGGCGACAAGATAGACCATAGCACCCTCGAGCTCGGTAGGTAGCTCGCTGCCTGTGATGGTGCAGGTCTTGCTGTTGCTCTGGCAACCGCAGAGCAGTGCCACAAGCGCAAGAGAAGTGAGGTATTTCTTCATGACATTAAGTGAATCCTTTAGCGTAATACAAAAAAAGAGGGATCGCCTCTCCTGCTGAGAAGCGATCCCTCAAATGTACTATTTTTCTTAGGAGAAAAGGTCCTGCTTAGAGACCGAGCTCCTTGATCTTGGCATCCAGATCCTGTGGACTGTGGCCACGGTAGACGATGGTGCCGTCGGGATTGATCAGGAGGAGCGTCGGGATGCCGAGGATGCCATACTCCTTGGTCGACTGGCTCTCCTTATCGAAGGCAGTGTTCCAGGTGATGCCCAGCTCCTCGCGAGCGGCATCATTGACCTCCTTACTCTTCTCCCAGACACCTACGCTGAGGACGTTGATGGTCTTGCTGTGGTCCTTGACGATTCCGGCGAGGTGCGGCATAGCCATGCGGCACGGTCCACACCAGGAGGCCCAGAAGTCGACGAGCAGGTACTTGCCCTCCTCCATATAGTCGGAGAGCTTCACGGTCGTACCCTCGCCGTCGCTGATCTCGTAGTCACCCTTGTAGGTCTTGCCCTCAGCGGTCTCGCGAGCGACGATGATCGTATCGTAGTGATTCTTGAGGTTTTTGTCCTCCTTGACCACATCGGAGGCTCCCTCGTAAGCGGCGATGAAGTCGTCATCGCTCTCAAACTGGAGCTGTGAGAAGGCGAGAGCACCGATCACGTTGTCCTTATTGGCCTCGTAGTACTTGCGAGCGAGCCCGTTATTGGCCTCGTAGTACTTCTTGTCGAGCTCCTGCATCTCAGCGCGCAGCTTGTCAGCAGCCTCGGCATCGATGCCCTCCTTAGCGAGCTCCTGATCCTTAGCCCTGTAGGCCTGAGTGATCGGAGCCAGAGTCTCGTCCATCTCCTTGGTGAAGTTCTTGTAGACTGCGTTGAGCGAGTTGGCTTCGTCAGCTGCGGCGATGGTGTACTTCCCATCCTCGCCACGGGTAAGGGTGAAGTCCCCCGACTCGCGGACGATAGGAGCCTGGATCTGGGCGTCCTTGGAGACGAGATACCAGAGGTGGGTAGTGTCGATCTGGTCGGAGGTGTAGGCAAAGGAGCCGTTGCTTACCTGCACGGAGTCCTTATTGTCCTCATCGAGGATGAGATAGACATACTTCCCCTCCAGCTCCTCAGGAAGGTTGCTTCCCTTGAGCGAGAATTTTGGGCTACTCTGGCACCCGGCCACAAGTACAAGCCCGGCGATCAGTGCGACGGTGCGTGTCAGTTTGTTCATGTTTGTGTATAAATAAGTGTGATGTTGTTATATAGTCAAGTGTAGTCTGACAGAGAGCCTGGATCAGAGCCCAAGCTCGCTGATCTTATCGGAAACCTCATCCGGTCGATTTGTCTTCAGGACAATAGTACCCTCCGGACTGATCAGGATCAGGGTGGGGATACTCTTTACCCCGTAAGCATCGGCAAGTGAGGACTTGCTGTCGAAGAAGGTGCTCCAGGTCATCCCGAGCTCCTCCCGAGCCTTGGCGTTCGCCTCAGGAGTCTCATTGAGTCCCCCGACGCTTAGGACGTTGATCGTCTCGGCGTGGCTCTTGGCGATCTCCGCCAGGTGGGGCATCGCGGCGCGACAGGGACCACACCAGGAAGCCCATACGTCGACGAGGAGGTACTTCCCGTCCTCCATGTAGTCGCTCAGCTTTACGCTCTTGCCCGTCTCGTCGGTCATTGTCACATCGGTGTAGGGACTACCGGAGGCGGTCTTGAGTTCGCCCTTTTGCATGGCGTAGAGCTTCTGCATGTCCTCGTTGGAGGTGACAGCTTCGCCCGCTGACTCATACATCTCGACAAATCCCTTCGGATCGGTCATCGGGTAGATGGAGAGGGCGAGGAGTCCAAAGGCATTGTCCTTATTATCGTCAAAGTACTCCCTGGAGAGCGCAGCCACCTTGGTATTGAAGTCATCTGAGAGCTTTTCGCCCTTTGCTGAGATCTCCTCGGTGATCGTCCCACCACCTGCCTGCACCTCCTGCATCAGCTCCTGATTGGCAGCCATGAAGTCGCCATAGAGGGCGTTGAAGCGGCTGTAGAGGGTGGTTACCTTCTTATTCAGCTCAGTGGAACCGGGATCGTAAGCAAAGTTGTCTCCATCGACGACGAGGGTCGAGGTCCCCGGCTCGGAGAAGAAGGGCATCCCTTTACTCCCCATCAGGACGGTGTATATCTTGGTGGATGTCTCTTGTGGCATCGACACCTCGAATGAGCCGTCCTTGACCAGCGCTGAGTCGACCTTTGCCTGCCCATCATACAGGTAGACATACTGTCCCTCCATCTCGGACGGGAGGTCGGTGCCTCGCAAGACAGAGGACTTGTCCTGCGAGCAGGCATGGAGACTCAGTGCGGTGAGTGCAAGTGAGAGTGTAAGGAGTGAAATCTTTTTCATTTTACTGTATCTATGGTGAAGTGTGGGTGGCAGGCTTATTTCTCTTGATCCATTAGGTAGGTATTCATCCCGGCTGCTGCTGTGCGTCCGTCCCCCATGGCAAGGATCACGGTCGCACCGCCGCGGACGATGTCCCCGCCGGCAAAGACGTCGCTCAGCTGGCTCTGATGCTTCTCCTCATCCACCTCGATGGTCCCATGGCTGCTGATCTTGAGCCCCTCGAAGTGGGTCGGGATGATAGGATTGGGCTGGACGCCGATGCTGACGATCACCTCGTCCACCTCCACGTCTATGATGTCTCCCTCGATCGGTATCGGTCGGCGGCGCCCACCTTCGTCAGGCTCTCCGAGGCGCATGTGCTGGAGTCTCATCGTAGTGACGTGACCGCTTTCGTCGGCGAGGTACTCGACGGGATTGTAGAGATTCATGAAGTCTACCCCCTCCTCCTTGGCGTGCTCGATCTCCTCGCGTCGAGCCGGCATCTCCTCCTCGCTCCGGCGGTAGACGATCATCGCGTGCTCTGCTCCGAGACGAAGGGCAGTGCGGACGGCATCCATGGCGGTATTGCCGCCACCGATGACTGCTACACGCTTGCTGTGGTAGATCGGCGTGTCGGCTCCGGGGGTATTGGCGTGCATGAGATTGACGCGCGTCAGGTACTCGTTGCTGGACATGATGCCGATGAAGTTCTCTCCCGGGATACCCATGAATCGGGGTAGACCGGCACCGCTACCGACGAAGATTGCCTTGAAGCCCTGATCTGCTAGATCCTCGTAAGATAGAGTCTTGCCGACAATGATATTGGTCTTAAAGTCGATCCCCATCTTCTTCAATTTGTCGATCTCGAAGTCGACAATCTCATTGGGAAGGCGGAACTCGGGGATCCCGTACCTCAGCACACCGCCCAGCTCGTGGAGAGCCTCGAAGACGGTGACCGTGTAGCCCATCTTAGCGAGGTCGCTGGCGCAGGCGAGACCGGCAGGGCCTGAGCCAACGACAGCCACCTTGATCCCTTTCTTGTCTGCACAGATCTGCGTTGCGGGTATCTTGCCGGAGGTGATCTGCTCCCGCTCCCAGTCGGCGACAAAGCGCTCTAGGAAGCCGATCGCAACAGCCGGGTCGCCGCTCTTGGTGTGGATGCACTTCGCCTCGCACTGCTTCTCCTGAGGACAGACGCGACCGCAGACACCGGGCAGAGAGCTTGTCTCGTGGATCACGTCGATCGCTTCCTTGAAGTCTGCTCTCTCGATATTCTTGATAAAAGTAGGGATATTGATCGCTACCGGGCAGCCCTCCATGCAGGTGGGCTTGGCGCAGTCGATGCAGCGCTTCGCCTCTGCCATAGCAGTCTCGCGAGAGATTCCGAGAGCCACCTCCTTATTATTGTGTGCGCGGACCTTCCCATCCTGGGTCGGCATGACGGCACGTGGGAGTGCCATCCGCTCCTTCGTCTTCAGCTGATTCCGCAGATCAGCACGCCAGGCGACCTTGCGCCGCTCTTTTACCAGTTCGTAGTCTACGTTCATCTCCTGCTAAAGTCTAAGTTTGCCTCTCTATTCTTCTGCTCCTCGATGGGCTTAAAGGCCCTCAGGCGCATCATTAGTTCGTCGAAGTCTACCTGGTGGGCGTCAAACTCCGGTCCATCCACGCAGACAAACTTTGTCTCCCCTCCCACAGTGACACGACAGGCGCCGCACATACCGGTGCCGTCGACCATAATCGAGTTGAGGGACGCTAGGGTAGGGATCTTGTGCTTCTCCGTCGTAAGGGCGACAAACTTCATCATGATGGCCGGACCCACGCAGATAACCAGGTCGACCGGCTCGCGCTCGATCACCTGCTCCAGTCCGAGGGTGACCACCCCTTTCTGTCCCATCGTGCCGTCGTCCGTCATTACGATCGTCTCGTCGGCCACTTCACCGATCATGTCGTCCATGAAGATAAGGTCCTTAGTCCGAGCACCGAGGATAGCGATCACCTTGTTCCCCGCCTCCTTCATCCCCTTGATGCTGGGGAAGAGCTCCGCGATACCCACACCGCCACCTATGCAGACGACGGTGCCGTACTTCTTGATCTCCGTCGGCTTGCCGAGGGGACCGACGATGTCTGTGATCTCGTCGCCCACCTCGAGGTGGGTGATCTTCCAGGTCGATACGCCGGCCGCCTGTATGATCACCTCTATGAGACCCTCGTCGGGCCAGGTATTGGCGCACGTCACGGGGATCCGCTCACCCATCTCCCCGACGCGGAAGATGATGAAGTTGCCCGGTCGGCTCGACCGCGCTATCAGTGGCGCCTCTATCGTCAGTGCAGCCACTCGCTCGGAGATCTGCTCCTTCTTGACTATCTTATACATAATCGGCACAAAGTTAGTTACTCGTCCTCCTGCGGTTGAGGACTCGGTCAAATAGCGAGAACTAGCGACCCTCCACGTCTTCGTCTCTGCGAGATCCCGGAGTGTCTCCACCTCTCAGTGCAACAAATGTAGCTATTTGTCCTTAAGTTATAAAAATCTTCATTCCCAAAATACTATTGTAATCCCACTCTCTCATCCTATTTGCTCTCGAGAGTACGGCTGATTGGGGATAAATTGATAGATTTGTCACTGTTATGGACGTCACTTACGACGTCCTTCAGAACTTGAATATTGCTGACAAGAAAAGGTATCCCCTATGTGGGGTGGACAGGAGAGCGACTGGTGAGCTACCTGCCGGAGAAGATGAATCGCCATGGACTGATTGCCGGTGCTACAGGTACCGGTAAGACCGTTACCTGTCAGACCTTGGCGGAGACCTTTAGCGACCTCGGCAGCTCCGTCTTCCTGGTGGATGCCAAGGGAGACCTGACCGGGATGGGTCAGCCGGGTGGTAATAAGTCCTCCGTCACTAAGCGTGTGGACCAGTATGGTCTGCGGAGCGAGGGATATGAGGAGACGGGCTATCCGATCCGCCTCTGGGATCCATTCGGTGAGCAGGGGACCCCTATGCGTATGACCATCTCCGGCATAGGACCGATGCTACTCGAGCGGATCCTGGAGCTGAATGACGTGCAAAGCGGTCTCCTGGAGATAGCCTTCCGTGTAGCGGATGAGAATGGTCTCCTTCTCTATGACCTCAAGGATCTGCAGGCGATGCTGCGCTACCTGGCGGAGCACCGCAAGGAGATCTCTGCCACCTACGGCAATGTCTCCACCGCCTCCGTCGGTGCTATCCAGCGCTCCCTCCTCAGACTGGAGCGTCAGGGTGGGGACAGGGTATTCGGGATGCCTGACTTTGACCCCAAGGATCTGCTTACCGCCGAGGGTGGACGAGGGACGATCAATATCCTGGAGGCGAAGGAGCTGATGAAGTCTCCCCGGCTCTACAGCAGTCTGCTCGTCTGGCTTCTGAGCTCTTTCTACGACGATCTGCCTGAGGTGGGAGACCCTGACCACCCGGCGCTGGTCTTCTTCTTCGACGAGGCACATTTGCTCTTCGACGACATAAATAAGCCGCTCCTGGAGAAGCTTACTCAGGTGATCAAGCTGATCCGCTCCAAGGGGGTAGGGATCTACTTCATCTCTCAGTCCCCCTCGGACATCCCCGACGAAGTGCTGGGACAGTTAGGAAATAAGGTGCTGCATGCCCTGAGAGCCTACACCCCCTCAGATATGAAGCGAGTGAAGGCGGCAGCGGACAGCTTTCGCCCCAATCCTGACTTCGACATGGCAGAGACGATCCAGGCGCTGGGTACAGGAGAGGCGATTGTCAGCTTTCTCGATGATCACGGAGCGCCAGTGATCTCTGAGAGAGTGAGCGTACTGCCCCCTCAGTCCTTCATCGGACCGGTGTCAGACGGAGAGAGGGAGGAGATGATCCGCCGCTCTCCTCTGGAGCGTATCTACCGAGAGAGTGTCGATCCGAGGAGTGCTTACGAGGATCTGGAGGAGAGGGCGGAGCAAGACAAGCTGGAGGAGGAGCAACGGGCAGAGGCTGAGAGGCGTGCCAAGACAACAAAGGAGAGTGCTAAGCATCAGGACGACCTCGCAGACCTGTTGGGCGGGATGCTTAAGTCGGCGTCTCGCGCCATGGGCTCCAGTGCCGGGAGGGAGATCACGAGATCAATCTTTGGCACTCTCTTAGGCGGCAAGCGCCGTCGGTGACAGATCGGACAAGTAGAGCCCTCTTTTGTCTTAAAATAAATTGACCGCGAGGGGACGGACTGCAAATTGGCATAAAATCAGTACATTTGCCAACCATAAAAGTACCCCTCGGCGTCAAGTGCGGCTCCGAGGGTACGATTACCGGGAAATAGCTCAGAAATCAATAATCACTACATACTTATAAGATACTGATGCAGAATAAAGGCTTAGTAAGGTGGACCACCATCCTCTTGATCCTGATCAGTGCCTACTACCTCTCCTTTACGGTAGTGGCATCGATCTACGAGGCTCCTCAGAAGGTTTGGCTGGGATCCACTCTCAAATCGGTTCGTGAGAATCAGATCGGACTTGGACTCGACCTCAAGGGCGGTATGAATGTTGTCCTGGAGCTCAATGTGGCTGACGTGCTGGACAACCTCTCCGGTCACAGTCAGGATCCCACATTCCGTCAGGCGCTGGCCAATGCCATTGCCAAGCAGGATCAGACGCAGAAAGACTTTGTCTCCCTTTTTGTTGACGAATTCCATAAGCTCGATCCCAACGCTCGTCTGGCGGCTGTCTTTGGCACCCTGAGTAATAAGGAGAGTATCAATACCAATAGTAAGGACGAGGAAGTGATCTCCTTCCTCCGTCGCTCGGTCGATGATGCGATCGACAGCTCACACAAGGTGCTGCGCAATCGTATCGACCAGTTTGGTGTCGTGGCACCAAATATCCAGAAGCTCGAGGGGAGCAACCGCATCCTCGTGGAGCTGCCGGGTATTACTGAGCCGAAGCGTGTGCGTAAGTTGCTCCAGGGTAGTGCCAATCTTGAGTTCTGGGAGTGCTACCTGGGCTCAGAGGTAGGCGACTATCTTGTCTCCGCTGATCAGGTGCTGGCTCGTCTTCACTCCACCTCCGGCCGCACTGCCTCGACTGAGGTGAGCGAGCCTGCTGAGGAGACCTCCGAGGAGGTTACCGAGGCTGTTGAGGCCGCCGCCGACAGTGCCAAGAGTGCTGCCGAGGCTCTGGCTCAGAAGATAGCTGCCGGTGCTGATACGACCGCCGTGGCAGAGACCGCTGAGACGCAGACGGCGTCCAAGGATAATCCTCTGCTCTCTCGTCTGCAACTCTCCCGTGGTAGCTCTGCTGCCGTGGTCGCTGTGGCTCGTAAGGCTGACCGCGCCGCCATTGACTCTATGCTGAGTCTGCCTCAGGTAAAGGATGTGCTGCCTCGTGACCTGGTCCTCCGCTGGGCCGGCTCTCGCCGGTGATGTAGTCACCAGTGCTAAGAGTGAGATCAATCAGCAGCAGGGACGTCAGGATCCGGGTGTCTCCATGACCATGAATCCTGAGGGTACCAAGGAGTGGGCTCGCCTGACGAAGGAGAATGTTGGCCGACCCATTGCTATTGTCCTCGATGACGTGGTCTACTCTGCACCTAATGTCATCAATGAGATCCCCAATGGTACCTCTCAGATCACCGGTCACTTCACCGTCGATGAAGCAACCGACCTTGCCAACACCCTTAAGTCTGGTAAGATGGCAGCCTCCGTGCGTATCGTGCAGGAGGATGTGGTGGGCCCGTCTCTCGGTGCTGCAGCTATCAAGGCAGGAGTGATCTCTTTCCTCGTAGCCCTCGTGCTGCTGATGATCTACATGTGCCTCATCTACGGTCTCTTCCCCGGTCTGGTGGTCGACCTGGCACTGCTGGTCAATCTCTTCCTCACCCTCGGTATTCTCGCCTCCATCCACGCCGTCCTGACCCTGCCCGGTATCGCCGGTATGGTGCTGACGCTGGGTATGGCGGTGGACGCCAACGTGCTCGTCTTTGAGCGTATCAAGGAGGAGCTCAAGAAGGGTAAGACGATGCTGAAGTCGATCCAGGAGGGGTATGGAAATGCCTTCTCTGCGATCATCGACTCCAATGTCACCACGATCATGACCGGCCTGATCCTCTATTTCTTTGGTTCAGGTGCGATCCGAGGCTTTGCCACAACGCTGATCATCGGTCTTCTGGTCTCCCTCCTCACCGCTGTCTTTATGACCCGTGTGATCTTTGAGACCCGTGCGGAGAAGGGTAAGATGAATAATGTCACCTTCGACACCCCCGTCTCTCGCCACTTCCTCGAGAGTACGCATGTAGACTTCATTGGACTTCGCAAGATCGGCCTCACCGTTGCCGTTGCGATCCTTGCTGTCGGTGGCGTGATGATGGCTACGATCGGCATCCCGAGGGGTATTGACTTCACCGGTGGTCGTAACTATGTGGTTAAGTTTGATCACAACGTTACCCCGGCGGAGATCAGCTCTCTCGTGAGCCCGGCACTTGATGGTCATGTGAGCGTGATCCGGATCACCTCCGAAGATCAGGTACGTATCTCGACCAACTACAAGGTGGAGACCAATACCCCCGAGGTGGACAAGGAGATCGAGACCAAGCTCTATGAGAGTCTGCAGTCGCAGCTGCCTCAGGGTACGACTCAGGATCAGTTTGTCGAGCAGAATATCCAGAGCTCGCAGAAGGTGGGTGCCAGCGTCGCTGATGACATCAAGACCGGCGCAACGATCGCCGTGATCCTCTCGCTGATCGTGATGGGTATCTATATCCTGATCCGCTTCAAGGACTATGCCTTCTCCGTCGGTGCCTTCGCATCCGTGACCTTCAATACCTGCGTGATCATCGCATTCTACGCAATCCTCTGGAAGATCATGCCCTTCACTATGGAGATCGATATGAACTTCATCGCCGCCGTGCTGGCGATCATCGGTTACTCGATCAATGATACCATCGTCGTCTTCGACCGTATCCGTGAGGAGCTGAAGTATCACCCGGATATGGAGCGTAAGCAGCTCTTCAATCGCTCACTCAATATCACCCTTACCCGTACCATCAATACCAGTACGAGTACCTTGCTGGTGGTGCTGATCATCTTCTTCTTCGGAGGTGCCAGTATGAGGAGCTTTACCTTCGCCATCATCCTCGGTATCATCTTCGGTACGCTGAGTACCCTCTTCGTAGCGTCTCCGATCGCCTGGATGATCAATAACCACAACCATAAGAAGGCTCAGCAGAAGCTTACCGCTCGCCGGTAATCCCCTGCGCTGAGATTATCAGAGTCCGACCTGCCGATTTCTCGGTGGGTCGGACTCTTTTCTATATAAGGTGCCCCCAATAGAGCTGCAATGATACCACCTCCACGTGAGCCATTGTCTCATACAGTCTGCTTGGGTAGGGATGATGCATTTGAGCATTGGGGTAATCATATGTTTAGAGGGCTTATCCGTGAGGCACCCGAAGGGTGTTCGCTCCATAGGCATCGGTCATCCGCGAAGCGGTGACCGATGTACAAAGACCCTTCCCTACCACCTCGACCCCTTGTGGGTCGCCGAGCAGAGCCTTCAGCGACACCCTGGCGGGGTCGCGGGATTGCTTGCATTGCCCGGTCCACGGGTCATCGGGGCTACGCCCCTCGACCGGTGGCTAGTGAGCGGGCACCCGCAAGGGGTGCTTCGTTCCCCACCCTTCATAATGAGTTGATGGACTTCTGTGCTACTTAAATGCGTCAGCCCTGTCACCCCTGATTGTTGGGTTAGGGGTGACGCATTTGATCTTTACAGCTATGCAGAGGAGATCCGCAGCGGGATTCCTCTCCTAATCCACCCTACTGCCGATCCCGCAGGGGCGAAGCCCCGGAGGGATCATCGCTTTTTAGACCGGGTGTCGAGGCACGCAGTGCCGAAGACCCCGGGAAACGACGACGCATTCATGGTATACGACCCCGCCAGGGTGTCGCACATACCAGTCAGTCAATCAGTGCGACACCCTAGCGGGGTCGCGGGATCGCTAGCAACGCCTGCCCCCCGGGTCTCTGATGTTTTATGGGTAATTTCTATACCTTTGCATACACAGAAGACAATAACAAATAGATGTAATAGTCCTATGAACGTAAAAAAGTGGATGCTCGCAGCAGCTGCCCTGCTGCTCTCTGCCTCGTTTGCCTCAGGTGCCAAGGCGCAGCAGGTGCTCACGGAGGGCCCTCTCAATGAGGTGAAGATCAATCTCCCGATGGCTCTCGCCGGCAATATCGAGCTCTCCTATGACCGTATTCTACTGGAGGATCTGTCACTTGGCGTCGCTGCCAGTGCCGCTTGGGAGGACTCCTATCCTTACAAGTTTGCGGTTATGCCCTATGCTCGGTGGTTCTTCTGGAAGCACCACGGGCAGGACGAGTTCCCCGGAGCCGGCTTTTTCATCGAGGTGAATACCGGTCTCTTCAAGTGCAAGTACGACAAGTCTGAGTCGAGCTATGATGTCGCGAGAAAGACCTATAACTATAGTACCACAACCGAGGAGGGCATAGGTGCCGGTCTCGGTCTCGCTATAGGCTGGAAGTGGATCTCCAAAAGTGGCTTCGTCGGTGAGATCTATACAGGAGCCGGACGCAACTTCGTCTCTGAGACCAATGGCGACGTGCCGGCCTACATCCGTAGTGGCATCAGCTTGGGCTATCGCTTCTAATCCTTACTGATCCATGTATAAAGAGTGGGCAGCTTCCCCTTTGATCGGGAGGCTGCCCACTCTTTTTATAGCTAATGGTCAGGGGCGCTTGAAGTCTGTCAGCTCCTTTACGCTCAGCTCTTTTCCCTTCCTCTTCTCCTCCCTAAAGAGACCTCTCCCCGGGATGATCCACTGAGTGATCTCCTCTCGCTCTACCTCCTCCTCTCGCTTGCCCATCACCTTGACATCGGTCTTGGATACCATGGTGTAGGAGCGCACGATCGTCGAGACCTCGCCGAGAGGCGTCTTCCGGGTCTCTCTCCGGAGGATCTTGTCCCCCTCCATGGTCATGGTGAGGTGGAGATTGAGTAGCCCGAGTAGCTTGACCTTCGCCTTCACATCCAGTGTCTGATCGGGAAAGGTCTGTCCGGGGGTCCCCTGCAGGGGAAGCATCCTGAAGCGGTCTCCACTGAGGCAATTGATCTCGACTTTGGCAAGCTTAGCCGCCTTGCCAGTCATCTTCTGACGGACAAGAGTCCTCAGCTCATCCATGGAGTAGTAGACACCGTCGGGCAGCACTATCTCAGATATAGGGATCTCGTCCGAGCCGCCCGGTACGCTGCTCCAGACGTTGTTGCCCTTGACACGGTGGAGTGTCAGCTGCTCTGTTGAGCTTTTCCCGTCCTTCCAGGTTGTTGTATAGGTTGCCTGGGTGCCTATAGGATCAGAGGGGACAAAGATCTGTGCGGATGCCGAGAGTGCTGTAAGCAGCAGCGGGAGTAGAGTGATGATCAGTTTTCTCATATCAGTTTGTTTCTTCGTGACTTGGTGCTCCAAATGTAGCAAAAAAGGAGAGGAGCTGCCCCACATAATCGGGACAGCTCCTCTTTATCTTATCTCACAGTGTGACTAAGTGTCACTCCTGCATCGCAGCCTCAGCATCCTTACGGTGCTCGATGGCAGCCTGTGCCGCTGCCACACGGGCGATCGGGATACGGTAGGGCGAGCAGCTGACGTAATTCAGCCCGACGGAGTCGCAGAACTTCACACTCGACGGCTCACCTCCGTGCTCACCACAGATACCGCATACCAGCTCGGGACGGGCCTTGCGACCACGCTCGGCAGCGATACGGATCAGCTGACCCACACCGTCCTGGTCGAGTACCTGGAAGGGATCTACATTGAGGATCTTCTTCTCGAGGTAAACGGGGAGGAAGGATGCAATGTCGTCACGAGAGTAGCCAAAGGTCATCTGCGTGAGGTCGTTGGTACCGAAGGAGAAGAACTCTGCCGAGGCGGCGATCTTGTCTGCCGTCAGGGCTGCACGAGGTACCTCGATCATCGTACCGATCTTGAAGTCGATCCGAGTACCCTCCTCCTCGAAGAGTTCCTCAGCTGTCTCGGTGATGATACGCTTCTGCTCATTGAACTCCTGCACGATACCTGCCAGCGGCACCATGATCTCGGGGATGGGGTTGTGTCCCTCCTTCTTCAGCTCGATGGCTGCACCGAGGATGGCTCTCGTCTGCATAATCGTGATCTCGGGGTAGGTATTGCCGAGACGGCAACCACGGTGACCCAGCATAGGATTGTGCTCAGCCAGCTGCTGTACGCGGTCACGGATGTACTTCACCGTCACGCCCATATCCTGAGCCATCTCCTCCTGACCCTTGGCATCGTGGGGGACAAACTCATGCAGCGGCGGATCCAGCAGGCGGACGATCACCGGGTGACCATCCATGGCGAGGAAGATCGACTTGAAGTCCTCTCTCTGGATCGGGAGCAGCACCTCAAGTGCCTTGTACCGATCCTCGGCAGTCTCGGAGAGGATCATGTGGCGGATCGCCTTGATCTTCTTTCCGTCGAAGAACATATGCTCCGTACGGCAGAGACCGATACCTACGGCACCAAACTTCCGTGCCACATTGGCATCGCGACCGGTGTCCGCATTGGCACGCACGACCATGCGGCTGTGCTTGGAGCAGAGATCCATCAGCATCTGGAAGTCCTCGTCCAGCTCAGGAGCCTCAGTCTTGAGCTCACCCTCGTAGATACGACCGGTGGAGCCATTGATGGAGATGTGATCTCCCTCGTGGAAGACCTTATCCCCTACGGTGATGGTGCGGGCCTTGTAGTCGATATTGAGCGCTCCTGCACCGGTGATACAGCACTTACCCATACCACGTGCCACCACGGCAGCGTGACTGGTCATACCACCGCGTGCGGTGAGGACACCATCTGCCACCTGCATACCGGCAAGATCCTCGGGTGAGGTCTCGTCGCGGACCAGGATCACACGGTGACCCTCCTTGTGGTGGAGCTCCTGAGCATCGTCAGCAAAGAAGCAGATGATACCTGTAGCGGCACCGGGGGAGGCGGGCAGACCGCGAGCGATGAGTGTGGCACTCTTCTCCATCTTCTTGTCGAAGACCGGGTGGAGCAGCTCGTCCAGCTTATTGGGCTCGATGTGCTCGATGGCAGACTCCTCGTCGATCATGCCGTCACGGAGCAGATCCATGGCGATCTTGACCATCGCCCGACCGGTACGCTTACCGTTACGGGTCTGGAGGAACCAGAGCTTACCCTCCTGGACGGTAAACTCCATATCCTGCATATCGTGGTAGTGCTGCTCCAGCTTGTGCTGGATCTCGAAGAGCTCCTTGTAGATCTCCGGCATCGCCTCCTCGAGAGAGGGGTGCTCGGACTTGCGCTCCTCCTCGCTGATCCCCTTGTACTCGGCGAACTGCCGCGAGCCCTTGAGGGTGATCTGGCTCGGGGTGCGGATGCCGGCGACGACGTCCTCGCCCTGAGCATTGATCAGGTACTCGCCGTTGAAGACATTCTCACCCGTAGCGGCATCGCGAGAGAAGCAGACGCCGGTGGCACTGGTGTCGCCCATATTACCATAGACCATCGCCATAACGGTCACTGCCGTTCCCCACTCCTCGGGGATGCCCTCCATGCGACGGTAGAGCACGGCGCGCTCATTCATCCATGAGCTAAAGACGGCAAAGATGGCACCCCACAGCTGCTCGTGGACATCCTGCGGGAAGGGCTTGCCGGTCTTCTCCAGCACGGCGGCCTTGAAGCGCTTCACCAGCTCCTTCAGGTCCTCCACCTCCAGCTCGGTATCCTGGGTGACGCCCTTAGCCTTCTTCACCGCACGGATCTCCAGCTCGAAGGGATCGATGTCGTCCTTATTCTCGGGCTTCAGTCCCAGTACCACATCGCCGTACATCTGTACGAAGCGGCGGTAAGAGTCCCATGCGAAGCGAGGGTTATTGGTCAGCTTGGCAAGTCCCTCGACAGCCTCATCATTGAGACCAAGGTTGAGGATGGTGTCCATCATACCCGGCATGGAGGCGGGAGCGCCGGAGCGGACCGAGACGAGGAGCGGATTAGCCGGGTCGCCAAAGGTACGTCCCACGAGTGCCTCGATCTTACCGATATTTGCCTTTACGTCCTCGGCGAGAGACTTGCGGATATTCTCTGCGCCCTCGGTCTGATAGGCTCTGCAGACCTCTGTCGTGATTGTAAATCCGGGAGGCACCGGTACGCCTACGAGGTTCATCTCGGCGAGGTTGGCTCCCTTACCGCCGAGGAGCATACGCATATCTGCGCGACCATCGGCCTTGCCGTTGCCAAAGGAGTAAATCTTCTTACTGCTTTCGCTCATACTATTTGTTTCTTTTGATTTATATTGGATTGCAATCCTAATACTATTGATAAGCTTTCTAAGTAGCACTCTTGTGCCTACACCACAAAGGTACAGACGATTGCCCTATATTACACGGAAAAGACCGATTAGGGTAAAAAATATCTAATTACGCCCACTTGCTATTTTTCTGTTTTTGTTCTTTTTGATAGACGATTTGTTCTTTTCTGCAATCATATTGAGAGGAAATTATGGTAGGAGTATCCCCGCCTTTGGAGAGGCATTTCTATTACCGGTATTAGTGACGACTAATAGCGGTAATAGTGTCGACTAAACCCGGTAATAGTTTACAGCGAGATCGTGACGGCTTTTACCCACCAGTTTTCGCAGAGGTGCCCGCTCTTAGAGTTCCAGTCCAAAGGTCGCATTCTCAAGGGTCAATAGATATGTAACGGAGACCCTGAGTGCTGGAGAGAAGGTCTAAGAATACAGATGAAAATAGGACAGGCTATATATGTCCTGTGAGCCTTTCCCATTTGTATGATTTCTCTAAGCATAGCTATAAAGCACAGGGGTGACGCATTTGAGCCTTAAAGCAAAGAAGTGATAATCCCTGTCGCTGTGCAATCCTGTCGACTCCCAGCCCTGCTGCTACCGCCTGCCGATCCCGCAGGGGCGAAGCCCCGGAGGGATCATCGCTTTTTAGACCGGGTGTCGAGGCACGAAGTGCCGAAGACCCCGGTGAGTGGAGTGACTCCTGTAACGCTCAAATGCGTCAGCCCTGCTATAAAGCACTTGTGTCTGACATTGCTTTTGTTTTTTCGGTATTTTCTGGTTACAATTGTAATAATCAATCACGAAATAAATAATGAAGATCTAACATCAGTCTATGTATGAAAAGACCTATATACTTGATAATGGTCACTCTGTTTATTGCGGTAGGTACTCTATACGGACAGGAAGCGCCCTCACCTAAGGCGAAGGGAGCGCTCGTACTCACCTATCTCAAGCGCCCGGTGCTGCCCACGACTGAGGATAACCCGATGCAGCAATCCGCTGACGAGGTTTATCTCCTCTTCATTGTCGGGAATCAAGCAGCAGCCACCCTACAGCGCGATGCGGTCGTCAGGGACAGTGTCCTCTACTCGGGCGGCTCGGATGCCTGTATGATAGACCTGGCGACCGGGAACTACACCCGCCGGGATGAAAGCACCATACTGGGCGGCCCCTATCTCATCACCGGCAACAGGAAGTACAAGTGGGACCTCACCGACGAGACGAAAGTGATCGGCGGCATCGAGTGCTCCAGAGTCCGACCGACCGACCGAGAGAAGCCGGTACTATGGATCGCTGATGATATACCGGTCACGGCAGGACCCATCGGTCTTACAGGTCTGCCGGGTGCGGTGGTCTCTATGCGGTGGGGCGATCATACCTATAGTTTGATTAAGGTCACATCCGATCCCGGCATTAGAGACATTGCATTCGCTAAGGAGGGAAAGCCCTGCACAGAGGAGGAGTACGAGAAGATCGTGGATGATGTGCTGGGACCGCTCCTCGAGAATGGGGGCAGTATGGAGGTCGGTGGGGGTACTATTCGGATCGTCCACTAGTCAGGTATGTCCCACTTCCCACTCTCCCGCATCAGAGTCCTCGCCCTACTACTCTCCTGCCTGACCTGCACGCTCCTATCAGCTCAGACTGACCTAACGGTACAGGGTAAGGTACTCGATGAGGAGGGCAAGGGGCTCCCCTACGCTATGGTGCAGCTCTCCCTGGATCGGGACTCCAAGCAAGGTCGACTGTATGTCGTCACCGACACAGAGGGGCGATTTGTCATAGAGGATGTACCGGGCGATCCTCCCATGCGCTGGCTGACGGTGCGGCTCATGGGCTACCGGACCTACAAGAGGGAGCTCGATCTATCAGATAGCTCTGAGATAACTAATCTGAGAATTAGTCTTCGTCCATCGGCTGAGACACTCTCCGAGGTGGTCGTCTCCACCTCCGCGCCGGGTGTATATGCGCGAGGGGATACTATCGTCTTCGACAGCAAGACCTATGCAAGCGGCGGAGAACAGACTCTGGGTGACGTGATCGGCGAGTTACCCGGTATGCAGATAGATGACACAGGTCAGCTGACTTTCCAGGGTTCACCCATCCATAAGATCCTGATCAACAACAAGGACCTACTGACGACAGACACCTCCACCGCACTGGACACTTTCTCGTCCGACTTTGCGGACGAGATAGAGGTGATCAATGACTACAAGGATGGTGATATCGGAGAGGACTTCAAGACCGGCAAGCAGCGAGCCCTTAATCTAAAGACCAAGCACCCCATCAGAACCACCGGGCGAATAGCTCTCGCCGCCGGAGCAAAAGGACGCTATGCCCCATCTGCCACAACGATCTCGGTCAAGGATAAGCTCTCCCTCAGCCTACGAGGTGCAGGGACAAATACCGGGGATCCGTTGCTTACGGAGAGCGAGGTTAGCACCTACTCCACGCTCTACCCAAGTATATCTACGCAGGAGAAGCCGCTGCCTCTGCCGCCGGGGACAGAGCGGCTCAGCTCATCTCGTCCCGATGAGTACTCCCGCAGCGGAGCCGTGGGTGGAGTGTCTCTTGCTTGGCGCCCCGGGGCAGAGTACAGACTGCACTCGACCACACTTCTCCATGAATCTCGCGGAGCACAGTCCGGTGAGAGCCGGTACGAGTACAGCCCCATCGCCTCTCAGGAGAGTCGATCAACCTACGGCGAGAGCTATACTCGCCACCAACGTGCCCTCCTCCTCACCCAGCAGATCGGTCAGCGGTGGATCCCCTCTGATCGCTTTGCCCTACAGAGTACCCTGCAAGCAGCACTCACACGAGATCGGGACCGGGGAGAGTTCCTCAGCTCTGTCCATAGTCAGCCGAATGGCAGTCGGGAGACTATGAGTCGGCACTACCGACAGCTGGGTGGAAGTGCTGAAGCAAAGTATCTCTTAGGTAAGGGACTGCTCTATGGCGGAGTCTATGCCGTGCTGGAGAGAGAAGCAAAGGAAGAAAGTCTGGAGACCTCCCTGCCTCAGCTACTCAAGTACCTCTCTCTCCCTGAGCCAAGTGACGGTGAGTATCGGGGCGTGGCTTTCAACCTGTCCGATAAGCGACTCAGCACACAGCTTTATGTTGGAAGCCTTCTTCCATTAAAGGAAGACCTCTTAGTAAAGGCGGAGATCTCTGCCACGAGCGACCGCCACTCAGCAGAGTACCTCTCCGAGGAGAATGAGATCGACCCTACTATCGAGCGCCTCTCAGCTGATCGTCTGGAGGGCTATCTGGGGCTAAGCAAGAGCAAGGGCTTCCTACAGTTAGACGGGGGAGCCGGGCTCTCTTACGCTCGTCATTCCTTCTTCAGCTCCGCTCCCGCCATAGAGTATCGGATGCTCAACCTTCACCCCTTAGCGCAGATCACACTGCACTTCGACGAGGGTAACGATCTGATTTTCTACGGCGAGCACCGACAGCTCCCTGTGCCTATGGAGCGTCTCTCGAGGGTCGGATGGATCGATGACCATAGTCGCGTGAGGCAGTCCTCGTTCATCACACACCCCGGCAGCAGGATGACTGATGCGATGTTGCTTTACTCCTTTATCAACCTGCGCCACCGCCTCTTTTTCTTTTCCCATCTCTCATACCACCTGTCCACCGACAATGGACGGATGGAAGTGGTGGAGAGCGGTCCGGTCTCGCACTACAGATACCTCGATGGGGGTAGGGAGGAGATACTCCAGGGGGCGATCAATTTCTCCTCTGCACTCTTTCGGTCACCCATTGACATCTCTGTGGGGCTGAAAGGGAGTATCACCGAGACTCCTTTTATCCTCCACGGTGCGGAGACTCTCCTCCGCTCCAAGCGTCTCCACTCGGACATCGGTCTCATGAGCCGATTCCGTCACAGCCCGGTAAATGCATCGCTCCGTCTCTACAGCGACATAAGGCACTGGAGCGACTCCCGGAACCACAGCGGGCACCGGCTGACAGAGTCAGGGGGGAGCCTTGCACTCAAGGGGCGTCATCAGGCCCTCTCCTATCAAATCAGCGGGATGTATAAGAGGCTGTCGGAGAGCGAGGAGAAAAGCCGACAGGAACTCATGGAGATCGATCTTGAAGTGTACTACAAGTGGGGGAAGTGGACCGCCTCGATCCGCGGGAAGGATCTACTCCATCTCGATGGTAAGGAGTGGCTCCTCGAAACGGTCCATCCGGGCTACCGATACAGCCAGTACTACAGGAGTCTCCCCGGCTACTTTATGATCGGACTGGAGTACCACTTCTGAGAGCGTCATCGTGAAGTAATGGAGCCGTGTGGGGAGCACTATGATATTCCGGGTGCCGGCAGGAAGAGATACCGCAATTTTTTACCGATCATTCATTGTCTCTCTGGTCTCGGACGAAAGAGCTAAGTTTGCCGACGTATCACAAACAATAGCATTCTCTAAAATGAAATCTCCCGCAGAGATCGTCGCCTCGACCTACGCGACGGCAGAGACAAAGACCTCGCTCTCTCTTACTAATATGATCCTCCTCGGCTTCCTCGCCGGTGTCTATATCGCCATGGGAGGCACACTGGCGACCCTGGCAGGCGGTGGATTTGGTGCTGCTGCAGCAGGTAATCCGGTGCTGCCTAAGCTGCTGAGCGGCTTCTTCTTCCCCCTCGGTATCATCCTCGTCGTCATAGCAGGGGCAGAGCTCTTTACCGGGAACTGTGCCGTCTTGGTACCGGCGGCAATGCAGGGTAAAGTACGATGGGGGCGTGTACTGCTCAACTGGGGAGTGGTCTGGTGTGCCAACTTCCTCGGCGCACTCTTCTGGGACTACTTCCTCGTCTACCTCACAGGACTGATGGAGCCTGAGGCTTTTGGCTCCTTTATCCGCTCCACTGCGGAGACAAAGGCCTCGCTCTCCTGGGGTGAAGCCTTCGTCCGTGGCGTGGGAGCCAATTGGTTTGTCTGCCTTGCCATCTGGCTGGCGACGGCGGCGGATACGATGTCCGGTAAGATGATGGGGCTCTGGTGTCCGGTGATGGCCTTTGTGGTGATGGGCTTCGAGCACTCTATCGCCAATATGTACTACATACCCACCGGTATGCTGTATGGCGCTGAGGTGAGCCTCTCTCAGCTCCTGCTCGACAACCTCCTCCCCGTCACCCTCGGCAACATCATCGGGGGCGCACTCTTCGTCGGTGCGCTCTACGGCTGGATCTACGGCAGGAGCCGGAGGTGAGATAATAAATGGAAAAGGAGTACCTTTGTGCAGGATCTATATCCGTTGGACGACAAAGAATATATAGCATAGACTATCATGGCCATCATTACCAGCGAAATCTCCCATACCTTCGGTGAGTATCTCCTTATCCCCGGACTTACTACACGCGACTGCACCCCGGATAACATCTGCCTCCGGACTCCTCTCGTGAAGCACAAGAAGGGCGAGGAGCCCTCACTTCACCTCAATATCCCCTTCGTCTCGGCGATTATGCAGGCGGTCTCAGATGACCGGCTGGCGATCGCACTGGCGCAGAATGGGGGGCTCTCCTTCATCTATGGCTCTCAGCCCATCGAGGATGAGGCGGAGATGGTGCGGAGGGTGAAGAAATTTAAGGCCGGCTTTGTCCAGAGCGACTCCAACCTGACTCCCGACCATACGCTGCAGGATGCGCTCGACCTGATCAAGCGGACCGGGCACTCCACCATCGCAGTGACCGATGACGGCAAGCCCAATGGCAAGCTCCTCGGAATGCTCACCACGCGGGACTACCGCATCGGGGTGACGCCCTTTGATACTAAGGTGAGGGACATGATGACCCCATTCGACAAGCTCACCACGGGGTACGAGGGGATCACCCTCTCGGAGGCTAACGATGTGATCTGGGATGCGAAGCTGAATACTCTCCCGATCATCAATAAGTCGGACCACCTCTGCTCGCTCGTCTTCCGCAAGGACTACGACAGCCACCACGCTAACCCCAATGAACTCTCTGACGAGGAGACGAAGACCCTCCTCGTCGGCGCCGGCATCAATACCCGCGACTACATGGAGCGGGTACCGGCCTTAGTGAAGGCGGGTGTGGACGTAGTCTGTCTCGACTCCTCGGACGGCTTCTCGGAGTGGCAGGCGGATGCGCTGAAGTGGGTGAAGAGCAATTACCCCGATCTCCCCATCGGAGCTGGTAATGTGGTCGATGCGGATGGCTTCAATTACCTCGCCGCTGCAGGTGCCGACTTCATAAAGGTCGGTATCGGAGGGGGATCGATCTGTATCACACGTGAGCAGAAGGGTATCGGACGAGGTCAGGCCACCTCGGTCATTGATGTAGCTGCTGCCCGAGATAAGTGGCTGGAGGAGAAGGGCGAGTACATCCCGATCTGCTCCGATGGTGGTCTCGTGCACGACTATCATATGGTTCTGGCCCTCGCTATGGGAGCTGACTTCCTAATGATGGGTCGCTACTTCGCTCGCTTCGATGAGAGCCCTGGTCGTCTCCTCAAGATCAATGGCAATTACGTCAAGGAGTACTGGGGTGAGGGCTCCAATCGTGCCAAGAACTGGCAGCGGTACGACGACGGCGACAAGGCGCCGGTGCTGGGTCAGATGAAGTTTGAGGAGGGGGTCGACAGCTACGTCCCCTACGCCGGAGAGATGAAGGACAGCCTCGACTCGACGATCAATAAGATCAAGGCGACGATGTGCAGCTGCGGCTCGACCACCCTGGAGCACCTCCGCAAACACTCTAAGGTCACGGTCGTCTCCCAGACCTCGATCACCGAGGGTGGGGCGCACGACGTGATCCTCAAGAGCAGTGCCAAGGTGGACTGATAGTCTCCCGCCGGATCCTGAGATAATATCCTCATAGAGTAGGGGCGAGGCCTGACAACTGTCAGACCTCGCCCCTGTCTTTGCTCGGTCATACAGATCAGTGTTTTTCTTTGTTGCCGATTTTTCGCTATAATTGTAAATACTCCAATATATTATAGTGAAGAAATGACGATGCATAGATTACTTAGACATACACTGGAGCTGGTCGTGGCTATGCTGTCTTTGACAGTATCCCTGTCGGCTCAGATGATAGACCCTAAGGATCTGACCGGAGCCTTTGGAGATAAGTTGGCTGCTGAGAGTCCAAAGCAGATCTACGACCAGGCACAATACCGCATACTGTACGAGTATCAGCACCAGAAGGATCCCGGTAATCCCTACAAGCATGAGGTCGGCTGGACCGTCCTCTTTGTAGGAGAGAGGTATAGTATGTTTATGGACTACTTCGCCTATCAGTCCGACTCGATCAATGATAGCTATGCCCGAGCCAAGCGCAAGGAGAGTGACCTGCTGGTACCCCTAATGTCGGTGATTCATCAGGAGGCTTTCAAGGATCGGGTCGTGCGCGGTGCCGACAGCTGCTTCGTGGTGTCATCGACCGGGCTGAAAGAGTATGCTTACGAGGAACCCCTTCCCCAGATGGAGTGGTCTATGACCCCCGGAGACACGATAGTAGCCGGGGTGAAGTGTAAAAAGGCTCTGACGCACTACCGTGGGAGGGATTATGTGGCCTGGTATGCCCCCGAAGTTCCGATTCCGGATGGTCCCTATAAGTTTACAGGCCTGCCGGGTCTGATCTTCTGCCTCTATGACACGGCAGGTCAGTACTCCTTTACCCTCGGGTCGCTCTCTGCGGTCCCGGAGGAGGATCCGGTCCTCATCTACCGCCGAACGGACTATCCGGAGGAGACACGGGGACACATCATGCAGATGCATAGGAATTACTGTGCCGATCCCGCTCGCGGACTGATGAGCATGAAGGGCGTCACGATACCTGAGGAGACACTCAAGAGTATTAAGCCCCTTCCCTTCAACCCCATAGAGCTGGAGTGACTATGTGGTGCCGCATAAGGATGAGGCTCTTCCTTGTCCTCCTATTGCTTACTCCTCCACTCCTGGCTACAGCAGATCCCTGCACCATACATGTGACTATCCTCTCAGCAGAGGATGATGCCCCACTGTCCGGTGTACTCTGTCGCCTCTATGACGAAGGTGATGCTCTCGTAGGCTATGCTATCACAGGTGATCAGGGGCAGGCTGATCTCACGATCAGTGAGTCGGTGACCAGGCTGAGCGTTACGCTGATGAGCTATAAGTCAGCAGAGGTGAGACGGGATAGACTGAGATGTGGTAGCGAGCTGATGCTGCGGCTTGAGCCCACCGCAACCAAGCTCCCCGAGATCTTTGCAAAGGCTCCGCCCGTAGTGGCATACAAGGATACTGTAAGCTATGATGTCTCGTCCTTTCGGGTGAAGAGTGATCGCTCCATCGGGGATGTGCTCAGGAAGCTCCCCGGAGTGGAGGTGGGTAACAGCGGGGACATCAAGTACCAGGGACGTGCCATTAGTCATCTCTATATAGAGGGGCAGGACCTACTGGAGAATCGGTACAACCTGGCCACTCAAAACCTCCCTGCCGATGCGATCGCCGGAGTCGACGTCATGGAGCGTCATACTCACGAGCGGATCCTCAAAAAGAGATCGGACAGCAAGGATGTGGCTATGAATCTTCGTCTCAGTAAGGACTATAAGGCGCGACCCTTTGGCGAGGTTTCGGTTGGGGCAGGACTTTCCCCGCTGCTGCTGGAGTCTAAGATTAGCACTACCTTAGTGCGCCGCAGGTCACAGAGCATGCTGATCGGTGGAGGGAATAACACCGGACGGGATGTGGAGCGGCTCTTCGGTGGCGTCCCCACGGTCTACGATCTCCTCTACCGGCCCACTCCAGCCTCGCCATTTCTGATCACCGACTTCCCCACTGACATCCCTTTGCCACAGGTCCGCTATCGCTTCAATGAAAGTGGTGCAGCGAGCCTTAATCACCTTTTTATCCTCAGCCCTGTCCGGAGCTTGCGAGTAAGTGCGACCGGGGTCGCCGATCGGCAGCATAGGAGGCGTATGGAGGACAATAGATATGGCGGAGAGGATCCTTGGGAGTATCGTGAGCAGTCCTGTGGTAAGCGTCGCTACTTCCGTCTCTCTCCCTCTCTCTATTATGAGCATAATAGCGACAACGTCTATCTGTCGGATAAGCTCTCAGCGGATATAGCTAAGGTGGGGATGCATAGCGATATCCATACAGAGGAGAAAGGGACTACAGCAGACTTACGAGAGAGTCGAAGCCTGAGCGACCTGGCGGTGAAGAATGATCTGAGATCAATCTTCCCACTCGGGGATCTGATGATCCGTGGCTCTCTCTATGCCGACTATCAGCGCATAGAGGAGGGGCTTGACGTGTCAGATGATCCCTCAGGGCTGTTTCTTCATCACAGGACGCTTCTGCATAGTGTGATGTCTACTACGAAGTCTGTCGGTGACCTTATGCTTTACCTGACTCTCACAGGTAATATGGAGAGCCATCGCTTTGCGGTCGGAGATGAGGAGGGTCGGTACCGGCTGGGGACGCTCGAGCTGTCCCCGGAGCTATTGTATCGTCTGCCGGGGGATCAAGTGGTGATGAGACTCACTTTACCTGTCGGTCTCACTGCCTATGGCTCCCAAGAGACGGATAAGAGGATTGGGTCTCTACTCCCGCACTTCTCTATCAGTTACGCACCCAGTGATCGGACGACCATTCGTCTATCAGGTGAGGGCAATAGAGGTCTTCGGGCGCCGGCTTATATGCCTGGTCAGCTCTTGCGAAGAGGGTATAGGAGCTACTATACCTATGCTGATACTCCCGAGCGGTATCACACCATGCACGTCACTCTGACGGGGGCGTATCGCAACCTACTCCATATGATATTTATGAATGGGACGCTGATGGCACAGCGCTCCGGTGGCGACCGGATAGCCACTCTCCGGGCAGTCGATGGACGACTTGTCTATGGTGTGAAGCCTATGGATTATCAGGCTGATCGACTCTATGCCGGCTTCTCTCTAAGTAAGAGCTTTGTCTCGACGGGCACTGTACTCAAGGGAAAGGTAGACGTAACGCACTCCTCTCGCCCTTTCCTGCAAAATCAGGTGGTCTATAAGGTCCCGATGACCTTCTCGGATCTATCACTCAGCCTGGAGCAAAGGTTGTCCAAGTGGGGAAATCTCCTCGCTAACGTCGGTCTATCTACTTCGAAGCGTGGGGGAGAGAAGAGTAGCGCGCCTCTCCACCGGCTCAGCTATGGGACTTCCCTCTATCTCTTCCCGATGGAGACTTGGGAGGCTACACTGAGCTATGAAGGAGGTGTGATGGAGATTGCTGAGGGTCAGAGGTCTCGTTACCGATTTTTGGATGCTGTGCTTCAGCATGACCTCTCCGATAAGGTGAGACTACGGCTGGAGGGGAAGAATCTACTTAATACTACGCTTTTCCGACAGGTGTATTACGAGGGGATCAATGACTTTGCCTCCGAAGTGCCTCTCCGAGGTAGGTCTCTCCTTCTCTCCCTCTCTTACAGATACTAAAGTAGATTATAGGCAAAAGAGTGGGGCGGAGCTCAAGCTACGTCCCACTCTCATTGTACCTATTGCATCACTTCTGAGATCGGACCATCCTATAGTAGGGATGTCCCATAAAGTGTACTCTCTCGTCCCGCCGGAAGTCCAGAGTGGTGTAGTATGCCTCCAGTCGCGGCTTGTCCTCATCCACGATCAGGGTGATGCGGTCGTATCCGAGCTCTCTCGTCGCATAGTCAATGACGCTCTCCATGAGCCTCAGTCCTATGCGGTGTCCGCGGGCGGCAGGGAGGAGGGCCAGCGTATCGAGGTAGTACTCTCCCGGGCCGGTCTCAGTATCACTCGGTCCCGCCCCATCCAGAGCGGCAAAGGTGAAGGCTCGCTTAGCCTCGTAGTCGTCGCCGGGGTAAGAGATGAGGCAGCCCACTACCTCATCATCGATGGCTGCCATCGCGCACTTGGCGATCAGCGGCACCATCTCCGGTGTCCCTCGGGCTATAGTGATCTCAGGCTCTACGGTCATGGTGGACGCTACTTAGTACTCCTCTTCGTTGAAGAAAAAGTCCTCCTTGCTCGGATAGTCGGGCCAGATGTCCTCGATGGACTCGTAGCTCTCGCCATCGTCCTCGATCTCCTGGAGGTTCTCGATCACTGCCATAGGGGCGCAGGTGCGCTGAGCGTAGTCTATCAGCTCATCCTTGGTGGCAGGCCAGGGAGCATCATCCAGCTTAGATGCCAGCTCTAGTGTCCAGTACATATATTACTTCTGATTGATGGTTTCTACTTCGTTTTTCTTACCTATTATTAGGCGGGTGCAATGATAGACAATTTTCTCCTAATGGCAAAAATTCCCCTACACATCGAGGTGGTAGTGGTGTATCCCGAGCTGCTCGTACGCCTCCACGAGTGCGGTCTCGTCGTCGCTCAGGATCAGGACATGGTCGCCCACCTCGAGGGGTGTCTCGCCCTTCGGTATGAAGTAGCTCTCGCCCCGCTTCACGAGGATGGCGAGGGTGTGATTGGGGATGCTCATGTCCTTCAGCAGGTTGCTCCTCTCGATCATCGCCGGGCTGACGATCATCTCAGAGAGCGTGCTGGTAAAGTTTTCCGGCAGGTCCACGTCCCTGAAGACCGGTGTCCTCACCTCCTCATCCACCAGCCCGAGCCACTTCGCCACGAGCGTCACGCTGCCACCCTGTATCGTCAGCGAGATGAGGGTGATGAAGAAGACGACGTTGAAGATCATCCGAGCCTCCGGCAGCCCCTCCACGAGGGGGTAGGTGGCAAAGATGATCGGCACAGCCCCGCGCAGCCCTACCCAGCAGGTGTAGAGCATCGCATTGGGCGGCATCTTCTTGATGAAGGGCAGGAGCGTCAGTGCCACCGAGAGGGGGCGACCTACCAGCATCAGGAAGAGACCGATGATGATCGCCGGCAACGCCACACCCGCAAGCTCATCGACATTGACAAGCAGCCCCAGTGAGAGGAACATCACCAGCTGGCAGAGCCACTGGAAGCCGTCGAAGAGCCGCATCGTGCTCTTCTTGTAGATTACCTGGGAGTTGCCCACCACCAGTCCGGATATGTAGACAGCGAGGTAGCCATTTCCTCCGAGCCGCGCCGTCGCCGAGTAGATGACAAAAGCGACAAAGAGCAGGAGGAGCGAGTGAAGTGCCGGTGAGGCGAGCTTCACCTTATTGACAAACCAGACCGCCCCCTTGCCGAAGGCGTAGCCCAGCACCCCGCCGATGCTGAATTGGAGGACAAACATCCAGAGGGCATTGCCGAACGAGGAGTCGCCCGTATGGATCATCTGCAGCAGGATCAGCGTCAGCATATAGGCCATCGGGTCATTACTCCCCGACTCAAATTCCAGCAGTGGCTTGACATTGTGCTTGAGGTGCATCTCCTTAGACCTCAGGATCGAGAAGACCGATGCCGAGTCGGTCGAGGACATCACCGCCGCGCAGAGTAGTGCCATGGGGAAGGAGAGTGACTGCACCTCACCGGGCACCCAGGGCTGACGGAAGAGGAAGTAAATAAAGGTCCCCGTCAGCAGCATCGTTAGCAGTACGCCTACAGTCGCCAGGAGAGAGCCTCGCACCATCACCGGCTTGATCTCGTCGAAGTCCGTATCCATTCCGCCCGTGAAGAGGATCATCGTCAGCGCGATGATACCGATGGTCTGTGCCTCAGAGGCGGAGTTGAACTCGAGATAGCCTGCATAGCCGGCAAACATCCCGACGCCGAGGAAGAGGAGTAGGGAGGGGATGCCAAACTTAAACCCTGCCTTGCTGAGCACCAGGCCCACAATAGCAAGGAGAGAGATATAGAAGATTAGCTGCTCTATCGCCATAATGGATGAATTGCGATCATGTAGTGTGGGTACAAAAAACGAGATGCTGTCTCTCCACGAGTGGAGTAGGCAGCACCTCGGCTGGAGAAGTGACCCGGGAGGGGCTCGAACCCTCGACCCATTGATTAAGAGTCAATTGCTCTACCAACTGAGCTACCGAGTCATACTTTATTTCCCCTGTTGGTAGGGGGCTCTCTTGTGGATTGCTCTGCAAAGGTACAATAATTTTGCAGAAGGACAAGGTGTTGCGTGATCTTATTTTGTTACAAAGTATCTATTTCGCTTATCATCAGTCGAATAAATTCCTGTTTTTCTTGTTCTTTCTCCGCCGATTGGCAGACATGCGTAGCCGAGGCTAACAATGAGACACATTTGGATCTTGGTTACTCATTAGATGCAATAGCTGTCTGTAGAGTATTAGGAGATCCCCTGAGACTAATACCGGTATTAGTCAAATCTATAGTCGGTATTAGATGACACTAATACCGGTAATAGTTGACGCTAATATCGGTAAAAGAAACAAGGGTCTTCCCCGCGCTGATAGTCAGTCTATTGTACTGGCCGTTATGAGACCTATAGATTATGATCAGGTGTCTTAGGGATTGTGTCGAACGAATCTGACGGATTTGCCCTGGTCAGATCGACGATCAGATCGATGTAGACCGGGTAGTGGTCACTGAAGCCTCCGGTGTAGTGGGTCCCCTTGAAGCTCCTCCGTGGACGGGACTTGCGCTCTTGCAGAAAGCCGGGCTCGTAGATGCTCATCGACGGGTCACTCACCCTGAGTGGCGCACCGTCGAGCAGGAGACTACCCGAGACGATGATCTGATCAGGGAGCCAGTATTGCCGCCCGAAGTAGTGGGAGCCCTTACCCTCCCTCTTGCGAGGCGCCGCAAGGTTGTAGAGCTGTCGGGGTCGGATCTCTCCCCTCTCGGCAACCGGGGAGATCGTCCGGAGAGCGGTGGTGAGGGCTCTATTGTGAGGCTCGTCATTGAAGTCTCCCATGATCAGCACTCGCGCATCCGGTCGCTCGTCATAGAGATCCTGGATTACTCGGTAGATCTTAGCAGCGACGCGCTCTCGGTCAGCCGACGTCGTGCGGATGCCTCCCCGACGGCTCGGCATGTGGACGACGAAGACATCGAGGAGCGCTCCGCTGTGCCGCTGCTCGAGCGTCACCCAGAGCGTATTGCGTCCGCTGCCTGAGCGTTCCCTCTTTGTCCTCGGGTCCCGCCTCAGGGGATAGCTGAGTAGATCCCCGTAGTGAGGGATCTCATGGGCATCCACGCGGCGGAAGAGCTTCGGGTCCCAGAGCAGCGCCACATCGATCCCTCTCGGGTCGGCTCCGCGGCTGACGGACATCCTGTAGTCCATCTTGCGGAGTGCCTTGGCGTCGGTCAGGTCGCGGATCACCTGGACATTCTCTATCTCCACGAGACCGATGAGAGCGGGGTAGTCCCACTCGCCGATGCGGGAGAGGGTGCGGGAGATGTTCTCCACCTTATTCCGATACCTGCCCTTGGTCCAGTGATAGGATCCCTCAGGGAGGAAGTCCTTGTCGTCCGTCTCCGGGTCATCAATGGTATCGAAGAGGTTCTCCACATTGTAGGAGACCACTCTCCGGCGGATCACCAGCCCGGACTGCTGTCCCATGGTGGTCAGTGTGGCAATGAGGGTGAGGAAAAGGAGCAAAAGACGCCGTGACATGGCATCACCTGCTTACTTGCATGCCTTAGGGGCGCGCTTAAGGATGTCGAGGATGTAGTCCCAGAACTTCCCTACCGAAGCTACCTCCAGACGCTCTGCCGGCGAGTGGACATAGAGCATCGTCGGGCCTACGGAGATCATATCCAGCTCGGGACGTTTCTGGCGGAAGAGCCCGCACTCCAGCCCCGCATGGATGGCATAGACCTTGGGATTGGTGTCGTAGAGGGTGTGGTAGCTCTCGCAGGCGATCTTGAGGATCTGAGAGTCGGTATTGGGCTCCCAGCCGGGGTAGGGGCTGTGCTCGTACACATCTGCTCCGATAGCCTCAAAGGTGGCACGGACCATATCACCCACCATATCGATCTGTGAGTCGATCGAGCTGCGTTGGCTGGTGACTACCATCAGTGCGTCCTCCTCGTCCTCATTCTGCATCTTCACGGAGGCGAGGTTGGTCGATGTCTGTACCAGTCCCTCGATTTCGCGACTCATCTCGATCACGCCGTGAGGGCAGGCGATGAGGGCAAAGATTAGGTCATTCGCCGTGTCGGTGTCGATGCAGTACTCCGGCGTCTCCACCGTATCCAGCTCGACCTTCAGCCCCGGCTCCATCACCTTGTACTCGTCCTGCAGGTGGGTGCGGAAGACGTTGACAAAGGCAGCCAGCGCATCCCTGTCCTCAGGCGCTACGCCGATGACTGCATGTGCTTCGCGCGGAATGGCATTGTCGAGGTTGCCCCCCTCGACCGAGGCGAGGACATACTCCACCTCGTTACCAAGACGGAAGAGGAGTCGGGCCAGCAGCTTGACTGCATTGGCATACCCCTTGTCGATCTCGCTCCCGGAGTGACCGCCGTGGAGCCCGCGGACCTCTATCCGCGCGTAGTGGAGCTCCGGGTAGGCGTAGGTGCGCTCATACTCCAGCTCTGCCACGGTATCCTTACCGCCGGAGCAGCCGATGCAGATCTCGCCCTCCTCCTCGCTGTCGAGATTGATCAGGATCTTACTGTCGATAAAGTCCGGCGCCATCTCCATCGCTCCTGTGAGTCCGGTCTCCTCATCGCGGGTGAAGAGACACTCGATGGGACCATGCTCGATCGAGTCAGAGGCGAGGATCGCGAGGCAGACTGCATCACCGATCCCGTCGTCAGCGCCAAGCGTCGTACCGCGAGCGTGTACCCAGCCGTCCTCGACGTAGGTCTGGATGGCGTCGGTCTCAAAATTGAAGTCCACATCCTTATCCTTCTCGCACACCATATCCATATGGCACTGGAGGGCGATGCTCGCCCGATCCTCATAGCCCGGTGTGGCGCCCTTGCGGATCAGTACGTTGCCTGCGTGATCCACCTCGCACTCCAGACCCTGCTCCTTGGCAAAGTCCTGCAGGTAGGCGATCATCTTCTCCTCCTTCTTGGAGGGGCGGGGGATACGGGTGATTTGGTCGAAGTAGTGGAAGACCTCCTTCGGTTGCTGGTCGATGACTTTATCGCTCATAGCTCTATTGATAGTAGTTTGGTGGTTTACGTTTCCGTAAAGTTACCATTTTTCTACTATCTCCCAGCTTATGGGCGACTGACGACCTTGGCTGACTTGATGTAGATCTCCTTGCGAGGCTTATCTGTCTCGTCGGTCTCGGTGGCGCAGATCTTCTCGATCGTACGCATCCCGGAGACGATCTGTCCGAAGACGGTGTACTCTCCATCGAGATGAGGGGTGCCGCCCTCGGTCATGTAGGCTTTCTTCACCTCCTCCGGCATCGGTCGCTCCTCGCTCTCAAATTGCTTTAGCTCCCCCTCGAGATAAAACTGCCCCATGACGATGTAGAACTGTAGTCCGTCGCTCCTCCGCTCAGGATTGATGTCATTGCCCACGCGGGCGGCTGCCACTGCGCCCCGCTTGTGGAATAGCTTGGGATAGAGTATCTCCGCCTCTACGGTCGCACGGCTGAGGGAGTCGATGTAGGTCCCCTTGGGATCCCTGCCGCCCTTAAGTCCCCCACCGGCCTGTGCCATGAAGTTGCGGATGACGCGGTGGAAGGTGGTCCCGTCGTACGCTCCCTCCCTCACGCGGGAGAGGAAGTTCGCCTTATGGAGTGGCGTCTCGTCGTAGAGCTCGATCACGAAGTCGCCCTTATTTGTCTTGAAGCGGACGTAAGTGGACTTCGTCTCCTCTGCTGCTGCGCTGAGTCCGAGGAGAAGGGTGAGAAAAAGAGTGGCGAATAGAGTGCGGTGATTCATAAGCCTTAGATGATCTGAGAGAAGTGGGAGAGGATAATGGCGGCGCTGAGTGCGACATTGAGCGAGTCCCCGGCGGCTGAGGGAGACTTGGGGATCAGGACGGTCTCTGTGCAGAGAGACTTCACCTCGGGACTGAAGCCATGCCCCTCGTTGCCGAAGAGCACCACCGCCTCCCGGGGCACCGACGCCTGACCGATCGGCTCGCCGTCCAGGTCGGCAGCGATGATCGCTCCGTCGTAGCCGCTCAGCGTGGCGGCGAGGTCTATATCATAGTGTATAGTGAGAGCGCCGAGGGCCCCGGCGGTGGACTGGACCACCTTAGCCCCGTAGGGATCGGCGCATCCTCGACTCATCAGCAGGGTACCGATGCCAAGCCAGTCGCAGAGACGGATGATCGTGCCGATGTTGCCGGGATTCTGCACCTCGTCGAGTGCTACCACCAGTCCCTCGAGCCGGCCGACCGTCTCCGCTTCGGGGATCCTCAGCAGAGCAAGGCAGTCCGAGGGGCAGTCGAGCTGAGACACCCTCTTCATCTCCCGTTCAGTGACGAGCCGCACCCTCGACTCCTCGACAGGCAGCTCGGTCGGTGCCGTGACCAGCAGTAGCTCAGTGTCAAAGTAGGGGAGCATCTCCTCAACCACCTTGACTGTCTCAGCGACGAAGAGCCCTGAGGCATCTCTATTCTTCTTGAGACGAAGGGAGCGGATCAGCTTGCTCTCCCTCTCAGACAGCTTCTCCATAGGTCACGCGCCACCAAGCAAGCAGAGCCCGCATATTGGGGAATATAAGGTTTGCTCCCTCGTGTCGAAGGATCTCCTCAGGGATGGGACCGGTAGCCACAGCCACCGTAAAGGCTCCGGCGGCAACTGCCGAGCGGACCCCCAGGGGTGCATTCTCCACCACAAGCGTCTCGCCGGCGCTGTGCCCGGTTAGGCTCATCCCCCGGAGATAAGGCTCCGGGTCGGGCTTCCCCTTCTCCACCTTGTCTGCCGTGATCAGCTGCTCCTCCGTGAAGAGCCCCTCGAAGTAGGTCCCTATCCGGGAGAGCGCATTTGCTGTCGTGCTGCCGGTGACCACGCCGAGGTCGATCCCCCGCACCTCCCTGAGGTAAAGGATTAGCTCCCGGACATGAGGAATGGGGCGAAGAAGGTCAGCCTGTCTCTCCTCGAAGAGGTGCGTCTTGTAGGCATATACCTCCTCGATGAAGTCCTCCGTAGGCTCTTCGTCAAAGGTCTTCCGGTGGAGGAGGATAATGGTGTCCCGACCCTTCATCCCCTCAGCGCGGAAGAATTCTCCCGCCTCGTACTTCAGATTATACTTGTCTGCAGCGGTTCGCCAGGCATAATCGTGGATCGGCATGGAGTCCACGAGTACGCCGTCCATATCGAGGAGGACCAGTTTCGGCTCCTCGGGTGGCAGTGGTGAGATCGTCATTTCTTTACCCTTCCGGCTCCGAGATAGGTCCTGCTGTAGTACGGCTCACTGAGACGGGAGATGATCACGCCGCTCCGGGTGGAGGCGTGGGCAAATTTTCCGTCACTGAGATAGACTCCCACATGGGAGGCGCGCCCGCCCCGCCTGTTGCGGATGTTGAAGAATACCAGATCTCCCTCCCTCAGATCTCCCCGCGAGACCCGCTGGGTCTGACTCATCAGGTCGGCGGAGGACTGCCGTCCGATATTGGTCTCGTAGACCGTCTGGTAGAGTCGGTAGACGAAGCCGGAGCAGTCTGTCCCTCGCCTCGAGGTCCCGCCGAAGCGGTACGGCGTGCGCAGCCAGTCGGCGACGAAAGCGTACAGACCCAGATCGTTCTCCGGATAGGATACCTCCATACCGAGCTTGCTCGAGATGCTCTCGCCGAGAGCCACCATCTCCGGGGAGGGCGTCGCTGCAGCCTCAGCCGCCTGCTCTGCAAAGTAGAGCGAACTGATCGGCCGCTTGGTGACGCTGCAGGAGGTCGTGCTGACAAACATCAGCGCAACGGCCAGGAGATAGAGTGGATTTCTTTTCATATCAGACAGTGATCCCGGGTAGGGCGAGGCGGACCGGCTCTCGGACCTTATAATATAAAGAGAAGCGTATGCTCAGCACTCATCTCATGGGGAGAATAGTGACGGAGCATACGCTTATGAGTTTAGTTGGCTAATGTTCTCTGATCGAAACCTATGTCAGTAGGGTATCGTCCTGTAGAGCGAAGCCGAGTAGTGATCAGTTGGCGACGATCTCCTTCGCCTCCACGGAGACGATAGACTTGTCACCTGTCGTGGTGCGGAAGGCTACGACACCATCGGTAAGTGCGTAGAGGGTATGATCCTTGCCCATACCGACATGCTCGCCGGGATAGTGGCGGGTGCCACGCTGGCGTACGATGATGTTGCCTGCCTTGACGATCTCGCCGCCAAACTTCTTGACGCCGAGTCGCTTGCTCTCTGATTCGCGACCGTTCTTGGTACTACCTACACCTTTCTTGTGTGCCATATCTTGTATTCAGTATAGTCTTTAGAGTGAGTAAATAACTGACTGTCTCAGATCAGCCGACGATAGACTTGACCTGCAGCTGAGTGTACTGCTGACGATGGCCTTTGAGCTTGCGGTAGCGCTTGCGACGCTTCTTGTGGAAGACCAGCACCTTATCGCCCTTGACGAGGGGCTCTACCACCTCGCAGGTCACCTTGGCACCCTCGATGGTGGGCGCACCTACGGTGACGTTGCCCTCGTTGTCCAGCAGCATGACGCGGTCAAAGTCTACCGTGTCGCCCTCCTTGACATCCTTCATGTGGTAGACGAAGAGCTTACCGCCTTCCTCGACCTTAAATTGCTGTCCCTGAATCTCTACGATTCCGTACATATTGCATTAGTTCTTAGAGTGATACCCGGCGGGTGAGATGCCTCTGTGCACCTGCTTATGCGACCCGATGCGGAGTATTTCAGCTGCAAAGGTACTGATTTCCTTTGACATCCCCTACCATGCTGACCTTTTTCGGACAAGTCGGACGTGTCGGACAAGTCGGACGAGATAGCGCGCCGGGCGTCGGGGACGGCACCCCGATCTGGGTGAAATCTATTACCGGTAATAGATCTGCCCCTCCGGGGACCCGCTCACCAGCGGGGTTTGGAGGGGTGGGGCGATCGGACGGGTGGGGGACTTGTGGTGGGGAGGATTTGCGAAGCAGTGTAGAATTACCGATATTTGTCGTCGACTTTGTGTGGGTGCTATAGCTCGCATGAGTGGACTAACAAATCATCATCTCGTATGCTATCCCCGAGGATAAGACTTTACTCGACTGTCTTTACCATACTCACCCTGGGTCTCCTCAGCACCCCGCTGCAGGCTCAGGATATGCAGTCCTCGCCGACCACTCGGTACGGCTATGGCCTCCCCGCCCACGCCACTCCTACTATCTGGCGGGGTATGGGCGGTGTCGGTATCGCCCTGAGCAACCCTAAGGCGATCAACTTCACCAACCCTGCTGCATTCGCCTCCACCGACTCCCTCTCCTTCCTGATGGATGTGGCGACATCGGTTCACTTCGGTCAGTACCGCGATGCGACGGTCAGCAAGCCCTCACTGCAGGGCGGGCTGGACTATCTGGCGGTCCAGTTTCCGATCTATGGCGACCGGGTGGCGCTGAGTCTCGGGCTGATCCCCTCTTTCTATACCGGGTATGGTATGGTCTCGACGCAGGGCGTGGAGGGCGATAGCGAGGAGGTGAAGTATGTACAAAACTTTACCGGCAGGGGCTCCTTCCAGACCGCTTACCTCGGCATCGGTGCCGAGGTGGTGCGCAACCTTTATATAGGAGTCAGTGCGAAGTATCTATTTGGGTCGGAGACCCACTCCTGGACCCTGGTGCCAAACTTCTCCCAGCTCACGCAGAGTATGGAGACTCACCGTCTGAGGATAAGCTCCCTACAGGCAGAGGCTGGACTGCAGTACAGACTGCTCCTCCCCTCTCGATCTAAGGATCCCTCCACCGCCACGCGCGACCAGATCGTCCTCGGTGCCACCTACAGCCCCGGGCTCCCTCTGGATCCGGAGGCTACGCTGATCGTCAATCGGAATGTCAACTCTCAGACTCGCCCGGATATCGAGAATAAGAATCTGGTGCTGGAGACCTCGACCCCTCATACCATCGGTGTGGGGCTGGCATGGGTGCGGCCGACGAAGTACGCCGTATCGGCGGACCTCAAGACCTCGCTCTGGAGCCGTGTACCCAATATCTTTGCCGGCGACGGACTGCAGCTGAGGGACAGCTACTATGCGGCAGCAGGATTTCAGATCCTCCCCGATCCCTACTCGAGCAACTACGGCAGGATGATCACCTACTCCGGCGGAGTCAACTTCTCCACCTCCTACTACGAGGTGGCACCGATCGGACAGATGAAGTATATCGGTGCCTCGATAGGCGTGGGGCTGCCGATCCTCCTCTATGGTCTGGAGCGCAACTCGGCGATCAATCTCTCGCTCGAGTACAAGCATGGACTGGCCGATAAGGCGAGTGGCTTCAGCAGCGATATGCTTCGGCTCACGCTGGGCTTCGCCTTCAATGAGACCTGGTTCCGCAAGCTGAAGATCTATTGATACAGTAAACCAATTCCGGATATTTTCGTCATAATTGTACCGATGAAGCATTCGGATAATCATATCGAAAACTAAAAATCAAACTCATATCAATGAAATCATTACTTTTTACCCTCGCACTGGGACTAGGTCTCTCGGCATATGCCGGCACCTACGTGACCCCCTCCATGACCGCTGAGCCTGATACGGCTGCTTGCGCGAAGAACACGAAGTACTATAAGATCTACCTCAAGAGTAAGAACTACGTAGATGCCTACACCTTCTGGAAGCGCGTCTACGACGAGTGCCCTGCGCAGTCCAAGGACCTCTATATCCAGGGCGCTGAGATCCTCAACTGGAGAATCGAGAATGCCAAGAGCCCCGAGGAGAAGAAGAAGGCCTATGAGGAGCTGATGGGGATGTACGACACCCGCATCAAGTACTTCGGCGACGATGAGGAGACTGGTGAGGACTATATCCTCGGTAGTATGATCTCCGATCAGCTGAAGTACTATCCGGACGAGGTGGACTACTCCAAGATGTATGAGCGGCTGAAGCCGGTGATCGACAAGCGTGGCGCGAAGACCGATCCGCTGACGCTCTACTACTTTACCTACGCGTCTCTGCTCCGCTCCTCACTGGATCCGAGCCTCAAGGAGCAGTATGTCAAGGATCAGACCTATGCGGACAAGCTCTTTGCCGAGGCTAAGGCGAGTGCCGAGGCGGCCGGTAATACGAGCCATGCCGAGGCGATCGCCAGCTACCAGGCCACCTCACTCCAGGCCTTTGCTGCCAGTGGTGCGGCCAGCTGCGATGTGATGGAGTCGATCTACGGACCTCAGATCAAGGAGAAGAGCAGCGACAAGACTTTCCTCAAGGAGACGATCGCTCTCTTCCAGAGCGTCGGCTGTACGGAGAGTCCCTCCTACTATGCTGCCTCTGAGGCGATGTTTAATCTCGAGCCGAGCTCCTCTGCCGCCCTTGGTGTGGCCCGGAAGGCGCTCGCCGATAAGAACTATACCAAGGCTGAGGAGTACTATAAGAAGGCGATCGACCTCAGTACCGATGCGGACGAGAAGGGTGAGGCAAACTACGCTCTCGCCGTGATGTACTACGACCGTCACAGCTACGGCACCGCTCGTCAGTACTGCAACGCCGCTATGGCAGCTAAGCCGGGCTTCGGTGCGCCGATGCTCCTTATCGCCAGCATGTACGCCTCCAGCGCCAGCAGTATCTACCCGGACGATCCGGTGAAGCAGCGCGTCGTCTACTGCCTCGTCGTGGACAAGGCTGCCCGCGCCAAGTCTATGGATCCCAGTGTGGCAGCTCAGGCCAATAAGCTGATCGGCACCTACACGGCTGCCTATCCGGCTAAGGAGGATATCTTCATGCACCCAGACCTGCAGGAGGGGCAGTCCTTTACCGTAGGGGGATGGATCGGAGAGACGACCACGATCCGCGTACGCTGATCGGTCCCTTTACTTATCACTAAGCCCTTATGGAGGAGCCTGAGATAGGATCCTTATCGATACATAGTCAGAGCAAGAAGCCGGTGTACTCCACGATGTGGGGTCGCACCTGCTTCTTCTTTGTCTTACTCTCAGCCCTCCTGATGACCGGATGCAAGGGGCGTAAGTCGGATCTGGCGAGCCGGACCATCGACAGCCTGGGCTACACCTCGATCACTAAGGATGTGGTCACCTTCATCTCCGATAGCGGCGTGACGAAGTATAAGATGGTGACCGACCTGTGGCTCTCTCGGAGCGAACCTGAGGAGCAGTGGGTCTTCCCTAGTGGGCTCTATCTGGAGCAGTTTGACACCCTCTTCCATAAGCAGGCGTCGATCGTCTCTGACACTGCTTACTATCATGTGTCGCGCCACCTCTGGGAGCTGGTCGGAAACATCCATATCCTCAATCGGGAGGGGACGCAATTCTTCGGGAACCGTCTCTTCTGGGACGAGGACAATGAGCTGGTCTACTCGCATGACAGCATCCGGATCCTGAGAGGACCGGGTGAGGAGCTGAGGAGTCGCTTTGGCTTCAAGAGCAATCAGTACATGACGAAGTACGAGCTGTACGATACTGCCGGGCATATGGATGTCAATGAGGATGGGGAGGTGACCTCCGGTCCCGCCACTGCCACCCCGGCCGACTCGGTGATGCCGCTGGACAGCGTTGCGCCGCCACCCATGCGACCGCGTGACTCGCTCCTGATGAAGCGGTCGCCCGGTAGGTCCAATCCCTATAGACCATCGAGATAGAGGGGAAGGTTATGTATCTTTGTCCGTCACGTCTCCTACCGGAGTCGGAAACTACGATAAGTCGATGATCTACTTCTTCATAGTGCTCTGCGTCCTGCTCTCGGCCTTCTTTAGCGGGTCGGAGACCGCTTTCCTCACCTCAGATCGGCTGCAGGTGGAGCTGGATAAGGCGAAGCGGGGCGTCGGGGCGAGGGCGCAGACCTTCCTCTTCGATCGACCGGGGAAGTACATCACCACCGTCCTGGTGGCGAATAATGTGATCAACGTGATCTATGGGCTGCTCTTTGCCGCCCTCCTCGAGCCGGTGCTGAGGCAGTGGATGACCAACGCCTTCCTCATCGTGCTGATCCAGACGCTGGTCTCTACCGCCGTGGTGATCGTCTTCGGGGAGTATGTCCCCAAGTCTGTGGCTAAGGCGAGGCCCAATGAGTATATGCAGCTTGCCTCGCTGCCTCTCACCTTTGCCTACTTCCTCTTCTATCCGATCACACTCCTCGCCGGTGGGCTGACGAATCTGATCCTGAAGCTCTTCGGTGCTGAGGGGAAGAGTAATGACCAGAATCCGCTCGGCAAGGTGGACCTCGACTACTACATCAGGCAGAATACCGCCGCACAGGACGATCCCATGGTGCAGCGTGAGGCGGTCCTGCTGCAGAATGCACTCGAATTCCCCGACATACAGGTGCGCGACTGTCTCGTGCCGCGCAACGAGCTCTCTGCGGTGGACGAAGAGACAACGATAGAGGAGCTGATGGAGCTCTTCATCAATACCGGGTACTCTAAGATCATCGTCTACCGCGAGACGATCGACAATGTGATCGGCTACATACACAGTACGGAGATGTTTCGCTGCCATAGGGACGGAAGCCGCTGGCAGGAGCATATCAAGGAGACGATCTATGTGCCGGAGACGCTGACGATCGAGAAGGTGATGCAGACGCTGCTCCTCCGGAAGCGCGGCCTTGCGATCGTGGTGGACGAGCTGGGAGGCACCTCCGGGATCGTCACCCTAGAGGACATCGTGGAGGAGATCTTCGGCGACATCGAGGATGAGCACGATACGGTCCATATCGTCATGCGTAAGGTGAGCGATGAGGAGTACATACTCTCCGGTCGTGCCGGCCTGGATGATATTAATGATAAGTTTCAGATCGGTCTGCCTGAGGAGGAGGACTTCAAGACCATCGCCGGCTATATCCTGTCGGTGTGCCAGTCGATCCCCGGACGGGGAGAGGTGGTGGAGCTTTCCACACGATTTAGCGCAGAGATACTGAGAGCATCAGAGAATAAAATAATCCTCGTGCGGCTGCTCGTCCGGAGTTAGCCGCACACAGTGTGAGATATCATGTATAGAACAAAAACTTGTGGAGAGCTTCGTGCCTCCGACATAGGCTCCGAGGTGACGCTGGCGGGATGGGTCCAGCGGATACGTAAGATGGGCGGGATGACATTCATCGACCTGCGTGATCGGTATGGGATCACGCAGCTGGTCCTCGCCGAGAGCAGCAGCCATGAGCAGCTCGAGAAGGCATCCGAGATCGGGCGGGAGTATGTGATCCAGGCGGTGGGTACCGTCGTGGAGCGCTCCTCGAAGAACCCTAAGATGCCTACCGGTGACATCGAGATCGATGTCCATTCGCTCAATATCCTCTCAGCCTCCGAGACCCCTCCCTTCACGATCGAGGAGGAGTCCGATGGCGGTGATGAGCTGCGGATGAAGTACCGCTACCTCGACATTCGCCGACCCAATGTGGTGCGCAACCTTGCCCTCCGCCACCGGATGGCACAGCTGATCCGTCGCTACCTCGATGGACAGCAGTTTATGGAGGTGGAGACGCCTTTCCTGATCAAGTCCACTCCTGAGGGTGCGCGAGACTTTATCGTCCCCTCGAGGATGAATCCGGGACAATTCTACGCCCTTCCGCAGTCCCCTCAGACCTACAAGCAGCTGCTGATGATCGCCGGTATCGACCGGTACTTCCAGGTGGTGAAGTGCTTCCGCGACGAGGATCTGCGTGCCGATCGTCAGCCGGAATTTACCCAGATCGACTGCGAGATGAGCTACGTCCATCAGGATGATGTGACAGACACCTTCGAGGGACTGAGCAAGTACCTATTCAAGGAGATCCTTGGCGTCGAGCAGACTGAGCCTTACCTCAAGATGGACTGGCAGGATGCGATGAAGTTCTACGGCTCCGATAAGCCGGATATGCGCTTCGACATGAGGATCGTGGAGCTTAAGGAGACGATCACCGAGACCGGATTCGGAGTCTTTGATGAGGCCTCCTATATCGGTGGTATCTGTGCCAAGGGCTGCGCCCGCTATACCCGCAAGCAGCTCGATGAGCTGACCGACTACGTGAAGAGCCCGCAGGTGGGCGCTAAGGGTCTGATCTATGCCCGCATCAATGAGGATGGCAGCGTCAAGAGCAGTGTCGACAAGTTCTACTCCGAGGAGCAGAGAGCCAGACTGCGTGATGCGATGAAGGCTGAGCCGGGCGATCTGATCCTGATCCTCTGCGGTGACGACGCGATGAAGTGCCGGACTCAGCTGGGACGACTCCGTCTCCAGATGGGACGTCGTGAGGGGCTGATGGACCCGATGAACTTTAAGTGTCTCTGGGTGGTCAATTTCCCGCTCTTTGAGTGGAGTGAGGAGGAGGGTCGCTTCATGGCGATGCACCACCCTTTCACCATGCCGGTGGAGGAGGACATTCCGCTGCTGGAGACCGATCCCGGTAAGGTGCGCGCCTATGCCTACGATATGGTGATCAATGGTGTCGAAGTGGGTGGCGGCTCGATCCGTATCCACGACACCAAGCTCCAGGATCGGATGTTCCATGCCCTCGGCTTCACTGAGGAGCGCGCTCAGGAGCAATTTGGCTTCCTGATGAATGCCTTCAAGTATGGTGCACCGCCCCACGGAGGTATTGCCTACGGCTTTGACCGCTGGGTATCCCTCTTCGCCGGACTGGACAGCATCCGCGACACGATCGCTTTCCCGAAGAATACCTCCGGTCGCGATGTGATGGTTGATGCTCCTGCCACGGTGGACCAGAAGCAGCTGGATGAGCTGCACATTGCGCTTAAGAAGTAAGTCCCTATTCATATACAAGAGGAAGATCAGCTGTCTCTGTCGGACGCAGATCTTCCTCTTTTTATTTCACAGTCTCTATGCTTGTCAGAAGAGCTCTCCTTGCCCTCTCTCTGCTTGCCCTCCTGCCGTCGCTTTCGGCTCAGATCATCTTGAGCCACTTCGACCTGACGGAGGAGGGGCAGCCCGACTCCACCTCTGTCGCGGTGGAGATCCCCTCCATGGTGCAGCGAGATCTGCTCAGGCAGGGGGTGATACCGCACCCCTTCGTCGGTACGAACGAGGACAGTCTCCAGTGGGTGAGCGATAGGGAGTGGGTCTACCGGACCACCTTTGAGCTGCCGAGCGAGGAACTCTCCGGCTATCGGTTGCGCCTCCGGTGGGTCGACACCTTTGCGGAGGTCTATCTCAATGGTGCACTACTCGGACGGACAGAAAATCTCTTCCGGACCTATACCTATGACCTCGATGGTCATCTCCGCCCAGGGACCAATCGGCTGGTGATCCGCCTGCTCTCGCCGACGAAGATCGGTCAGCTTCTCTACGAGAGCAATGGATTCAATTACCCCGCCGACAACGATCGTGCTGCGAGCTTCTATAGTCCCTACATCCGGACTGCTCCCTACCACTACGGATGGGACTGGGCACCACGGCTGATATCTATGGGGCTTTTTGCACCGCCCGTTGTGGAGCGAAAGAATCGGATTCATCCGGAGGACTTTTACGTCCGCAGTAAGATCGAGTGGAGCGGCACGGATGCGACCTCAGCCACCCTTACCGTATGTAGCAGCCGGAGAGCTCGAGGGGCATCCCTCACGCTCGTTGATCCGGATGGCGTTGAGCTGGAACGAGCGGTAATGACGGGTGACTCGGTCTCCTTTGCTATCCCGGAGCCACGACTCTGGATGCCCAACGGCTGGGGAAAAGTAGAGCGCTATACGCTGGTCTATCAGGATGCGACAGGAGAGAGAGACAGCCTCCGGGTGGGGCTGCGGGAGGTGCACCTCGATCAGGCGAACGGGGCGTTTCGCTTCGTGGTCAATCGCCGACCTTTCTACGCTAAGGGGGCCAATTACCTCCCTCACGACCGCCGTATGGGCGACCACGGGAGGAGCCTCGAGCGGTTCTTCGTGGAGGACGTGCTGCCGGCGCACTTCAATATGCTGCGTGTCTGGGGCGGGGGGATCTACGAGACGGAGGAGTTTTACGAGCTGGCAGACCGCTACGGGATCCTGATCTGGCAGGACTTCCCCTTTGCCTGCACCACCTATCCGAGCGACCCCGCCTTTATGGAAAACGTGCGGTGCGAAGTGGCGGATCAGCTCTCGCGCCTCCGTAATCACCCCTCCCTGGCACTCCTCTGCGGCAACAATGAGGTCCGCGAGGGAATGCGCCACTGGGGCTGGAAGTCAAAGTACAGCCCCGAGGTCTGGCAGGAGATGACGACAGGGTATGAAAAGCTCTTCCGGGAGCTCCTCCCCGAGAGCGTCGCTCACTACACCCCGCATGTGGACTACATACACGGCTCACCGTATGACTCCAACTGGGGCGATCTCGAGAGCCTCTCTCGCAGCGATGCACACTACTGGGGGATGTGGTTTGGCGAAGAGGATTACACCACTTTTGATCACAACGCAGGGCGCTTCGCAAGCGAGTACGGGCTGCAGTCTTTCCCTGAGATGAAGACCGTCAGGAGCTTTGCCCGGGAGGCAGACTCTCTCAGCCTCGACCATCCTCTCGTGGCGCATCGGCAGCGCTCTCCGGGAGGCAATGAGCGGCTGCGGCTCTATATGGAGCGGGACTACCCGGCGCCCAAGAGCTTTGCCGACTTTACCTACCTGAGTCTCCTTGAGCAGCGAGATGCCACCGGCTATGCGATCCGTGCCGTCCGTCGCGCCTATCCCTATAACGCCGGCTCGCTCTACTGGCAGATCAATGATGTCTGGCCCACGGTCAGCTGGTCCTCCGTCGACTACTGGGGCAATCACAAGGCGCTCCACTATTCGGTGGAGCGCGCCTACCGCCCCACGATCGTCGACCTGGTGGAGCGGGGGGACTCCCTCGCCCTCTGTCTCGTCTCCGATGATCCGTTGCTTCGAGGCTCTGTCGATGTCGAGGTGACCTGGATGCGGACAGACGGGAGCCTGCTTGCGAGTCCTTCCCACCATGCCTACCGGGTGACTGAGACGCCTCTCTCGGTGCAGCTGACCCGACTCCCGAAGCCACGAACCTCCGATACCATCCTTGCTGAGATGATCGTCAGGAAAAGTGATGGGCAGGAGGTCGCTCGCCAGCTCTACTACAATGTCCGTCCCCGGCAGATGAAGTTGCCCCGCCCGCGCTATTTGGTCGAGGAGCGTCTGACGGAGCGTGGACTGACGGTCACCATTACCGCCGAGACCCTGATCGAGGATCTATTCATCGAGTCCCCTTGGCAGGGCGCTCTCTACTCGGATAATTTCTTTGACCTGCTCCCGGGGGAGACGAAGACGATAGAGATCTCTCATCCGGATGTGGAGAGGGGCAGGCTGACCTTTCACACCCTTAATGACCTGCTGAGAAATGAAGGAAAGTGAACTCATCATTGAGAATTGCGCCGGCGATGTCCCCTCATGTCTCGAGGCTGAGCGGGGTGGGGCGAGCCGAATCGAGCTCTGTGCCGCCCTCTCCGAGGGTGGTACTACGCCCTCCTACGGAACAGTGGCGACAGCTCTTCGTCACTGCAACCTGCCGATCATCCCGATCATCCGTCCTCGCTCGGGCGACTTCCTCTACACAGAGACCGAAATCGATGTTATGCTGGAGGATATCCGAGTCCTGAGACGACTGGGAGTGGCCGGTTTCTCACTCGGTGCGCTCACTCCGGATGGAGACTTGGACGAGGAGCTCTGTCGCCGGCTGATCCGTGAGGCAGAGGGACTTCCGATCACGCTTCACCGGGCTTTTGATCGGGCGGCATCACTGGAGACGGCTCTGGAGCAGGCGATCGCTGTCGGCTTTGCCTGCATACTCACCTCAGGTGGTACGCCCTCGGCAGTGGACAGTCTGGATCGGATCCGTCACTTGGTGGAGCAGGCCGACGGTCGCATCAGCATCATGGCGGGCAGTGGCATCACGGCCGACAATGCACGTCATGTGGTCCAGTCCACCGGTGTCTCTGCGATTCATGGTACCTTTGCACGGCAGAGGGTTAGTGTCATGCGTCACTCCTCAGCGGCATTTCCACCCTCGTCTACGGCTCTGGTTCCAGAGAGGGACTACAGAGTCACCGATGCCGAGGCTATTTCATCCATACGTCAGAGTCTTTTATCATGAATACGATCGATATTGTTCTCTCACCCGAGTTGCTTGATGTCTACAGGCCTACTGAGCCGACCACCTTTGTGGTGGTCGACATCCTCAGAGCCAGTTCGACGATGGTCGCCGCCTTCGACAATGGTGTACGCCGGATCTTTCCCATCGAGACCATAGAGGAAGCAAAGGCGGCAGCTGCGGCGGGGCACCTCGTCGGTGCGGAGCGGAAGTGTGTCAAGTGCGACTTTGCCGATCTCGGTAATGATCCGTTGGAGTATGGTCCCGAGCAGGTGCGTGACAAGGAGATTTACTTCACCACCACCAATGGCACCCGGACTCTGAAGAAATGTATGAGCTTCGGTCCGGAGCACAGTGTGGTCGTCGGGGCATTCACCAATATCGGTACCGTGGCTGAGTACTGCCGGGGACGCAATGTCCTCTCCGTCTGTGCCGGCTGGGAGGGGCATGTCTGCATCGAGGATGCACTCTTCGGTGCCGCCCTCGCTGACCGCCTGTCCGGAAGCCACACGCTCGGCAGTGATGCGGTTCGTATGGTGCTCGACTACTACCGTAGTCACTCGTCCGACATCGTGGGCGCCATCAAGCAGAGCGACCACTACCAGCGCCTACTCCGTGTGGGGAAAGCGGAGGCTCTCTCGTACTGCATTGACCTCGATTGCTCTACCGCTCTACCCATCGCTGGCACCGATGCTCAGGGACGTATCGTCTTAGATAATAAGTAAAACGCCATGACCCGTAAAGTCCTCGCTCTCCTCTTACCGCTCCTGCTCCTCACCGGCTGTGGCAGCACCCGAAATGCTGCCAATCAGCAGGTGAGCCGTATGCCCATGCCGGGGAAGAACCCCTCCTACAACGCTTACATCCGGCAGTATGCCCCCGCTGCGCTGCAGAGCCAGAGGCAGTTTGGCATTCCTGCCTCCATCACCATGGCTCAAGGTCTGCTGGAGAGCGGGGCGGGGGGAAGTGCTCTGGCGCAGAAGTCCAATAATCACTTCGGTATCAAGTGCCACAATAGCTGGCGGGGTGCACGCACCTACCACCGCGACGACAACCCCCGCGACTGCTTCAGGGTGTACGATGATCCGCTTGACTCCTACCTCGACCATGGGCAGTTCCTCACGGCGAACCGCCGGTACAGCTCACTCTTCCGTATAGACATGACCGACTATAAGGGTTGGGCAAAGGGGCTGCAGAGTGCCGGCTACGCCACCGACAGAGGCTACGCCAATAAGCTCATCAAGATCATCGAGGACTACCAGCTCTACCTGCTCGTGGACGGTAATCTGGAGCGTGACTACGCCTATAACCGACCCGAGCAGCCACGCCGAACGGTTAGCCAAAAGCCGCCCATGAAGTATGAGAAGCCGGCCTCCCGTGAGACCACCCCCGCCGGCGTCCGTGAGATCTACAAGAGCTATGGTCTCCTCTACGTCCTTGCTAAGAAGGAGGATGACCTCGCCAGTATTGCTCGTGACCTCGATATCTCGGAGAAGAAGCTGACGGACTACAACGACTTCCCGCCCGGCTACCCGATCGAGGAGGGTGACATCATCTACCTCCAGCGGAAGCTCCGTCGCGCCGATCCGCCCTACTACCGTCATGAGGTGAGGGTAGGAGAGTCGATCCACGGCATCGCTCAGAGGTACGGGATCCAGTTGCGCTCCCTCTACCAGATGAATAAGCTCGACCCCGCTTATATTCCCCAGGAGGGTGATATCCTGATCCTGAGGTAAGACTGTCAGACGAAGAGACCGCGCGATAAAATCTGTACCTTTGCATCAGGAAGAAAGATTACTATGTATTATATTGCAAAGAGATTAGAGGTGGCGGGAAGCCATCACCTGGAGCTCCCGTACCCGAGTAAGTGCAGTCGCGTCCATGGACACAACTGGATCATCACGATCTATTGCCGCTCCGAGGAGCTGAATGCCGAGGGTATGGTGGTAGACTTCAATATCATCAAGGAGCGGATCCACGCCTATCTCGACCATGGGGACTTCAATGAGCTGCTGCCCTTCAACCCCACAGCGGAGAACATTGCCCGCTGGTGTGTGGAGCAGATCCCCAATTGCTATAAGGCAAAGGTGTGTGAGTCGGAGAATAACACCGCGCTCTATACCATCGACGGGACCGACGCCGGCCTATGAAGGTCTGCGAGATCTTTTACTCTCTCCAGGGGGAGGGCGTGCAGGCCGGTACTCCGGCGATCTTCCTCCGCTTCTCTGGGTGTAACCTGGACTGTTCCTTCTGTGACACAGACTTCCGGCACGGTACCCCGATGACGGAGGAGGAGATCCTTGCTGAGGTGGGCTCGTACCCGGCTCCGCTCGTCGTCGTGACAGGAGGGGAGCCATCACTCCAGCTGACCGAGTCCCTCGTCGAGGGACTTCACTCGCTCGGTAAGCGGGTCGCCGCGGAGACCAATGGCACCCATCCCCTCCCCGCCGGAGTGGACTGGATCACCTGCTCGCCTAAGCTTGCCTATGTGGGGGCGAAGGGGCGTGTGGTCCTCGAGCGCGTCGATGAGCTAAAGGTGATCTACGACGGAGAGCGTGAGGTGAGTGACTACGGCATCCACGCCGACCACTACCTCCTCCAGCCCTGCGACGTGGGCGACCCGGTGCGCAATCGTGAGATCCTCGATGAGACCGTCGCTTATGTGCTCGCCCATCCACAGTGGCGCCTCTCCCTCCAGCAGCATAAGCTCCTCGGTGTCCGCTGATACAAAACAAATCGGCTGGGGAGAGTATCTATAGCCGAGGTCGTCGAGGATACGCCCCTCAAGCATCGAGCAAATCTGCTGATGAAAAACACAGGGGTACCCTTACGAGAGTGCGGGGAATAATTAGGAAAAACTAATACCGGTAAAAGGAAAGACTACTATCGGTATTAGTTCTCTCTATTACCGGTATTAGTTCTCTCTATTATCGGTAATAGAATTGAGCGTGTAGTCAGGTGCTTATCTGGCATCACTTAAGGAACTCACAGGAACGATATTAGGGCGTGGTCACCGGGCGACCGAAGGTACATGTGTCACCTGGTCTGCTTTTTCCGGTAACTCTGTTATGCCATTTCTACTATACCGGCTCCTTCATTCGGGAGCGTTTGCCCGTAGTCCGCTCACTTTTTCAGGGGATAGTGCGTACATTTTGATTACCTTTGCGAAGACGACTTAAGGGGTCGTCCTCGTATGCGAACCAATTGATTTTCCCATATAATATGTCTGTAACTAACGAGACGCTCTTCAAGACAATCATCAGTCACTGCAAGGAGTATGGCTTTGTCTTCCCCTCCTCCGAGATCTACGACGGTCTCAGTGCCGTCTATGACTATGGTCAGAATGGCATCGAGCTGAAGAATAACATCAAGCGCTACTGGTGGGAGAGTATGACACACCTGCACGACAATATCGCAGGGCTGGACTCCTCCATCTTTATGCACCCTCGGATCTGGGAGGCGTCGGGTCACTTGGCGGCCTTCAATGACCCGATGATCGACAATAAGGACTCCAAGAAGAGATATCGTGCAGACGTCCTTGTGGAGGACTATATCGCTAAACTGGACGGGAAGATCGAGAAGGATATTGCTAAGGCGCGGAAGCGCTTCGGAGACAGCTTCGATGAGGCGCAGTATCGAGAGACGAGCGTCAATCTGAAGCGCGTACTCGATGAGCGAAAGAAGGTCTACGACCGCTATGCCGAGGTGTCGGGGAGTGGTGATCTGGAGGGGCTTCATCAGCTGATCCTCGACTGCGAGATCGCTGACCCTGTGAGTGGCTCACGCAACTGGACCGACGTCCGGCAGTTCAACCTTATGTTCTCCACGCAGATGGGCTCCGCCTCGGACGATACGATGACGGTCTACCTGCGGCCCGAGACAGCGCAGGGGATCTTTGTCAATTTCCTTAACGTCCAGAAGACGGGTCGCATGAAGATCCCCTTCGGCATCGCATCTTCGTGAAGCCCGGGACGGAGATTGACTGGTTTAAGCAGTGGAAGGAGGCGCGGATGAAGTGGCACAAGAACCTCGGCCTCGGGGACGAGAAGTACCGCTTCCACGACCATGAGAAGCTGGCGCACTATGCCAATGCGGCAACAGACATTGAGTTTGAGATGCCCTTTGGCTTCAGCGAGGTGGAGGGAGTCCACTCGCGGACTAATTTTGACCTCAGCCAGCACGAGAAGTATAGTGGCAAGAAGCTGCGGTACTATGATCCGGAGGAGGGCGAGAGCTATGTGCCCTATGTGGTGGAGACCTCCATCGGTGTCGATCGGCTCTTCCTCAGCATCCTATGCGGATCCTATGTGGAGGAGGAGCTCGAGAATGGCTCCTCCAGAGTGGTCCTCAAGCTACCTCCTGCACTGGCTCCCACTAAGGTGGCTGTGCTCCCGCTGGTCGCAAAGGATGGGCTACCCGAGATCGCGGAGTCGGTCATGAAGGAGCTGCGGTACGACTTTAATTGTGTCTACGACGAGAAGGACTCTATCGGTAAGCGCTACCGCCGTCACGACGCCATCGGCACGCCCTACTGCGTGACCATTGATAATGATACGCCCACGGACGAGTCAGTGACTGTTCGCTTCCGCGATACTATGGAGCAGAAGCGTGTCCCGATCCGGGAGCTGCACGCACTGATCGACGAGAAGGTCAGTATGAAGTCCCTCCTGAAGAACCTCTGATCCCTAAGTTTTGCATATGAAGTCTACTCTGAAAGGTTTATTTCTCTCCTTCTCCCTCATCCTCTCCCTCGGTCTCCTCACCGCCTGTGATCAGAATGCACCCGATGAAGCGAAGTCAGAATATAGGGTGAAGAACGAGAAGTACGTGGAGGATATCTCCGCTGACGCCGCCTACCGGAAGCTTGCCTTTGATTTCTCCCCCTATGCCGTTTACTATAAAGTGATCCAGGGACTGCCGGAGGGAGCCAAGACTCAGAGGCCACTGCAGAACAGCCAGGTGGAGTATAAGTACACCCTTAAGCTGATCAGTGGCGAGGTCCTCGAAACCGACGAGATCGTGAAGTCCTGGATCTACCGCCAGGAGGGGAATCAGCGCCCTGAGTCAATGATCCGGGGGATGCAGCTGGCACTTCAGCATATGTCTGTCGGCGAGACATGGGAGGTGGTGATCCCGTGGCAACTGGGCTACGGCGCCTATACCTATGGCGGCTCCTCCAGCTCGTCCATTCCTGCATTTTCTACCCTGATCTTCGAGGTGTCTCTCCTCTCTATCCCCACGCTCTGATGGCCAAGCGTCCACTATTCTTAGTCAGTAACGATGACGGTGTCTTCGCCAAAGGGCTGACAGAGCTCTCACTCTCGCTGCGGGATATGGGGGACGTGATCGTCGTCGCCCCGGATAAGCCCCGTAGTGGCGCCTCGAGTGCCATCACCACGCGCAACCCGATCACCTATAGTCTCGTCCGCTCGGAGCCGGGACTGACGGTCTATAGCTGCACCGGTACGCCCGCCGACTGCGTCAAACTGGCACTCAATGTCATCGTGACGGAGATGCCGGATATCGTCATCGCTGGGATTAATCACGGGGACAATAAAGGTATTGCGGTGAATTACTCCGGTACCCTTGGAGCTGCGATCGAGGGTTGTATCTTTGACATCCCATCTCTTGCCATTTCCCTTATCCATGGAAAGCAGGAGAGCGACTACCTCGCCTGTTGCCGCTATGCGCGTGCCATCTGCCGGCGGATCCTCAAGGAGGGACTGCCTCGTGGGGTCTACCTTAATGTCAATGTGCCCAATATCCCCCGCGTCAGGGGGCTGAGGGTCTGCAGTCAGGCGGACGGGAGGTACCATAACGAATTCATAAAGCAGCGTAATCCGCAGGGGAAGGATGTCTTCTGGCTGAGTGGTGACCTGGTGCTCAATGAGCCGGCTGAGAAGAGCTGGGACGTGGCCACTCTGGACCGCGGTTACGCCACGATGGTACCGTGTAAGATCGACGTCACCGCCTATCAGTATGTCCGCGACCTGCAGTCGTGGGAGGAGGATGACTGACGCCGGATGAAGTACTTCCTCATAGCGGGCGAGGCGAGTGGAGACCTCCACGCCGCTCATCTGATGTCTGCCTTGAGAGTCGAGGACCCTCGGGCAGACTTTGCCTATATGGGCGGTGCAGCTATGAGGGAGAGGGGAGGGCAGTGTGTCCTGAGGTCGGAGGAGATGGCTTACATGGGTATCGTGGATGTCCTGCGGCACTACCCTCAGATCAGGCGTGGACGGGATGAGGTGAGGCAGTCTCTGCTTGACTACCGACCGGATGTGGTGATCTGTGTAGACTACGGCTCCTTCTGCATGCGGTATATCCTGCCCTTTGTCCGGAAGCATCTGCCCTCGACGAAGATCGTCTACTTTATACCGCCCAAGGTTTGGGCGTGGAAGGAGTTTCGCGTCCGTCAGCTGAGACGGGACTGCGATCTGATCCAGTGTATCTTCCCCTTCGAGGTCTCCTACTTCCGCTCTAAGGGGGTGGATCGTGTCTCATACGTCGGTAATCCTACCTATGAGGAGGTGATGCACTTCAGAGCACACCATAGTACTGACGTGACGTCAGCCGAGCGACCATACATTGCTCTACTCTGCGGCAGTCGTCTCTCGGAGGTGAGACGTAATCTCCCTCTGATGCTGGAGAGCGTAGCATTTCTCGGCGATCGGTATCGTCTGGTGATCGCCGGCGTCCCGTCCATCGACCGGTCGCTCTACAGCGAGATCATAGAGCGCCACAGTCTGCAGAGGGTGGAGATCCGGTATGGGGAGACGTATGAGATCCTCTCGGGGGCGGATGCAGCATTAGTGACCTCCGGTACGGCGACCCTTGAGACGGCTCTTCTCGGTGCGCCTCAGGTGGTCTGCTATGCGACACGTGCCGGTCGATTAGTGAACTTCGCCTTTGACCACTTCTTCAAGGTCCCCTATATCTCGCTGGTCAATCTGATTGCCCGACGCGAGGTGGTGGCAGAGCTCTTCGGGGCAAGGTGTACGGTCGAGGCGATACGGAGTCACCTCACACCCTTGCTCTCTGATACAGCTGAGCGGAGAGCGATGCTTCAGCCCGCCATATAGGCTGGTGACGAGGGCGATGAAGCACACGACCACGAAGAGAGAGGGGAGGTAGTGCACAAGCTTCATGCTGCCGGGATGGAGACGCTCCAGCATCACGCGTGCCCGTCCGCTGTGGCGTACCTGGGCGAAGAATTTCTTGTACGTGTCCCGCCGCTTGTGGTAGACAAAGAGGTCATCGTACAGCGCAGAGTGGTAGCCCGCCTCTATAACACGCAGACTAAAGTCTATGTCCTCCCCATAGCGGAGGTCCCGACGGAAGCCTCCGACCGCCTCATACGCCTTGCGTGTCACGCCCATATTGTAGGTGCGGGGGTAAAACTTGTCCAGCGGCTGGTCCTTTCGTCCCCCTCGGATGCCTCCTGTGGTGAAGAATGAGGTCATCGCATAGCTGATCGCACGCTGTGTCACAGTGTAGTCCTCCTTCGCCGCATCGGGTCCGCCAAAGAGGTCTACCGGTCTCCGCTCTAAGTTTTGTGCCAGTGTGCTCAGATAGACGGGGGGTAGCTCTACGTCGGAGTCCAGGAAGAGGAAGATGTCTCCCTGTGCGGCTTTAGCCCCATAATTTCGCGCGCCGGAGGGACCGGTATTGGGCGACTGGTAGAGGTATCGGACCGGAAGCTTGTCGGCATAGCTCTCGCACACCTCCCGACAAGGGAGACTGGAGCCATCCTCTACCACCACCACCTCATAGTCGAGGGGCGTGCTCTCCTGTGTGAGGAAACTCTCGAGCAGCTCTTTCACTTCCTGGGGTCGGTTGTAGACAGGGACAATGAAGGATATCATAGGGATGCGTATCATTAGGAAAAGGGGTAAAGGAATGCTACCAGCAGTGCTGCTGTGGAGATGCCGAGCGCAGACATGAGCAGCGGCTGTCTATGGCTATTCGTCCGGAGAAAGGCAGCGACGCAACAGGAGCAGAAGAAGATCGAGAGGAGCGGCGACGGCATCTCAGACGAGTAGTAGACCAGGTAGATCGCATAGAGGTACCACGCTAGTCGGAGATGAAGGTGGGTGACCCAGCGGTACCGGGCGATGGCGTGCCTCTGGACGATGAACGTACCCACCGTCACGACGGAGAGTAGCAGCAGTACTGACGACGCGCGTATCCATCCCTCAGTACCGACAGGCAGACCGGGATGAAGCAGGTCGCCATAGGTCTGCTCTATAAACCCGGTCACCCCCTCCGGTGTGGGCGGAGAGAAAAGGAGTATCCCTACCCAGAGTATGGCGAGGATGCCAAGCACCATCGCAGAGTAGTGACGCCAAGTGCCGAGCCCGATCTTCCTCAGCAGGGAGGCGAAGGGGATCAGAGCCCAGGTCCAGACCGGGTCGATGACGGATAATAATCCTATGCCGAGACCTATATTGAAACCGATGAATGGGGACTTGTGCTGGGCGATGGAGGTGATGATGTACTCGCTGAGGAAGACCAGGATGATCGTTGCGATCATCATCAAGGAAAGTGAGCGTGTACCTATGACTACCTGACTCATAATCAGGAGCGCCATAATAATCCACGAGGTTGTCTCATGGATATGTGATCCGTAGCTGAGGATATTGTGCCTGTGGAGTAGGAACAATAGGGCTACGGAGAGCAAGAGCGCAGCTATAGGCTCAGAGAGTACTTGCTCTCCGAGTGAGGACAGCTTAGTTAGGTATTGCTCCATCTAACTTCGTCTCCAGTCCTTCCTTACTCGTACTCCACGAGGTCCTTACCGATGTCGTGCCGGTAGTACATATCATCAAAGCAGGTCATCATCATCCGCTCATAGGCTCTCTTCCGAGCCCGCATGATCCCTCGGTCAAGAGCGGTGACAGCAAAGACACGTCCGCCACAAGAGTGGACGTCTCGCCCACTACCGGTGGTCCCGGAGTGGAAGACGATCGAGCTGTCGCTGTCGTCACCGTAGATAATCACCTGTGCGCCCTTGGCGTAGCTCTCGGGATAGCCCTTCATCGCAGCTACGACCGTGAGTGCTGTCTCCTCGATCTCGCCAGGGGCTTCGGTGTCGGCTAAGCTCTGATCCCGGAGGGCAAGCAGCGAGGGCATCAGGTCACCCGCAATCCGCGGCATGACAGCCTGAGTCTCGGGGTCGCCCATGCGGCAATTGTACTCGATGACGTAGGGGTCACCGTCCTGATTCATCAGACCGAAGTAGAGGAATCCTCGGTAATCTATCTCGTCCTCAGCAAGACCTCGGATGGTGGGCTCGATGATCCTCTCCTTCACCTTCGTCATAAATTCATCGTCGATAAAGGGAACGGGCGAGACGGCACCCATACCGCCTGTATTTAGTCCCGTATCTCCCTCGCCGATGCGCTTGTAGTCCTTCGCCGTCGGCAGTATGTGGTAACTCTTGCCATCGGTGAGGACAAAGACAGAGCACTCGATACCGGTGAGACAGGTCTCTATGAGGATCGTATCGGCAGAGTGTCCAAACTTCCCCCCGAGCATGCTGTCCAGTCCCTCCTCAGCCTCCTCGAGGGTCTGACAGATCAGTACGCCCTTGCCGGCTGCAAGGCCGTCCGCCTTGAGGACGTAGGGGGCTCTCTCTTCATTGCGAAGGTAGTCCAGCGCCGCTTCTCGCTCGTCGGATGTAAAGGAGCGATACTTGGCTGTGGGGATGCCGTGCCTCTGCATAAATGCCTTGGCGAAGTCCTTACTCCCCTCCATCTGTGCCGCCTCACGAGTGGGACCGACAATGTGGAGACCGCTTAGCTCCGGTCGAGTCAGCAGCTCATCCACCAGTCCGCCCACTAAGGGCTGCTCCGGACCGACAACTAACAGTTCGACAGACTCTTTGGTCAGAAAGTCTGCAACGGCATCGGCATCATTGATGTCGAGATCGGTATTCCTTGTCTTGGGAAAGGATCCTGCATTCCCCGGTGCGATGATGACCTCGCTGACCAGAGGGCTCTTGGCTATCTTCCAGGCGATCGCTTGCTCCCGTCCGCCGGAGCCGAGTACTAATGCTTTCATATCACTTGTTCTATTGTATTTTACTTGAGGAAGTCATCGAAGTAGCGACTGATGACAGTATTGAGATGAACCCGGTCCGGACCCAGGACATTGTGCTCGTGATTGGGGTAGATCATATAGTCCGGGTATGTGCGGGCGGCGATGCAGGCGTTGAGGAAGGTTTGAGAGTTTTGCCACACTACTACCGGATCGACTCCGCCGTGGATCAGGAGCAGTCTCCCTCGCAGATCCTTGGCTCGGTCTGAGAGACGTGCGGCAGCGTAGCCGTCGGGGTTCTCCTGTGGGGTATCCATATAGCGCTCGCCGTACATGATCTCGTAGAAAGCCCAGTCGATCACCGGACCGCCGGCGACACCCACCTTAAATGTGTCCCCGTGGGTCAGCATCAGGTTGGTGGTCATGAAGCCACCGAAGCTCCAGCCGTAGACGCCGAGTCGGTCGGTATCGACATAGGGCTGGGAGGAGAGGAACTTCACTCCCTCCATCTGATCTGCCATCTCTGCCTTGCCCAGCTGACGGTGTATGATGCTCTCGAAGGCCATACCGCGATTGTCTGAGCCGCGACCGTCCACCGTAAAGACGATGTACCCCTGCTCAGCCATGTAATTGTCCCAGTTGTACCTAAGGCTCCGCCAGCTATCCGTCACCAGCTGCGCATGAGGACCAGCGTAGACGTAGACGATCGTCGGATACTTCTTCCCTTCCTCGAGAGTGGCAGGTAAGGTCATTTTGTAGTAGAGATCGGTCACGCCGTCTGCTGACTTGATCGTCCCCAGCCTGACTTCCGGTCGGCGAGCGATGTCACTCGGCACCTCACACTTCTTGAGCAGATGCGACCGCACTGCCTTCTTTCCTAAGTCAATGATCCGAACCTCTCCGGGGGTGTCCTTGGAGCTAAAGAGGTCGTACGCTGTCGTAAAGTCCGCAGACAGACTGCAGGAGTGCCATCCCCGCTCTGGCGTGATGGCGGTCATCTTGCCGGTCGCAAGCGCTACCCGATAGAGTGCCTGACCCATGGGATAGCCTTCGTTGCCGAGGAAGTAAGCATAGCGATCATCGGGCGAGATCCCATAGAGCGACTTGACCTCCCACTCCCCCTTGGTGAGCCGGCGGATCAGCTTGCCGTCCTTTGTGCGATAGAGGTAAAGGTGACGGTAGCCATCGATGCGGGTGGAGCGGACAAACGACTTGCCATCACTGGTGAAGGCAATAGGCTCCAGCGGCTCGATGTATCTCTCGTTGCGCTCCGTCAGCACGGTCCGTAGCGGTTGACCGCTCTCCACGCTGTACTCCACCAGATTGCACTCATCCTGAGACCGCTTCACTTCGTCGATGTACAGGCTCTTCTCATCCGGAGCCCAAGAGAGGTTGGTGAAGTACCTGTCTGTCGGCTCACCTGTGGCGAGGTAGTGGATGGATCCGACGGTCGTGTCGTAGATGCCTACGGTCGTCCTCTGAGAGCCTTGCCCTGCCATCGGGTACTTCAGCGGGTCACTCTCCGCTATCGGGCGATGGATCCGGACGATCGGATAGTCCGTCACCTCCGACTGATCGATGCGGTAGAAGGCGAAGTACCTCCCACTCGGTGAGATGAAGATACCCGACTCGGTCCCAAACTCGTTTCGCGCTGCCGGCATGCCGTACACAATATCGTGCGATGAGTCGCTTACCAGCTCCCGTGGCTCAGCCGCATCATTCTCCAGCAGCGCCATCGTCTCTCCGTCTGAGAGGACCAGGTAGGCAGCACCCGGAGCCACCTGCAACTGCTGCCACCTACTGCTGTCGTAGGTGAAGTGCTTAGCGATCGTCCCGGACTTCAAGTCGATGAAGTCGATGCCTTTATCTGTCGTTCGGGAAAGGTAGTCGCCATTTCCATAGACCGTCAGCCAGGGAATCGCCTTGGCCGGTGCACCGGCGATCTGAGACCACTTCTGCAGCGTTAGGAGGTCGTTCTCGCGACCTGACTTGTCCACCAGCTTGAGCCCCTCCTTGTCGTAGGTGATTACGCCATCACCGGTGAGCCCGCAGACCATCGGTGTGGAGGGCTGGTGGCTCCAGTAAGTTCGCCCGCCGGGAGTGACATCATCCAGCGTCAGTGGCTCGACGGTCTGCGCCTGTAGCAGGTGGCAGCCGGCGATCAGGGATAGAAGAAAAAGGTAAGTCTTGGTACTCATTTTATTTCTATATGAACTCTTGTGTACTATGCAAAGGATTATCGTATGAGAGAGACCCCCTCGGACTAGTGTCGGTATGAGTGAAAACTAATACCGATATTAGTGATCACTAATACCGATATTAGTCGTCACTAATACCGGTAAAAGAAATCACCCCGATGGGGACGGATATTTTCGTCATAATCCACTGCTGTCTCCCTTATGCGTTAGCTCAGTGTAAATGTACCAAAAGAAGTCCGAATCATGCTCCCTCCGGTATCCGCTCCGTAGGCTCCTCGGTAGGTGGGTAGATCCTGGCGTGTCCCTTCAGCAGGTAATAGCCGCCCGCCAGGGTCCCCTTGAGGATACAGGTGATGCAGATCGTCCACCAGAGACAGGCGATACCGCCGAAGAAGTGGAGCAGTGCAAGTGCCAGGGGGATGCGGAGGAAATTGCAGCCGATGCTGATCGCAGAGGGGGGCAGTGGGCGTCGCATGCCGTAGAAGAAGCCCTGGAAGCAGACCTCAATCATCATAAAGATCTGCGCCCAGGCATCGATGCGGAGGTACTCCGCTCCGGAGGCGATGCCGTGAGGGTCGTTGGGGATAATGAGTGAGAAGAGGAATGACCCGCCGAAGTAATTGATCAGTGTCCCGATGATCCCGAAGAAGAGGCAGAGCCATAGGGTAAATCGCAGCCCCTCCCGGATCCGTCCGTACTTCGCAGCACCATAGTTTTGCGACACAAAGCTGGAGAGCGACGTGGAGAATCCCTGTCCCGCATTCCACGTAATCCCCTCCAGCTGTCCCCCGATCGTCAGCGTCATCACACCCGTTGCACCCCCTGCGGCGGAGGCGAAGCGTCCGAGGATAAGGTTGATCACCGCCAGGAATGCATTCATCAGCGCTGCAGGTACACCCAGTCTGAGGATCGTCTGTGTGGTTCGACCGGACAGCTTTCGGATCATCCGGAAGCCTCCCAGGAGTCGGTCCCTATACTTCATCTGGATGAGGAGGAGCGACATCAGGATCGCCTGAGAGATGATCGTGGCGAGTGCGGCTCCGCGTATGCCGAGACCGAGGACAAAGATCAGTATAGGGTCGAGGAGCATATTGAGCCCCAGGCCGATTACATTGACCACAAAGGGGATCTTGGAGAGTCCGGAGGCGTTGTAGATGCCGATGAAGGCATTGCTCAGAAAGATGAAGGGGAAGCCCAGTGCGCAGATCCTCAGATAGTCTGCCGCATATCGATCCACAGGGGCGTCTAGCCCATAGAAACCGATGAAGGACTCGGTGAAGAGAGCAAAGACGAGCGATGTGGTGAGACCGAGGTAGAGCGCCAGCGTGATATTGTGCGCGGCAAAGTCTGCCGCTGCCCGCTCGTCCTTTCGTCCGATCCCATTTGCCACAGTCACCTCTGCCCCCACCTTCGTAATGAGTGTGAAGCACGTGACAAGCCAGGTAAATATCGATGCTGCCCCGGATGCCGCTACCGTCTGGCTGCTCAGCCGACCCAGCCACGCCATGTCGACGAAGCTGTAGAGCATCAGAGTAAATGAGCTCCCCAGGATCGGTAGCGCCAGCGCTACGATCTGCTTGCCGATAGACCCCTTGGTGAGATCCTTTGCCTCTCTCATCAGTGACTATGAGAGTGGCTTAAGTGTGGAGAGCATGCCGCACGCGGCATCTATGTCCTGACCGCGAGAGCGACGTATCGTGGCGATGACACCGTGGGCATTGAGGTACTCTGCGAAGCGCTCGATCACAGCCCGGTCCGAGGCGTGATAGGGTAGTCCGTCGATCGGGTGGTAGGGGATCAGATTGACCCGGGATCGGAGAGGACGGATCAGCTCCACCAGTGCCTTAGCATGGCGGAGGTCGTCATTGAGCCCGCCGAAAACGATGTACTCAAAGGATAGTCTCCGCTGACCGGAGAAGTCGTACTTACCCAAGGTCTCGATTACCTCCTCGATGGGAAAGAGCCCCTCCACAGGCATTATCTCAGCCCGCTCCTCGGGGAAGGGGCTGTGGAGACTGACCGCTAGATTGGCCCGCTGCTCATCGAGGAAGCGAGTCAGCCCGACCCGAGGACCGACCGTGCTGACGGTGATCCTCTTTGGGCTCCAGGCAAGTCCGTAGTCGGAGGTCATGATCTCCAGCACGGAGGCGACCACCTTGTAGTTATCCAGAGGCTCGCCCATGCCCATAAAGACGACGTTGGTGAGGGCGTCAGAGTGGGGCACACTTAGTACCTGATTGATCACATCTGCTGCGGTGAGATGCCCATGAAATCCCATTTGCCCTGTGGCGCAGAAGCGGCACCCCATTCGACAGCCCACCTGTGAGGAGATGCAGAGCGTCGCCCGACCATCCTCCTCAGGGATATAGACGGTCTCAAAGGTCTGCTCCTGACGATCCAGCTTGCGGAAGAGGTACTTCTCCGTCCCATCCCGGGACACCTGCGTGAGTGCGATCGGGCTGCGACCGATGGTATAGCCGGCTTCTAGCTTGGAGCGAAGTGCCTTAGGGAGATTGGTCATCTCATCGAGGGTGGTGGCACGCTTGACGTAGAGCCACTCAGCGAGCTGCTTCGCCCTGTACTTCGGCTCCCCGAGTTCCTGCACGAGGGAGGTCAGTTCGTCTAATGTCAGACCCAGTAATGTTGTCGTACTCATCAGCACACCTTGATTATACCATTAGGACTGCGAAGGTACCACAAATATCCGGTCACCTCCTCCACGCCACTCTTGCGGAGCTGTTCGACATACCTCCGGACCTGTCGGCAATAAGCGTCGGGTATGGAGCTTGGGTCTTCACCGAGCTTATAGTCGATGATCACGCCATAGCGCTTCCCCTCGCTATCGCTCCGGATCACTATGCGGTCCGGTCGCTGCTCCTGATTGCTCTTTGAGTCAAATAGGGTCGCCTCTGTCCGCACGATCGCCTCTCCTCTCTGAGGAAACCAGGAGGCATAGGCGGGATCCTCCATCGCTGCAGCAAAGTTTTGCAGCAAGGTCTCGTTGTCCTTGGAGCTTATCCTGCCGCTCTGGTGGAGCTTGTCGAGCAGGGGCTTGACGTCCTCCTTGCTGTAGACCGATGCCATCAGCCTGTGGATGAGGATGCCGAAGTCAGTCTTCTCATCCGCATACTCATCTCTTACCTTTAGATCCTCCAGGTCCACAATGCTTACGAGACTGTCGAGGGTCGTCTGATTATGGCTCGGCGTGGTTGCTCCATCCTCCTGTTTCCGTTGTGGCTTCTCTGCTACGTTGCTCCGCCACACCGGGATGCCTTGACGCTCCTCTTTGATAAGATCACCTCTAAGGTCGCCTAATTTGTTCATACGATCGAGGATGATATTATTTATCTTGAGCATCTTGTCACTTTCGGATGTTGGCTTTGTGAAGACATGGAGCTCGCTGACAGCTCTGGTAAAAGCGACATACAGGATATTGGTCTCCTCCATGTAGCTCGATTCCCTCGCTGCCTCATAGATAGGTGCCAGACTGCTCGCTAGTCCCCGCTTCCTATCGTTCATGTCGATCAGATAGATGCCCGACTTAAGATCTGAGGATAGATTAGGATCATCCTCTGCGATCCGGATCAGACGGAGATCCCTCTTTCTTCTATTCGTCGAGTAGATGTCCCAGTCAGTGAATGGGAGTATGACGACGGGAAACTCTAACCCTTTTGCATCGTGTATCGTCAGGACATTGATGCGGTTTAGCTCGCCGCCGCCCATATCGACCTTAGCATTATCTATCCTTTGGTCGAGCCAGTCGTCAAATTGCCGAATCGACAGATCCGGACTCCGCCTGCTGTATGAATAAGCCAGATCGATAAAGGAATTGACATAGAGTCTTTCCTCGACCGGCAGCTCACCGAGGAGATCAATGGCTCTGAGGAGAAACTCATAGACAGACAGACCGGTGGTGGAGAGGTCCATAAGGCTATTGTAGAGCGACTCCACTTGCTGCTCGCCGCTCTCAAGATCTCTGCTGCGTGCAAAGGACTGAATCATCAGTCTCAGCAGCTTCTCGCTCTGAGGAGAGGGGGAAGAGAGAGCCCGGATCAGAGTCCTAAGAAGACGGATCACGACAGAGCTGGTCAGGCTGAGGGCGCTCTTGCTCACAAAGTCATACTTACCGGCTTCTTCATCTTCCTCAGCAGCCCACTCGGTAAGCCATGTGGCGACCTCGGCACACTCCTTATTACCCCGAGATAGGATCGCTATGTCCCCAGGTTGGTATCCGCGAGCGAAGAGATCCTCAAGGCAGCTGTGTAGGTAGGTCTCGACATCGGGTGTGTTCTCATCTTTATCCGGTAGGACTGAGATCTCGACGTACCCGGAGCCTGTGCCTTGCTTCTGATCGGGGACTTCTTGCTCCACATTCTCCCTCTGGTATACTGTCTTGTGGAGTCTGGTCAGCTCGGTCTCGTAGTCCTCTGTGTGGGACCCTTTGTAATTATAGAGACTGGCAAAGAACTCGTTATTGAATCTGATGATCCTCTCGTCACTTCGCCAGTTTTTAGGCAGATTGCAAACCTCTGAGGTGTTATCGGATCCGGTTTTGCTCTTATCCACCAGGTTGATGAAGTTGCTGCTATCTGTCCCGCGGAAGGCATAGATACTCTGCTTGGCGAGGTGTCCTGAAACTCATCGATCACAAAGTGGTGCAGTCGCACACCTACTCGGTCGTAGACAAAGGGGGTGTCGTCGCCGTCTATGATCTGATCAAGGAGTTGATTAACCCTGGGAATAAGGAGCAGGTGATTCTGATGCTCATACTCCTCTACGGCGCGTACCATCTCAGTAAGCACAGATAGATAGGGAAGGTAGTCTGAGAGAAGACAGGCTGAGATGTATGTCCTCATCTTATCCTCATCGAGCAATTTACTCACCTGAGACGTCAGAGGGTATACAGAGTCTGCTAAGTTAGATTGCTTCTTGGTCAGCTCCCATGAGCTCACCACTTCGCTTGTTAGCTCACCATCTACGAAGCCGGATATAATGTCTTCGGTGCTCAGCAGCATGTTGATCTTCGTCTTCCATCTCGACAGATCATACCCCCGTAGCTGCTGACCGATCGCTACGATCTTCTCAAACTCCTTCTCCGTATCATGGATGACTTGATCTATCTGTCTCTGAATTTCTGGCACGCTGTTGACTTTGAGCAGGTCTCTCATCTGCTCCCACTCATCGCCATTGATGAGGTGCTTAGCAATGTCAGCGATTTCCTTGAAGGGGTCCACCTGCTTCTCCTTGCCGATCGAGCTGTTCTGTAAGGTCAGTACCACCTTGGATATCTCGCCGTAGGTGTCGGCGTCCATCTCGAGCTTTAGGTTATCGATGGCTAGGTTGACAGCCTCCTCCACATTCAGCTCGATCTGGTAGGAGCCGGAGACGCTCTGACCTGTGATCTCGTGACGCAGTGATCGGAGCACCTCCTGGAAGAATGAGTCAATGGTCCGGACATTGAAGTGGCTGTAGTCCTCGAGGATCTGCTTGACGGCAACCTTACTGAGGGGCGGCAGCTCACTACTTAGCTCTTGCTTAGTCTTACCGACTAGCCCGCTCAGCTCCATGATGACATCCTTGGAGATGCCGGTGATCTCTTCCCCAGCCTGCACACTACCCAGGCGGATCAGTTCGCGGAGGATCCTCTGCTTCAGCTCCAGGGTCGCTTTTTTTGTAAAAGTGACACCTAAGATCCCCTGGAATCCAAAGTAACGATCTCCTGTTGTCTTGGATCTTAGCACACGCTCCCCGAGATCTGAGTGTGGGGCATAGTGATTAAGAAAAAGGAGCAGCAGGAATTCCTTGACCAAGTTGTATGTCTTGCCACTCCCTGCTGAGGCAGAGTATACCGTGAGTGTCTTCCTGTCCATTACTATCCCCGCGTCCTCGTATAGCCCATCTCTCTCAGGAGCGCGACTACTCTCTCGACCAGCTCCCCTTGGAGGATAACCTCTCCCTCCTTGACACTCCCCCCAATGCCACACTTTGCTTTTAGCTCCTTGCCCAGCTCCTCCAGATCGGCAGTCTGTCCGACGAAGCCACTGATCAGCGTCACTGTCTTCCCCTTGCGTCCTTTCCGCTCGATCCGCACTCTTAGCTCCTGATCTTCCTTTGGGAGCGTCTCCTCCTGATCCCCCAGGGAAAGTCCCTCGAGGAGCGAAGCCATCGTCTCCTTACCGGTCGAGTAGACCAGTCCGCCCTTACTCCTTGCCATCGCTCTTGCCCTTAGGAGTGAGTAGCTCACGGTATCTCTGCGGCTCCTCCAGCAACTTTACCGCCTCCCTCAGCGAGGGATCAGTCTCCATCATCACCGCATAGTAGCCCTGTGAGCCAAAGTAGTACATCGCCATCTCCCCTCGCAGCAGATCCAGCACCAGCTCCTTGTGCGGTGCTATGTCCCTCCGGAGCGAAGGGGTCAGCTTTGCCTTCAGTGCATCAAACTCAGCCTTACTCCCCTCAGCATAGCCCTCAAAGTCAGCCAGCTCTCTCAGCTGCTCGAGTGCCTTGGCACTCATCTCACCGTAGGTGAAGTGGCTGGCCTCCAGCGTATCCACCAGAGCCTCATAGTCGTCTGCACTGACGCTGATCTCTCGGCTACTCTTAGGGGCAGGGCGCTCGGCGGCGAGCCGGGTGGCGTATCGGAAAAGCGTCCCCTTACGAGAGAGTGAGAGAATGGGCTCCGTGAGTACCTCGTCCTCCACCTTAATGTCAGGTCGTATGCCGCCGCCGTCACGCACGATACGACCGGCAGCGGTGTGGAAGGTCTTCGTGAGACTATCCGGTACGGCTGCCACCGAGCCATCGGGATTGCGGTGGCTGTAGTCCAGCTGCTGGATGCATCGTCCGCTCGGGATGTAGTATCGAGCTACCGTTACCTTGAGGATACCGTTGTAAGGTGTGGGACGGGTCGACTGCACCAGACCCTTCCCGAAGCTCTTACTCCCTATCAGCACCGCTCTGTCCAGATCCTGCAGAGAGCCGGCGACGATCTCGCTGGCAGAGGCGGAGGAGCCATTGATCAGTACGGTCAGAGGGAGGTCTAGGCTGATCGGGTCAGCCGAAGTCCGGTACTCCTGCCCGGACTGGGGCAGACGACCCTTGGTCTCCATCACCTTAGTCCCCTTGGGGACAAACATCCCCACGATATCTATTGCTCCATCCAGCACGCCGCCGGTATTTCCTCGGAGGTCGAGCACCAGACCCTTAAGCTTCCCCGAGCTGCTCAGCCGCTCGTAAGCACGCCGCACGTCAGCAGCACTCTTGTCGGTAAAGGAGCTTAGCCTAATGTACCCGATGCGATCGCCATAGATGGCGCTGTAGACCACCTGGTCCACCACCACATTAGCTCGCGTCAGCGTCTTCTCCACCGGCTCGGTCTGCCCGACAGGGAGGATACAGACCTGCACATCGGTGTCGATCGGTCCCTTCAGCTTATTGCTGATCAGGGACGACGTCCCCGGTACGACGCTCTTGCCGTCGATCTCGAGGAAGGCATCTCCAGGTCTCAGTCCCGCCTTAGCGGCTGGAGAGCCCGGCATAGGCTCCCGCACGTAGACCACTGAGTCCACCTGCAGGATATAGGCACCGATGCCGCCATACTCACCCGTGGTCATGAAGGCAAAGTCCGCCCGATCTGTCTCAGGGAAAAAATTGGTGTAGGGATCCAGCTGAGAGAGCGTCATATTGAGCCCCTGGGCGGTCACCTTCTCCATATCAAAGGTATCGACGTAGAGCGTAGAGACATTACCCAGCACACTCCTATATATATCAATGGCTCGAGAGGTAGCGAGATGAGGGTCGGCGGTGGTCGTCTTGTCGCTCTGAGCAGAGGCAGAGAGGCAGAGCCCCCCGAGGAGACTCGCCGTTAGGAGAGGGAGTATCTTATTCATAGTTAGTTGCACGAAGTTCATGCCAC